>SCPN01000038.1_pt1:1125000-1657500 | contig 1863072 bp, 2134 predicted proteins | sample 6106831 | NCBI WGS metagenome assembly SCPN01 (sample SAMN10720447, study PRJNA508395) | human gut metagenome | isolation source: Participant 1, 0 month | reverse complement strand
GTGCTCAGAGATGGAGCCGCAGAGAACTGGCCCAAGCAACTGTTTAAAAACACAGGTCTATGCAAAACCGAAGGTGAGGTATATGGGCTGACGCCTGCCCGGTGCTGGAAGGTTAAGAGGAGATGTTAGCCGCAAGGTGAAGCATTGAATTTAAGCCCCAGTAAACGGCGGCCGTAACTATAACGGTCCTAAGGTAGCGAAATTCCTTGTCGGGTAAGTTCCGACCCGCACGAAAGGCGTAATGATTTGGGCACTGTCTCGACAATGCACCCGGTGAAATGAAATACCAGTGAAGATGCTGGTTACCTGCGCCAGGACGGAAAGACCCCATGGAGCTTTACTCTAGCTTGATACTGGGGTTCGGTATTGCATGTACAGGATAGGTGGGAGACTGAGAAGATGTGTCGCCAGATGCATCAGAGTCGATGTTGGGATACCACCCCTGCAGTACTGGGCTTCTAACCTGCAGCCGTGACCCGGCTGGGGGACAATGTCTGGTGGGAGTTTGACTGGGGCGGTCGCCTCCGAAATCGGAGGCGCTCAAAGGTTCCCTCAGAATGGTTGGAAACCATTCGAAGAGCTAAAAGGCAGAAGGGAGCTTGACTGCGACACCGACGACAGGTGGAGCAGGTACGAAAGTAGGACTTAGTGATCCGGTGGTATGAAAGTGGGATTGCCATCGCTCAACGGATAAAAGCTACCCTGGGGATAACAGGCTTATCACTCCCAAGAGTTCACATCGACGGAGTGGTTTGGCACCTCGATGTCGGCTCATCGCATCCTGGGGCTGTAGTAGGTCCCAAGGGTTGGGCTGTTCGCCCATTAAAGCGGTACGCGAGCTGGGTTCAGAACGTCGTGAGACAGTTCGGTCCCTATCCGGCGTGGGCGTAGGATATCTGAGAGGAGCTGTCCTTAGTACAGAGGACCGGGATGGACTGACCTCTGGTGCACCGGTTGCATTGCCAAATGCATAGCCGGGTAGCCAAGTCGGGACGGGATAAACGCTGAAGGCATCTAAGCGTGAAGCCCCCCTCAAGATGAGATATCCCATAACGTAAGTTAGTAAGACCCCTTGAAGACGACGAGGTAGATAGGCAGAAGGTGGAAGTGTGGTGACATATGGAGCTGATCTGTACTAATAGGTCGAGGGCTTAACCAAGAGAAAAGGTTAAGACGGTTTGGATAGAACAAAGAGAGTTATTCTTAAGAGTAATCGGATGAAAAAATTTTAATGTGCAGTTTTGAAAGAGCAATCTTTCAATTTTATAATCCTCGATAGCTCAATGGTAGAGCACTCGGCTGTTAACCGAGTTGTTGTAGGTTCGAGCCCTACTCGGGGAGTTATAAGAATGGATATAGGACAATAGGATAATTGTTCCAATTCATTCTTATATTTTTTTATACGGCTCCATGGTCAAGCGGTTAAGACACCACCCTTTCACGGTGGTATCAGGGGTTCAAATCCCCTTGGAGTCATAGAGTAGAACATAAAAGGAAATTCAAATTGCCGACTTGGCTCAATGGCAGAGCAGCTGATTTGTAATCAGCAGGTTGTTGGTTCGACTCCGACAGTCGGCTTTTTGGACCTTTAGCTCAGTTGGTTAGAGCAACCGGCTCATAACCGGTCGGTCCTGGGTTCGAGTCCCCGAAGGTCCACTTGTTCTACTCGTTATGGCCTGGTGGCTCAGCTGGTTAGAGCGCCGCCCTGTCACGGCGGAGGTCGTGGGTTCGAACCCCATCCGGGTCGCTGCTATCATTATGATGGCAATAATTAATAATACACCAAGCCGGTGTGGCGGAACTGGCAGACGCACAGGACTTAAAATCCTGCGGGACTTATACTCCCATACGGGTTCGATTCCCGTTGCCGGCACTAAACACGAAAGTGTTTAGGAAGTACGTGTAGCTCAGCTGGATAGAGCGTCTGGCTACGGACCAGAAGGTCGCGAGTTCGAATCTTGTCACGTACATTTATTAACCTTGCATAGTTGCAAGGTTTTTTTAGTTTCACGAAACAATAATTGAAAGCATTTTCATGTATGAATAAAATAAGACAAAATAGCAATACTACATTAATGTAAAAATATTTATGGAGGTTGATATTATGTCAAAGAACACATCTAAAAATTCAACAAATTCAAAGAATTCTACTAATTCCAGCAATTCAACAAACTCAAGAAATTCTTATAATGAAACTAATTCAACAAACAGCAAGAATCAGTCATCTAAGAATTCCAAGAATAAGACATCAGGTTCTGATGAGTCCGACTGCTATTAGTCAGAATATAGGTCGCATATGCGGCCTTACATAACAAAATGGTAATAAAAAATACTAATTAAAGTATAATATATTAAATTCTATATTGTGTGGGTAAACTATGTCATGTGAAATGATAAGTTCAAGAAAAATAGATTATTATGTAAATGATCCATATGTAACAATAATTGATATAAGATTGAAGGAAAAATATGTATATTCGAGGATAAAAGGAGCAATACATTATGAATATAACAAGCTGGTTGATGATATAAATAATATATATAAATGCGGAAAGATTTCTTATGAATTTAGAAAAATATTTGGTAATAAGGAAAAAATATACATATTTTATTGCGATAAAGGTGCTATGAGTCTTGTTATATGCGAAAAGATGTCTGGGCTTGGATATATATGCAAGACAGTTGTAGGAGGATTTGAGGCATATAAAGGAATGTGTGTAATCAATTAACGGATTGACACTCATTTGCGTAGGCATTAATATATATATAAATGTACATTTGGAGGATATATGAATACATATGAATTAATTGCTCCCTGCCATTTTGGTCTGGAATCAGTATTAAAAAGGGAAATATATGATCTTGGATATGATATATCATCGGTAGAGGATGGAAAGGTCACTTTTGTAGGTGATTCTGAAGCCATATGCCGTGCTAATATAAATTTAAGGACTACAGAGCGTATTTTGATTAAAGTGGGTCAATTTAAGGCTGAGACATTTACAGAGCTGTTTGACAATACTAAAGCTCTTGAGTGGGAGAATTATATACCTAAGAATGGCAAGTTCTGGGTAACAAAAGCTAATTCTGTTAACAGTAAACTGTTCAGCAGTTCTGATATCCAGTCAATTGTTAAGAAAGCAATTGTAGAGAGACTTAAAGAACATTATAGAATTGGATGGTTTGAGGAAGATGGTGATTCTTATCCTATAAGAGTAACTATTATGAAGGATATTGTGACTATTGCACTTGACACATCAGGTGATTCGCTTCATAAGAGAGGATACAGACCGGCAGCTGGAAAAGCTCCTATATCTGAGACACTTGCAGCGGCGCTTATTATGCTTACGCCGTGGAGAGGCGACAGAATTCTTGTTGATCCATTCTGCGGAAGTGGCACATTTCCAATTGAAGCAGCTATGATAGCAGCTAATATTGCACCAGGAATGAACCGTAAGTTTACTGCACAGAAGTGGACTAACATAATTGACAAGCAATTGTGGTATGATGCTGTTGATGAAGCCGAGGATATGATTAATCTTGATGTTGAAACAGATATTCAGGGTTTTGATATTGACGCAGATGTTATAAGGAAGGCAAGAAGCAATGCGGAGAATGCCGGAGTAGAGAAGTTAATACATTTTCAGGAAAGAAGCGTGGCAGACCTAAGCCATCATAAGAAATACGGTTTTATTATAACTAATCCGCCTTATGGTGAAAGACTTGAGGATAAGGAGACACTTCCAGGAATATATTCTGCATTTGGACGACAGTTTGCAAAATTAGATTCATGGTCAGCCTATATGATTACTTCATATGAGGATGCTGTCAAATATTTTGGCAGAAAGCCGGATAAGAATAGAAAGATATATAATGGAATGTTAAAGACATATTTTTACTCATTCCAGGGACCAAAGCCGCCTAAGAAAGAGAAGGGACAGGAAAGATAATTATGACTACTATTATTTTAGCGTCTAATAATAAGGACAAGGTTAAGGAAGTTAAAGAAATTCTTAAAGGATATAATGTTATCTCTCTTAAAGATGCAGGAATTAACCTTGATGTGGAGGAAAATGGTACTACATTTGAAGAAAATGCGTTGATTAAGGCGAGAGCTGTATGCAAACTTACAGGACAGCTTACAATGGCAGATGATTCAGGACTGGAGATTGATTATCTTAATAAAGAGCCTGGCGTGTATTCTGCCAGATATATGGGACATGATACATCATATGATATTAAAAATGCTTCTCTTATTAAACGACTTGAGGGTGTTGAAGGGCAGGACAGAAGCGGCAGGTTTGTATGTGCTATAGCAGTATGTTTTCCTGATGGAAGGGAAATTGTTAAGAGAGGCACAATGGAGGGGCTTATAAGCAAGGAAATCGTTGGAGACAATGGTTTTGGCTATGACCCTATAGTTTATCTGCCCGAATATGGTAAAACATCAGCACAGCTTGATCCTGAAGAGAAGAATAAGATAAGTCACAGAGGTAAGGCACTTGAACTTATAAAGAAAGAACTGGATGAGTGCCTCTAATTGGCTCATTCTGGAGGTTTTATGCAGAGGATAATGATTGTTAGCGATTCACATAGAAGACACGGTAATCTGGCAGAGGCAATATATAATGAGCAGCCATTTGATTTACTTATCCATCTTGGTGATATCGAAGGGGAAGAAGATATAATACAGGAGCTTGCCGGGGGTGAAACAATAATGGTACCGGGTAATAATGATTTCTTTTCACCTCTTCCAAGAGAACGTGAGATAGAACTTGCAGGGAAAAAAGTACTTTTGACACACGGCAATTATTATTATGTTTCTCTTGATTTGCAGACGCTCAGGGAAGAGTGTATAGCAAGAGGAATTGATATAGTTATGTTTGGACATACTCACAGACCATTGATACAGATAGAAGATGAACTAACATTCATTAATCCTGGAAGCATATCATATCCTCGTCAGGCAGATAAAAGATGTACATATATTATGCTTGAAATTGATGATAATGGAGAAATGACTTTTAATTTAAAGTATGTATAAATCCAGTAAATATGCGGGTTTACAGACTTGTAGAAAGAATTTTGAAAAAAATTGAAAAAAATTCAAAAAAAGTGTTGACAGATAGTACACCTTATAATATAATCATTCTTGCGTTGCGGAACAGAGCAAACGCAAGAAACAAAAACGGGGTGTGGCTCAGCTTGGCTAGAGCGCTTGATTTGGGATCAAGAGGTCGCAGGTTCGAATCCTGTCACCCCGACTTTACAACTTAATAATTATGCGGGTGTAGTTCAATGGTAGAACACTAGCCTTCCAAGCTAGATACGTGGGTTCGATTCCCATCACCCGCTTTGTGTGTTCGTAGCTCAGCTGGATAGAGCAACGGCCTTCTAAGCCGTGGGTCGAGGGTTCGAATCCCCCCGGGCACACTTTTTTTTATGAGTCATGGCCAGTAGCTTATGACTTTTGCATTATGGTGGGTATAGCACAGCTGGTCAGCGCGTCAGATTGTGGCTCTGAAGGTCCAGGGTTCGAATCCCTGTACCCACCCTTTTTTTATTTCTTGGGCTATCGCCAAGCGGTAAGGCACAGGGTTTTGATCCCTGCATTACGCTGGTTCGAATCCAGCTAGCCCAGCTCGGTAGTTATAATCCGAGGCTGGATGTTTGATATAGATTGTTACTCATAATTGTATACATTGAGGGCTCATAGCTCAGTTGGTAGAGCACTAGACTTTTAATCTAGGTGTCCCGGGTTCGAACCCCGTGGGTGTTAAGATGGGAATGGTTGAAAAACCATTCCCTTTTTTCTTTCCGTGCTTAGTGACTAGGAGGGGAACGGTCGTCTTGTGAAGAAATTCATTCTTTATTATTTCCATGCATTAATTATTGTAATTTTGAAAACCCGCATAAACACTGGGAATATTTGTAGGCAAGTTGGGCACTTTTGTGGCACTTGGAGTCAGAGGGAGAGGGATGATTGAGAATAGGAGTTTTAACTTGGGTAAGTTTTATGTTAAAATGGAGAAAATGAATCGGAAGTTATAAGAAGTGGAAAAGGAGGACAAGTTAATGATAAAAAAATAGCCATTGTACCCTATGTAACTAATGGGAGAAATTCACAGGTTGGACATGATGGACATTTTAATATTTTAAAAAAAAGAGAAGTACTGTATTAAAAGAAAATTTACAGTCTGTAATTAAAGCAAAAAATTGGGAAGCGGAAGTAATTGTTGATGTCAATCACGGAGATTTACAATCGCTGAAACGAGAAGGAGTAAACTTGTTTTTAATTCCAGAAGATATTGCTAGGTATATAGACTACAGCAGTGTTAGTAAGGATGAGTGTTTCAAATTAACACATGATGAATATGAAAGCGGAAATATAGATAGAGTAGTGAAATACATAGAAGAAAATTGAAACATAATTTCTTAGAGGAGCTTATCAAATTCAAGTTTGTAGAATAAAGAAAATCGGGATTTTTAGAACAAAATATTTTATAAGATTAATGAGATTTTAAAAAGGAGGATTGGATATGAAAATTTTGAAAAGTATTCTTAATTATATTCCATTAGCCACGTTTATCATATTTGTGGTTACTGATGGTATTTTTTCTCTAACATCAGCATTAATTTTTGTTATTTCAACGATTGGTCTATTAATTGGAAAAGAAAAAACAGAGATGAAGAATTGAGAAATTTCCAGTTTATAGATTACATCTTATAAATCACCTGTAAATCACCAACTTTAAACTATATATAATAACTTTGATACAAAGAAACAGAGCAAGTACTTGAGTATAGAAACTTAAGTGCTTGCTCTTATTTTATTTATAGGAGGTTACTATGGATGACAAAATGAATGATGTGATTAATGAAGTGCAGAAAAAACTTGGAGAAGAATATGAGGTGAAAAGTGTTGAAGTTATGAAGAACAATGACACATAACTGAAAGGAATTCAGGTCAGGAGAAAAGACATGAATGTTGCAAAGATATGTTACTGGACTAGTGAATCAGTTGACGAGATTGTAGCTGTGATTAATAGAAGCCTGTTTCCTAAGTTTGATTGTGAAATCAATTTGGAGAAGCTAAAAGACAGGATTGTCTATACATTGGTGAATGCTGATTCTAATAAGAGCAGACTAAAGACTATACCTTACAGGCTATTGAAAGGTACGGATTTAGCCATTACATATAAGCTAATCATTGATATTGATTTCAATGCTACAGCTTCATCAGATGTTACAAATGCATTGATGGAGCATTTGGGAGTTACGGAAAATGATTTGTATACATTTGCGACTAAGAATACTCGGAAACTCTATGCTCCGAGTATCATGTCACTTACGGATATTGTATCAAAGATAGATAACCAGTCTCAGGAAGATGTCAGCAACACTCCTGAGACTATTTTTGTATTGACTAATTTCAAAAAGCATTTTGGGGCTTCATGTATCTTGTATCCAGATGTGTTGAAGAATTTCTGTATAGAGAAAAATATGGATGGTGTTTACATGATTCCATCTTCCGTACATGAATTTCTGCTTTTGGTAATGGATAAGAAATATGTAAATTGTGGCTATGTTAAGCAAATGATTAAAGAAGCTAATAGAGAGAGCTTGGAGAAGGAAGATGTACTGTCTGACAATCTGTATTACTATAACGCCGTAAATGACGCTGTAAGCATTGTGGAATAGGAGGCTGGCATGAAATATACATTTAGGAGTGAAAAAGAGCTCCAAGAGGTTATACAGGCTTGTGCAGGCATTCCACAGAAGGTGATAGATAATGCAAAGTATCACATTGGACTTGTAGAAGAATGTTTTGAAGATGGTGCATGTGGAAACTTCTATATACTGACGGATGATGATGGTATCCAATATACATTAGGGCATAGCAGTTTTGTAACAAGTATGAATATATATGTTGGAGTATTTGATGATGACTGTAGAAGAATGACAGAGAGTTTGCAGAAGACACTATTTTAGAATAGTTGAAGAGTATTAAATAATTCTAAAACTAATAATGATTAAGTCCTGAGTGGTCATATGAATGATTGCTCAGGATTTTTAATATAATATTTATTTTGTTCTTATGACACCTTTTTAGGTACTTCTGAGGAGAGATGATGAGGAATGTGGTTAAGAGAGTTTATGTTTAATAAAGCCTCGTAGATAGCCTGTTTGATATCAATACGAGTTACTAACCCGATGGGGTGATTAAAATAAGAATGGCAAATGATTAATTCATATTTACCATTCTTATTTTTGGTCTGATAATCCCAAAAGATAATCACTAGACACATTGTAGAGCTTACATAATGAGATTAAATGTCGAATAGGCAATTCATTTGCACCTCGTTCATAGCGGGCATACATAGTTTGCGATGTACCTAATACATGGGCAACATACTCTTGTGTGTAGTCAGAATCTTCTCTTAAATCTCTAATTCTGCGAATGTAATCCAATAAGATATATCCTCCGATTGAGCCCTTTTCTTTAATTATACTAAGTATAAATCTTTACTATTGATTTTAGTAAATATTTGTACTAAAATAATTTTAGATATTTAGTAGAAAAAATTATAAATAGGAGGAGATAAGTTTGAAAGTTATTGAATATAAATGTTCCTGGTGCGGAAGTACAAGAACGAGAACTATTACACAAGGAAGACCAGATCCGGGTACATGTCCTAGAAGAGGTAAAACTTTAAGTGGTACGACAAAACCTCATGTTTGGGTTAAAAGCAGAATTTTAGGAAAGTAGGATATTGAAATGGATAAGAATTTTGTGATGATGATGAAAGAATTATTCTTAGTGATTTGTATTGCAGAGGTAAAGGCACAGAGGAAAATATACAGAAGGCTAGAGAGACTATTGATAACTGCAGAGTGTACTATGCACATGGACGATGCAGTTATGATGAAGTTTTAAATTATGATAATATTTATAATGAGAAATTAGATTTAGATTTAAGAAAATATTATAATAAATTCATTTCTATATATAATAAAACTCTTGAATTTGATGATGACAAATATACATATATGTTTGTGCAAAGTAAAATACCATGTATTTTAGAACGGTCTAGATTAATATATTCAACGCTTTATGATGAATTGCAAAATGTTTATCAGGATAAGACACTTGATGAAAAAGAAATAATAAAAGATATTATAGGTTTCTATCAGTCAAATCTTATGTTTTTAAGTGGCGTAATAGAAGATTTTGTGGCTGACAATTGGGATGTTGATATAGAAAGTGATTTTTGTTACAAAGATTTCCTGAAAGATATATTTGAAGATACAGAATATAATAATTATATTAATAATGTAGTTGAATACATTAAATCATCATATGATTACCAGCAGATAGAATTGAATAAATTGGTAGATGAATTTAATGCGGACTGTAAAAATGCAAATGTACTAAAAAATACAATTAAATCAAAGAAAACAGCAGAGGAAAATTTATTTTCTCCAATTACACTTGGTGATGTTGTTATGGGTGCAATTGCGTATGGCACTATGGAAGATACTAAGAATGAATATAATGAATATAGCAGTGATGTAAGAACGTATATTGAAGCAGCAGAAGAAGAAAAAGCAGATATATTAGAGCATGTAAGAGAAAAATTAGCAGACCGATGTGTTGATGATTATTTAGAAAAATTAAAAGGCATTATATCTTCTGATGAATTAAAAGAATTGTACAATAAGGTATTGGAGAGCAAAAATGAAAAAATTTCAGTAATAATATGCAGAAAAATTATGGATATTCTAAAAGAAGCAGGAATAGTAAGCAAACTTTTTGATTATGATTTCAGCGGAGAAGAACTATTTGAAAAATGCAAAAATGCAAGTGAACCGCTTAGATATCTTTTATTGGCATTGGAAACAGAACCAACAAATAAAAAATATTATGAATATGCCATAAGCAATTATGGTGATTCAGATGGAAATTTATATGCACTAGCTGCCATGAATGGAATAAATATTTTTTCATCTATTAATCAGATAATAGAAGATGGTATTTCTGGAAGCAGAGAAGATTTTGAAAAAATACTTGATAATTTCTCTTTAGATAAAAATAAGTATCTGGAAGAGTATGATGAAAAACATGAGCAAATGTTAATGGACAAAATCGCTGCTAAAAAACCAGAATACTCATCAGATTCTGTGAGACAGAAAATATTGACAGAGGATTATGAAAAGTTTCTTGCAACATTAAATACCGATACTACAGAATATTTAAAAAAATATCTGGCTGTAGCAAATTCATATTCGGAGATTAATAAAATTTTTGACATTAAAGCCGAAAAGATAGAATTTGCAAAAATAATAAAATATGTATGTGGGAATCTTCTAAAAATTGAAGTTGATGTGAGCTTGACAGAAAAACAATTAAAAATTGCAGAAGGGTTAATACTGGCTTATAAAAATAATAAGAAGATTACTAAAGACGATTTTATTTCACTTACATTAGAAAATGATACCATGTTTAATGGTAAAACAGCAGACGAAATAATCAAATATGAGTTAGAGCAAAAGGATGCAAGTTCTTATATTATTGCTGCAAAGAAATTAAAAAGCAGTTTCCTGTATTCTTTATTATTTATAGTTAAGTATTTTGTATTTTCTGATAAATATTTTAATAATAATGGGGATTTATGTGATGTATTAACTTATTTAGAAAAATTTGAAAAAGACTTATATATGGCTCCAGTTTATGATCTTTATGTTGCAGCTAATAGAGATTGGAATGAATTAGTATCACAGAAAGCAACTGATGCATCAATTAATACAATAATTAATGAGTTTAAATCATTAGATGACTTAGGATTGATAATTGATAAGTTAGCCGATTCTGTACATAACTATAATGATTATGAAGTAATTGGAAAGTTTATTAGTGAAGCAGAGTCTAAAAAGGTAAAACTGATTAAAATAGCAGAAGATAATAAAATAATAAATGAAGCTTTTAATGAATTATCATCTGCAATTAATAATGATTTTTCTATATTAAACAGACCTGCATTTATTGAATTATTAAGTGAAAGACAATACCCTGAAAATATACAGAGATCAATAAGAAGACTTACAGATAACAAGTTTTATGATAATTTATTCTGTAAACTTGATAAGTATATGGCTAATGTGAAACTTAGTTGTAATGTTGAAAGTTGCTTTAAATATACTTCATATGTAAAGAATTATCGCTCATTAAATGAAACTAGACAAATCGTAAGGGGAAGATATGTGCCAGAATTAGAAGCAGCTCATAAGGTTTTTATGCCTAATGATAAAGATTCTGACACAGAGGTATTGTTCTTTACAATGAAAGATACTCTTTTAAGTAATGAACAAGGTTTTGCTTTAACTAATAAGGGAATATTATATACTGATGAACAAAATGAAATTAGTATGTTGGATTACAATTCAATTATATCATTTGAGGTTACAAGAAAATTCTTATCAACAAAGTTAATGGTTGTTACAAGTGAAGGAAAAATAATTGAATTAAAAAATGATTTTGCCAGTGATAAGATGGATGATGCCGTTATTTATATAAAAGCAATGATAAAAGAGATTATGGCTTCTGATATTTATATTGGTGAATCGCCTGTGATGGTAAGCAATGTAACTGCGCCAAATAATGACATGACGAAAGCAGATAATGTTACTGCTGAATCAACAGACAAAGTATCTGATTTAAGAGCAGGACTGAACAGTAATGAACTTCCGGCACTTTTAAAACAATATTTTTCTACACATGCAGAACCGGAAAAAGCGATGGCATCATCTAAATTAAAGGCGGGGCTTTCATTACCATCTGATTGTGAAGTATACTATGCTCAGGATGCAACATTATTAGGAAGCGGTAAAAATGGATTTGCTATAACAAGTAAGGGTGTTTATACAAGAAAAATGTTCGAAAAAAATGTGATAATAAAACCTCTTGATGTTTTTAAAACGGGCAAACAATTCTCAACAGATAAATCAACACCTGGATTATTGCTTGATGGACAATTCTTTGTAGAGTGCCTTTCGGGAGATAAGTTAGTTCCACTTTTCAATGGTCTTGTTGAATATCTTGATAAAGCTAAGGCAGAAAATAGTGCGGTTTCGGAATCTGATAATAGTGCAACTAAGTATTGTCCTAATTGTGGAACCGCCTTGAGAGGGCAGGCAAAGTTTTGTAGCAAATGTGGATATAAGCTCTAGGAGGTTTACATAATGAAATATTGTGAAAATTGTGGAGCAGAGCTTGAAGATAGTGCTGTGTTCTGTGATGAATGTGGTGCAAGAGTTGAGACTGTGCCACAAGAAAAAGCAGTAGATTCAGAGCAAAGCAAGGAAGCAGAAAAACAGGAAAATGCTGTAATTGATACATCAGATAAGCCAGTTGAAAAAAGAAAACGGATGATACCTATATTGTGTGGGGTTATTGGTGTACTTATTATTGCTGTTATTGTTATAATTATAGTGACAGTGACAAGCAGGAAATCAAATAATGATGAGAATAATGCCAAGAATGACTTGGAAACAGCCGTAACATCTGAGACAGCAGACGAAACTGTAAAATCAACAGAGGCTACAACACAAGCTAATAACTGGAAAAAACAGTATATAGAATATTTAAAAAATGTTGATTCTAAAAATTATGGTGGATGTGAATATATTTACATGAATAATGATGATATTCCAGAACTGATGATATTAGGAAGCAATACTGCCGCAGGAAATATTCTTGTTACATCTGATAATACGACAATTGATACAAAAATTATTGCTTCAGGGAAAATGTATTATGCAGAAAAGAGTAATGAACTTTACATTGAAAGTGGACGACAGGGTGTATATGCTTACACAATATATAAGATAAGTGATGGAAAGATTCAGGAAGAGGAAGTCAATTCCTATGATACTAGCGGAAAAACAGCATTTGTATATAACAGACCTAAGACAATACAGCAGATTATAGATGATTTGTCTGGTGAAACGGCAAAAACAAATACGGAAACTCTTTCAGCCGCTTCGACAACTAAAAAGGCTATAGAAGGTTCTTGGACAAGTTATACAGGAAATGACCCAAGTATGGAATATTCATCAAAATATACATTAGTATTTAACAGTGATGGCACAGTTTCTTGTAAAGGATATAAAAATAATCATAGTGGTAATTATGAAGTTGAGTCAGATGGAACTATTGTTTGTTCATTTACAAAATGTATTGATAGCTTTCCACCAAATGGACCAACTGAAATACAAGGTTATACAGCCAAATTTGTATTGAATTCAGATGGAACATTAACTAGTCCAACAGGAAGTAATGGAACAACTAACTGGGGGAAAAATACAACATGGACAAAAGTACAATAAATATTAGTGAAATTTCGGGCACTTTTCCGGCACTTATTTCTTAATTAATACTTACATAAAAATCATTACACAGGCTATCGGCTCCTACTGGACTAGTGCCATAAAGGAGTCCAAAGAAAACCAGTGTTTAAGCGGTCTCACGGCTTCGAACCCCGGTGGGCTCATTGCAAAGGGAATGGTTGAAAAACCATTCCCTTTTTTCTTTTCGTGCCTACTGACTAGGAGGGGAACGGTCGTCTTGTGAAGAAATTCATTCTTTATTATTTCCATGCATTAATTATTGTAATTTTGAAAACCCGTATAAACACTGGGAATGTTTGTAGGCAAGTTGGGCACTTTTGTGGCACTTGGTGTCTGGGGGAGTGGAATGATTGAGAATAGGAGATTTAACTTGGTTGAGTTTTATGTTAAAATGGGGAAAATGAATCGCAGTTTGTAAGGAACAGAAACTTTGGAGTTTACGGAGGAAAGAATAATATGATTTTTCATTATGCAGGCAAATATAATGGAGACGAAAATAGTCTTCCATACAAAGAGCATAATCCTAATGCAATTCCATTTAAAGAACCAAAGGATATGAAGAAATATTCGCTTATTGCAAATTTAGGATGCGTTTTGATAATGATTGTATTAGTAATTCCATTCTTGCTTATGGGCATAAAATATATTCCTAATAGCAAAATACAGATGGTGGCAGGAGGAATTTGTGGTGGATTGTCTATGTTTCCGCATGAATTATTGCATGCAGTATGCTTTAAAAAAGATGTATATATGTATAACGACCTAATACATGGTTTGATGTTTGTAGTAGGAACAGAAGATATGAGTAAGGCACGATTTATTTTCATGTGCTTGTGTCCAAATCTTATTCTAGGCATAATTCCCTATATTTTATTCTTGATATTTCCACAATTTGTTGGGGTAGGCTTATTTGGAATTATTTGCATTGGAACGGGGTTTGGAGATTACTTAAATATTTACAATTCAATAAGGCAGATGCCAAAAAATTCCAAAACATATTTATGTGGAATGCATTCTTATTGGTATATGTAGGAATATGCAGCTTCCAGCTTATAGAACATATTATACATAAATATAACATTTTAGAAAGTTAAATTAACAACAGATAAACATATTAGTATAAAAATATAATAAGGTTACAATGCGAGGTTTAGGTACTATTATCAATGTACTTTGGGCACTTTTCAGGCACTTATTTATAAACTAATAATTTGATAAAAACGATTAGAACAGGTAAAGTTTTTCCATTTTCATCTAGAAAGGTTTTTAGAGTTTATGATGCATCATATTCTGAAAAATTGGTTCATAAAGAATTAGCACAGTATCGAATAAGGAATGATAGAGAATTTTTTATATTATCATATTCAAAAGCCTGTGAAATGATAGAGAAAATTTTAATAGACAATAATATGATGTATTATAAGTATGACAATAAAGAGAAGTAGGAATTTGAGTATTAGTTTATACCATTATATTTACAGATACAAGTAATAAAGAGAAAATAGACTGCATGGTAATCAACATGTATCGGTATCTATCTTTTGAAGAATTGTATCAGCATCACAGTAAAGTATCCATTGGATATAACAAAGATGAGATTGCAAATCCGAAAGAAATGCTCATGTATTATTCTAAAGAAATGATAGAGAAATATGGTGTTGTTGCCATTGAAATAAAAGTTTTATAGCTTCCTGTTTATAGATTACATCTTACAGAATATCCGTAAATCCACCAACATACAACTATATATAATAATTTTGATACAAAGAAACATAGCAAGTACTCGAGTAATAAAACTTAAATACCTGCTCTTATTTTATTTATAGGAGGTTGTCAATGTTATTGGTAATGGATGAGGATTACTTTACCGGGGTTCGAACCCAGTGGGTTTATTTATTCTTTATTAATTTTTAAAATAGGTTTATGATAGAATCAATTTAAATACAGAGGTGATATGAATTGATTATAACAGTCATAGCGATATTGATAGCTGTACTTATTATTATCGTTGTAACTAATATTGGTAATAATAGTAGCGGTAATAATAAAAAGCCACATACTTATGAACCGTGGGTGATTGAAGCACCTGAAAAGCGGGCTGGTCGTCGGGGAGAACATATAGCGACAGAAATCATTAAGGGAGTACTTCGTGAAGGAGATTATTTATTCACCAATATTTCTGTATCATACGATGGAAAGCGCACAGAACTTGATAATGTTGTTGTAAATAAATATGGTGTGTTTATTTTTGAAGTTAAGAATTACAAGGGTCAACTTTATGGCAATGAGGATGATTATAATTGGGAAAAATATAAAGATGACGGATATGGAAATACATTTGTGAAAGAAGTCAAAAATCCTGTTAAGCAGGTAAAAAGGCAGATTTATATCCTTGCGAAATATCTGGAAGGCTATAATGTGTGGGTTGAAGGATATGTTATTTTAATCAGAAGTAACAGTCCAGTTCAAAGTACATATATTTTGCAGAGTGTCGAAGATATCGACAGGGCAATTCATACATTTAAACGAAATCATCTGAGTAGGGACACGGTTGAATCAATTAAGAAGATGCTTGTATAATCATTGATATTGATTTACGGATATTGTATCAAAGACAGATAATCAGTCTCAGGAAGATGTCAGCAACACTCCTGAGACTATTTTTGTACTGACTAATTTCAAAAAGTATTTTGGAAAATGATTAAAGAGACTAATAAAGAGAACTTGGAGAAGGCAGATGTAATCCCTGACAATCTGTATTACTATAACGCCGTAAATGACGCTGTAAGCATTGTGAAATAGGAGGCTGGCATGAAATATGCATTTAGGAGTGAAAAAGAACTTCAGGAGGTTATATTTTGGTCGCTTGTCAGATTAAAAAAACATCACTATTACCAACATCAATATTAACATTATTAATATCGGAGGTAACATGATGGATGTCCAAAAGAAAAGACCGCCGCCTTGTCTATGATATCTTGCTTCATTGTAAACAATATCTAGCACCATCCATACAATGTTGTACAATGAAAATCCTAATATAAAACTGCGTTCTACAATAAACTTACTTGTTAAAGCAAAATACACTGAAAAAACAGTATATGTAATGCATAAACCAAATGCACTATTGATTAATATTGCCACAAACTTTGAATACATTTTTTACTCCTTCCATTCTCTTTACACATATATCGTTGGAAATTATTATAGCATGGATTTGGACAAATATCATTCAACTGTTGTGATATTGCCTTAATAAACATTATTATGATTTTGGGCACTTTTATGTCACTTGGTATCAGTGGGAGTAGAATGATTGTAAATGGAAGTTCTAACTTGGTTGAGTTTTATGTTAAAATGGGTAAAATGAATTGTAATTTATAGAGAAAAGCACATGTTAAAGAATCTTTGCGTAACTATATATGCAATGTAATGTGATGATTGCTTTATTTTGAACATTATTTTTCGGATAATATTATTGAAAGGAGGTCGTAATATTATGAATATAGGAAATCAAATATTGAACATTCGGAAAGAAAATCAATTAACACAAGAGGAGTTTGGCAATTTGCTATTTCTCTTGACACATTACTAAAGGAGGATTCGAAAATGATACAATCTATGGATAAAGAAAGAGCAATGGGCATAATAAAACACGAAAAATCAAAGAGTGACAAAAAGGCAGTTCAATATATTAAAGGACATGATTAAATGAATTTGATAAGGGCTGTCCTGTTGTGCAGCATGTGTGAGAATAAAAGGAGGTGGCAGCATTATGAACAAGGCATATGAGCGAGAAACAGAAATGTGGAATCAGGTATTTAAGGAATGTACACCTGTGGATTTAAGAACTTTAGATTTACAAGTTGAAACAATGTTTGACGAAGCGTTAAAGCTGTTTGCACAAAAAACAACAAATGTATTAGATTTTGGCTGTGGTACAGGAGATATTTCTTTTCAATATTTGCAGTATCAGCCTACACATAAAGTTTTAGGAATTGATGCTTCAAAAACGGGCATAGAATTTGCAAATGAAACAGCAAGATTAAGTGATTATAAAACGGCAATTTTTCTTGAAGGTACAGACCATACGGTAAAGCAATTAGAAGAAAATTCATTTGATGGAGTGATATTATCAAATGTGTTGGATGTAATGCCCAAAGATGTGTCAAAGGAGGTAGTTGAAGATTTAGAACGGGTATTGAAGCCTGGTGGATATTGGTTTATTAAAATGAATCCGTATTATTCAAAAGAAGAACTGGAAAGTTTCGGATATGAGAATATGGGAAATAACATTTATGAAGAGAATCATATTATGAGACTAAGACAGGCTACAACAAATTACTGGAAAGAAAGATTTGCACGTTTTGGAAAGGAAATTATTTATCTGGAATTTGAGTATCCGTGGCAGGAGGGAATGAATCGTCTGTTTGTTTACCAGAGTTAAAAGAATCTGGCTGTGCCACATTTGCAATAATAAGAAGTTTGCGCTATAATACTACTTATACAAATCGTGAAATTTAGTATTGATTTAGGAGATATCGCTTATGAGAGTATTTTATGGGCTTATAATTACGGCGGTAATTTTAATGATTGGGGCGTGTGCTTTAAAGGCATATAAAAAAGAGGGTGCACTGGCAAGAGTTGTGTTTTTATATGAGCTTGGTGCATTTATATGTGGGATAATATTTTTAGTATATACATATGTTCCAGGGACTACCATTACAGTGTTGTGCAAGGGACTTATTATGGCGAGCTTTGACTGGCTGCTGGTACTTCTTATGTATTATACCCAGTATTATACAGGCATGTTTAAGGGTGTTATGGGTGTAAAAGTTTTTATGATTGCCTATTCGCTGTTTGAGACCGTTGCATTTTTGATTAATGCATGGACGAGATGGATATTTGATATAACAGATATATCGGGTGACCAGATAATTGTTCAGTTTGCAAAAGGTAATGTTCTGGGCAGGTTACATTATGTATTTGCTTATGGCATTATGTTGCTGCTTATTTTAAGTTATTTAGTAATGGTTAAGAGAATGTCAAGATTCTACAGATTCAGATATTTTGCTATTCTCATATTATTATTTGCAGCATTTTTACTTGATATAATGACTACATGGTCTGATTCAATATATGACATGTCAATGGTTGCATTTGGCATCATGTCTGTACTTATATATTATCTGACATACAGTTATGTTCCTAATGAGCTTATTGAGAATACATTTTCACTTATAATCAGGGATATGAATAGTGGAATTATATGCTTTGATAACGCTGGAAGATGTATATACTGTAATGGTATTGTTAAAGAAATGTATTCTATTACTGATAATATTAATGAAGTAGAGCATAATTATGCAAGCTGGCTTCAGACTCAGACAGAGCATGATAATAAGAAATTCAGGCAGACAATCAGCGAGGGGAAAGAGAGAAGAAGCTTTGATATTTCATATAATCGTGTATATGATGATAAGCATAATTTTATATGTGATTATTTCATATTTAATGATCGTACTGAAGCTGTTGAGCTTTTAGAATATGAAAAGTTCAGAGCTACACATGATAATCTCACGGGACTTCTTAATAAGGAGCAGTTCTATGAGGAAACTGCCAATGTAGTGCGAAACGACAGGAATCACAAATATTGTCTGGTGTGCAGTAATATTAAAGATTTTAAGCTTGTTAATGAGCTTTTTGGAATCGAAAAAGGTGATGAGATTATTAAAATGCAGGCGGGGCTTATCAAGGCTTCATCTGAAAGTGGCTATATATGTGGAAGAATCCAGAATGACAGATTTGCTGTGTGTATGCCGAAGGACAGTTTTAAGAATGAAATAATGCAGAATAGTATTGTAAGCATGCAGGACAGATTCAACAATGCATCATTTAAGATAAGGGTTGTAGTTGGTGTTTATGATATTGAAGATGTTGATGAGCCTGTAAGTAATATGTGTGATAAAGCATTTATTGCGAGCGAGACTATTAAGAATAATTATGAAGCTAATATTGCATACTATGATGATAAGCTGTTAAAGAGAACTCTTGAAGAAAGAAGAGTTATTGGAGAATTTGAGGGTGCACTTGAAAGAAAAGAATTTAAAATGTTTCTTCAGCCACAGGTTAATACTCATGGTAAGGTTTATGGAGCAGAGGCGCTTGTGCGCTGGCAGCATCCAGATAGAGGGTTACTGTCGCCATTCTTCTTCATTGATATTCTGGAGACGACAGGTCTTATATATAAGCTTGATATGTATATGTGGGAATGTGCAGCAGCTAAATTAAGTGAATGGAAGAAGAAGGGTGATACGGTTCATTATATTTCTGTAAATATATCTACTAAGGATTTTTATCTTATAGATGTATATGAGGTTATTACATCGATTGTTAAGAAATATGATATTGAACCTAAGATGTTAAAGTTAGAGATTACCGAGACAGCACTTATGTCTGATCTTAAGAAGAATATGGAGGTAATTAAGAACCTCAGGGGTTATGGATTTAAGATAGAGATTGATGATTTTGGAAGTGGATATTCTTCGCTGAATATGTTAAAAGATATAAGTGCAGATGTTCTTAAGATTGATATGGCATTCCTTCGTGCTACAGAGAATGAGGTTAAGGGACAGGATATTCTGGAGACTATTATTTCTCTTGGTGGAAAGCTTGGAATGGAGGTAATTACTGAAGGAGTAGAGACAGACAAACAGCTTCTTATGCTGACAGAGATGGGGTGTCATATATTCCAGGGATATTATTTCTCAAAGCCTATACCAGTCGAAGAATTTGAACAAAAATATATGAATGAATAATGGGAGGAAGTTATGAGCGAGAATTGTTCAGGAAGCTGCTCAAGCTGCAGTTCAGACTGCGAATCAAGAAAAGGACCACAGATATTAAGAAATGCCAATAATGGCAAAGTTAAGAAGGTTATAGCTGTTGTCAGTGGCAAGGGAGGTGTTGGTAAATCACTTGTCACATCAATGCTGGCAGTCAAAGCCAATAAGGAAGGAAAGAAAGCGGCAATACTTGATGCAGATATTACAGGACCATCTATTCCTAAGTCTTTTGGACTTACTGAAAGGGTAACATGTAATGAAGATGGAACTGTAATGTATCCTGAGACTTCAAAGAATGGTATTAAGGTTATGTCACTTAATCTTCTTATGGAAAAGGAGACTGATCCGGTTATATGGAGAGGACCTGTTATTGCGGGTGTTGTTAAGCAGTTCTGGGAAGATGTTGACTGGGATGAGACAGACTGTATGTTTGTTGACTGTCCTCCGGGAACAGGAGATGTACCTCTTACTGTTTTCCAGTCTATGCCGATAGACGGAATTATTATTGTAACTTCACCACAGGATCTTGTTTCAATGATTGTGGAGAAGGCAATTAATATGGCTAAGCTTATGAATATTCCGGTTCTTGGAATTGTCGAGAATATGTCTTATTTTAAATGTCCAGATTGCGGTAATATTCATTATATATACGGAAAGAGTAAGATTGATGAAGTGGCAGCAGCTAACGACATCAAGACTGTTGCAAAGCTTCCAATGGACGCAAAGGTAGCTGGGCTTGTCGATTCAGGAAAGGCTGAGGAACTTGATGTGTCTGCATTAGATGGAATATTTGATGCAATTATGGCTTAACAGAGAAGAATAATGAAAAGATTGATTTTATTTAAAGGCGGAGTAGAAACATTAGAATTCTTTACAGAGCAGATGGCTGCTGTATGGGAGAAGATGGGCTGCTCCGTTTTCTGGTATAATTTAATGTTACAGCAGGCCAGTTCTTCTGCACTGGTGGAATTTTTCAAGGCTCACAGCTCAGACGAGTGGTATATGTTTACATTTAACTTTGAAGGAATAGCAGGAGAAGCCGGTCTGTATCGTGATGATGGCTGGAATTTCTGGGACTGGGCAGGTGTTAAGGTTGTAAATGTGGTTGTAGACCACCCGCTTTATTACAACAAATATATCCGAAAGCACCCTGAAAAGTATATTCAGCTTGATATTGATGAAATGCATGTTGCATACATGAACAGGTTTTTCCCGGAAGTACATACTGAATATATGCTTACAGCCGGAACAGAGCTTAATTATAACAGATGTATAATGCCTGATAAGAATTACCTGTCAATGAAGGAAAGACCGATAGATATTATATTTACAGGTAATTACACTCCGAAAAGAATACTAAGGAAACATCTGGATAACATGGATGATGAGTATATAGATTTCTATGAGGGTGTGCTGTCATATCTGATAGACAATCCGTCAGAGACGATTGATGCGGCGGCGGAAAATGCGTTACGCAGGGAATTCCCTGATATTACAGACGAACAGCTTGTCGACTGCATGCCTAATATGATGTATGCAGATCTTGCTGTAAGATTCCACTACAGGGAGCTTGCAATAAGGGCACTGGCTGATTCAGGACTTAAGATTCATACTTATGGAGAAGGTTATAATTATATCGAATGTAACCACCATGAGAATATAATTGAGCATGGAGGTGTTGATTCCAAGGTGTGTCTTGATATGATTAGTCAGGCAAAGATTTCTCTTAATGTAATGCCATGGTTTAAGATGGGCGCACACGACAGAGTGTTTAATACTATGCTTAATGGAGGTGTTACACTTACTGATACTTCGCTGTTTTATGAGAACACATTTGCAGATGGTGAAAATGTGTTGTTCTATTCACTTGAGGATTTAAGAGACTATGAAAAGTCGGGATATGATGAGTGTATTGCGGCACGAATTACGGATAAGGTTAAATGTGCATTAGCTGATACGAAACATTTGCAGGAAATCGCTGACAGCGGGTATGAATGCTGTAAGGGCAGACATAGCTGGATTGAGAGGGCTGTAGTGATTGGGAAGTATTTTGGTTAAATGGAATTGAATAATACAAATAAACGATATATGGACACTTTTTCTGTACTCCATGCCATAAATCACTAGAATATATGACTCAATTACAGTATTATTATAATTAACAGATACGGATAGGTTATTTAATGATGGGAGTATATTATGGCAAATTCACAAAAAGGCAAGATTGATATGACCACAGGTCATATCATGAGAAATATCATATTGTTTGCGATACCGATTATTATTGGAAATGTTTTGCAGCAGTTATATACTACGGTTGATGCACTTGTAATAGGTAAATACTGTGGTGATACATCTTTAGCTGCGGTAGGAACGAGTTCACAGCCGGTTGAAGTATTATTATGTGTTTTTTTAGGAATAGGAACAGGTGTATCTATTCTTATTTCACAATATACCGGGGCCAAGGAATCGGAAAAAGTTGTTTCAGTATGTGGAACTTCAATAACATTTATATATATTATAGGTATTCCGATTGGAATTCTTGGATGGTTTGCAGCACCGTATATTCTGGAATTCATGAAAGTGCCGCAGGATGTGTGGGGTGCCGCATTAATCTATACAAGGGTTGTATTCTTAGGTACACTTGGTAATCTGGGGTATAATATGAATGCCGGAATTTTAAGAGGACTTGGAGACAGCAAGGCTTCACTATGGTTTCTGGTTGTATCATGTGTTTCTAATATAGTATTTGATTTATTGTTTGTTGCAGGTTTTGGAATGGATGTAGCTGGGGCAGCACTTTCTACAAGTATTGCCATGTTTATTTCATGGATTGTAAGTATTGTTTATATAAGAAAGAAGTTTCCAGAGATACAGTTTACATTTTTGCCGAGAAGATTCTCTGGAACAATGATGAAAGACATTCTGGCTATTGGCTTACCTGTTGGTCTTAACAATTCACTATATTCATTAGGACATGTTGCATTACAGACCTTTAATAACTCACAGGGTGCTATATTTATGGCAGGAGGTGCAGTAGCAGGAAGAATTACAGGATGCTCTAACATAGCAATTACCGGATTATCTTCGGCGGCCACTACATTTTCAGGACAGAATTATGGTGCTAAGAAATACTCAAGAATTAAAGAGGGACACTGGAGAGTTCCATTGTGTTCAGGTCTGATTACATTAAGTTTTGGATTGTTCTTTATAATGATACATAAACCTATAATCCGTTTCTTTTCATCAGATGAAATGGTATTGATGTATGCGAGCAGGCATGTTATTGTCATGCTGCTTTCCCAGTGGTTTTATGCTATTTTTAACTGTATAATATCTATTGTAAACGGAACCGGAAAGGTGCGTTATACTACAATTGTCAACATTCTTATGCTTTGGGCAGTCAGAATTCCGAGTGCCTATATTATTAACAGATACTTTGATGGAACATGGGTAATGTTGTGCTTCCCAATTTCTTTCAGCTTTGGAATGTTTGCAATGATAGGTTATTATCTGTTCTCGCCAGCATGGAAGGAAGTTATGAGACTGGCGGGAAATAAACAAAATGAAGGTGAACAGAATCTGGCGTAAGGTTGACGACCTCGTAAGAATATGGTAATATAGCACATGTTCGCGGATATGGCGGAATTGGCAGACGCGCTAGATTTAGGTTCTAGTGTCAACAGACGTGCAGGTTCAACTCCTGTTATCCGCATATTTTTTAAGGCTGATGCACTTTTTGTGTGTCAGCTTTTTTGATTTGGAAAATATCAGATTGTGGTGTACAATAAAGAAAACATGTCCGGAAAGGAGGCCAATATGGCAGAGTATGTATTAGAAAACAACATTTTAAAAGTTACGGTGGATTCTAAGGGATGTGAAATAAGAGATGTATTGTGTAAAACTGACAATACACACAGAATGTGGAACGCCAATCCCGAAGGATGGAAAAGAGTTGCACCTGTTCTTTTCCCGCTTATTGGCAAATATAAGGATAACCAAAGCATTTATAATGGAAAAGTATATGAAATGGGTCAGCACGGATTTGCAAGAGATATGGAATTCACACTTGTTAAGCATAATGACGGTATGCTGGTTATGAGACTTGAATCCGATGAAAATACTAAAGAGAAATATCCTTTTGATTTTGCATTGGAACTGGAGTATCACCTTATTGACAATGAGATTAAAGAAGTATACAGAGTAATCAACAAAGATAATGTAATGATGCATTTCAGCATAGGTGGTCATCCGGCTTTTGTAACACCAGAGAATGATGCAAGCATGGCTGGCTGTAAGATAAGATTTGATGCAGACAGAATTACATATCATCTGATAGGAGATTATCAATTAATGGCTAGGGACGAGTATGAGCTGCCATTAATTAATCATGAATATACAATACAAGAGGACAGCTTTGAAAAAGATGCATTTATAATTGAGGGTGGTCAGGCAGGAACAGTAAGTCTTGTTAAAAATGAAAAGCCTTTTGTCTCAGTTAAGTTTGATACGCCGGTATTTGGTCTGTGGTCATGCAAATCAAAAAATGTTCCATTTGTATGTATAGAGCCGTGGTATGGAAGAACAGATGCCATAGATTTTACAGGGGAGCTTAAGGACAGGGAATACAGTAATCATCTTGATGCCGGAGAAGTTTTCGAGAAGTCATTTTCAATCTTATTTTATTAATAACATTATTAACATAAAAACAGCGCCGTATGCCATTGTATGCAATATAGCGCTGTTTTTTATGCAAAGTGATTACTTTAAAAACATATGTATTAAACTGTTATTTGTTTTTGTGTATGGCTGGTAGCGCATAGGCAGGTCAAGCCAGCATTTTTTATCTACAATGCTCTTATAGTGTGAAAATGTATCAAATCCGGCTTTTCCGTGATATGAGCCCATGCCGCTTTCACCGAATCCGCCAAAGCCCATATTGGAAGTTGCAAGGTGAATGATTGTATCATTGATACAGCCACCACCGTAATTGCATCTTGAGGTTACATAATGGGCTTCTTTCTTATTCTTAGTGAATATATACAGAGCAAGCGGGTGCATGTGTGCATTAACAGTGTTTACTGCCTCCTCGACAGAGTGAAAGGTAAGTATAGGCATAAGCGGACCAAAAATTTCTTCCTGCATCACAGCGTCGTCAAATGTAACATTATCCATTATCGTAGGTTCAATACGCAGAGAATCTGCATCTGATGCACCACCAAGAACGACTTTGCTATTATCGATAAGACCTGATATTCTGTTAAAATGCTTTTCATTAACAATTTTGCCATAATCATTGTTGTTAAGTGGAGAATCTGTAAACTGGCGCTTTGTTTCGTGGATAAGTTCTTTCACAAGCTGGTCTTTGATACTGTCCTGAACATATATGTAATCAGGCGCAACACATGTCTGCCCGCAGTTTAAGAATTTGCCGAATACAATTCTTCTGGCAGCGAGCTTTAAGTCCGCAGATTCTGTTACTATACATGGGCTTTTTCCGCCAAGCTCAAGTGTTACCGGGGTTAAGTATTCAGCGGCTTTGCGCATAACTTCTTTGCCGACAGCCTGGCTTCCTGTAAAGAATATATAATCAAAATGTTCATTAAGCAGACAGTTATTTTCAGCTCTTCCGCCAGTTACAACAGATACATAAGCAGGGTCAAATACTTCTTTTATTATGAGGCACATAACATCGCTGACATAAGGTGAGTACGCACTTGGTTTAAGAATCGCAGTGTTTCCTGCGGCAATTGCATCAACAAGGGGTTCCATTGTCAGAAGAAATGGATAATTCCAAGGACTCATAATAAGGACAACTCCGCGTGGTGACGGCTTCTTAAAGCTTCTGGAATGAAATTGCGCAAGGGGTGTTGGGACATTTTTCTCTCTGCTGAATTTCCTAATATGTTTTAGCATATAAGATATCTCGCTGAGAGTAAGCCCGACTTCACACATGTAACTCTCAAACTGGCTTTTGCCGAGGTCTTTATAGAGGGCATCATATATTTCATTTTCATGTTTCTTAATTGCTGAATATAGTTTTTTTAAGGCATCAATTCTTACATTTACATCAAGTGTTGTACCTGTAAGAAAGAAATGTCGCTGCGATTGTACAAGTTTATTGATTTGTGTAGCTTCCATATTATACCTCATTTTCATGTGTATTATCTTTCATAAGTTTATAGTAGAACTGTTCGAGTGTCTTAGCGTCCATAAGAACCGGAACAGGGTAGAGAGGGTTAGCCTCTTTGTCGGCATACCCTGCAAGCTTAGGAATATCCTCCTCTTTAATCTCAGGAATTGTATCGCCAATGTTAAATCTTGCTTTCATATCTTTTACTGCCTGTATAAATGCTTTGGCAGCAGTCTCATCTGGCATATCCTTATCTGCAACACCGGCGGCAATTGCAAGGTCATGCAGCTTCGTATATATGGATTCTCCATAGCTTTCAAGAACCATTGGGAGAATTACGGCATTTGCAAGTCCATGAGGAACATTATATTCGCCACCTAGAGAATGTGCAACTGCATGGATATATCCTACATATGATTTAGTGAATGCACATCCGGCATAATAAGCAGCTTTAAGCATATTCTTTCTTGCCGTTGTATCAGAACCGTTAGTGTATGCTCTGTCAAGATTGTTAAATATTAACTCAGTAGCCATAAGTGCATCTTTTCTTGTACCCGGAGTTGTTGAGTTTCCGATGTAGGCTTCAACGGCATGTGTAAGTGCATCCATTCCGGTAGTTGCGGTAATTGAAGCAGGAAGTGTAAGGGTTACCTTCGGGTCAAGGACTGCATATCTTGGAATAAGCGGAAAGTCGTTGATAGCATATTTGTGGCGGGTTGTGGCGTCTACAATTACGGCTGCAAGAGTAGTTTCACTTCCAGTTCCTGCTGTTGTAGGAATTGCAACCAGCAGAGGAAGCTTTGCATGGACCTTAAGGATTCCTCCAAGCTTAGACAGATGTGTCTTAGGTCTTGCAATTCTTACACCAACAGCTTTGGCACAGTCCATGCTTGAACCGCCGCCAAAGCCGATTATGCAGTCACATTTGTTATCTTTATATATGGCAAGTGCCTCTTCCACGGTATCAGTTGTAGGGTTAGCTACAGTTTTATCGTAAACATGGTATTCAATGCCGGCATTGTCGAATACATCTGTAAGCATAGAAAGAATGCCAAGCTTTGCAATTCCAGGATCAGTAATAATTATAGGACATGATTTCTTCTTTTTGTTAAGTACAGATGGAATGTCAGATAACGCACTTACAATTTTAGGCTTCCTGTATGGAAGAAATGGCAGTGCAATCTTGAATACAGTCTGAAAACTTCTGCAGTATATTTTCTTGAAAATGTTCATTGTACACCTCTTTTGATTTTAAAATATTTTGACCACCAAATTATAATGCGATAGCGAGTTATTTACAAGTAAATATGTATAAATGATTTATATACAAAACTTAATAAATAATTAAAATAATTTACCACTTTACAATTCTTTTTATATTTGGTATATTATATTTAATATAAAAATAAAAAAACAAGTTGTATAATTAAAATAAAACGATTATAATATGATAAAGAGAGGGTATATATGGATATAGGAAAAATAAGAGAAGCATGTACATTAAGGAAGATAAAGTGGTCAGTACATGTTGCAGCAAGAATGGCTGAGAGGGATATCAAGAGGAATGATGTTATTAATTGTATAATGAAGGGGGAGATTATTGAATATTATACTAATGATTATCCATATCCTAGCTGTCTGATATTTGGATTTACATTAAGAAACAGAGTTATACATGTTGTATTAGGTTATGATGGAGATAATGTGTATATAGTAACAGCATATTATCCTAATACGGATAAGTTTGAAGCAGATTTAAAGACAAGAAAGGAGCAATAGTATGTGTTTTTATTGTAAATGTAAAACAACAAAACCATCGGTTACAACACATGTTGTTACTTTTGATAATTGTGTAATTATAATTAAGAATGTTCCTTGTGAGGAATGTGAGGAATGTGGAGAAAAGTATTTTTCAGATGAAGTCATGTCCCGTTTGGAAAAGATTGTAGAAAAGGCAAGAGAGATTGCCAGTGAAGTATATGTTACCGATTACAATAATAAAGTTGCATAAGGCGCCAGACTTTATACAAAGCACCTTATGCATAAGAATTATTAATTAGTCAGGAATCTGCAGTCCGGTTCCATCCATATGGAAATTCTCAGTATTAATAAGCTGTGATATAGGCACGATTTCGTAGCCTTGGGACTGCAGCCCGGTTATTACAGATTCGAGAGCTTCGGCTGTATATTTAGCACCGTTGTGCATAAGAATTATGGAACCGTTCTTAAGAGCTTTATGTGTTGTTACGGTCTTAATTATGTTGTCTGTTCCATAGTCCTTCCAGTCAAGGGAATCTACATCCCATTCTATAGGATAGAAGTTACAACCATAGACTGTATCAATAAGCGTTGAATTATAATCACCGTATGGCGGGCGGAACAGGAAGCTCGTATATCCGGTGATTTCTTTTATTTTATTGGCAACAGACATGATTTCATCTTTCTGCTCACCTACAGAAAGTTTACTCATTTCTTTATGGTTCTGGCTGTGATTGCCGAGGTCGTGTCCACGGTTATAGATTTCAAGAACCTTATCAGGGTAGCTGTCCACCCAGCCTCCGGTCATGAAAAATGTGGTTTTGATATTATATTTATCAAGAATGTCAAGAATCTTTATAGTATCTTCATCGCCCCATGCGGCGTCAAATGATATGGAAACATATTTTTTGGAGGTATCAAGATTAGTTTTTTTACTAAGGTCAACACAGTATATAGGAAGTTTACGGCTGCCTATGCTGCAATTGCCCATGATTGCTCCGCCGCCAATTCCATTTCCCTGATTGGATGAGTTGTATGGCGGTAATCTGTCGGTATTGGGAGTGTTGTCAGAAGTATGTTGGGTGTCTGATGATTCCGATGTTTCGTTATTGATTTTAGTTGTTTTTACAATTGAATCTGATGATGTTTTTTTATGTCTTGCGGTTATTATGCCACAGATTACTAAAATGATTATAACGCAGTATATGAATATAATGCGCATTTGTTTATTAGAAAAAAGAGACATACTGATACCTCGGATAATGCTTAGTATCAATATATCTCTTTACATTTTAAAAAATTACTGCTTTTTTCATTACTTAGCAGAAGAACTGCTTTCTGTTGCAGATGTATCTTTAACAAGACCATCAGGATGGAGTGAAACATTTAATTCACTTGTGCTTTCATCGTAATCATCGCCAAGAATCTGCTTAACGAGAGTCTGGCAGTATGAAAGGCTGAAATCAGAGCAGCCGGAATCGTTGCGGATTGCGTTGCCTGATGCCAGTGATTCTGTGTAATCACTTAATTTATATGTAGTGATTGCTTTCTTGCCGAAAAGCTTCTGTGTTATGACAGGTGTAAGATTATAATTCTTAACATAACAGCCTGTTTCATCTTTAACAAGTGTCATCTTAGCCATACCGCCTATCATACGAGGCTTCTGATCCTGATTAGAAACGAAGTTACCAAGTGAATAGTATACAAGCATTTCATGCCCCTTAGTATCAGATACAACCTCGACAGGTTCAAGAACATGAGGATGTGTACCTATAACTACATCAACACCAAGGCTTAAGAAAAGCTGTGTCCAGTAATTCTGGTTAGAATCTGGTGTGTAGACATATTCAGTACCCCAGTGTGGAAGTACAATAACCATATCAGCAAGCTGTTTAGCCTTAGTTACATCTGCTGTAATCTTATCTTTATCAAGCATGTTTACAATATAAGGCTTGGAATCAGGAATAGGAATTCCATTAGTTCCGTATGTGTAGTTAAGAAATGCTATCTTGAAGCCTTCTTTTTCATAAACATATATATTCTCATAGTCTTCCTCTGTTTCGTTGATACCAAGAACAGTAGTATCAGGATGATAAGTCTTCCAGAATGAAAGGCAGTTTTCAACCCCCTTAAGCCCCTTGTCTAATGTGTGGTTGGTAGCATGAAGGATAATATTGAATCCTGCTTTAACTTCTGCATCACCAAGTGCCCATGGTGAGTTAAATGTTGGATATCCTGTGTAAGCAAAATCAGAACCGCCGAGGATTGTTTCCTGATTGACGATTTTTATGTCTGCAGAGCTTATATCCTTAGCTATGTTAGTGTAGAGGTGGTCGAAGTTGTAAGTTCCATCATCCATAAGACCACTTTTTACAACACCTTCATGCATAAGCATATCACCAATCATCATAAGGTCGACTTCGACAGTCGGAACCTTCGTTGTAGTTTCTTCCTCTGTTGTGGGTTCAGCAGTAGTCTCATTATTCTGGTTATCGGCAACAGAAGGATTATTTTCTTTTTTGTGGCTGCCAATAACAGCGAATACGATACCTATAGTTACAACAAAGAGTACAGCAGCAATGATAGCAATGAGTTTTACATTAAGTTCAGAGCGTCTGCGTCTCTTAAGAGGTACATTTGTTTTCTTAGCCATAATTTATCTCCCTTAAAATTATTAATATATGTCTTAAAAAGACGAAATATGCATAACTATGGTACATTAAGAAACAAAATTATTCAAGAAAAATATTAGTATTATACACAAAGAGATTAAAATGTAGTATATTTATAAAAGTTGGCAATAAGCCACAATAAGAAATATATAATTATAACGGAGGTTTCTTATGAGCAGATACACTAAGGACGATATATTCAGAATGGTTGAAGAAGAGGATGTAGAGTTTATACGTCTTCAGTTTACAGATATTTTTGGAACACTTAAGAATATTGCAATTACTTCAAGCCAGCTTGAGAAGGCACTTGATAACAAATGTATGTTTGACGGCTCTTCTGTTGAAGGCTTTGTAAGAATTGAAGAGTCAGATATGTATCTGTATCCTGACTACGATACATTTGAGATATTCCCATGGAGACCACAGCAGGGAAAGGTTGCAAGACTTATCTGTGATGTGTATACACCAGATGGCAAGCCTTTTGAGGGCGACCCAAGATGGATACTTAAGAAAACTATTAAAGAAGCGAATGAAATGGGATACCGTTTTGATGTCGGTCCAGAATGTGAATTCTTCTTATTCCATACAGATGACAACGGACTTCCTACAACTTTAAGCCATGAAAAAGCTGGATATTTTGATCTTGGACCTAATGACCTGGGCGAGAATATAAGAAGAGACATGGTTCTTACTCTTGAGGAAATGGGATTTGAGATTGAGGCTTCACATCATGAGGTTGCTCCTGCACAGCATGAGATTGATTTTAAATATGATGAGGTTTTAAAGACAGCAGATAATATACAGACATTTAAGATGACAGTTAAGACAATTGCCAAGAGACATGGACTTTATGCAACATTTATGCCAAAGCCAAAGTTTGGTATCAGCGGTTCTGGAATGCATATTAATATGTCACTTGCAACTGAAGAAGGTAAGAATATATTTGCAGATGAGAATGGAAAGATTGGTTTATCAGATGATGCATATCATTTTATTGCCGGTATTATGAAGCACGCAAGAGGTATGTCAGCAATAACTAATCCGCTTGTTAATTCATATAAAAGACTTGTTCCGGGATATGAAGCACCTGTATATATAGCATGGTCAGCAAAGAACAGAAGTCCGCTTATAAGAATACCTGCATCAAGAGGAAATGGAACAAGAGTTGAGTTAAGAAATCCGGATCCTACAGCTAATCCATATCTCGTGCTGGCACTCTGCCTTGCAGCAGGACTTGATGGTATTAAGAACAAGATAGAAGTACCTGAGAGTGTTGACTGCAATATATATGAGATGACACCTGGCGAGAGAAGGGCAGCAGGAATAGAGAATATGCCGGCAGACCTTAAGGAAGCAGTTGATTGTCTTGTGGCAGATGAGTTTTTATGCAGTGTACTTGGAGAACATATTACAACCAAATATGTTGAAGCTAAGATGAAAGAATGGGAAAACTACACAACAAGAGTCTCACAGTGGGAAATTGATGAATATCTCTACAAGTATTGATTAAACATGGTAAAGCGTATGCTAAGTAGAAAAGGAGTTAATTGATGTCCACATTGATTGTAGCATTTCCTAAGTTAGAGGAGGCTAAAGCAGTAAGGAATCTTTTGATTCACAGAGGCTTCGATGTCGCTGTACCATGTACAAGTGGGGCACAGGCAATCAATCAGGCTGATACTTTGTCTGATGGAATCATAATATGCGGATATAAGCTGTCAGATAATATGGTTTATACTGAATTATATGAATATAAGCCAAAGAGCTTTGAGATGTTGTTAGTTGCGTCCCAGAACAGATGGGAAGATTGTCAGGACAATGGAATTGTATGTGCGGCAATGCCAATAAAGGTTAATGACCTTGTGTCAACTATAGAGATGATGCTTCAGGCACAGATAAGGCGTAGAAGGAAATTAAGGTCACAGCCAAGAAAGAGAAGTCCGGAAGAACAGAAGATAATTGATGATGCAAAGCATCTGCTTATGGAAAGAAATAATATGTCAGAGCAGGAGGCATTCAGATATATCCAGAAATGCAGCATGGACAGTGGCAATACAATGGTAGAGTCAGCAACTATGGTGATGGGAATATATCAGGATGTATGACAAATGTGATATATCACTACATTTATAATATATAGGAAAAGGGAGACGCAGTATGAAGTTTACTAAAATGCATGGAGCAGGCAACGACTACATATATGTAGACTGCACACAGTCGGTAATTGATAATCCGTCACAGGTCGCAATTGATTTAAGTGACAGACATTTTGGAGTAGGTTCAGACGGACTTATTCTTATTAAGAAATCAGATAAAGCAGATTTCTTTATGGAGATGTACAACGCAGATGGTTCGCAGGGACAGATGTGTGGCAATGGAATAAGATGTGTTGGAAAGTTCGTATATGACAACGGACTTACAGATAAAACAACAGTTACTATTGATACACTTGCAGGTGTGAAGATACTTGAGCTTAAAACTGGTGCAGATGGCAAGGTTGAGACGGCAAGGGTTAACATGGGCGCACCAATTCTTGAGGCAGCACAGATTCCTGTTGATACGAAGGAACTTAAGGAATATAAAGGCTGTGAGACAGAGACAATTGCCGGACAGGTTGTTAAGACACCTGTTGTGGATGAGACTATTGTTGTAGAAGGTAAGGAGTACAAGGTAACAGCAGTTTCAATGGGTAATCCTCATGCTATTGTTTATCTTGATAAAGATATTGATATTAAGAAATTTGAGATTGAAAAAATCGGACCTTTCTTTGAAAATCACAAAGCATTTCCAGAGAGAATTAATACTGAATTCATTCAGGTTGTAGATAAGAATAATCTTAATATGCGTGTGTGGGAGAGAGGTTCCGGGGAGACACTTGCCTGTGGTACAGGTGCATGTGCGAGCCTTGTTGCAACTGTTCTTAACGGAATGTGCGACACAACAGCAACACTTCATCTTCTTGGTGGTGACTTAAAGATTACATGGGATAAAGATGAGAATACCGTATATCTTGAAGGCCCAGCGAAAACAGTATTTACAGGGGAGGTAGATATTTAATATGATGACAGATATGACAATGGATAATTTTCTTGCGGTTTTATCTTCAAGTGAACCGGTGCCGGGAGGCGGCGGAGCGTGCGGATATGTGGCAGCAGTAGGCATGAGCCTTGGTAATATGGTGCTTGCACTTACTACAGGAAAGAAGAAATATGCAGAGTATCAGGAAGAGATTGAAGAACTTATTGTTAAAGCGACAGACCTTACAAAGAGACTTGCAGAGTGCATGGATAAGGATGCTGAAAGCTTTAAGCCTCTTGCAGCAGCTTATGGTCTTCCTAAGGATACAGAAGAACAGATTAAGGAAAGAGAAGCAATTATGGCAAAGGCACTTGTTACAGCCTCAGAAGCCCCTCTGTCAATGATGGAGCTTATACTTGAAGCCATGAAGCTTATCGACCGTATATCTGTAATTGGAAGCAGAATTGCAATCAGTGATGCAGGTGTCGGCATAACAATGTGTGAGGCTGCAATGAAGGGTGCTTCGCTTAATGTATTTATCAATACAAAGCTTATGAAGGACAGAGAACTTGCTGAAGATATGAACTTTAAGGCAGATAAGATGCTTGCTGAAGCAGCACAGATTGAAGAAGAAACATTTGGAAGAGTTATGGATGCTGTAAGACCATAGAACAAGATTGCAAAACAAGGAGGAAAATTCCTCTCCTCGCTGGAGAGGCTCGGATTTTGCTTCGCAAAACAAGGAGGAATATATGGAGACACTTAAGGGATTACCGGTTGCTAATGCTATTAATGAGAAGATTATTGAAGAGATGAAGGACTGGAAGGGCGCAATTCCACATCTTGCAATTGTGCGTGTTGGTGAAAGACCAGATGATATGTCATATGAGCGTGGCGCTACCAAGAAGATGGAAAAAGTAGGATTCAGATGTACTTCATATACATTTCCTGCTGATATTGATAATGATACTTTCCAGAAAGAATTTGACAAGATTAATGAAGATGAGGATATTGACGGAATTCTTCTTTTAAGACCTTTGCCAAAGCATCTTGATGAGAAGGCAATTGAGAACAGAATTGCCAGTGTGAAGGATCTGGATGGAATATCACCTATGAATCTTGCAAAGGTATATGCAGGGGATCCGACAGGATATGGTCCATGTACAGCAGAAGCTGTAATTGAGATGTTAGATTATGCAGGAGTTGACTTAAAGGGTAAGAGAGCAGTAGTTATCGGAAGAAGTCTTGTTATCGGTAAGCCGGTTGCGATGATGCTTATGAAGAAGAATGCAACAGTAACAGTGTGTCATACTAAGACAGTTGATATGCCGGGAGTATGTAAGGGCGCTGAGGTGCTTGTTGCGGCAGCAGGCGTTGCAAAGATGGTTGACAAATCATTTGTTGCAGATGGTGCAGTTGTAATTGACGTTGGAATAAATGTTGATGAAGACGGCAATCTGTGTGGTGATGTTGATTTTGAAGATGTTGCAGAGAATGCTTCTGTATGTACACCGGTTCCTGGAGGAGTAGGTTCGGTAACAACATCAGTTCTTGCAAAACATCTGCTTAAGGCAGCTAAGGCAAGAAGAGCATAAAAAAGTCCTTGCTTTATTGTACATAAGAATGTATTATAATTTGCGGTATGAATTGGTAGCACCAATTTTCACCGCAATTTTTTATTTATGGAGAAATGTTATGAAATTATTGAGACAGTTTCTTATAATACTGGCTATTTCATTTGTCGGAGAAGCACTTAAATATCTGCTTCCGCTGCCGGTTCCAGCCAGTATATATGGAATGGTGATACTTTTTGTTGGACTTCTTACCGGACTTATAAAGCTTAGCTGGGTAAAAGACGCAGGAAAATTTCTTATAGCTGTAATGCCTGTTATGTTCATTCCGGCAGGAGTAGGACTGATGTCTTCATGGGGGGTATTAAAACCTATGCTCGTGCCGGTGCTTGTTGTTACGGTTGTTGCTATAATTACGGTTATGGCGGTTACAGGTCAGGCTTCACAGATAATCATACGTGCTGACAGGAAGAGAGAATTACGCAAAGCACAAAGAAATGAGGTTAATACTAATGAATGATTTTTTCAGAGAATCACTTTTTGCCGGAGTCACATTAAGTCTTTTATCATACTTTATTGGTTCTGTGCTTAAGAAAAAATTCAAGCTTGGAATATTCAATCCACTGCTTATATCAATAATAATAACAATAATAGTACTTGCAGTATCAGGTGTTGATTATAATGTATATAATCAGGGTGCCAGGTATCTTAGCTGGTTTCTTACACCGGCAACTGTATGTCTTGCAATTCCGCTGTATGAGCAGTGGAGTCTTCTTAAGAAGAATTACAAGGCAGTTGTTGTAGGAATAGCATCAGGTGTGCTTACAAGTTTAACAACGGTACTTGTGTTATCTAAAATTATGAATCTGAGTCATGCAGAATATGTTACTCTTCTTCCGAAGTCAATAACTACTGCTATTGGTATGGGAGTTTCTGAGGAACTTGGAGGTTATGTAACAATCACAGTTGCAGTTATTGTTGTAACAGGAGTTCTTGGAAATATATTTGGTGAGCTTATATGTAAAATATTCAGAATAAAAGAACCGATTGCCAAAGGACTTGCGTTAGGATCTGCTGCTCATGCGATAGGAACAGCCAAGGCTATGGAAATGGGCGAAATTGAAGGTGCAATGAGCAGCTTATCAATTGCAGTTGCAGGTATACTTACAGTTGTACTTTCATCAGTATTTGCTGGATTTATGTAAAAGATAGTGTAAAATGGCATATGAAATTAATGTATGAATGGGGTAAAAACCTATTAAAGCTGCTAAATGTGATGAAATAGTAGGTTTATTGAGAGAAAATTCTGAGGATAATTAATGCGGATAAAGAAAATTGCCTACTAAATTGATAATTTAAGCCAAAATAGTAGGTCTTTTTGCTGATTAGAACTGTCTGATATTATAGACATATAAGAAAAAGACCTACTAAAAGTGTGAACAGTGTTTATTTAGTAGGTATTTGAGTTGAAAAGAAGAATTACAAACCAACTAACAATGTGGAAAAGACCTACTAGATTGCTAAATATGATGAAATAGTAGGTAATTAGGAGAACAGTGTGAAGATATTATTTTCACATGCGGGGTTTGTGCCTGCGCGCACTTGGCACAAACCTGTTATGCGCAAAAAAGCGTGCGCAGAAAAGAGGTATATATGATAATCACGATTGCAAGACAATGTGGATGTATGGGTGACCAGATAGGAAAAGCACTGGCAGAGAAATATTTTATACCATTTTATGATAAGGATGCTGTGTGCAGACTTGCGAAAGAAAAAGGCTTGTATGAGAAGTATCCATATTTTTATGGAGAAATGCCTCTTGATATGATGCTGTATGCTGATACAATGGCAGGTGATGATACAACAGATAATGGAAAAACTCCACGCAAGGCTATGGCTGACATAATCGGTAATGAAAATTGCGTAGTTGTCGGCAGATGCGGAAATAATGCATTCAGACACAGAGAAGATGTTATATCAGTATTTCTCACAGGAAACAAAGAAAAAAGAGTAGAACTTATAGAAAAGAAGCACAATGTCAGCCCTAAGAAAGCAGCTAAGATAGTTGAAGATACAGACCTTAGAAGACGCTCATATCACAATTATTATACAGGTGAAGAATGGGGAAATGCAGAATATTACGATATATGCATAGATGTTTCAAAGGTTGGGGAAGATGGTGCACTAAGACTTATAGAAGCCTATATTAATGAGACAGGGGTGTTATAAGCTGAAACAGGATAATATGAATCAGAAGAAAATATCGCAGGAATACGAAAAGGCAATTCAATATATTTATGAGCTTATGAAAAGCGGGGAGCTTACAATAGGAAGCAGGCTGCCTACTGAACGTGCACTTGCGGAAACGCTTGGCATAGGACGCAATTCAACAAGAGAAGCATTAAGTATTATGCATGGAATGGGACTTATAGAACGCCGTCAGGGTTCTGGTAATTATATATCAGAGAATGTCGGTCAGTCTATAAAGCAGACTATATTAATGATGATTGCATTAAAGACTATTACTAAGCGTGAAGTATGCGAATTCCGCCGCATGATGGAAAAGTCAGTGTGTAATGCAGTAATACATACAGGTCTTACGAAAGAACAACGGGAGCGGTTGGAAAGCATGGTTAATCAGATGAGCATGGTAACAGGTGAAAACCTTGTTGATACTGATAAAGCATTTCACGAGGAACTGATTGCAGATACCGGAAACAACCTGTGGATTACACTGATGGAAGCTGTTGTTGAAGTCTACCGCGAATGGATAGATTATGTCATAAAGCATGCAGATGGAATTAAGAAAAAGAAACTTTTAAAGACACATGAAATGATATATGATAGCCTTATAAAGAAGGATATTGAGACACTTAATGCAGCGATTGATGAGCATTACGATATAATTGAGGAGCTGCTGGGATAAAGAAGCCATAACAAGGAGGATATATGAAATACAAAATCGTTGTATTTGATCTGGACGGAACGATACTTAATACATTGGAAGACCTTGCAGATAGTACTAATTATGCACTTTCAGTATTTGATATGCCTGAGAGGACGATTGAAGAAATCAGACATTTTGTTGGCAATGGGATAAGAAAGCTGATGGAAAGAGCTGTACCACAGGGAACACCAGAAAGCATGATAGTTAAGGTGCATGAAACATTTACAGAGCATTACAAGAAGCACTGTGCCGATAAGACAAGACCTTATGATGGAATAAAAGAACTTATTGAGAATATAAGAAATGCCGGTGTGTACACTGCGGTTGTATCTAACAAGGCTGATTATGGAGTGCAGATTTTATGCAAAGATTATTTTCCGGGACTATTTGATTATGCGGTTGGAGAGAGAGAAGGCATAAGAAGAAAACCATATCCGGACAGCGTTAATGAAGTATTAAGACAGTTTGATGTTGACAGAACACAGGCTGTATATGTCGGGGATTCAGAAGTAGATGTCCAGACAGCGGCTAATGCAGGAATGGATGTATGTATGGTTGGCTGGGGATTCAGAGATGAAGAGTTCTTAAAGGATAATGGGGCTGAGTTTGTTGTACACAGCCCCGAAGAAGCATGGGAATTCATTAATAAGTAATATACTTATACCACGTTATGAAGCAAGGCGGACTGCAATTCACAAAGCTGGGGGTTCTTGGATTTAAGAATCAGTTCTACCAGACCTTCGGTGATAAGCATTGCACCGTCCTTGTTAAAATGTGTATTCTCAGAAACAGTATCTGGCTTGGTGAGTTCTTTTAAGAAATCGTCAGGCCATTTTCCTTTATTGATACCTTTCTTGATAGAGGTATATCTATGTATATTATCATGTCCGATTTTTTCAAAAAGTTCAACTGAATAAGAAAACAGATCAAGTACAGGAGTGCCGGTTTCTTCACCAATCTGGCGCATAGCTCTTATATAGCTGAAATTATTACCGCCGTGGCAGCCGGGAGCGTCCATGATTGTTCCGTCATCATTAAAAAATGTTCTTGCAGGCGCAGTAACTAATACAGGAGATGCATCATGCTTTCTTGCCATATCAATGAACTGGCTGATGAACCATTTGTAACTGCCCATAGAAGCGTCTTTTGAGTATGGATAGTAAGTGTCATATGGATAAGACTGGTTTATGGCAAGAACACTGTTAAGAACAGCCTGTTTATCAGTTATCGAATCATCGTTATTAAGTGCCTCAATATATTCAGGAGGTATGTAATCTTTGGAAACCTTAACTCCTGCTATAACAGGAAATTGACCTGATTCATCTGGTACGCCAAGCGGAGTCTGACGGTTAAACATAGATTTGTAATCCTTTGAATCGTCATCATTATGACAGAACTCTATAAAAAGATAGTCTCCGGACTGAATATGTCTGTCAATCTCTTCAAATCTTCCTTCATTAATAAAAAGTCTTGAACTTCTGCCACCCTTGGCATAGTTAAATACATTTACATCAGGCTTAAAGAAGCGTGGCAGAAACTGTCCCCAGCCTGCAATAAATTCTTCTTCAGTATAATTCTGTACAATAGAATCTCCAGCAAGATAAATGTTCATACATACCTCCTTGTTTTGCGAAGCAAAATGCGACTGCCCATGCAGGAGCAGAGGTATTGCCTCCTTGTTTTGCGAAGCAAAATGCTTTCAATAAGTTAATTATAGCCTTAAATGTTTTGACAAACTACATTTGTTTTGCGAATAGACTCATTAAAAACAGATATTTAATGTTTCAGGCGGACAGCATTGCACAGATTAAAGAAAAGGTGTTATAATACAAGGCAAATATAAGCACGAGGAGATTGATATATATGTACGAATTTACAGAAGACTGTATGATACACATTGATAATATTGATGAAGAACATAGAAAACTGTTCCAGATGCTTAATGAAGCATTTGCACTGGTAAAAGAAACAGATAATGCCGCGTCAATTGCGAAGAATCTTATAGATAATCTTAAGGATTATGCGATTACACATTTTGCTCATGAAGAAGAATACATGAAGAGTATTCATGACCCGGAGCTGCCAATACAGCAGAGAGAACACAAAGCATTTGCAGAAAAGATTAATACATTTAAGTTAGATGAATCTTCACCGGAGGCAGCAAGAAATTCTCTTAATGAGCTGCTGCTTTATCTTACCAGATGGCTTTACAGCCACATCTTGAGCAGCGACATGATGATTGGAAAGATGGCGCCAGAAACTAATGTTGATGACGCATTTGCATTTACAGACAAATATATAACAGGAATTGAGCTTGTTGATGAGGAGCATAAGCATCTTTTTGATATTATCAGGGACACTAATGATGTTATACATGCAGAACTTCTTCATGATAAATATGATGAAATCATAAGACTTCTCTCAGAACTGAGGGAATACACGGAGACGCATTTCAGTGATGAGGAAGAACTGATGAAGAAAATCGGATATCCTGAAATCGAAGCACAGAAAAGGGCACATTCAGCATTTGTAGAAAAGCTTGTAAATATTGATTTCAGGGAGCTTGAGGCAATGGATGATAATCAGGAGGAATATCTTATGGATCTTATAGGATTCCTGCTTGGCTGGCTGTCTAACCATATTCTTGCTTCTGATAAAAAGATTGGTAAATATATAAAAGAACACAATATTGTACTTGAAAAGTAATATTCTTTATGATATCATTCATGTGTATGAATATCTTAAAGACTATGAAAGAGACTTCTTTTCATGGAACCTGACAGGAAAGCGATGCCACCGACTGAAAGCATACGCAGGGAATTGATAAGAGGAACGCTCTGGAGTTGGATGGTTGAGCAGCCACGGCTGGGTAGGTCATTCCGTTACACGCGTTAAGTGCAATGAGATGAGAAGCTTAGAACTTTTCAATGCGGGTGGTACCGCGGATAACACAGTTTATTCGCCCCGGGATGTATATTACATCCTGGGGCTTTTTTGCGCGAAAAAGCATAGCAGGATGTTAGGTATTATTATTTTATTTGACAGGACATAACATTTTGCCTGTCCAGAAAAGAAAGGAGATTGCAATGGCAAACATGTACAGAGATGTTAACTTAAGTGAAGTTAATGAAAGTTACATCGGCAAGGAGTTAAAGGTTGCAGGATGGGTTGAGAACATCCGTGACCACGGAGGAGTTTCATTTATCGATTTAAGAGATATGTATGGAGTACTTCAGGTAGTACTTCGTGATACAACATTACTTGATGGTATTCATAAGGAAGAGTGTATCGCTATCGAGGGTATTATGGAGCAGAGAGATGAGGAAACTTATAATCCTAAGATTCCTTCAGGAACAATCGAACTTGAAGCTAAGAAGATTACAATACTTGGACAGGTATACCAGCAGCTTCCATTTGAAGTACAGACTTCTAAGGAAGTAAGAGAGGATGTACGTCTTAAGTACAGATATCTTGATTTAAGAAACCAGAAGGTTAAGGATAACATGATATTCAGATCAAAGGTTATCGCATTCCTTCGTCAGAAGATGACAGACATGGGATTCCTTGAAATCCAGACACCTATCCTTTGTGCTTCATCACCAGAAGGCGCAAGAGATTATATCGTACCTTCAAGAAAATATAAGGGCAAATTCTATGCTCTTCCACAGGCACCACAGCAGTATAAGCAGTTACTTATGGTATCTGGTTTTGATAAATATTTCCAGATCGCACCTTGCTTCAGAGATGAGGATGCAAGAGCTGACCGTTCACCAGGAGAATTCTACCAGTTAGATTTCGAGATGAGCTTCGCTACACAGGAAGATGTATTCAGAATCGGTGAAGAGGTTCTCACAGAAACATTTGCAAAATTCGCACCAGAAGGATACGAAGTTACACAGGCACCTTATCCAATCATCAGCTATAAGCAGGCAATGCTTGAGTTTGGTTCAGATAAGCCGGATCTTCGTAATCCACTTAGAATTATCGACCTTTCAGAATTCTTTAACAAATGTACATTCAAGCCTTTCCAGAACAAGACTGTAAGAGCAATCAATGTACATGCAAAGCTTTCAAAGGGACAGCATGAGAAGTTACTTAAGTTCGCTACAGGAATCGGAATGGGCGGACTTGGATACCTTGAGGTTCTTGAAGACGGAAGCTACAAGGGACCAATCGATAAGTTTATACCAGAAGAACTCAAGGGAGAAATCAAAGACCTTGCAGGACTTCAGCCAGGAGATACAATCTTCTTCATCGCTGATAAGGAAGACAGAGCTGCGTACTTCGCAGGACAGATTAGAAACGAACTTGGTGAGAGACTTGATCTCATTGAGAAAAATGCATACAGATTCTGTTATGTTAATGACTTCCCAATGTTTGAAAAAGATCCAGAAACTAAGAAGATTGGATTTACACATAATCCATTCTCAATGCCACAGGGCGGACTTGAGGCGCTTAATACAAAAGATCCTCTTGATATCCTTGCATACCAGTATGATATCGTATGCAACGGTGTAGAGTTATCATCAGGAGCAGTCCGTAACCATGACATGCAGATAATGGTTAAGGCATTCGAAATTGCCGGATATGACGAAGAAGTATTAAAGGCAAAATTTGGAGCATTATACAATGCATTCCAGTTTGGTGCACCACCACACGCAGGTATGGCACCAGGTGTTGACCGTATGATAATGCTTCTTAGAAATGAAGAGAATATCCGTGAGATAATTCCATTCCCAATGAGCGGAACAGCACAGGATTTAATGTGTGGAGCACCAAATGAGGTAACAGAGCAGCAGCTTAGGGAAGTTCATATTAAGGTTAGGGATTAGGAGGCATACGGACGACTGCGAGGTTTATAAGTTCACCGCAAGGCACGCTCTCGCTGCTTGTCGCTCGCAGCGGACACTAAACTCCTTGGAATTTGGCTGCCTAAAGGCAGCCGCTTCCAACTCGTTAAGTGCCGACGGCTCCAAAGCGCCTTGCTTGCGAACTTATAAAACCTCGCCGCCTGCCCTTCGACAACCAATACCTGACTGAATATAAACTTTCCTAAGAGAAAGAGTGGAGGTTTTCACTCCCCCGACGAGCAAAGCGATGTCGTGCGTTCGTTCCGGGGTAGATGTGTGAGCCTGGAGAAATTGGATAAAGCGTGAACAAGACACTTTGGAGCCGCCGGCACTTAGCAAAATCGGCTGGCGGAGTCTGAAAAGCTAGCTTTTCAGACGGAGGTGGCCGATTTCGCTTAGTACCGCTGCGAGCGACAAGTAGCGAAAGCGTGTCTTGTGATGATTTATCCAATTTCTCCAGGCGTATATAACGACAACGAAAGGAGACGCACACATGGCTAATGTAATTAGTGATGAGACAATTGAGTATGTAGGTATCCTTGCCAAGCTTGAACTCTCTGATGAAGAGAAGGAAGCTGCCAAGAAGGATATGGCTAGCATGCTTGATTATATTGACAAGCTCGGAGAGCTTGATACTACAGGGGTAGAACCTATGTCACATGTGTTCCCTGTTAATAATGTAATGAGAGAAGACGTTGTTACTAATGGTGACGGAAGTGAGGCAACTCTTGCTAATGCACCTGAATGTAATGAATCAGGATTTATTGTACCTAAAACTGTTGAATCATAGAAAGGACGCATATGAGTTTATTAGATTATACAGCTGTTGAACTGGCTGCTAAGATTAAAGCGGGTGAGACAACAGCAACAGAGGCTATGGAAGCTGTTATTGCACAGATTGAAAAATCTGAAGATGAGCTTAACTGTTATGTTACATTTGACAAGGAAAAAGCTCTTGCAGCAGCTAAGAAAGCAGATGAGGATATCAAGGCAGGTAAGCTTACAGGACCTTTAGCCGGAGTACCATTTGCAATCAAAGATAATATGTGTACAGAGGGCATGCTTACTACATGCTCATCTAAGATACTTGGTAATTTCGTTCCAACCTACACAGCAGATGCAGTAGTAAGACTTGAAAATGCAGGAGCAGTAATTATCGGAAAGACTAACATGGATGAATTTGCGATGGGCTCTACAACTGAGACAAGTGCATTTGGTGCAACTAAGAATCCACGTAATCCTGAGCATGTACCTGGTGGTTCATCAGGTGGCTCTGCTGCGGCAGTTGCAGCTAATGAGTGTTTTGCAGCACTTGGTTCTGATACAGGTGGTTCAATCAGACAGCCGGCTTCTTACTGTGGTGTTGTAGGTTTAAAGCCAACTTACGGAACTGTTTCACGTTATGGACTTATTGCTTACGGCTCATCATTAGACCAGATTGGACCTTTATGTAAGGATGTAACAGACTGTGCAACTATCATGGAAGCTATCGCAGGCAAGGACGATAAGGACTCAACATCAATTGGAAGAGATGATTATTCATTTACAAAGGCATTAGTTGATGATGTCAAGGGAATGAGAATTGGTATTCCAAGAGATTATTTTGGAGAAGGTCTTGACCCTGAGGTTAAGGAGGCTGTTCTTAATGCTGCCAAAGTTCTTGAGAGCAAGGGCGCAATCGTAGAAGAATTTGATTTAAGCCTTGTAGAGTATGCAATTCCTACTTACTATACAATTGCAGCAGCAGAGGCAAGTTCTAACCTTGAAAGATTCGATGGTGTTAAATACGGATACAGAACTAAAGAATACGAAGGACTCCATAACATGTACAAAAAGACACGTTCAGAGGGCTTCGGTGCAGAGGTTAAGAGAAGAATTATGCTTGGTTCTTTCGTATTAAGTTCAGGTTATTATGATGCTTACTACCTTAAGGCATTAAGAGTTAAAGCTCTTATTAAGAAAGCATTTGATGAAGCATTTGCAAAATATGATGTAATCCTTGGACCTGTTGCTCCTACAACAGCGCCAAAGCTTGGCTCATCATTATCAGACCCAATAAAAATGTATCTTGGAGATATCTACACTATCTCAGTAAACCTTGCAGGACTTCCGGGACTTTCAGTTCCATGCGGCAAGGACAAGAATGGTCTTCCAATCGGCTTACAGCTCATTGGTGACTGCTTTAAAGAGAATAACCTTATCCGTGCGGGCTACGCTTATGAGCAGGCACGAGGAAGATTTGAATAGGAGGGAGGCATAAGTATGAAAGATTATGAAGTTGTAATCGGACTTGAAGTCCATGTTGAATTAGCTACTAAGACAAAGATTTTCTGCGGATGCTCAACTGAGTTCGGCGGAGCGCCTAACTCACATACTTGCCCTGTGTGTACAGGTATGCCAGGTTCTCTTCCTGTTCTTAATAAGAAGGTTGTAGAATATGCAGCAGCAGTAGGACTTGCAACTAACTGTACAATTACACAGGACTGCAAGTTTGACAGAAAGAATTATTTCTACCCTGATAACCCACAGAATTATCAGATTTCACAGCTTTATCTTCCAATCTGCCGTAACGGTCATGTTGATGTTACATTATCAGATGGAACAGAAAAGACAATAAGAATCCACGAGATTCATATGGAAGAGGATGCAGGAAAGCTTGTTCATGATGAGTGGGAAGGCGTGTCATATGTAGATTATAATCGTTCAGGTGTGCCTCTTATCGAAATCGTTTCTGAACCAGACATGCGTTCAGCAGAAGAAGTTATTGCTTATCTTACTAAGTTAAGAACAACAATCCAGTATCTTGGTGCTTCTGACTGCAAGCTTCAGGAAGGTTCTATGAGAGCCGATGTCAACCTCTCTGTAAGAGAGCGTGGTTCAAGCGAGTTCGGAACAAGAACAGAAACTAAGAACCTCAATTCATTTGCAGCGATTGAAAGAGCAATTAAGGCCGAGACAGCTAGACAGATTGACTTAATCGAAGCAGGCGAGAAGGTTGTACAGGAAACAAGAAGATGGAATGATGACAAGGAATATTCATATGCTATGCGTTCAAAAGAAGATGCGCAGGATTACAGATATTTCCCAGATCCAGACCTTGTTCCAATTCACATCAGTGATGAGTATTTAGCAGAGCTTAAGGCAAAACAGCCAGAGTTCAAGGACGAGAAGAAGGCACGTTATATTGAAGAATTCGGACTTCCTGAATACGATGCAGAGATTCTTACAGATTCTAAGAAGTTCACAGAAATCTTTGAGGAAGCTACAGCAATCTGCAACCAGCCAAAGAAGGTTTCTAACTGGATTATGGGTGAGACAATGCGACTCATGAAGGAAGAATCAGCTAAGACTGGAAGAGAATTCAGAGCCGAGGAATTAACATTTTCACCTGAAAGCCTTGCCAAGATTATTACTCTTGTTGAGAAAAAGGAAATCAACAATGCAGCAGCTAAAGAAATATTTGAGCATGTATTTGCAGAAAATGTTGATGTTGACGCATATGTTGAAGAACACGGTTTAAAGCAGGTTAATGATGAAGGCGCGCTCAGAGCAACAGTTGAGAAGGTTATTGCTGATAACCCACAGTCAGTTGCTGATTATAAAGGCGGCAAAAAGCAGGCAATCGGCTATCTTGTCGGACAGACAATGAAGGCAATGCAGGGCAAGGCTAATCCGGGAATGGTAAATGCTTTGTTACAGGAGCTTTTAAAGTAACACATGAACTTAAAACTAAAAGGAGATGTGGAATGAAAAAAGTTAATTTTGATGTAAAACTCCCGGCATTTGTTGACAGAATAGTATATGTTGACAACTATGGTGCAAGACCATACTGCTATACTATTGAAGATGCATCAAGAAATGCTGATGCTATAAACAGGGCTATTAACTATATCTCAGAAAAGGGCGGCGGAACTGTTGTGATTCCTGAGGGAATCTGGTTTACAGCGCCAATCGAGATTAAGAGCGATGTTGAGTTAAGAATTGAGAAGAATGCAATACTTAAATTTTCTAAAGATATTGACCAGTATCCACTTATTATCACTAACTATGAAGGTCAGGAGTGTATAAGAGCCAAGTCTCCTATCACAGCTGAAAATGCTATTAACATAGGTATAACCGGTGGCGGTGTTATTGATGGAAGCGGTGATCTGTGGCGCCCTGTAAAACAGTTTAAGTTGACTGACAGACAGTGGGAAGCTCTTATGAAAAAGAGCCAGTATACAATTGATACTAAAGAGGGCGGCATATGGATGCCGACAGAAAGCTCATTTAAAGGTAATGAGCATAATATCCAGCTTGACGCTGAGAATGCACTTGAGAAAGCAAGCGAATATTATGATTTCTACAGACCTGTAATGGTAAGTCTTCGTCACTGTAAAAGAATTCTTCTTGATGGTGTAACATTTATGAATTCACCGGCATGGAATATACACCCATTTTTCTGTAAGAATCTTACAGTAAGAAATGTTACGGTGAGCAATCCATATTATGCGCAGAACGGTGATGGAATTGATGTTGAATCATGCAAGAAGGTTCATATACATAACTGTACATTTGAAACAGGTGATGATGCAATCTGTTTAAAGTCAGGCAAGAATGCCGTAGCAAGACAGATTGAAGGACCTTGTGAGGATGTATATATCCATGACTGCCTTGTTAATAAGGGACATGGCGGCTTCGTTATCGGAAGTGAGATGAGTCGTGGTATTAAAAATGTACTGGTAGAGAATTGTACTTTTCTTGGAACTGATGTTGGAGTCCGCCTGAAGAGCGCGCTTGGACGAGGCGGAGTTATCGAAAATATTAATATAAAGAATATTAATATGGTTGATATCAAGGAACAGGCAATAATTCTTACAATGTCATATGTGCTTAATTCTCTTAACAGAAATGAAGAGATTAACGGAATTGACAAGGACGATATTCCTTATATTAAGAATATTAATTTTGAAGGAATTAACTGCCTCGGAGCAAAGGAAGCGGTTGTTATAGAGCCGTTAAAGGATATGCCTGAGACAATCACTGATATACACATTAAGGCTTCATCATTTGTTACAAGTGGTGAGAATCGTGTTGAATGTGATTGTCTTACAAGTGAACAGACAACTTATGAGATATTATAAAGAAATCCCGGCAGCACTGATATATGTGCTGCTGGGATTTATGTGTTGTATCTTAATTTTTCTTTTCTGCTTGGGCTGCTAATAATTGCTCGTATTTAGCCAATGGCTCTTATGCAGGGCATTTTACAATAGACAGTTCTTAAGAAGAACCATCTTTATATTGTATGTTGAGTACATACTGGACAGATGAATCGTTATCGTCATAGAAAGTAACCGGGTGCGATGGCGTGAAAGCTAAAGCGTCTGTTAAATCTTTAAAATTATTTCCCAGCTTCAATCTTAGCCTCATATTCATCAAAGATATAACCAAGAATCGGTGCCATACCGACAAACTCGCAGCCATAAAGATAATTGTCAGTGCCCTCAATCGCCTGACTTCTTATAATCTTGACAACACTGTAGAGAGTATCTGTTTCAGAGCCAAGATTAAGTGCAGCGTTAAAATAGAAGTTGATAGGCAGCATGCTCTTTGATTCAAATGCTATACCACCCTCAGATATATTGATAACCTTGATAGGTGAATCAAGATTCTTAATTTCCATGTTATCCTGCTTAAATAAAGATGAAACATTGAGTGACAGGTCTGCTTTCATTCTTTTAAAACGTCTTTTTTCAATTCCATTAGCCATAATAAAATCTCCCATCTTAATATTATTATTCGAGTGAATAGTACACTTCTAAAAACTGTCTATATTTATATTCTAATAATACACTTTAATGAAGTAATGTGCAATGTATTATTGCATAAGATAAAGTCTATTGATTTTGAAGGAGTGCTGTTATATAATATTTTTGTTTGTTTTTAAACCGCATAATGACGGCGGTTTGATAACTTTTTAACTAATAATTTTATTAAGAAGAAAAGGATGGATGAACTCATGGGAAAATGTGAATTACTCTATGAAGGAAAAGTAAGAGAAGTATATGATTGTGATGACAAGCTTGTTATGGTTGCTACAGACCGTATCTCAGCATTTGATCATATTTTAAAGAATAAGGTTACAGAAAAGGGAGCAATTCTTACACAGATGTCAAAGTTCTGGTTTGATTATACTAAGGACGTTGTTGCTAATCATATGGTTTCGGTTGATGTTAATGACATGCCAGAGTTCTTCCACAAGGATGAATATATTGGAAGAAGCATGCTTTGCAAGAAGCTTACAATGCTTCCTGTTGAGTGTATCGTAAGAGGATACATTACAGGTAGTGGCTGGGCAAGCTACAAGGAAAACGGAACAGTCTGTGGAATTAAGCTTCCAGAGGGGCTTAAGGAATCAGAGAAGCTTCCTGAACCAATCTACACACCAAGTACTAAGGCTGAGATTGGTGACCATGATGAGAATATCTCATTTGAGAAGAGTATTGAAGTCCTTGAGAAGCAGTTCCCAGGTAAAGGTCTTGAGTATGCTACTAAGATTAAGGATGCAACTATAACTCTTTACAAGAAGTGTGCAGAGTACGCTTTAAGCAAGGGTATTATTATTGCAGATACTAAGTTTGAATTTGGTCTTGATGAGAATGGTGAGGTAGTTATCGGTGATGAGATGCTTACACCAGACAGCTCAAGATTCTGGCCATTAGAAGGATATGAGGCAGGAAAGAGCCAGCCATCATATGACAAGCAGTTTGTAAGAGACTGGTTAAAGGCTAATCCAGACAGTGATTATTTACTTCCAGATGATGTAATCGAGAAGACTGTTGAGAAGTACAAGGAAGCATATAAGCTTCTTACTGGTAAGGATTTTTCCCGCAAATAATCACAGGCGATAAGGAATGGAGAATTATGAATCAGATTGATATTAATGACAGCCACTATGCTGAAGATGAACTTCATGAGGAATGCGGAGTTTTTGGTGTATATGATTTCGATGGCAATGATGTTTCATCTACAATATATTATGGCCTTTTTGCCCTTCAGCACAGAGGACAGGAAAGCTGCGGTATAGCAGTCAGTGATACAGAAGGACCTAAGGGAAAGGTTCTTTCATATAAGGATATGGGACTTGTTAATGAAGTCTTTAATCCTGAAAAGCTTGAAAAGCTTAATGGTAATATAGGTGTCGGACATGTAAGATATTCAACAGCCGGAAGCAGCAGCCGTGAGAATGCTCAGCCACTTGTTCTTAACTATGTTAAGGGAACTCTTGGTATGGCACATAACGGTAATCTTCTTAATGCGGTTGAACTGCGTGAAGAGCTTTCTTATACAGGAGCTATCTTCCAGACAACTATTGATTCAGAGGTTATTGCTTACTTAATCGCAAGAGAAAGACTTAATGTTCCTACTGTTGAGGGAGCTGTGTTAAATGCGATGAAGAAGATTAAGGGTGCTTATTCACTTATCGTAATGAGTCCTAGAAAGCTTATCGGAGCAAGAGACCCATTTGGTTTCAAGCCATTATGTATCGGTAAGAGAGATAATGCATACTTCTTATCATCAGAGACATGTGCACTCGATACTGTAGGTGCAGAGTTTGTAAGAGATGTTGAGCCTGGTGAAGTTGTTACTATTACTAAAGACGGAATCAAGTCTGATAAGTCACTCTGCCAGAAAAATACAGCAAGATGTATATTTGAATACATATATTTTGCAAGACCAGACAGCAAGATTGACGGAATGGGCGTATATGAGTCAAGAATTAATGCAGGTAGAATCTTAGCAAAGACTCATCCTGTAGAAGCTGATATTGTTGTAGGTGTTCCAGAATCTGGTAATCCGGCAGCACTTGGTTTCTCAATGGAATCAGGAATTCCTTATGGTAATGCATTTATCAAGAATAACTATGTTGGACGAACATTCATCAAGCCTAAGCAGGAACAGAGAGAATCAAGCGTTAAGGTTAAGCTGAATGTACTTAAGGAAGCAGTTGCAGGCAAGAGAGTTGTCATGATTGATGACTCGATTGTACGAGGAACAACAAGTGCAAGAATTGTTAATCTTCTTAAGGCAGCAGGTGCTAAGGAAGTTCATGTAAGAATAAGTTCGCCGGCGTTCCTTCACCCATGTTATTTTGGAACAGATATTCCTTCAGAAGACCAGCTTATCGCATCAGGCCATTCTGTAGATGAAATCTGTGAAATTATCGGAGCAGATTCATTAGGCTATCTTGAGGTTGACAAGTTAAGCGAGATGATATGTGGACAGACAGGTTACTGTGACGCATGTTTTACAGGCAATTATCCAATTGAACCGCCTAAGATTGATATCCGCGGTGAGATGGGCTGATAAAGCGATTGCAGCATGCTGCCTGGAGGACATCTCTGATGTGGCGGTTGGTTGAGGCTTGCTATAGCCGTGTCGCGGACAGTGGATGTGCCTTGAAAGCATAATATTGCTGAATATGAAGGCAATTTCTGGCTGAATACCTATAAGATTAACATATGTGCTGATTTGGTAGGTGTTTTTTAGCAGAATAATAGAATATATGACACAAGATGCCTACTAAAAGCATGGAATATGTTATTTAGTAGGCATTTTTAGTAAAAATGTAGTACTATTATAATAGTCACAAACGAAATTTACCTACTAAAATACTGAATATGCGACTATTTATAGGTATCATGACAACAAGCAAAGAAAATCAGGCTAAAGCAAACAGAAATTAACAGTTTCATGTATCATGACAATAAATACAAGAAAAAGGGGAACAGGATGAGTTATTTTCCGTTTTTTAAAGAAATAGAAGGGGAGAAATGCCTTGTTATCGGTGGCGGTAAAGTGGCAGCAAGAAAGATAAGCAGGCTGAAGGGCTTTGGCGTGAAGATTAAAGTTGTTGCACCGTCTATAGTTTCTGACATAGAGGCAGTGGCGCAGTCTTGCGATAATATCAGCATTGAAAGAAGAACATTCACACAGGAAGATATTGAAAATGTGGATTTTGTTATCGCAGCGGCTGGTGAAGAAGTGGATAAAGAAGCTGCAAGATTGTGTAAAGAAAGAAGTATTCCAGTCAATGTTGTGGATAATCAGGAGTTATGCGACTTTATATTTCCTTCAATTGTGCAGAAGGGTGATATGGTTGCAGGCTTTGTTACAGGTGGGAAGAGTCCGCATGTTGCAGCTAAGTTAAGAAGAGATTTTGAAGCAAATGTATCTGATAATATAGAGAGCATATTAGATTATCTTTCAGAGGTCAGGACACTTGCTAAAGAAAAGATAGATGATGACAGAAAAAGAGCTGCATATATAAGAGAAGTGTCTGAATTCTGCATGAAAGCAGACAGAGTGTGCAGCAACAAGGAAGAAAATGCATTTTTACAGAAATATCTTGATAACAGGAGTGAGACAGTGCTTCCGGGGGCAGCACTTGTTGGAGCAGGATGCGGCTCATATGAACTCATCACAATAAAAGGCCTTAATGAGATAAGACGGGCAGAGGTTATAGTGTATGATGACCTGATAGATGAACATCTGCTGGAGTTCGCACCGGAAAGCTGTGAGCTTATATACGCTGGTAAGAGGAGTGGCAGACATTCCAAGGCACAGGAGGAGATTAATGAGCTTCTTGTAGAAAAAGCCATTGAAGGCAGATATGTTGTGAGACTAAAAGGTGGTGACCCTTATGTGTTTGGAAGGGGTGGAGAGGAAGCATTGGCACTTAAAGAACATGGAATACCAGTGCATGAAGTTCCGGGGGTTACATCAAGTATCGGTCTGTGTGGAATGGCGGGAATTCCGGTAACACACAGGGGGGCAAGCCGTGGATTTCATGTGATTACAGGACATACGGCTGATAATCTGCCGCCGGAGATTGAAGAAATCAGGTGGAAATCATATGCGAAGCTTGATGAAACATTTGTATTCCTTATGGGATTAAAGAGTATAGACATGATTACGGAAAAGCTGATGAGATATGGAAAGTTGTCAGATACGCCGGTTGCGGTAATTCACGGTGAGAATACAGATGGTACATATGTAAAGTTTGTCGGAACACTTTCGGATATTGCAGCAAAGGTGAAAGAAGTAGACTTCCCATCACCAGCTATTATAGTTGTTGGCGAGGTTGCGTCACTGGAATTGACGGATTAGCAGAAACTTAAGATGCGCTGAAAAGCAGCGCAGGAACAGAGGTTAACATGGATAAAGACAGACTGGAAAGACAGATAGAGTTTATAAGAGAGATTGATAAGGAAAAGAGCATTGGCAGACAGACATATCTGGCGGATGCGTCAAGAAAGGAAGATGACGCAGAGCATGCATGGCATATGGCGATAATGACGGTGCTTCTGTCAGAATATGCCAATGAAAAGATAGATGTGCTCCGCACAATGACGATGCTTCTTATACATGACCTTGTTGAGATAGACGCAGGGGATACATATGCTTATGATGAAGAAGCCAAGAAAACCCAGCGTGAGCGTGAGTTAAAATGTGCTGACAGAATATTCAGTATTTTACCAGAGGATCAGGGAAAATACATGCGTGAATTGTGGGAGGAATTCGAGGCACAGGAAACACCAGAGGCAAAGTTTGCAAGAACTATGGATAATTTCCAGCCTGTAATTTTAAATGATGCTTCAAAAGGAAAAAGCTGGGCAGAAAAGGGTGTGCATCTTAGCCAGATATTAAAAAGAAATGCACGAACAGGAGAAGGCTCAGAAGAACTCTGGAAATATTCATATGAGAAACTTATAATGCCTAATGTGAAAAAAGGGAATATTAAAGAGGATTAAAATAGTAAAAATTCGAGTTAAGGGGGTAAAATTTACAAAAAAATAAAAAAATACCCCCTTAACTTGAAAAAAACATTTCTTTTGCTATAATAAAGATAGAAAATGCAAGAAATGGGGGCGCTTTATGAAGTTATATAAAAGAGAGAATTATCTGAAAAAAATCAGGGGATTCTATCATGATGCTGATATGATAAAAGTATTGACAGGTGTCAGAAGATGCGGAAAATCATCGTTAATGCAGACAATTATTGAAGAATTAAAAGAGTTGGGAATTCCAGAGGGGAATCTTATAAGAATAGACCTCGATTCAAGACAATATAAAGATATAAAAACTCCAAAACAGTTAGAAAGCAAAATAGATGAGTATGCTGATATACACGGATTAAAGTATTTGTTTATAGATGAGATTCAAAATGTTAAAGGCTTTGAAGAGGTAATTAATGCTTTTCGAGGAGAAGGAGATTATTCAATTTTTATTACGGGTTCTAATTCATATCTTTTAAGTGGTGAACTAATAACAAAGCTTACAGGAAGGTATATAGAATTTGAAATGATGCCGCTTTCGTTTGAAGAATATATAGACATGAAGAAATTTTATGGCAAAGAAGTGAGTTATAATCTGACAGATGAATTAGACAGATATCTTATTGAAGGAGGATTCCCTAAAACAATTTTTTATGATAATCCAGACGATAAGAGAACATATATTAAGAGTGTTATAGGAGAAATATTAGAAAAGGATATTAAGCACAGGGTAAAGATACGTAATGTTTCAGTTTTTGAAAAAGTGCAGACATATCTTATTAACAACTTTGGCTCAACAACTAGTTTGAAGAGTATCTTGAAAGAACTTCATAAATCTGGAATGAACATAAAGAGAGAAACTTTGAACCGTTATATTAATATATTAATGGATGCAAAAATAATATATGAATGTAAAAGGTTTGATTTAAAATCCAAAAAATCTATAAATGGTGAGCAGAAGTATTATTTATCAGATATGGGTTTCTATTTTGCAACAAATACTGATAACAGAATTAATTATGGACCAGCCCTTGAAAATGTTGTTTTTAACTATGCAAAATCAAAGGGGTATGATATCAGTATTGGAAGAATAGGAAAGTTAGAATGTGATTTCATTATGAGAGATAATATGAACAACTATGGTTATGTTCAGGTGACGATGACAACAATGTTAAACAGAGAAACAGAGGATCGAGAGTATGCTCCATTAGAGATGATTAAAGATAACTATCCTAAATATGTGCTTACAAGAAATGATATGATACAAAAAAGAAATGGAATCATTCATGAAAATATACCGCAGTTTATGGCAGCTGGAAAGCTTTTCTAAGGATGCTCCAGCATAACCACAACGCGGAATTCATGCTTTTCCTCCGAGTAAACATAATTGAGCAGACCATTATATTTATCTGCAATACGTTTTACGCTTTTAAGACCATATCCGTGAAAACCAGTGTCCTGCTTTCTGGAATGAAGTTTTCCGTCATGGCCTAAAGGAGATGATTTGCATGAGTTAGCAATGCTTATAAGGTCAGCGTTGCCGCCTCTGATAAGAGAAACATTACAATCTATATATGGTTCATCACATGATAGGGATGCATCAATGGCGTTATCAAGAAGATTGCAGAATATGGAAGTGAAATCCTGTGCGGGAAGATATTCAAGGGTGTTGGCGCGGATGTCTGCCTCAAAGCTTATATCTGAATTACTACATTGTTCGGCATATCTTGAGATAATTACATTCAGTATATCAATTTTGCAATATCTTTTGGATTTTCTTAGTGCATCACTTCCCAGAATGTTATTGATATATCCGGTTATTTCGTCAATATGTTTTCCATCATTCAGCTGGCTGATAGTATTAAGGTGGTTCTTAATATCGTGAATAAGAATGTGCTGTTTCTCATTAACTTCCTGAACATAATTATAATAATGTTCAGTGTCAGTCTCTTTCTGTAATTCAATCTGCAATCTGGCATATTCAACATTTTTCTGGCTGATATCCTGCTGCAGATAGAAAGTCAGGATATTGATTGAGAGCAGCAGAACCAGACATATGAATACAATAACAGAGTCAGAGCCAGACAATTTACCGTTGAGACATATATAGCCAAGAGAAACGGTAATGATAGAGGATATAACAGGTATCAGATACAGCATAAGGGTGCTTTTGCGTATAGAAGCATTATTGACTGTATCTTTAGAGAAAATTCTGGTTACTAACTGTGAAATACATAAATAGACAGATTTGCTTAATATAACAAATGTAAATGCCGAACTATGTATGTTTCCATCACGGAATGCATATATCGTTATGTCAGGAATAGCTGCGGCAATAAGTCCTTCTGATAATGCCATAAGAATTGTCAGGGCAAGGGCATGAAACAGTGCCCAAACCGGTTTTGAATCATAATTAAGCACGATGCAGCACAGATAGACAATGAATGAGCAAAATGCATTGAGTGCCGCATTAGTGAGAATTGCTACAGGTATAAGCAGACTGAACATGCCAATAGTGATTAAAAGAGATAAAAATGTGTTCTTTCGTGAAGTAAATATCCGGTTGCAGTATAGCCATAGAATAATGGCTTCTATAAGATATACAAATAAATAGTACAATATTAAATTCATAAATCCCCCTCTGATTAATAAACTAGCGCAATGTTGTAAGAAATGCTGAATAGGTATTAAAAAAATCATTATACTTGCGCAAGGCAATATCAGCGTAAAGATGATTTTCCATATATATTCTGCTGTTATTATAAGACATAATATAATTCATATTCACTATATAACATCGATGGCTCTGATAAAAGCTCCCAGACGGAAGCATTGATTTAATGCTGGCGAGAGTCTGGGTGGTTGTATATGTATCTGAAACCGTGTGGATAGTAAGATTGCGGCAGTGAGGATTAACCTCCACCATAATGATATCCTTTGCTGATAATACATATGTTTTGCCTTTACATTTTACAATAATCCTGCCGCCAATAGAATTGAATTCAGATATGGCGTCTTCAAGGTTACGCATAAAACGTTTACTTTCAACAGGTTTTGAAATATAACGGAATACATGAAAGCGCATGGCTTCGTCAAGATATTCCGGAAACGAAGTTATAATAATTATTATTGCTGCCGGATAAGATTTAACAAGCGAATTACCAACGGCAATGCCATCTATGCCAGACATCTGGATATCTAAATATACAATATCGGGTTTGATATCTGAAGCCAGAATGTCTTCACCAGAGTGAAATATGTAAATATCAGGTCTTTTCAGTTTATGTTCAATATAATAACTTTCGCACAGAGTTTTAATCTGCTCGCATACCAAATTGTCATCATCACATATAAATATATTCATTATCCAATCTCCATAAATGAAATTTTAATAATTATAACTTATTAATCAATTAAAATAAATGTATATTTTGTAAGTTGATGTCATTTCGGACATGGAATATGTCATTTCAGACGAGAGATATTGAATTGGTTGAATAAATATGGTATTAAAAAGATAAATAAAGCGTCGTTTTATTAGTACGAAATGCAAGGAGGTATATTTTGAGAAGAAATAAGGCACAAAAGGTCGTGAAAATATTAGATAAAATTTTAAAATTGGAAGCTAATTCTGCATCATGTATGTTTGCGTATGAACCTAAAGCGCCTAAAGAATTAGAAAGATTTAAGAAGACAAAGTAATGGTGTCAGGTAGAAAGTTAATTATTAATTGGCTGATAAAAAGCAAAGCTATTAAAGATAATGAGCGTGAACTATACGAGTATGCACTTTATAGTATAGTTTTGCTTTTATCGCCAGCATTTATTTCTATAGCAATAGGCTGCATTATGGGTATTCCAATTAATGGAGTGTTGATGGTTATACCTTTTTTATTCTTGAGAAAATTCAGTGGGGGATTCCATGCCAAGCATGCATGGACATGTTTTGTGGGCTCATCAATATTAGTTACAATATTTTTATGGATTTCGACTAAGATTAGTAGTGACCTATTGTTATATATGGTAACTGCTATTTCAGTTGTGGAATTATGTATATTTTCTCCGATTCAGTCAGATAACAGAATCATAGCAGAAGATGAAAAACATATATATAGAAAGATAGTTATGCAGCAATTAGCAATCTATGTTGTGGTTGCAATAATAGCAGATATAGCTGGAAAAGAAATTGTTACTATTTGTATGTTTTTAGGAATAATAATTACGGCTGTAATGCAGGTACCATGTATTGTGAGAAAAGTTAAATGAAAGGTGGATTATAATTATGACGAAAAAAGGAATTGTAACAAAGACAGCAGGAGTATTGGTAGCAATGGTATTGACAGTGATGTTTGCATTACCAACATTTGCAGCAGGATATTCTCCGGTAAGTGGAAGTGCAGGTGACACATCGTTTTCTGGACGAGTATATATTAATTGGAATGGTGCAGGAGCATATTTGGAAACATCGGCAGATGCAGATTTAAGTGTATCGGGAAAAGCGAAGGATGAGTATGGCAACTACAAGGCATTTGGAGCTTCAGCCTCGCAGACAACATATGTCGGATCGCATAGAGACGGAGTGTACACATATGCAAACGCAACATTTACAGTTGATTCGAATGACGGTGGGTATAATAGGGTGTATGCTAATTATTTAGACTAAGATAAGGTTGAGAGAATGTAATCTCTAAACAGATTACATTCTCTTATTTGCAGAGGAAATATGAAATATATTAAATTAAGCTTTATTATTCTGATGATGTGTATGTTTACTGCATGTAGTAATGAACATTCAGAAAACACATCAACTGATACAGAGTATAACGGGGTTAATACATCAGAATATGAGTCAGATGGAATAAAATATGTAGTATGCCAAGGTAAAAAGTTAAAAATTACATACCCTGTAATTGATTATAATTATACGGATGAAGAATTAATAGGAACATATGATATTGGAATTCTGGGGGCAGGAAAATACCCAAAGGATGGAGATGAAACATATATTGTCTCAGCAGTTATAGAATGGCCTTCGATGTATGGGGATAGGGAGATTTCAAGTATTTCAGTTAATGTATATAACAGTCCATTTTGCATAGATAATTATAATATCGATGGGATGAAATATGCAAAATCAACTCTGGATATATTTTCGGCGCATAAAGATAATTTATCAGATGACAGGCAGGCAATAAAGCTGATTACATTTGCAGAGATTCCTACTACGAAAGATATTTGGAATGATTACATGCAAAGTGAATCTGAAGAAGTCAAGCGACTAGGTGATAATATAAATAATGTAGTGCTGAAGTTTCAGGTTAAAGACAATGATGGGAAAGAGACAATAGATTACTACAGGATGAAACCAGTATATGAATATAGTATTAGAAAAATAAACATATACAAAATAAAGGAGTGAATATGAAGAAAAGAGTATTAATTTCATTTACATTTGTTGTAGTAATTATTTTGATATTAGTATTTTATATTAAAATCCATAACAATAAAGAAGCAGATGTTAAGATAAATTATGATAATATAAAACATGCAGATATAGAAAATATAGCGCAGAATTATTGGAATTCGGATGGAATATATAATATTGCAGCAGCGGAAGACGGGTATTATTATGTTACAAATGAAGACTTTTTAGTGTATTTTGATATAAATACAGGAGATACAGTTCCTGTATGTGCAAAACCAGATTGTATGCATGATAATGATGAGTGTAATGCATGTTTAAATACATGTGTTATTTATAACATATATTATTATAATGAGTATATCTATTATATGCCAATTATAAATGGTATGGCAAATTTATGCAGAATGGATAAAAGCGGTTCCACAACAAAAATACTGGGAGAGTTATTTCCTAGTGATGGTTCGAGTTCTATACATCTTGCTTTTTTAGGTGATTATGCGTATGCATATGATTCAGGCTCACATCTTGGTCTTGATACAGAATTTACAGAAAAAATAGTTGAAGTATCTTTGAAAAATGGAGAAAGAAATGAGATATATGATGTTACAGGTGTATCTCTTGCTATAAAAAATGTGAAAGGCTTTGGGGATGGACTGTATTTCAATGTCCAGCATAGTGAAAGGTCAGACGAGAATATTTCGATAAGCAGTTATGGCTTATATATGTATTCTCAAAGTGAAAAGAATGTTAGTCAGATTAGTACAGAAAACATTAATGATTATTATTTAAGTGATAATTATCTGTATTATTTTATTAACGGACAAGGATTATATAAATCGGACATAGAAAATCAAAAAACAGAATTAATATATAAGAGTAATAAAGCGGTGGATATGTGCAATATATCCTATGATGGCAGATATCTTTATATTAGCAATGGTAAATATTGTGATTATCTTAGAAAGGTTTTGGGAAACAAAGAAAAGAAGTATATAGTGATAGACACAGATGGAAAAGTGATAAATGAAATATCATGTGCAGATTCATTGGAAATGTTATTTGGAGATGATAGGTATTTGTTTTGCATGGGTATGGGAGAAGACCAGCTCATGTATATAGATAAGAGAGAAATTGAAAAAGCCGAAGAATGGAAAAATATTTTTAGTGAGCCAGTTCATTTACTAGGAGATGATATTAAATGAAGAGAAGAGGCATTAGGTATGTGATTCCAATTATATTTATTGCAGTATTGGTGGGAGCAATGGTGACATATGTTCTACTCCATAAGAATACAGAAGCAGAGAAGGGCTTAGATTATGCAAGTCTTATCGGGGTAACAGGAGACAGTGATTTTCAGAATTACTGGGATACAGATGGATGGTATGATCTGGTGCAGTTGAAGATGGATATTATTACATGAATTTTGAACAGAAGTTGTTGTTTTGAATCTGGAGACAAATGATGTTATACCTGTGTGTGCAAAACCTGAGTGTGATCATAAATCTTCAAGTTGTAATGCTTTTTGGAAATGGAGCGGCATTGAGGAGTATATATTATTATAGAGGATATATATATTATTTTGGACTTTCTAATGGCATGGCACAGTTATGCCGCATGGATAAGAGTGGCACAACAAGAGAAGTTATAGGTGAACTTATACCTAATGATGGGGTTGACTCGATTCGAGCTGTTTTTCAGGGGAATACGCTTTATATATGATGGGAGTGGCCTTGTTGATGAGCAAGAGACTACAAAGAGCATAATAGAAGTATCTCTGACATCAGGAGACAAGAAAATTGTATATGAAGTTACTGGAAAAGGGATATCAATAACTAATGTTAAATGTTTTGGTGATAAAATATTTTTACTGTGAGGGAAGCCGATTCCATATCAGATAAAGCCATAAGTGTGCATAGCAGAGGTTTGTTTAGCTATTCGTGCAGCAATGATGAGATAGAAGAAGTGAGTGGACAGAATATTAATGATTATTATGTTGTGGATGGAACAATGTATTACTTTGTTACGGGAGAGGGCTTTACAAGATAGATATTGGAAGTGATATATCACAAAAATATGGGAGTCAACAGAACAATGTGATATGTGTAGTGTATCTTCAGATGGAGAATACATTTATCTTAATAATCATAAGTACTGTTATTATATGTGGGAATTATATGGCTTTTCAGAAAACAGATATATAGTTATTGATAAAGGTGGAAATGTTATTAATGAGATATTGTGTCCTGATGCATTGGCGTTATATTTTGGGGATGACAGGTATTTATTTTATAAAAGTATGAACGATGCAGAAGGTCTTATGTATATGAAAAAAGATGATATAGAGACTGGTGGAGATTGGAAGCAGGTGTTTGAATGACAAAGTATATAAGGCTGTTTAAGAAAGGAATGTATAGATTTTGTATGATGTTTCTTCTTATATTGATATCATCAGGATGCAATGTAAAGGAAATAGAAACACAGACACAAACAGAGACTAATAACCAATATGCAGTACAAGAACCAGAAATGACAGTTATAGATGGAATAAATTATATAACGGAGCAAGGCATTAAGTTAAAGGTGACATACCCAATAATATCTAAAGATATCGCCGATGGTAATTTGGTTGGAACATATATGGTAAATCCAGTAAAATTAGGCAATGGATTGGGAGAAAAGGATGAAATGGCGTATATTGTTGCCGGTATTATAGAGTGGCCATCATTATATAATGATGAAAATATAGAGAAATTAGAGTATACGGCATATAATGCATCCTGCATATTTGATTACAGTGATATGAGTGAGAATAAATATACAAAAACAGATGGATATAAAAGGCGAAACAAAAACAATATATGGAAATGATGAAAATAAGTTAAAGTTAATAATTATAAATGAACTCCCAACATCTGATAAAGCACTTATAGTTATATGCACCTGAGTATGTTGAGATAAAGAGTGTTATTGACGATATCAATAAAATGATTGTAGGAGTCCATGTTTATTATATGGATGGGAGCGAAGATTCTGATTATTATAGAGTAGAAAGTATATCTAAGAGTGATATAAGCAGGATACAAATATACAGGTTATGATTGGCATATAGGGGAAATATGCAGGAATTAAAACGTATCATCAATTATAAACGGATTATATTGTTGTTAATTGCTGTAACAGTTAATGTTGTATTCTTTTGTATGACAATAAGCCGGTAATGGATGAAGATATAATCAACAAAGAAAATGTTGCTCATGAGACATATATTAAGAATTATCACGAAGAAGTGAATGCAATAATTGATAATGCTGATAAACTTAAGAAATATAGTATTTTAATAAAGCTGGAAGTTTTCGTATGCGAATATATTGCAGACGGCAAGGGATTTTGAACGAGTAAAGAACGTTATTTTACCAGAGGATGAGTATAAAGGTGCAGGCATATACAACTTATTATTATCAATATTTCTTTACTATGCTTGTAATGATGTTTGTTATATACGATATGTTTGCACAGCGGGATAATGGCATGTGGAGCATAACATATAGCCGCTAATGGAAGAATCATGTATGCGATAAAGCAGACGGGAGTTATTGTTGTTACAGGAGCTTTTACACATACCTGATATACTGGTCCACGTTTATTGCGGCAATGCTGCAAAGAGGAGGCGTCAGGGACTTAGTAAATCCAGTGCAGACAATTGAGACATTTGATAAATTTACATATCCGTGGAGCAAAATAAAGTATGTGACGGTGCTATATCTGATATCAATGGTGTGTATAGTTGCCCTATGCATTACTATATGGGGTGTTTTGTTATGTTCCGTAATCGTGTCTATGCACTGGTTACAATGCTTATATTTGCGGCTGTGGAGCAGTTTATATATTCTCATATAGATATACATAGCGTGTGGAATGGTCTGCATTATATTAATATTATTAATATAATTAATATAAATGCTACATTTTCATCATATAGAAACTGGGGTGTGGGAACTTATGTATTTCCTGTATTTTCAGTGGTGCTGTTCGTGCATATTATATGTGCAGGTGTAATAGGTTATATTGCTATAAATGTGTCTGCTTCAATGAAACCATACAAAAATACAACATTTATAAAACGGTTTACAGATTGTGTATCAGCTGGCTGTCAGAAAATTCTTGCAAGGATTCCGTTTCTATTTAAGGAAATACATAAATTTATATTTACTTCTCATTGTGGCTGGGTTGTTGTGGTAATGCTGACAGTTACAGCGTATGTATGCCAGACAGGCCAGTATCACTATACAGATGACAATAAGTATATGGATAGTGAATACATGTTACATGGAGGGAAAGATTATACATATTTTCAGGATTATCTTGATAATCTATATCAGCAGAGAGATGAGCGCAAGCTGACATAGATGATTATGGAGATATATTGACAAGAGATGAAAGCGTTGATATTGGTAGTTATGTTAATCTGAAAACAAAACAACAGCAGATACTAAAGCTGATAGAAAGTCGTAGGAATACGCGGACAAGATTGAATATATCGGACATATGGATGAAACATTTAATATAAGAGCATGGATGATATCGGACAGAGGATATGAAGTGATATTGGGCAAGAAAGGACTGTATCGCAGAATAATGGTAAATCTTGCACTGATATGCGGTTTTATACTTATGTCAGCAGATGCAGGAAGACTTGAAAGAGTCAGCGGCATGATACTTTTGAACATAGTACAGCATTGGGACGTAATAAGATGAGATGCAATAAATATTTGTCGTGCATAACAATTACAATAATAATGACTGTTATTATATGTGGAATGGAATTCTTATGGATGAGACATATATATGGGATACCTTACATGAATGCGCCGGTCGTGAGTCTTACATTTATGGGGAATAAACTTGGAATGGGACTATATGCATCTGGAATTCTTAAGTGGATGCTGTTACATATGACAATATGGCAGTATATGCTTATGCAATTTATCATGAGGCTTGTAATATGTCTTATATTAAGCGTTGGCATAATGAAAATAACAAGAAGCATTAAGAATATAAAATAAAGGCATAAATTGCAAACGCAGTTCTGCTATGATATACTTAATCTGTATATAGCCCTGCGATGGCTGAATAATGAATTTTGATATATGAAAGGCGGATACGAGATGAACGACAGATATCAGACACCACTTGCAGAAAGATACGCAAGCAAGGAAATGCAGTACATTTTCTCTCCTGACATGAAGTTTAAGACATGGAGAAGACTCTGGATTGCATTAGCAGAGACAGAGCATGAACTTGGACTTCCTATTACACAGGAGCAGATTGATGAGTTAAAGGCTCACAAGGATGATATTAACTATGAAGATGCCAAGAGAAGAGAGAAGGAAGTAAGACATGATGTTATGTCACATGTATATGCTTACGGACTTCAGTGCCCTAAGGCTAAAGGTATCATACATCTTGGAGCAACTTCATGCTATGTTGGTGATAATACTGATATCATCATTATGACAGAAGGCTTAAAGCTTGTTCGTAAGAAACTTGTTAATGTTATTGATGAGCTTCTAAGTTCGCAGATAAATATAAGGCACAGCCTACACTGGCTTTCACACATTTTCAGCCAGCACAGCCAACTACAGTTGGTAAGAGAGCTACATTATGGCTCAATGAATTAGTTATGGACCTTGAAGACCTTGATTATGTACTCTCTACAATGAAGCTTTTAGGCTGTAAGGGTACAACAGGTACACAGGCATCTTTCCTTGAACTTTCAACGGAGATCAGGATAAGATCCGCCAGATTGACGGAAAGATTGCAGAAAAGATGGGATTTGACGCATGTGTTCCAGTTTCAGGCCAGACATATTCAAGAAAGGTTGATACAAGAGTACTTAATGTACTTGCAGGAATTGCTGCGAGCGCACACAAGTTCTCTAATGATATCAGATTATTACAGCACCTCAAGGAAGTTGAAGAGCCATTTGAAAAGTCACAGATTGGTTCATCAGCTATGGCTTACAAGCGTAATCCTATGAGAAGTGAGCGTATGGCTTCACTTGCTGATTTCGTTATCAGTGACGCACTTAACCCTGCTATTGTTTCATCTACACAGTGGTTTGAGAGAACACTTGATGATTCAGCTAACAAGAGAATGTCAGTTCCAGAAGGCTTCCTCGCTGTTGACGGAATCCTTGACCTCTACTTAAATGTTGTTGACGGACTTGTTGTATATGATAAGGTTATTATCAAGCACATGATGGCAGAGCTTCCATTCATGGCAACAGAGAATATTATGATGGATGCTGTTAAGGCTGGCGGAGACAGACAGGAGCTTCATGAGAAGATCAGAGAGCTTTCTATGATAGCAGGAAAGAGAGTTAAGCAGGAAGGTCTTGATAATAACCTTCTTGAACTTATTGCAGCAGAGCCAATGTTCGGTGTTACTCTTGAAGAGTTACAGTCAAAGCTTGATCCTATGAAGTATGTTGGCCGTTCTAAGGAACAGGTTGACGAGTATCTTGCTAATGTTATCAAGCCTATTCTTGATTCTAATAAGGAAGAGCTTGGCATGAAGGCAGAGATTAATGTTTAATTAATAATTTGGAGGTGTTATAACATGAAGGTTGTATTAGTTAATGGCAGAAGAGATGCAGGCTGTACATATACAGCACTTTCTGTCGTTGCTAAGGAATTAGAGGCACAGGGAATTGATACTGAGATAGTTGCAGTTGGCGCAGAGTTGTTAAGGGCGAGCTTGACGCAGTTGTCAAGGAAGTTGGCGCTAAGATAACTGATGCAGACGGACTTATTGTTGGTTCACCTGTTTATTATGCTTCTCCAACAGGAGAGATATTAATGTTCCTCGACAGATTATTGGTGCATATGGTAACGAGCTTCGTTACAAATGTGGTTCTTCAATTGCATCTGCCCGCCGTGGCGGAACAACATCAACAGTTGATGTGTTGAATAAGTATTTCCAGATTAACCAGATGCCGGTTGTATCATCTAACTACTGGAATATTGTACATGGCAATACACCTGATGAGGTTGTTAAGGACGAAGAAGGCATGCAGACAATGAGACTTTTAGGTCAGAATTTTGCATGGCTTGTTAAGTCAATAGACGCAAAAGAAGCAGGGAATTGAGCTTCAACAAGGCGAGAATAAGATTAAGACCAACTATATCAGATAATTTATAATTCTTCATAAATATTTAATGTCATAAGAGGCGTGCTGTATATATAATTATGTATATACAGCACGCCTTTACTGGCAGTGATGAGGATAGACAGATATTTAAGGAGTATTGTTGTGAAGTCTTACAATAGGAGAAAACTTATGAAGAGAATAATTCTTGGGCAGTGATACTGCTTGTGGTGCTTATTGCCGCAATCGTAGCCTGCGCCCTGATAAGTTACCACAAACAGCCAGAGCTTACTGCTGATGAGATTAAACAGCTTGATGAGCAGGGCATATGGAAAGAGAGAACAAGTGCCGAGCGGGCGCGCATTATTGAGGATAATGACGAGGCGCTTAAAGAGCGGATAAGAATGATAAGCAATGCAAAGAGTGAGATTATACTCTCAACATTTGACTTCAGGTCAGATGACAGCGGAAAGCTGATGCTTGGAGCACTTATTGATGGCAGACAGAGGTGTATCGGTCAATGTTATAGTTGACGGGGTATCCGGTTTTACCAAGATGAAGGGCAATCCTGATTTTAATGCACTTGCGTCATCAGACAATGTGAATGTGAAGATATACAATAAGGTCAATCCTTTTAAGCCGTGGCAGTCAATGGGAAGGCTTCATGATAAATATGTCATAGCCGACAGGACTAATTATATACTTGGTGGAAGAAATACATTTAACTATTTTCTGGGAGCATATCCGGGACATAAGAATTACGACAGAGATGTGCTTGTGTACTGCGAAAGTCCTGATGAAACCAGCTCTGTGAATGATGTTCTTGCTTATTATGAGAGTGTCTGGAACTATAAGGAGAGCAAGGCATTTTAAAGAATAACAAATGTGCAGGCAATAAGAAGGTCAAGGCGGCAAGGAAAGAACTACTTGATAATTACGACATTTATTATGCAGATAACAAAGATTACCTGACTGACACTGATTATACAGATGAAACAGTTGAAGTCAGCAATATAGCACTTCTTAGCAATCCGATAGAATGTGGCGCAAAAAGCCGGTAGTGTGGTATCAGCTCACGAAGCTTATGGAACAGGCGGATACACAGGTTAAGATACATACGCCTTATATTATCTGCAATGAGTATATGTATGACGGATTAAAGAAGGTATGCGATTCTGTTGAAAATGTGTCACTGATGACTAATTCAGTAGGCAATAATGGCAATCCATTTGGATCAGCAGATTATTATGCGCATAAGGATAAGGTGCTTGGCACAGGGCTTGAAGTGTGGGAATATGAAGGCGGATATTCATACCACGGAAAGTCGGTTCTTATAGATGATGATATATCGGTGGTTGGCTCATTTAATATTGATATGAGAAGCGTGTATCTTGATACAGAGCTTATGCTTGTTATTGACAGCAAGGAGATTAATGAACAGCTTGGAGGTGCCATGCAGACGTATGAGCATAGTGCAAGAAAGGCTAATGCTGATGGCACATACGATAATCCATATAATGTGCCCTGTAGCGCTTACGCCTAAGAGAGAACGCAGAATGAAGCTGATTAAGAATTTCCTGTTGTGGACGAGATATCTGTTCTAGATATCTGGTCTGGATCGGATATATTCTGGATGTGTAAATTACATGGCATGAGCAGGGCGTCAGGTTGGCGAAGGCGCAGGCTGATGAGACCGTTGGGTTGATGAGGCTGTTGGGTTGATGTGATCGGCAGGCCGATGTGGCTGTCAGTCTGCTGTGATTGTCAGTCTCTGTCGGGAAGACCTACGAAAGTGGTATTAATTGTAACTTGAGTAGGTTTTCTTGTAGTGAATGCCTGTAGCAGCTCGGTAAGCTCATCTCAGATTTAATGGCTGAGAAAAGTTTGAAAAAGTTTTGAAAAGTCAAAAAGTGCTTGACAGGTAGCACATTTTAATATTATAATAGCAGAGCAGTTTGCGAGAGAAATCAAGCGAATTGTTCTGAATGTGGGTCTTAGCTCAGCTGGGAGAGCATCTGCCTTACAAGCAGAGGGTCACAGGTTCGAGCCCTGTAGGCCCCATTTCTTTTAAGACATTCAGTAAATATTATGGCGAGATAGCTCAGTTGGCTAGAGCACACGGTTCATACCCGTGGTGTCGTGGGTTCAAATCCCTCTCGCTACTATCTAAGAAGTGGAAGCAGGCGATGCTTCCACTTTTGCGCGAGTAGCGATGAGAGAAGCCATGGAAAGTTTACAGCCGTGCTTGCACGGACTTGGAACTTTGTATGGTTTTACGAGGAGCACCGCGACAACGACAGAACGAAGTTCTGAGTATGGCTGCTCGCGCAACCCGCGGCGATGAGCCAGCTCACACAGGAGGGGAATAATGACACATTTACAGGAAGAATTGTTTAAGCTGCAGGACACAGAGTACAGGGATTTTAACAGCAGTCTGATTCCGGGAATTGAGAAAGAGACAGTTATAGGAGTAAGGACTCCGGTTTTAAGAAAATTTGCAAAGGAATATGCAAAGAGCGGAGAAACTGAGCAGTTTATGCGTGAGCTGCCACATAAGTATTATGAGGAGAATAATCTTCACATGATGTTAATTGGGCAGATTAAGGATTATGCTGAGTGCATAAGTGAGCTTGAAAAGTTCCTTCCATATATTGATAACTGGGCAACCTGTGATTCACCGCTTCCAAAATGTTTTGATAAGAATAAAGAAGATATTCTTGAAAGGGCGAAGAAGTGGATTGCAGCAGATACCACATATGTTAAAAGATACGGAATGGGCGTTATGATGCGCCTGTTCCTTGACGAGGATTTTAAGGAAGAATATATACAGCTTGTTGCAGGTGTTAAGTCAGAGGAGTACTATGTAAATATGATGATTGCATGGTATATGGCTACAGCACTTGCTAAACAGTGGGATGCGGCGATTCCTTATATACAGGAACACAGGCTTTCTGAATGGGTACACAGAAAGTCAATACAGAAGGCTGTAGAGAGTTACCGCATTACACCAGAGCAGAAGGATTATTTAAAGGGTTTAAGATAAGGTTATGAAATCAAATGAAATAGATATGACGACAGGTTCCTGCCAAAGAAAATATTAATGTATTCAGTGCCGCTTATGTTGTCAAATGTACTGCAGGTTATGTTCAACCTGTGTGATGTGGCGGTAGTTGGTAAATTTGTAGGACCACTGGCACTTGGTGCGGTAGGTTCAACGAGTATAATTATTACATTGACAACCGGCATCCTGCTAGGACTAGCAGGTGGTGTCAACGCTGTAGTCGCGCTGTTTGTGGGGCTAAGAATAGTGCAAATGTAAAGAAAGCAGTCCACACTTCAATTGTAATATGCATGATTGCGGGACTGCTCTGCTTTTGTCTGGACTGTTCCTTTCAAGACCGGTGCTGAATCTTATAGGAACTAAGAAAGAACTGATAGATGGTGCAGTTATATATCTTACAATATATCTTCTTGGTTCACCGGCACTTGCCATGTATAACTATGGTAACGCAGTGTTAAGTGCAGTTGGAGATACCAAAAGGCCACTTATGTATCTTATTACAGCGGGGATAATTAATGTGGTACTTAATCTGTTCTTTGTAATAGTATGCAGGCTTGAGTTGTCGGTGTTGCACTGGCAAGTATAATATCACAGTATATATCAGCATTTCTGATACTTAAATTCCTGTTTGGCTGTGGCAAGGATTACGGACTTTATATAACAAATATAGGAATGGATTCGCATATAGCAGCGAGAGTGTTAAAGATTGGATTGCCTGCGCAGTACAGTATTCACTTTTGCAGTTGCCAATCTGTACATACAGACGGCAGTTAATTCATTTGACCATGTAGTTGTTGAGGGCAATTCGGCCGGCTAATGCTGATAACATTGTGTATGATATGATGGCGGCATTCTATACTGCATGTACAAGCTTTATAGCGCAGAATCTAGGAGCAAGAAAGCGTGACAGGATTAGGAAAGCATATCTTGTTACACAGATGTATTCATTTATTATAGGAGCAGTGCTTGGTGCATTGCTTGTAGTTTTCAGGACACAGTTTCTTAGTCTGTTTACAAGTGATCCGGATGTGGCATTACGGCTCAATAAGACTGGGAATAATGGGATGCTCTTATTTTGTATCCGCATTTATGGATAATGCGGCAGGGAGCAAGAGGACTTGGCAGAAGCGTTATACCTACAATAATAGTTATAATGGGTTCTGTTGTATTTAGAATCATATGGGTGTGTACAATATTTGCAAGTATACATACACTGATGTCACTCTATCTTGTGTATGCGAGTGCGTGGGCATTTACATCTATTATAGGAACGGTGTATTTTATAATAATATTCAGAAAGACTTTGAGATAAAGGGCTGTGTCTTAACACATATAATCGTTAAGGCACAGCCTGTTTAATATTAGTTATTATTAGCGATAGCAGCTTCTGCTCTTTCTAAATCTTCTTTGGTATATTTAGTTAATATCTGTTCTTTAGTTATTCCGAATTCTAGCATGGAAATTATTGAATTGACTTTTCAGTGTCTATGCCAAGTTCAATACCCTCATTTCTGCCTTTGCTTTCACATTCAGCCTGAAATCGTTTCATTGCTTCACACATATTAACAGTCCCTCCTTGTTCATTATCTATACATAAGTCCATAAGCTTTGGAACTGAGGTTATGCTACATATCAGTTCCATTACATCAATATCTACATTGCGGGATTCATATTCACGATATATTGAATCGAAATCATCGTTATATATGTTCCTTATAATATTAAACACATTTCTTACATCTTCATTATAAAATGTATACTTATCAGAATCAAGTATCTGAACCAGATTTAACTTATAGTCGGAGAAGTAAGTTTTGATATTATCAGGCATGGAAACCATCATGTCAGAGAGGCATGATGGGCCGTCCCATAATGAATCACCATAGTATAAAACGAGCGTGATGATAGGGTGGAAGCGGTCAGATTTGTCAATTCCAGATAAGAATTCTTCAGGAGAGCTGAAAGAATCCTTATTTAGCTTATGCTGTTTCTTGATGTCGTTGTATTCCTTTATGTAGCCGAGTGCGTCATAGGTCATGGTTCGCAAAGGCATGGCATAATGTGTCTTATCCTGAATCTCAAGACCGAGAATATTAAACTCTACGCCGTCTGACATCTTCTTTACAACATCTCTGTTTCTGGTAATAGATTCATTGTAATTCTTAGACTGGATAGTAGCAGAAACATCAGTGTCCATCTCAGTAAGCTTATCAGGCTTAAGCACCTGCCTGCCATTAAAGACAGTAGCATTGAAAAGGTCAGCAAAATGTTCATTATCGCGCCAGAAAGTCTTAAGAGAGACATCTTCTGGTGAGTAGTGCGGTTGTTATTATTCATATGTCGCCTTTCTTAAATGTTTCATATGTGAGATATAGTTAAAATATAAAATGATGCATCAATGTGTAATATATAATAACAATATGAAAAGTATATGTCAATATAATTTATAAAATATATTATACATCAATATTCTCAATGGTAATCATGAAGAAATTATGAAAAACGGCACGATTTTAAGGATGATACAGATACTGCTGTATGTCTAAATAAAATAATCAATCACATACATTTTACAAAAACTTTACGAACGTGAGATTATGCATTTTACATAACATTGATAACATACCCTCTGCAAGCAGATGCAGAGGGTTTTCTTTTGAGACGACTCACATATCATTCGGTCAGGAAACTGATTCAAGCCCCTACGAAAATCTTCTGTTAATGCTTGCAAATAAAAACGAGGAAGGTAACGAAAGTTATGAGAAAAGGAATTAAAAGTTACTTACAGTTGCATTAACAGCAACATTAGGCCTTGCAGTATTAGCAGGCTGTGGAACAGGTACATCATCAAATGGAGATGGATCAGCAAACGGAGGCACAACTAAGGAGCTTTCAGGCAAGATTCAGTTAGCAGGAAGTACATCAATGGAAAAGATGTGTGGCGCTCTCATGGAAGCATTTATGGAAGAATATCCTAATGTAACAGTAACAACAGAATATACAGGTTCAGGTGCAGGTATTGAGTCAGTAACATCCGGAGCTGTTGATATTGGTAACGCTTCAAGAGCTTTATCAGATAAGGAAAAGTCAGCAGGTATTGAGGAGAACATCGTAGCAATTGATGGTATCGCAATGATTACTGATAAGAACAACAAGGTTACTAATGTAACAAAGCAAGCTTACAGATATCTACACAGGAAAGATTACTAACTGGAAGGACCTTGGCGGTTCAGACGAAGCTATCGTAGTAATCGGCAGAGAGGCGCTTCTGGTACAAGAGGAGCATTTGAGGAACTTCTTGAAGTTAAGAATAAATGTGCATATGCACAGGAACTTGACAGTACAGGTGCTGTACTTGCCAAGGTTGCAGCAACTCCAGGTGCAATCGGATATGTTTCATTAGATGTAGTTGATAAGACAGTTGCACTTTAAAGCTTGATGGTGTAGATGCAACAGAGGATAACATTAAGGCTGGTAAGTATACACTTTCAAGACCATTTGTAATGGCTACTAAGGGTTCTGTTTCATCACAGAGTGAGCTTGTTCAGACATGGTTCAACTTCGTAAAGTCTGACGCAGGCAAGAAGGTTATCAAGGGTGTAGGCTTAATCCTCCCAGAGTAAGCCGGAAAATATAGATTCTGAATGGAGAGATTGACATGGATGAGGTTATAAATGTTGGTATGAACAGAATAAATAAAACACCAGAAGCTGTTAAGGCAACGGCAAATGGTTCGTTAAAAGGTAATAAAAAGTCAAAGCATGCAAGTGAAAGTGTAGCACGGTTTATATTCCTTATATGTGCGGTAGTAGCTATCCTGGCAGTCTGCTCCATTACCATCTATATGTTTATAAAAGGAACAGAGAGTCTTAAAAGCGTCGGAATAGCAGACTTGCTCTTTAAAACAGTATGGGCGCCAACTGCTACACCGCCTGCATATGGAATTGTATACATAATTCTTTCATCAATTGCAGGAACAACACTTGCGATTCTTCTCGGTGTTCCAATTGGATTATTAACAGCAGTTTTTGACAGAGATAGCAGGAAAAACTTGCAAGTAGTTCAGCCGGCAGTTGAACTGTTAGCAGCAATTCCTTCTGTTATATACGGACTTCTCGGATTAATGCTATTAAACCCTCCTTTATAAATTAGAAAAGCATGTATTCGCGAATTCCACAACACATCAGTACACAGGAGGAGCCAACCTCCTGGCTGCAGTGCTGGTGCTTGCAATTATGATACTTCCAACAGTTATCAATATGAGCGCGTCAGCAATCAGGGCAGTTCCAATGAATTTAAGAGCAACATCACTTGCTCTTGGAGCAACTAAGATACAGACAATATTCAAGGTTGTAGTTCCAGCACCAAGTCAGGGATTATAACAGGCATCGTATTAGGTATAGGAAGAGCCTTAGGTGAGGCAATGGCTATTAATCTGGTAGCCGGTGGTTCAGTAAATCTTCCGCTTCCGTTTAACTCAGTCAGATTTCTTACAACACAGATTGTAAGTGAGATGAGTTACGCAGATGGAGTACACAGACAGGTTCTTTCACAGTAGGACTTGTTCTTTACATTTTATAATGATTATTAACCTGATAATTACATTTATGCAGAAGAAAGGGGAGAAAGCAAATGGATAATCTTAAAGCCAAGAAAAGACATCCGGAAGAAATAGCAGTTTATACAGCGATATATGTATGTGCAATTTTCAGTTCTCCTGCTTTTAGGAATTATTATATATGTGTTCGCAAAAGGCGCAAGACGCGTAAACTGGGCATTTCTTACAGGTGTTACATCAATTCTTCACGGAACTGTGGGAATTGCCGGTAATATTCTGAACACATTGATAATAATATTACTTACTATGATAATTACAACGCCAATCGGTGTAGGTGCGCGATTTATTTAAATGAGTACGCCAAGCCGGGAAAGCTTGTTACAGTTATAATATTTGCAACAGAGACACTTGCAGGAATTCCATCAATTATATTTGGTCTGTTTGGTATGCTTTTCTTCGGACAGTTATGTCACATGGGATATTCACTTCTGACAGGTTCTCTTACACTTACATTAATGGTGCTTCCGCTTGTTACAAGAAACACACAGGAAGCGTTAAAGACTGTACCTGACAGCTTCAGAACAGGAGCGGTAGGTTTAGGCGCAGGTAAATGGTACACAATCAGAACAATTCTTCTTCCGTCAGCAATGCCTGGAATTGTAACAGGAGTAATCCTTGCAATAGGAAGAATTATTGGTGAATCAGCAGATTGCTTTTACAGCAGGAAGTGCACATCTTCTTCCAAAGACTTTCGATGCATTTCTTGAGAAAATATTTCATTCGGGCGGAACACTTACAATCCAGCTTTATTTAAGCGCAAGCAAGGGTGAATTTGAGGTGGCATTCGGCATAGCGGTTGTACTTCTTGTAATTGTACTTCTTATTAATTTTGGTACAAAGAGGCTCGCTAAGAAGCTCGAAAAGCACTAATTGGGAGGAATATATGAGTAATAAGATTAAAGTTAAAGTTGAAAATCTGAACCTGTATTACGGTGAGAATCACGCCCTTAAGGATGTGAACATGGATATACAGGAAAATGCGGTAACAGCATTTATCGGACCATCTGGCTGTGGTAAATCAACATTTTAAAGACACTAAACCGTATGAACGACTTGGTTGACGGTGTAAGAATAGATGGCAAGGTGCTTCTTGATGGAGAGGATATATATGATCCGTCAGTTGATACTACAATCCTTCGAAAGAAGGTTGGAATGGTATTCCAGCAGCCTAATCCTTTTCCTATGAGCATATATGACAATATTGCTTATGGTCCAAGAGTTCATGGAATAAGAGATAAGAAAAGACTTGACCAGATAGTTGAGGAGAGCCTTCGTGGTGCAGCTATATTTGATGAGGTTAAGGACAGATTGAAAAATCGGCCATGGGACTTTCAGGTGGACAGCAGCAAAGAATCTGTATAGCAAGAGCTCTTGCAGTACAGCCTGAAGTTCTTCTTATGGATGAGCCGACATCAGCTCTTGACCCTATATCAACATCAAAGATAGAGGACCTTATGGAAGACTTAAAGAAGAAATATACAGTTATTGTGGTAACACATAATATGCGCAGGCAACAAGAGTTTCGGATCAGACAGCATTTTTCCTTGTAGGAGAGATGGTAGAGTTTGGAGATACTAAACAGATATTCTCTTATCCTCAGGATAAGAGAACAGAAGATTATATCACAGGAAGGTTTGGATGATGAGAAGTAAATTTGACGAACAGCTTGACAGACTTAATAAAGAAATGATGAAGATGGGCTCTGCAATTGAAGATTCTATACGAAAGGCAGTTGATGCCCTTGTAAAACAGGACGCAGAGCTTGCTAAAAGGTTATGCTTCAGGACGAGGAGATTGACAGGGAGCAGAAGACTATTGAGAGCATCTGCTTTAATCTTCTTATCCAGCAGCAGCCGGTTGCTAAGGATTTAAGAACAATTACAGCAGCTTTAAAGATGGTTACTGATATGGAAAGAATTGGTGACCAGGCAGCAGATATCGGCGAGATAACTATTAAACTTGCCAGCCAGTCATACATAAAGAAGTTGGAGCATATCAATCAGATGGCTTCTGAGACAATGCTTATGTTAATCAGAAGTATTGAAGCCTATGTTGAGAAGGACATGGATAAAGCGAGAAAAGTTATCGCGTATGATGATGTAGTAGATGACCTTTTGAAAAGGTAAGAGATGACCTTATTGCAATGATACAGGCAGATTCAGCCAATGGTGAGCAGGCTGCAGATCTTCTTATGGTTGCCAAGTATTTTGAGAGAATAGGAGACCATGCAACTAACATTGCAGAATGGGTAATATTTGCTCTTGATACGAAGGGAGGTTTTGATGAAAATGCTTCTGAACATTTGTAAAAATACTAATTTAACTGAAAAGAAATATGAATATCTGTTTCTTCTTCTTAACACCCTTGCATGGTGTGCAATCGGCTTTGTTGTATGGGCAGTTGTAAGCATATTTGCATTCAGGGAATGGAATGGATGTTTACATTCGTTGGATATTTCGGACTTATTCCCGGCTTTATCGGAGGGTTGTTGAGGCCTGGAGGAATGAGCGGTAACGGACTTTTATTTATATTAAAAAGGCATAGAATATAGGCAGAGGTGATTGTTATGAAATTTGCTATGAAACACGGAGGCTTATGTTCTATGTCTTTGTTTTGCGTATATGTTCATGTGTTGTATTCTTGTGTACATGGGTGGCGTTTCTTTGCGCGTGTGAGGGTAATGCAAGCAAAATCAGTAACACAGGTGTTGAGGAAAGCACTTACGTTTTACAGTCTGGTATTGGAACAGATGCCCACTTCTTTAGAGGGACAGCCAGTGATGAGAAAAGGTTATAATCCACAGATGGATTTTGCTTATGATGAGCATGATGATGTAGATATTGACGAGAATTATGTTGGCGCTTATGCGGTGAAGCCACAAAAGAACTTGAAACAATGTTCGGACCAGCAGAATTCTATGTGACAGCAGAAAGTAACGAAGATGACAGTTACACAATCGATGTGTATTATAATGAAAAAGCGCGTCATTTTCAGATGATGAGGTGGAACAGATAAGAATGTATATTAATCAGGAATACAAAGAAGTGAGACTGTCAGAGATTAATATACAGGGCTGGTAGTTGTAAATTAAGCCAGCTTATGTTATATTAATTGAGGCGTTGAATTGGGGACACCACTTTTCAAGACCAGCAGACAGGATTATATGAATGAATCATGTCAGCGAACATACAACAGGCGTCGGTAATAAAAGATTTCCGGCGTGTTTATATTATGATTTTAAAGGCAGAATCAGCTGGAAAGCGGTTCTGCCTTTGCGAGCAGCGATGAGAAGGCATGGAAAGTTCACAGTCGTGCTTGCACGAGCTGTGAACTTTATATGGTTCTCGAGGAGCGCGACAATGCCAGAATGAAATTCTGGCATATGAGCTCGCGAAGCAATGAGCCGTGCAAGCTGGAATGTGCTTGCACAAATTCCAGCTTATACGGCGAATGCCCATAATGAACAACGAAGGGAAAGGAGAGTCTATGGTACAGATTAACGGAGAGCAGGTTGAAGCTTCAAAGGTTGTGGGAAAACACTTCTTGCTTATGTAACAGAGGCAGGGTATGACCCTGTAGGCATTGTGATTGAGAAGAATATGGAAATAATTCACAGGGAAGACTTTGACAAGGTTAATATTGCTGATGAAGATGTGATTGAGATATTGCATTTTGTTGGCGGCGGACAGTTTTAATATGAGTTTAGTTTGAGAGCAGGGAGTCTGGCGCTTATAAGCAATGTCAGAGCGGTTAATAATAGGCAAAGACCTACTCAATTACAGAATTTGAAATTGAGTAGGTTAATATTTGGCAGGGAAATATTAAGAAACCTACAAGGCGTGAGAAAATCAAGATTTAGTAGGCTTTTGTGATAGCTGACAGCCTATAAAAGCGAGATAAACAAGGTATTTATAGGTCGTATTAAAACATGAGAGTAAAGAAAGACCTATAAGAAGCTTTATAAGAGTTTGATTAGTAGGTTTTCTGAAAATAAGAGAGCTGACGCGAACCTACTAAAAGACAGAAAAATACATTTTATAGGTTTTCTAGCGGTAAGAGGACAAATTCAATCAGCAATTACAAGATTGAGAACATAAAAGAGAGGCAGGACAGACTATAGGTGCAGGAAGTATTGCCAGAAAAGAACAGTCATCAGAAACATAATAAAAAGATAACAGGAGGAAGCAAAGATGGAAAATAAGGCACAGGACAAGAAAGAAGATAAGTTAATATTAGGAGGACATGAGTTCAACAGCAGATTCATATTAGGTTCAGGAAAGTACAATGTGAATCTTATTAAGGCGGCAGTTGAGCAGGGCGGTGCTGAAATTATCACACTTGCTCTTAGACGTGCCAACACAGAGAATAAAGAGAATATTCTTGATTTCATACCGAAGGGAGTAACTCTTCTTCCTAATACTTCAGGAGCAAGAAATGCAGAGGAAGCGGTAAGAATTGCGAGACTCAGCCGTGAGATGGGTTGTGGAGATTTTGTAAAGATTGAGATTATGCATGATGCAAAGTATCTTCTCCCAGATAACTATGAGACAGTGAAAGCAACAGAAATACTTGCTAAGGAAGGATTTGTTGTAATGCCATACATGTATCCTGATTTGAATGTGGCAAGAGATTTACAGAATGCCGGAGCTGCCTGCGTTATGCCGCTTGCCTCACCGATTGGAAGCAATAACGGACTTTCAACCAAAGCATTTATACAGATACTTATTGATGAGATTGATCTGCCAATTATCGTGGATGCAGGAATTGGCAAGCCTTCGCAGGCATGTGAGGCAATGGAGATGGGAGCAGCGGTTATGGCTAATACAGCAATTGCGACAGCAGGAAATGTTCCGGCTATGGCAGAGGCGTTTAAGAAGGCTATAGAGGCAGGAAGAAGCGCATATCTTACAGGTATGGGAAGAGTTCTTGCAAGAGGCGGAAGCGCATCAGACCCATTGACAGGATTCTTGCGCTAAATGAGGAACATTAAAATATAATAGAAAAGAAGGCAGAATAATGAACGAAGAAAATCAGGTGTATTTTATAGACAGTGACCAGCTTCCACCGGTGCGTTAGAGAGAAAACATAAGTTAGAGCAGGATCCGTCATTCAGAACAGATTACATGAAATATCTTGATGACATGGAAATAATTGATTCAGATATTAAGGATAAAGTCTTAAAGGCAATGGATGAGTATGATTATGATTCATACGCACTGCAGATGTGGAGAGGGCATTAAGCAAAGAAACATGTAATATTGAAGATTTTAAGGCATTGCTTTCACCAGCTGCAGCACCTTATTTAGAGCAGATGGCAAGAAAAGCAGAGAATGAAACTAAGAAACATTTTGGCAATACAGTGTATATATTTACACCTATCTATATAGCTAATTACTGCCAGAATTACTGCATATACTGTGGCTTCAACTGCTACAATAATATTCATAGAAAGAAACTTTCATTCGAGGAAATTGAGCATGAGATGAAAGTTATTGCAGATACAGGAATGGAAGAAATCCTGATACTGACAGGAGAGAGCAGAAAATATTCAGACGTTGAATACATTGGTGAATCAGTTAAGATTGCAAGAAAATATTTCAAGAATATCGGCATAGAGATATATCCTGTAAATGTGGATGAATACCGCTATCTTCATGAGTGCGGAGTTGATTATGTAACAGTATTTCAGGAGACATATAATCCTGTAAAGTATGAGACATTACATTTGTTAGGTCATAAGAGAGTATGGCCATACAGATTTGATGCACAGGAAAGAGCACTTATGGCAGGTATGAGAGGTGCAGGCTTTTCAGCATTGTTAGGACTTGATGATTTCAGAAAAGACGCACTGGCAACAGCACTGCATGTATATTATCTTAACAGAAAATACCCACATGCAGAACTGAGTCTTAGCTGTCCGAGACTCCGTCCGATAATCAACAATGATAAGATTAATCCAAGAGATGTTGGCGAAAAGCAGTTGTGTCAGGTGCTTTGTGCGTACAGATTATTTCTGCCATTCGTTGGAATAACAGTTTCAAGCCGTGAGAGTGCGCAGTTTAGAAATGGTATAACCAAGATATGTGCCACTAAAGTTTCAGCGGGTGTTTCAACAGGAATCGGCGACCATGAATCTAAATATACAGGAAAAGAAGATGGTGATGCCGGAGATGAACAGTTTGAAATCAATGATAACCGTTCATTTGACAGAATGTATAAGGATATGGAGGATGGCGGGCTTCAGCCAGTCGTGAATGAATACATTTATGTATAGAAAATATATATGTATAACGAACAAGCACCTTGTGAGTGGCAGCGGTGGTGCAGAGTGTACTATGAATGAGTACATTACGCAGATTGAAAATGTGTGGCACTGCACCCATATGCCATGATACTTCGTGAAAAGGATATGGACAGGCAGGACTACAGGGAACTTGCCAGACACATACAGGTAATGTGCAGGAAAGCTTCTGTTAAAATGTTTGTTCACAGTGATATCAGTGCGGCAAAGTATGCAGACTGTGGAAATGTACATTTTCAATGGAACATTTTAAACAAATGTGTGAAGAACAGGCAGATGTGATAAAGAGGCTTGATTGTGTGAGTGTATCGTGTCACAGTATGGAAGAGGCAGTGAATGCTGTCCGCGCAGGAGCAGACCAGATTGTGCTTGGAACGATATTTGAGACACAGTGCAAGCCGGGGAAGATGGGGGCAGGACTTAGTTTTCTTAAAGAAGTGTGTAGAGCGGCTCATACTGTTAATCCCACAGTAAAAGTGTTTGCGATTGGAGGAATTAAGCCTGATAACATTAAAAAGTGCTTGAAGCCAGTGCAGATGGCGGATGTATGATGTCATGGTTTATGCAACATAATTAATATAATATACAAAGAAAAACTTCTGTGATATAATTTCGCGGAAGTTTTTTTTTAAAATTTTAAACTTATTTAAACTTCATTTCGTATAATAATATATAGAACTAAAGAAAGGGCAGAAAATTATATGAAAGACATGTTAAGACTAGGTACTAAAGATAGAAAAAATATCTAATTATAAGCGTAGTGTCAGTCTTAGTTATAGCATTAATAACTGTTTCCATAATTGCTGTGCAATTAAGACATAATAAGAATGAAAAAAGAAAAATGTAGAAGAAACAACTGTGCATACAATGATGGTGCAGGAAACTACAGTGCAAGAGACTACAGAAGAGGGAACCACAGAAGAGGATACAACGCAGGAAGAGAGTGCAGAAGTAGTAGATAGGGAAGTGGTTGAAGAATTTTTTGAAAATGAGATATCAACAGAAAATGAGGAGGCATTTGAACTTCCGCCAAGGCAGCTTACGGACGAGTTTATCCCATATGATGGACAGAAGAGAGAAATAACATGCTATGGGGATAGTATGATGGCCGGAGCAGGAAGTGCAACTGAAGGAAAAGTAAATGGAATTGATATATATGGGTGGACTACACCTGTTACAATAGAAAAACTGACTAATATACCAACACATAATCTTGGAGGGTCAGGAGAAAATTCAAGTCAGATTACTTTTAGGGCTGGTGGAACAAAGGTTTATATAGACAGGGATATTACAATAAGTGAAACTGATTCGGCAATAGCTCAGATTATAGATGAAAATGAAAATGTATTTGAAACAGATAATTATAGTGGATATGGATTTGATTATGATCCTTATCCGGGTGATATGTATATAAATGGTTATTTGTGTGATGTTAAAAATACAGGTGATGGTCAGGTTGAGATTAAACTTACAAAGGGATATGCGCATATGACAATTCTACTGATAATAGTGTTGTTATATATGAAAGTGAAACAGTGCATATTCAAGACAGGGAGCAGATATAAAAGCAGAGAGTGATATAGTAACAGAATATGACACAGTGATAAAAGAAACAGAGTCACAAACATCTGGTGAAAACCAATGGAGAAGCCAACAGAAAACCAGCAGAAACTTCAGGCGTAGAAAAGTTACAATTTCTGGCGGAACACAGGCAATGACAAGGGCATCACAGGAAAGAAGTGCGAAAGATATATTAATACTTGAAATGGGAAGTAATGGCGGCTGGGAAAATGATTATCAGCCTTATTCTTCAATATGATAATATAATACTTAATTCCGGCTGCAAATATTATATAGTACTCGGAGATACGGATGATCCGGCTGATTCTGTAGATGTTAATCAGGAGAGTATGGAGAAGACGGTAATTATGTGGGAATCGGTGATACATCATGGGAAGCAGCGTTAAGACTTGCATATGGAGACCATTTTTAATACAAGAACATATATGATTCAGAATGGATTAAGTGACTGCGGACTTGATACAACAACAGATGACCTTGAGAATTTCAAGAAAGGTAATATATCTGAACAATTAAGATATGACTGGACACATTTTAACTGTTATGGATATTATTCAAAGGGAATTGGTGTATACAAGAAAGGTGTAGAACTAGGATACTGGAGTTAGAATTTTACAAGAATTATACATGAATATGATTACACTTTTACATGATATGGTTATTATAAGTATGCATTGAAGGGTGGACAGCCAAAAGACGGGGATGGCTGTGATTCCCGGATATGTAAACTTATAGACCATGGAATGTAGAAAGGTGGTACTCATATGGAAGTAGCTATCTTAAAGCATTCGCGTAAGTGCTTTTATGCCCTAAAATGTTAATTTGTTAAGAAGGTTTGAATAGATTGACTGTATATGTTATTATTTCAAAGTAAAATCAATAAGAAATATTAAAGAGAAATATGAATGTTTAACAAATACAGAAATATAAAAAGATTGGTCTTGTGTTAATAGGTCTTGCCTTAGTTATATTTTTAATAACCAATGTAAGAATCCGTTCTGTTGATTCCTACAGAAAGCAATTCAGTAATATGGCAGATTCGGGTCAGACACAGCCCGACAGACCAGATAATAATGATAGATTACAGGATGAAACCATCAGTACCGATAATGCCAATGCCACAGACAACGGCACTTTGATGGAACGGGTGATGGAACAGTTTCAGATGACAATTCTGCTTCTGGCTCAACGGATAATATAACAGTTACAGATAATAATTCCGGTTCAGGTGGTAGAGAATCAGACAGGAGTAACGGAAACGCCGTATCAGGTGGCAATGATTCAGAAAGCAGCAATTTAGGGAATAATACTTCAGAAAGTAACAATTCGGGAAATGATGATTCAGGGAATAATTCACAGAATACCAGACCGGCAGGCAAGGTAATCAGTTGTACTATAGAGATAAGATGCGATAATGCGACAGCGAGAAAAGACACTGTTAATCCGTCAATTGCATCACGTATCCCTGATGATGGAACTATACTTGAAGTTACAACATACACTGCAGTTGAAGGCTTTACTGTATATGATGTTCTTGCAGCAGTTACAGCAATGCATGATCCTGTAATTCCGATAGTTGCTAATTCTGATAAGTCGTATGTATCAAGCATTAATAATCTGTCAGAGAAGAATGTAGGACCACAAAGTGGCTGGACTTACAGAGTTAATGGAGTTCTGCCTATGATGGCGGCTAATCAGTATACAGTAAAAGATGGAGATGTAATAAAATGGATATACGTGTGCCAGCTGGGCGACAAGTAACTAAATATTCAGCATTTGCAGAATGCATCCGTGGACGAATTTCATCTACATTACACTTGTGCTGGTGATAACCATGTTCACAATGAACCCGGTAATACTGGCGGTTTCGTATGCAGGTTCACTTGCCCTTGGAATATATATGCAGGGTGGTTCTTTTATTAAGAAGAATATTATGATAACAATTCCTGTTGTTATATTCTCTGTGTTAATTCAGCCAATTTTAATCACAGCGGAGTTACACCGTTGTTTTATATTAACGATAACATGGTATGTCTTGAGAATATAATATACGGTGCAGTTATAAGTCTTTATTAATTGCAGTCATACAATGGTGCAGTGTTGCACCAGTTATCTTTCTTCGGAGAAAATGATGTATCTGTTCGGAAGTTTTATTCCTTCTGTTGGCATGATATTTTCTATGATATTAAGAATGATACCGCTTATGAGAAAGAGATACAGACAAATACATGACGCACAGATGGGACTTCGTGGAGTGGAGACTAAGAATGGCATTTTTAAAAATCAGACATTTTGTGAATGAATTTTCAACTCTTATAACATGGTCACTTGAAAGCTCAATGGAAACTTCTATGTCTATGGAAAGCAGGGGATATGGACTTAAAGGAAGGACGAGCTTTAACAGATTCAGATTCACATTAAAGGATACTTTTACGATAATTATAATGCTGGTATGTTTTGTGATGGCTGTTATTCCAATAGCAGGAAAGAAGCTTGCAGTATATTATCTCCCTGTAATATATTATACGAAATCAGGTGTAGAAGGAGTGCTGGCAGTTACAGCATTTGTAATACTGACAGTAATTCCATTGATAATAGAGATAACAGGAGATGTGCAGTATAAGAGACGAAGTTCATATAACGAAAGGTAATTGCATAATGACAGACACAATTATTAATGTTTCATCACTTTCTTTCGGGTATGCAGGAAGTGATGTATTGGTACTGAAGATATAACATTTGATATAAAGAAGGGCGAGGTTGCGCTGATTATAGGTGCTTCGGGAAGTGGAAAGACTACGCTTCTTAAGATGCTTGATAAAAGCATGATTCCAGAGGGGAGACTTAGTGGAAAAGCAGAATATTACGGCAGACAGATAAGCAGCTTAAGTCAGGCAGAAGCGGCAGTTAAGATTGGATATGTCGGACAGAATCCTGACAACCAGATTGTTACTGATAAGGTATGGCATGAGCTGGCATTTGGGCTTGAAAATCTCGGCGTGCCAAATGCAGACATAAGGCGCAGGGTTGCAGAAATGTCTGAATATTTCGGAATTACGGGCTGGTATGATAAGAATACAGAGGAATTGTCTGGAGGACAGAAACAGCTTCTTAATCTAGCTTCCATAATGGTTATGAGACCAGAGGTTTTATTGCTTGATGAGCCGACGGCACAGCTTGACCCGCTTGCTAAGAAGAAGTTCATAGATACAGTTTTGGAGCTTAACAAGGATTTTGGAATAACAATTATGTGTGTTGAACACAATCTTGCGGATATCTATTATAAAGCGGACAAAGTGCTTGTGCTTGAGGATGGAAAGCTAATATATAATGGTTCTCCTAGAAAGACAGCAGAAAGTCTTGTTAAGACAGAGAATCCGCTTGTTTACGGGCTTCCTTCATCTGTAAGGATATATGAGGGGTGTAAGAAGGATATTACATTTGAAACAGACTGCCCGCTTACAGTTAAAGAGGGCAGGAAATGGATAGCCAGTCTTAATATTAAAGAAGGCTCATATGTATCACAGGATAAGCATTACAAAACCGGGGATACAGCGGTTTCAGTTAAAATGTGTTCTTCAGATACACTAAGAATTCTGCAAATGTACTTGAAAATATCAGCTTTGATATAGAGAAGGGCAGGATAACTGCTCTGCTTGGAAGCAATGGAGCAGGAAAGACGACCCTTTAAGACTTATGGCAGGAATTAAAAGCCTATATCAGGTAAGGTGAAGGTGAACGGAAGATGTGCAGTGCTTCCGCAGAATCCGATGGCACTGCTTAACCAAATAAGCGTTGAGGAAGAATTAGCATCAGCAGTTATGGATAAGGGAAATTCGTCTGTTAAGAATATGGACAGGAAACAGAGAATTGAACTTGTCTTTAATATGCTGGAGCGGACGGGACTTCTAAGGGTGAGAAAGCAATCCGTATGATTTGAGTGGAGGGCAGCAGAGGCTTGCATTTGCAAAGATTCTGCTGTATGAACCGGATATTATTCTGCTTGATGAGCCAACTAAAGGAATTGACCCGTTCTTCTGTAGAAAGATGGGTGAATGGTTAGAAGAATTAAAGAATATGGGGAAAACTATTGTGATAGTTTCACACGATGTGGAATTCTGTGCATTATTTGCCGACAAATGTGGATTAATATTTGACAGAAACATAGAAAGTTACACAGATTCACACAGCTTCTTTGCAGGCAATATATTTTCACAACGGATACTAACAGGATTATGTCCGATTTTTCAAAGATTGTGTAACATGTGATGAAGCTGTTGAAGCGATTCACAGATGTTTAGAGGATAATAGATAATGAGTGTTAATTACATGCTTATAAGCATTATTATACTGGCTGTTGCAATTGCCATTCCTTTCTTTGCATTCGAAAAGAGGAAGCCGAAGGCAAGGCATGTTGTGATGATTGCAGTTATGTCAGCTCTTACAGTTGTTGCTAATATAATATGTGCGTATACGATACCGCTTCATGCGGGTACAGCACTTGTCATAATAACGGAATTGCATTTGGACCACAGACAGGATTTCTTACAGGTGTACTGTCAAGATTTGTATGTAATTTCTTTATGGGGCAGGGGTATGGACTCCGTGGGAAATGGTGCGTGGGGCTGCTTGGTGTTCTTGCGGGAATTGCATTTTACAAACCGGAGCTTGTCGGATATTTTGATGATAAGAAAGAGATTGTAAGAAAGCAGGCAAGAACAGGTCTGTCAGTTATGGCTGTTCCTGTTGTGTGTATGGTTGTCTCAGAGATTGTGGGATATATTGTATATATATTTACTGAAAAGCCGGGAGAGACATTCTTTGGGTGGAGGCTGTATGCTTTCGGACTTGCTGGAATTATTATGGCAGTTCTTCTTATGAGAAGCCGTATACCTTGTAATTTTATCACAGTGACAATATTTACATTTATAAGTGTGTTTGTTATATACGGTGGAATTATGAATATTGCAGCCATGATGATGAACAGCACATATACGGATTCAGGCAGTGCAAATATATCATGGGAGGCACTGAAGCTTCTGTACATAACAGGAGCACCTTATGATGCAATGCATGCGGGCGGAGCGGCTGTGTGTGCATTTCTTTGGTGATGGACTGCTTGGAAAGCTTACGCGTGCTAGAATTAAATATGGGTTATAGAGAGCTGCTATAATTTGGAAAGCCTACTATAATAGCATTTTAGGCGATTGAGTGGGTTGATTGAGGTATATGATATTGCTATTGAGGGGCGAGAAACCTACTCAATAACGGATTAGATATATTTTAGTAGGCCATTTTTAAGAATAGAAGCTGTCTGGCATGAAAGTTGTATGCAAAAGACCTACTAAATTGGAACAAAGCATTTGGTTAGTAGGTGATTGAGATTAATTGGATGAAATATATTCCTTGAAAACCTACGGAAGCGATGATCGATAGTGACTTAGTGGGTCTTTGGCAAATACACAGAAGAAAAAGCTTATACTATGGTGTGAATTACCAATATATAAAACTGCCGCCGGATATCGCGAGGATTCCGGCGGCAGAGCTGTGTGTCTGCAGTTATTAGCGGGCACTTTTTATTGTAAACAGTTACACATGCGAATGTAGCAGCACAAGCAGCTAAGAGCAGGTACATGTAAACATTAACATCACCAGTTGCAGGTGATACTTCATTGCCGGTAGAAGGTTCTGTGGCTGGCTCAGTAGAAGGCTCAGTAGAAGGTTCAGTAGAAGGCTCTTCTACAGGAGCGTTCTTTGCGTCTGCAATAGCCTTAACATCAGCGGTTATATCAAATGGGTTAGTTTTACCCTCAAGAGTATAGAGGTAAGTGATGATACCCTGTAATGCATCAGGTGTTGCTGATTTGAAGTCTTCCTGACCAGTGTATGTATTAATATAAGCACCATTACCTGAAGCTGATTTGAACTTATTAACAATTGAATTATATAAAACAGCAGTATTAACATCCGGATTGTTGTACTGAGCAAAGAATGCAAGGTTCATACCAGACGAATTAGTGTTGCCAGGTGTTGGATATTGAACACTATATCCTGATGTGCCATCTGTTAATATAGTCTGCTTAGAATAGTCTGCAGCACTGTCAACAGCTTTCTTTACATTAGAATCTGTATCATATAATGATGCAAAGAATGGAAATACAAATCCATTACTATCAGTTGAGTTTCCCCAGTTGTCAATACCATTGCCATCAGCAGTACAAGCTGCAAGGAGAGCTGACTTGATATCAGCTAATACTTTGTCTGAGTTACTGATGGTGTCTTTGTAAGCATTAACTACTGAATATACTGAACCAATGTGATAGATATTCATGCTGTTATTGCTTAAGTCATCAACTGAAAATGTGTTAATAATTTTATCAAATTTACTGACAATATTGATTCCGTTGAAATCCGTAGCATCAATTCCTGATGCAGAAAGAATCATTATAAGATATGTATAGCTTGAAATATAATAATTCTTAGCGTTGTATCCGTTATTGATGCTTATAGTTCCATCTTCGCTAATGTTATTCTTAACGAATTCAAGATATGCAAGCTGGTTAGAGCAGTCATATCCTGAACGGATTGCAAGGAACAGGTCTCTTGAAACTCCATAGAATACACCGGTATCAGCATATGTAGAGAAATCAATACTGTTCATAAGGTAAGAAGCGGTAAGCTGGGCTTCCTGTCTTACATCGGCAGCAGGAACTGTAGCGTCTGTTGTTGTATCTGCGAAAGCTGGTACGATATTCATGCAGATTAAGCATGCAGCAACCAGAAATGCAAATACCTTTCTTTTAATTGTTTCATGTTTTCCTCCTTGACCACCTCTCACCAGGTGATGTGAAAATTTATAGTGCAGTAAATATCCTGACTTGCCGCTTAAGCCATTTCTTAAGCCTTCCCGTGCACAGTGCCATGCTTAAGTTAAGGATGAATGTATAGCGTATTCAAAACTAAAGCTGCTGCTGATTACAGTGGCATAATATAAAAACGTGTCGGCATACAGTAGAGTGAGCTGTTATGGATTCTGACCATATTCCTTACTGCCTGCTTGATTGTACCTTTATGTAGAAAATGTGTCAATTACATTTACCTTAGCTTTACATATATTTTACATAACTCCGATAGTGGATTTTACACACCAGTGTGACAATAAAATTATTGCCAAAGAAAGATGTGGTTAAAAGAAAATGAGGAATGATATGAAATTCACAGAAAAATGCAGATATAGATGCTGGTTCATTTGATGATGAGGACCTTGATTACAGAAATATGATGGAACATATGGTTAAGCAGAGAAACAGGCTTAATCCGATATGTGTCCAGTCAAACAGATAAATAAACGACAAAGCAAAGAAAAAGCATACAGATTATCTTGAAATAGGTGCAAAACACCTGATTGAAGGGAGAACTCCACTGGATATGTCATTTGTATTCCAGCTGCAGAATGTGTTAAAGAATAAGCCTGAGCTTTTATAAGAAAAGAGTTCCACAGCCAAGTAAAGAAATCAGTATGAATGAAAAGATAATTCCGCAGATTGATAATGATATAGAAGGAACTGAGATGAGTTTTGGATTTCAGTCAGCTATAGATGTTGCGACAAGAACTATAGATGAGATTCATACAACGTAAGCCTCACACAGCAGAGTGTTTATTGTTGAGATTATGGGACATAAAACAGTCTGGCTGACATTGCATTCAGGAATTGCAGGCGGTGCTGATATCATATTTATATCTGAAATTCCATATAATGTTGATGAGGTGTTGAATACAATCAGAAAGCGTGAAAAGCAGGGTAAGAAATTTACTATAATCGCAATGGCTGAGGGTGCAATATCAGACGAGACTGCAGGTAAAACGAAGATGGTTAACGTAGATAATGAACTTATAAGACAGGCTGACAGCTTAGGCATTAGTCTTGGCAGAAAGGCATAAGTGGTATATAATACAAAGCAAATGCTTCAGGAAAGAAGGGGAATGCTTTGAAGAAATCAGACAGACTAAAGATAGTTATTCTTGGAATAACTGGATTACTTATTCTTATTGGAACCGGAATATTTATATTCATAGGACAGAGTATATGTACCATGGCTGGTGTAGGGCTTTTGTTATTGTGTGTCTTGGAATGGTTGTTGTTGCAGGAAAGAAAGATGACCAGACAGAAACAATAGAACAGCTTAACCAGACAATATCTGAACAGAGCAGAAGGATAATGAATACTGAGGGCAGCTTGCAAGATATAAGAGAGAACTTGCAGAGGCGACTGGTAAGAATGAAGCATAATAATTAAATATTAAGGAGATAGTCATGTTACTAGAGATTTTAAAGGCAATTCTTTTCGGTATAGTCGAAGGAATTACAGAATGGCTGCCTATAAGCAGCACAGGGCATATGATTCTGCTTGACCAGGTAGTCAAACTTAATGTATCCGCAGATTTTTATAAGATGTTTCAGGTAGTTATCCAGCTTGGAGCAATAATGGCCGTAGTTATATTATTCTGGAATAAGCTGTGGCCATTTTATATGAAGAAGACTGGGGACTGTAAGAAAGCAGCCTGGAAAGATGGCGCACTTGCAATGTGGATTAAGATTATTATTGCATGTATTCCGGCGATTGTCGGATTGATTTTCGATGATAAGATAGATGAGTTATTCTATCATCCAATCCCTGTTGCTATTGCACTTATCGTTGTAGGTATAGTTTTATAGTTGTGGAGAATGCAAAGAAAGGCGCAGGCCAGCAATCAGAAGTATAGGTGAGATAACTTATAAGGCGCAATAATAATAGGTCTGTTCCAGCTTATAGCAGCAGTATTTCCAGGTACATCAAGATCAGGTGCAACAATTATCGGAGCACTCATAATCGGAGTATCAAGAAGCGTTGCGGCTGAATTTACATTTTCCTTGCAGTACCTGTAATGTTCGGAGCAAGTCTTTTAAAGATTGCTAAATATCTGCTGTGGGAATGGCTATGACAGGAACAGAGTGGGTTGTCCTCATTGTAGGTTGCCTTGTTGCGTTCTTTGTATCAGTATTCGTAATCAAGTTCCTTATGGGATACATCAAGAAGCATGATTTCAAGGTGTTCGGTGTGTACAGAATAATTCTTGGTATAGCAGTTATTGCACTCAGCTTTGTATTGTTTTAATTCTAATACACTTCAAGGTATGAATTGTATACATAACCGCTTGTACCATTATAATCAATAAGGGTGTAATAAGCACCAACAGATGATATAGAACCGGTAGTCCCTCCTGGCACAACTGCAAAGGAGTGGCTGCCGTTTTGTCTTTATGCATATTGACATAGGAAGCACCTGTCACACGGTAACTTTTAAGAGCAGATGTATTGGTTATGCGTCCATTTGCAAATGTATACGATGGCTGGGCGGCTGTTTCAGGCTGTGTGTTTTGGACTTCAGTCTGAACGGTTTCTGGCTCGGAGGATTCACAGGATGTTTCAGATTCTACAGTTTCTGTCTGAGTTTCAGTCACGACGGTGGATTCCTGTTTTGTTACATCCTGAGAAGAAGCAGTTTCTTTAACTGTTACAGCAGGCGTTGTCTTAGACACAGTTTCTGAACTTATATCTTTAACAGTAACTGGCTGGGTTTCAGAATTGCTGGCAGTGTGAATGTTTTTCAAGACCGCCACCGCCAAAACCGATGTTTTCAAAGATGACAATTCCGGTTATAATTATTACAAGATATATACCTAAAAATATTTTAACAATAAGATTATTGGTTTTCATTGTGACTAAAGACCTCATATTTTTCTATAATAAATTAATATTAGTTCTTTTATGGGGCAGGTCAATAAAAAGTGATAATCCGGAGGGTAAAATGAACATAATAGGTCACATTTCAACAGATTTTCCAACAAAATTTGGGATTCCAAGACAGAGTGGATTGATAGAGGAATTAAAAGGTGTCATAACATTTGAACCAGAATACAGACAACCAGAGGCTTTCATGGGATTGGAGGATTTTTCACATATATGGGTTTTATGGCAGTTTTCCAAGTCGCAGAAGAAAACTATAGCGTCAACGGTAACTCCTCCAAGACTTGGAGGGAAAGTACGAATGGGAGTGTTTGCAACAAGGTCACCGTTCAGACCGAATGATATTGGGATGTCATGTGTGAAATTAGAGTACATAGAATATACGGCAGATAAAGGACCGGTACTATTCGTTTCAGGGTGGATATGGTTGATGGCACGCCGATATACGATATCAAGCCGTATGTAAAATTCACAGACTCACACCCAGAGGCAAAAGAAGGATTTACGGCACCACTTATAACAGAAATCTTAAAGTGATATTTCCATCAGACCTGCTTGCAATAATGCCGGAAAACAAACAGACAGCAGCGGTTAAAATATTAGAGCAGGACCCAAGACCAGCTTATGATACAGACGAGACAAGGGCTTATGGGGTAACATTTTCAGGCTTTGATATCAGATTCAAGGTGCATGGGGATGTGCTGACTGTGTTTGAAGTGGTGGATATTGAGGCGGCTGGTGGATATAAGAAGGTAAAGTGAGCTGGTGTCAATTTCACTTGATAATCCAGCTAAAATGTGCTTTACTTATATGGACTAGGTAAACAATTAATGTTGCAATCAAGATTAAGGAGGAGCTATATGAGAGTTGGAATGGGATATGATGTTCATAAACTGGTTAAAGACCGTAAGCTTATCATGGGCGGAGTTGAGATTCCATATGAATTAGGTCTGCTTGGACACTCTGATGCAGATGTGCTTCTTCATGCCATTATGGATGCATTACTGGGTGCAGCTGCACTTGGGGATATAGGAAAGCATTTCCCGGATACAGATGACAGATACAAGGGAATATCAAGTATCAAGCTTCTGGAAGAGGTTGGAAAGAAGATAGATGAGGCTAATTATATTATAGAAAATATAGATGCTACTATTATTGCACAAAACCTAAGATGCGCCCATATATTGATGATATGAGAAAGAATATTGCAGATGCTTTAAAGATTGATGTTGACAGAGTCAATGTTAAGGCTACTACAGAAGAAGGACTTGGATTTACCGGAAGTGGAGAGGGTATTTCTTCACAGGCAATATGCTCACTTAATTCTGTTTCTAATTATATATACGGTGCGGCTGATATGACAAACTGTAGATCTGACTGTGGTGGTGCATGGGCTGTCAGAACAAATAGAACTGACAATACATTCGCACTTTAATTCATATAATATAATTAAGAATAGAAAAGTCAGGATTAACAGATTATGAAATATAGAGATTATGTAAAGCAGGAAATAGCGGTAATAAAGGATAGAGACCCTGCTATTAAGTCGGATAAAGAGGTATATCTTTATCCTAGTTTTAAGGCAATACTTAAATATAGAAAAGCCCATAAGTTATATCTTAAGGGCGAATATTACAAGGCAAGAAAGATTTCACAGAAAACTGCAAGACAGACTGGAATTGAGATACATCCGGGAGCGCAGATTGGCGAAGGACTTTTATTGACCATGGACATGGAGTTGTTATCGGAGAGACAGCTATTATCGGTAACAATGTAACACTTTATCAGGGCGTTACACTTGGAGGAACAGGCAAGGAACAGGGAAGAGACATCCTACTCTGGGAGATAATATTATGGTAGGAGCAGGAGCAAAGATTCTTGGCTCAGTTACCATAGGTGATAACTGCAAGATTGGTGCGGGTTCTGTTGTATTAAAGGATGTGCCAGCGAATTCTACAGTGGTTGGTGTTCCAGGAAGAGTTGTTATTCAGGACAGCGTAAGACTGTTTGATGATTTAGACCAGATACATCTTCCAGATCCTGTTATGCAGGATATCGAGAACTTAAAGCAGGAGAACGCAAGACTTAAGAAGAGACTTGCACACCTTGAGAACAGCGTCAATGAAAGCCGCAGCTCGTATGATGATAACTAAAGTGTGATTATGAAAGGAAATCTGACATGAGGATTTATAATACTTTATCCAGAAGAAAAGAAGAGTTTAAGCCATTAGAAGAAGGTAAGGTTAAAATGTATGTCTGCGGACCTACTGTATACAACCTTATTCATATTGGTAACGCAAGACCTATGATTGTATTTGATACAGTAAGAAGATATCTTGAGTATAAGGGATATGATGTTAATTATGTATCTAACTTTACAGATGTAGATGACAAGATTATTAAGAAAGCTAATGAAGAAGGTGTATCTGCTGAGGAGATTTCAACAAGATACATTGCTGAATGTAAGAAGGATATGGAGGGCATGAATATTAAGCCTGCAACAACACATCCTCTTGCAACTCAGGAAATCGGCGGAATGATTGATATGATACAGACTCTTATTGACAAGGGTTATGCTTATGAAGTCAATGGAACTGTATACTACAGAACAAGAAAGTTCGCAGAATATGGAAAGCTGTCTAAGAAAAATATTGACGACTTGGAGGCAGGACACAGAGATGAGGCACACAGCCTTAAGGTTACAGGTGAGGATGAGAAGGAAGACCCACTTGATTTCGTTCTCTGGAAGCCTAAGAAAGAAGGAGAGCCATCTTGGCCATCACCTTGGAGCGATGGAAGACCGGGTTGGCATATTGAATGCTCTGTTATGTCTAAGAAGTACCTTGCTGACGAAATCGATATCCATGCAGGTGGAGAGGATTTAATATTCCCTCACCATGAGAATGAGATTGCACAGTCAGAGGCAGCTAATGGAGTACCATTCTCTAAGTACTGGATGCACAATGCATTTCTTAATATTGATAACAAGAAGATGTCTAAGTCTTTAGGCAATTTCTTTACAGTAAGAGATATAAGCAGGGAATATGACCTTGAAGTGTTAAGATTCTTCATGTTAAGCGCACATTACCGCAATCCTGTTAATTTCAGCCATGACCTTATGGAATCAGCAAAGAACGGATTAGACAGAATCTTAACTGCAGTTGATAATTTAAGACATCTGTCAGAGAATGCCAAAGATGTTCCAATGACAGAGGATGAGAAGAAGATAATAGCTTCTATAGATGACATTTATAAGAAATTCGAAGATTCAATGGATGATGATTTCAATACAGCAGACGCAATATCAGCTATATTTGAACTTGTAAAGCTTGCTAACTCTAATTCAAGCTCAGACAATTCCAAGGAATACATCGATACTCTTATGAAGAAGATTACAACTCTCACAGATATTCTTGGACTTAAGACAGACAAGAAGGAAGAAATGCTTGATGAGGATATAGAGGCACTTATTGCCGAGAGACAGCAGGCAAGAAAAGATAAGAATTTTGCAAGAGCTGATGAAATTCGAGATGAGTTATTAGCAAAGGGAATTGTTCTTAAGGATACAAGAGAGGGCGTAAGATGGAGCAGAGCCTAGATAAAGACCTTGTAAAATGCATATATGAAGGCCTGGATATGAAGCATACAGAGCCTTCGCAGTTATCACCTCTTGTTCTTGCATATATCGGGGACAGCATATATGACCTTGTCATTAAGACATGGGTTATAGAACAGGGAATATGCAGGTTAATAAGCTTAACAAGAAAACGAGCAGTATTGTTAAGGCTGAATCCCAATCTGCCATGATAGGTGTAATAGAGCCAATGCTCAGTGAACATGAGGAAGCTGTGTATAAGAGAGGACGTAATGCAAAGTCATACACATCTGCCAAGAATGCAAGCATTGGAGATTACAGAAGAGCAACGGGTTTTGAGGCTCTTATGGGATATCTGTATCTTAGCGGGCAGTATGAGCGGATGATGGAACTGGTTAAAGCAGGACTGGAAAGCCTTGAGTTAAAGTAGAGCCGGCAAAGCAGAATCCATATCTGTAATGGATAACTGGATTCTGCTTTGTTAATATTAAGGAGAAATATATGAGATACAATGAATTAACATTTCAGGGAAGAAATGCTGTATTAGAGGCATTCCGCTCTGGTAAAACTATTGATAAGCTTTTATTCTTGACGGCTGTCAGGATGGACCAATAAAGAGTATTGTCAGAGAAGCAAAGAAAACAGATGCAATTATCAATTATGTTGATAAGGAAAGACTCGACAGACTTGCAGGAACAGGACATCATCAGGGAGTTGTTGCCATTGGCGCAGCTTATGAATATGCAGAGGTTGAGGATATACTTGCAGCTAAGGAAAAGGGAGAAGATCCATTTATATTCATTCTTGATGAGATAGAGGATCCTCACAATCTTGGTGCTATTATAAGAACTGCCAACCTTGCAGGTGCACATGGAGTTATTATTCCTAAGAGAAGAGCTGTCGGACTTACAGCAACTGTAGCCAAGACATCAGCAGGCGCGATTAATTACACACCTGTAGCTAAGGTTACTAATATTTCACAGACAATCGAGGAACTTAAGAAGCAGGGACTCTGGTTTGTATGCGCTGATATGGGCGGGGAGACAATGTATAATCTCAATCTCAAAGGACCTATCGGCCTTGTTATAGGTAATGAGGGCAATGGAGTAAGCCGTCTTGTTAAGGATAAATGTGATTTCATCGCATCAATTCCTATGAAGGGTGATATTGATTCTTTAAATGCCTCAGTTGCGCAGGTGTTCTTGCATACAAATAGTCCGTCAGAGACTTAATTAGGAGTTTTTATGAAACATTTGGAAGAGTATCCTGATGAAGAGCTTATTGATATGTACAGGGCAGGTGATGAGCAGGCAATTGAGTACATATTTGAAAGATATAAGTATATAGTGCGAAAGAAAGCAAAGGCTATGTTTCTTGCCGGAGGAGACAGTGATGATTTAATTCAGGAGGGAATGATAGGCCTTTATAAGGCTGTCCGTGACTATGATAAGCAAAAGGATGCTTCTTTCATGACATTTGCAGGAATGTGCATAAACAGGCAGATTCTTAATGCGGTTACAGCTTCTAACAGAAAGAAGAATACACCACTTAATACATATGTTTCTTTTGATGAGCCGGTCAATCCAGAAGATGATTCTCAGGTAAAGCTGGTGGATGTACTAAAGTCTGATAAGGAACAGAATCCGGAAAGACTTTTATTGATCAGGAAAATGCTGAAAGTTTAGAAGATAAATTATACAGTGTGTTAAGTGATTTTGAAAAAATGTGCTGGAATTATATATGTCTGGCAAAGATTATATAGCTATTGCGCAGATGCTTGATAAGCCGCCAAAATCTATAGATAATGCTATACAAAGGATAAGGAATAAAGTTGACAAAATAACCAACCTATAATATTATGAATAGGTGTGTTAAGACACATGCTATTGTAGCTCAGGGTAGAGCACTTCATTGGTAATGAAGAGGTCACGGGTTCAATTCCCGTCAATAGCTTAATTTAATGTTTGTGTTTTTAAAACAGATTGGAGGACGCTATGGTAAAAGCTATTGTAGGTGCTAACTGGGGTGATGAAGGAAAGGGTAAGATTACTGATATGCTTGCCGAAGAATCAGACATCATCGTAAGATTCCAGGGAGGAGCTAATGCGGGACATACTATTATTAATGATTATGGAAAGTTCGCGCTTCATCTTTTACCTTCGGGAGTTTTCTATAACCATACAACAAGTGTCATTGGCAACGGCGTAGCTCTTAATATTCCATATCTTGTTAAGGAATTAAAGAGCCTTACAGACCGTAATGTACCAATGCCTAAGATTCTTGTATCAGACAGGGCACAGATTCTTATGCCTTATCATGTTGCATTTGATACATATGAAGAAGCAAGACTTGCTGGTAAATCATTTGGTTCTACCAAGTCAGGTATTGCTCCATTCTATTCAGATAAGTATGCTAAGATTGGTTTCCAGGTTAATGAATTATTCGGAGACGAGCAGGAACTTAAGGAAAAGATTGCCAATGTATGTACATTAAAGAATGTTATGCTTGAGCATCTCTATCATCAGCCACTTCTTAATGAAGAAGAGATATTCAATACTCTTATGGAATATAAAGAGATGGTTGAGCCATATGTATGTGATACATCAGCATTTTACATCAGGCACTTAAAGACGGAAAGAAGATTTTACTTGAGGGTCAGTTAGGTTCTCTTAAGGATACTGACCATGGTATATATCCAATGGTAACTTCATCATCAACATTAGCTCCTTATGGTGCTATTGGTGCTGGTATTCCGGCTCATCAATTACAGATGTTGTTACAGTTGTTAAGGCGTATTCTTCAGCAGTTGGTGCCGGAGCATTTGTAAGCGAAATCTTTGGTGATGAGGCAGATGAACTCAGACGCAGAGGTGGAGACGGTGGTGAATTTGGAGCTACTACAGGACGTCCTAGAAGAATGGGATGGTTCGATGCAGTTGCTACACGTTATGGCGTAAGAATGCAGGGAACAACAGAGGTTGCTCTTACAGTTCTTGATGTACTTGGATATCTTGATGAGATTCCAATGTGTGTTGGATATGAGATAGATGGAAAGATTACTAAGGATTTCCCAACTACTCCACAGCTTGAGAAGGCTAAGCCGGTATTAAAGACTATGCCAGGATGGAAGTCAGATATCAGAGGAATTACTAACTATGAAGAACTTCCTGTTGAGTGCCGTAACTATATTGAGGCTATTGAGCAGGAAATTGAAGCCCCTATCACAATGGTATCTAATGGCCCTGGAAGACATGAGATTATCCACAGAAAGAGTAAATTTTCTAAATAATAACATTTAACATTACCGTATCTGCAGTACAACAGTTTTGCAGATACGGTCTTTATAGGTAATTGGAGGTAAATCCCTCTCCTCACCTGAGGGGAATGTGCTTACAATAAGCACATGGATTTTGCTTCGCAAAACAAGGAGGGATATATGAAGTTTAATAAATATTTTGACCACACTAACTTAAAGCCGGAAGCGACTAAGGATGATATCCGTACATTATGTGAAGAAGCAAAAAGTATGATTTTGCATCAGTATGTGTTAATGGAATATATACAGCATTTGCAAAGGAATGTCTTTCTGGAAGTAATGTTAAGACATGTGTTGTTGTTGGATTTCCGCTGGGAGCTATGAGTACAGATGTAAAGGCTTATGAGACTAAGAAAGCCGTAGAAGATGGTGCGGATGAGATTGATATGGTTATTCCTGTAGGACTTCTTAAAGCAGGTGAATATGATGCTGTGTATGAGGATATTAAGGCAGTAAGGGATGCATGTGCAGGAAAGGTTTTAAAGGTTATATTCGAGAACTGTCTTCTGACTGATGAGGAGAAGATTAAGGCGTGCGAACTGTCTGTTAAGGCAGGAACTGATTATGTCAAGACTTCAACAGGATTCTCTACAGGAGGTGCAACAATAAGTGATGTTGCACTTATGAAAGCCCATGTGGAAGGAAAGTGTAAGGTTAAAGCGGCAGGCGGAATAAGAGATTACAACACAGCTGCCATGATAGATGCCGGAGCTGACAGGCTTGGGACAAGCGCTACAATTAAGATTATGGAAGGAAGGCAGTAAAATTACTGCTTATTCCTTCCTGAAAGAATCTTGTATACAAGTGTCATTGCATATATTACAACAGGAAATACAATGTCTGTGAAGAGCAGACCTGTAAATACTTTATGACATGCCTCATTGTCTATGAATGCAAGTATTAAAGTGGCGATTATCATTATGCCCCAGAGTATGACTGCAGTTAATGCACAAATCGTTTTAATCGTTTCATGAATAAGACCTCCAATGTCAGATACTTAATAATATACATTACATTGGCATGCCGCTCAAGTTATTTATAAAAATGTTGCGTAACAGATAAAAATGTTATAATTAAATGAGGCATGGAGGCCGATGTAACTATTAGAAAACAGAATCAATAGACAAGGAGGTATGCATATGTCAATTAATGCTTATAATGCCAGTACAATATCAGCATTGTTCGCAGGACTTAATAATTCGTTTAGCGGAACATCATTGTCATATGGCATTGATTTTACAACTTATAATTCAATAAAGAATGGCTCTTATAGCAAACTGATGAGGAAGTATTACAGCAATCAGGCTTCTGAATCAACAGATGGTGCGACTGCCAATAAGAATACCGGTAAGGTACAGAGTATTGATATACAGAAGAATAATGCGACGGTAAACAGAGACAACGCAGATCACTTGTGGATTCAGCATCAGAACTTAAGAAGTACTCTCTGTGGTCTAAAGTTGATAAGACAGATAAAATGGCAATACAGCTAAAGAATATGATACTGATAAGATTGCAAAGGCAGTATCTTCATTTGTTAAGAATTATAATTCTTTAGTATCATCTACAGCAGATTCTTCAAGCAGATATGTGCTTAACAGTGCATCTAATATGGTGAATTATACAAGGGCTAATGCTGATCTTCTTAAGAAGATTGGCATATCTGTCGGCTCAGATAATAAGCTGACGGTAGACGAGGATAAGTTAAAGGCTTCAGATATGGCTGTGGTTAAGTCGGTATTCAAGGATTCCGGCTCATTTGGACAGACAATATCTGCCAAGGCTTCAACTATATATGGTAATGCAGTATCACAGTTATCAGAATTATCTACTAAGAATTCTTATACATCTAATGGACTGTATTCATACTCATCTGGTTATACATACAACCAGTACACATAATTAATATTTTGAAAGGTAACAATCAGACATGGCATTATTAGAAACATGGAGAAAACTCGCATACGAGACAGAGATGGATCAGAAGAACGCTTCAGAATTCTGGGGCTCATATTTTAATCAGGAGAAGGCTATTTATGAGCAGATTCTCGCAGATTCTGATACAGTAGTTAAAGGAACTGTTAAGGAATTAGCAGAGAAGTTTGGAGTAGAAGTACTTCTTATGACAGGATTCCTTGATGGTATCAATGACAGCTTAAAGACTCCTAATCCAATTGAAACTATGGATGAGAATACAGAAGTTAGTCTCGATTATGACAAGGAAAAACTTTATTACAACATGGTAGGTGCAAGGCGGACTGGCTTTATGAATTGCCACAGTGGGATAACCTTCTTGATGAGCAGACAAGAAAAGACCTTTACAAGAAGCAGAAGCTTTCTGGAACTGTTGTTAAGGGCAAGAAAATCGGAAGAAATGATCCATGCCCATGCGGAAGCGGAAAGAAATATAAGCAGTGCTGTGGAAAGAATGCATAGCTTTTAAACACTAAGACCTGCCAGATAATGGCAGGTCATTTTAATGTTAAGTACAGGAATGATAAGAGGTAATTATAATGGATGCATATACAGGCTTTGCATATGTTTATGATGAGTATATGGATAATATTCCATATGAGGAATGGGGCAGTACATGATTGCTCTCCTTAAGGAAAATGGTGTGTCAGGTGATTCATCAGTGCTTGAATTGGGCTGTGGAACAGGAACTGTTACAAGAATGCTTGCTAAGGAAGGCTATGACTGTGTTGGACTTGATATGTCTGAGGATATGCTGTCTATAGCTTCTGAGAAAACATTTGAAGAGGGTTCTGCAGGTTATATATACATGTCAGGATATGAGGGATTTTGAAGTGCCTTATGAAGTAGACGGTATGATAAGTATAGGGATTCCATGAATTATATTACATCTGTTCCTGACCTTGAAAGTGTATTTGCATGTGTTAGTGAGAACCTTAAAAAGGCGGTGTATTTATATTTGATTTAAAGACAATACATTTCTTCAGGGATATACTTGCTGAGAATACATATGCTGAGAACAGGGAAGATTCCGCATTTATATGGGACAACTATTATGATGAGAAAGAACGCAATAATGAATATGAGCTTGCTGTGTTTGTTAAGAATGAGGATGGTACATTTGACAGATTTGAAGAACAGCACTATCAGCATGGCTTTACTATAGATGAGGTTACAGGTGCAGTTAATAAGGCTGGACTTACCGTGAAAAATGTGTATAATGCATTTACTAAGGATATGCCTGACGATAAGTCGGAAAGATTATATTTTGTGATTGAGAAATAATAAGGAGATAATTATGGGTGATTATATTGTTAGAGCCACAGCAGAGGTGGCCAGGTAAGAGCATTTGCCGCTACAACTAAAGGGCTTGTTGAAGAAGCAAAAGAAAGACATAACATGAGTCCTATCGCAACTGTTGCACTTGGAAGACTTCTTACAGGTGGTGCGATGATGGGCGCAATGATGAAGAATGATGCGGATATTCTTACTGTACAGATTAAGGGTAATGGTCCAATTGGAAGTATGACTGTTACAGCTAATCCTAAGGGGAGGTTAAGGGATTTGTTGGCAATCCACAGGTTATGCTTCCACTTAAGGATGGAAAGCTTGATATTGCAGATGCGGTAGGAATTGGTGTATTAAGTGTAATTAAGGATATTGGACTTAAAGAGCCATATGTTGGTGATACTATTCTTATCACAAGTGAGATTGCAGATGACCTTACTTATTATTTTGCTAACAGTGAGCAGGTTCCATCTTCTGTAGGACTTGGCGTTCTTATGAATAAGGATAATACTGTTGAGCAGGCTGGAGGATTTATTATCCAGCTTATGCCGGAGCAACGGATGAATTTATAGATAAGCTTGAGGCTAGAATTAAGGAGATTAAGTCTGTTACAGCCATGCTGGAGGAAGGAATGACTCCTGAACAGATTCTGGAACATATTCTTGGGGATATGGAGCTTGATATTCTTGACACTATTCCAACAAAGTTTTACTGTAACTGTTCTAAGGACAGAGTGAGCAAAGCTGTTATCAGTGTAGGAAAAGAAGAAATACAGAAGATGATTGATGATGGTGAGCCAATTGAGGTTAATTGTCACTTCTGTAATTCACATTATACATTTACAGTTGATGAGCTTAAGGAAATGTATGACTGCTGTACAAGATAAATCTCAGGCGTATGGAGGTACACATGAATAATATTATACTTATAGGCATGCCGGGAAGCGGAAAAAGTTCACTTGGAGTAGTGCTTGCCAAGAAGATAGGATTTGGATTCATTGATTCAGATCTTGTTATTCAGCAAAGAGAGGGAATGACTCTTGAAAGGATAATTGAAAAGCACGGAGATGCAGGATTCATACAGATTGAAAATGAAGTGAATTGTTCCATCAGTCCACACCACACGGTTATTGCAACAGGTGGGAGTGCTGTATATGGAAAAGAGGCAATGGAACATTTTAAGGATATTGGTACTGTGGTTTATCTTGAACTTCCACCAGAATCACTTGAGGAGAGACTTGGAAGTCTTAAAGAACGTGGGGTTGTGTCTAATGGAAAGACAACTGTGGAAGAGATATATGCTGACAGGGCCGCACTTTATAAGAAATATGCAGACATTACGCTTAATGAGCAGGGAAAGCAGATAAGAGAAACTGTGGAGATGCTGTATGATATTATAATGAATAAAGACCAGTATAATTAAACAACTGGTTGAACTATGTAAGAATTTAGGGTACAATAATCTTTACCTTTTAAATACGAAAACAAGGAGGATTAACATGGAAAACGAAGCTCTTTCTAAGAACTTTATTGAGCAGATTATAGATAAGGATATTGAGAGTGGCCATTGCAAGAAGGTCATTACAAGATTTCCACCAGAACCTAATGGATATCTTCATATTGGACATGCCAAGTCTATATTATTAAATTATGGACTTGCAAAGGAATATGGCGGACAGTTTAATATGAGATTTGATGATACTAATCCTACTAAGGAAAAGGTTGAATTCGTAGACTCTATTAAGGCAGATGTTGAATGGCTTGGAGCAGAGTGGAACGGAGACGTCCTTTTGCATCAGATTATTTTCCACAGATGTATGAAGCTGTAAAACTTATCAAGAAGGGAAAAGCTTATGTAGATGATTTATCTGCGGAGGAGATTAGAAAGTACAGAGGAACTCTTACTGAACCAGGTAAGGAAAGTCCTTATAGAAACCGTTCTGTAGAAGAGAATCTTCAGCTTTTGAGGAGATGAAGGAAGGAAAATATGCAGACGGAACGAAGGTTTTAAGAGCTAAGATTGATATGGCATCTCCTAATATTAATATGAGAGATCCTGTTATTTACAGAGTTGCACATATGACACACCACAGAACAGGAGATCAGTGGTGCATATATCCGATGTATGATTTTGCACATCCTATTGAGGATGCAGTAGAGGGAATTACACATTCTATATGTACACTTGAATTTGAGGATCACAGACCTCTTTATGACTGGGTTGTAATTGAGACCGGTTATAAGACATCTCCAGAGGAGAATCCTAAGCAGATTGAATTTGCAAAGTTATATCTTACTAATGTTGTAACAGGTAAGAGATATATTAAGAAGCTTGTAGAAGATGGAATTGTTGACGGATGGGATGATCCAAGACTTGTATCTATTGCAGCTTTAAGAAGAAGAGGATTTACTCCTGAAGCTATTAAGATGTTCGTTGAGCTTGTTGGTGTTACTAAGGCACAGGGTTCAGTTGAATATCCAATGCTTGAATATTGTATAAGAGAAGATTTAAAGCTTAAGGTTAAGAGAATGATGGCTGTTCTTGATCCTGTTAAGCTTGTCATTGATAATTATCCTGAAGGCCAGGTTGAATATATGGAAGTGGCTAATAATCAGGAAAATCCAGAGATGGGAACAAGAAAAGTTCCATTTACAAAGGAACTTTATATTGAGAGAGGATTTCATGGAAGAGCCTCCTAAGAAATATTTCAGACTTTTCCCTGGTAATGAAGTGCGTCTTATGAATGCATATTTTGTTACATGTACTGACTATGTCAAGGATGAGAATGGAAAGGTTATAGAAGTACATTGTACTTATGATCCTGAGACTAGGGTGGAAATTTCACAGGCCGTAAGGTTAAGGGAACAATACACTGGGTTTCTGCTACAGAAGGCTGTAAAGCTGAAGTCAGATTATACGAGAATATCGTAGATGAAGAAAAGGGCGTTTATAACGAAGAAGATGGTTCTATGAATATCAATCCGAACTCTAAGATTGTTCTTACAGAGTGTTATCTTGAACCAGAGCTTATGAAAGCTGTAAGTGAAGATAAGTTCCAGTTTGTAAGAAATGGCTATTTCTGCGTTGATAATAAAGATTCAGAACAGGGTAAGCCTATATTTAACAGGATAGTTTCACTTAAGAGTTCATTCAAATTACAGAAATAGTGAGGTTATCCTGATGGAAGGTATTGGACAAAAGAAGGAAACAGATTATATTTTTGATAAGACAATCAAATGTGATGTATGTGGGAAGGAATTTAAAACAAAGCAGGTAAGAACCGGAAAAGCAAGATTTATTGGGACAGATGATATATTAAAGCCTCTATATGAAGGAATTGATACATGTAAATATGATATAATAATGTGCCCACATTGTGGCTATGCCAGTTTACGTTTGTTTGGACATCATACTGAAAAACAGAGGCAGGCTGTAAGGGACAATGTGTCTTCAAGATTTACTGCAAAGGAGCCGGAAACAGAAACTTACAGCTATGAGAGAGCTGTGAAACGATGCAAGATGGCGATGCTTACAGAGATGGTGACAGGTGGCAAGATAAGTGAGAGTGCATATCTTTGCTTAAAGCTGGCGTGGATATATCGTGGGGAGATACAAGAGGCAAAGGCTAATGGAGCAGCACAAGAACGTATAAGTATGTATGAGAAATATGAAAAGAGTATCTGGAAGATGCATACAGAGGTTTTAAACAGGCAAGAGAGACTGAATATCCTCCAATAGCGGGAATGGACGAGAATACGATAACATATCTGCTCACAAGCATTGGAATCCATTGTGGAAAGATAGATGAGGCAAGAAGATATGGTTCTGCTTTGCTTATATCCAGAACAGCCAGCATGAAATTAAAAAATAAAACAAGAGATGTATTGGAGACTATTAAAAGAATTAGCACTAAAGGGGCGTATAATCATTATGAACAGGGTTAAAGCTTTTGTACAGAAGATATGGACCTATGATCTGGTTCACACAGCAGTTTATTCTATTGTTCTTGAACTAATAGTTGAATGTTTTAACAGAAGAGGAATAATGGGACTTGCATTTCCATTTATGCATCCAATTATTTTATATACAATACACTTATAATAATGACAAGCATGGCACTTGCATTATTTTTAGGAGAAGAATGTTTGTGTATAGTGTGGTTTCTGTTTTTGGATTGGATTGGCACTTACTAATTTTATAATACTTTCTTCAAGAAAAACGCCATTTACGGCGATGGATTTTTATCTTATAAAAGATGCTATAAAGGTTGCGGGATTATATGTGAGTGTTATACAGATTATTCTTATTGCATTGCTGGTTATAGCGGTTATTGCAGGACTTGTTTTTCTGTGGCGGAAAGCCCCAAAACTTGAAGTGACAATTAAGAAAACAAAGTTTGTTGCATATGCACAGTACAGATGATACTTGTATTTCTTGCATACGGAATGGGAATTACTCTTCTGTTTACAGGAGCTGTTGAAGGTCACTTTGGTAATCTTGCCCAGGCATATAAGAAATACGGATTCAGTCACTGCTTTGTGAGCAGTGTGCTTGACCGGGAATTAAGAAATCAGGAGATTATTCTGAAGAATATATGGATTCACTTAAGAATGATCTTGATAATGTTGATGTTGAAGCGAGTGAAAAGACTCCTAATATTATATTTGTCCAACTGGAGTCTTTTTGATCCTACATGTAAAAGGAATAACTTTATCAGAGAATCCGCCTAATTATCAAAACTTATATCTGAATGTTCTTCAGGATATCTCTCAGTTCCATGCTTTGGAGCAGGAACATGTAATACAGAGTTTGAAGTACAGACAGGAATTAATATTGATGATTTTGGACCAGGTGAATATCCATATAGAACAATTATGAAATCCAAGGTATGTGAGTCTATGGCCTATGACCTTAAGAAACTTGGTTATTCAACTCATGCAATACACAATAATGATGGAACATTCTATGATAGAAATCTGGTGTTTTCACATCTGGGATATGAAACATTTACTTCAATTGAATATATGGATGGATTTGAAGAAACGCCTATGGGATGGGCTAAGGATTATATTCTTACAGGAGAGATTACTAAGGCACTTGATTCAACAGCTGGAACTGACTATGTGTTTACAATATCTGTACAGGGACATGGTGATTATCCATCTACACCAATGGAAGGATACACACCAGAGATTAAAGTGACTAACTTTCCAGTTGCAGAACAGCAGACATCATTTGAATATTATGTAAACCAGATTCATGAGATGGATAAGTTCATAGGTGAGCTTATACAGTCTTTATCAGAGAGAGATGAAGAAACTGTACTTGTGCTTTATGGAGATCATTTACCTACATTTGATTTTACAGATGAAATGCTTACTAACGGAGATAAATTCCAGACACAGTATGTAATCTGGAGTAACTTTGATATGGACAGACAGGAAAAGAATATTCAGGCATATCAGTTGTCTGCGTATGTAATGCAAAGACTTGGTATATCTGAGGGATATATCATGAAATATCATCAGTCAAAGCAGAAACTTCCAGAAGATGAGTATTTGAAGAATCTCAAAATTCTGGAATATGACATTCTGTATGGTAAAAGGAAATTTATGGTGGAGAAACACCATATGAGGCTACAAATCTTAAGATGGGTATTGATGATATTGAGATAACAGATGTCTATAATTATAATGATACGGTGTTTATTGAGGGCAGTTTTAACGATTACAGTTGTGTTCTGATTAACGGGAAAGAATATACCACGGAAAAGGTGAGTGACCGTCTTTTAAGAGTTAATGGTATTAATGTAAAGAAGGATGATGTAGTTGTTGTTGCACAGAAGGGCGATGATAAAGTTGAACTCAGCCGTACAACTTTTACAGTAAAGCAACAGAGTAAGAAAAACGCACAACAACAGTAAATGTGCTATCTTTAATTGACAGCGGGTACCTGAAATGGTAATATTAGTAAGGTGTTTCAAACATCAAGATTTTTGGAGGTACTTGAAATGAAGGGTACAGTTAAATGGTTCAACAACCAGAAGGGTTACGGCTTTATCAGTGATGAGTCAGGAAAGGATGTATTTGTACATTACTCTGGACTTAACATGGAAGGCTTCAAGTCTTTAGAGGAAGGCGCTCAGGTTGAGTTTGATGTAACAGATGGCGCAAAGGGTCCTCAGGCTACTAACGTAACAAAATTATAATCGGTTGTTTTCAGTGTGCCTTTTATATTATATATAGAAAGATATATTGTAACACAATAGGATTATGGGGCGGTCACAATTAATATTGGACCGCCTTTTGATAATATAATCTGGAGGTTTTATGGAGAATTTAAATATTAATTATGACAAGACAGTGAGTAATGCAACTGTCAGTATGATATCAGCAGGCGCAATACTTGTTATATCTGTTCTGATAGTTCTTCTTGTGTTGGTAATTAAGAGATGGAAGGGAAGATTTATACCTTTGGCATTAGGTGTTCTTTCGTATGTTGTATTTGGGTTTATGTTTTCACAGCTTTGATGAGTGTTCTTTCGCTTATACCTAATGTTGATCAGTCATTTACGTATAATACCAATGCATATGTGGTTATATATAATATTCTGCTTGCAGCAGGGTTTGGTATTGCAAGATGGTTTACGGCAAAGATGATGACTGACAGATATAACAGAACAGGGGACGTGCTTATGGCAGGAACGGGTCTTGCAATTGGAGATACCGTTATTACTTATGCATTGTCAATGTTTACATTTTGTATATGCACAGGCAATATCAGCTAATGGATTAGAAAAATTCATCTCGGATATGTTTAACAGCGGAATGGCTGAGAGTGATGTAATTACATTATATACTTCAAATGTATCACAGCTGATTGATTCGCCTGCGATTTTGTGGTTTTAATGGCTGTATCTGCGGTTCTTGATATTGCACTTAATATAATGCTGTTTATGGTTGTATATGGCGTAGTAAAGAAACAGGTTAATTATATGTATGCATATTATGCGATAATTGCACAGTTTGTTTCTAATATAATGTTCCAGTTATATAATGCATTTTCACTTACTAATATTATTGTTTTGTTTATTGTTAAGCTTGTGATTGTGGGAGGAATAGCTTTATTTATCAAGCAATTCATTATGAAGGAGATAAAATACTCAAATGACTGATGTGAAAAAGGACTAACAGCAGATGAAGTAGAGCAGTTAACAAATGATGGCATGGTCAATGTGTCAGTTGGAAAACAATCCAAGACCATTGGCCAGATTGTTGCGGGCAATGTATTTACATATTTCAACCTGATATTTGCTGTATTTGCTGTTCTTCTGGCTTTTGTGAGGTCATATAATAATATGACATTTCTTCCAGTAATTATTTCTAATATGTTTATTGGAATAATTCAGGAGATAAGAGCTAAGAAGGTTCTTGATAAACTTACGGTGGTTAATGCACCTAAGACATCGGTTATAAGAGATGGACAATTACATACTGTAGCTTCGGAGACTCTGGTTAAGGGAGATTTGTGCGTATTTTCAGCTGGAAACCAGCTGAGTGCAGATGCAATTCTTGTTGATGGGTTTGTTCGTGTCAATGAATCATTAGTTACTGGTGAGTCTGACGAGGTTGTCAAGAATGCCGGGGATATATTACTCTCCGGCAGTTTTATTGTGTCAGGAGAATGTAAGGCTGTGCTTACAAATGTTGGTCTTGACGCATATGCAAAAGCTTGCAATAGAAGCAAAGGCAGGACGAAAGAAACACAAAACAGATATGATGCAATCTCTTGATAAGCTTGTTAAGACAATCGGTGTCCTTATAATACCTATAGGAGCAGGACTGTTTTACAGAGCAGATTTGCAGTCGGGGCTCAATAAAGAGCAGTATAGATTCAATGGTAGCCTCACTTGTCGGAATGATTCCAGAAGGGCTGTATCTGCTTGCAAGTGTTGCACTGGTTGTCAGCGTTATGAGACTTGGAAAGAAGAATGTTATTGTACATGAGATGAACTGTGTAGAAACACTGGCGAGAGTTAATGTATTGTGTGTTGATAAAACTGGAACAATAACCAGACCAGATATGTCAGTTACTCATGTTGAAATATTGGATTACACAGATGGTTACGGAAAGCATACTGATTACCATGAAACAGAGAGAATTATAAAAATGTAGTGGCGGCAATCAGCTCTGACAACGCAACAATGGAAGCAATACATTCGTATTATGGAATTGAAGAAGAATGTGAGTGTGACCAGGTATTTCCATTTTCTTCTCAGAATAAATACAGTGGCGCAAGATATGGGAAAGACGTATATCTGTTAGGAGCACCTGAATATCTGCTTCTTGATTCATATCCTGATTATAGGAATATTATTGATAAGTATTCATGCAATGGAGAGAGAATTGTCGTGTTTGGGCTGGCGAATGAGCAGATAACAGGAGAGGCTGTCACAAAGGCGATAACCCTATGGCTTTTATAATCCTTGAGAATGAGATAAGAGAAACGGCAAAAGAAACATTTGAATATTTTAAAAAGCAGGGGTCGCAATTAAAGTTATATCTGGAGATAATCCGCTGACTGCATCAAAGGTTGCAATACGGGCAGGGATAGATGATGCCACACATTACATAGATGCGACTACACTTAAAACGGATAAGGATATAGCAGATGCGGTTCAGAAATATACTGTTTTGGAAGAGTTATTCCGGAGCAGAAGAAAAGATTATAGAAGCATTTAAGATGGCAGGCAATGTTGTGGCAATGACAGGTGACGGGGTCAATGATGTACTTGCATTAAAATGTGCTGACTGTAGTGTTGCAATGGCATCAGGAAGTGAGGCGCCAGCAATGCAGCACAGATAGTTCTTCTGGACTCTGATTTTCAAAGATGCCGGATGTTGTTGGAGAAGGAAGAAGGGTTGTCAATAATATTAAGCGTTCAGCATCGCTGTTTCTTGCAAAGAATATATTCTCAATGCTGCTTACGATATTTACACTTATATCAGTTAATCTGTATCCTTTATATCCGACCCAGTTATCATTCTTAGGAATATTTACAATAGGTGTACCGGCTTTCTTTCTGGCATTACAGCCTAATAAGAGTCTTATAAAGGGTGATTTCCTGCTAAATGTAGTACTAAAGGCGTTGCCTACAGGTCTGACGGATTTTATTGTAGTTACGATTATAACAATATATGGCAATTGCACAGGTGCACCACATGAGCAGACAGCGACTGCAGCAACACTTGTGCTTCTTACGGTGGGCATGGCAACTGGTAAGAGTATGTAAGCCATTCGATATAATAAGAGTATGTGTGTGCGTTGCAATGGCATGCGGAATTGTATTTTCAATGATATTTTACGCTCATTATTTGCAATGGTTGTATTAAAGGGGCTGGCACTTAATCTTACTGTTATGATGATGGTTCTGTCGCGCCTCTGTACAGATATGTATGCAGGATGACGGCATGGCTGATAGATTTCTTTGAAAACCATAACCGTCATTTCAGACACCTGCTTAAAGGCTGATATATTAAAATGTATTACTGCTTATTTAGAGCTTTTCAGAGAATTCAGTTGTTACAAGGCTGCTGTAAGGAACTGGAGATTTAAGCTCACCAGCCTGCGTAAGAATGTCCTGTAAAGATTAAAACTGTCTTCGGTGAATACAGTAGAGGTTTTCCATGTATCCTGTGATTTATATCTTTCAACAATTGCGGTTATTGTTGCAATATCGGTTTCTTTAAACTGAGGTGCAATGATGGCCGCAATTTCTGCTGATGAATGTGTATTGACATAATCAAGCCCCTTCTGTGTAGCGTTAGTGAATTTCTGGATTACATCAGGATTCTTCTTGATATAGCTTTTCTTTGCACAATATGCTGTGTAAGGAACATAGCCGCTTTCTACACCGAGCGAGGCGATAACGTGGCCTTCACCCTGCTGTTCAAGTAAAGTTGCAGAAGGCTCAAATTCAACTGTGTAATCACCTATTCCAGATGTGAATGCGGCAGAAGTTGAACCAAAATCAACATTCTGAAGGATTTCAAGGTCTGTTTCAGGGTTAATATTATTCTTTTCAGAATATATTCAAATAACATCTGGGGCATACCGCCGGCTCTGCCGCCGATAACAGTTTTTCCTTTAAGTTCAGACCATTCAAAATTATCATTGGCTTCCTTCCGACAAGGAAATTGCCGGCACGCTGTGTAAGTCCGGCAAAGTTGACAGCATAGTCATCAGAGCCTTCGGCATATACATAGATTGATGATTCAGAACCCATGAATCCAATATCTGCATCACCGGATATTAAGGCTGTCATTACTTTGTCAGCACCAAAACCATTAGTTACGGTAAGCTCAAGCCCTTCGTCGGCAAAATATCCATTCTCAATGGCGACATATTGTGGTGCATAGAATATAGAGTGTGTAACTTCGCAGAGAGTGATTTTTAACGGAATTGTCTGCATTTTCTTTGTTGCAGGCTGTCATTGAAATGTTGTGACCAGTATGATGGTCATAATAATAAATAATGATATATATTTGCTGAAATTCTTCAATGAAATTCTCCGTTGTAGCTGCTTTTATTGTTATAGTATTATTTTTCTGTAATTTTGTTCCACAAAAGTAATAAAAGATTGTCATTTAATGAGAAATTATGGTATCATAATAGAAAATTACAGTGTAGATAATTTAATATCTGTATATGGAGGCGCGTTATGTTTAGAAAGAATAAAACAACAGCTAAAGCAGCGTCAGGTAATGATTTGAATACATTGCTTGATGTATTTGATAAGATAATATCTGGTGAGATATCGCATACAGGTGAATCACCGGCTGATATAACACTTTTGAAAATCCTGAGGTTGCCAATAAGTTTAATGAAGTTGTTGAGACTTATAAGAGATTCAATAATAATTTCGTAATGAGACTTAATGAGGCTATGGAGTCAATTGGCGATAATTCATATGTAAAGAATATGATGGATGAGGTGCAGTCACAGGCTCAGGCTATTGGTGCTATGGGAGAGTCAGGACATAATCTTGAAGAATCTATCAACCACATTAATGTTGCCATGGCTGATATTAAGGACAATACTCATGAGATGCTTGGCTACACAGAACAGTACAGCTAATATGAATGAGAGCATTAAGGTTGTTAATGAGTCATCAGAAAAGATTTCGGATATTAACAGACAGGTACAGGAATTTCAGGACAAGATTCATAAGATTGAGAGATTGTTGATATTGTGAAGAAGGTTGCAAGCCAGAGTAATCTGTTAGCTCTCAATGCTTCTATTGAGGCGCAAGAGCAGGAGAGGCAGGAAAAGGTTTTGCAGTTGTTGCTGATCAGGTAAGACAGTTATCAAGCAGTACATCAGAATCTGCTGATGATATTGTTAATTATGTAAGGGAACTCAATGATGATATTGGAAGATTGGCAGTATCCATGGATGATACAACTGTTAAGCTTTCAGAAGGTAATTCAAAGGTTGAAGAATCACTTTCAGATATTGAAAGAATGAATAACCAGATGGTTGCAATTAATGATGCTGTTAACGGAATATTCGCAGATATTGATACACAGTCATCTATTACGACAGAATTTGCCAAGCAGGTAGACAGTATTGCGGCAAGCTATGATAAGTTATCTGATAACTGTATGGCTACAGGTACTCATATCTATAAGATTGGCAGATATATTGATACTGCAAGAAGTGATATGTTCAGGTCATTCTCTAATGTTACAACACAGGATATGATAAGAATATTCCAGATTGACCACTTTATCCTTATGTGGAGAGTATATAATAATGCTGTTGGATTTGAAACTCTTAAGGTTACACAGCTTAATAATCCAGATAGCGCAAGCTGGGTAAGTGGATGAAAGCACAGACAGATACGCGTATTACAGGAAGCAGACAGTTTAAGGATCTTGATGCGGCACACAGACAGATTCATAAATATGCTGTTGATTCTTGGAACGCCAAGGAGTCTGGTAATGTAGAACTTGCACTTGAATACTTCCAGAAGTGCTATGATGCATTTGGTGTATATAGTAATAAGATAGAAGAGTTCAAGAGCTATATGAGAACAATTGGTTATACTGATGAAACTGAAAAGTGACTTTCAGAAAGTAATTAGTGAATGGTCTCCTATGGTGAAGCATAGGAGACTTATTTTAATGTAAGAAGGAATAGAGTGGTTTAGATAATTATAAGGAGATAGCAGACAGAGTATGGAAGAATATAAAGAAAAAGCAAAGGAAATTATGGTTATAGGCCATAAAAATCCTGACACAGATTCAATATGTTCGGCAATATGTTATGCTGATTTAAAGAATAAGATAACCGGAACAGATAATTATGTGCCTAAGCGGGCGGGACATCTTAATGAGGAAACTCATTTTGTACTGAACAGATTCGGTGTAGAGGCTCCGGAATATATTAAAGATGTACGTCCACAGGTAATGAACATAGAGATAAGGCACACAGAGGGAATAAATAGTGAGATTTCGGTGCGTAATGCGTGGAAATTGATGGATTCACTTAATGTTGTAACACTTCCTATAACAGAAGGCAGAAAACTTACAGGTCTTGTTTCGATTGATGACATTGCCAAATCGTATTTTGAAACATTTGATAACAGAGTATTGTCGAATGCTAAGACAAGTTTTGCTAATATTGTTGAAACACTTGGGGAAGAGTAATTACAGGTGATGAAAGCGAGATATTTGACAAAGGAAAGATGCTTATTGCGCGGCTAATCCTGATATGATGGAGAGCATGATTGATGAGGGGATATTGTAATTCTTGGTAACAGATACGAATCACAGCTCTGTGCAATAGAGATGGAGGCAAAATGTCTTATAATATGTGAGGGAGCAAAGGTATCCAATACAATTGCCAAGATTGCAAAGAGCCATAACTGTATTATTATTGAAACTGATTATGATACATATACTGTTGCAAGGCTTATGAATCAGGCAATTCCGGTTGGATTCTTTATGACACCAAGAGACAGAATTGTATGTTTTAAGACAACCGATTATGTTGAAGATGTTCAGGAAATTATGACTAAGAAAAGGTTCAGGGATTTCCTATAGAGGATGAAAACGGTAATTATGTAGGAACTATTTCAAGAAGAAATCTCCTTCGTTCAGGCAGAAAGAAAGTTATTCTTGTTGATCACAATGAGAAGAACCAGGCAGTCAATGGAATTGAAGATACAGAGATTCTTGAGATAATTGACCATCACAGATTAGGACCTATACAGACAATCACACCTGTATTCTTCAGAAACCAGCCTCTTGGCTGTACGGGAACAATTATTTATAAGATGTATCAGGAGACAGGAATTAGTATAGAGCCTGTTATAGCCGGGCTGATGTGTTCGGCAATTATATCGGATACATTAATATTCAAATCTCCAACATGCACACCTGATGATATAGAAGCGGCAATGGAGCTTGCTGATATTGCAGGAATTGACCCTGAAGTGTACGGAAGACAAATGTTTGGAGCTGGAAGTAATCTTGATGAAAAGACAGACAGAGAAATATTCTATCAGGATTTTAAGAAGTTCGCAATTAATGATGTTACCGTAGGTGTGGGGCAGGTTAATGCAATGGGACCTGAGGATATAGAGAAGATAAAAGCAAAGGAAGTGCCGTTTATAGATACAGTAACAGGTGATGGCGGGCTTGATGTAGTATATTTTCTTATGACAGACATATCAACGGAATGCTCTTATGTACTGTGTTCAGGTAAAAATGCGGATACAATAATGTCACAGGCATTTGGAGTTGACAAACAGCAGGATACATATATACTAAAGAATGTTGTTTCAAGAAAGAAACAGTTCCTCCCGGCCATTATGGAAGCTATGGAGCAGTAGAGAAAATGGAGAATAGTGATGAAGGCATTACGAAAAGATGATCCCTGCTGGTGTAACAGTGGGAAAAATATTGTGACTGTCACATGGAATTTGATAGAAAATTAGATAATTTCAAGAGAAAGTTTCATAAGGTACCACCAAGAAATATTATTAAGAATGAAGAACAGCTTGCAGGAATGAGAGAAAGCAGAAGATTAATATTGCTGTGCTAGATTATGTTGCAGAGAATATTCATGCAGGAATGACAACTCAGGATATAGATGATTTGGTATACCAGAAAACAACCGAGATGGGTGGAATACCTGCACCACTTAATTACGAAGGATTTCCAAAGAGTGTGTGTACTTCAATTAATGAGCAGGTATGTCATGGAATACCATCTAAGAATATCCAGCTTCTTGATGGTGATATAATTAATGTTGACTGTTCAACGATATTAAACGGATATTTTCGGATTCATCAAGAATGTTCTGTATAGGTAATGTTGCACCAGAACATAAGAAGCTGGTGGATGTTGCAAAAGAATGTGTTGAGTTAGGTCTTGCACAGGTTAAGCCATGGGGACATCTTGGAGATGTTGCGGCGGCAATAAATGAACATGCAAAGGCTAATGGATATTCAGTAGTAAGAGAAGTTGGTGGACATGGAATAGGTCTTGAATTTCACGAAACCCCATTTGTAAGTTATGTAATTAAGAAGGGAACAGGAATGGTCATGGCACCGGGCATGGTATTCACAATTGAGCCAATGATAAATGCGGGACTTCCAGACATATATATAGACGAGGGCAACAACTGGACAATATATACAGATGATGATTCGTACTCAGCACAGTGGGAAATAATGGTGCATGTGACTGAGGACGGATATGAGGTTATGAGCTACTAAAAGTTTGTGTATATTCGCAGATGAACACAAACAATAAAACAGACACAACACATCCGTCCTGACAGGACATACAACAATAAGTGAAAAGCTCCATATACTGTAGTGATACATGTATATGGAGCTTATTTTATGATGATGACACAACAGGTTCCGGCGATGTGCTATGTACCGTGGCGCGTTGGGATGAATTATATGAGCCTTCGCGGGCAATTATGCGGGAACTATGTTTCCTGTACTTGATAAACCATTTACAGGAGGCAGGTCATGAATTGTTGTAATAATATTAGAAATGAAAAAGCTATGATTATGAAGAATATTTATGAGCTTGGCTTTGCACTTGTTGAAACTATGCTTTATCTTGATACCCATCCGGATGATGCAGCTATTGAATATTATGCAGAGATTAAGGATAAATATGTACAGTTTATGAAAAATATTCAGATTATTATGGACCTCTCAGCATGGAATATATGGTAAATGACAACTACTGGATGTGGGTGGCAACACCTATGCCATGGGAATATAAGGGAGGTATGTAATATGTGGAATTATGAAAAGAGACTTCAGTATCCGATTAATATAAAGAATTGTAATCCTACGCTGGCGCAATGATTATTTCGCAGTATGGTGGACCAGATGGTGAGCTTGGAGCATCAATGAGATACCTTTCACAGAGATATTCCATGCCATACAGGAGGTTGCCGGATTGCTGACTGATATAGGCACGGAAGAACTTGGTCATCTTGAAATGGTCAGTACAATGGTTCATCAGCTTACAAGAAATCTTACAATGGAACAGATAAAAGGAACTCCGTTTGAGGCATATTATGTTGATCATACGGTTGGAGTATGGCCGCAGGCTGCAGGAGGTGTACCTTTCTGCGCAATTGAATTCCAGTCAAAGGGATGCAATAACTGATATTGCAGAGGATATGGCAGCCGAGCAGAAAGCAAGGAGTACTTATGATAATCTGTTAAGACTCTGCCGTGATGATCCGGATGTGTATGAACCGCTGAAGTTTTAAGAGAAAGGGAAGTTGTGCATTTTCAGAGATTCGGAGAAGCTATGTCGATTATACAGAGCAAGCTGGATTCTAAGAACTTCTATGCATATAACCCGGAATTTAAAAATAATAAATAGAATGATATTAATAAAATATTATGATAGAATACATTTATAAAAGACTGATTAAAGGAGTACTTATGAAAGAGAAGATATATACTATACCTGTTAATGATGCATTTTCATCAGACTGTGAATGTCCGATTTGTTCAATGTATAAGGCACTGGAGGATGATGCAGTAAGCTATACAATGGGACCTAGTTATATGGAAGATGATATAAGGGCTGTGACTGATAAAAGGGTTTCTGTCAGAAACATTTAAAGAAAGTGTATGACTGTGAGAACAGACTTGGCTTTGCACTTGTCATGAAGACACATCTTGACAGGGTGATTAATGATATTGAAAGTCTGCAAGATGGAAAAGTGGCAGGAAAGTCTATGTTTAAGAAAGCAGATAAACCGGCTGTGACAACGTATACTGAACAGCTTGAAGGCACATGCTTTGTATGTGAAAGGATTGATAACACATTTCAGAGATATCTGGACACTATATTTCATATGTATAAGCATGATAGTGATTTCAGGGAAAGTATAAAGCATGTAAGGGATTCTGTACGAAGCATTATGGCATATTGCTTGAGCAGGCACTAATTCTTTAAAGGGGATATGTTAGATGAATTTATTAAGACAACTAACAGTCTCTATATTGAGAATATGAAGCGAGTAAGAGATGATGTTGAATGGTTTATTAATAAGTTTGACCATAAATATATTGATGAGCCATGGAAGAATGCGAAAGATTCACTGGTAAGAGCTATGATAAAGGATGGTTCTTATATAGCAGATGAACCAGGAAAAGGAATAATACAAGATGATAAATAACAGCCCTGTGGTGTGAGATACCGCAGGGCTGTTTGCACATTAATAATATCTGTTAATACGAAAATGTAACAGAATACATTGTATAATTGTTTCGTATGGTTGTTTTATATGAGTACGAAAGCTGTACACCGGCATTGGAAACAGCGGATTTAATATCAAGTTCGTTAGTTGTTGTGAATTCTATATGCTGGGAACGGCTTTTAATACACCTTAATATATAACGGTCAAGTTCATATTGTGTTCCTGCTGAATGAAGCTTAGCCTGAACAGGATATGTATATATATATCCATTAGCTGGATTAGTTTCGTTGAAATCAGATGTCCATGTATGATCAATTGCCATATCTGAATCAGATATATTGAAGTAACTGTGGTCAATATATTCCTGTGAGTGCCTACCGGGTCATCCCATGTGACATCTACCTGATACCAGTCATCATCAAGCTTAACAACATTCCATATATGTTGTTCGTTACCAGCCTTTCCGGATATTGTATAATTCTCGATTCCCAACATATCCATAAATGTTTTGAAACTTTCTGTATAACCGCTGCATACAGCCTCACCATTAATCATAGCGTCATAGGCATTAAAAGTTGAACCACCATTATCAATGTACGTTATATGTGATACAAGATAATCGTGGATTGCCAGTTCATTTTCATAATCGCTTCTTGCAGGTGAGGTTACTTCGGCAAGAACTTCTATGTATTTGTTATAGAGTTCAACCTGACGGCTGTTTAACTGGGAAGTGTTTCCTGAATTAAAAGCTTTTATAATTGCATAATTATCCCAGCATTCAAATGTTACAACAAGGTTATAACCATCTTTAATTCTACGGTATTCACATTTTATCTGCTCAATTCCGCTTATTCTTGTCAGCCATTCATTGGCATCTATAAGGTCAGGGTCGGGAACAAATATGTTACATGAAGTCTGGTTATCCGACATTGCTTCTATGATGAAATTAATTATATCTTCTGTGTCAGTTGCTTTATTGTCAAATGCTGTATATGAAATCTCTGTAGAACTGTCAGAGCTGTTATCATTCGTAAACGGTAATGTGCATCCGCATAGGGATGCAAGAATTACGGCTCCGGTTAAAAGAGACGCCCAATATTTTATATGTTTCATGTGTGGTCTCCTGAAAATTCTGTTATAATCATATACGATTGTATAACGAGATAATTGCAAATGTAAAGCATATTTATGGAGGAATTTTATGTCAGATTATAAATTAAAAATGTATGTGATTTCGACCTGGCACAGACATTGGAATGTGGTCAGTGTTTTCATTTTGTAAAGCTTGATGAAGAGGATTATGTATTGGTGCAAAGGGCATGTACTGCATGTGTCACAGGAGGACGATACCGTTACATTCTATGATACGGAAGAAGATGAATATGTAAATGTATGGAAAGATTATTTTGATATGGACAGGGATTATTCGGCAATTAAGAAAAAGCTGCTGGAAAAAGATGATAAGTTAAAAGATGCAATTGAAAGCATGTGGGAGTGAGGATTCTTAATCAGGATTTTTGAAACTCTTATATCATTCATTATATCGCAGAATAAGCAGATACCCCATATTAAGAAGATAGTATCTGATATATCTGCAAAGTTTGGTACATATAAGGGAACATATGGCGGAGTAGATATGTATACATTTCCATCACTTGATCAGCTTGCCAATGCAAGTGAAGAGGACTTTAAAGAGTTAAAGACAGGATTCCGTGCACCTTATATTATGGATGCAATAAGAAGGAATAGGGAAGGTCAGTTTGATAAAAATGAACTTAAGAGCATGGATTATGAATCGTGCATTAAAGAACTTATGACAATAAAAGGTGTTGGAGAGAAGGTTGCCAACTGCGTAAGCCTTTTCGGACTTGGAAAGAAAGAAGCATTTCCTGTTGATGTGTGGATTAAAAGAATTATGGAGACAATGTATTTTGGCGGTGTGGACACTCAAAGGATAAGATTGCTGCTTTTGCAAAGGAACAGTTTGGGGAACTGGGGATTTGCACAGCAGTATCTGTTTTATTATGGGAAATCAATAAAAATGGGTGTTAAATAATAATTATTAATAAAATCTAAAAATATAATATATTTGAATTAGCTGTTGACAAATAAAAGCGTGAAGTGTTACATTATGTGCAGTGGTTAGCACTCGAAAAGAATGAGTGCTAACAGGAAAATGAATGCTGCCATGAAGGGTTCACTCTCATGTGAAGACAGCGGAATGGAGGAATATATAATGAAATTAGTACCATTAGGAGACAGAGTTGTTATTAAAGCATTAGTTGCAGAGGAGACTACTAAATCAGGAATTGTCCTTCCTGGACAGGCTAAGGAGAAGCCACAGCAGGCAGAGGTTATTGCTGTAGGACCTGGCGGAGTTGTTGATGGTAAGGAAGTTGTTATGCAGGTTAAGCCTGGTGATAAGGTTATTTATTCTAAGTATTCTGGAACAGAGGTTAAACTTGATGAAGATGAGAATCTCATCATTGTAAAGCAGTCTGATATTCTTGCTATCATTGAATAATTGACAATGTCAGTTGCAGATGAGGGCGGTTTGAACATATAAGAAGTATATTTATTTAGGAGGCTATTATTATGGCAAAGGAAATCAAGTACGGAATTGAAGCTAGAAAGGCTTTAGAGGAAGGTGTTAATAAGTTAGCTAATACAGTAAGAGTAACAATCGGACCTAAGGGACGTAACGTTGTTCTTGATAAGTCATATGGTGCACCACTTATCACTAACGATGGTGTTACTATTGCTAAGGATATTGAACTTGAAGATGCATTCGAGAATATGGGTGCACAGCTTGTTAAGGAAGTAGCACTAAGACTAATGATGTTGCAGGTGATGGTACAACAACAGCTACTGTTCTTGCACAGGCTATGATTAATGAAGGCATGAAGAACCTTGCGCAGGCGCTAACCCAATCGTATTAAGAAAGGGAATGAAGAAGGCTACTGATTGTGCTGTTGAAGCTATCGCACATATGAGCGAAAAGGTAACAGGCAAGGATCAGATTGCTAAGGTTGCAGCTATTTCAGCAGGTGATGAAGAAGTTGGACAGATGGTAGCTGATGCTATGGAGAAGGTTTCTAACGATGGTGTTATCACAATCGAGGAATCTAAGACAATGAAGACAGAGCTTGATCTTGTAGAAGGTATGCAGTTCGACAGAGGATACATTTCAGCATATATGGCTACAGATATGGATAAGATGGAAGCAGTTCTTGATAATCCATATATCCTTATTACAGATAAGAAGATTTCTAATATTCAGGAAATTTTACCAGTTCTTGAGCAGATTGTTCAGAGTGGTTCTAAACTTCTTATTATAGCAGAGGATGTTGAGGGTGAGGCTCTTACAACACTTATTGTTAATAAGTTAAGAGGAACATTCAATGTTGTTGCTGTTAAAGCTCCTGGATATGGTGACAGAAGAAAAGAGATGCTTAAGGATATTGCAATTCTTACAGGTGGTCAGGTTATTTCTGAGGAACTTGGACTTGAACTTAAGGATACAACAATGGATATGCTTGGTAGAGCTAAGTCTGTTAAGGTTCAGAAAGAAAATACAGTTATCGTTGATGGCGAAGGTGCTAAGGAAGATATTGATGCAAGAGTTGCACAGATTAAGGCACAGCTTGAGGAGACAACTTCTGAATTTGATAAAGAGAAGTTACAGGAAAGACTTGCTAAGCTTGCAGGTGGTGTAGCTGTTATCAGAGTTGGTGCTGCAACAGAGACAGAGATGAAGGAAGCTAAGCTTCGTATGGAAGATGCTCTTAATGCAACAAGAGGCTGTTGAAGAAGGTGTAGTATCAGGTGGTGGTTCTGCTTACATCCATGCTTCTAAGAAGGTTGCAGAGCTTGTTAAGACACTCAGTGGAGATGAGAAGATTGGTGCCCAGATTATATTAAAGGCCCTTGAAGCTCCATTATTCCACATTGCATACAATGCAGGTCTTGAAGGCGCTGTTATCATCAATAAGGTAAGAGAGTCTGAAGTTGGTACAGGATTTGATGCATACAAGGAAGAGTATGTCAACATGATAGATGCTGGTATCCTTGATCCGGCTAAGGTTACAAGAAGTGCATTACAGAATGCTACAAGCGTTGCTTCAACACTTCTTACAACAGAATCAGTTGTTGCTAATATTAAGGAAGATGCTCCAGCTATGCCAGCAGGTGGTGCAGGCATGGGCGGAATGATGTAATTCCACAATATAATTAAAACTTACAGCCCGGTGGGTAATTTCCCGCCGGGCATATTGCTTTAAAGAAAGGTTATTGAATTATGATAGAAGGAACAGTAGAGCAGATTGTTAAAGTTACCGCTCCTAAGATTTCAATTTTTACAGAATAATACTTGTGATTGCATGTCTGCTCGCGCGACAACAATTGTGCAGACAGGATGGCTGGGTGTAATAGTTCTTGTTATATTTATATTTTTACGGTATTCGTATTCGAATATTATAACGCTGAATATGAATATTCATATGTTAACGGAAGCCTCACTATAGATAAGATTATGGCTAAGTCTGTGAGAAAGAATGTGGGAAGCTTTGACCTTACAAGAGCAACTCTGGTTGCCAAAGTAAACAGTCAGGAAGCTTTGGGCAAGGCAAGGCAGCAGTTAAGGACATATAATTGTTCATCAGGAGTTGATGACCCCGGAGATATTGTAATATACACATATGACAATGACAGCAATGAGATGATAAGACTGTTTATGCTTCCGGATGATTCAATGAAAGAAGCAATTGTAAGTGCTATTGGTAACGGAGTTGCACATTTATAAAAATGTTTGACTTTTAGTGGCAGTTTTGTTATATTCACTTGTAACATATTTATAAACTGACTAAGATGTCAGATACTTGTAGAAACATCCGGATTAATTTATTTATTCGGATTTTTCTATATATTAAAACACAACAGAAAGCGAGGATTTTAGCAAAATGGGTAAAATTATTGGTGAAGGCATTACATTTGACGACGTACTTTTAGTTCCACAGTATTCAGAAGTAACACCTAATATGATTGACCTCTCAACACAGCTCACTAAGAATATTAAACTTAACATTCCTTTAATGAGTGCAGGTATGGACACAGTTACAGAACACAGAATGGCAATCGCAATGGCTAGACAGGGCGGTATTGGTATTATTCATAAGAATATGTCAGTAGAAGCTCAGGCAGAAGAAGTAGACAAGGTTAAGCGTTCAGAGAATGGTGTTATCACAGACCCATTTTTCTTACATCCAGATAATACATTACAGGAAGCTAATGACCTTATGGGCAAGTTCAGAATCTCCGAGTACCTATCACAGATGATAATGGCAAGCTTGTTGGTATCATTACTAACAGAGACCTTAAGTTTGAGGAGCATTTTGAAAGACCAATCAAGGAGTGCATGACAAGCGAGAATCTTATCACTGCTCCAGTTGGAACTACTCTTGAAGAGGCTAAGAAGATATTAGGCAAGGCAAGAAAAGAGAAGCTTCCTATCGTTGATGATGATTATAAATTAAGAGGACTTATTACAATTAAGGATATCGAGAAGAGCGTTAAGTATCCATCTTCAGCACATGATTCACAGGGCAGACTTTTAGCAGGTGCTGCTGTTGGTATCACAGCTAATGTTATGGACAGAGTTCAGGCACTTGTTAATTCAAGTGTTGACTGTATTGTAATTGATTCAGCTCATGGTCATTCTAAGAATATTATTACAACTCTTAAAGATATTAAATCAGCATTCCCTGATCTTCAGGTTATTGCCGGTAATATTGCAACAGGTGCAGCTGCAAAGGCTCTCTGTGAGGCTGGTGTAGATGCTGTTAAGGTTGGTATCGGACCTGGTTCTATCTGTACAACAAGAGTTGTTGCAGGTATTGGTGTTCCACAGGTTACAGCCGTTATGGATGCTTATGCAGAGGCTAAGAAGTATGGTGTTCCTGTAATTGCTGATGGTGGTATCAAGTATTCAGGAGATATCGTTAAGGCTATTGCAGGTGGTAATGTCTGCATGTTAGGAAGTCTTCTTGCAGGCTGTGATGAAGCTCCTGGTACATTTGAGTTATTCCAGGGAAGAAAGTATAAGGTATACAGAGGAATGGGTTCTATCGCTGCAATGGAGAATGGAAGCAAGGACAGATATTTCCAGACTGGTGCCAAGAAGCTTGTTCCTGAGGGTGTTGAAGGACGAGTTGCTTATAAGGGACTTGTTGAAGATACTATATTCCAGCTTATGGGTGGTTTACGTTCAGGTATGGGATATTGTGGAGCACCTACAATCCCGGTACTTCAGGAAACAGCTCAGTTTATTAAGATGTCTTCAGCAGCTTTAAGAGAGAGTCATCCACATGATATTCATATCACAAAGGAAGCTCCTAACTATTCAGTGGAAGATAAGTAATTGATAATAGTATTTAACCCGGACAGATTGTTTTGTCCGGGTGTTTTCATGATAAAATGTAATTTCTTCTGAAATTATTGCTATTGAACAATGGTATGATGTATAATGAACTAAGTATTTATATATTAATGTGAATGAACAGGGTATATTTTGGGGCGCTAAATCAACGAGAAGGAGAAAACTATGAAGGACAGAATACTCGGCAGATATATTGCAAAGAATCACTCAGATAACGTGTTCACTGACAGAGAGTTACAAGTCATAAAGCAGGGAGATACGGATACGCTTGTTGAAACATTTCTGCATATGGACAATGATTATTACAAGACGCAGATGCAGTGTACATTGAAAAGTCTTGGAATGTTCATGGATGGTAATATCGAACTGAACCAGATAGATTACGAAAGAGAATATAAGGGTCAGTTTATTGGCTGTCAGGTTATGGATGGGGATATTGATGTGTTTCTTGGCGTAGCTGGTGATAACAGGGAACTTTTGAAAGTGGCATCGACATTTGCACAGGAAGATATTGAAGAATTCGATGAAGATGCTTATGATGCATTATGTGAACTTATTAATGTGATGAATGGGGCATATGCAACTAAACTTGGGAAGCAGATATTGAAGTAACACTTCACCCGCCAGTTTTATAAAGATACAGAAGTTACGGCAGATACCGGTTTTATGTTGTGACTTTCAATATTGAAGATAATGTATTTAAGATTTTAATGGCTGCTGATAATAAAATCCAGCTTTCAGCTTAATAAGGAGAATAGTTATGGCAAAAATTTTGATAGTAGATGATTCTAAGACATCAAGAAAATTTTTAAGAAATATGCTTGAAGATGCAGGACATGAGATTGTATCAGAGGCAGTTAATGGGGTAGAAGGCGTAGAAAAATTCAGGTTGTATAAGCCTGATGTTGTTACAATGGATATTACAATGCCTGTTATGGATGGTATAGAAGCAGTAAGAGAGATTATTGAGATTGATCCAGGGCAAAGGTTATTATGGTAACTGGCTGGTCAGAAGACTAATATGGTTGAGGCATTAAAGAGAGGTCTGCTGATTTTATTCAGAAGCCATTTGATAGTGCTGTAATTATTAATACAATAGAAAAGGTTTGGAAGACGAATAATGTATAATTACCGTATAGAGATAGAGTACGATGGTGGAAGATATGATGGTTGGCAAAGACTGGGTAAGGATGCCAGCACGAATACTATAGAGAGCAGACTGTGTGAGATAATAGCAAGAATGACTGGTGAGACAGTTGACATGTATGTTGGATCAAGAACAGAAAAGGGCGTGCATGCACTTTGCCAGACAGCGAATTTCAAGCTTGAGAAGGAAGTTAAGGCACTTGATATTAAGAATTATCTTAACAGATATCTGCCGAGAGATATTGCGGTTATGTCTGTTTCACAGGTTGATGAAAGATTTCACAGCCAGCTTAATGCAAAGTCCAAGATATATGAGTACAGACTGGATACAGGTAATGTAGCTAATGTGTTCAGAAGAAAATATGCGTATCATACATTCAGTATGCCGGATTTTGATGCCATGAGAAAGCTGCCGGATATTTTGAAGGAAAACATGATTTTAAGGCATTTACAACAGCAAAGAAGAACAAAAGCACAGAGAGAACTATTAAGAGGATAAACATTCAGTATGAAGGAACAAGAGCTTACATAAGGATTGAAGCTGATGATTTCCTTCATAATATGGCAAGATTTATGATTGGGATGCTTGATGTAGGCAATGGTATTAAGAAGCCGGAAGATGTGAAGAGATGTCTTGATGGGAAAACGTACAGATGTCATTACCGGCAGAGAGTTATGGGCTATTTCTTGTAAAGGTGGTTTATTAGATATTGTAAAAGGTGGAGAATATGAAGACGATTATTGAACTTATTACTGATGAGATTAAAATGTATTCACTGAATGTGGATATGATGAGGCATATGCGAAAGTTACAGTTTCTAACAGACCTGACCTGTGCGAGTTTCAGTGTAATGGTGCTATGGCCCAAAGCATATAAGAAAGCACCATTTATGATCGCTGATGAGGTCGTTGCAAAGTTAACAGATAACAAGATGTTTTCTAAGATTGAGAGTGTTAAGCCTGGATTTATCAATATTAATATATGTGAGGATTATCTGGCTGGATATCTTAATGAGATGTCTGAAACAGAGAAGTTTGGATATTTTAATGCTGATAAGGAAAAGACTGTTATTGTAGATTATGGCGGAGCTAATGCTGCAAAGCCTCTTCATGTCGGACATTTACGTTCTGCAGTTATAGGAGAAAGTGTTAAGAGAATCAATACATTTGCTGGAAATAAAACTATAGGTGATGTCCATCTTGGAGACTGGGGTCTGCAGATGGGACTTATCATTGAAGAATTAAGAGATAGAAAACCAGAACTTCCGTATTTTGATGACAGTTTTACCGGTGAGTATCCAGAGGAAGCACCATTTACTATCTCAGAGCTTGAGGAGATTTATCCGGCGCTTCTGCAAAGTCTAAGGAAGATCTGATTTGCAGAAAGAGCTCATGAAGCTACACTTAAGTTACAGAGCGGTGACAAGGCATGCCGTGCAATATGGCATCATATTATGAAAGTTTCTAAGGCTGATCTTAAGAAGAATTATGATAATCTTAATGTACATTTTGATTTATGGAAAGGTGAATCAGATGCACAGCCATATATTGACGATATGGTTAATAAGATGATTGCAGACGGAATTGCTTATGAAAGCCAGGGTGCAACTGTTGTAGATATCCAGCAGGAGGGTGATACTAAGGAGCTTCCACCATGCATCGTAAGAAAATCTGATGGTGCGGCACTTTATGCAACATCTGACCTTGCAACTATTGTTGAAAGAGAAAAGTTATATCATCCTGATACATATATTTATCTTGCTGATAAGAGGCAGGAACTTCATTTTACACAGGTATTCAGAACGGCTAAGAAGGCTGGGATTGTAGCGCCTGATGCAGATATGAGATTTGTGGGCTTTGGTACTATGAACGGTAAAGATGGTAAGCCATTCAAGACGCGTTCAGGTGGTGTTATGAGACTTGAGCATCTTATAGCTGATATTGATGAAGCTGTATATGAGAAAATTATGTCTAACAGAACTGTTGAAGAGACAGAAGCAAGAGATACAGCTAAGATAGTAGGACTTCTGCATTAAAGTATGGAGATCTTTCTAATCAGGCATCAAAGGACTATGTGTTTGATATTGAGAGATTTTCATCATTTGAGGGTAATACAGGACCATATATTCTTTACACAATTGTAAGAATTAAGTCTATCCTTAACAAATATACAGAAAATGGTGGAAGCACAGATAACCTTAAGATTATGGCTACAGAAGAAAGTGAGAAGAATCTTTCTTTATCACTTATTAAGTTTGCAGATATAATTGATGGGGCATATAAGGATAATGCGCCACATAAGATATGTCAGTTTATATATGAGGTATCTAACGCATTTAATGGCTTTTATCATAACAATAAGATACTTTCAGAACCTGACGAGGCTAAGAAGGCAAGTTATATTGCACTTATCAGCCTTACTAAGAGCATTCTCGAGCAGTGTATTGATTTACTTGCGATTGAATGCCCTGACAGAATGTAAAGGAGAAATTTGATGGGTAAATTATTATCATTTGCAATACCATGTTACAACTCCGCAGAGTATATGGAACATTGTATTAATACAGTGCTTGCCGGTGGGGATGAAGTTGAGGTTATTATAGTTGATGATGGTTCAACAAAGGATAATACATATGAAATAGCTAAAAGATATGAAAAGGAATATCCGGATATTGTCAAAGCTGTACATCAGGAAAATGGTGGACATGGTGAGGCTGTAAATACAGGTCTTAAGCATGCAACAGGAAGGTTCTTTAAGGTTGTTGACAGTGATGACTGGGTAGATGGCAAAAGCTATAAGAGAATGCTTGCTACATTAAGAAGCTTTGAAGAGGGCGCGAGCCGGATATGGTTATTGCAAACTATGTATATGAAAAGGTCGGAGCCAAGAGAAAGAAAGTTATCCACTACGAGAATGTATTTCCTGTAGAGCAGATGTTTACATGGGATGATATTAATATAGGCGATTTTAAGGTTGACCAGTATATTCTTATGCATACTGTTGTATATAGAACACAGCTTTTAAAGGATTGTGGATTAGAGCTTCCTAAGCATACATTTTATGTTGATAACATATTTGTATTCGAGCCACTTCCGTATGTTAAGAACATGTATTACGTAAATACTAATTTCTACAGATATTTTATTGGACGAGAAGATCAGTCTGTTAATGAGAGTGTTATGATTTCAAGAATTGACCAGCAGCTTTCTGTTAATAAGAGAATGATTGATTCGTTTATTTCAGAAAATCCTCAGAATATTAACTGTAGAAAATATATGATTAACTATTTAAGAATTATGATGGAAGTATCGTCTATATTCTTAATTGTATCTGGAACAAAGGAACATCTTGCGAAGAAGAAGGCACTCTGGCAGTATGCTAAGGATAAGGATGAAGTGCTTTACAAGAAGTTACGACACAGTCTTTGGGCTGGTCTGTTAATATCCCTACATCTGCAGGAAGATGGATATCTAAGCAGGGATACAAGATAGCTAATAATATAATAGGTTTTAATTAAAGAGATTTAGAAGGAGAAGAATATATGTCTATAATTGATGCATTCAGACTTGATGGAAAGGTTGCAGTAGTTACAGGTGCCAATACAGGTCTTGGACAGGGAATGTCCGTTGCACTTGCGCAGGCAGGTGCTAAGGTTGTAGGTGTTGCAAGAAGATCCTGCGAGGATACTAAGAAGCTTATTGAAGGTGATGGAGGAGAATTTGCTGAGGTTATAGCAGACCTTTCAGACATGTCAGCTATAGATGTTATTGTGAATGGTGCACTTGCAGCTTTTGGAAAGGTTGACATTCTTGTTAATAATGCAGGACTTATTAAGAGAAATGATGCTATTGATTTCACAGAAGATGAATGGGATAGTGTTATTCAGGTTAATCAGAAGATGGTATTCTTCTTAAGCCAGGCATTTGCAAAGCAGTATATTAAGCAGGGACATGGTGGTAAGATTATTAATATCAATTCCATGCTTTCATATCAGGGCGGCATAAGAGTTCCTTCTTATACAGCAAGTAAGAGTGCTGGTATGGGACTTACAAAAGCTATGTGTAATGAGTGGGCATGCCATAACATTAATGTTAATGCTATTGCACCAGGATATATGGCTACTAATAATACGGCACAGTTAAGGAGCGATTCTGACAGAAGTGAAGCTATTATAGATAGAATTCCGGCAGGACGCTGGGGAACTCCTGATGATATGAAAGGAGCGGTTGTGTTCCTTGCATCAGGCATCGGATTATGTTAATGGATTTACACTGGCTGTTGATGGCGGATGGCTTGCAAGATAACTTAAAGAGTATGATAAAAGGCGTTTCAACTTTAACTGTTTGAAACGCCTTTGTGTATTGTTTTAGAAGTTGATTTTGCAAATGTTTCTGTCAACATGTGACTTGATATACGCAGGAACAGCACTTTAATATCATCGGGCATGTCCTTCTGACTTAACATGACAATCATGCGTCCTTTGTTAAATAACATGTAATAGCCGAATTTGTTGTAAACATTAGTGAACTGATTCCACTCATATGTGTATACAAGATTATGCTCTGGAATATCTGCCATAATAGCATTATTCATAAGAGTAATTGTACATGGGGCTTCTTCTGATGGATCTCTGTGCTTTAAATGATAGTTAACACTTGATCTGAACTGGTATCCAAAAATATATATTGGGTAAAACCAGCATACAGCATAAAGAATCAGTAAAAGCTGGAATAATAATGAAGGCATAGAAGCACAAGCGAAATTACGGCAGGAAGCCATGACAGAATAAGCTCAATGGGATTTCTTATAAATCTGTTCCAAAATACAATCTTGAAATAATCCTTTCCAGAAGCTTTTAATGTTGTGTTAAATTTAATAATATCCATAATAATCCTCATAAATAAATTGATATAGAGATATAATAACACCCTTAAATAGATAAAACAATTAATTATCTGTGAAATTAAAATGTATATTGAAATGATTGTAAAATCATGCAAAAATCAGTTTCAAAAGATTGTAATAGGCTATAATATTATTAGATTTGTGTATTGCTGGAGGAATATTTTGAGTAGTGATAATAACAGAAATATAGGGCTTTCAGATATTATACGTATGCTTGAAAATAATGTTACATTTACTCAGGCAGCAGATAGTGTTCTTGAATGCATAACTGACAGCATGGATATATGTGATGCTGTTGTAATGCAGATAGACAGGGAAAGTGACACTATGCATGTGATATCTGAAACCGGAAATTGTTTTAAAGATGAATCAGGCACGGTTAAACGGTCAGAGTTTGTATTATGTTCAGATGCAATTAAGATTACATACGAAGGAAATGCGGATACAGCACAGAAAGGGCTTCTGGACAGACTTGGAGTAAAGCTGAGCATAACAGTACCGATTTTAATTAATAATGTAAAAGCAATGTATCTTATAGTTCTTAGTAATGATGTACAGGCAGTATCAGATAATAAGATTAAGGAATACATAAGCGACATGGCACTGGTACTTCATGGTATAGCACAGAGCAAGGTGATTAATAATTCACTTATATCATCTTATGATGTTTTACAGAAGATTCTTGATAATATAGGCTCTGGAATTATTGTGCAGCAGGTATTCTGGCAATATATTGTTTGAGAATGAGATGGCAGCTAATGTACAGGAGGTTCGGGATACAATAAGGGAATGTCTGGAGGATGTGTTTACATGCGAAGATGTACACAGAAATATCGGACATCCATGGAACGCTACAATACAGAGTCAGGATTGTGGTTTGAGGTGAGGTTTTCTGAATTGGAGTGGATTGACGGAAGTGAGGTTATTGTTGTGACCGCCGTAGATATTACCCAGAAGAAAAGAATCAGCAGAAGATTGAATATCAGGCACATAATGATTTTCTTACAGGTCTGTATAACCGTATGAAATGTGAAGTCGATTTAAGAAAAGTTATAAGAAGAACGGAAAAGGCAGGACTTAAAGGAGCGGTACTGTTTATTGATCTTGATGATTTCAAGCATATTAATGACGGACTTGGCCATCAGTATGGGGATATACTTCTTCAGCAGATTGCGGCAGGACTTACGGGAATTCCAGGTTTGCGTGGACATTGTTACAGAATGGGTGGAGATGAATTTGTAATAATAGTTGAACCTGAAATATTTGGAGACTTAAATAATATTATTGGAAATATAACTGCTTTATTTAATAAGCCGTGGTATCTTATGGAAACTGAATATTTCTGTACAATGAGTATGGGAGTTGCTGTGTTCCCGGATAACAGTGTTGATGTTCATGAAATAACAAGAATGGCAGATGTTGCGATGTATGAGGCAAAGAGGTCAGGAAAGAACGGCTATACTTATTACAGCAGTAAGGTTGAGAATTCGACAGCCAAGAGGCTAGATATAGAGAATAATATGAGACAGGCAGTTTCTACAGGAATTGACGAATTCGTAGTATTCTATCAGCCCGTTGTTGATGTCAACACACAGATGTGTACTTCCTGTGAGGCACTTGTAAGATGGGACAGCAAAGCACTGGGATTTATGGGACCGGGTGAGTTCATACCGCTGGCAGAATATCTTGGACTTATTACTTCAATTGGTGACTATGTTCTTGAGGAGGCATGCAGAAGATGTAAGCTATGGAATGATAATGGATATCCGATTTCTATATTAATGTGAATCTGTCGGTAGTGCAGCTTTTACAGAAGAATGTGGTTGAGAATATTAAAAGAATTCTTGATAAGACAGGTGTTAATCCTAAGAATATAGTACTTGAGATTACAGAATCATTTGCAATTAATGATATGCAGAGGGTTATGGATATTATTACAGGTCTTAAGAAGTTAGGACCTAGGATTGCACTTGATGATTTTGGTACAGGTTATTCTTCACTTAACTATATAAAGCAACTTCCTCTTGATATCATTAAGGTTGATAAGACATTTATTGATGATATTGTTGAAGATGATTATGCACAGGCATTTATTAAGCTTATAGTTGACCTTTCCAAGACTATCGGTACTAAGATTGTTGTTGAAGGTGTTGAACATAAGGAGCAGTTTGAACTGCTTAAAAGTCTTGGTGTGGATTATATACAGGGATATTATTTTGGGAAGCCTGTACCAGCCAATATTTTGAAGAGAAAACTTAGGGAGATTGGGCGAATGAATATATTGATTAAAGAGGGCAGAGTGCTTGACCCTGCAAGTAAAACAGACAAAGTTATTGATGTGCTTATTAAGGACGGATTTATTGGCAGTGGAGGAGAATATTGATGAGTCACAGGCTGATGAAGTGATTGATGCATCAGGATGCATGGTTATGCCTGGACTGGTTGACCTTAATGCACATTTCAGGGAACCGGGACTTGAGCATAAGGAAACAATCAGAACAGGCTCAAGAGCAGCAGCAAGAGGCGGATATACAACAGTCTGTATGATGCCTAATACGAAACCTGTAATTGATAATGTTGATATGGCAGTATGTAACAGATAAGGCAGAAGAGGTTACTGACATTAATCTGTATACAATAGGCCATGACGGCAGGTCAGGAGGGTGAATATCTTACTGATTTTGAGGCTCTTAAGGATGCAGGTGCTGTTGCAGTCAGTGACAATGGCGGAACTATTATGAATGCAAGAACTGCAAGGCAGGCTATGAGGCAGGCAGCAGAGGTTGACATTCCGGTATTTGCACATTGTGAAGATACTAACTTGGTGCAAGAGGTGTTATGAATGCCGGAGAGAGAGCCAAGGAACTTGGTCTTTTCGGAATAATGGATGCCGTTGAGGATGTTATTGTTGCAAGAGATATTCTTCTTGCGAAGAATACAGGTGCAAAGCTGCATATAAGTCATGTGTCTAATAAGGAATCAGCATTTATTATAAAGATTGCCAAGGAACAGGGATTCCAGTGACAGCAGAGGTTGCCCCACATCATTTCACACTGACAGAGGATGCGGTGAACGGGGATGATGCTAACTTTAAGATTAACCCTCCTTTAAGAAAGGCAGATGATGTAAAGGCTCTTAAAGAAGCGCTTGCATCAGGGTTATTGATGTTATTGCAACAGACCATGCTCCACATCATCCTACTGAGAAGGAAAGACCTTTGACGAAGCACCGTTTGGTGTAGTAGGTCTTGAAACAGCAGTTCCGGTTACTATTACTGAGCTTGTAAGAACAGGAGTGCTTACTCCGTTACAGATGGTTGAGAAAATGAGTTATAATCCGGCTAAGATACTTGGAATTGACAGAGGAGTTCTTGCACCGGGAAAAGTTGCTGATATAACAGTTGTTAATCCTACAGAAGAGTATGATATTGACAGCAACAGATTTGCTTCAAAGGGAAAGAATACTCCATTTGAAGGAAAGCATGTGTATGGAAAGGTTTTATATACGCTTGTTAATGGAAGAGTTGTGTATTCAGACCATAATGGAACAGAAATTCTTATTGAAAGAGAAGTTCCAAAGTTGTAGAATAAAGTGATTTTGCGTATGAATTAAGGAGGCTAAAGTAGATTAATGATTAAGAAGCTTGTTGATAAGATTGTAGAGACTAATGCACCAATAGTTGTAGGACTTGATCCAATGATGAAGTATCTTCCAAAGCATCTTGCAGATGTTGCATTTGAGCAGTATGGTGAGACACTTGAGGGAGCGGAGGCTATATGGCAGTATAACAAAGGCATTATAGATAATATATATGACATTGTTCCAGCTGTTAAACCACAGATTGCAATGTATGAGCAGTTTGGAATTGAAGGACTTAAGGCATTCAAGAAAACAGTTGATTACTGTCACGAGAAAGGCATGATTGTTATCGGTGATGTTAAGAGAGGCGATATTGGTTCAACTTCTGAGGCTTATGCGGTAGCACATCTTGGAAAGGTAAATGTTGGCTCTAAGGCAATTACTCCTTTGACGAAGATTTTGCAACTGTTAATCCATATCTTGGCTCTGATGGTATCAATCCATTTATTAAGGTTTGTAATGAGCAGGACAGAGGTATATTTATACTTGTTAAGACATCTAATCCTTCAAGTGGAGAATTCCAGGATCAGCTTATTAACGGAAGACCATTATACGAGTTAGTTGGTGGGAAGGTTAATGAGTGGGGAGCTTCAAGCATGGACGGAGATTACAGTAATGTCGGTGCGGTTGTTGGAGCTACTTACCCAGAGATGGGAAGAGTATTAAGAAAGGTTATGCCTAAGGCGTATATCCTTGTACCAGGATATGGTGCACAGGGCGGACAGGGCAAGGATCTTGTTGATTTCTTTAATCCTGACGGACTTGGAGCTATTGTAAACAGCTCAAGAGGAATTATTGCAATATACTAAGGAGCAGTATGCGAAGTTTGGTGAGAAGAACTTCGGAGAAGCTTCAAGACAGGTGCTCTTGATATGATTGCTGATATCAACGGAGCACTTGGCAAGTAATTATACATATTTACACACAGGTTAATAATGGAGATTATTATGGCGTACAGAGAAAATGCGAAGATTCTTAAGGCGGATTGTCTTGCTGACGGAGTCTATGAAATATGGTTTGAAACAAAGGATATTGCTAAGGCCGCTAAGGCAGGACAGTTTATATCAGTATATTCTAATGATGGTTCAAGAATGTTACCAAGACCTATCAGTATATGTAAGGTTGAGAATAATAATTTAAGAATTGTATTCAGAGTTGCCGGCAAGGGAACAGAAGAGTTTTCTAAGATGAAGGCAGGAGAATATCTTGATATTCAGGGACCCTTGGCAATGGTTATGATCTGGGAAAAATTGCGCAGAGATTAAGGCAGAAGGCAGAAGCTTTGATAAGGCTATTCTTTCGGTGGCGGAATAGGTGTTCCTCCTATGCTTGAGCTTGCAAGAAGATTAGACTGCCACAAGAATGTTGTAGTTGGTTACAGAAACAGCCAGACTTTCCTTAAGGAAGATTTTGAAGCAGTTGCTGATACAGATGTGTATATTGCAACTGAAGATGGAAGTGTTGGAACAAAGGGTAATGTATTAGATGCTGTAAAACAGGAAAAGGTTGAGGCAGATGTTATATTTGCATGTGGACCAACTCCTATGCTTCGTGCAATTAAGGCATATGCACTTGAGAATGATATTCCGTGTTATGTTTCATTAGAAGAGAAGATGGCATGCGGAATCGGTGCATGTCTTGCATGTGTATGTAAATCAACTGGGATTGACGACCATTCTCAGGTTAAGAATAAGAGAGTGTGCAAGGAAGGTCCGGTATTTAATGTTAAGGAGGTAGAACTGTAATGAGCGATATTAATATGTCAGTCAATATTGCAGGAGTTGAATTAAAGAATCCTGTGACAGTTGCTTCCGGAACATTCGGATCAGGCATGGAGTATGGGGAATATGTTGACCTTAACAGACTTGGTGCAGTAACAACAAAGGGTGTTGCCAATATTCCATGGCCGGGCAATCCTACACCAAGAATTGCTGAGACTTATGGTGGAATGATGAATGCTATCGGATTACAGAATCCGGGACTTGATACATTTGTAAAAGAGATATTCCATTTCTTAAGCAGTATGATACTAAGATTATTGTTAATGTATGTGGAAAATCTGAAGCAGATTATGTGGATGCTGTTGAAAAGCTTGGTGAACAGCCAGTTGACCTTCTTGAAATCAATATCTCATGCCCTAATGTCAAAGAGGGTGGAATTGCTTTCGGACAGGTTCCAGCTTCTGCAGAGGCTATTACTAAGGCGGTTAAGAAGGTAGCAAAGCAGCCGGTTATTATGAAGTTAAGCCCTAATGTTACTGATATTACAGAGATGGCAAAGGCTGTAGAGGCAGGTGGTGCTGACGCAGTTTCGCTTATCAATACTCTTACAGGTATGAAGATTGATGTGAACAGAAGAACATTTGCAGTAGCTAACAAGACTGCGGGCGTATCAGGACCTGCTATTCATCCAATCGCAGTAAGAATGGTTTATCAGGTTGCCAATGCAATTAACCTTCCTATAATCGGAATGGGTGGAATCAGAACAGCAGAGGATGCACTTGAAATGATTATGGTTGGTGCAAGTGCAGTTGCTGTCGGAACAGCGAATTTTAATGATCCATATACAACTATTAAGGTTATTGACGGAATCAGGGAATATATGGAAAAGAATAATGTAGCAGATATTAAGGAGCTGATTGGTTGTGTCAGATAGAATACTTTTCTTAAGTAATGGTTCTATATGCTATGACTCAACAACTTACTTTATTCAATGTATAGGTGAAGAATTAAAAGCTATGGGCTGGGAAGTCATGCATATCAGATTAGATAAAGCCACACAGAAGGATAAGCTGTGTGTGCTGGCTGATGAGTATGACTCCCAGCCTTTGATTATGTGTTTGATATTAATACAAAGCTGGACGCAGTATGTGATGATTCAGGAAGATACTGCTTTGACAGACTTGGAAAAGCGGTATGGCATTATATTCTTGACCATCCGTTCTATCATCATGACAGTCTCAAAGTGCCTTTAAAGAACATGAATGTAATATGTCTTGATGAGATGCATAAAAGTTTATTGATGAAACCTATCCTCATATTAACAGCTGTATTGTTCTTCCGCTTGCTGCAAAGCAGGCAGAGAGCGGTCTGAAGCCATATGATATGCGTGATAATGACCTGATATTCACAGCGTCTTATACTGACCCTGATATGGTGTATTTTAAGGCAAAGAAGCAGGATAGTGAAAATGTTGTTTTTAATACATTTACACAAAGACTGTTTGATAATCCGGAGCTTACGCAGGAGGAAGCCATAAGGAAGATGTATCCGGGTATTAGTGGAGTTCAGACAGCGGAGAAGCGGGAGAATTTCATGGCGGATGTTTATATTCAGGCGGCAATCAGGCAGGAGATTGTGGTTCAGCTTATAAGAAATCATGTGCCTGTGAAGCTGTATGGACATAACTGGGATACTTTTCTTACAAAGGCAGAGGTTCTTATGAAAGAGGATTTGACATTCATTAAGGAGCATGTTGAGGACTGTGGCGAGGTGACATATGGCGAGCTTCCGGCTATATATAATAATGCAAGGCTTTCAATTAACCAGCTTCCATGGTTTAAGGCAGGAATACATGACAGGACGCCGCTTGCACTTATGAATGGCTGTGTGAGTATTACAGATGGAAGTACTTATATGCGCCGGGAGATTCCTATGGATTCAGGAGTTGAATATTATTCTCTTGATGAGCTGGAAAATGTTGGAGAGAAGATTAAAAGCCTTGTGGCTGATGTGGGTTCTATGAAGGAGAAAGTGGCAAGAGGCGTTCAGTATGCAGAAGATATGTGGTCGTGGAAGCACTGGGCTGTGGAGTTTGTGGAGGTGCCAAGGAATGTTGAGGCGTGCTGAGGCGTGGCGCTTGAGACTGTTGGTGAGATAGATATAGTGTGGTGCGGCGTTCAGGCAGGTGCGTTCTATAAGATTGTTTTTATAGAGGTTTTATAGGCTGTTTTCAGACAGAAAAGTGTTTTCGGTGCGGAATTACCTATAAGGCTGGCACGAGGAAGCTTTGATAGGTGGATTGAGAGATAAAATGGCTGGTTTAGCAGGCAATTTGCTGAAATTGTCCTATAAGAACTTGACTAATGCGACTATCTATAGGTATCACGTCAAATATGCATGTATTTAATCATGTCACAGCCATTATGGAAACTAAAGACAGGGATAAATTCTAAAAAGACATGACAGTCATTGATAAAATGATTGCCATGTCTTTTCGATTATAATGAAACAATATAGTTATAATGTTGCGCGATATCTTCTGCAATCTGTTCAGGAGTAAGGTGGTTGTCCTTTAATACTTCTGATGCATCGTATCTGTCAATAAATTCTTTCTTAATACCGAAGTTTAATACCTTCATATCAGAAGAACCATAGAATGGCAATCTTAGCTCCGAAGCCGCCTTCAAGGTAGCCGTCCTCAAGAGTTGCAACTACTGCGTGGTCTTTCTTTAATTCATTAAGAGTGTCTGCGTCAATACCTGAGATATAGTAAGGATTGATAACAGTTGCGTCAATTCCGTGTGAAGTCTTAAGAATATTAGCGGCTTTACAGCAGTTTCATAGAAAGTTCCAAGTCCGAGAATAGCAACTCTGCTTCCTTTCTTAGTAACTTCATAAGTGCCAAGCTTGCTGAAATCTTTAGTTACAGGTGTGCCTGTGGATACCATTCTGCCGCCCGGAACTTTAATAGCAACAGGATACTCATTCTGTGTTAAAGACCAGTCAAGCATAGCAATATAATCTTCCTTGGTAACAGGTGCAAGATATATAAGTCCCGGAATGCTGTTGAGCATAGGGATATCCTGAAGTCCGAGATGTGTAACATCATTCATCCCGTACACAGAACCTGCAAATACTGTAAATGTTACAGCATTGCCATTGATACATACATCTTGTGTAATCTGGTCATAGGCTCTCTGTATAAATGAGCTGTAAACACCAAATACAGGCTTTCCGCCGTTAGCGCGATACCGGAAGCCAACGCAACAGCAGTTTCCTCTGCGATACCAACATCAACAAACTGTTTTCCTGCTTTAGCTCTCATGTCAGCAGTAAATCCCATAACAGTAGGAGTTCCGGCTGTGATTGCAACAACACTCTTATCATCGGCCATCTTCTTTAACAGATATTCTAAAGAAGCGTCAGAGAAATCAGGCTCTCCGCCCTTGGAAAGAGATTCGCCGGTTGCTATATCAAAAGGTGCATGCCAGTGCCATTTTTCTTTGTTCTGTTCAGCAGGTGCATAACCCTTGCCTTTAAGCGTATTAATGTGGACAACAACAGCTTTTTAGTATCTTTAACCTTTCAAATGCTTCAATTAAAGAAGCAATATCATTTCCCTTATCAACATAGATGTAATCAAGGTTCATTGCTTTGAAAAGATTACATTCAGACTGTCCATTTGTTTCACGAAGAAGCTTTAAGTTGGCATAAAGACCACCGTGATTCTCAGCAATAGACATATCGTTATCGTTAGCAACAATAATCATGTTGCCATTTAATTCAGAAGCAAAATCAAGACCTTCCAAAGCCTCACCGCCGCTTAAAGAACCATCACCTATAACAGCGATTACATTACCATCTTCACCGTTTAAATCTCTTGCTTTGGCAAGACCGCAGGCAAGACTTATAGAAGTTGAAGTATGACCTACAGTAAAGAAATCATGTTCACTTTCGTCCGGATTAGTGTATCCTGACACATCATCATAATGCTCCTCATAAAGATATGCATCTTTTCTTCCAGTGAGCATTTTGTGAGGATAGCACTGGTGTGATACATCAAATACGATTTTATCTTTAGGCGAATCAAATACATAATGCATGGCGATGATTGCTTCTACCATACCGAAGTTAGGACCAAAATGTCCACCGTGTCTGCTGGCTCTTGTAAGAAGGGCGTGACGTATTTCTTCTGCAAGGACATTAAGCTGCATGATGTTAAGCTTCTTCACATCAGCGGGACTGTTAATATTCTCAATATACATATTTTCTGATACTCCTTGTCTTAATATTTTATTACATTTTATATGATAACACCTAAAGTCAGGTTGAGGTCAAGGGAAATGTGAATGGAGTTTTAAACTATTTGCTATAAGGAAATGATGTTGAAAAAATAATCGGGTTGGAAATTGGAAATCTATCGGATTGAAAATTAGAAATCTGTCGGATTGGAAATACGAAATCAATCGGATTGCCAAGGTATGTGATTAATTATATGTGTAGCGGATGTTCGATAAGATATAGTGTTTTAGAGTGTTTGAGAAACTCAGGATGAGATTGAAAAATTATTATTATACATGATATAATATTATATTATGAGAAGTTAAGTGGACAAAATGGTGGAATGAGGAGGTAACTCTTATGAATTCAAACTTTGACTTTTTACAATCAGAGTTTCCGGTTTTAGCAACATTTGGTTGTCAGGCTGAAAAGTATTGCTTTTCTGATCCTAATTCATGCCTTATGAAATTGGGAATGATAGGGGAGAGCATTGTTAATTTAATGTTTACTTATGATAGAATCCAATTGCCATATGATAATACAGCAGTTACAAGAATAGATACTCTTCAAAGAGAGGGATTGCTAACAAGAGATTTAACGGATATTTTACATGCTCTTAGGAAAGCCAGAAATAAAGCTGTGCATGAGAATTATGATTCTGAATCAGAATGTAAAATTCTGATTCAAATGGCTCATAGTCTATGCGAATGGTTTATGCAGACTTATGGCGATTGGAATTATCAGCATCATGATTTTGTTATGCCTGAATTAGAAAACAAGAGAGTTTCGGTTACACAGGAGGAGAAAGCTGCAGAAGAGAGACAGGCAGAAGAACTTACAAAACAGGCAGAACAAAAAGCAAGCATAGCAGAAGCTATTTCTAAATCAGAGCGTCAGAAGCAGGCTGGTAAAATGGCAAGTCAGCGACCTAAATCAGAAGCTGAAACTAGATATATTATTGATGAACAATTGCGTCAAGTAGGCTGGGAGACAGATACAGAAAATCTGCGTTATTCTAAAGGAACTCGTCCGGCAAAAGGACATAATATGGCTATTGCTGAATGGCCGACAAATTCTACAGTAGGACAGAGTGGACGTGTAGACTATGCATTATTTGTTGACACTAAGTTGATAGGTGTTATTGAGGCAAAAGCAATACATAAGGATATTCCGTCTGTTATTGATTATCAGGGGAAAGAATATCCACGTAATATTCGTAAGGAAGATTCAGCGTATCAGATTGGAGAATGGGGGGAATACAAAGTACCATTTACTTTTGCTACCAACGGAAGACCATATCTAAAGCAGCTTGAAACAAAGTCAGGTATATGGTTTTTAGATTTGAGAAGCCCTGCAAATAATCCGACAGCTCTTCATGGTTGGATTAGTCCTATGGGAATGGTAGAATTGCTAGAGAAAAATCCTCAAGAGGGTAATTCAGCATTGAAGGCATTGCCATATGATTTTCTTACAGACCCTAAGGGGCTAAATTTGCGTGAATATCAGTTAAATGCGATAAAAGCGGCAGAACAGTCAGTTATTGAAGGAAAAAAGAATATTCTTTTAGCTATGGCGACAGGAACAGGAAAGACTCGTACAGTATTAGGCATGATTTATCGCTTTTTAAAAACGAACCGATTCAAGCGTATATTGTTTCTTGTTGATCGGACTTCCCTTGGAGAACAGGCATCAGATGTATTCAAAGAAGTTAAATTGGAAGACTTAATGACAATTGATGAGATATATAATGTCAAGGGACTTGAAGATAAAAATATTGATAAAGAAACTAGAATACAGGTAGCTACTGTTCAGAGTATGGTTAAGCGTATTTTATATAATGACGGAGAAACTATGCCGGCTGTTACAGATTATGATCTGGTTATCATTGATGAAGCACACCGTGGATATATTCTTGATAAGGAAATGGGTGACACCGAAATTTTGTATCGTGACCAGAGAGATTATCAAAGTAAATATCGAAGTGTAATTGAATATTTTGATGCGGTGAAGATTGCACTTACGGCAACACCTGCACTTCAGACGACAGAAATTTTTGGACAACCAGTGTTTAAATATACATATAGGGAAGCTGTCATAGAAGGGTATTTAGTAGATCATGATGCTCCTCATCATCTGGAAACAAAACTTAGTACAGGTGGAATTCACTACAAATTGGGTGATACAGTTATGATTTATGATTCTGTGACAGGCGAAATTACAAATAGTGAGTTGTTGGATGATGAATTAGATTTTGATATTGAACAATTTAATCGACAGGTTATTACAGAGAATTTTAATAAGACAGTTTTAAGTGAAATTGCTCGTGATATTGATCCTGAGAATCCGGAAGAACAGGGAAAAACTCTAATATATGCAGTTGATGACCAACATGCAGATATGATTGTATCAATTTTGAGAGATATTTATTCGGAATATGGAGTCTCTAATGAGGCTATTATGAAGATAACAGGTAGCGTTGGAGGCGGAAATCCTAAGAAAGTGCAGGAGGCTATAAAACGTTTCAAGAACGAGAATTATCCAAGTATTGCAGTAACAGTAGACTTGTTGACTACAGGAATTGATGTGCCTGAAATTACAAATTTAGTGTTTATGCGTAGGGTGAAATCACGTATTTTATTTGAACAGATGTTGGGACGTGCTACCAGATTATGTCAAAAAATTCATAAGACACATTTTGAAATATATGATCCTGTGGGAGTATATGATTCTTTGAATGATGTGAATACTATGAAACCGGTAGTGGTTAATCCTGCAACAAGCTTTACTCAACTATTGGATGGGCTGTCTGAAATAAATGATGATAAACAGGTAGAACAGCAGATTAATCAGATAATTGCTAAACTACAGAGAAATAAACGAAATATGTCGCCTAAAGTGATGGATTATTTTATTAGCATGACTGATGGAAAAGACCCATCACAGTTTATTATGGAAATTAAAAAGTCAGATGTTCAGGAAGCTAAGAATAGTCTGCTTAAATACCGTGATGTATTCAAAATGCTGCAAGAAACGAAAGCAAATGGTTTTCGTTCTGTTGTGGTTTCTGATGCAGAGGATATATTGACAGAACATTCACGTGGATATGGAAATGCAGAAAAACCAGAAGATTATCTGAATGCATTTTCACGTTATATTCAGAATAATCGTAATGAAATTGCGGCATTGAATATTATCTGTACCAGACCAAAGGATTTGACAAGAAAAGATTTGAAGGATTTAAGGTTAACACTCGATAGAGAAGGATTTACTACACAGCAGTTGAATACTGCACTTTATGAATTGACTAATGAAGAGATAATGGCAGATATTATAAGTTTGATTCGACGCTATGCAATTGGCTCAACGCTTGTTAGTCATGAAGCACGTATTCACAGAGCTGTTGAGAAACTTAGAAAAAAACATAATTTTTCAAAGCAGGAACAGAGCTGGATATCTCGCATTGAAAAATATTTGCTAGGGGAATCTGTAATGAATATTAAGGTGTTTGATGAAGACAGCAGATTTGCAAGCTATGGAGGCTTCAATAAGATAAATAAAGTATTTCAGAATAATCTTGAAAGCATTGTGCTTGAATTGAATGAATATTTGTATGATGACGGAGGAAATGTTGCATGACAACACAAGAAATTGTATCCAAATTATGGAATTTATGTAATGTACTAAGAGATGATGGTATCACATATCATCAGTATGTTACAGAGTTAACATATATTTTGTTTTTGAAAATGGCTAAGGAAACTGGAACAGAAGAACAGATTCCAGAGAAATACCGTTGGGATGAATTGAAGGCTAAAAGTGGAGTAGAACTGAAAAAGTTTTACAAGGAGCTGTTATCAGAACTTGGAGATAATGGTACAGGTAGAATTCGTGAAATATATCAGGGTGCAGCAACAAATATTGACGAGCCTAAGAATCTTGAGAAAATTATAGCCACGATAGATAGTCTTGATTGGTATTCTGCAAGAGAAGAAGGACTTGGAAATCTGTATGAAGGTTTACTTGAGAAGAACGCTAATGAAAAGAAATCAGGTGCAGGTCAGTATTTTACTCCACGAGTTTTGATTGATGTTATGACAGAACTTATGAAACCGCAAGTAGGAGAGAGATGTAACGATCCTGCATGTGGAACATTTGGTTTTATGATTGCTGCTCATCAGTATGTATCAGAACATACAGATAATTTTTTTGACATTGAAGATGCAGATTTGGCAAGATTTGAGAGGGAGGAAGCATTTACAGGTTGTGAGCTTGTACATGATACACATCGGTTGGCATTGATGAATGCTATGCTCCATGATATTGAAGCTCCTATTACATTAGGTGATACACTTTCAAATATTGGAAAATCAATGCATGATTACGATCTGGTTTTGACAAATCCACCTTTTGGAACTAAGAAAGGCGGAGAACGTGCTACACGTGATGATTTTACATATCCTACAAGTAACAAACAGTTAAACTTTTTACAGCATATTTATCGAAGTTTAAAAAACAACGGAAAAGCAAGAGCTGCTGTTGTATTGCCTGATAATGTGTTATTTGCTGATGGTGATGGCGAGAAAATTAGATTGGATTTATTAGATAAATGTAATCTACACACAATTTTGCGTCTTCCTACAGGAATATTCTATGCACAGGGTGTTAAGACAAATGTACTTTTCTTTACTCGTGGAAAAACAGATAAGGGAAATACAAAAGAAGTCTGGATTTATGATCTTAGAAATGATATGCCATCATTTGGAAAAACTAATCCTTTAAAGCCAGAGCACTTTGATGACTTTATAGCATGCTATGCAGATGGAGACTTAGGCAAGCGAAAAGAAACATATAGTGAAGAAAATCCAAATGGAAGATGGCGTAAGTTCTCAATTCAGGATATCCTTACAAGAGATAAGACTAGCCTAGATATTACATGGATGAAGACAGAATCTGATACAGATAATTATACTCTCGCGGAATTACTTGATCAGATTAAAGAAAAGTCTGAGAATATTGCTAAAGCAGTTTCAGAATTAGAACAATTGATTGGGGAAGTGGAGGAGTAATGGATACAAAAGCATTAAGACAAAAAATACTTGATCTTGCTATCCGTGGCAAACTTGTTCCACAGGATCCGAATGATGAACCAGCAGGGGTATTGTTGGAAAGCATCAGAGAGCAGAAGCAGCAGATGCTCAAGGAAGGTAAGCTCAAGAAAAAGGATATTAAGAATGATACGATTATCTTTAAAGGTGAGGATAATTTGCATTATGAGAAGTTTCAGGATGGAACTGTGAAATGTATTGAAGATGAGATACCGTTTGAAGTGCCGGAGGGGTGGGCGTGGAGCAGATTAGTATCCTTAACAGCGATTATTACCAAGGGGGCATCACCTAAATGGCAAGGAGTAGATTATACATCATCAGGCACAATGTTTATAACAAGTGAAAATGTCGAAGTTGAAACACTTCTGCTTGAATCCCCAAAATTCTTGCCTGAGAAGATCAACAAGATCCAACCACGCTCAATATTAGAAACCCATGATATTCTAACTAATATCGTTGGTGCTTCTATTGGAAGAACGTGCGAATATACATTAGTAGATTCTGCCAACACGAATCAGGCAGTTGCAATCATTCGTTTGATAGCAGTAGATATGGTGTCCTATGTTGTAAAGTGCTTAAACAGCGACTACTGTGTTAATCTGATGTTTGCTAATCAAGTTAATGTTGCCAGAGCCAATTTAAGCTTATCCAGTCTCGCAAACTTTCTTATTCCAATTCCACCACTAAAAGAAATGTACCGTATAATTGCACATCTTGATTGTAGTCTGCGGCACATAAGTGGTATTCAGAGCAGTGAGGATGAGCTGCGTCAGCTAATACTTTTTACTAAAACAAAAATCCTCGATCTTGCTATCCGAGGCCAGCTTGTGCCGCAGAATCCAGATGATGAGCCTGCTTCTGTTCTTCTAGAACGCATCCGTGCAGAGAAAGAAGAGCTCATCAAACAGGGCAAAATCAAGCTTGATAAGAAGGAATCTGTTATCTTTAAAGGTGATGATAACTCTTATTATGGCATACATTTGCAAGATAGTAAATTGCATTGATGTAGAAATTCCATTTGAATTGCCAGAAGGTTGGGCTTTTATTCGTCTAAAGATTGCATGGGAACTCATATCTGGAAGAGATTTGTCTCCATCAGAATATAACGATAAAAATGATGGAATTCCATATATTACAGGTGCAAGCAATTTTAGAAATGGGCATATTAGCTTAGTTCGTTGGACTACCGTTCCGCAAGTTATTACTCGGAGAGGAGACTTACTTCTGACTTGCAAAGGAACTATCGGCGAAATCGCACATAATAACTTTGGGGAAGCTCACATTGCGCGTCAAATTATGGCTATTCGCAATATCTATAGCCTTAATGTTGATTTTCTGGCATTATGCATTGAATATTCAATGACGAAAATCAAACAAGCTGCCAAGGGACTTATTCCGGGAATATCTCGTGAAGATATTCTTAACTTGGTTATACCTATTCCACCAATCAAAGAGCAAGAAAATATTTGCAACAAGCTCAAAGTAACTTTTTCAGCAATAGAGCATATTGAAAAGAGCCTCAATTGAGGCTCTTTTCGATTATAGCCAGGTGGCTAAATGCAACATTTATAGATTTATCAATGCGTTTCTGTTTAGATAACGGAGGAACTGCGATGAGCATTTCTTTTAATGTAAGTGGCTTTAATTCCTTTTAGTTGGTTGATCCTTCGCCTTTCTTTTCAAGTTCGGTTTGATGTGCCTTCATAAAAGCATATAGGTAATGTGAGCTAATGCAACTAAAGCTATGAATTACCGTAACATGGGAATCAGGAACAATTAAGAGACCTGTAGTATTATCGGTATTTCTATAAATTCCGACTCGTCCAAGAGTACCTGTTCCGGTTGAGTTAATTACTATATCTCCATCTTGCATATGTTCATCAGTCGGATAACGTTTTATTGTGGTCTCGTCAAGATATTGAGCCAAACTAATATCTATGCCATTGTATTTGGTGTTGCATTTCTGAGCAAATACAATAACATTGCTGATTTCTGCATATTTTGTAGATTTTCCTCGACAAATTTCTTTAACACAGCAATTTTCTAAACGCATCCATGTCCAAGTATCTGGAATATCATATGGTATGTCTTCATCAATGCAAGACACCTCACCATCAATCTTCTCATGATAAGAGGAGTGAAAACATCTTCGATATAATATTAAGGCGAATTTCTCGCAAAAATATTATATCGGAGGTGTCTTTTTATGGAGACAAAAATAACATTTGAAGAATACTTGAGAAAGGAAAATTTATCAGAAAATACGATAACATCGTATCTATGGACAGTGAGTTATTTCAATGCGAATTACGATGTTGTTAGCAAAGAAAATCTGCTTGCCTACAAAGGGTATTTGATGGAATTCTTTAAGCCTAAAACGGTAAATCTACGTATACAGGCAATAAACAAGTATTTGGAATATTTAGAAGAACAGCACTTACAGCTAAAAGCTGTAAAAGTGCAGCAAAAAAACTTCTTAGAAAATGTTATCAGCAATGCAGATTACAATTTTCTTAAGAAGCAGCTCAAAAAGGATAGTAATATGGAATGGTATTTTGTAGTTTGGTATTTAGCAGCTACAGGGGCAAGAGTAAGCGAGCTGATTCAAATTAAGATTGAGCATATAGAAATTGGATATTTTGACCTATACACAAAAGGTGGTAAACTACGACGATTATATATACCACAAAAGTTAAAAATAGAAACTCTTGAATGGCTGGAGGAATCGCACCGTTCCTCTGGCTATTTGTTTCTTAACAGATATGGAGAAAGAATTACCACAAGAGGAATTTCTCAGCAACTTAAAACGTTATCCGACTGATGAACATATGCAAGATGGAGATATAGTAATTAACTCAACCGGAACAGGTACTCTTGGACGAGTCGGAATTTATAGAAATACCGATAATACTACAGGTCTCTTAATTGTTCCTGATTCCCATGTTACGGTAATTCATAGCTTTAGTTGCATTAGCTCACATTACCTATATGCTTTTATGAAGGCACATCAAACCGAACTTGAAAGAAAGGCGAAGGATCAACCAACTAAAGGAATTAAAGCCACTTACATTAAAAGAAATGCTCATCGCAGTTCCTCCGTTATCTAAACAGAAACGCATTGATAAATCTATAAATGTTGCATTTAGCCACCTGGCTATAATCGAAAAGAGCCTCAATTGAGGCTCTTTTCAATATGCTCTATTGCTGAAAAGTTACTTTGAGCTTGTTGCAAATATTTTCTTGCTCTTTGATTGGTGGAATAGGTATAACCAAGTTAAGAATATCTTCACGAGATATTCCCGGAATAAGTCCCTTGGCAGCTTGTTTGATTTTCGTCATTGAATATTCAATGCATAATGCCAGAAAATCAACATTAAGGCTATAGATATTGCGAATAGCCATAATTTGACGCGCAATGTGAGCTTCCCCAAAGTTATTATGTGCGATTTCGCCGATAGTTCCTTTGCAAGTCAGAAGTAAGTCTCCTCTCCGAGTAATAACTTGCGGAACGGTAGTCCAACGAACTAAGCTAATATGCCCATTTCTAAAATTGCTTGCACCTGTAATATATGGAATTCCATCATTTTTATCGTTATATTCTGATGGAGACAAATCTCTTCCAGATATGAGTTCCCATGCAATCTTTAGACGAATAAAAGCCCAACCTTCTGGCAATTCAAATGGAATTTCTTCATCAATGCAATTTACTTTATTGCCAATCTTCTCATAATAAGAGTTATCATCACCTTTAAAGATAACAGATTCCTTCTTATCAAGCTTGATTTTGCCCTGTTTGATGAGCTCTTCTTTCTCTGCACGGATGCGTTCTAGAAGAACAGAAGCAGGCTCATCATCTGGATTCTGCGGCACAAGCTGGCCTCGGATAGCAAGATCGAGGATTTTTGTTTTAGTAAAAAGTATTAGCTGACGCAGCTCATCCTCACTGCTCTGAATACCACTTATGTGCCGCAGACTACAATCAAGATGTGCAATTATACGGTACATTTCTTTTAGTGGTGGAATTGGAATAAGAAAGTTTGCGAGACTGGATAAGCTTAAATTGGCTCTGGCAACATTAACTTGATTAGCAAACATCAGATTAACACAGTAGTCGCTGTTTAAGCACTTTACAACATAGGACACCATATCTACTGCTATCAAACGAATGATTGCAACTGCCTGATTCGTGTTGGCAGAATCTACTAATGTATATTCGCACGTTCTTCCAATAGAAGCACCAACGATATTAGTTAGAATATCATGGGTTTCTAATATTGAGCGTGGTTGGATCTTGTTGATCTTCTCAGGCAAGAATTTTGGGGATTCAAGCAGAAGTGTTTCAACTTCGACATTTTCACTTGTTATAAACATTGTGCCTGATGATGTATAATCTACTCCTTGCCATTTAGGTGATGCCCCCTTGGTAATAATCGCTGTTAAGGATACTAATCTGCTCCACGCCCACCCCTCCGGCACTTCAAACGGTATCTCATCTTCAATACATTTCACAGTTCCATCCTGAAACTTCTCATAATGCAAATTATTGATACAAGTAGTAAGTTTAATGTACCTTCGTGGAAAATAAAAAAGTGGAGCCCACGCATGGAACTCCACCGGCTACGGGCATCGCAAGTTTCCGTAGCGCAACCATATGTACATTAACATTACAAGATGTGTATGTCAATAAACTCATGTTAGATATTGAATTATATTTTCCTGTATCGGCTGATTTTATCCCAGTTAGCAGGAAATCCCATATTATCAAGCAATTGTTTCTCTGTAAGATGAGGACACTGCTTAATTACAGTTTTTATAAGTTTTGAAAGAGCAGTTTTAAAGAGTCTGAATTCATCATTATTTATCAGGTAGCGTAGGGCAATTACAACTGCGAATAAATCCTGCTTGCCGTATACATAGTGATTATTGTTTTGATTGATTTGAAGCTTTTGGTGTAGCAGGGTATCAGGAATTGTCTCGTTTATTCTGAATGAAAATAGACGCTCTCCATGAGCACATACATTACGGCATTTGCCTATAATGTTGATAAACTGATGCAATTGTTTTTCTGAAACATTCTGAAAGTTTTTGCTGATTTTGGTTCTAATATCAGTAGTTGCATATTGATACATTTTGGAAATCTGCCCAAATGTTAAAGCATTTGTTGCAACCCATAATGGTACATTGTGATATGTATTGACTGAATGCTCAATATAGGCATATTTGCTGGGTGTAGCAATAACTTTTTGTAATGAATGAGTCAGGCGAAGCAGTTCACGATGGTTCTTTCTGGTGTGATTATAATTATTTATATTAAGATACATGGACTGCTGTTCACCATATTTTTCACAGAAGTGATAGGAAAACATGGATTTTATATGGCGTTCTACATGAAGAATGTATTTCAGAAATAAAGTGCGCAACTCTTCATCAAAGTAGTAGAAAGAAACCAATTCATCAAAAGTAACGCCATGAATATATTTATTTGACGGAGCATGTTTGAAAAGAGATTTGTATCCGCCTATTAGAGAATAGTAGCTGAGTTCTTCCAGTTTTTTAGTGGCATATTCGTGATTAGGAATAGCAAGTTGTTTGTCATATTCAAGAATATGTAGTTGCTGCTCATAGGTGAGAAAGTTTTTTGCCATATAGTATTTCCTTTCTGAAACAGGCATAAAAAAAGTGGAGTCCACGCATGGAACTCCACCGGCTACGGGCATCGCAAGTTTCCGTAGCACAACCACTACATGTAATATACCATTGATATCCATTGATGTCAAACAGCATTTTGTTAGCAGCAATAATAGTTTATGCGTTTCTGCGTGTGATATTCTTATTTTGTATCTTCTAGTCATTCGGATTATTCAGATAATCATTATTTTGAAAAATATAGTTATCATATGCTGAAATAATGATATCTGAAATAACTATAAGTATTATAACACAAAAACAAACATATGTTCTATATGTTTTGCACTTTTTAAAACATTTGTGAGAGATGCAGAAAGGCTTGGACTTTATTGATATTTTTGTAACAGGAGCACAGATATATAGGGGTTAAAGGTGTGTTGTGGGAGTAAGCATGAAGCTGCTGAATTATTAACTTGACAACGGTTAGTGGGCTTTAATGATTTCTGGTTGCCAGATTATCATGGAAGGGTTACATAGAATTCTTATGAGCAGATTTTAATATGCAGATTTAATGTTCCAAAGACGCATTGAAACGGGAAAACATTTATGATAAAATAAAAATCAATATTGAATATGAAGCAGCACCGCCGGACAGCGGGGCTGAATAAGGAGGATATAATGGAGCAGTATAAGCAGGAATTTATAGATTTCATGGTAGAGAGTGATGTGTTAAAGTTTGGAGATTTTACTTTAAAGAGTGGAAGAAAGTCACCTTTCTTCATGAACGCAGGTGCGTATGTTACAGGAACACAGCTTGCAAGACTTGGAGAGTATTATGCAAAGGCTATTCATGAAACATATGGTGATGATTTTGATGTACTGTTCGGACCAGCATATAAGGGAATTCCAATCAGCGTAGTTACAGCAGTTGCATATGCAAAGCTTTACGGCAAGGAAGTAAGATACTGCTCAGACCGTAAGGAAGAGAAGGACCATGGTGCTGATAAGGGCGGATTTCTCGGAAGCAAGTTAAAGGATGGCGACAGAGTCATTATGATAGAAGATGTAACAACATCCGGTAAGTCGATGGAAGAGACAGTTCCTAAGGTAAGAGGGGCAGCAGATGTTACTATTGTAGGACTTATGGTTTCACTTAACCGTATGGAAGTAGGCCTTGGCGGAAAGGTGAGTGCGCTTGAGGAGATTAAGGAAAGATACGGTTTCCCAACAAGCGCAATTGTATCTATGGCAGATGTTGTAGAACACCTTTACAATAAAGAGTGTGAGGGTAAGGTAGTTATTGATGATGCACTAAAAGCAGCAATTGACAAGTATTACGCAGAATATGGTGTTAAGAACGCATAAAACTGATGTTAATGGAGGGTTAACTATGGAAGAGAATCTTTATAAGAAATTAAAGTCAGTAGGAGCTTCTAATCTTGTATTTGGTATCCTGATAATACTCTTTGGTATCGGTGCAGGTGTAATGATGATTATTAATGGTGCAAGACTTCTTGCACACAGATCAGATAGCTTATTCTAGTGAAGGGGAACTGCCTGGTGGGTTAATTATGCCTGCCGGGCAGATTTGTTATGAAAAAGAAACATTATGTAACGCTTATAAAATGGGCGCTTTTTGTTATATATATGATTCTGCTATTTTATGTAGTCTTTTTCGCAGAAGGAATGGGAAGGGCAGAGATAGCCAGCGGTTACAAATACAATCTTACACTGTTCACGGAAATCAGGCGCTATTGGCGTTATCTTGGACATTTTGACTCGCTTGGCTGGATAGCATTTCTTAATATAATTGGAAATGTGCTGGCATTCATACCATTTGGCATATTCGTGCCGTGGCTTTCCAATGGCAGAATTAATGTTTTTGCTACATTTGCATATGGATTCGCACTGTCGCTTACAATAGAAACAGTACAGCTTATATGTAAGGTCGGCTGCTTTGATGTTGATGACCTTGTGCTTAATGTACTGGGAGCATTGTGCGGTTATGCGGTATATGCGATAGCATACAGAATAGTTAAAATGTTTAGTAAAAAGGACAGGTGAAAAAATGAAACTTTTTAATAAATACAAGTTCTCTGATAAAAGTCAGGCACTTGGGGGTTTGATATCGACTGCGATGGGAATACTGTCATTGCTTTCTTTTGGTTACGGAGTGTATCTGTCTTTTAAAGCAGCAGGAGAAGGCGGCTTAAGAGTAGGAAGTCTTGGAATATTAAGCCTTATCTTAGCGGTAATTGGAACAGTAATCGGACTAATCAGCTTCAAAGAAGATAATAAGTTCTACGGAACTTCGAGATTTGGTTCAATGCTGTGTGGGGTAATAGCAGTATTTATGATAGCAGTATTCTTAATGGGAATATAATCCTTATCAGGGCAGAAGGAGAAAGAAATTGTTTAATGATAATGTAGAAGAGCGTTACGCTCTTGCGATAGAAAGAATTAAAGAGATAGCAGAGGAACCGGGGCTTAAGACGGATGGGTTTGCAGATTATTTCAAATGTATTGCCACATTTATCCTTAAGATGGATAAGCTTGCGGCTGACTTAAAAGCTGATGTTTTCAGAGATTATTCACTTGAAGAATATAAGAATCTGAATACAGGTCTGTATGAAGATGTAATTGGCAAGGCTTATGAGACAAGCTACGCTAATCCGGCATATGCAGCTTCAAAGTTAGGGCTTTCAGAGGGAAGGCTTTTGTCATTCCTTTATGTTGAGATAAGAGGAATGATTGTGTATGCATATGAAGGCAGAATGGCAGAGATGACAGCACTTATGGAGCTTTTTGTTGAAGTGTACTGCATGTGTGCATCGACTGAGGAAGACTGTGGAAAGCCAGATTATAAGCAGATGAAAGATTCTGTGTACTGGTATGTTAGTGATTACAGTGATGACCTTATGGAGTACAGGGTAAGAGAGCTGTTAGACCCTGAACTTGATTTTGCAACTAAGATAATTATGGAGTCTGACCTTACAGATGTAAGATATCTGTACAGATTCGGTGAGTATGTTACTGACAATGAGATTAAGACAGCAGAGTATCTTAGTTCGCTCAGTGAAGAAGAAATCCAGAAGATGGCAGACACATTTACAGAAGGATACAGAATTGGATTCGAGCTTACAGGCAAGGATTTGTCTAAGAAGAAAACAGTTAATATAAGATACTGTCTGGGATTTGAAAGACTTGTGCGAGCTGAGATTAAGAACTTTGAAAAGCTTGGACTTAAGCCTACAATATACAGGGCAGCGGTCAACACGATTAATAAAAGACTTAACATTAAGGTTGGCTATTACGGAGCTAATCCTAACAAGCAGATGGATTTCGACCATCGTTTTGACAATGCACTTTATATGGATGGCGAATTTGTTGAGAGAAAGACAGGCGCATTAAAGCTTGCATATGAGAAGAACAAAGAGCTTGCAGCGGTGCATGGTGGACCTGCTGTTATGGAGGTGTTTGGTGAAGTGCCATTTGAGCCACAGATTAAGAGCGAGGCTTTAACACTTGATGCAAAGCAGCAGAAGCTTTCTGTGAAATACAGCAATGACGCGGGAAGCATTGTTAATGAGTATATCAAAGGCGAGGAGAGAAGCTTTACAATAATTGCTTATCCGATACCGGAGATTGGAGAGAATTTCGAGGAAATATTCGAGGGTACTGTTAAGATTAATACCCTTGATTATAACAAATATAAAGCTATCCAGCAGGCACTTATTGATGTACTTGATACAGCACAGTATGTTGAGGTTAAAGGAGCTAACGGAAACTGCACAGACATGAAGGTTTCTATTATGAAGATAACCGACCATAAGACGCAGACTGTATTTGAGAACTGTCTTGCGGACGTTAATATTCCGCTTGGAGAAGTATTTACATCACCTGTGCTTAAGAAAACAACAGGTGTGCTTAATGTGAGCAGTGTATATCTTAATGATATTAAGTTTAACAATCTTACTGTATGGTTTGAGGACGGATTTGTTAAGGATTACACATGTACTAACTTTGATGATGAGGCTGAGAATAAAGAGCTTTTCAAGGCAAATGTGTTATATGACCATGAAACACTGCCGCTTGGGGAGTTTGCTATAGGAACTAACACTACTGCGTATGTATTTGCCAATAAGCATGATATTGTGTATAAGCTGCCAATACTTATTGTTGAGAAGATGGGACCACATTTTGCAGTCGGTGACACATGCTATTCAAGGGCAGAAGATGTGTATGTAACTAATCCGGACGGCAAGGAGATTATCTCAAGGGATAATGAGGTTTCACTTCTTCGTAAGACGGAGCCGGACAAGGCTTATTATAACTGTCACACCGATATTACCATTCCGTATGATGAGATTGGTAATATTACTGTTGTGGCAGAGGATGGAACAAGAACAGACTTGATTAAGAACGGCAGATTCGTGCTTGATGGCACGCTTGCACTTAATGATGCATTTTTAACAGAATCATAAATATATAATTGTAAGCTGTAAACAGGCTTTATCTTGACGCAAAGTTTAAAACAAAGTACAATGATAATTAGTGTTTTCACTAATTTTAATATTATATCTATCGGACATAGGAGGTTAATATGGCTTTAGTAGGAATTGTTATGGGAAGTGACTCTGATATGCCTGTTATGGCAAAGGCAGCAGATATTCTTGAACAGTTAGGAATTTCGTATGAGATGACAATTATCTCAGCACACAGAGAGCCTGACGTATTCTTTGAATACGCTAAGAGTGCAGAGGAGAAGGGATTTAAGGTTATTATTGCAGGTGCAGGTATGGCAGCACATCTTCCGGGTATGTGTGCAGCTATTTTCCCAATGCCTGTTATTGGTATTCCAATGCACACAACATCACTAGGCGGTAGAGATTCATTATATTCAATAGTACAGATGCCTACAGGTATTCCGGTTGCAACTGTTGCTATTAACGGTGGTGCCAATGCAGGTATTCTTGCAGCCAAGATTCTTGCAACATCTGATGCAGCACTTCTTGAAAGGCTTAAGGATTATACTAAGAATCTTAAGGAAAGTGTTCAGAAGAAGGATGCCAGACTTCAGGAAGTCGGTTATAAGAATTATTAATTAGTAACTGAATAGTTACATTAACTTACATTTATCATAATATTGAAGGAGAAAGAATCATGGATTACAAGAAATCTGGAGTTGATATTGAAGCAGGTTACAAGTCAGTTGAGTTAATGAAAGAGGCTGTTAAGTCTACTATGAGAGAAGAAGTGTTAGGCGGAATCGGCGGATTCTCAGGTGCATTTTCACTCGCTAAGATTAAGGAGATGGAAGAGCCTGTATTACTTTCAGGAACTGACGGATGTGGAACTAAGGTTAAGTTAGCTTTCATTATGGACAAGCATGATACTATCGGTATTGATGCAGTTGCTATGTGTGTTAACGATGTTGTATGTGCTGGTGGAGAGCCACTCTTCTTCCTTGATTACATCGCATGCGGCAAGAATTATCCAGAAAAGATTGCTACTATCGTTGGTGGTGTTGCAGAGGGCTGCAGACAGTCTGAATGTGCACTTATCGGTGGTGAGACAGCAGAGCATCCGGGACTTATGCCACAGGATGAATATGATCTTGCAGGATTTGCTGTAGGTGTTGTTGATAAGAAGGATCTTATTACAGGCGAGAACATCAAGCCGGGTGATACTCTTATCGGTATCGCTTCAAGTGGTGTACACAGCAATGGATTCTCACTTGTAAGAAGCGTATTTACAATGACAGAGGAATCTCTTAATACATATTACGATTCACTTGGAAAGACATTAGGAGAGGCATTACTTGCTCCAACTAAGATATATGTTAAGACAATGAAGGAAATCAAGAAGGCAGGTGTTAAGGTTAAGGGCTGCAGCCATATCACAGGTGGTGGTTTCTATGAAAATGTACCTAGAATGCTTCCAGACGGTGTTAAGGCAGTAATTAAGAAGGACAGCTACGAAGTACCACCAATCTTTAAGATGCTTGCAGAAGATGGCAATATCGAAGAGCATATGATGTATAATACATTTAACATGGGTATCGGTCTTGTACTTGCCGTTGATCCTGCTGATGTTGATACAGTTATGGCAGCAGTTAAGGCTGCAGGTGAGACTCCATATGTTATCGGAAGCATTGAAGCTGGCGAGAAGGGAGTTACTTTATGCTAAGAGTTGCAGTTATGGTTTCCGGAGGCGGAACTAATCTTCAGGCTATTATCGATGCTGTTAAGGATGGAACAATCACTAACACAGAGCTTGTAGCAGTTATAAGCAATAATGCCGGAGCATATGCACTCACAAGAGCTAAGGATAACAATATTCCAGCATATTGCATATCACCTAAGGATTATGAAAGCAGAGATGCATTTAACGATGCGCTGCTTGATAAAGTGAATGAGCTTAATGTTGACCTTATAGTACTCGCAGGATTCCTTGTAAGAATCCCAGAGAAAATGGTTCATCAGTACAGCCACAGAATTATTAATATTCATCCATCACTTATACCTTCATTCTGCGGAGTTGGTTTCTATGGACTCAAGGTTCATGAAGCAGCTCTGGCAAAGGGTGTTAAGGTATCAGGTGCAACTGTGCATTATGTAGATGAAGGAATGGATACAGGAGAGATTATTTTCCAGAAGGCAGTTGATGTACTTGATGGTGATACTCCTGAAACTCTTCAGAGAAGAATTATGGAGCAGGCTGAATGGAAGCTTCTTCCTAAGGCAATTAACAAGATTGCCAATGAACATGTTAATTAATGATTACTGACTAAGTATATAGATAATGATATGCGGAGGAATTAAGATGAAAGTATTAGTTGTAGGCAGCGGCGGAAGAGAGCATGCAATATGCTGGAAGTTAAGCAAGAGTCCTAAGGTTGACAAGATATACTGTGCACCGGGTAATGCGGGAATTGCAGAGCTTGCAGAGTGTGTTGATATTAAGGCAATGGAGTTTGAGAAGCTTGTAGCATTTGCTAAGGAAAACAGCATTGACCTTACTGTTATCGGTATGGACGACCCACTTGTCGGCGGTGTCGTTGATGTATTCGAGGCAGAGGGCTTAAGAGTATTCGGACCAAGAAAGAATGCAGCTATTCTTGAAGGATCTAAGGCATTTTCTAAGGACCTTATGAAGAAATACAATATTCCAACAGCAGCTTATGAAACATTTACATCAGCCAAAGAGGCCAAGAAGTACCTTGAGACTGCTGAGTATCCTATCGTTCTTAAGGCTGACGGACTTGCACTTGGCAAGGGTGTTCTCATCTGTGAGAACAAAGAGGATGCACTTGCAGGTGTTGATGAGCTTATGCTTGACAAGAAATTCGGAACAGCAGGTGATACAATTGTCATTGAGGAATTCATGACAGGCCGTGAGGTTTCAGTACTTTCATTTGTTGATGGTAATACAATTAAGATTATGTCATCAGCTCAGGATCATAAGAGAGCTAAGGATGGTGACCAGGGTCTTAACACAGGCGGAATGGGTAACTTCTCACCATCACCTTTCTACACTAAGGAAGTTGATGAGTTCTGTAAGAAATACATTTATCAGGCAACTGTTGATGCAATGAAGAGTGAGGGCAGACCATTTAAGGGAGTTATCTTCTTTGGACTTATGCTTACTCCAAAGGGACCAAAGGTTCTTGAGTACAATGCAAGATTTGGTGATCCTGAGGCACAGGTTGTTCTTCCTAGAATGAAGAATGATATTGTTGATGTATTTGAGGCTTGTATCGATGGAACGCTTGATAAGGTTGACCTTCAGTTTGAGGATAACGCATGTGTATGTGTAATTCTCGCATCTGACGGATACCCACTCGCATATGAGAAGGGCTTCGAGATTAAGGGAATGGAAAACTTCAAGGGTAAGGATGATTATTTCTTATTCCATGCAGGTTCTAAATTCAATGAAGAGGGCAAGGTTGTAACTAACGGAGGACGAGTTCTCGGTGTTACAGCACTTGGCAAGGACCTTAAGGAAGCAAGAGCCAAGGCTTATGAAGCTACTGAATGGGTAGATTTCGATAACAAATATATGAGACATGATATTGGTAAGGCAATTGATGAAGCTTAATTAGTAACTGTTAAGAGTCAGGCAAAATGCGAAGCATTTTCGATACTGGCGGAAAATAGTTAGTATTAAAGAAAATGGGGGCAGATGGCTGGAGAATACCGGTTATCTGCCTTAGTGTGTAAATGAGGAGACAATTATGAAAATAACACCAGTTAAGGGTACTAATGATTATCTTCCTAATGAGGTTGAAATCAGGGATTACCTTCAGAATGAGATATTAAAGGTATATGTTGCTAATGGATTTGAACACATTACAACACCTATTATTGAGGATATTGAGAATCTTGATAAGAGTGATGGTGGTGAGAACTTAAATCTTATATTCAAGATTATGAAGAGAGGCGATAAGCTTGAGAAGGCTGTAAGTTCACTTCAGGAAAATCCTAAGACAGGAACAGCATGTGAGAATGAAATTGCTGATATGGGATTAAGATATGACCTTACACTTCCGCTCAGCCGTTACTTTGCTAACAACAAGGACAAGCTCACTCTTCCTATGAAATGTATCCAGATGGACAGAGTGTACAGAGCTGAAAGACCACAGAAGGGCAGACTTCGTGAGTTTGTTCAGTGTGATATTGATATTATCGGTTCTGATTCTACAGATTCAGAGGTTGAACTTATTCTTACAACAACCAAGGCTCTTAAGGCTATTGGCATGAAGAATTTCAAGGTTAAGATTAACGACAGAAGACTTCTCCGTTCATTCCTTCAGAATTGTGGATTTACCGAGGATCAGCTTGATAGTGTGTGCATTACATTTGACAAGATGGATAAGGTTGGACTTGACGGTGTTAAGGCTGAGCTTACAGACAAGGGATTTGACGCTGCTGCAATTGAGAAGTTTATCGGATTCTTTGGAAGTGTTTCAAGTGCACAGGAGATAAGCCTTGAAAGTGTTGAGGCTATACTGGATGATAAAGCTCCAGCAGAAAGCGTAAGAGGAATTATCAACACTGTAAATGAGCTTTCAGACGGTCAGTTTGATGTTGTATTTGACCTTTCTTTAGTAAGAGGTCAGGGTTACTATACAGGAACTGTATTTGAAGTTGAAAGTATTGATTTCAAGGGTGCTATCGCAGGTGGTGGAAGATATGACAACCTTATTGGCAAGTTCTTAGGACAGCAGGTAAGCGCTGTTGGATTCTCAATCGGATTCGAGAGAATCTTCTCAATCCTTATGCAGAATGGTGTTGAGACTAAGGCATCAGCAGACAAGATTGCTGTTATGTACGATGAGGGACAGGTTAAGGAAGCCTATGCAATAGCAGAAAAATACAGAGCAGAAGGTAAAGTATGCTCATTATATGTAAAGCCTAAGAAGATGGGAAAGTTCCTCGGAAAGCTTGAGGAACGTGGATATAAAGGATTTGTTAATGTCAGCAATGGGGACGAGATAAGCTTGTTCTAGTGTTGATGTGTAAGCCCCGGGCAGATTAGAACTATTTCACCGGGATAGTTTACATAAACCTACTAAACTTAGAGAATGTATATTAATAGTAGGCTGATTAATGCTGAAACTTACATAACAAATAATGCAACAACCTACCAAACTGCAGTTATTGTGGAGTTTAGTAGGTTGTTTTCTTGTATATTGAAGTCGTGATAACAGAGTTAGTGAAAAATACAACTCAATTTACCTACTAAAGAAGCGAGATGTAATGAATTAGTGGGTTTCTGACAATATTTTTATAAAAAAATTTTCTTAAAAAACATACTAACGAAGTATATATCATGAGTTAGTATGTTTATCTTAAAATTTTCAGGTTAAATAAAAATTTTTCGATAAATAATCTCAATAATTATAGTTGACATATACCCATATGGGGTATATTATACATCATATAAATAGAGCATACCCCACTAGGGTATGTTGCAATCACAACAGATAAATATAATAAAGCGTTTATCAGACACAGAATATAACAACCAGACTAAGGAGGAACAATGGAAAAAGAATGTTGCTGTCATAAGACAAAAGAACGCGATGCCAAGGAATATAAAGACCTCTGTAACAGGCTTAGCAGAATTGAAGGTCAGATAAGAGGGATTAAGGGAATGGTCGAGAAGGACGCATACTGTATTGACATTCTTAATCAGGTATCGGCAGCCCAGTCAGCACTTAACAGTTTTACGAAGGTGCTCTTAGATAACCATATCAAGAGCTGTGTAGTCCAAGATATTAAAGAAGGCAAGGACGATACGGTAGAAGAGCTTGTTAAGACAATCGGCAAATTCATACGCTAGAATTTGCACAAGGTAATGAAGTATAAAAGGAGATGCATAATATGGGAACAGTTATAATAATCGGCATATTAGCAATAATAGTAGTAATTGCAGTTATAAGCAGTGTTAAGCATATGAAAGGTGAAGGCGGCTGCTGTGGCGGTGGTGGAGATACTGTTGCGGAAGAGAAGAAGGTACTTAATAATCCTGTAATTGCTGTCAAGACTGTTGATATTGAAGGCATGCATTGTGAAAACTGCAAGAACAGTATTGAGAGATCTGTTAACAAAATTGATGGTGCTTCATGCCAGGTTAATCTTAAGAAGAAGCAGGCAACAATTGAAGTTGACAGAGAAATCGATGACGCTGATATAAGAATTGCAATTGAGAGACTTGATTTTAAAGTGACAGGAATAACAACTAACCGCAAGGAGGAGTAGTGCGATATGGAACAGTACAATGTTACAGGAATGAGCTGTGCGGCTTGTCAGGCAAGAGTTGAGAAAGCTGTCAGCAATGTGCCTGGAGTGGAAAGCTGTTCGGTAAGTCTTCTTACTAATTCAATGGGTGTTGAGGGAACTGCAACCCCAGATGTAATCATTAAAGCTGTGGAAGCTGCGGGATATGGTGCATCAGTTAAGGGGGCAAAGAGCAGCAGTCCTTCAATGCAGGAGCAGGAAGATGCGCTGGCAGATAAGACAACCCCTGTTTTAAAGAAGAGATTAGCAGCTTCAGTTATATTTCTTGTTGTGCTTATGTATTTCAGCATGGGACATATGATGTGGGGCTGGCCGCTTCCGTCAGTACTTGAAGGAAATCATGTGGCTATGGGTCTTATACAAATGCTGCTTACAATAATAATAATGGTTATTAATCAGCATTTCTTCATAAGTGGTTTTAAGGGATTGTTACATCGTTCACCTAATATGGACACACTTGTTGCGCTTGGTTCAGGAGCAGCATTTGTGTGGAGTACATATGCACTTTTTGCCATGACAGACTGTCAGGTGAGAGGTGATATGGCCGGTGTAATGCACTATATGGATGAATTCTATTTTGAGTCAGCGGCTATGATTCTTACACTTATAACTGTAGGAAAAATGCTTGAAGCCCGCTCTAAGGGAAAGACAACAGATGCATTAAAGAGCCTTATGAAGCTTGCTGCCAAGACAGCAGTACTTTATGTTGATGGACAGGAAAAGTGCGTCCCTGTTGAACAGGTTATGACAGGAGATGTATTTGTTGTAAGACCAGGTGAGAATATACCTGTAGATGGTGTCGTCATTGAAGGAAACACCGCAGTTAATGAATCAGCACTTACAGGAGAGAGCATTCCTGTTGATAAACAGGAGGGAGATCAGGTAAGTGCAGCAACACTTAATACGTCGGGATATATAAAGTGCAGGGCGACAAGAGTCGGGGAAGATACAACACTTTCCAAGATAATACAGATGGTAAGTGATGCGGCTGCAACAAAAGCACCTATTGCAAAGATTGCTGATAAAGTTTCGGGAGTATTTGTGCCTGCGGTAATAATAATAGCAGTTATAACAATAGTAGTATGGCTGTTATGTGGCAAGGACTTAGGATTTGCACTTGCGAGAGGAATCTCAGTGCTTGTAATAAGCTGTCCTTGTGCGTTAGGGCTTGCAACTCCGGTTGCAATTATGGTTGGTAACGGAGTCGGAGCAAAGAACGGAATTATGTTCAAGACTGCTGTTTCTCTGGAACAGACAGGCAAGATGCAGACAGTTGCACTTGATAAGACTGGTACTATTACAGAGGGTGAGCCAAAGGTTACAGATATTATAACAGGTGATAGAATCCCACAAAATGAACTTATTGCTATAGCATATGGTCTTGAAAGAAAAAGTGAACATCCACTTGCAAAGGCAGTTGTTAATTATGTTGAAGAGAGTGGCGATAAGAATTCATTTGCAGAAGAAGTGACTGACTTTAAGGCAGTTGCTGGTAACGGGCTTAAGGGAATGCTTGATACAAATGTAGTGGCAGGTGGTAATCTTAAGTTCATTTCAGAATATTGTAATATCTCTGATGATTTAAGGAACAAGGCTGATGACTTATCATCAGAAGGGAAAACACCACTTTTCTTTGCAAGAAATAACAAGCTTCTTGGAATAATAGCTGTTGCGGATACTATCAAGAAAGACAGCCCAAAGGCTATCAGGGAACTTCAGAATATGGGAATCAGGGTTGTGATGATTACCGGAGATAATGAAAGAAGCGCGAAAGCAATAGGAAAGCTTGCCGGAGTTGATGAGGTTATTGCAGGTGTTCTTCCTGAAGGAAAAGAAAAAGAAATAGCAAGACTTAAGGAGCAGGGAAGTGTTATAATGGTAGGTGATGGCATTAATGATGCACCTGCACTTACAAGAGCTGATATAGGTATTGCAATTGGAGCCGGTACAGATGTTGCAATAGATGCGGCAGATATAGTTCTTATGAAGAACAGGTTATCAGATGTTCCTGCTGCTATAAGACTTTCAAAGAGAACACTTACCAACATACACGAGAATTTGTTCTGGGCATTCTTCTATAATTGTATAGGAATCCCACTTGCAGCAGGTGCGTGGATACCAGTATTTGGATGGACACTTAATCCAATGTTTGGTGCAGCAGCTATGAGCTTATCAAGCTTCTGTGTAGTAACTAATGCATTAAGACTTAATCTTATAAAGATATATGATACAGGAAAAGACCACATTTATAAGAAAAAGTCTAGCAAAAATAAAAATAAAACGACAAAAGGAGATAAAACTATGACAAAGACTATGAATATTGAGGGTATGATGTGTGGACACTGTGAAGCTGCAGTTAAGAAGGCACTTGAGGCTGTTGATGGTGTAACAGAGGCAGTTGTAAGCCATGAGAATGGAACAGCAGTTGTTACACTTTCTAAGGAAGTTGATAACGATGTATTAAAAAAAGCTGTAGAGGATAAAGATTACAAAGTAACAGCAGTTAAGTAAGAAATATAATGAATAAGAATAAAGCTATAAGCTGCAAATGTATGTGATACATTTTAAGGTATGGAAAGCCCTACGTGATACAAAAGTGTCGTGCGGGGCTTTTTCAGTGCAGGGTAATTTTTATAACTGATAGTTGAGTAAGCTGTTTAATAATGTTAATATTATGTATATAGATTATGGGTATGGGAGATATGGGAATATGAATATTATGTATCTGTCTCTTTATGGAGTTGCAGCTGTGGTGCTTGCCGTGGTGTTTATAAGAACATGTCTTGAGCGGGATAAGATGACACGGATAGTGTGTCTTACAGAGATGCTTGCTCTCATATGCGTTGTGACATATTCGGTCAATTTTATCACAGATAATTACATGGCAATGTCGGTGGCAACAAGCATAATGATGGCAGCACAGGATTTTGCACTCGTTGCACTTTTAACGTATACAGGCATATTTACAAGGCTTGCAAACAGGATAACCAGAACTGCAGTTGTTTTGTGCATATTTGCGGCAATGGTTGATTCAGTTGTATTTATAATTAATATATTTAATGAAACGGCATTGAAATATAGTCTTAACAAATGTGGAGGAGTCTATGTTCTCGGCTATGAAGGCGAGTTTTGGTTTGGTATTCATGCGATTATGAATATGGTTATTGTAGCATTTATAATTGCACTGCTTATTATCAAATGCATACGTATTCCATCAGCGTATTGGGGAAGATATATATTTACGGCTGCCGGGCTTATTGTTATAATTGCTTTTAAATATATATTCATCATGAAAGCTGTTGACTTAAGGTTTGACATATCAATTTTTCTATATGCACTTATGGGAACAATGGTGTACTGGAATACTTTCTGGTATTCTAAGAAAAATATGCTTACAGTTACACATGAAATGATAATTGAACATATGCAGATTCCTGTAGTACTGTTTGATTATGAGGGAATTCTTGCAGATTTTAATTCTTCAATGAAGGATGTTGCAGGTAATCTTGAATACGATAACAGGGAACAGAATATTGAGTGGTTTGTCAGGGAGAATGACCTGCCTGTTAAACCTGGAGAGGATACATTTGAATGGAAGCATAATGACAGAATATATGACTGCAGGATTGAGAGACTTTCAGATGAAAAAAACCGACTGCTGGGTACTATTATTGTTATGCAGGATGTGTCGGAGTTAAAGAAGGCTTATGCTGAACTTGAAAATATGGTTATTTATGACCAGCTTACAGGAGTTTACAGCATGTACAGCTTTATGGAGCATTGTAAACAGTATGATGAATATAATGGCAGTGTTGCTGTAGTTGTCTGCGATATTAATCATTTGTCAGATATTAATATACAGTATGGACAGAAAGCAGGTAACCAGGCACTTATAAATGTGGCTGGTGTGCTTAAGAAGATACTTATGGACAGAGCATATATTGCAAGAATTAATGAAGGTGATTTTGTTGCAGTAATGAAGAATGTCACGGATGCAGAGGCTGATAAAACATTTGAACAGATAAAGCGAACAGTAGAAAAAGAGTGCAATAATGGAAAGCTTGGTGTTACTATAGAATATGGTATTGCTATGAGAAAAGCTTCTAACAGATGGATAATGGATATTGTTCATGAAGCGGTTAATGATATGAGAGACAGGAAAGGCAGATAATACACATGAAGTTTGATGGTGTTAAAAAAGTTGATGAAGGAAGGTTTATCAGCAGATACGATCTCTATTATACAACTGAGGATGACAAGAAAAAGGTCTACGAGATTATAAGCAGAAACAAGGATATAAAGACGCTAGAAGATATAAGAAATGAAAAGACTGACGGAGTTGTTATTGTTGCAACTGATGAAGCAGATGAACATATTCTGATTAATAAAGAATATAGAATGTCAGTAGGAGATTATGTGTATAATTTTCCGGCAGGGCTTATTGATGAAGGTGAGACTCCTGAAGTGGCGGCGAAGCGTGAGCTTAAGGAAGAGACAGGGCTTGACCTTATTGTAATTGAAGACAAGCTTTATGACAGCTACAGTGCAATAGGATTTTCCAATGAGACAAATGCTGTGGTTATCGGAAAAGCATCTGGAGATTTTTCGCCAAGCACTTCAACGTTTGAGGAGATTTCGGCGGCATGGTATTCAAAACAGGAAGTAAAAGAGCTTCTTAAGGATAATCATTTTGCAGCGAGAACACAGGCATTTTGCTATATGTGGGCGAGAAATAAATAATAAAGAGGCAGGATATGTTTAGAGGAAAAAGAATAATTTCAGGAATTATGCTGGTGCTTATGCTGGTTAGTTTTATTGGATGTAAAAAGACTTCCAAAGCAGCAACATTTACATATGAGGAGAATGCTGCCGGTAATATAGTTATAACTGGACTTACTGATAAGGGAAGAGCAGATGCAAAGGTTATTGTGCCAGCTAAGATTGATGGCAAGAAGGTTGATGGAATAGGCAGTGGTGTATTCCGTGATGATACGACTGTTACTGATGTTGTTATATCAGATGGGATAAGTTATATAGCTGAAAATGTATTCTTAAGCTGCTATAATCTTAAAACAATTGAGATTCCGGAATCAGTTAATTCTATTGGAACTAATGCATTTACAGATACACAGTGGGAGTATGACCAGCTTGCAGATAACGATGAGATTATTGTTAATGGTGTGTTATGCAAGATAAGCATAGATAGTGGAACGTATAATATTCCGGATGGTGTAAGGACAATTGCTTCGGGAGTATTTTATAATAAAGATGGTCTTACACAAATAAATATTCCTGACAGTGTGGAAGTAATTGGGGCATATGCATTTGCTGGCTGCAAGGGACTTAAGGAAGTTAAACTGCCTTCAGGCATTAAAAGAATTGAGTATGGAGCATTTTCTGATATGAATATCAGTGAGATTGTTGTGCCAAAGTCAGTAGATTATATAGGAAATGAAGCATTTGAAGGAATTGAGAATGTCGTAAAACGATAAGGAGGATGGCTTATGATAAAGAAGAAAAGCAATTCTTTTCTATCATGTGATAGAAAGACGTCTGTTAATGTTGTTATTTGGTGTCCCGATGAGACAGAATATGACGAGCCTGTTGCGGTATTGCAGATATGTCATGGGATGATTGAGTATATTGACAGATACGACGGATTTGCAAGATATATGGCAGAGAGAGGCTTTGTTGTTGTTGGAAATGATCATCTTGGACACGGAAAGTCAGTATGCACGGATGATGATCTGGGATTTTTTAAAGATAAGAATCCGGGAGAGGCACTTGCAAAGGATGCACATCATCTTACAGTTCTTATCAAGAAAATGTATCCTGGTATTCCATATTATCTTGCAGGACACAGCATGGGGTCGTTTGTTACAAGAAGATATATATGTGATTACGGATATGAACTTGATGGAGTTATTGTAATGGGAACAGGACACCAGCCGGCACCAATGGTTTTTGCCGGAAAGGTGCTTGCTGATGTAGTAAGACTTATAAAGGGGGACCGTTACAGAAGCAGACTGATATCTAAGATTATGTTTGGTAATTATAACAAGCGTATAAAGAATGTAAGAACAGTCAATGACTGGCTGACAAGAGATGAAGCGGTTGTTGATGAATACAATGCCGGAAAACTGACAACATTTCTGTTTACGGTTAATGGTTACAGAGGACTTATGAATATGATTCTGTATGTAAGAAAGCCGCGCAACATAGAAAGAATTCCTAAGAATCTGCCAATGCTTATGATATCAGGACTTGATGATCCTGTGGGAGAATACGGCAAGGGCGTTTACAGGGCATATAATTCGTATCATGGTCACATTGATGATATTGATTTAAGACTTTACGAGGATTGCAGGCATGAGTTGTGCAATGAACTTAATAAAGAAGAAATATATGAAGAAATATATGGCTGGATTATGAACCATATGAGTAAGTAGGTTAATAAAAGCGGAATGGAAGTTTCAAACCATTCCGCTTAATTCTTTATTGATTATAATCTGATAGTGGTGTACTTAGGAATGCAAGCAATTCCTAATGCGTAAGGCCCTGTATGGCAGCCTGAGATAATACTGATTCTTGTCTTGAAATCTTCGCGTCTTTCGAGAAGCTTCACACCAAGCTGTGCTTCAACATCATCTCTGTATTTCTCAGCTTCTTCCAGATTAGTACAGTAGCCAACAGTGATATCCCAGTTTTCAATCGGCATTCCCTTTGATTCGATGTATTTCTGAATCATGTCAATAACATTAGATTTACCTTTGTTTCTTGTTCGTGTAAATCCACCAAGCCCAATTTCTCCTTCTTTCATAACGATGATAGGACGGAGACTTAATTTGCTTGTGATTGTAATTGCAGTCTTGGCAAGACGTCCGCCTTTACTTAAGTATTCAAGTGATTCTGTTGTAAACATTATTCGGCCATCGTTTCTTAAAGCTTCAAGAACTTTGATTGTATCCTCATATGAATACCCTGCTTTTCTCATCTGGAGAGCCTGATATATGAAGAGTGAAAATGATGCTGAGTTAAGCAGTGAATTAATAACTGTAACTTTAGCATCAGGATGGTCTTCTAATATAATGTCCTTAGCTGTGCAGGCCGAGTTATAAGATCCTGAGAAGTATGATGTAATTGTACATACAATAGCAGGTCTGCCAGCTTCCACACTTGGCATAATAGCATCAACAAAATCCTGCACACTTGGAAGAGATGACTTAGGAAATGCGCCTTCGTCTGTCATTCTTCTATAGAATTCATCATGAGTAATGTCATATTGTTCTTTAAGATAATTAACACCATCAAAAGTTGTGTAGAGCGGTACAAGTTTAAGATTGTGTGTCTCTGCATATTCTCTAACAATATCGCAGGCTGAATCAGTGATTATATCAAACATAATATATATTATCCTCCGCGTTGTAAAAACGATTTGTTTTGTTAATTGAGATGATAACACATAGTTTTTAAAACCACAATACATTAATATTAATATTTTATAAAATATAAGTTTGTAAAATTAAAAAATTGTTGTATAATCAATTCGTATGTATATTTTTTCGAGTGGAGGAAATAATTAATGAAGGTATGTGCATTTCTTACAGATGGTTTTGAAACGGTAGAAGCACTTGCAGTTGTAGATATATTAAGAAGAGCGGATATTAAGACTGATATGATATCAATAACAGGTGATATTAATGTTAAAAGTGCTCAGGGGGTAATTGTTCAGGCTGATGAGCTTTTAGATGAATATGTATTTGAAGGAGATGAGCTGTTATTCCTTCCAGGTGGTCCGGGTCATAAGTCATATTATGATTGCAAGGATTTACTGGAACTTCTTAAAGAATACAATAAGAAGAATAACAGAATTGCAGCCATATGTGCAGCACCTTCAATTCTTGGAAATCTTGGATTACTTGAAGGAAAGAAGGCAATGGCATTCCCAGGCTTTGAAATGCAGTTAACGGGGGCAGTTATAATAACAGCACCGGAGAGGGTAGTTACAGATGGTAACATTACAACATCGAGAGGAATGGGTACATCACTAGATTTAGGACTCGAGCTTGTAAGACTTATTAAGGGAGAAGAACTTGCAGAGCAATTAAGGACTTCAACACAATATATATAATAAGTTTATTTTATGCGAGAGGAACTTTTAAAGATGAAATATGATAATTATGATGAGGATGCAATACGTCGCAGCAGAAAAAGAAAATCACAGTTGATGAAGAAGAAAAGACAGAAGATTTTAAGAAGAAGACTTATTATGATGGCAGCTGTGACATTTTTAATAGTGCTTGCAGTAGTTATTGTGAATGTAACATTGGGGCTGAAAAAAACATTAGGTCAAAAAGCAGCATTTGCTTCTGATATAACAGATGAGACACAATCAGAGATACTGATGCCAACAGAAGCACCAACAGAACCGCCTCTTATATATGCACAGATGGCAGAAGATTATCAGGATTTGTCAGCTGATGCACAGATAGCGTCGCCTTATGCAGCATTACTCGATGTCAATAATCATAGAATAATAGCAGGTAAGCTTGCTGATACTAAGATATATCCAGCTTCAATGACTAAGGTAATGACACTTATTGTTGTATCAGAGAATATAGATAAGATGCCAAAGACTTATACATTTGGATTTGAGATGCTTAACAGACTTTATAGGGAAGAAGCGTCTGTTGCAGGATTCCTTGAAGGTGAGACAGTAGATGTTGAAGATCTTATGTATGGACTTGTGCTTCCATCAGGAGCTGATGCAGCCGAGGCACTTGCCATAATGGTTGCAGGTTCTAATGAAGAATTTGCAAAGCTTATGAATGAAAAATGTAAAGAACTTGGACTTAAGTATACACATTTTACTAATCCGACAGGATTATATGATGAGGAACAGTATACAACTCCATCAGAGATGGCAATGATTATGGAATATGCCATGAAAGATGAGACCAGAGCCAAAGTACTTGGAACATATCAGTATAAGACTAAAGCAACAGAACAGCATCCGGAAGGAATACCGCTTACAAGTACAATGTATTCAAGAATATATGGTAATGAAGCACCTGGAGTACTCGTAAAAGGTGGTAAGACAGGATTTACCAATGAAGCAGGAAGCTGCCTTGTAAGTTATGCTGTAACTAATAAAGGTAATGCGTATGTTTTCTGCACTGGAGGAGCAACATACAGATGGGCACCTGTATATGATGAGATATATGTATATAAGAATATAATTCCGGCGTCAGTCAAAGATTTAGAAACAGAAACAACGAAAATGTCTCCTAATAATTAACAACCAGAATATGTCATAATAATTAGTATTAACGGACACATAATAACATCAAGACGTTAAGTTATGGCGCCATAACTTTTCGGCTTAAACCTAAAAATGTGTTTAATAAGGAGGCTTATTATGGCTAAATCAACAAGTTCTAATTATAAGACTAAGAAAGAAGCACAGAATGCACTTGACAGATTCAAGATGGAGGTTGCTTCAGAAATTGGCGTTAACTTAAAGGATGGTTACAATGGAGACCTCACATCAGCAGAAGCTGGTTCAGTTGGTGGTAACATGGTAAAAGAGATGATCAGAAGACAGGAAGAGCAGATGAGTGGCAAGTAATTGCGGGATGCTCACAACTGAATACGAATTATCTTAAGTGATAAATGGGCTGTAATCCGAATGTTTATTAGTAAATATAAGGTTTGCAGCCCTATCTTTTATTTTTTTAAAATAGTACTGGTAATCTAAAAACAGTTGTGTTATAATTCGTGGGTATGTTGTACGATAGTAACAATACATAGTTCATAGGAGGATTAATTTATAATGAGTTTCACAGTTGAGAATTTAGAAGAGAAGAATATGGTTAAACTTGTTATTGAGTCTACTGCTGAGGAATTTGAGGCAGGTCTTAATACTGCATATAATAAGAATAAGAGCAAGATCAGCCTTCCTGGTTTCAGAAAAGGTAAAGCACCTAGAAAGATGATTGAGAAGATGTACGGTGCAGAAGTGTTCTACGAAGATGCTGCTAATTCAATCATTCCAGATGCTTATGCTAAGGCTGCTGATGAGTGTGGTCTTGAGCTTGTTTCTCAGCCAAAGATTAATGTAACACAGTTAGAGGCTGGAAAGCCATTCATTTTTGAAGCTGTTGTAGCTACTAAGCCAGAAGTTGAACTTGGACAGTACAAGGGCGTTGAAGTAACTAAGGCTGATACAGAAGCAACAGATGCTGATGTAGAAGAAGAATTAAAGAGAGTTCAGGAGCAGAATTCAAGAACAGTAGCTGTAACAGACAGAGCAGTTAAGGATGGCGATAATACAGTTATTGATTTCGAAGGATTTGTTGATGGTGTTGCATTCGAAGGTGGAAAGGGAACAGATTATCCACTTACAATCGGATCTCATTCTTTCATTGACACATTTGAAGATCAGATTATCGGTATGAATATCGGTGATGAGAAGGAAATCAATGTTACATTCCCAGAAGAGTATCACGTAGATGATCTTAAGGGTAAGCCAGCTATGTTTAAGGTTTCTGTTAAGGAAATTAAGGAGAAGCAGCTTCCAGAGCTTAATGATGAATTCGCTCAGGACGTATCTGATTTTGATACAATTGCTGAATATAAGGATGATTTAAAGAACAAGATTGCTGACAGAAAGTCAAGAGAAGCTAAGGCTAAGCAGGAAGACGAAGCAATCGCTAAGATTATCGAAGACTCTAAGATGGATATTCCAGATGCTATGGTTGACACACAGGTTAACAGAATGGTTGAGGATTTTGCTCAGAGATTACAGCAGCAGGGCTTATCAGTTGAGCAGTACTTCCAGTATACAGGAATGACTGCAGATAAGATTATGGAAGAGATGAAGCCAGAAGCTGTTAAGAGAATTCAGTCAAGACTTGTTCTTGAAGCAGTTGTTAAGGCTGAGAATATTGAGACTTCAGAAGAAGATTTTGAAGCAGAGTTAAAGAAGATGGCTGAGACTTACAAGATGGAACTTGATCAGATTAAGGAATTCATGGGCGACTATGAGAAGAAGCAGATTAAGGAAGATCTTGCAATCCAGAAGGCTATAGAAGTTATTACAGGATCAGTTGTTGAAAAATAATTGAGGTTGTAAGAAACATTTTAGTATATTGGAGGTTGTGTAATGAGTTTTGTACCTTATGTCATTGAACAGAACAGCAGAGGCGAAAGATCGTATGATATATATTCACGTCTGCTTAAAGACAGAATTATATTCTTAGGAGAAGAGGTAACAGATGTTTCTGCTAATCTTGTAGTAGCACAGATGTTATTCCTTGAGGCAGAAGATCCAGGCAAGGATATACATTTCTACATTAACAGCCCAGGAGGATCAGTATCAGCAGGTTTTGCTATATATGATACAATGCAGTACATCAAGTGTGATGTTTCTACAATCTGTATTGGCATGGCTGCAAGTATGGGTGCATTCCTTCTTTCAGGCGGTGCCAAGGGAAAGAGACTTGCTCTTCCTAATGCAGAGATTATGATTCACCAGCCATCAGGCGGTGCAAGAGGTCAGGAAACTGAGATCAGAATCGTTGCTGAGAATATACTTAAGACAAGAAATAAGTTAAATGAAATACTGGCAGCTAATACTGGTAAGTCAGTTGAAGAGATTTCACGCGACACAGAGAGAGATAACTATATGACAGCACAGGAAGCTGTTGCATATGGACTTATCGACAGTGTTGTAGAGAAGAGATAATAATTGCTTATGATAAGGAAGATGCCTGCAGATAATACATTTGCAGGTGTCTCCCTTGTTTTTGTGTGATAAGCGAACCTTTATTTAAAGGATTTATAGTGATTTGGAGGATAGTATGGCAGGCAGAAATATTGACGAGAAGCTTAGATGCTCATTCTGTAATAAGACACAGGATCAGGTTAAAAAGCTGATTGCAGGACATAATGGCGTTTACATTTGTGATGAATGTGTAGAAATATGCAGCGATATCCTTGATGAAGAGTTTGAAACCGAGGCAGATGAAAAAGAAGTGGTTGATGGAATGAATATCAACCTGCTTAAGCCGAAGCAGATAAAAGAATTCCTAGATGATTATGTTATAGGACAGGATGATGCAAAGAAGGTACTTGCTGTTGCTGTATATAATCATTATAAGAGAATAATGTCACAGGCTGATTTGGATGTAGAGTTACAGAAGAGTAATATTCTTATGCTTGGACCAACAGGTTCAGGAAAGACATTCCTTGCACAGAATCTTGCAAGACTTCTTAATGTACCTTTTGCAATTGCTGATGCGACAACTCTTACAGAAGCCGGATATGTAGGCGAGGATGTTGAGAATATCCTATTAAAGCTTATTCAGGCTGCAGACTATGATGTAGAAAAAGCTCAATATGGTATTATATATATTGATGAAATAGATAAGATTACTAAGAAGTCAGAAAATGTTTCTATAACAAGAGATGTATCTGGAGAGGGTGTACAGCAGGCTCTTCTTAAGATATTAGAGGGAACAATAGCATCAGTTCCACCACAGGGAGGAAGAAAGCATCCACAGCAGGAGCTTATTCCAATTGATACAACTAATATTCTTTTTATATGTGGTGGCGCATTTGACGGACTCGAGAAGATTATTGAATCAAGAATGGATAAGAGTTCAATTGGTTTCAACTCTGAACTTAAGGAAAAGAGCAACGACGATGTTGGAGAGATGTTCCATAAGGCGCTTCCACAGGATCTTATCAAATTCGGTCTTATTCCTGAGTTTGTAGGCCGAGTTCCGGTTGTTGTTTCGTTAGATTCGCTTGATGAGGAAGCACTTGTGAGAATTCTAAAAGAGCCTAAGAATGCTATTATAAAGCAGTATCAGGCACTTTTTGGACTTGATGAGGTAGCACTTGAGTTTACTGATGAAGCTGTTGAGGCAGTAGCCCACAAGAGCTTTGAGAGAAAGACGGGAGCAAGAGGTTTACGTTCAATCTTAGAATCAGTCATGAATGAAGTAATGTATGAGATTCCGTCAGATGAAACAATATCAAAATGTATAATAACTAAGGAAGCTGTAGAAGGAAACGCAAAGCCTCTGTTAGAATACAGAACAGATGCTGTTAAAAAAGCACAGTAATGAAATTAATTCAGGCGGGCTGTTCATGATGGACGGTCCGTTTTTTTAGATAGAGAGGAATATATGAGTAACAAATATGATAGACATTATCCAGCTATTCCATTAAGAAATGTCACTGTTTTTCCTGGGATGGTAATGCACTTTGACGTGAGCAGAAAGAAGTCTGTAAAAGCTGTAGAAGCAAGTATGGCAGCTGATGAACTTATATATCTTGTAACACAGAGAGATTCGCAGGTGAGCGAACCAGGGATAGCAGATTTATATACAGTAGGAACAATTGCTAAGATAAAACAGATAATAAAGATGCCAGGCAAAATTTTAAGGGTTCAGGTAGAGGGGGTTGAAAAGGCACTTGTAAATAGATTTGAAGAAGCGTCGGGAATGATGCTTGCTGATGTAAGTGTTATGCAAGGATTTGAGAAGCCTGATAAAATGGTGTCGAGAGCTATAATTGTAGGCATGAGAGAACTATTGACACAGTATGCACATGTTAATCCGAAGTTTGCAAAGGATACAGTCAAGAGATGGCTTTCTTATAGTGATGCAGAAAAGCTGATGATGGAATTTGCTCAGGAATTTATGATGGATTTTGATAAAAGACAGCAGTTTCTTGAGGCAGAAGACTATGAGCAGATGTATACATTTGCTGCAACATTACTTGTAAATGAGATAAATGCTTATACTATTAAAGAAGAACTTGGCAATATTGTAAGAGAAAGAGTAGATAAGAACCAGAAGGATTACATATTAAGAGAAGAACTTGCAGCAATTAATGAAGAACTTGATGGAGGAACCATAACAGAGGCGGAAGAATATGAGGCGGACGTTGAAAAGCTTGATTCACCACAGTATGTAAAGGATAAGCTAAAAAGGGAGATTAAGAGACTGAAATCACTTGCTGGTAATAATGCTGAGGCCAATGTTGAGAGAACATATATAGAGACATGTCTTGAACTACCATGGAATGTGTCGACTGAAGATAACAAAGATATAGATAATGCTGCAAAAGTGCTTGATTCGGACCACTATGGAATGAAAGATATTAAGGAAAGAATTCTGGAATCACTTGCGGTAAGAAACATAACAGGAAGTGGAAAAGCACCTGTCATATGTCTTGCAGGACCTCCGGGAACAGGTAAGACATCTATAGCAAGATCAGTTGCAAAGGCACTTGGCAAGGAGTATGTCAGAATCTGTCTGGGTGGTGTAAGAGATGAGGCTGAGATAAGAGGACATAGAAAAACATATATTGGGGCTATGCCTGGAAGAATTATTGAAGGACTTAAGAATGCCGGAGTTAATAATCCTCTCATGCTTCTTGATGAGATAGATAAGATAAGCAGTGATTATAAGGGCGATACATCAGCAGCACTTCTTGAAGTGTTAGACAGCGAACAGAATGTTAATTTTGTCGACCACTATATAGAGATGCCGGTTGATTTGTCAAATGTGCTTTTTATTGCAACAGCTAATGATCTGTCTAATATAAGCCGTCCATTGCTTGACAGAATGGAAATTATTGAAGTCGGTTCATACACAGCTAATGAAAAGTTTCATATTGCTAAGGAACACCTTATTAAGAAACAGATTAAAGAGAATGGTCTGCTTGTATCTGATGTAAAGTTCACTGATAAAGTTATAAGAACAGTTATTAATTCGTATACAAGAGAAGCTGGTGTGAGAGGTCTTGAAAGGCAGATTGCAAAGATTGTAAGAAAAGCGGTTAGAGAATTATACAAAGCCGGAGTGTTCACATCTGATGGAACAAGAGATAAGACTGTAAAGAAAACAGTTAATATATCTGATAAGAATATTACAGATTATCTTGGAAAAGTTAAATACAGACCAGACAAAAAGAATGCAAAGGGTGAAGTTGGTATAGTAAGAGGGCTTGCATGGACACAGGCAGGAGGAGATACTCTTGAGATAGAGGTTATAACAATGCCGGGCAAAGGCGAGTTCAAGCTTACAGGTAACATGGGTGATGTAATGAAAGAATCAGCAAGCATAGCTGTTTCTTATATCAGATCAGTAACAGAAAAAGGCAGATATAAAGTGGATGCTGAATATTTCCAGAATCATGCATTCCATCTTCATATACCAGAGGGTGCAACTCCGAAAGACGGACCTTCTGCTGGCATTACAATGGCAACGGCAGTATTGTCTGCGGTTACTGGAATTCCTGTAAGAGCAGATGTTGCAATGACTGGAGAGCTTACATTAAGAGGTAAAGTACTTCCAATAGGAGGTCTTAAAGAAAAGCTTCTTGCAAGTAAGACAGCGGGCATAACAAATGTTTTTGTACCCCGGGATAACAGGTCTGATGTAGAGGAACTTGACACAGAGATAACTGAAGGGATGAATATAATATATGTTAATAATGCTATAGAAGTATTTGCACAGGCATTAATGCGTTAAATGAAAGGAGCAGCGGATTATGGTTATAAAAAAAGTTAATCTGGATATAGTAGTCGGAGTTACAAGTACACTTCCTGAGACTTCATTCCCTGAGGTCGCATTTGCAGGTAAGTCAAATGTTGGTAAATCATCGCTTATTAATGCATTAATGAACAGAAAATCATATGCAAGAACGTCATCACAGCCAGGTAAGACACAGACTATTAATTACTACAATATTAATGACAGTATGTATCTTGTTGACCTTCCGGGTTATGGATATGCTAATGTAAGCCCTGCTGTTAAGGCAAAATGGGGTAAGATGATTGAGAAATATTTAAGAAAGAGCAGCCAGTTAAAGCAAGTGTTCTTGTTGATAGATATCCGTCATGACCCATCTGATAATGACAGAATGATGTATGACTGGATTGTAAATAACGGTTACAGACCTGTAATTGTTGCAACAAAGCTGGATAAGATTAAGAGAAGCCAGATAAGTAAACAGGTGAAAGCTGTAAGAACAGGACTTGGATTAAGGCAGGAAGATATTCTTATTCCTTTTTCATCACAGACTAAGCAGGGACTTAAAGAATTATGGCAGCTTATAGATTCATATGTACTGCCACAGGAAGAAGCGGCAGATAATGAGTAAATAAAAAGCTTTCTGACAGGCATATACACCTGTCGGAAAGCTTTTTTACATAAGTTTACGAACGATATAATCATATACTTCCTGACTGTTTTCACGCCATCTTGCACATATTATCTCTGCCTGTTCTTCAACTGGAACATTAAGGTTAAGTTCAATAAGAGTTGTGTCGCCTTCTTTTAGCTGACAATGTGCAATATAATTACCATTAGACAGCTTGTAGCAGTCAGTTACAGTTCCAGCTTCATTCTTTAATTCGTATTTGTTATCAAACAGATAGGTCTCTATATCATCACGTATGGCAGTTGATATCTTGGTGTAGAAAAATGCAATAGTTTCTTCACCTTCTTTAGTGAGAGTATAATGTGTGCTGCTCTGATGCGAGTAGCCTCTAATAAAGCCGTCCTCAACCAGAGAGTTGATGGTTTCCTGGAAAGTGAAATAATCCGTGTACTGCTTATCTAACATGAAAGATGAAAGCTGTGTGTTTGATAATGGAAAATTCACTTTGCTCAGCATATATAAAATCATTAATTTGTACAATGTGGTTGAGTCAGTGTTCATAAATCTTTTCCTTGATAAATCATATTTTCTTTGAGGTAATGAGAGAGTGTGTTGAGAACTCTCTTTTTGTCAGCTGTCCATAAAGGTGCAGCAAGAATATTCTTAGGTCCGTCACCGGTAAGTCTGTGTATTACCATGCTTTTTGGCAATACAGGAAGTATAGCTCCTATTGCGGCAAGGTATTCATCCATGGTAAGAGCTTTGAATAATCCTTTACAATAATCATTGTAAAGGTCAGTATCTTTTAAAATGTGCAATAAAGAAATCTTGATTCCCGATGCACCACTGTCTGATATATAGCGGGCAGTAGCAATATAATCGCTTATTGTCTCATGTGGAAGACCGATTATCATATGAACAACCGGTGCAATTCCTATGGAAAGAAGATTGCTTACGGCTTCATCATATACGGATAAAGGATATCCTCTGCGTATATAGTCGGCAGTCGAATTATTAATTGTCTGTAATCCTAATTCAATCCATACAGGCTTGATGCGATTGAGTTCATCAAGAAGCTTTAGGACGTCATCACCGAGACAATCCGGTCTTGTTGCGATAGACAAGATACGGATATCGTCTCTTAGTATTACAGGCATAAAAAGTTCGCGCAGATATCCGGTATCAGCATATGTGTTAGTAAATGATTGAAAATATGCAATATATTCACTGCCGGAATATTTATTAGATACCAAAGTCTTTGCTTTGTCAATATCTTTAACGGCAAAATCACCGGAACCATGACCACTGCAGAATATACAGCCAGTTGTACCTAACTTTCCGTCTCTGTTAGGACAGGTCATGTTTCCGGAAAGACTTAATTTATATAGTTTCTTACCATAAGTGTCTTTAAGATATTCGCTTACAGAATAATAATATGGAAGCATAATTACTTCTCAATATGGTCAATTACGGCTTTGCTTACAACATCAGCAACTCTTGGGTCAAATGCTTCAGGAAGGATATTGACATCACTTACTTCGTCATCTGGAACAAGGTTAGCAATTGCAAGTGCAGCAGCAAGCTTCATATCTTCAGTTATCTGTCTTGCACGGCCTTCAAGAGCACCCTTGAAGATACCAGGGAATGCAATAACATTATTAACCTGGTTAGGGAAATCAGAACGCCCTGTACCAACAACTTTTGCACCAGCTGCCTTGGCAACATCAGGCATAATCTCTGGAACAGGGTTAGCCATTGCAAATATAATTGCATCTTTATTCATAGTCTTGACCATATCGGCTGTAACAATATTAGGAGCAGAAACTCCGACAAATATATCTGCACCACGGAGTGCATCAGCTAAAGAACCAGTCTTGTTCTCAAGGTTAGTTACTTCCATCATTGACTGCTGCATCCAGTTAAGACCTTCTGAAGCCTTAGAAAGGATACCAGACTTATCACACATTGTTACATGCTTGAAACCATATGTAAGAAGAAGCTTTGTGATAGCAACTCCGGCAGAACCGGCACCGTTGACTACTACCTGGCAATCTTCTTTAGTCTTGCCTGTAACTTTAAGTCCATTAATAATACCTGCTAATACAACGATAGCTGTACCATGCTGGTCATCATGGAATACAGGTATGTCCAGAAGCTCTTTAAGTCTTGTCTCGATTTCGAAACATCTTGGAGCTGATATATCTTCAAGATTGATACCGCCAAATGCAGGTGCAATATTAACTACAGTTTTGATGATTTCTTCTGTGTCCTGTGTATCAAGGCAGATAGGCACAGCATTAACGTTACCAAATTCTTTGAAAAGAACAGCTTTTCCTTCCATAACAGGCATAGCGGCATGAGCACCGATATTACCGAGTCCAAGTACAGCACTTCCGTCAGATACAACAGCGATAGTGTTAGATTTGATAGTGTACTTATAAGCAGCTTCTTTGTCCTTGGCAATAACCTTGCAAGGTTCTGCTACACCAGGAGTATAAGCAAGAGCAAGATCTTCTCTTGTCTGAATCTTCATTTTAGGAGTTGTTTCAAATTTACCATTCCACTCTTCATGGAGCTGTAAGGCTTTCTCTGCATTAGTCATGATATCTAATCTTCCTTTCAATAATTAGTGCTTTTAACAGTATTATATATAATAACATATTGCTCTGACTAAAAAAAGCATTTTTAGTCTTTTCTTTTAGAATAATACGTTGTATAATCAATTTATCTTTGATGCGATTTCTGCATCATTTCCCATTAAACTATGACTAATAACAGAGGTGGATTATATGAAGGCAAAGTTAGAAACATTGTCAGTCAGTGTATTACGCGAATTTGCGAAGGACAAGAATATAAAAAATATATCAACAATGAGAAAGAGTGAACTTATTGATGCGATTATTGCTGCAGCAGAAGGAGAAGAAAAGAAAGAGCCAGCAGAAGTTGAAGCTGTTGTTTCTGAAGATGCTGGAGCAGAGCATGATGTGGCAGGAATGTCGGATGAGTCACACCATAAGAGTGAGCAGTATGTTAAAGAAGATAAGAAAGATAATTATCATGCACAGCCAAGACAAGAGCATGATGCTCCATTAGCAGATGGAATACTTGAGGTTTTATCGGATGGTTATGGATTTATAAGATGTGAGAACTTTCTTCCGGGAGAGAACGATGTATATGTTTCTCCATCACAGATAAGAAAGTTTAATCTAAAGACAGGTGATATTATTCAGGGACCTAAGAGAATGAAAACATCTGGTGAAAAATTTTCGGCTCTTATGTATCTTGAGACGGTCAATGGAAAAGATCCGTCAGTTGCACAGAGAAGACCTGCATTTGAAAGTCTTACACCAATTTTTCCTAATGAAAGAATTCATCTTGAAAAGAATTCAAATACAGTGGCAATGAGAATGGTTGATCTTATATCACCAATAGGTAAAGGTCAGCGAGGAATGATTGTTTCACAGCCAAAGTCTGGTAAGACAACACTTCTTAAGCAGATTGCCAATGCTGTAACTAAGAATAACCCTGAGATGCATCTTATAATTCTTCTTATTGATGAAAGACCTGAGGAAGTAACTGATATCAAGGAATCAATCGTGGGTGATAATGTTGAGGTTATATATTCAACATTTGATGAACTTCCAGAGAGACATAAGAGAGTGTCAGAGATGGTTATTGAAAGAGCCAAGAGACTTGTTGAACAGAAGACAGATGTAATAATTCTTCTTGACAGTATAACAAGACTTGCAAGAGCATATAATCTTACGGTTCAGGCGAGTGGAAGAACACTTTCAGGAGGTCTTGACCCGGCAGCACTTCATATGCCTAAGAGATTCTTTGGTGCTGCAAGAAATATGCGTGAAGGGGGAAGTCTTACGATTCTTGCAACTGCTCTTGTTGAGACAGGAAGCAAGATGGATGATGTTGTATTCGAGGAGTTTAAGGGAACAGGTAATATGGAACTTGTTCTTGACAGAAAGCTTTCAGAAAAGAGAGTTTTTCCGGCTATTGATATAGCAAAATCAAGCACAAGGCGAGAAGATTTGCTTCTTAATAACGAAGAACAGGAAGCTGTTGATATTATGAGAAAGGCTCTTAATGGATTAAAGACAGATGAGGCAGCAGAGAGAATACTGGATCTTTTTGTTAAGACTAAGAATAATCAGGAACTTGTAAGAACAGTAGTTAAGAATCATTATATTTAAAATATATTTTCTTTTTATAACTCTTTTGAAAAAATGCTTGCATAACATGTCGCATCGTGATACAATATGAAAGCTGTTTATGACAGATAAAGAGGTCATTGTGTCTAATGCGCATAGATCCCATCGGGACAGAAAGGGAATCTAAGGCGGAATTCACAATTGTAATACTTAATAATTTGTAAAGAGGTGAAATCATGAGAGAAGGAATCCATCCAGATTACTATCAGGCAAAGGTTGTTTGCAACTGCGGTAACGAGTTCGTAACAGGTTCAACTAAGGAAGAAATCCACGTAGAAATCTGTTCAAAGTGCCATCCATTCTACACAGGACAGCAGAAGGCATCATCTACTCGCGGACGTATTGATAAGTTCAACAAGAAGTACGGAGTATCAAACAATTAATTTTGAAATTAAGGTTGAGGTTTTTCGGGACCTCAACTTTTTTTGAATGTATACAAAACATTTAAGAAAGGTATGGTGTAATATGAAGCCATCAGGAATTGGGGGACAAGCTGTAATTGAGGGTATTATGATGCGTAATAAGAATAAATATTCTATTGCAGTCAGAAAACCTGATAATGAAATTGAAGTTGTTGTCAAAGAAAGCAGAGATTTAACAGAAAAGCATCAGTGGCTCAATTTCCCTATAATAAGAGGGATTGTCAGTTTTGTTGATTCACTTGTTACAGGTATATCAACAATTAATTATTCAGCGTCTTTTTATGATGATCCGGCAGAACAGGAAAAGACTAAGATTGATGAGGTTGGCAAGAATATTCTTAAGGATAAGTTTGAATCGGTTCTAATGGCAGTAACGGTTATTTTGTCAATATTCTTTGCAATCGGATTGTTTATGGTTCTTCCATATCTTGCAGCCAGACTGGTATCAAAATACATAATTTCCAAGACACTTCTTAATTTCATAGAAGGCGTTGTGAGATTATTAATATTTGTTATATACATTTTACTTATATCTATGATGAAAGATATTAAAAGGACTTTCATGTACCATGGTGCTGAACACAAATGTATCAACTGCATTGAGAATGGTGCAAGACTTACACCAGAGAATGTAAAGAACAGCTCAAGATATCATAAGAGATGTGGAACAAGCTTCTTATTCTTTGTAATGTTTATAAGTATTGTGTTTTTTATATTTATAAGAGTTGATAATACGGCACTGCAGATACTTATAAGAATTCTGCTTATTCCTGTAATTGCAGGAGTTTCTTATGAGGTAATAAGATGGGCAGGAAAGAATGATAATGCATTTGTAAGAGTTTTGAGTAAACCGGGAATGTGGTTTCAGAAGCTTACTACAAGAGAGCCGGATATGGATATGATTGAAGTTGCCATAAGGGCAGTTGAGGAAGTATTTGACTGGAGACAGTTTATTGCTGAATATTATTCAGAAGCCGATAATCCGCTTGAAGCACTTGTGACATCTGAGGCAGAACTTGCAATATCAGGAAGTCTTATTCATGGGAATGAAGAGACAAGAACTATTGATATAGAGGAACAGAAGTCAGAAGATAATCAGGAAACAGAACTTACCCCTGAACAAAAGTATTTACAGATGGGCAGGGAGATGGAATTTGGTATGGACGATACAGACAGGGAGTCATTTGCTTTTGTATATGAAGCAAGTGATGAATCAGAAAGTACTGTATATGATAATTCAATTGATTATAATGCTGATGATAAAGCAGAGGAACTTACAGAGGAAGAGGTAGTTGCGGGCTTTGAGTTCGAAACTGGAAAAGAGCCGGAAGAAGAGCAGTATCCTGAGGATGTTCCTATGTTTAAACAGAAAAGGCTGGAAGACAGATAATTATGATGACAATTAGAGAAGCAGTAAAATGGGGTGCAAAGCGACTTAGAGATAATAACGTCGATAATGCAGACCATGACAGTTTTGAATTATTATCTGCCATTAATGGTATGACAAGAACTTTTTATCTTGTGAATGGTGACAGCATGTTGTCAGAAGAGAATTATCTGCTGTATGAAGAGTATATTGATAAAAGGGCCGCGCATGTTCCGCTGCAGCATATTCTGGGAAAAGCATATTTCTATGGATATGAATTCGAAGTGAATGAAGATGTGCTTATACCAAGACCTGATACAGAAGTGCTTGTTGGTGAGGTAATCAAGGTTACAAGAAATGGTGATAATATTCTTGATATGTGTACAGGCTCAGGCTGCATTGGGATTACTCTTGCTAAGAAGTTCCCGGAAAGCAGGGTGCTTGGAGTAGATGTTTCTGAAAAGGCACTTAAAGTTGCACAGAAGAATAAGCATAATCTCGAGGCTGATAATATTGATTTTATGCTTAGTGATTTATTTGGCGAATTGGGTAATGATATTACATTTAATACAATAGTATCCAATCCACCATATATACCAACTAAGGTTATAGAAACTCTGCAGGATGAAGTCCGTTTACATGATCCTCTGCTTGCACTTGACGGAACAGAGGACGGACTTATGTTTTATAGGAAAATCACTGAGAAAGCACGAGAATATCTTAAGACAGACGGATACCTGTGTTATGAGATAGGAGCCGAACAGGCAGCAGATGTTTCTGAAATAATGAAGCAGGCTGGTTTAAGAGATATAACGGTTGTAAAAGACCTCGCTGGTCTTGACCGTGTTGTTATGGGCAGAAAGTAATTATATAGTTAGAGATAGAAAGGAAAAGTGACACGTATGTTTGACAGACTTGAAGATACAGTCAACAGATATGAAGATATAACGGCTGAACTTGGTAATCCTGATGTGGTTAATGATCAGGAAAAGTTCAGAAAGCTTATGAAAGAACAGAGCAGTCTTGCACCACTTATAGAAACTTATACTGAGTATAAGAACTGTAAGAAGAATATTGAGGACAGTCTTGCTATTCTTGATGAAGAGACAGACGAAGAACTTAAAGAGATGGCGAAGGAAGAACTTAATGAATCTAAGGCAAGAGTAGAAGAATTAGAGCATGAATTAAAGATTCTTCTTTTACCTAAAGACCCTAATGATGATAAGGATATTGTTGTTGAAATCAGAGCGGGTGCAGGTGGAGAAGAGGCAGCGCTTTTTGCAGCAGAGCTTTTCAGAATGTATGTACATTATGCACAGGCAAGAGGTTGGAAGGTTGAAGTATTAAGTGGCGATGAAACCGGTATTGGTGGAATGAAGGAAGTAGAATTCATGGTTAAGGGACAGGGAGCTTACTCTATTATGAAGTATGAATCTGGTGTACACAGAGTACAGAGAATCCCGGTAACTGAATCTAACGGACGAATACAGACTTCTACTGCTTCTGTAGCTGTTATGCCAGAGGCAGAAGAGGTTGATATCCACATTGATGAGAAGGACATCCGTATTGATGTTATGCGAGCGTCAGGTAATGGTGGACAGTGTGTCAATACAACTGATTCTGCTGTACGACTTACTCATTATCCAACAGGAATAGTTATTTATTCACAGACAGAGAAGTCACAGATACAGAATAAGGAGAAAGCATTTGCGCTTTTAAGAGCCAAGTTATATGACATTGAGACTCAGAAAGCACATGACGCAGAGGCAGATGCAAGAAGAAGCCAGATTGGTACAGGTGACAGAGCTGAGAAGATAAGAACTTATAATTTCCCACAGGGAAGAGTAACAGACCACAGAATTGGTCTTACATTATATAAGCTTGACAAGATTATGGATGGAGACATCCAGGATATTATTGATGCATGTATCGCTGCCGACCAGGCTGCCAAGCTTGCTAAGATGGGCGAGGATTAATTGGTATTATGAAAAAAGATAGGAATTCTAATCCGGTTGCGCTGGTACCTATACTTGTTTTTCTTGTGTTGTATCTTGGAACCGGAATTATATTTGAATATGTCATGAAGATTCCAATGGGATTTTATAATGTACCAATTATTGTTGCATTTATGGCTGCAATATTAGTAGCGTGCATGCAGAATTCACAGCTTAAGTTTGATGAAAAGCTTGATGTAATGGCAAAAGGGCTGGCTGACAGGAACATTGTTACAATGCTTCTGATATTCATTACAGCCGGAATATTTGTCGGAGTTGTAGGAAGAAGCAGTGCAGAGAGTGTAGCTTATTTTATGTTAAGCATTATTCCTGCAAAGTTTGCAGTAGCGGTACTTTTTATTGTTGCCTGCTTTGTGTCTACGGCAATGGGTACATCTGTTGGAACAATAACACTTATTACACCAATAGCGGTTGCGGTATCAGAAGCATCAGGATTTAGTATGGCATTATGTGTTGCATCTGTCATGGGTGGTGCAATGTTTGGAGATAATCTTTCTTTTATATCAGATACTACTATTGCAGCTTGTAATGGTCAGGGCTGTGCCATGAAAGACAAGTTCAGGGAGAATTTCTGGATAGCACTTCCGGCAGCAATTGTGACCCTTGTTATAATTCTTGTGCTTTCTTTTAATACAGATATTCATGGTGAGATTGCACATTCATATAATCTTTTTCAGATTATTCCATATGTGCTTGTACTTGCGGGTGGAATTATTGGTGTAAATGTTTTTGTTGTACTTATAACAGGTATTATTTCGGGAATAGTTATTATGCTTGTTATGGGCGAGGTTACATTGGAGACTCTGCTTCTTAATATGGGAAGTGGTGCGTCAGGAATGTTTGAGACATGTATGGTTGCAGTTCTTGTATCTGTAATGTGTTCACTTATTAAAGAATATGGTGGATTTGACGCTTTACTTAATGGAATAAGAAGATTATTTAAAGGAAAAAAAGGCGGACAGCTCGGAATGGGACTTTTAGTTGGAACAATGGATATTGCTACAGCTAATAATACAGTTGCTATTGTAATGGCTAACCCTATTGCAAAAGAGATGTCAGAGGATTATGATATTACTCCAAGAAAAGCGGCTTCGCTTCTTGATACATTTTCATGTATATTTCAAGGGATAATACCATATGGTGCTCAGATGCTGGTTGCCATATCAGCGGTTTCAGAGCTTGGATATAACATTACAGCATTTCAGATTCTTCCAAAGCTGTTTTATCCAATGTTTTTGTTTGTAAGTTCACTTATATGGATATATGTTATTCCTGAAGGAAAAAATAAAAATAAAGCATAATATTGTACTGCCCAGAATATAAGAAAGCTGAGTGTGAGGGGAGTGTTAGTATGTCAGCCCGCGAACAGGTATTGATGAAAATAATCGCGAATCTTAGAAGACTCGGAATAGATATTTCTAATTCAAAATTCAAGGATAAAGATATAGAGAATGAAGTTGTTATGACCGTATATATAAAGGATGTAAGGGAATATATGGCGTGTTATGACTTCATAAGACTGGAGCAGACACTTAATAATACACAGTGGTCTGCAGCGTTTACTTCAATTACAAGACTGGAACAGAATGCTAAAGAACTTGGAATTAACAGCTTTCTTAAACCATTCGAAGGAATAAGGGCGGCAGTGATTCAGAAAAATATTCGTTCGGCCTTGCAAAACCTTGCAGTTGTCAACAACAAGAAATCGCAGATATTAAAATGTTTAGGATAGCCCATATAGACTATCATTTTTACTTGAAATATTTATTAAAAAAGTGTAAAATACTTATAAAATCAATCAAGCGATTGGAGGCGTGAACAATGTTATTTCAACTTTATGGCAGCACAGCCATGACTCAGTTACTGGGTTGGGTGCTTGTGTTTGCAGGATTAGTAATTCTTAATGAGATAGGTCGTCGTACTAAGATTGGCGGTATCGTGTTATTCGTTATCATACCGGCTATACTCACAATCTATTTCATAGCAATTCAGGCAGGTCTGTTTGGTGGCCACAGCAATCAGACATATGAGTATATGAACGGATGGTTCCATTATGCTAAGCTTTATGCAGCAGATATCGGAGTTGTCGGTTTCCTCATGATTAAGTATAAGTGGGGAATTGGAAAGAAAGAATGGTTTAAGCCATGGCCATTCGTAATTGTTGCTATTAATATTCTTATTGCAGTAGTATCTGATTTTGAATCAGCCATAAGAGCTTACCAGATTACTGGAGATTTTTCTGGTGCATGGTGGGCATCTAATGAAGGTGTATTCCTTTATGGTGGCTGGTGGAATATTGTTAATGGAATTGCAGGACTTATTAATATCTTCTGTATGACAGGCTGGTGGGGAATTTACTCATCTAAGAAAAAGGATGATATGCTCTGGCCGGATATGACGATATGGTTTATCGTTGCTTATGACATCTGGAATTTTGAGTATACATATTGTAATCTTCCAACACATACATGGTACTGTGGTGTAGCTCTTCTTCTTGCTCCTACATTTGCTAATGCATTATGGAATAAGGGTGGATGGATTCAGAACAGAGCCATGACACTTGCGACATGGTGCATGTTTGCACAGGTATTACCATTATTCCAGTTAAGCAATACATTCAGTGTATTGCCATCATTATATGGTGGAGCAACTAAGGCTGGTGTTAAGGCACTTGATCTTTATAACGCAGCAATTACATGTCACACTACAGGTGCAAGTGCAGGAGATGCAATTGCAAACTTCGGTATAACAGCTAACCCGACAGCACAGGGAGTTGTTGCAATGCTTGCAATAATAGCGAATGTGGTATGTATTTCGGTTATTATCAAGCGCTCTATTGAACAGAAGAAGTGTCCATATACTAAGGAAATCTGGGTTGGAACAAGAGACTACGAGCAGGCTATGTCAAGAGCAGAGTAATCTGTATTTGTTAACTTAATATTAAATAATAATAAAGAACATCACGGACAGATTAAAGTGCAGAAAATGCATGTCTTGAAGTGATGTTCTTTTTTGTGTATAATCAAAAGAATAAAAGGACTACGGAACTTTGAAATGAGTGAAAAGGAGATGGAGCATATGAACAGTATTTATAAGAAGTTAAAGACAATTAAGTTTGAGATTATTATTGTTTCAATTGCATTGTTTGTTCTTGGCTTACTGCTGGTAATATTTCCAACAGCATCCCAGGAAATAATATGTAAAGGAATTGGAGTTGCCTTATGTGTATGGGGAGTATTAAGACTTATCAATTATTTTAGGATTGCAGGCAGTGAGATTCTTGGATCATATGGTCTTGTACAGGGAGTTACACTTCTTGCATTTGGTATGTTTTTTGTGATTAAACCAGGCTTTATTGCTGTATTCTTAGGAACAGCACTTGCAATTATTATTATTGTTGATGGAATCCTTAAACTTCAGTATGCTGTGGATTTCTACCATCTTGAGTCAGACAAATGGTGGATTGAGCTTATAGGTGCAGTTGTAATGGTTGTTATTGGCATCATTGCATTATTGAATCCATTTTCAACATCATCAGCACTTATAGTATTTATTGGAATTGCTCTGATGATAGAGGGGTTATGGGATTTTATATCTCTTATGAGAATTGTATCTGTAACAAAGAAGGCTGGGAAGGCTATAAAGAACTTTAAGGATCAGGTTGATGCTGTAGATATGAAATAAATGTATCACAGATTAATATAATAAACTTAACATAATAAACAGGAATGAGGGCGTACAAAGTAATGAGCAGAAAGATTTATGCGGCTATATTAGGAGCAGGAACAGTTGGAACAGGTGTATACAAGTTATGTCAGAGTATGAAAGATGATGTGATTAGTAAGACGGGTGCAGAACTTGTAGTTAAGAAGGTTCTTGTAAGAAATCTTGATAAAGACCGTGATCCAATTGACAGAGAATTACTGACTGACAACTGGAAGGATATTATTGAAGATAAGGATATTGAGATTGTAATAGAGCTTATGGGTGGAACTACTCCTGCAAAGCAGTATATTCTTGAGGCACTTGAGGCTGGAAAGCAGGTTGTTACTGCCAATAAGGATCTTCTTGCTGAGCATGGTGAAGAGGTTATGGGAATGGCAGACAAAATGCATGCTGACCTTCAGTTTGAGGCGGCTGTTGCGGGAGCAATTCCAATAATCAGACCATTAAAGCAGAGCATGGCTGGCAACAATATCACAGAGATTATTGGTATTGTTAACGGAACAACTAATTATATCCTTACAAAGATGACTGAATCAGGAATGAATTACAAGGACGCTCTTGCAAAGGCTACAGAATTAGGATATGCAGAGGCAGACCCTACAGCAGATGTTGAAGGATATGATGCAGGAAGAAAGATGGCTATTATGTCATCAATCGCATTTAATTCAAGGGTAACATTTAATCAGGTATATACAGAGGGTATTACTAAGATTACAGCAGAAGATATTAAGTATGCTAAGGAATTCGGATATGTTATCAAGCTTCTTGGACTTGCCAGAAATACACCGGATGGAATAGAAGTTAAGGTTCATCCTATGCTTATTGACGAGAATCACCCTCTGGCTACAGTAAGAGATTCATTTAATGCAGTATTTGTTCATGGTGAGGCAAGTGATGATACTATGTTTATGGGCAGGGGCGCAGGTCAGATGCCAACAGCTTCTGCTGTTATGGGGGACATTATAGATGTATGCCGTAACATAGTTCATGGCTCATGTGGCAAGATTGGCTGCTCATGCTACAAAGAGCTTCCTGTTAAGGATATATCTGAAACCAAGAGCAAATTCTTCTTAAGAATAGAAGCATTAGACAAGCAGGGGGTTCTTGCTAACATTGCAAGTGTTCTTGGAAACAATGATGTAAGTATTGCGCAGGTGGTCCAGAAGAGCCGTAAGGACGGTGTTGCTGAACTGGTTATTATTACAGATGTTGTTGCAGAGAAGAATTTTAATGATGCAATGACAGTATTTAATGGACTTTCAGTGGTAAAAGAGATTGCCGGAGTAATCCGAGTTTATTAATCAGAATAGGGAAATATATATGGCTAAGAAATATTATGCTGTGCGTGTAGGTAAAGTTCCCGGAATATATCAGACATGGGACGAATGTAAGAAGAATGTACATGGTTTTCCAGCTGCCGAATATAAGAGCTTCATGTCTATGGAAGAGGCGAAGGCTTATATGGGAAGGGAAGCTGTACAGGAGATTAATGGAAAGACCGGAAGTGGCAATATGGAAGATGTAATGCCTGACAATGATTATGCATTTGTTGATGGTTCTTTTAATATTGCAACCGGAGTGTATGGATATGGCGGTTTTCTTATGCATGATGGCGTAAGATATGAATTGTCAGGCAATGGCAGTGATAAAGAGATGGCTTCAATGCGTAATGTTGCAGGAGAGATTCTTGGAAGCATGGCCGCTGTAAAAAAAGCAATAGAGCTTGGACTTAAAGATATTTCTATATTCTATGATTATGCAGGTATCAAGGCATGGGCTGTGGGAGAATGGAAACGAAACAAAAAAGGAACAATAGAATATTATAATTATATTACATCTGTCAGGGATTCAATTAATATCAGATTCGTGAAGGTCAGGGGACATTCAGGGGTGGAAGGAAATGAAGAGGCTGACAGGCTTGCAAAGAGAGCAGTAGGGTTGTGTTAGGTTCGGACATTTCCAAGTGGTGGTCTGTCAGAACACAAGCTTTCATGATTTATTCGCTTAGTGGGAGTAAGAGCTGCTATATACAGAATCTATTACAGTGCTAAAAAACAACGCGCTACGCTTGAACGTGTTTTTTGGCACTGATTTTTTGTATATAGCAGCCCTAACTCCCACACAGCTCATAAAAAATCAAGCTTATATTCTGACAGACCGCCACTTGGAAATATAGACTGACACAACCTACTGGCGGGGTGAGTAATTATATTTTTTTATAATAATTTTTTGTTGACAAATCACTATGCAGGTAATAACATATAAACATACTAAATAAGTATGGAATGAACAATGATAGATATTACATGGGAGGATGTGGCAATGAAAAATATTTTGTTTTTTGGGGATTCTAATACTTATGGATATAAGCCTGATAAATCAGGAAGATATGATTATGATGTAAGATGGACAGGCAGAATAGCTAATCTTCTTGGAAATGAATATAATATTATTGAAGAGGGACTGTGCGGAAGAACAACTATATTTCCAGATGCTGTAAGAGATGCAAGAAAGGGCATTGATCTTATTGGAGTAGTTGTTGAATCACATAAGCCGGTAGATGTTATAGCTATAATGCTTGGTACGAATGACTGCAAGACTGAATTTCATGCTGATGCAAAGACAATTGCAAAAGGAATGGAGGCAGTTGCAAGAAAGGCTAACAAGACAGCAGGAGAACATGCAAAGATAGTTATAATTTCTCCGATTCATCTTGGAAAAGGTGTAGGTGAAGAAGGCTTTGATCCTGAATTTAATGAAAGTTCTGAAAATGTTTCAAGGCAGCTTGCATGGGAATATGAAAAAATAGCAAATGAAAATGGATTTTATTATTTTGATGCCGCTGGTGCTGCTGAACCAAGTGAAGTTGACAGACAGCATTTAGATGAGAAAGGACATAAAATGTTTGCGGAAAAATATAGTGAATTCTTGTTGACAGAAGTTTTATAGGTGTTATAATGAAAATGAACATATGAATGAATGTTCATATGAAAGAATTTTGATTATTTAATGTTTTTAAGGAGAGAATATTATGAAGAAGACTTATAAGATTGATGTTGATTGTGCAAACTGTGCTAATAAGATGGAAGATGCAGCTAAGAATACAGCAGGTGTTAAGGATGCTACAGTTAATTTTATGGCACTTAAGATGATTGTTGAATTTGAAGAAGGACAGGATCCTAAGGCTGTTATGCAGGATGTTCTTAAGAACTGCAAGAAAGTAGAAGATGATTGTGAGATATATCTGTAATAGAAAGCCGTGAGAGTTGTTCTGGCAGATTGGAGTAGAATATGAATAAAAAGCAGAAAAAGATGCTTACAAGAATCATTATCGCAGCAGTCCTTATGATTGCTTTTAAGGTGATAAGCACATTTGTTGATATTCCTACGGTTGTTCTTTTTATAATGTACATGGTTCCTTATCTTGTTATTGGATATGATATTTTAAGGAAAGCAATTAAGGGAATTCTTAACAGACAGGTATTTGATGAGAATTTCCTTATGGCAGTTGCAACTGTAGGTGCAATTATAATTGCACTTGTAGATGATGGTGATTTTACAGAAGCAATTGCGGTTATGCTCTTTTATCAGATTGGTGAGCTGTTTCAGAATATTGCAGTTGGAAAGAGCCGTAAGAACATAAGTGAGCTTATGGACATCAGACCTGATTATGCCAATATTGAAGTTGATGGAAAGCTTGAGCAGGTAGATCCTGATGAAGTAGAGGTTGGTACAGTTATTGTTGTCCAGCCGGGAGAGAAAGTTCCTATTGATGGTATTATTGAAGAAGGTAATACAACTCTTAATACAAGTGCACTTACAGGTGAAAGCCTTCCAAGACAAGCAAAGGCTGGTGATGAAGTAATAAGCGGCTGCATTAATATGTCAGGTGTGCTTAAGATCCGCACAACTAAGGAATTTGGTGAATCCACAGTATCTAAGATACTTGATCTTGTAGAGAATGCAAGTTCCAAGAAATCGCGTTCAGAGAACTTTATCAGTAAATTTGCAAAGATATATACACCTGCAGTCTGTTACGGTGCGCTGGCACTTGCTATAATTCCACCACTTGTAAGCATGATATTCTTAGGAGTATCTCCTCAGTGGGGAATGTGGATATACAGAGCGCTTACATTTTTAGTAATAAGCTGTCCTTGTGCACTTGTCATAAGTATTCCGCTCAGCTTCTTTGCAGGAATCGGTGGAGCAAGTAATCAGGGTGTTCTTGTAAAAGGTTCAAGTTATCTTGAAGCACTTGCAGAGACAGACATTGTTGTCTTTGATAAGACAGGAACTATGACACAGGGAGTATTTGAGGTCAGTGGTGTATATAATAACACTATTGACAAAGATGAACTTATAAAATATGCTGCATTTGCAGAAAGCTATTCAACACACCCTATAAGCAAGAGTTTACAGAAAGCTTATGGAAAAGAGATTGACAAGACATTAGTTACAGATGTTGAGGAAATCAGTGGTGAAGGTGTTAAGGCTAATGTATCAGGAAGAGAAGTGGCTGCAGGTAACAGAAAGCTTATGAGAAGACTCGGTCTTGAATATGCAGAGTGCAACGAGGCCGGAACTCAGGTTCATGTGGCAGTTGACGGGGCATATGCAGGACTTATACTAATATCAGATTTGTTAAAGCCTCATGCAAAGCAGGCTATAGAAGAACTTAAGAAAGCTGGAGTACGTAAGACAGTAATGCTTACCGGTGATGCAAAGAATGTAGCAGATGCTGTAGCTAAAGAATTAAATATAGATGCTGTGTACAGTGAATTGCTTCCGGCAGATAAGGTTTCTAAGGTTGAGGAGCTGTTAGAACATAAGAAATCAAAGAAAAAGCTTGCATTTGTAGGTGATGGTATCAATGATGCACCGGTACTTTCAAGAGCAGATATCGGAATAGCAATGGGCGCATTAGGAAGTGACGCCGCTATAGAAGCAGCTGACATAGTATTGATGGACGATGACCCGTTAAAGATATCCAAGGCAATTAAGATATCAAGAAAATGCTTACGTATTGTTTATGAAAATATTTATTTTGCAATAGGCATAAAGCTTATATGTCTGGTGCTTGGTGCAATAGGTATAGCAAACATGTGGGTAGCAATATTTGCAGATGTAGGTGTAATGGTTATTGCTGTAATCAATGCAATAAGAGCATTATTCGTAAAGAACTTATAAAGAAAGAGGTAATATAATGGCAGATTGTGAATGCTGTGAGTCAATAGAAATACATGAGGACTTATTAAAGATAGTTAATGAAACAATGCCAGATGAGAATGAATTATACGACCTTGCAGAATTGTTCAAGGTATTCGGTGATTCAACGAGAATTAGAATACTGTATGTATTATTTGAGGCAGAAGTGTGCGTATGTGATTTAGCACAGGCTCTCAATATGACACAGTCTGCAATATCTCATCAGCTAAGAATATTGAAACAGAACAAGTTGGTTAAGAACAGAAGAGAAGGTAAATCAATATTCTATTCACTGGCAGACGATCATGTAAGAAGCATAATCGCACAGGGAAGAGAACATATTGAGGAAGATATGTAATTATGATAGGGCTGTTCAGGACTGGAATGGCTGGAAAAACCTACTATTTAATATCAAAATGTAGATTGTGTAGGTGTTATTTTACAAAAAAGGAGTTTCATCAATGATGAAGCTCCTTTTTTTAGTGAGAAAAAACCTACGCAATTGCGTGATTAACAAGTATGCGTAGGCAAAATAACAGCTTAATAGAAAAATATACCAGAGAAATCGGCAGAGCAACCCAACACCCCAACTGTACAGAAAATTTTACAACTGTCTTGTCACATGTAAACATTCGTGGTATACTCTAGCACAATGTATGTAAAACGCAAGTCAAGCATATGTAAACCTTAACGATTGGAGAAGCAATATGTCAGTTACAAGTGATATTTTAAAGTTGAAAAAAGAGAAGAATGCAGTTATTCTTGCACATTATTATGTAGATGAAGATGTTCAGGAAGTTGCTGATTATGTTGGGGATTCATTCTATCTTAGCAAGATAGCTACTAAGGTAGATCAGGATATTATAGTATTTGCGGGTGTTGAGTTCATGGGTGAGAGTGCTAAGATTCTTAATCCGGAAAAGAAGGTGCTTATGCCAGAGCCGGGGGCTGATTGTCCAATGGCACATATGGCAACTAAGGAAGAAATTCTTAAGATGCGTGAACAGTATGATGACCTTGCAGTTGTCTGTTACATCAATTCAACAGCAGAGCTAAAGACTTATTCAGACGTCTGTGTGACATCATCAAATGCAGTAAAGATAGTAAAGAACCTTCCTAATAAAAACATCTTCTTTATTCCTGATCAGAATCTTGGAAGATTCGTTGCAAAGCAGGTGCCAGAGAAAAATGTGATTCTTAATAAAGGCTTCTGTCCAAGACATGTCGCGATAACAGAGGATATGGTCGTTGAAACTAAGAAGAAATATCCACAGGCAAAGCTTGCAGCACACCCTGAATGTACAGAGGAAGTATTAAAATATGCTGATTACATAGGCAGTACATCAGGAATTATTGATTATGTTGTAGATACAGATTGTGAGGAATTCATAATTGCAACAGTTGATGGTGTATTTGGTGAGATAAGAAAAAAGGCACCTGGCAAGAAACTGTATACATTAAAGCCTGACCAGGTATGTGTCAACATGAAGATGGTAACCTTAGATAAGGTGCTTGATGTTCTTGAACAGGAAAATAATGAAGTGTTTGTAGACGAAGAAGTTGCAAAGAAAGCAATGAAGCCACTTACAAGAATGCTTGAGCTTGCAAAGTAAGATTGTAGTATGCGCAGAAAGAATGGAGGTATCCTATGAATAATACAATTAAAACAGATGTGCTGATAGCCGGATGTGGCTGTTCTGGTCTGTATATGGCAATGAATCTGCCTGCTGATAAGAAGATTCTTATGATAACAAAGTCTGATTGTGAGAGCAGTGATTCATTTCTGGCACAGGGCGGTATGTGTATGCTAAAATGTGAAGAAGATTACGACAGTTATTTTGAAGATACAATGAAAGCCGGCCATTATGAAAATGATAAGAAATCTGTTGAAATAATGATCCGTTCATCAGCAGATGTAGTAAAAGATCTTGTCGATTGTGGAGCAAGATTTGCAAGAGAGGCTGACGGAAGTCTTGCATACACAAGAGAAGGAGCTCATTCATCTAACAGGATAATATTCCATGAAGATATTACAGGTAAAGAGATAACAAGCCATCTGTTAGAGAAGGTGAGAACTCTTCCAAATGTGACAATTATGGAATACACAAGACTGCTTGATATAATAAGCAGAGATAACAGATGCCTTGGTGCGGTTATAAGGACAGAAAATGGAGAGCTTATTAAGGTAGAAGCTTCAGATGTTGTACTTGCTACAGGTGGAATTGGTGGTTTATACAGACATTCAACGAATTTCAGACATCTTACAGGAGATGCAATTGCAATTGCTATAAAGCATGGAGTAGAATTAAAGGATATTAATTATGTCCAGATTCATCCGACAACATTTTATTCTGACAAAGAGGAAGACAGGAGCTTTCTTATATCTGAATCAGTAAGAGGCGAAGGCGCAAAGCTTTATGATAAGAATGGAAAAAGATTTGTTAATGAGCTGCTACCAAGAGACCTGCTTACAGAAGAGATTAGAAAACAGATGGCAAAGGACAATACAGACTTTGTATGGGAAGATTTAAGGACAATACCTGAAGAAGAATTAAAAACGCATTTTCCTAATATAGTGCAGTATTGTATTGATAAGGGATATGACCCGTCAAAAGAGTGTATTCCGGTTGTTCCTGCACAGCACTATTTCATGGGAGGAATTAAGGTAGACCATGAGAGCAGAACAACAATGGATAACCTGTATGCAATAGGCGAGACAGCCTGCAACGGAGTTCATGGAAGAAACAGGCTTGCAAGCAATTCACTTCTTGAAAGTCTTGTGTTTGCAAAGAGGGCGCTTGATATTACTGAAAATGCAGTTGTAAAACCGACACAGGATGAGATTACATATTTTGATACATTTGATGCAGAAAAATATGCAGATGAGTCGAAAATTGACGGAGAATATGCAGAATTAGTCAATAAAAGATTGAAGAGGCAGATAAAGCCTATGAAGAAAGCCAGAAGAAGAATTACGCATAATATATAGAAATGGAGAAATGATATGTTTGATAAAGTTACTTTAAAGTTAAATGTGGATCCGCTCATTCTTGGAGCACTTAAAGAAGATATTACAAGTGAGGATGTGTCAACTAACAGTGTTATGCCAGAACCAAAACTTGGAGAAGTCGAGCTTATATGCAAGCAGGACGGAATAATATGTGGTCTGCAGGTATTTGCAAGAACATTTGAACTGCTTGATGAAGATGTAGAGATTACATTTTGCAAAAGACGGGGATGAGGTTAAGAAAGGTCAGAAGATGGCAGTTGTAAGAGGAGATATAAGAGTTCTTCTGTGTGGAGAAAGAACAGCACTTAATTATCTCCAGAGAATGAGTGGAATTGCGACATATACTAATGGTGTTGCGAAGCTGCTTGCAGGAACTAAGACAAAGCTTCTTGATACAAGAAAGACATCACCTAATAACCGTATATTTGAGAAGTATGCTGTCAGAATCGGAGGTGGTAATAACCACAGATATAATCTTACAGACGGAGTACTCCTTAAGGATAACCATATAGGTGCTGCAGGCGGAGTTAAGCAGGCAGTTACAATGGCTAAGGAATATGCACCATTTGTAAGAAAGATAGAAGTTGAAGTTGAGAACCTTTCAATGGTGCGTGAAGCTGTTGAGGCAGGCGCAGATATTATTATGCTTGATAATATGAGTCATGAGGATATGCGTGAGGCTATGAATATAATTGGAGGAAAAGCTTTAGTTGAAGTTTCTGGAAATGTAACTAAAGAAAACATTGCAAAATTACTGACCTTGGTGTAGACTTTGTATCAAGTGGTGCACTTACACATTCTGCACCAATTATGGACATTTCATTAAAAATCTTCATCCTGTACAGGAGTAATCATTGTCGGGGTGAACTGGGGAGTTGTAGCAATGAATGGAGAAGAGAGAAGAAATCAGATAGTAGATATATTAAAACATTCGTCAAGTCCTGTGCCGGGTACACAGCTTGCACAGATATTAGATGTAAGTAGGCAGGTTATAGTGCAGGATATAGCGCTTATCCGCGCGAAGAATATAGATGTTTTCTCAACTAACAGAGGCTATGTGCTTAATGATAAGCAGGAGTACAGCCGCATACTTAAGGTTAAACATGAAGATGATGAGGTGGAAGCAGAGCTTGGAGCAATAGTTGACATGGGTGGATGGATAAGAGACGTTTTGTGTATCACAAGGTATATGGTGTTATAAGAGCGGAGATGAATATCCATTCAAGACGTGATATCAGGAAATATCTTGAGGAAATTGCAAATGGAAAGAGCAGTTTATTGATGAATGTGACATCAGGATATCATTATCATACAATTGTTGCTGATGACGAACAGACGCTGGATTTAATTCAGGAGGAGCTTGGAAAACTTGGATTTCTTGCAAAACTGCAGGAGTATGAGCCTGTGGATTTCTGGCATAAAGGGTGAATATGGACTTAACAATTTACACACTTACACATAAACATTTTACAAAGCCTGATGATAATATGTATGTGCCGCTTCAGGTAGGTACAGCAATTAATTCACCACTGGGGTATCTCAGGGACGATACAGGAGATAATATATCGGCTCTTAACGGTTATTATAGTGAACTTACAGGATTATATTGGATATGGAAAAATGTGCATGATATTAATTATGTTGGAACATGCCATTACAGAAGATATCTTATTGATGAGAACGAGCATATTATGAATGAAAAGCAGTATGAGCAGATTTTAAGGAGTACGAACTTGTTACAACCAAGAGAGTAGTTCTTAATAATTCATATCATTACGGATTTTCTGCTAATCATAATGTAACTGCGCTTGACATGACAGGTGAAGTTATTAAGGAATTATATCCCGAATATTATGATACATTTATACAGCTTGTTAATGGCAATGAGACATATTTTGGAAATATGATAGTCACTTCTAAAGAGCTTTTGATAAATATGCTGAGTGGCTGTTTACGATATTCTTTGAGGTTCAGAAACGCATTGATATGGAGACTGATAAGGATTCATACCACAGGCGTGTGTTTGGCTTTATATCTGAATTCTTATTGCTTGTGTGGGTGAGAGTAAACAATATCAAGGTAAAGGAATGCAAGGTTGGAATGGTTGGTGAAAAAGCCGAAACAAGGGAGCTGAAAGCAGTTTTGTCGTCTTTTCTTGCAAAAGAGGATACAAAGGGTGCTATGCAGTACTTTATGGACTTTACAATAAAAGACCTGATGTTCTCATGGAGGCGTCTGATGTAACCGGTGAATTGCATCTTATGTTACAGATAACAGCAGTTATGGACATGCAGATAAAGCGTGAGGGTGGCAGCTTTACAAAAGCAATCCGGATGTCCGTAAATGGTTTGGGGTATTTTCGGTATAAACAGGAAAACACAGCTTGAATTAAAAGGACAACTTACAGAGGACTGGAAGGAAATGTATAGAGAAATGGGGATTCCTGAGGAAGCATTTGCGGTAGCACGGAAGTTGTATGGTAACAAATAAAAAGGAAATAATGTCTTTAGCTTTCAGGGTAATAATGTAATATATTCGAAAAGTTCAGGTGAAATATGGAGTAAATATAAAATGTTATTGACACCAGCAGATAGTTATATTATATTTTAGAAAGTATTTTGGATATAAAAGATATCGCAAATACAGACCACATGATTACATGTTAAGCCTTGCGGACGGGCGGGTCGGTTGCCGAGTGTGACTAGGGCACACATTATTGATTGAGTTAGAAGCTCAAATTTTATAAGTTGATTTTTAAATTATCATGCGAGAGAGCATATCATCTTGTGAAACGGTCAATAAGAGCGGTAACAGTGACTTACTTGGATAAACTCTGAAAGGTCAGATTCTCTGTATTTGTATACATACAGTAATCAGGAAAATAAGATAGAATATGATTATACAGGCGTGATTGATTTAGAATCAATCACGCCTAAACTGCGTTTAAGGGGAAATATGGACTTAAAAAGACAGGCGAGTGCGCCGCTTTACGAAGCAATTGAGAAATTCAGAAAGAAAAGAATTGTTCCGTTTGATGTTCCGGGACATAAGAGAGGAAGAGGCAACCCAGAACTGGTAGATTTACTTGGAGAAAGATGTGTTGGAATAGATGTTAATTCAATGAAGCCACTTGATAACCTGTGCCACCCTGTTTCTGTTATTAAGGAGGCAGAGGAGCTCACAGCAGAGGCATTTGGGGCAGAACACGCATTTTCATGGTAGGAGGAACTACGCAGGCAGTACAGAACATGGTGTTATCTGTATGTAAGGCTGGAGATGAGATTATCGTTCCAAGAAATGTGCATAAAAGCGTAATTAATGCATTGATTCTGTGTGGTGCGATTCCTGTTTATCTTAATACAGAAATTAATGCAAAGCTTGGAATAGTGCTTGGAGTAACTGTGCAAAGAGGTTGAAAAGACAATACAGGAGCATCCGAATGCGGTGGCGGTTTTGGTGAACAATCCTACATATTATGGAATCTGTTCAGACATTAAAGGAATATGTGATATAGCACATTCATATGGACTTAAGGTGCTTGCCGATGAGGCACATGGAACGCATCTGTATTTTGGTGACAACCTTCCTATGAATTCAATGAAAGCAGGAGCAGACCTTGCGCAATATCAATGCATAAGTCAGGCGGTTCGCTTACGCAGAGTTCGATCCTTCTTACCAATAATGGTATGAATGCTGATTATGTACAGACAATTATTAATATTACGCAGACAACGAGCGCGTCATATCTTCTTATGACAAGCCTTGATATATCAAGAAGAAATCTTGCCCTGCGCGGCAGACAGTCATTTGCAAAGGTGAGCGAGTGGGCACAGTATGCAAGAGATGAGATTAATATGGTAGGCGGTTATTATGCATACGGAAAAGAACTGATTAATGGTGGAACAGTCTATGATTATGATGTTACCAAGCTTTGTGTTTATACAAGGGATATCGGACTTGATGGAATTGAGGTGTATGATATCTTAAGAGATGAGTATGATATCCAGATAGAATTCGGCGACATTGGAAATATAATGGCGTACATATCAATTGGTGACAGAATACAGGATATAGAAAGACTTGTCGGAGCATTGGCTGAAATCAGCCGTCTGTATTCAAAAGAAGAAAAACGCTTTGAAGTAGACAGACAAATGCTGCTTCCAAGGGTACTTGCTTCACCACAGGAAGCCTTCTATGCCGATAAGATTAAAGTTCCAATCCGTGAGGAGGGACATATATCAGGGGAGTTCGTAATGGCATATCCGCCAGGAATTCCTATACTTGCGCCGGGTGAAGAAATCACAGACGAGATAATAGACTATATTCAGTATTCAGTAGAGAAGGGCTGTTCAATGCAGGGAATGGAAGATTCAACATTGCAGACACTGAATGTATTAAGAATGTAAATGTCCGATTTGTTCAATCGGTCAAATATAGAAGGGAGAAAGTTTCTATGGAATTTTGGTTTTCAGAACTTCATTCACCACATGTGAAGTTTGATATCAGGGTTGAAAAACAACTGTTTTCTGGCGAGAGCGACTATCAGAGAATAGATGTATTTCAGTCGCCAGAGTTCGGAAAATTCCTGACACTTAATGGAAGTGTTATATTTTCAGAACAGGATTGTTTCATCTATAACGAGATGGTGGTGCATGTGCCAATGGCAGTCCATCCAGATGTTAAAAATGTATTGATAATCGGTGGCGGTGACGGAGGTGTATCAAAGGAACTGTTGCAGTATGACAATATCGAAAATATTGACATAGTTGAACAGGACAACATGTTTGTTGATGTGTGCAGGGAGTATTTTCCAGAGACGGCAGTAGGATTAGAAGATGAGAGAGTACACATTTATAATTCAGATGCATTAAGGTTCTTACGCTCCAAGCAGGATATGTATGACCTTATAATTAATGACGCAACAGACCCGTTTGGTGCGAGTGAGGGACTGTTTACAAGGGAATTTTATGGAAACTGTTATAAGGCACTTAAGGAGGACGGAATACTTGTGTACCAGCATGGAAGTCCTTTCTATGATGAGGATGAGGATGCATGCAGAAGCATGCACAGGAAGGTGTTCCACACATTTCCAATAAGCCGCGTGTATCAGGCACATATACCAACAAGTCCGTCAGGATACTGGCTGTTTGGATTTGCGTCAAAGAAATATCATCCGCTTAAGGATTTCAAGCCGGCAGAGTGGAAGAGAAGAAATATACATACAGAATATTACACAACTAATCTTCATACAGGTGCATTCATGCTGCCAAAGTATGTTGAAGAATTATTAGAACAGGAGGAAGAAAGATGAGCAGAGTATTAGTAATTGGTTGCGGAGGAGTTGCTTCAGTAGCAATCCACAAGATATGTCAGGTGAGTGAGGTATTTTCAGACCTGTGCATAGCGAGCAGAACAGTGAGCAAATGTGACAAATTAGCAGACGAATTGAAGGGTAAGACAAGTACTAACATCACAACAGCAAAGGTTGATGCTGACAACACAGATGAGGTTATTGCGCTTATCAATGAATTCAAGCCAGATGTTGTTCTTAATGTGGCACTTCCATATCAGGACCTTACGATTATGGATGCCTGCCTTGCATGTAAAGTTCCTTATGTTGATACTGCTAATTATGAGTGTGAGGATACAGACAATCCTGAGTGGAGAAAGGTATATGAGGAGAGATGCAAGCGTCTTGGATTTACAGCATATTTTGACTACTCATGGCAGTGGGCTTACAGAGAAAAATATAAAGAAGCCGGAATTACAGCACTTTTAGGAACTGGTTTTGACCCGGGTGTAACAAGCGTATTCACAGCTTATGCACAGAAACACTATTTTGATGAGATACATACAATTGATATATTAGACTGCAACGGCGGCGACCATGGATATCCGTTTGCAACTAACTTTAACCCGGAGATTAATCTTCGTGAGGTATCAGCACCAGGCTCATACTGGGAGGATGGTCACTGGGTTGAGATTCCTGCTATGTCAATAAAGAGAGAGTACAATTTTGAGGGAGTAGGAATGAAGGATATGTACCTGCTTCACCATGAGGAAATAGAGGCACTTGCTGCTAATATTCCGCATGTTAAGAGAATACGTTTCTTCATGACATTTGGACAGAGCTATCTTACACATATGAAATGCCTTGAGAATGTCGGAATGTTAAGAACTGACCCGGTTGAATTCAACGGACAGGAGATTGTTCCAATCCAGTTCTTAAAGGCACTTCTTCCAGACCCTGCTTCACTTGGACCAAGAACAGTAGGTAAGACTAATATCGGCTGTATCTTCACAGGTATCAAAGACGGCAAGGAGAAGAAGGTATATATTTACAATGTGTGCGACCATCAGGAATGTTACCGTGAGGTAGGTTCACAGGCTATTTCATACACAACAGGTGTTCCTGCTATGATTGGTACAATGCTTGTTGCAAAGGGACTCTGGAACAAGCCGGGAGTATTCACAACAGATGAATTTGATCCGGATCCATACATGGATGCGCTTAATAAGTACGGTCTTCCATGGGTTGTCGATGAAAATCCTGTTTTAGTAGACTAAAAAGAGAGGTTAATTATGAGATTTGATGAGTTAAAGACACCGGCATATGTAATAGATGAAAAAATGCTTATTCATAATCTTGAGATACTTCATAAAGTAGAAGAAGATACCGGCTGCCACATACTGCTGGCGCAGAAAGCATTTTCAGCATATGCAGAATATCCGCTGATTGGAAAATATATAAGCGGAACTACGGCAAGTGGAATATATGAAGCCAGACTTGGTGATGAGTGTATGGGAAAAGAAAATCATGTATTTGCGCCGGCATTTACTGATGAGGATATGGATGAGCTTGTAAATATATGTGACCATGTTGTCTTTAATTCAGTTTCACAGTTAAAGAAGCATAAAGCCAGATGTATTGAGGCTGGCGTAAGCTTTGGACTTCGAGTTAATCCAGAGTTTTCTACACAGGGTGACCATGCAATATATGACCCATGCGCGCCGGGCAGCAGACTTGGAGTTACTCTTAAGAACCTGAAAGCCGCTCTTAAGGAAGAACCGGATGTGTTATCTGGCATGGAAGGAATACATTTTCATACATTATGCGAACAGAATTCAGACGACTTGGCGGAAACCTTAAGAGTTGTTGAAGAGAAATTCGGATTTCTCATGAAAGATATGAAGTGGGTTAATTTTGGCGGCGGACATCATATAACCCGTGAAGATTACGACATTGAAACTCTTGAAAAATGTATCAGTCATGTGAAAAAGAAATATGATGTACAGGTGTATGTTGAACCGGGGGAAGCTGTTGCACTTAATGCAGGATATCTTGTGGCTACAGTGCTTGATAAGGTTGAAAATGGAATAACAACACTTATACTTGATGCATCTGCAGCGTGTCATATGCCAGATGTACTGGAAATGCCATATACACCGCCTCTTCGTGGTGGATTGAAAATATCGGACATGGAAGATGAGTATGGAATTGATAAGGACATAGAGATTGATTTTGATATGGACGTAAAAGAAGGTATATGGAAACCGGCGAAGAATGGAAGATACAGATACAGACTGTCATCTTATACATGTCTTGCAGGAGATATCATAGGTGATTATCAATTCGGCAGGGAAATCAATGTCGGGGACAGACTCGTATTTGAAGATATGGCTATATATTCAATGGTTAAGAACAATACATTTAACGGAATCCCACTGCCGGATATTGTAATTATGGATAGTGATGGGGAATGTAAGGTGTGGAAGCATTTTGGCTATGAAGATTTCAAAGGGAGATTATAGATATGAATTATATAAACAGTACTCCGGCAGCAGACGGTTTCCGTATGCCTGCTGAATTTGAAAGACATCAGGGCTGCATTATGATATGGCCAGAAAGACCGGGTTCCTGGGCTTATGGAGCAAAGGCGGCTAAGAAAGCATTTGCACAGATTACGTCTGTAATCAGTGAAAGCGAGCAGGTATACATGATTGTATCAGAAGGTAGAAAAGAGGAAGCAGCAAAGATGCTCCCGGAAACGGTCAGGCTTGTAGTCATGGATACAGACGATGCATGGGCAAGAGATACAGGTCCTACATTCGTTGTGAGTGGAAATGTGGATACACCATATGAAGCGCGTGATTTGCGTGGAATTAACTGGGAATTTAATGCGTGGGGCGGAACATATGACGGACTGTACGCGGACTGGGACAATGACAACCTTGTAGCCGGACAGTTTATGTCTTATCTTGGCTGTCAGGGATATAATGCAGCACCATTTGTTCTTGAAGGTGGTTCAATACATACAGATGGCGAAGGAACAATGCTTGTTACTGAAAGCTGTCTGTTGAGTAAGGGAAGAAATCCACAGCTTAGCAGGGAACAGATTGAGGATAAATTAAAGCAGTACTGCAATGTAAGCAAGATAATCTGGCTTCCCTGTGGGATATACAATGATGAGACTAACGAACATGTGGATAATGTATGCGCCTTTACAGCACCAGCAGAGGTCGTGCTTGCATGGACAGATGATGAGAATGACCCGCAGTACGAGATGAGCAAGGCTTGTCTTTCTGTTCTTGAGAATGTAACTGACGCCAAAGGAAGACACATTAAAGTGAGAAAAATGCTTATTCCTAAGAAACCTGTGTGCATAACTGAGGAAGAACTTAATGGCTTTGAATTTGAGGAAGGCGAGGACATGAGAGAAGCAGGCGAGCGTCTTGCTGCGTCTTATGTTAATTTCTATATTGCCAATGACTCAGTCATAGTGCCGCAGTTTGATGATGAGGCGGACAGCCTTGCAATAAATGTGCTTAAAGAAGCATTTCCTGACAGAGAGATAGTCGGGATATATGCAAGAGATATAATAGTCGGTGGAGGCAATATCCACTGTATTACACAACAGATTCCGGAGGTAAAATAGTGTGAGAAATGTAAAGTATGCAGGTATACAGATGCAGTGTTCACGGTCGGTAGAAGAGAACATTGCAAAGGCTGATAAAATGGTTCGTGAAGCGGCAGCTAACGGTGCACAGATAATACTGCTTCCTGAACTCTTTGAAAGACAGTATTTCTGTCAGGAGAGAAATTATGATTATTACGCATTTGCAACATCTGTTGATGAGAATCCGGCTGTGAAGCATTTTCAGAAGGTGGCAGCCGAGCTGCAGGTTGTGCTTCCAATAAGTTTTTATGAAAGAGATATAAATGTGTTCTATAACACTGTTGCAGTTATTGACGCAGATGGAAGTGTTCTTGGAATATACAGAAAAACACATATTCCTGATGACCATTATTATCAGGAAAAGTTCTATTTCACACCGGGAGATACAGGTTTTAAGGTGTGGGATACAAGATATGCGAGAATTGGAGTAGGAATATGCTGGGATCAGTGGTTTCCAGAGACAGCCAGAGGAATGTCGGTACAGGGAGCAGAAATCCTTTTCTATCCGACAGCGATTGGCTCAGAGCCGATTCTTGAGGTTGACAGCATGCCGCACTGGAGAAGATGTATGCAGGGACATTCAGCGTGCAATATAGTTCCTGTAGTAGCTGCCAACCGTATCGGTGAGGAGAAGGTTGCACCGTCTGAAGCCAACGGACATCAGGAGTCATCACTTATATTCTATGGTTCTTCATTTGTAACGGATGCAACAGGCGAGATAGTAACACAGGCATCAAGAGACAAGGAAGAAATTGTCTATGGGGAATCCGACCTTGACGCAGATGCCGACCTTCGCGTGAGCTGGGGATTGTTCAGGGACAGAAGACCGGAAATCTATAAAAGTATCAGATAAAATAAGCCAGTTAATCTTAATTGCTAGATTAACTGGCTTTAATATTATTAGTATGGTGTTAGTTCTTATCAGCTATAGCAGCTTCTGCTCTTTCTAAATCCTCTTTAGTGTACCTGGTTAATATCTGTTCTTTGGTTATGCCGAATTCTAGCATGGAGATGATAGAGTTGACTTTTTCGGAATCGATACCTTCTTTCATACCTTTGCTTTCACATTCAGCCTGAAATCGTTTCATTGCTTCACACATATTGACAGTCCCTCCTTGTTCAGTATCTGTACATAAGTCCATAAGCTTTGGAACTGAGGTTATGTTACATATCAGTTCCATTACATCAATATCTACATTGCGGGATTCATATTCACGATATATTGAATCGAAATCATCATTATATATGTTCCTTATAATATTAAACACATCTCTTACATCTTCATTATAAAATGTATATTTATCAGAATCAAGTATCTGAACCAGATTTAACTTATAGTCGGAGAAGTAAGCCTTGATATTATCAGGCATGGAAATCATCATGTCAGACAGGCAGGTAGGACCATCCCATAACGACTCACCATAGTAAAGAACGAGCGTTATTATAGGGTGGAAACGGTCAGACTTGTCAATTCCAGACAGAAACTCTTCTGGAGAACTGAAAGAATCTTTATTCAGCTTATGTTGTTTCTTGATGTCGTTGTATTCCTTTATGTAGCCAAGTGCGTCATAGGTCATGGTTCGCAAAGGCATGGCATAATGTGTCTTGTCCTGAATCTCAAGCCCGAGAATATTAAACTCTACGCCGTCTGACATCTTCTTTACAACATCTCTGTTTCTGGTAATAGATTCATTGTAACTTTTGGAATGAATTGTAGCAGAGACATCAGTGTCCATCTCATTAAGCTTGTTGGGCTTAAGCACCTGTTTACCATTAAAGACGGTAGCATTGAAAAGGTCTGCAAAATGTTCATTATCACGCCAGAAAGTCTTAAGGGAGACATCTTTCTGGTGAGTAGTGCGGTTGCTATTATTCATATGTCGCCTTTCTTAAATGTTTCATATGTGAGATATAGTTAAAATATAAAATGATGCACCAATGTGTAATATATAATAACAATACAGAGAGAATATGTCAATATAAATTAATAAAATATATTTCGACTATAGCATTGACAAGCTTACAAGAAGATAATACAATAAAACAAATTTCTACTATTGTAGATAAACAAGACAAGAGTGTTTGGATACTGGTTGAATAACCCTTAATAATTTCTATACATACACCTACTATAACTGCATTTTATGCATGATTAGTAGGTGTTTTTTATGCTTTTCAAGCAATTCGCAACGAAAAATCCAAGAAATAACCTACTATTTAATGAAACCTGAGTTATTTAGTATGTTTTTTAGAATATAAAACTCTTTTTTAGTGCATAAATGACCTACGAAATTATGATGGTAAGGCAATCTAGTAGGTTATTGAATAATCATGTGGTGAGTGAGCTAAGCTCAAGTGAGATATTTAACATCATTTAAGTTTCAACCAGTAAGTATGGAGATAAAACGGTTATAAAACGGGCATTTATTTACTATATTTTGGTTGACTAATGGATATACAACTCTTATAATGAGTATAGAAATTATATTTAATCATGTACAGATACTCATGTTTTGATTGGAGAGGGTTATATGACAATTAATGAGATGAAAGAGAAGAAGAAGGAAAAAGGATATTCATATGCCAAGATAGCTGAATTGTCTGGGGTGCCTCTGGGAACAGTGCAGAAGATTTTTTCTGGGGAAACAGAGAGTCCGCGATATGATACTCTTACAGCACTGGAACAGGTTTTTAATGAACAGTTGGAAGTAAGGGAGTCGGGTGGATTATATAAGGCAAGAAAGAATGGTGAATACACTATTGATGATTACATGGCACTGCCTGATGAACAGAGAGTGGAGCTGATTGACGGATACTTTTATGATATGGCTTCGCCGACTTTCGGACATCAGTCAATTGGTGGAGAGATTCACAGGCAGATTGCTAATTATATTATGGAACATGGTGGAAATTGCCGTCCATTTATAGCACCTGTAGATGTACAGCTTGATTGTGATGAGAGGACTATGGTTCAGCCGGACGTAGGAATAGTATGCGATACATCTAAGATTAAGAGATTTGGTATATATGGTGCACCGGATTTTGTCGTGGAGGTCGTTTCTTCGTCTACCAAGAAGAAGGATTATGCATTGAAGCTTTCCAAGTATATGGAGGCTGGAGTGCGTGAATACTGGATACTGGACTTTGCGCAGGAGAAGGTTCTTGTGTATTTCTTTGAGAGTGATGTGTATCCGGTGATATATGGATTTGATAAGCCGGTACCGGTTAATATATATAATGGAGAACTTAAGATTGATTTTACCAATATTGCGAGATGGCTTAAAGAAGGCATGGAATAAAACTTGGAGAAAGGAAATGATATGGCACATAGTAATCCGATAACAATCGGCATGCTGGCACATGTTGATGCAGGAAAGACGACGCTGTCAGAGGCGATACTATATAGTGCGGGAAGCATAAGAAAATTAGGACGAGTTGATAATCAGGATACATTTCTTGATACAGGGGATATGGAGAGAGCAAGAGGAATCACCATATTCTCAAAGCAGGCGGCTTATAATTATAACGGAAGTTCATACACGCTGCTTGATACACCAGGGCATGTTGATTTCTCGGCAGAGACTGAGAGAACATTGTGGGTGCTTGATGCGGCAGTTCTTGTTATAAGCGGAATGGATGGAGTACAGGGGCATACAGAGACGCTGTGGAGTCTGCTTAAAAGACTTGGAATTCCGGTATTTATATTTGTCAATAAGATGGACCAGCAGGGAACGAACAGGGCAAGAATTATGGAGCAGCTAAAGAACAGGCTGTCAGAGTCATGCGTGGATTTTAATAATATAGATTACGAAGAAGTTGCAATGTGCCATGAAGAGGCACTTGAGCAGTTTCTTGAATCTGCACATGTAGATGATGCCCTTATGAGCCGCATGATTATGGAAAGAAAAATGTTTCCTGTATATTTTGGTTCGGCACTCAGAATGAACGGAGTTGAGGAACTTATAAATGGAATTGATACATATGTAAGCTGTCCTGATTACGGCGAAGAGTTCTCGGCAAAGGTGTATAAGATTACAAGAGATGACAGAGGAGAAAGACTTACACATCTTAAAGTATGCGGTGGTTCTTTAAAATCAAAAATGCTTATTGGCAATGAAAAAGTCAACCAGATAAGAGTCTATGCAGGAGATAAGTTTACAAGCATTAATGAAGCAGTTGCAGGAACTGTATGTGCTGTGACAGGACTTTCAGAGACTAAGGCAGGTCAGTTTATTGGAGCAGGCGGAGAGGATAATATACCTGTGCTTGAGCCGGTACTTAATTACAAGCTTAATCTTCCGGCAGGGACAGATCCGGTGGCACTTCTTTCAAAGCTTCGTACACTAGAGGAGGAAGAACCTGAGCTTCATGTTGAATGGGACGAGAACTTCAAAGAAATACATGTAAGCGTAATGGGACCGGTGCTTATTGAGGTGCTGACCAATATTATTAAGACAAGATTTGGTGTAGATGTAACATTTGGTGAAGGAAGCATTGTATATAAAGAGACAATTAAGAATAAGGCGTATGGTATCGGACATTTCGAGCCTTTAAGACATTATGCGGAGGTTCATCTGCTGCTTGAACCGGGTGAGCCGGGAAGCGGCATGAGATACGAATGTCATTGCAGTGAGGATATACTTGATAAGAACTGGCAGAGGCTTGTGTATACACATTTGTGTGAAAAAATGCATAGAGGAGTGCTTACAGGTTCTGAACTCACGGACATGAAGATTACGCTGGTTGCAGGAAGGGCGCATCCAAAGCATACGGAAGGCGGAGATTTCAGGCAGGCAACCTACAGAGCTGTAAGGCAGGGGCTTATGCAGGCAGAATCAGTATTGTTAGAGCCATTCTACGCATTTTCACTTGAGGTAAAGAGAGATTATGTCGGCAGGGCAATGACCGACTTCGAGAGAATGGGTGCAGCATTTAACATGCAGGAGGCTGATGGTGATAATGTTGTTATCACAGGTGAAGGTCCGGTTTCAGTGATTGGCAATTATCAGGCAGAGGTTAATGCCTATACCAAGGGAACAGGCAGACTTGCTCTTAAGATGGCAGGCTACAGACCATGCCATAATACAGAAGAGGTTATTGAAAAATTCGGCTATGAGCCTGAGCGTGATACAAGAAATCCGGTAGATTCAGTATTCTGTGCAGGCGGTTCGGGATATGTTGTGCCGTGGAATGAAGTAAGAGAGCATGCACATGTCGAGATAGCCGTGACGGATTCCGGGGTTGCCGGTGGACAGTCTGACAGGGAGGTCAAGCTTACGGCAAAGCAGGCTTCAAGAACAGTGTCTGACGAGTGGATTGGAACAGACGAGGTAGACAGAATCTTGAACGAAACATATTTTTCTAACAGCAGAGGCGATAATGAAAGAAGAAAGTTATCGAAAAGAAAAGCTGACACAGCAGTTGGAAGATATGTTACAGGCGGTAATGCCAATGTTAAAAACCCTCCTAAAGCACCTGAATATAATCCAGATAAGAAGAGTTTTCTTCTTGTTGACGGATATAATATAATACATGCATTTAAGGAGCTATCAGAGCTTGCACAGGTCAATCTTGACAGTGCAAGAGGCAGGCTGCTTGATATACTGTGTAATTATCAGGCGATGAAGGGATGCGAATTGATTGTGGTATTTGACGCATACAGAGTGCCTGGACATGATGAGGAGTTTATAGATTTTCATAATATTCATGTTGTATTTACGAAGACAGCGGAAACTGCTGACCATTATATAGAAAAATTTGCACATGAGAATGGAAAGAAATATAATGTAACGGTGGCAACATCAGATGGTGTAGAACAGGTAATTATAAGAGGACAGGGATGCCTGCTTATATCTGCCAGAGAGTTCGAGAAAGAGATAGCTGCGATGGAGGAACACCTACGCGAAAACTACCTTAATAAGACATATTGATGATAACACATATATTTAAAACGAGGTGACATACGATGAGTACATTATGGGTTGTTGGTGATTCAACATTAAGTTCTTTTGATGACAAATACTATTATCCAAGATATGGATACGGAACCAAGCTTGGCTGTTATCTTAACAGCAAGGTGCAGGTTAATAATCTTGCACTTTCAGGAAGAAGCAGCTTAAGCTTTACTAAGGAAGAGAATTATAAGGAGCTTCTTGCAGGCATGAAAGCAGGAGATTTTCTTATAATCGGATTTGGACATAATGATGAGAAAACTGAGGCAGGAAGATATACAAGCCCGATAGGCGGCAGGGATAAGAAAGGCACATTTGCAGCATCATTATATGACAATTATATTAAGCCGGCACTTGATGTTTCATGTACACCAATACTGTGTACACCTATTGTAAGAAGAACTGCAACAGGAGAGTGGACAAAGCAGGAGCTTCACATAACTGATGACGCTGCACAGTTTAAGGGAGGGGATTATTCACAGGCAGTCCGTGACCTTGCAAGAGACCTTGGAATCGTCTGCGTTGATATGACTGAAAAGACAAAGGCTTTATATGAAGAGTTAGGACCAGAAGAGACAATTTATCTTCACGCATGGCCATCTAATAAAGAAGTAAGTGTTGACAATACACACACTAATATATGGGGCGGCAGGGTTAATGCTTTCCTTGTTATGCAGGAGCTTGAAAAGGCTGGAATATCAGGACTTTCAGAGAATATAGTTAATATAAGGGCAGATGAACCGCTTCCAGACAAGAACAGATATCTTGAAAAAAATGCTTCATACAAGCCGGTAGTGTTCAGCGATGAGCTTGCTGACAGCAAGAACTTCAAAGATGCATATGGATTCAAAGGCACAGTATTCGGTGATGTTACAACTCTGCCAACGGAATCTGATAATTATATACTTGAAGAAGTTCCAGGGGGAATACACATCGCGGTTAAGAATAATGATGGCAAGATATCTGCCGTTACAGACGGAATTGCAATGTACTATAAGAAGATTCCTGTAAATGTGAACTTTACCCTTAAGGCTAAGATGACAATTAATGATTATTTCTATAACAATCAGGTGTCATTTGGGCTTATGGTAAGAGATGATATGTATATTGATAAGAAAATGCCAGATGTACTTGGCGATTATGTAGCGGCAGCACCACTTAACCTTACTTATAAAGACCAGGCATGGAGCTGTTTTGCAAGAAAGAACAGCGGACTTATGCAGGGAAGTGTGACAGGAAGAGAACTTAAACCAGGTGATACAGTAGAAGTATGTATAAAGTCTAATCCGGACGGATATGCAGTAAAATTAGGCGATGGAGAGTTCTTAACAGGCGGATTTGATTTTAAGCTGACAGCCGTAGACCCTAAGCATGTATACGCAGGATTCTTCGTTTCGAGAAATGCGGATGTTACATTTACGGATATAGAATATACAGAGAATTAATACAATTTTTATATATGATTGTATTTAATTTTACATAGGAAAATGTTACAATTACATCAGAAATATCGTGAAAAATAGCGTTGACGCGGAAATGAGGTATATTATGAAACTAACATTTTTAGGCGCGGATCATGAGGTAACAGGAAGCTGTCATTTCTTACAGGCGGCAGGTCTTAATATTCTTGTAGACTGCGGTATGGAACAGGGCAATGATGTATATGAAAACCAGGAACTTCCTATTGCAGCATCTGATGTGGATTGCATATTGCTGACGCATGCACACATTGACCATTCAGGTCTTATTCCTCTTATGTATGTGAATGGATTCAGGGGACAGGTGTATTCAACATCAGCTACGGCACAGCTGTGTGAGATAATGTTAAGAGACAGCGCACATATTCAGATGTTTGAAGCTGAATGGAGAAACCGGAAGGCTGCCAGATCAGGAGGAAAACTCAAGGAATTTGTTCCACTGTATGATATGGATGCAGCAGTTAATGTCTGCAAGCAGTTCGTAGGCTGTGAGTATGACAGGGTATATGATATTGCAGAAGGAATTAAGATAAGATTTACAGATGTAGGACATCTTCTTGGTTCAGCAAGTATTGAGGTATGGGCAACAGAGAAGACAGAGAATGGTGATGTAACAGAGAAGATTGTGTTTTCGGGTGATATAGGTAATATTAACAAGCCGATAATTAAAGACCCGAAGCATGTCAGGGATGCCGACTATGTAGTTATGGAGTCAACTTATGGTAACAGAAGCCACGGAGGAACTCCTAATTATGTGGAAGATTTAACTGATATATTTAAGAGAACATTTGAAAGAGGCGGTAATGTTGTTATTCCGTCCTTTGCAGTAGGAAGAACTCAGGAACTGCTTTATATCATAAGAAAGATTAAAGAAGATAATCTCGTTGGCAGAGATTTTGATGTATATATGGATAGTCCACTTGCTATTGAAGCGACGAACATATTTATTAAGAATGTGGAGAGCTGCTTTGATGATGATGCAGTAGAACTTGTAAGAAAGGGGATTAATCCGCTTTCATTTCCAGGACTTAAGTATGCAACTACGGGTGATGAATCAAAGCAGATTAACTTTGATCCTAATCCTAAGGTTATTATTTCTTCATCAGGTATGTGTGAAGCGGGAAGAATAAGACATCACCTGAAGCATAATTTGTGGAGACCAGAGTGTACAATTGTATTTGTCGGTTATCAGGCTGTTGGAACAACAGGCCGTATAATAGTTGATGGTGCAGAGGAGATTAAACTTTTTGGCGAACCGATACAGATAAAGGCAGAGATTGTACAGCTTAAGGGTTCAAGTGGTCATGCTGATAAAGATGGGCTTCTTTGTTGGATTAATGCATTTGACACAAAGCCTAAAAAGGTGTTTGTTGTGCATGGCGAAGACAGTGTGTGTGACGAGTTTACGGAATGCCTTAAAGAAGAATATGGTTATGATGCCATGGCACCATATACAGGCGGAAGTTATGACCTTATTGCAGACAGAGTTATCTCTGAAGGTGTTAAGGAAAGAAAGACTAGAAGAACGACGAGTACACAGCGTGGTAAAACTGTATTTGACAGACTTGTTGCTGCTGGAAAGCGCCTCATGACAGTTATTACACACAATGAGGGTGGTACGAATAAAGATCTGGCTAAGTTTACAGATCAGATTAATGCATTATGTGATAAATGGGACAGGTGATTATGATGAAGATGCTGTTTGTTTTTAATCCAAACTCAGGAAAAGCTCAGATTAAGAACCAGCTGATGAAGATAATACAGGTGTTTTCTAAGGCTGGATATGAGATTACTGTATATCCGACTAAGGCATCGCTTGATGGCTATCAACACATTTTAGATAATGAAGGCAGGTATGATGTCATAACATGTAGTGGTGGAGATGGTACTCTTAATGAAACGGTTGCGGCTGTTCTTAAGTATAAAGGAGAGAAGCCGCCGATAGGGTATATTCCTAGTGGAACAACGAATGATTTTGCTGCGAGTCTGGGAATTCCAAGAAATATGACGAAGGCCGCTGTTAATATAGCAAAGGGTAAACGTTTTCCTTGTGATGTAGGAATTGTAAATGGAGAACGCTCATTTAATTATGTTGCTGCATTTGGGGCGTTTACAAGGGTTTCTTATGGAACTCCACAGAATCTTAAGAATATACTTGGACATCAGGCTTATGTAATTGAAGCAGTCAGAAGCTTATCAACTATTAAATCACAGTATATGCGTGTATATTCTGAGGAGATGAATGTTGAGGGCAATTTTGTATATGGAATGATAAGCAATACAGATTCAGTTGGTGGAATAAAGAATCTTACCGGCAATGATGTTAATCTGCAGGATGGATTATTTGAAGTTACCCTGATAAGAGAACTTAACAATCCTATAGCAGTCCAATCGCTTATCAATGCTTTTATAACTAAAGACCTAAGCAAATGTGACTGGGTATGTACATGGAAGGCCAAGTCTGTAAGGTTTGAATCACCACAGCCTGTATCATGGACACTTGATGGTGAATATGGTGGAGAACATACAGAAATACAGTTTTCTGTTAAGGAGAAAGCAGTTGATTTCCTGATAGGAGGAGTACCTGTTAATAACTAATTGATAATCATTAATAATATAAAGTGATAAAACCTTGTAAATTAATATGCAGGGTTTTGTCACTTTATTTTTTTACTAATTTTATACAGATAGGTAAAAATCAGACACAACTTAGATACAATTTAGCTGTTTTGCTTAAGAACAAGTAGAAATTAAACAAAAATAAGATGATAATAAATGTAGATAACAATGTGTTTTAAGAAACAATACTGCGATAATTTTAATAATTATCAGACAATTACAAATAAATATAATAATAGTTATATTATCAGACAATTAGAGCGAAAAAATATTTACAAAACCTATAAAACAGGAGTATATTATGTGCAAGCAAAGCTTTAGAATATACGAAAGGATGATTAGACTTATGGAAAATGAAATCAAACAGCCTGGTCTTTACAGATCTGAACTTGAGCATGATGCCTGTGGTATCGGAGCTATTGTAAGTATTAATGGAATTAAGACACATCAGACAGTATCTGATGCTTTAAGCATTGTAGAAAATCTTGAGCATAGAGCTGGTAAAGATGCAGAAGGAAAGACTGGTGATGGTGTTGGTATCCTTCTTCAGATATCACACAAATTCTTTAAGAAAGCCGTAAAGCCATTAGGAATTGAGCTTGGAGATGAGCGCGATTACGGCGTTGGAATGTTTTTCTTCCCACAGGATGAACTGGCAAGAAACAGAGCCAAGAAGATGTTCGAAATCATTGTTGAGAAGGAAGGACTTGAGTTCTTAGGTTGGAGAGATGTTCCAACATTTCCTAATGTCCTTGGTAAAAAGGCAGTTGACTGTATGCCATATATCATGCAGGGATTTGTAAAAAGACCTGCCAATGCAGCTAAAGGAATTGAGTTCGACAGAAGACTTTATGTTGCAAGACGAGTATTTGAGCAGACAGCAGAAGATACAACTTACGTATGTTCATTATCAAGCAGAACGATTGTATACAAAGGTATGTTCCTTGTAGGACAGCTTCGTCAGTTCTTTGGTGACCTTGAAAATCCTGATTATGAGTCAGCTATTGCACTTGTTCATTCAAGATTCTCAACTAACACTAACCCAAGCTGGGAGAGAGCTCATCCTAACAGATTCATGGTACATAACGGTGAGATTAATACTATCAAGGGTAATGCCGACAGAATGTTAGCAAGAGAAGAGACAATGACATCTCCATATCTTGAAGATGAGATGTCAAAGATTACTCCGGTTGTTAATACTAATGGTTCAGATTCAGCAATGTTAGATAACACACTTGAGTTCTTTGTTATGAACGGCATGCCGCTTCCACTTGCTGTTATGATTACAATTCCTGAGCCTTGGATTAACAATGGTGCAATGGCACAGGAGAAGAAGGACTTCTACCAGTATTATGCAACAATGATGGAGCCTTGGGATGGTCCGGCTTCTATCGCATTTACAGATGGAGACTACTTTGGAGCAGTGCTTGACCGTAACGGTCTTCGTCCTTCAAGATATTATATCACTAACGATGGTTATCTTATTCTTTCTTCAGAGGTTGGTGCACTTCCAATCCCAGAGAGCAGAATTAGGTTAAAGGACAGATTAAGACCTGGAAAAATGCTTCTTATAGATACAGTTAAGGGCGAACTTATAGAGGATGATAAGCTTAAGGAAGAATATGCAACTAAGAACCCATATGGTGAGTGGCTTGACAGCAATCTTATACAGCTTAAGGATTTAAAGATTCCTAACAAGAAGGTTCCTGTTCATACTAAGGAAGAAAGAGCAAGACTCCAGAAAGCATTTGGTTATACATACGAGGACTTCAAGACTTCAATACTTCCTATGGCGCTTAATGGAACAGAGCAGACAGGAGCAATGGGTATTGATACACCACTTGCAGTACTTTCTAACAAACATCAGCCACTGTTTAATTATTTCAAACAGTTATTTGCACAGGTTACTAACCCACCAATTGATTCAATAAGAGAGAAGGTTGTTACATCAACAACTGTTTATCTTGGAACAGAGGGTAATATTCTTGAGGAAAAGGCTGAGAACTGCAAACAGTTAAGAATTAATGATCCAATCCTTACTAACACAGACCTTCTTAAGATTAAGAATATGAATGTTGAAGGATTTAAGGTAGAAACTATTCCTATTATATATTATAAGAACACTTCACTTGAAAGAGCTATCGATCACTTATTTGTTGAGGTTGACAGAGCACACAGAGAAGGTGCTAATATTATTATTCTTTCAGACAGAGGTGTTGATGAGAACCATGTTGCTATTCCTTCATTACTTGCGGTTGCTGCATTACAGCAGTATCTTGTACAGACTAAGAAGAGAACAAGCATGGCTGTAATCTTAGAGAGTGGTGAGCCAAGAGATGTCCATCATTTTGCAACTCTTCTTGGATATGGTGCTTCTGCAATTAACCCATATCTTGCACAGGAGAGTATTCAGGAGCTTATCGACCTTAATATGCTTGACAAGGATTATTATGCAGCAGTTGATGATTACAATAAGGCAATTATCACAGGTATTGTTAAGATTGCTGCCAAGATGGGTATTTCAACAATCCAGTCATATCAGGGTGCTAAGATATTTGAGGCAATTGGAATTAATTCAGATGTTATAGATAAATACTTTAAGGGTACAGTTTCAAGAATTGAAGGTGTGTCACTAAAGGATATTCAGGAAGATGTTGAGACACTTCACTCTAAGGCATTTGATCCACTTGGACTTTCTACAGATACTACTCTTGACAGTTCAGGCGCTCATAAGATGAGAAGCGGCAAGGAAGAACATCTGTATAACCCACAGACAATACATTTGTTACAGCTTGCTACAAGAACAGGAGATTACAAGACATTTAAGGAATATACAGCTCTTGTTAATAAGGAAGAGGGTGTTAAGAACTTAAGAGGTCTTATGAACATTAAGTTTCCTAAGAAGGGAATCAGCATTGATGAGGTTGAAAGTGTTGATTCTATCGTAAGAAGATTCAAGACTGGTGCTATGTCATATGGTTCAATATCAAGAGAGGCACATGAAACTATGGCTATTGCCATGAACATGCTTCATGGTAAGTCTAACTCAGGTGAAGGTGGAGAGGACATTGACAGATTAAAGGTTGGTCCGGATGGTCTTAACAGATGCTCTGCAATCAAGCAGGTTGCATCAGGAAGATTCGGCGTTACTTCAAGATACCTTGTAAGCGCACAGGAGATTCAGATTAAGATGGCACAGGGCGCTAAGCCGGGTGAAGGTGGACATCTTCCGGGAAAGAAGGTGTATCCTTGGATTGCAAAGACTCGTCTTTCAACTCCGGGTGTTGCGCTTATTTCACCACCACCACATCATGATATATATTCAATCGAGGATCTGGCACAGCTTATATACGACCTTAAGAATGCTAACAAGAATGCAAGAATATCAGTCAAGCTTGTTTCAGAAGCTGGTGTTGGTACAGTTGCATCAGGTGTTGCCAAGGCGGGCGCACAGGTAATTCTTATTTCTGGTTATGATGGAGGTACTGGTGCAGCTCCAAGAAGCTCTATACATAATGCCGGACTTCCATGGGAATTAGGTCTTGCAGAGGCACATCAGACTCTTACAATGAACGGGCTGCGTAATAAGGTTGTTATTGAGACTGATGGTAAGCTGATGAGCGGCAGGGATGTTGCTATTGCAGCAATGCTTGGTGCAGAGGAATTCGGATTTGCAACAGCTCCACTTGTAACTATGGGCTGCGTAATGATGAGAGTATGTAACCTTGATACATGCCCTGTTGGTGTTGCAACACAGAATCCTGAGCTTCGTAAGAGATTTACAGGTAAGCCTGAATATGTTGTTAATTTCATGAGATTCATTGCACAGGAACTCCGTGAGATAATGGCTGACTTAGGAATTAAGACACTTGATGAGCTGGTAGGAAGAACAGATCTGCTTGAGCAGAAGAATGTTGCCAAGAGCGGACGTTCAGCAGAGATTGATTTATCACAGATTCTTGATAATCCATATGTTAAGCAGACAAAGATACATTATGATAAGAAAAATGTATTTGATTTCGAACTTGAGAAGACAGTTGATGAAAAGATTTTACTTAAGAAGTTCGAATCTGCCATGGAGACAGGAAGCAAGAGAAGTCTTGAAATCGATGTTGCCAATACAGACCGTACATTAGGAACACTTCTTGGCGCTGAGATTACAAGAAGATTTGATGATAAGCTTGATGATGATACATATACAGTAAAATGTAATGGCGCAGGCGGACAGAGCTTTGGTGCATTTATTCCTAAGGGACTTACACTTGAGCTTGTCGGTGATAGTAACGATTACTTTGGTAAGGGACTTTCAGGTGGAAAGCTTATTGTATATCCACCAACAGGAAGTACTTATAAGGAAGACGAGAATATCATCATCGGTAATGTTGCATTATATGGTGCTACAAGTGGTAAGGCGTTCATCAATGGTGTTGCAGGAGAAAGATTCTGTGTAAGAAATTCAGGTGCAACAGCAGTTGTTGAGGGAACTGGTGACCACGGCTGTGAATATATGACAGGTGGTACAGTAGTAGTATTAGGCAAGACTGGCAAGAACTTTGCTGCTGGTATGAGCGGTGGAATTGCTTATGTTCTTGATGAAGACACAAGTCTTTACAAGAGAGTTAATAAGCAGCTCGTTTCAATGGAAGCAGTTTCTAACAAATATGATGTCCTTGAGTTAAAGCAGCTTATAACAGAACATGTTGCTTATACTAATTCTAAGAAGGGCAAGGAAATACTTGATAACTTCGGAGAATATCTTCCAAAGTTCAAGAAAATCATGCCACATGATTATAAGAAGATGCTTAACATGATAGTACAGATGGAAGAAAAAGGACTTAGCAGCGAACAGGCTCAGATAGAAGCATTCTATGCGGCTACCAAGTAGGGTGCGTAAGATGTAGAAAAAGGACAGTGCAGGTTTACCTGCAGCTGTACTTGTTCTGTATCTTGCATAGGCGACGCAGTCGCGACTGACAAAAGCGAAGCTTTTGGAAGTGCACCCGTAGGGACAGTGCAAGTTTATAACATACATGAAAGGAGCTAACCATGGGAAAGCCAACAGGATTTTTAGACTATGAAAGAGTTGAAGCTACAGCGGTTTCACCTAAGGAAAGAATAAAGAATTTTAATGAATTTCATACACCTCTGTCAGAAGATGAGCAGAGAAAGCAGAGTTCACGCTGCATGGACTGTGGCGTGCCATTCTGCCAGTCTGGTATGACAATAAAGGGAATGACTAGCGGATGTCCGCTTAATAATCTTATTCCGGAATGGAATGATCTTCTTTACACAGGAAACTGGGAACAGGCATATCACAGGTTACATAAGACAAGTAACTTCCCTGAATTTACAAGCCGTGTGTGTCCTGCACTCTGTGAGAAAGCATGTACATGCGGACTTAATGGCAAGGCAGTATGTACCAAAGAGAATGAAATGGCAATCATTGAACATGCATATGCCAAAGGTTATGCGAAAGCAAATCCTCCTAAGGTAAGAACTAAGAAGAGAATTGCTGTAGTAGGTTCAGGCCCTGCCGGACTTGCTGTAGCAGACCAGTTAAATCAGAGAGGACACAGTGTTACTGTATATGAAAGAGCTGACCGTATCGGTGGACTTTTAAGATATGGCATTCCTAATATGAAGCTTGAAAAGCATATAATTGACAGAAAGCTTGATATTATGAAGGAAGAAGGCATTGAGTTCGTAACTAATGCAAATGTTGGTGAGAACATTAAGGCTAAGAAGCTTATGGCAGATTATGATGCTGTAGTACTTGCGTGTGGTGCTGCTAATCCAAGAGATATCAATGCTCCTGGAAGAGATGCCAATGGAATATATTTTGCAGTAGATTTCCTTACAGCAACTACAAAGAGTCTTCTTGATTCAGGACTTAAGGATGGCAGATACATTTCTGCAAAGGATAAAAATGTTATCGTTATCGGTGGTGGTGATACAGGTAATGACTGTGTCGGAACATGTATAAGACACGGCTGTAAGTCGGTAACACAGCTTGAGATGATGCCAAAAGCACCAGATGAGCGTGCGGAGAACAATCCTTGGCCACAGTGGCCTTTAGTCTGCAAGACAGATTACGGTCAGGAAGAAGCAATTGCAGTATTCGGACATGATCCAAGAATATATACAACTACAGTTAAGGAATTCAAGAAGGATAAGAAGGGTAATCTTACAAGTGTTGTTACAGTAAAGCTTGAGTCTAAGACTGATGAAAAGACAGGAAGAAGAATGATGGTCCCTGTGGAGGGAACAGAAGCAGAGCTTCCATGTGAGCTTGTACTGATAGCAGCAGGTTTCTTGGGTTCACAGAAATATGTCACAGACGCATTTGGAGTTGAACTTACAGAAAGAACTAATGTAAAGACGGCAGCAGATGGATTTGAAACAAGTGTACCGGGTGTATTTACAGCAGGAGATATGCATACAGGACAGTCACTCGTTGTGAAAGCTATAAGACAGGGAAGAGACTGTGCAAGAGCAGTTGATTACTACCTTATGGGATATACTAATCTCTAATTTATGATTATCAGAATATGGCATGGATGATATGAAAACGGCTTAGATAAGCGTTTTCTGTGGCATCCGTGCCATATTTTAGTCTTAGTTAATGGTTGTTTTTATAAGTTTTATGGTGTATATTAGTCTCTGATATGGGAATTACAATATGAGGAAGCGGAGGAGATAATATGCTAACAGTGATGATTCTTTTGGATTCTGTGGAGAAGGTTCAAAGGTTTGTAAGTACAATTAGTAAGTACTCATGTGGGTTCGATGTTGAATCAGGATATAGCTGTGTTGATGGCAAATCATTAGTTGGTTTGTTCAGTCTGGATATCAGTAAACCATTACAGCTTACAATTAATGACGGAGAAGGCGAGATTGAGGATGTATTAAGGGATATACAGGAGTTCATGGAATACTAATTAAATATATCAGGAGAATAATAAGTTGAAGAAATTACTAGCAGTTATACTTTCGGTTATTATGGTATTTTCATTTGCGGCATGTGCAGGAAAATCAGCTAATAACGAAGGCGAGAGTCAGACAGAAGAGACAACAACAATAAGAATCGGAGCTATGGCAGGACCTACAGCAATGGGAATGGTTAAGCTGCGTAAAGATTCAGAGAATGGCAATACTAAGAACACATATGCATTTGAAGATTTTGCTACAGATGCATCTGCATTTGTAACACCACTTGCAACCGGAGAGATTGATATAGCAGCTGTTCCATCTAATCTTGCAGCTAATATATATAATAAGACGGAAGGCAAGGTCCAGGTTGTTGCTGTTAATACACTTGGAGTTCTTAATCTTGTAGAAAGAGGCAACACTGTCAACAGTATCAGCGACCTTAAGGGTAAGACTATATATGCTACAGGAATGGGTGCAGTGCCGGAATATACCATAAGATATATTCTTTCAGGTAACGGACTTGATGCCGACAAAGATGTTAATATTGTGTGGTGTTCAGATACAACAGAAGCACTTTCTAAGTTAAAGTCAGAAGATGGTGCAATTGCTGTTCTTCCACAGCCTTTTGTTACAGCAGCAAGTGCCCAGATTAGTGGTTTAAGAGTTGTTATGGATCTTAATGAAGCATGGGAGAAGATTAATAATAATTCTAAGATTGTTACAGGTGTAATTGTTGTAAGAAAAGAATTTGCTGAAAAATATCCAGAACAGCTTAAGAAGTTTATTGATGAATATAACGAAAGTGTTGCATATACTTCAAGCAATATTGATGAGACAGCACAGCTTATTGCTGAGTATGGAATTGTTGCATCAGAAGCAATCGCTAAGAAGGCTCTTCCTAAGTGCCATATTGTATGCTATATTAATAATAACATGAGAAGTGCACTAGAAGGATTCTTACAGGTGTTATATGACCAGAATCCTAAGTCGGTAGGTGGCAGTATGCCGAAAGATGATTTCTATTATGAATATTAATAAGAAGATATTGAATGTAATATATAAAGTGCTGGCAGTTATGCTGGCACTTATTTTATGGGAAATAGCTGCGCTAAAGATTGATTCACCGATATTATTAGTGACACCGGTACAGGTGCTTGGCAGATTATTTACTATATGGCATGAACCGGATTTTGCAGGAACTGTGTGGTTTACAATGTATCATATTGTCGGTGGATTTCTCGCAGGATTATTGTGTGGAATTATATGTGCAGTGCTTGCATATATATGTAAGCCTGTTGAATATATTCTGTGGCCGTGGATGGTTACAATTAAGGCAGTACCTGTTGCGTCTTTTGTGGTTATATGTCTTATATGGTTTACGGCAAAGAACCTGTCGGTGTTCATTGCATTTTTAATAGTTGTGCCTGTTATATACCAGAATACACTGACCGGTCTTAGAAGTACTGATAAAGGCATTAGGGAAATGGCAGATGTATTTCATATTCCTTGGATTCGCAGAATACGTTATATTATCATGCCACAGCTTTCACCTTATCTTATATCAGCAGGAAGAGTTACTGCTGGTATGGCTTGGAAAGCAGGAGTGGCAGCAGAGATTATCGGAATGCCCAAAGGTTCTGTTGGACAAATGCTTTATATGTCGAAAATATATCTTGATACGGATGATTTGCTGGCGTGGACGGTTATAATTGTTGTATTGAGTGTGATATTTGAAAAACTTGTTGTGCTTACTTTAAAAGCAGCACTAAAAAAATAGCGTTGACAATGTGAATATTGCCAACGCTATTTTGCGTTAATTTTATTTGTGCATTGAAAATGCTGTTAAGTCATATTTACTTAAGTTGTCTGAAACATTACGGTTGTCTGCTTCGGCGAGCAGCTTGTCACGGTCTTTGGCAGCAAGAACAGGATTCTTTCCGCTTCTGTGACGGCTTGGTCCACCAACACAGCCGCCTTCACATACCATTCCCTCAATGAAATCTGCGGGGAGTTTTCCTACTTTAAGAAGTGTAAGTGCTTTCTTACATTCGGCAGCACCTGAGCATTTTTCTATATTGAATTTATCAGGGTCAGCACCTGCTTCACGCATACATTGTGCAACAGCAGCGGAAACACCGCCTCCGTTACCGAATCTTTTACCATATATGCTTGCCTGCTGGTCGCTGTTTTCCTCAGGCTCAAGAACTACTTCTTTAGCCCGCATCATTGCTCTGAATTCACCGAGTGTAAGTACGAAATCAGCATTTCCCTGACCCTTATATTCCTGCTTTTCATTCTTCTTGGCTATACATGGTCCGATAAATACGGTTATTGTATCAGGATCTTCTGACTTAAGAAGTCTTGAAAGTGCAAACATAGGGGATATAGTTGTTGATATATGTTCTGCAAGCTCAGGATACTGTTTCTTAATCAGATTAACAAATGCAGGACAGCATGAGGTTGTAAGCTTCTTTCCTTCTTTAGCTGCTTCAAGCCATTCTTCTGCCTCGGCCTGTGCAGTAAGGTCTCCGCCAAGACCTACCTCATACATATCATTAAAGCCCAGCTTCTTGCATGCTGTGCGGATGCTGCTCATTGTTATTGTGTCTCCAAACTGTCCTTCAACAGCAGGTGCTACCATGGCAACGACTTTCTTTCCGTCTACGATTGCCTTTATTACATCAACTATATCAGTTTTAGAACCGATAGCACCGAATGGACAGGCGTGGATACACTGTCCGCACTGGATACATTTGTTTTCATCTATTTCACAGATGCCATTCTCATCCATTGTAATAGCATTGGCTGGACAGATTTTCTTACATGGCCTTATGAGGTCTGCGATTGCATTGTATGGACAGGCTTTGGCACACATGCCGCATTCCTTGCATTTGTCAGGGTCTATGTAGGCTCTGTCTCTTGTCATGCTTACAGCACCGAACTTACATGCCTGCTGGCAGGCTTTCATCATACATTTTCTGCAATTATCAGTTACGATATAGTGAGAAAGTGGACAGTCGGCACATGCGGCTTCAATTACCTGGATTATGTTATTGGCACCCGGATGGTCACTTTCTGTTGGACATTTGCCTTCTGCCAGGCGGATTCGTTGTCTTGCAATTTCTCTTTCTTTATATACACAACAGCGGAATCTTGCTTTAGGACCAGGAAACATCTTGTATGCCAGTTCGTCCTTTTCTTCTTCAAACCTTCCTGCATATGCGAGCTTGGCAACTTCATACAGGATTTCATGCTTGATATTCTGAATAGTAGCATCATTAGATAACATAATGAAACCTCCTTTGTAATAATTGACAAAAAATTATCGATTACTAATTACTATAGCAGATTTTTTAAAATGATTCTATATAAATGTGGTATTTTTTCTCATTATATGTAATAATATTTTTGAAAATCAAAATATATAAAGGGGGATTAATTATGCCTTACATTCCAATTATTCCAATCATTATTGTGGTACTGCTTATATTGTTATTCGCATTTGTACCAATGAGATTATGGATTACTGCATTAGCATCAGGAAGCCATGTCGGTATAGGAACTCTTATCGGTATGAGATTGAGAAAGGTTCCACCAGCAAGAATTGTGCTTCCACTTATTCAGGCAAGAAAAGCCGGATTACAGCTTAACACTAATCAGCTTGAGTCACATTATATGGCAGGTGGTCATGTAGACGCTGTTGTTAATGCACTTATTGCATCAAGCAGAGCCGGTATGAACATACCATTTGAGATGGCAGCAGCTATCGACCTTGCAGGCCGTGATGTTTTAGAGGCTGTCAGAATGAGTGTTAACCCTAAGGTTATTGAGACACCTAATATTTCAGCAGTTGCCAAGGATGGTATTGAACTGTTAGTTAAGGCAAGAGTTACTGTAAGAACTAATATTAACCAGTTGGTTGGTGGTGCAGGTGAGGCTACCGTAATTGCCAGAGTTGGTGAGGGTATTGTAACAACAGTAGGTTCAGCAGATTCGCACAAGAGCGTGCTTGAGAATCCTGATTCTATCTCCAAGGCTATATTACAGAAGGGTCTTGATATTGGAACAGCTTTCCAGATTCTTTCTATTGATATTGCGGATGTTGATATCGGAAGAAATATAGGCGCTCATCTTCAGAGCCTTCAGGCTGAGGCTGATAAGAATATTGCACAGGCTAAGGCAGAGGAAAGAAGAGCAGCCGCTGTTGCTCTTGAGCAGGAGATGAAAGCAAGCGTTGTAGCTGCTGAGGCAGAAGTACCTAAGGCTTTGGCTGAAGCTTTAAGAACAGGCAGAATGGGCTTTAAGGATTATTATGACCTTCAGAATCTGAAGGCTGATACTAAGATGAGACAGTCGATAGCAGGAGAAACAGAGAAGCCGGCAACTATTTAATGAACTTGTGAATTAAAAGGAAAGCGGATTTGTATGGAAATAATAATTATATGGGCAATATTCATTATTATAGTTATAATGAATATGAATAAAGCCAAGAAGATGCAGCAGGAGCGCATGCAGGAACACCAGCGTAATATGCAGGAACATAACCAGAATGTGCCGGAATATGGTAGTAATATGCATCGGATGCAGAATAACAGTTCTGGGAATGGCTCATTAAGCCACGGTGCTAATCTGAATAAGAAGGATGACAGCCATGCACAGTCTGCACCATACATGGTGAATTCTTATGGTGAAAAGCAGTACATTGATCCGTCTGTACAGACATATTCAGGTTCTCAGAAGATGACAAGTGCAGAAACTGAAAAGCTTAAGCAGGAGATTCGTTCAAGAAATGACTTTAATGGCAAGAATGTTACTTCGCATAGAGCAGAGGCACCGGTTCCGCAATATGTTACTCCACCGCCAGCAGCAGATAATGCAGCACCTGCAATGAAGACACTTGATAAAGCAGAATTTCATTCACCGGTTATGCAGGCGGGAAGCACTGGAACATATTCTGATATGACAGGCGGACATACATTTACACAGTATGACTGCGGACATGAATATAATGATGAGATTGTTCCACAGAGTCAGACGGGAGGTAAAGTTATTCTTGATGACCTTAAGTTTGATAAGAATGAGATGCGCAAGGCTTTTGTTATGCAGGAGATATTGAAAAGGAAAGTTATATAATTGGTTATTAAAGGATACTGTTTGTGAGTTGACTCATGACAGTATCCTTTTTATATATCATAAAATGTTTTTATAGTTCTTCTAAAAAGAGCTTCAATAAATTTTTTTGTTTATCTGTAAGCATAGAAACATTTATTGTATTGGCGTTTGGCTTTTCAAAACCGACTAGATAATCAGTAGAACAATGGTAGAAACGCGCGAGTGCAATAAGCATTTCCAAACTTGGTGTGCGCTCTCCCTTTTCATAGTTCGAGATAACAGTTGGTGATACATTTAGAGCCAATGCAACTTCTCGTTGGGATAGTTTATGTGTTGTCCGTTGTTCCTGTAAACGTTCTCCTAAACCATTAATCATAGATTACCTCCACTATTTTTCTATGATTTTACATTCTATATTATATCCGTAGGCTAATATAAAAATGCTCATAGCATTGTATTGTTTGCTAAAAGATGATATAATTACGAAAATGATATTGGGGATATGGTTAATAAATGCACTTTGTAAAGCAGTGGAGATATACAAAGGAGATAGCTTATGGATTTGGATAGAAGAGAATTACAGTGCATTCTGAATGCAATTAATGAGAATATTTTCTTTAAAGACACTAATGGCAGATATGTTTTATCGACACATGTATGTAATATGTTAAACAGCAACGGTGATTCTAGTTTTTCAATATATGGAAAAACGGATTTGGATATTCAGCCAGATAAAACACTTGGAAAAAAGTTTTATGAAGAAGATATGAATATAATAAAGACGAAAAATAACGTGAATTATATTGAGAAAATGCAGTTCGGAGAAGAGGTGTTTTATTATCAGATAAATAAAAATCCTGTATTAGATGCTGATGGAAATGTAATGGGTATAGTTGGGATTGTATAAGATATTTCTAATCTGATTAAATTACAAGAAAAGTTAAAAAATTATAGTATAACAGATATGATGACACAAACATATAACAGGTCTTTTTACGAATCAGGTGAATATAAAAATAAACTTAAATATCCAGTAGGTGTTGTTATGGCTGATATAAATAATTTGAAATATTATAATGATAATTATGGGCATAAAGAAGGCGATATCTTAATTAGGACCATTGTTAATAATATGCAGCGTTATATTAGACCTGTAGATGTATTAATAAGATTAGGGGGAGATGAATTTCTTATTCTATTACAGGAATGTGATAAAAAGGATAGTGATAAAATTATAAATCAGATAAAAAATTCTGAAGGTAATATAAAGTTACAGAACGTTACAGTGGGAACTTCTTATGGCATATCAATAGCGAATAACGAAGAAGAATTAAATGATTCAATTGCTGAAGCAGATAAAGCTATGTATGCAGATAAAAGGAAAAGCAAGAAAATATTGTAAAGCAGGAAGAGGTGCTCAGTATGTTTTCAGAAGCGTTGAGAATATTGGACAGGAATATGGCAGAGTTGATGGTCGACAGAATGAAGGATGAGATAGTGGATTTGAAGGAGCAGAATGATGAACTGCTGGAAGAACAGAGATAGCATTTACATTGAAAACAGATTGAATATGATTCAAAAAGAACCGTGTGATGACATAAAATCACACGGTTCTTTTAATCAGTGCAGAAGATGGGACTTGAACCCACACGCGGTAACCCGCACAAGAATCTGAATCTTGCTCGTCTGCCATTCCGACACTTCTGCATATATGATGTATAACAAACTTAATAAGTTACACAACATTGATATTTTATAGGAGATTTGAAAATGTGTCAATATGAATAGCTGTCATTTTTAAAATTTCTTATCTGAAAGGGAATCGAGGCTGGTTGGATTGGACGTTGAAGTGGAGGGAAGGCACGATGAAGTCCAAAAAAGAAGTCAAAGCTGTTCGGATTGGACGTTGAAGCAGAGGGAAGGCACGATGAAGTCCAAAAAAGAAGCCAAAGCTGGTTGGATTGGACGTTGAAGCAGAGGGAAGGCACGATGAAGTCCAAAAAAGAAGTCAAAGCTGGTTGGATTGGACGTTTATGCAGAGGAAAGGCACGAAAAAGTCCAAAAAGGAAGTCGAAGCATGAAAAAACAGAAAATTCAAAAAATTTCAAAAAAGTTTAAAAAAGCTGTTGACATTATATTGATGTGGTGATATTATAATCAAGTCGTCAGCAAACAGCGAGCGACACGAAAACAAAACAAGCAGTCGTGGCGGAATTGGCATACGCGCTAGACTAAGGATCTAGTCCATATTGCTTGGGTGCGGGTTCAAGTCCCGCCGACTGCACTAAAAGCACCGAGGTAACCTCGGTGCTTTTTTTGTGCATGCAGCGATGAGAGAAAACATGGAAAGCTCACAGTTGTGCGGGCAGCGATGAGAATAGATGTAGAAAGGAAATTATATGAATACAGCATTAACAATAGCAGGAAGTGATTGCAGCGGAGGAGCAGGAATACAGGCGGATTTAAAAACATTTGCAGCACATAAGGTATATGGAATGTCAGCAATTACTGCCCTTACAGCACAGAATACTTTAGGAGTTACAGGAATATCGGAATCTTCACCTGAATTTTTTAAGGCACAGCTTGATGCAATATTTACAGATATATATCCTGATGCAGTTAAGATAGGAATGGTTGCGTCAAAGGAACTTATTGAAACAATAGCAGATGCGTTAATTACATATAAGGCAAAAAATATTGTTCTTGACCCGGTTATGGTATCAACAAGTGGAAGCAGACTTATTAAAGAAGATGCAGCAGAGGTTCTTAAAGAACGCCTGATGGTGCTTGCTGATGTTATAACTCCTAATATTCCGGAGACAGAGGTTCTTACAGGAATGACTGTTGACAGTGCAGATTCAATGGAGAAAGCAGCGATAAAGATATATGAACATCTGAAGACAAAAGGCGGTAATGCGGCTGTCTTAGTAAAAGGTGGACATGCAGTTCATACAGCTAATGACTGTCTGTGCGTAGATGGCAGTATAGTGTGGCTTAATGGAGAAAGGATTGATAATCCTAACACACATGGAACTGGCTGTACATTGTCATCAGCCATTGCAGCTAATCTTGCACAGGGATTATCAATAGAAGAAAGTGTGAAGGCAGCTAAGGAGTACCTGACAGGTGCGTTGAAAGCAGGGCTTAATCTTGGAAGCGGCAGCGGCCCGCTTGACCATACATACTGGCTTGATATTAATAAGTAGTAGAAGGAGAGACAGATGGACAGCTTCTTATATAGTATAAATGCAACGGTACCAATATTTTTAGTTATGATAGTTGGCTGGGTAATAAAGCAGCTTGGCGTTATAGATGACCATTTTGCAAATGTGGCTAATAAATATGTATTTAAGGTGGCACTTCCAGTACTGTTATTCAGGGATTTAGCAGCAGCAGATTTTAAATCGCAGTTTGATGTTAAGTTTGTACTGTACTGCATGATTGTTACTACTATAATGTTTAGCGGAATATGGATATGCACAGAGATATTCATGAAGGATGATACGCAGAAGGGTGCATTTGTGCAGGCATCATTCAGAAGCAGTGCGGCGATACTTGGGATGGCATTTATACAGAATATGTACCAGAGTACAGGAATGGCACCACTTATGATAGTTGCTGCAGTTCCGTTGTTTAATATATTTTCGGTAATAGTGCTTACCTTTAAGGCACATCCTGAGTGTCATGGCAGCACAGAAGAACAATCTACGGATAAGAAAGAAAACATTAAAAAAGCGTGCTTTAATATTGTAACTAATCCGATAATTATAGGAATTGTGCTGGGGTTGTTATCTTCTCTTGCAGGATTAAGATATCCGGTAATTATCAATAAGACAATTAATAATATTGCGCAGACAGCTACACCTGTTGCACTTATATGTATTGGTGCGTCATTTGAAGGGAAAAAGGCAATTAAGAAGATTAAACCTACGGTTATTGCTACATTTTTAAAACTCGTGGGTCTAGCAGCAATATTTCTTCCTATAGCAGTAAAAATGGGATTTCGTAATCAGGAACTTATGGCAATTCTTATTATGCTTGCTTCACCATCTACAGTTACCTGCTTTGTTATGGCTAAAGGTATGGATAATGACGAGGTGCTGTCATCAAGCATAGTTGTGCTTACAACATTACTTTCAAGTGTGACTCTTACAGCGTGGATATTTATATTGAGAAATTTTGGACTTATTTAGAATATTTATAGTGTTTTTATCAGGTGATTCATGTTATAATAGACAAGCTTGATTTACTGTGGTAAAGTGAAAGCATATTAAAGCGAGAAAGGCATGGATTTTTATATGGCTAAGAATATCAGAAAAGCCGTCCTGTTACTGGCAATGTTGTCTGTGATTGTGGGAATGTTCACAGCATGCAGTAATAAAAAGAGCGATGATGGACGAACTACATTTACAGTAGGATTTGATGCGGAATTCCCACCTTATGGTTACAAGGATGATAGTGGAGAGTATGTAGGTTTTGACCTTGATCTTGCACAGGAAGTATGTGAAAGAAATGGCTGGAATCTGGTTAAGCAGCCTATTGACTGGGATTCTAAAGATATGGAGCTTAGTTCAGGCTCTATTGACTGTATATGGAACGGTTTCACGCTTAATGGAAGAGAACGTGAGTATACATGGTCTAAGGCATATATTGATAATTCACAGGTTGTTATAGTTAAATCTGGTTCAGGAATAAAGAAGTTAGAAGACCTTAAGGGTAAGGTTGTTATTGTACAGGCTGATTCATCAGCTCTTGCAGCATTTACAGGAGAGGATGCGACAGAAGAAAATCTTGCACTTGCGGCACAGTTTAAGACACTTCAGCAGGTATCTGATTATAACTCAGCATTTATGAACCTTGAATCAGGTTCGGCAGATGCTGTATGTATGGATATGGGTGTTGCAAAGTACCAGCTTGAGCAGAGAGGTAACAAGTTCACAATGCTTGATGAGACTGTTTCATCCGAACAGTATGGTATTGGTTTTAAGTTAGGTAATACAGCATTAAGAGATGAAGTTCAGACAAGCCTTAATGATATGCTTGCAGATGGCACATTTGACAAGATTGCTGAAAAATGGGGACTTACAGACAGCGTATGTCTTGGAGAAGAAGGAACAGACAGTGCCTATCTCCTTGACAGCACCAGTACTGCTAAGGCTTCTTTTGGTGAAAGGCTTGTGGATATAGTTAAGCAGCTTTCATCAGGAATGTTAGCAACTCTTGCAATATTCTTCTTAACACTTATATTCTCAATGCCGCTAGGACTTCTTGTATGTGAAATAAGAAAGTCAAGAATAGGCATTGTAAGATGGATTGCGAGAATATACATATCTATAATGAGAGGAACTCCTCTTATGTTACAGCTTCTTGTTGTGTTCTTCGGACCATATTATCTGTTTGGAATGAAGGTTACGGCAACATACAGATTCTATGCTGTAATTATTGGATTTGCACTTAATTATGCAGCATATTTTGCAGAAATATACAGAGGTGGAATTGAGAGTATACCTAAGGGACAGTACGAGGCAGCAGAGGTACTCGGATATTCCAAGGTACAGACATTCTGGAAGATTATATTTCCTCAGATGGTTAAGAGAGTACTTCCTCCGGTTACTAACGAGGTTATAACACTTGTTAAGGATACATCACTTGCATTTGCACTTGCTTACACAGAAATGTTTACACTTGCCAAGCAGGTAGCGGCTTCAACAGCAAGTATCATGCCATTATTCATAGCAGGATTGTTCTATTACATTTTCAATTTCCTTGTTGCTATGGTTATGGAAAAGTTAGAAAAGCGTATGCAGTATTTTGATTAAGGAGGATTTTAATATGAAGAAATTATTAGAAATATCACATTTAAAGAAATCCTTCGGCGATACTGAGGTGCTTAAGGATATATCAATGGAAGTTAACGAGGGTGAGGTTGTTGCAATTCTTGGACCTTCCGGCTCTGGTAAATCAACACTGCTTCGTTGTGCAACACTTCTTGAGACAATGGATGCAGGAACTCTTAAGTTAGGTGGTGAAACTGCATGTGAGGACAAGGACGGAGTTTCAGTGTATGTTGGAAAGAAAGAATTAAGAGAAATCAAGAATACATATGGACTTGTGTTCCAGAACTTTAATCTTTTTCCGCATTATACAGTTATGAAAAATGTTACTGATGCACCTGTTTGTGTCCAGAAAAGGGACAAGAATGAAGTAGAGAAAGAAGCCAAAGAGCTTTTAAAGAAAGTTGGACTTGATGGCAAGGAGAACAGTTATCCATGCCAGTTGTCAGGAGGACAGCAGCAGCGAGTTGCGATAGCAAGAGCACTTGCAATGAATCCTGAAATGCTTTTCTTTGATGAGCCTACATCAGCACTTGACCCTGAGATTACTGCAGGAATTCTTAAGGTTTTAAGACAGCTTGCTGATGAAAAGATGACAATGATTATCGTTACACATGAGATTGAGTTTGCAAGAAAAGTTGCAGACAGGGTAATATTCATGGATGGCGGAGTTATTGTTGAGCAGGGAAAGCCGGAGGATGTTATTGACAATCCAAGTAATGAAAGAACCAAAGCATTTTTACAGAAGATGGAAAAATAATTATTTATGTGTATACAAACTAAATAGCTGGATATAATTATGAATGGGAAGTTTTTTAATGAGAAAACTTCCCATTTTCTTGCATTGTGGATTTGGTTGTATAATGCTAGAATTGTATTGCTAAAGTTAGAAGAAACTAACTTGAAAGATTACAAAGCATTTGTTTAGGAGGATTATATGGCAGCATATTTAGAGATTGAAAAGGTTATAGGCAGAGAAATTCTTGATTCAAGAGGCAATCCTACAGTTGAGGCAGAGGTTTATCTTGCGGATGGAACTGTTGGAAGAGGCGCAGCACCTTCAGGAGCATCTACAGGTGAATTTGAGGCGCTTGAGTTAAGAGATAAGGATAAGTCAAGATATTTGGGAAAGGGTGTTACTAAGGCAGTAGAGAACATAAACACTGTTATTAATGACTGCCTCTTTGGAATAGATGCATCTGATATATATGCAGTTGATGCAGCGATGATTAAAGCTGATGGAACTAAGGATAAGTCTAATCTTGGTGCAAATGCTATTCTTGCGGTATCTATTGCAGCAGCAAGAGCAGCATCTGTCTCTCTTGATATTCCTCTTTACAGATTCCTAGGCGGAGTATCAGGAAACAGGCTTCCTGTTCCAATGATGAATATTATTAATGGAGGCTGCCATGCATTATCAAGTGGGCTTGATGTTCAGGAATTCATGATTATGCCTGTTGGGGCACCAAGCTTTAAGGAATGCTTAAGATGGTGTGCAGAGGTATTTCATGCACTTGCAGCTATACTTAAAGAAAGAGGACTTGCAACCTCTGTAGGCGATGAGGGTGGCTTTGCTCCGGCACTTAAGTCAGATGAGGAAGCAATTGAGACAATATTACAGGCAGTAGAAAAGGCTGGATATAAGCCGGGCAGGGATTTTAGGATTGCAATGGATGCAGCTTCTTCAGAGTGGAAGAGTGAGAAAGGAAAGGGTTATTACAAGCTTCCTAAGGCTGGAACAGAGTATACAGCAGAGGAGCTTATTGAGCACTGGGCTAAATTATGTGAGAAGTATCCTATTATATCTATTGAAGATGGTCTTGATGAAGAGGACTGGGAAGGCTGGAAGAAGCTTACAGACAGACTTGGAGATAAGGTTCAGCTTGTAGGTGATGATCTTTTTGTTACTAATACAGAGAGACTCTCTAAGGGAATTGAACTTGGAGCAGGTAATGCAATTCTTATCAAGCTTAATCAGATTGGTTCAGTTTCAGAGACACTTGAAGCTATCAAGATGGCTCATAAAGCAGGATATACAGCAATCAGCTCACACAGATCAGGTGAGACAGCAGATACAACAATAGCAGACCTCGCTGTTGCTCTTAACACTTGCCAGATTAAGACAGGTGCTCCTTCAAGATCAGAAAGAGTTGCTAAGTATAACCAGCTTTTAAGAATTGAGGAACAGCTTGGCACTAGTGCAGTATATCCGGGAATCAGGGCTTTTAATGTTAATAATGATTAATCATTTGAAACAGATATTGAAAAAATATTAAGAAAGCCTTATAGTTGTGTATGATTATAATATATGTAACAGGAAGGCAGAACAATGATTAAGAAATTAGGAAGAAACGACCATTGCTGGTGTGGCAGTGGTAAGAAATACAAAGCGTGTCATGAAGCATTTGACGATAAGTTAAGATATCTTGAGGATATTGGACATATTGTTCCATCACACAAGTTAATCAAGACACCTGAACAGATTGAGAAGATTAAAGAGAGTGCCAGGATAAATGTAGCATGCCTTGATGCGGTTGCAGCAGCAATACATGAAGGCATGAACACTGCTGAGATTGATAAGATTGTATATGATGTAACTACTGATATGGGAGGAATTCCAGCACCACTTAATTATGAAGGATATCCTTACAGTGTGTGTACATCTGTTAATGAGCAGGTATGCCACGGATTTCCATCTAAGGATGTTATCCTTAAGTCAGGTGATATTGTAAATGTTGACTGTTCTACAATTCTTCATGGATATTTTTCAGATTCATCAAGAATGTTCTGTATAGGTGATGTTAAGCCTGAGGTAAAGAAGCTTGTTGATGTTACTAAGGAATGTGTTGAATTAGGACTTGAGCAGGTTAAGCCTTGGGGCTTCTTAGGCGATATGGGACAGGCAGTACATGACCATGCATATGCTAATGGATATACTGTTGTAAGAGAAATCGGCGGCCATGGAGTCGGACTTGAATTTCATGAAGACCCATGGGTTGGGTACAACACCAGAAAAGGAACAGATATGGTTATGGCTCCGGGAATGATGTTTACAATAGAGCCTATGGTTAATATGGGTAAGGTAAATGTCGTTACAGATGAAAAGAACGGCTGGGAAGTATCTACAGCTGATGGACTTCCTTCAGCACAGTGGGAAATTCAGGTTCTTGTAACAGAGGACGGACATGAAGTAATAAGTTGGTAAGAAATAAAATAAGTTCCTGCCAATCAGGCACGCTTTCGCTGCTCTCGCCTCGCAGCGGTACTAAATTCGCGTTACACGCTCATTAAGTACCGGCGGGCTCAAAGCGCCTGATTGGCAGGAACTTTTTTATTGATGTGATACCTATAGGTAGTCGCATTATGGGGTGCTTGATAGGTAATTTTGATAAATAACTACTAAGATAAACGTTAAAAAAGCCTATAAGATGTAAAAGATGCATACATCTTATAGGCTTTTTCGTTATTCAAGCTGGATTAAAAAGAAATTAAGTAGAAATATTACCTATTAATCATACATTTTAATTGTTATTATAGGTAGGGCATAATAATATATGTAAAATAACCTGGTTAACACAGTTTATAAGTATATTCAGCACACAAATGACATTGTATATCCAGAATTAGACGACTTGTCGTCTATCTGACAGTAGATATCCGGTGTTAAGAGGCAGTTCACAGACATCAGACTGTCATATAATTATCATCATATAACCGCCTTCTGTGTCCATTTTCCACGGATGAATCTTATAAGGAATGCAAGTGAACGGAATCCCCAGTCGATGAACATACCAAACCATACGCCTAGTACCCCAAGTCCTAATGTACCACCAAGAAGGTAACTGCTTCCCACACGGAATGCCCACATAGAGAAGATGCTTACCATCATTGTGTATTTGGCATCACCGGCAGCACGGAGAGCATTAGGCATAGTAAAGCTAAGTGGCCATATGAATATTGCTACAATTGAGAAGCAATGGATAAGGCTTAAACCGGTTTTTGTTGCTTCCGGTGACAGATGGAAAAGTCCTACCACAGGAACGGCAACTATTGTCATTACAATGTTGGTTGCAAGAATACCTGCATATGCAATAAACATAAGTTTTTTTCCATATCTTTTGGCTTCATCAGGCTTCTTTGCACCTATACACTGGCCAATAACAGTAATCATTGCCATGCCAATTGCGTTACCCGGAATATTGGCAAACATTGTAACAGAATTGGCAACAGAGTTGGCAGCGATGGCAGCAGTACCAAATGTTGAAACAAGGCTTGAAACAGAAAGCTTACCTATCTGGAACATGCCGTTTTCCAATCCGCTCGGAAGACCAATAGACAGAATCTTCTTAATGATAGAAGGTGATGGAAGAAAATCTTTGCAGGTCTTTATTCTTATTGCTGATTCTGTTCTGAACATAAGTCCAATAATAATTATGGCTGATATGATTCGCGAAATAAGAGTGGCTAAAGCTACACCGGCAACCCCCATATCAAATACAAATATAAATAAAGCATTCCCACAAATGTTGATTATGTTCATGATAAGGCTTGTGTTCATGCTTATCTTACTGTTTCCAATACTTCTGAAAAGTGCAGCACCTGCATTATAAACACCAAGGAACGGGTATGAGATTGCTGTTATATAGAAATATATACTTGCACTTTCAAATACATCTTTTTCAATCTTGCCAAATATGAAATTGATGATACCGTGATTGCCAATGAGAGAGATAACCATCAGTAATGATGACAGTGTACTCATAATAAATATAAGCTGTCCGGCAGATTTCTTGGACATATTAATGTTCCTGCTGCCAAGATACTGGCTGCATACAACAGCACCTCCGGTTGCGAGAGCTGATAATATCTGGATAAGCAGGTTACTTATATTATCAACAAGTGCGACACCTGAAACGGCAGCCTCTCCTGCTATTGATACCATGAATGTATCAACAAAGCCTACGCTGACAGCCAGCAGCTGTTCAAATATCAGAGGGATAATAAGTTTCTTTAAATCTTTAGATGTAAACATAATAATCTCCTATATTAATACATAGCATATCTTAATAATATAAAACAATAATTTATGTAAAAAAATAAGAAAATTAGCTGTATTTAATGCAAAATACATAAAAATTGCGAAAGACTTTTAAAAGAAGAGTGATTATCTGAACAATTCTTTAGAATAAATGATTGAAAATAAGACTTGTACATGATATAATACGATATAATTTGAATATATGAAGGAGGTATTGTCGTGAAACATATTAAGACAATCAGCAACCGCGTATTAAAGGATACAATGAAGCACGGCGGATGTGGCGAGTGCCAGACATCATGCCAGTCAGCATGTAAGACATCTTGCACAGTTGGTAACCAGAGCTGTGAGAATAAGAATAACTAGTATTTTTAGTAAGAGAGTGTCGAACTATTCTGCACTCTCTTATTTTTCGTAAATGTATAGAGAACATTTACGGTTTGGAGGCTTTTTAATGATACATCAGTATAAGAATAACGGCTATAACATCGTTTTAGATGTAAACAGCGGCTCTGTGCATGTTGTTGATGACATGGTATACGATATTATAGGGCTTTATGAGAATAATACTCTTGAGCAGATTACAGATGCGCTTAAAGACAGATATTCTGTTCAGGATATTAAAGAGGCATATGAAGAGATTGGCGAACTTAAGGAAGCAGGCCAGCTCTTTACAGAAGATATATATGAACCATATATAGATAATTTTAAGGACAGACCTACAGTTGTTAAGGCTTTATGTCTTCATATAGCACATGACTGTAATCTTGCATGTAAATATTGCTTTGCAGAAGAAGGCGAATATCATGGAAGAAGAGCTCTTATGAGCTATGAGGTAGGAAAGAAGGCACTTGATTTCCTTGTTGCCAATTCAGGCTCAAGAAAGAATCTTGAGGTAGACTTCTTTGGCGGTGAGCCAACAATGAATTTCGAGGTTGTTAAGCAGCTTGTCGAATATGGAAGAAGCATAGAAGAAGCTAATAATAAGAAGTTCAGATTCACACTTACGACTAATGGTATTCTTCTTAATGACGAGATTCTTGATTTCGCCAATAAGGAAATGAGCAATATTGTTCTTAGTATTGATGGACGTAAGGAGATTAACGACCTTATGCGTCCTACAAGAAACAATCATGGAAGTTCATATGACATTATAATGCCTAAGTTCAAGAAAGTGGCAGAGAGCAGAAATCAGATGAATTATTATGTAAGAGGTACATTTACACATAATAATCTGGATTTTTCAGAAGATGTTCTTCATCTTGCTGATGAAGGATTTGAGCAGATTTCTGTTGAACCTGTTGTTGCGCAGCCAACAGATTCCTATGCCATAAGAGAAGAGGATATTCCGTTCCTTTGTGAACAGTATGATATCCTTGCGAAAGAAATCATTAAGCGAAAGAAAGCTGGTAAAGGCTTTAATTTCTTCCACTTTATGATAGATATTAATGGTGGTCCATGTGTTGCCAAGAGATTGTCAGGATGTGGTTCAGGCTGTGAGTATCTTGCAGTTACACCTTGGGGAGATTTCTACCCATGTCATCAGTTTGTTGGCAATGAAGATTTCCTTATGGGTAATGTTGATGATGGAATAGTAAGACCGGACATCAGAGACATGTTTAAGAATAGTAATGTCTATTCAAAGGAAAAATGTAAGAATTGTTTTGCAAAATTCTATTGCAGTGGTGGTTGTGCAGCTAACTCATATAACTTCCATGGTAATATCAATGATGCGTATGATGTTGGATGTGAACTTCAGAAAAAGCGTATAGAATGTGCAATAATGATTCGTGCAGCTATGGCTGAGGAAGAATAAGTAAAAGGGAGAGTTTTTAACATGAAGTACAGTTTACCTAAGAAGATTATTTATTCAATAATCGTTGCTGTTTTACTGGTTGGACTTGTATTAACAGCATTTTTCGGACTTAATGGAAAGGGATACGGAAGCACATATGATATAGATCTTGGTCTTGATCTTGCCGGTGGTGTAAGTATCACATACCAGATTAAGGAAGATAACTTTACATCACAGGATGTAGAGGATACTATCTATAAGCTTCAGAAGCGAGTAGAAGGAAAGAGTACAGAGTCACAGGTTTATAAGGAAGGTGACAACAGAATCACAGTTGAGATTCCTGGAGTAACAGATGCTAATGAGATTCTTAAGGAACTTGGTACACCAGGTTCATTGGAATTCCTTGATTCCACAGGATATACAGCATTTTCACAGGGAAATGACTACACACCATTACTTACAGGTTCTGATGTAAAAGCTGCACAGGCTTACACAGATACTAATAGTCAGGAAGATACTCCTTATGGAGTGCAGCTTACATTTACAGATGAGGGATCAACTAAGTTCTATGATGCAACATCAGCTAATATCGGTAAAAGAATATATATTGTATATGATGGAGAAGTTGTAAGTGCACCTAACGTTAAGACAGCTATATCAGGTGGTACAGCAACTATCACAGGTATGGAATCATTCGATGAGGCAGATAACCTTGCAACATATATAAGAGTTGGTTCTATTCCTCTTACACTTGAGGAAGTAAGCTCTAACATTGTTGGTGCTCAGCTTGGACATGCAGCAATCAAGACAAGTTTAATTGCTGCTGCTATTGGTCTTGCGTTACTTTGTTTATTCATGATTGTTATGTTCAGAATTCCTGGACTTGTTGCAACATTATCACTGATTATCTATACATCACTTGTTTTATTCCTTGTAAGTGTATATGATCTTACTCTTACACTTCCGGGTATTGCCGGTATTATTCTTGGTATTGGTATGGCAGTAGATGGTAATGTTATTATCTACACAAGAATAAGAGAAGAGATTGGTGCCGGAAAGTCTGTAGAAAGTGCTATTCTTTCAGGTTATAACAAGGCAACATCATCTATAGTAGATGGTAACGTAACAACACTTATCGCTGCTTTAGTATTGTACATATTCGGTACAGGTCCAGTTAAGGGATTTGCTACAACTCTTGCAGTTGGTAATATCGTATCAATCTTTACATCACTTGTTATTACCAAGGTTATTATGAAGCTCTTATATAACTTTGGTATCAGGGATGCTAAGTGGTATGGTAAGAACGTATACAGAAAGACGCTTGATGTTCTTAGCATTAAGAAATGGGCTGCAATTGGCTCAGCAGTAGTTATTGCTGCAGGTATCATAACTATGGCAGTTCAGGCTGGTCTTGGAAACAGAGCATTAAACTTCAGTCTTGAGTTCGTTGGTGGTTCAACAACAACATTTACATTTGATAAAGAGTATACAGCAGAAGAGATTGAGGATAATATCATTCCTGTAATCAGAGATGCTGCAGGTATTACAGAGGTTCAGCAGCAGAAGGTTGCAGATTCAACACAGGTTTCCTTCAAGACATCAGATCTCTCACTTGAGCAGAGAGAAGCTATTGAAAATGCTGTTACAGCTAAGTACCCAATAAAGGATGGAACAATCGTTGAGACAGATACAATCAGCTCATCAGTTTCTGCAACAGTTAAGAGAGATGCTATTCTTTCAGTTATACTTGCTACAATCTGTATGCTGATATATATCTTTGTAAGATTCCGTGATATCAGATTTGCGTTAGCTGCTGTATTAGCACTTCTTCATGATGTACTTGTTGTTATTGCATTCTATGCATTTGCAAGAATTCCAGTTGGAACAACATTTATTGCATGTATGCTTACAATAGTAGGTTACTCTATCAACGGTACAATTATTATCTTTGATAGAATAAGAGAGCAGTTAAAGACAGCTAATTCGAAGACTAACATTACAGAGCTTGTTAACTCATCAATTACAAGCACAATGTCAAGAACAGTATATACATCTATAACAACACTTATAATGCTTATAGTTCTTTTCATTATGGGTGTAACTTCTGTTAAGGAGTTCACACTTCCACTTATCGTAGGTATTGTTGTTGGTGCTTACTCATCAGTATGCTTAACAAGTGCTATGTGGTATGTAATGGGTGGTAAGAAGAGAGGCGTTGTAGAAGAGAATAATAAAAAAGCAGCTTCTAAGAAAGAGGTTTTTGAAGACGGTTCTCAGGTTTAATTAACAGATACAATAAGTTTATGACATGGCGGGGATTGTATATCAGTTCCCGCCATAATTGGTTTAATAGTGAAACAGGGAGAAAAGAGTGAAAAGCAACTGGAGAGTATACACTAAGAAAGCTGATTTCAAAGCAATTGGGGAAAGATTTGGCATTGACCAGGTTATGGCAAGAATTATCCGTAACAGAGGGTTAGAAACGGACGAGCAGATAAATATGTATCTTAATGGGACCGTGGATGATATGCATTCGCCACATTTATTAAAGGATGCAGACAAATGTGTTGATATCCTCACAGACAAGATACAAGCTGGAAAGAAAATACATATTATCGGTGATTATGATATAGATGGAATATGTTCAACAACAATTCTCTACAAAGGGCTAAAGGCTGCAGGAGCAGATGTAACATTTGCAGTACCAGACAGAATTATTGACGGATACGGTATTAATGAGCACTTAATAGATGAAGCATATAATAATGGCACAGATACAATCATTACATGCGATAATGGAATTGCTGCGATTGCGCAGATTAAATATGCTAAAGAAAAGGGCATGACAGTAATTGTTACTGATCATCATGATATTCCGTTTGATTTCGTTGATGGAGAAAAGATACATAAAGTACCGCAGGCAGATGCAATCGTTAATCCTAAACAGGAGGACTGCCCATATCCATTTGATAAGCTGTGTGGAGCAGGAGTTGCATTTAAAGTAATTAAGATACTTTATGAAAAATGCGGGCTTAATCCTGCAGGGCTTGAAGAATATGCAGAGCTTATGGCAATTGCAACAATAGGGGATGTAGTTGATATATCAGATGAGAATAGGGTAATTGTTAAATATGGTTTAAAGCATCTGGCAGTAACTACTAATATTGGTATAAGAGCACTTGTAGAGGCGTGTGAGCTTGAGATAGACAAGATAAGCTCATATCACATAGGATTTGTTATAGGTCCATGTCTTAATGCAACAGGAAGACTTGATTCAGCAAGAAGAGCCATTGAACTGCTTCTTACTACAGATATGGAAGATGCGAGAAATAAGGCTTTAGAGCTTCGCACACTTAATGTTGAAAGAAAAGATATAACAGAAGAATATGCCGCTATTGCAATTGAACAGGTTGAGAACACTGAACTAAAAGACGACAAGGTGTTAGTTGTGTATCTTCCTGACTGCCATGAAAGTGTTGCGGGAATAATTGCCGGAAGAGTAAGAGAAAAATTCTACAGGCCTTCAATAGTAATAACTAAAGCAGAAGATGGTGCAAAGGGTTCAGGGCGTTCAATAGAAGGCTATAACATGTTTGAGGAGATAAGCAAATGTGGTAAGCTCCTTAACAAATATGGCGGACATCCAATGGCTGCCGGAATATCGCTTGATATTGATAAAATTGATGAATTCAGGAAAGCGCTGAATGAGAATCAGACAATGACAGAAAATGTACTAACGCCGACAGTGTGGATTGATGTGCCTATGCCGGTTGATTATGTTGATATAAAACTTATAAAACAGTTTGAGAAGCTGCAGCCTTTCGGGAAAGGTAATGAAAAACCGGTGTTTGCAGACAGAAATCTTACTGTCAGACAGTCAGCTGTGATTGGAAAAAATAAAAATGTATTAAGATGTCAGTTAGAAAGTGAGCATGGCAAGCTGGTGACAGCAATCAGGTTCAAATTAGACGGTCAGGAGATACCAGAGGTAGGAAGGAAGATATCTATGGTGTATTACCCTGATATTAATGAATATAATGGGATTGTTTCAATACAGTTTCGAATAGAAGACTGGAGATATGTGTAAGTAGCAGCCCTCCAATAAAAGAACCGTCGGTTCTTTGACCTGTACAGGTCAATGGGACCGGCGGTTTATATATTCTGTCTTATACTTAGAATAGACGATTTTCTGGCTGTTATACAGGCTGTAATATCCGGATAACAGATAACTTAATGCAATACACAGAATCGTGAATTTCATAGTTGATGCACCAAACATTTCGATAGATAGAATAAATGATGTGAGGGGGCAGTTAGTTACTCCGCAGAACACACTTACCATACCACATGCTGCACATAATCCGACAGGGAGTCCGAATATAGGTGCTAAGAAGCTTCCAAGCGTTGCACCCACGAAAAGAGTAGGAACAATTTCGCCACCTTTGAATCCACCGCCCAAAGTTACGGCTGTAAACAGCATTTTTAAAAGGAATACATACCATGCACAACTTGTTACAAAGCTTCTTGCAATAATATCTGAGCCTGCACCGAGATAATCAGTTGTGCCAAATATGTAACGCATGGCAATAACAAGAGTACCGGCAATAATTATTCTTATGTATGGGTTGTTTATGTAATCAGTGTAGAGCTTTGAAGTACCGTGTAAAACAACACACAGCAGAATGCTTGCAAGAGCAAAAAGTACGGACATGATGATGAATTTACTGCCATTAATAAAAGAAAAAGAAGTAATTTCATCAACTACAAAATGTGTAGATTCAAGTCCCAGTGCAGAGGCTATGCCCTGTGCTATAAATGCAGCGAGTACGCATGGCACTAAAGCAGCATAATACATAACACCGACGCTGATTACTTCCATGGAGAAAACAGCTGACGCAATAGGTGTTCCGAAAAGTGCCGAGAAACAGGCACTCATGCCGCACATAATCATAATTCGTGTATCTTTCTCATCGAATTTAAACAGCTTTGCAAATGTATTGCCTAATGCACCTCCTACCTGAAGTGCAGCACCTTCTCGTCCGGCAGAACCACCACACAGATGGGTAAGCAGTGTTGATACAATTATAAGGGGAGCAACTCTTCCCGGGACTTCATCATTCGACTGTATTGCGGTTATGACAAGGTTAGTTCCACGGTTTCCAGCTTCATGGACTATATTGTACATGAATACAATGATGATACCGGCAACAGGCAGTCCGAATAGTAAAAATGGGTATTCAACGCGCAGGCTGCCTACATAACCAAGCATCAGGTGAAATACAGCACCGACAGAACCAATAAAACAGCCACATACAACCGAGCAGAATAACCATTTGAAAAGAGTTATTACTGCAAGCTTAAGCCGTTGAATATATTCAAACATAGTTTCTTTATCCATATTCCAGACCTCTATATTATTAGAAAACTTTTCTGCTCATATTACTGTTATGATAAGCAGGATCATTAGTAACATCATCAATAAACCATGAAGGGGCAGTATATGAATTAGCAGCTTCGATAGTTGGAAATTCAACTTCTGCAAGGATAGTGCCAGTAAAGAGCCCCTCAAATATGTCAAGTTCAATAGTATATCCATTGCCATCAGGGATTTCATAACGCTTCTTGGTGATGATATTGCCATCAGCTTTCTTAATCAGATGTTCATAGGCTTCTTTGTTAAGTGGAAGATTATATTCTTCCCTGGCCATCATTCCGCCACCCTTATAAGTGAGATAGTAATTATCATTGTCGCGTCTTACACGGACAACAGGAGCAGTGTTAAGATAGCCCTGTTCAATAAAGCGGCAGGGATAAGAATCTATATTGTCAGGGATGCCTGACACAAGATACTTGCGTTCGATTTCCATAATTAATAAACCTCAATTTCATGAACTTAATTAAATAAAGAGAAAAAAGGCTGCCACATAAGTGACAGCCTTTAAAAGTCATAATTAATTACTTCTTCTTAGACTTCTTAGCTGGAGCTGCAGGTGTGTTAACAACATCCTTTAAAGCCTTACCAGCCTTGAACTTTGGAGCCTTAGAAGCAGGAATCTTAATAGCTTCGCCTGTCTGAGGATTCTTTCCTGTTCTAGCAGCTCTTTCAGCAACTTCAAATGTACCGAAACCTACTAACTGAATCTTCTCGCCAGCCTTTAACTGCTCTGCAACAGTATCTGTGAAAGCCTTAACAGCACCTTCAGCGTCCTTCTTAGAAAGTCCAGCCTTTTCTGCGATAGCAGCAACTAATTCTGTCTTATTCATGATTTAATTGTCCTCCTTAAAAAATTAAGTAATAATAAGTATAGATTATTTATACTCCTAGATTCATGATTTGTCAATAAAAAGTGGCTCAAAATGGGGATTTTTGGCACTTTTTGCTGAATGTAAATACTTATATTTCATCCATTAATTCTTCCCAGTGTTCATACAGTTCGTCTAATTCTTTCTTTAGTTGAGTGGATTCATTATGAAGTTCCATTAAACGGGCTGTATTACTGCCTATTGAAGGATCTGAATATTCTGTATCAATAGCGGATAATCTGTCTTCAATTTCAGCAATTCTTATTTCGGTTTTCTTAATTTCATTCTGCTTTTTCTTAAGCTTATTTTGTTCTTCACGCGACTGCTGCCATGAGAGTTTTGAATCTTTTTTAGTAGTGTTATCAGAAGAACTCAATTGTGCATCAGGGGAAGCCTTTGCTGTAAGTATATCCCTTTTTTCCAGATAATAATCATAATTACCAATATAATTAACAATATTCTGGTTAGTGAGTTCAATTATTCTTGTTGCTGTTGCATTAATAAAGTATCTGTCGTGTGAGACATAAAGAATTGTGCCAGTGTAGCTGTTAAGGGCATTCTCAAGAATTTCCTTGGATACAATATCAAGGTGGTTAGTAGGCTCATCGAGAATAAGCAGGTTGGCATTGGAAAGCATAAGCTTTGCCAGTGAAACACGTCCGCGTTCACCACCACTTAAATCGCGGATATATTTGAATACATCATCATCAGTAAAAAGAAATGCTGCAAGAGTATTTCTTATCTGTGTATTGTTGAGGTCAGGATATGCGTCCTGAATCTCCTGAAAAAGAGTCTTGTCAGGGTCAAGAACATGGTGTTCCTGATCATAATAACCGATGGAAACTTTAGCACCAAGATAAATGCTTCCGCTGTCTGGCGGGATAATGCCGTTAATAAGCTTTAATATAGTAGTCTTACCAGTTCCGTTATTACCTATTAAAGCAACACGTTCACCACGCTTAATCTCAAAATTAATATTATTAAAAAGAGTATTGCCGTCAAACGATTTGGTAAGGTCAGTAACAGTAAGGACATCATTACCACTTATAACAGATGGCTCAAGTTTAATGTTCATCCTGGCATTAAGCTCAACTGGTTTGTCAACAACCTCAATCTTATCAAGCATTTTTTCACGGCTCTCCGCACGTTTGATGGATTTCTCACGGTTAAACTGCTTTAACTTGGCAATAACCTCTTCCTGATGTTTAATATCACGCTGCTGATTTAAGTATTCCTTTAACTTCATATTACGAAGAATTGCCTTCTTTGAGGCATAATCTGTGTAATTACCAGAAAATACAGTACAGTCACCGTTATCAATCTCGATAATTTTGCTTACAATCTTATCAAGGAAATATCTGTCGTGTGCAACGATAAGAACCGCACCATTGTAATTAAGAAGGTAATTCTCTAACCAGCTTATAGATTCCATATCAAGGTGGTTGGTAGGCTCATCAAGCATAATAATATCAGGCTTGGAAAGTAATAGCTTACCTAGAGATACACGGGTTTTCTGGCCACCGGATAAGGTATTTACATGTAAAGAGAAATCCTCTTCAGCAAAACCAAGACCTTTAAGTACGCCTGTAATCTCGCTTTTATATGCGTAACCGTTATTCATCTCAAATTCATGATTAAGATTGGTGTATCTGTTCATAAGAGCCTCAAGCTCATCACCTGAAGCACTGTTCATGGCAGCCTCAATTCTTCTTAATTCACTCTCCATATCAAGGATATACTGCTTTACAGAAAGAAGCTCATCATAAATGCTTCTGTCAGACTGAAGGTCCTGCTGCTGAGCAAGATAACCAAGAGTCTTATCCTTAGCAAGAGTGACAATGCCTGTATCAGCAGGTTCTTCACCGGTGATAATCTTTAACAGAGTAGATTTACCGGCACCATTGATTCCAACAATGGCAGCCTTCTCATGGTCTTCTATATTAAAAGAACAAGACTTAATAATAATGTCCGTTCCGAAAGATTTACTAATGTTATTGCAAGATAAAATCATAAAAACTCCTTTTGAAATTCAGACTTTGCCAATTTTGCCATATCATATATTCAGCCGCTTATGAGGCTGTGTGCATTCACTTCTGTGTCTGTGTATACCATATGCCCTCAAGGATTGCTACACTTAGTGGGAGTAAATGCCGCTATCTACAAAGCTTATTACGGTGTGCGAAAGCAAACGCGCTTCGCTTGAACGAGCTTTAGCACACCGCCCTTATGTATATAGCGGCATTAACTCCCACACAGTTCGCAATATATCGGTCATATGGCACACACAGACACAGCAGCAAACGCACACCGCCACATGAGCAGATATATAAGTATATAGCAAAATTGGCAAAGCCTGAATTAATATTCACAATCGATTATATATGTACAAGAAATAAAATGCAATTATTACTTTGACTTATGGCTTTCTGTAATGTAAAATTAACAAGTTATAGAAATGGAGATTAAAGAATGAAATTTGATGAATTAAATATTGATGAAAGAATTTTAAGAGCGGTAGAGGATATGGGCTTTGAGGAGACATCTCCTATACAGACACAGGCCATTCCTGCAGTATTGGAAGGAATTGACGTTATCGGACAGGCACAGACCGGAACAGGTAAGACTGCTGCGTACTCTATCCCTATGTTACAGAAGATTAATCCAGATGTTAAGAAACCACAGGCAATTGTACTCTGCCCTACAAGAGAGCTTGCAGTACAGGTTGCAGAAGAGATAAGAAAGCTTGCCAAGTACATGAGTGACATTAAGGTGTTACCGGTGTATGGAGGACAGGAGATTGTAAGACAGATTAAGTCGTTAAAAGCCGGTGTACAGATTATTGTTGGAACTCCGGGACGAGTTATGGATCATATGAGAAGAAAGACTGTTAAGTTTGATTCGGTATCTATGGTTATATTAGATGAAGCTGATGAGATGCTTGATATGGGATTCCGTGAGGATATGGAAACAATTCTTACAGAGACACCAGAGGAAAGACAGACAGTTCTTTTCTCAGCTACAATGCCTAAGCCTATAATGGAGATTGCAAGAAAATTCCAGAAAGACGCTAAGATTATCAAGGTTGTAAGAAAAGAACTTACAGTTTCTAATATTGATCAGTTTTATTATGAAGTAAGACCTAAGAATAAAACAGAAATCTTAAGCCGTCTTATTGATATATACAATCCTAAGCTGTCAGTTGTGTTCTGTAACACTAAGAGACAGGTAGACGAGCTTATATCAGAGCTTAAGGGCAGAGGATATTTTGCTGACGGTATACACGGAGATATGAAACAGCAACAGAGAGACCGTGTAATGGACGATTTCAGAAGTGGAAAGACAGAAATTCTTATTGCAACTGATGTTGCGGCAAGAGGAATTGATGTTGACGGAGTTGATATAGTATTTAACTATGACCTTCCACAGGACGAAGAATATTATGTACACAGAATAGGAAGAACAGGAAGGGCTGGAAAATCAGGACTTGCACTTTCATTCATATCTGGAAGAGAAGTATATAAGTTAAAGGATATCGAGAGATATTGCAAGACCAAGATTCTTGCAAAGCCAATCCCATCACTTGATGATGTCAAGAACACCAAGATGGATGGTATATTTGACAAGATTAAAGAGATGATTGAAGCTGATGAGCACAGAGCCATGCTTGATATGGTTGAGGAGCATGTTAATCAGGAAGATTATACATCAATGGATATGGCAGCAGCTCTTCTTAAGATGATAGTTGGAGATACATTGGACAGAATCGATGAGGTAGAGAATTTTCATTTTGATGAAAATGCAGATACATCAAGAATGGTAAGACTCTTTATTAATGTTGGTAAGAAGGACAAGATTACACCAGCCAATATTCTTGGAGCGATTGCAGGAGAATCCGGAATGCCGGGAAGACTTGTCGGTGCAATTGATATGATGGATAATTATACATTTGTTGATGTTCCTGCAAAGCATGCGGAAGCAGTACTTGCAGCAATGAATGACAATGTACTTATCAAGGGCAGAAAGGTTAATGTAGAGAAAGCAAATGTATCTGCCAAGCCGGCAAGAAAATCCAAGTCAAAGCCAGATACAAGAAGAAGAAAAGACGAGTCCCGTGGAAAACATGACAAACTTAAAGAACGCAGAAGTAAAAGCGGCAAGGTAAGAAGAAATGGAGAAAAGTATTAAGCTTACCAGTCTTAACAGAAAAGAAGCGTTAAGATATCTGGGTTATAAGAAAAATGCACCTGATGAACGGGTGGAAGAGCTTATGGATGAATGTGAGGAGCTTGTATTAAAGACCGCAGTTCCAAGATTTATTTATAAGAAGCTTGATTTTACAGTTAATGAAGACGGTGTGGCATTTAAGAATACAAGCATGGTGCTTCCGGGCGAGTCCATTAAGAAACATCTGTATAAATGTGACAGTGCAATATGCATGGCTGTAACGATATCGGAAGGTATTGACAGACAGCTAAGAGTGTTGCAGCTTACGGATATGGCTAAGGCACTGGTGTTTGACAGCCTGGCAAGTGTAGCTGTTGAACAGGCATGCGATAAGGTTGAAGAACTTTTAAGAGAGGAATATCCTGATTATTATCAGACATTCAGGTTCGGGATTGGCTACGGTGATTTGCCGATAAGTATGCAGGAGCCTTTCCTGAAGGTATTAGATGCCGGTAAAAAGATAGGACTTAATCTTAACAAATCATATATGCTGGCTCCGGTAAAGTCGGTAACAGCGGTTATCGGACTTACTAAGGAGCCTGTAAGTACTAAGAACAGAGGTTGTGCAACATGCAATCTTAATAAAACCTGTGCATACAGAGGAATGGGAGGACATTGTAGTGGCTGACAGATTCAGAGAGCTCTTAAAAACTAGGGATTATATAATATTTGATGGTGCTATGGGTACAATGCTTCAGGCAGCGGGTATGAAGATGGGAGAGACACCGGAAGTGCTTAATATAACAAGACCGGAGCTTCTTGTTTCAATTGCAGAGCAGTATTACAATGCAGGATCAGATGTGGTATATGCCAATACATTTGGTGCAAACAGATATAAGCTTGAAGAATGCGGAAAAAGTGTTGAGGAGCTTGTAACTGCCGGGATTGTCAATGCAAAGAAGGCAAGAGATACAGTAAAGCCGGACGGCCTTGTTGCACTCGATGTAGGACCAATCGGACAGCTTCTTGAGCCAACAGGTGTATTAAGCTTTGAAGAAGCATATGATATGTATGCCGAGATAGTAAAGGCAGGAGCAGCTGCGGGAGCAGACCTTGTTGTATTTGAGACAATGACTGACCTTTTAGATGTCAAGGCTGCTGTACTTGCAGCTAAGGAAAACAGCGACCTTCCTATTGTTGCCACGATGACATTTGAACAGAATATGAGAACATTTACAGGCTGCTCTATATCGGCAATGGCTCTTACACTTACAGGACTTGGTGTTGATGCACTTGGCGTTAACTGCTCATTAGGACCTAAAGAATTAGAGCCGGTTATTGAAGAACTTGTAAAATGGACTAATCTTCCGATAGTAGTAAAGCCTAATGCAGGACTTCCTGACCCTGAAACTAACCTTTACAATGTTACTGCAGCCCAGTTTGCAGATTTCATGAAGGATTTAAGAAAATATGGCATTAAGATATTCGGCGGCTGCTGTGGAACTAATCCTGAGTTCATTAAAGAATTATCAGAGATGTTAAAAAGAGAAGGCAATCCGGCAGCACCACACAAATATATTCCGGGTGCAGTGTGTTCAGCTACAAGCACTGTTGTTGTTGATGAACCAAGAATTATCGGTGAAAGAATCAATCCTACAGGTAAGAAGCTTTTTAAGGAAGCTTTGTTAAGACACGATATGGATTATATTCTTGGACAGGCTTTAGAGCAGATATCAGGTGGCGCAGATATTCTTGATGTCAATGTAGGCCTTCCGGGAATTGATGAACGTGAAATGATGATTGATACAATAAAGTCATTACAGGCAGTTGTGGATGTTCCGCTGCAGATTGATTCTACAATACCAGAAGTACTTGAGGCAGCACTCCGTGTATACAATGGTAAGCCGCTTGTCAATTCAGTTAATGGTGAGGAGGAGTCTCTTAACAATGTTCTTCCTCTTGTTAAGAAATATGGTGCAGGAGTTATAGGACTCGCACTTGATAAAGATGGTATTCCTAAGAAGGCAGAGGACAGAGTTGCGATAGCAAAGAAGATTATGGATAGGGCTGTTGCAATGGGAATCCCTAAAGAAGATATTTATATTGACTGTCTTACACTTACAGCTTCTGCTGAGCAGGAGGGAGTAATGGAAACTCTGAATGCGCTTCATACAGTTAAGAATAAGCTTGGCTTAAAGACAGTGCTTGGTGTTTCTAATATTTCATTCGGACTTCCAAACAGAGTGCTTGTAAACCACATTTTCCTTACAATGGCACTTACTAACGGACTTGACCTTGCAATTATCAATCCTAACATCCCGGAGATGACAGGTGCGGTAAGGGCGTATAAGCTTCTTGCTAATATTGATAAGAATTCAGTTGATTACATAAAAAACTATGGCGCTATGCCAAATGTTTCTAAGATTGATCCTGTCAAGAAGGAAAAGAAAGATGGAAACTATACAGGAGATGATCTTTTCTATGCTGTTGAAAAAGGACTTAAGAATGAAGGTGCTGAGATAACAGAGGCTCTTCTTAAGATTATGGATTCAATGGAGATTGTTAATCAGGTGCTTATTCCTGCACTTGATAAGATAGGTGCTGAATTCGAGAAGGGTACATTGTTTCTTCCACAGCTTATTATGTCAGCAGGTGTTGCACAGGCAGCATTTGAAGTTATAAGAAAGCATATGGTTATGTCTGATAATGCCCCTGTAAGCAAAGGGAAGATAGTTATAGCTACAGTCAAGGGTGATGTTCATGATATAGGAAAGAATATTGTTAAGGTTCTCCTGGAGAATTATGGGTATGATGTTATTGACCTTGGAAAGGATGTTGAGTACCAGGCAGTTGTTGATGCAATAAGAGATAATGATGTTAAACTGTGCGGATTATCAGCTCTTATGACAACAACACTTGTATCTATGAAGGAAACAATTGCACTTATAAGAGAAAATAATCTTGACTGCAAGGTCATGGTTGGAGGTGCGGTACTTACACCGGAATATGCTAAAGAGATAGATGCAGATTTCTATGCAAAGGATGCAAAAGAATCTGTTGATATTGCTAAAAGAGTTCTTGGTTAAAATTTTGACATATTAAAGAAAAATGGTTATACTATGTATAGCTTGTTATAGTTTATTTATATACTCGTTTATATCTTGGTAAAATGAGCAATCGTGGTCTGGAGGTTTGGTGTAATGGAAGAGAAAAAGATTTCGTCGGCGGTAATAAGAAGACTGCCAAGATATTACAGATATCTGGGAGAGCTGATAGAGTCTGGTGTACAGAGAATATCATCTAAAGAGCTGAGTGCCAGAATGAAGGTAACAGCCTCACAGATAAGACAGGATCTTAATAACTTTGGAGGATTTGGACAGCAGGGATATGGCTATAATGTTCAGTATCTGTATGAAGAGATTGGTAAGATTCTTGGTATAGACCGTAATCACAATATGGTTATAATCGGAGCCGGTAATTTAGGAAAGGCTATTGTTAACTATAGTGATTTCGAGAAGAGAGGTTTTGTTATTAAGGGAATATTTGATAATAATCCTAAGATTAAAGGAACTAAGATTCGTGGAATAGAAGTAAGAATGATGAATGAGCTTACTGATTTTATTAAAGATAATGAAATCGAGATTGTTGCACTCACTATTCCGAAGGAAGCCGCCAGACAGATAGCGAAGGTTGTTGCTGATGCAGGAGTTAAGGCTATATGGAACTTTGCACATACAGATCTTAATCTTCCGGATGACGTTATTGTTGAAAATGTACATTTGTCAGAAAGTCTTATGAGACTTTCATACACTATTGCTAACAGGAAGTAACTGTTTGGGAGGATAATATGGCAGAACTTGATATTGAAAAGCTGAAGAGTTGTACAGCCATAAAACAGATACCGATACTTACTCTCGATGAGAGATGGTATCATCTTATAACGGATAAATTAAAGACTGATGAAATCTGTTATTGGGAAAAACAGGTTAATGAGCTTCTTAAGAAGCAGGGACAGGTTAATAATGATATTAAGGAAGTAAAAAAAATAAAGAATCAGCTTATTCAGGATGTTGTTGATAATATGCAGGATGATGATAATGATCCTAAGAGAGCAAAAGTGATGGAGAAGAATCAGAGACTTATTCAGGAAGCTAAGGATAAGATTAATTCTCTTGAAGATGAAGCACTCGATATTCCAAGAGATCTTGTTAATGCCAATGAGCGTCTTATGATTGAAACAGTAAAGGTGTGTTATAACAAGATTAATAGTAATAAGGAAGACCTTGAGGTTTTGGATAAGTGGATTAATGCAACAAGAGTAAAGTTAAAGAAGAATATACTTATCAAGCAAGATAAGGAAGAGGTGAATAACCGCATGTATTCTGCAATGCATGACATATTAGGACCTGACGTTATGAAGGAACTTGATAAGGTAAATGAGGAAGAGGTATGAGATATTTAACTGATTCACATACAATGAAAGCAGTTGATAACTGCTCAATACATGAATTTGGGATTCCCTCAGTGGTGCTTATGGAAAGAGCAGCACTGGGGGTTTCAGCTTTTTTAAGAAAGCATGCAGAGCACAACAATAAGAAAACAGGAATAAAAGTTGTGTGTGTATGCGGAAGCGGGAATAATGGTGCAGATGGTCTTGCAGCAGCAAGACAGCTTAATGAAGATGGAATTGATGTACATGTTGTGTTTGCTGGTACATCGGAGGGAACTGATGAATACAGGCTTCAGAAATCAATTGTCGGTAATCTTGGAATTGACTGTGTTGAATATGATGGCAATATTGATTTTTCTGAATATGATTATATTATAGATGCAATATTTGGCATTGGCTTATCAAGAGCAGTTGAGGGAAGATATGCGCAGGTTATAGAAGCAATTAATAAAGCCCGGGAGAATCCTGATACGAAGATAATTGCCGTTGATATTGCGTCAGGCATAAGTGCAGATAATGGACAGATTATGGGAATTGCTGTCAAAGCAGATTACACAATCACATTTGGATATAATAAGACAGGTATCATGTTTTACCCGGGAGCTTCATACAGTGGTAGTGTAAAAGTCATTAATGCAGGATTTGTAACAGAGGATATATTACATAAAAAAGTCAAATGTTTCGGCAGTATTTTTACATATGACGATGAAGATGTGGGCAGACTTCTTGTAAGAAAACCTGATTCTAATAAAGGAACATATGGCAGAACACTTATTATAGCAGGCTCTAAGAATATGGGAGGAGCCGCAATTCTTAGTGCATCAGCCGCATACAGAAGTGGAACAGGGCTTGTAAAGGTACTTACACATGAGATTAATAAGACAGCACTGTTATGCAGAATGCCAGAATGTCTGATATCAACATATCAGGATAATATGCCGCTGGCAGCAGAACTTAAAGCAGATTTTGAATGGGCAAAAAGTATAGCTGTGGGACCGGGATTATCTATGAACGTGGCAGCAGCAGAGATTACCAGATGTGTTCTTGAAAGAGATGATAAAGTAAGAATACTTGATGCAGATGCACTTAACATTATTGCTGGCGAACATATTGATTATAAAGGAAGCAGAGAAGGGCAGATTATAATCACACCTCATATTATGGAAATGTCAAGGCTTACAGGAAAGACAGTTGCTGATATTAAAGAGCATATGATTGAGTCTGCTAAGGAATATGCAATACAACATTCATGTATATGCATATTAAAGGATGCAAGAACAGTAGTTACTGACGGACAGAAAGTATATATTAACTGTACTGGAAATGACGGAATGTCCACAGGAGGCTGCGGTGATGTGCTTACTGGACTTATTGCAGGAATGACAGCCATGGGGTTAGATGCATTTGAAGCAGCATGTCTTTCTGTATATGTTCATGGCAAAGCAGGGGATTATGCGGCATCAGGCAAAGGCAGAGCCGGAATGACGGCAGCAGATATATCAGAAGCAATTGCATATGTCCTGAAAAGATAAATGATAACTGAATACACACTTAAAATCAGGCAATACTAAAGCCAAGGTAAGAAATATAGCTTTAGGAGTGTGACAGTTGTGGTAATAAAAAGAGGAGATATTTTTTATGCAGATTTAAGACCGGTGGTTGGTTCAGAACAGGGGGGAATAAGACCGGTACTTATAATTCAGAATGATACGGGGAATAAACATAGTCCGACAGTTATCTGTGCAGCAATAACAAGCCAGATGCATAAAAGCAAACTGCCGACTCATGTTGAACTCGATTCTGCCAGATACGATATGGTAAAGGATTCGGTTATTCTGTTAGAACAGTTGAGAACAATAGATAAAAGAAGACTTAAAGATAAGGTATGTCACCTTGATAATGATATAATAGGACAGGTGAATAAAGCATTGTCTGTAAGCCTTGAGATGAATTGACTATCAGCATAATAATGTGTTATTATTGAAATGATAATTATTTATTAAAGAACAACTTATAAATATGGAGGAAAGCTATGAATGACGGCCATCCCGCGGATGGGAAAGAAAAGAGGTTTTCATCTCTGCTTAAGTTATTTGGCAGGGGAAAACGAGATGAAGATGTAACAGAAGAGATAATGGATATGGTTAATGAGAGCCATGAACAGGGTGTTCTTGAAGAAAATGAAGCTGAGATGATAGGTAATATCTTTGAATTCGGCGAGAAACAGGCGTCTGATGTAATGACGCACAGAAACAATATCGTGGCACTTGATGATGATATTACTGTCAGAGAAGCATTTGACAGGATAATGAAAGAGAATTATTCAAGATATCCTGTGTATGATGGAGACATTGATAATATTACAGGTATTTTACATATCCGGGATCTTCTTAAAATATATGTTGATAAGGATAATCAGGATAGGAAGCTTAGAGATGTAGAAGATACAGTACTTTTTAAGCCATATTGTATACCTGAAACAAGAAATATAAGTCCGTTATTCAGACAGATGCAATCAGAAAAGATTCATATGGCTATTGTTGTTGATGAATATGGACAGACAGCAGGAATTGTCACGATGGAAGATATACTTGAAGAAATCGTTGGTAATATTCTTGATGAATATGATGAAGAAGAAGAACAGATTGTAACCGACGCAGACGGTTCATATATAATAGAAGGTCAGGCGGATCTTGAGGATGTAGAAGCTAAGTTAGGAATAGAGTTTGAATGCGAAGATATTGATACTTTGAGCGGCTTTATGATTTATAAGCTTGGGAAGATACCTGATGACGGGGAGAACTTTGAGGTAGAATACAAAGGATATATATTCAGAACTCTTGATGTACGAGGAAGAATGATACTTAAAGTTAAGGTTGAGAAAACCAGTCAGGGACAGCATGCTTAGAGAATAATGGTCCTGTTCCTTAGAATGGGGGACTTTTTATGCGAAGATACGAATTGGATACTTCATATCAAGGCAACATGCCTAATGAAGTAGAATTTACACTTGATAACAGATATGTAGTTAAAATAGGTGATGAAAGATTTTACAATCTCATGGGCGAGACCATGCTTTCTGCATTTAACGGACTGGTGCATCCGGATGATGTCATGGGTTTTGAGCAGTTTATTAATTCAGATATGTCTGTGAGATATTATATAGTCAGATGTCTTATAAAGAATGGTTCATACAGATGGATGCTTCTGGTAAAGAAGCGTATATATGAAGTTGGTACAGACCGTATGGTTGAGCTTGTGGCACAGGATATAATTGTTATTTCGAATGATTTTGACATGTATTATCACCGTGTAAGAAAATACAGGGCAATAATTAATGTTATTGATGAGAAGATATTTGAATATGATCCTGTTTCTGGAATGATTACAATATATTGTTATCGTAATAATAAATCTGAGATATTTGAGAGAACCAGTCTTAAGGAATGGAAAGAAGCGTGTATCACTAAGGGCTTTGTAACAGGTGATGATGCTGTTCAGTTTGAAGCATTATGTACAGCAATTGCAAGTGGAATGAATAACTTTATTGTTAAGCTGTCGTCATCTGTTATGTCTAAAGGAGAAAGAGTTGACAATCTTATCTTCAGAGGACAGTCACTTCTGGCTGATGGAGAAAACAGAATTACAGTAGGCGTAATATCTGAACCAGATAGAAGAACCAGAACTGTTCAGGAGTATGTCGGAGTAGATGAGGCAAAACTTGATTTAGCGACAGGCATATATAACAAGAAGACTGTAACAGATATGATAACCGATGATATCAATAAAACAGCGGTTTCAGACAGAAACCGCCAGATGTTCCTGATGATTCTTGATATTGATAACTTCAAGAGTGTTAATGACAGTTATGGACATTATTTTGGTGATGAGGTTATTAAAGCATTTGCAGATTCATTAAAATTATCAGTTGGCGGACGTGGAATAGTTGGACGCATAGGCGGAGATGAATTTATAGTACTTATAAAAGATGTTACGGTTGAAGAACTTCGCATTATGCTTAAGGCAATGAGAAAGGGACTTAAGGTATCGCTTGCACAGAAGCAGCCAGAGTATATGTTTTCAACATCAATTGGTATCGCACAGTTTGGCAAGGATGGCAGTGATTTTGAGACATTGTTTAAGATAGCTGATGCAGCACTTTATATAGCCAAGGAAAAAGGCAAGGACAGATATATTATATATGATTATAATAAGCATGGAGATATTCTGGCTGACATGAAGCATGACATTGCATTTGGAAGTGGCTTTATGAAGCCTATGGCTAAATATGAGCTTGCAACCAATATTGTAATGAAAGTATCGCTTGGAATGATGACAGTAAAAGAAGTGCTTTCAGAGCTTACCGATAAGCTTAATATTCATGGAATAAGTATTTACAGTGGTAATGATATGGAATGCATATACAGTACAGGTCACTATAAGAATAATGTAATTGAGGCAGCATATGTTAATGATGATAAATTTGTGAATCATTTTGATGAATATGGCGTTAACATGGTGAATAATATAGCATCACTTACTATAGAATTCCCGGAAGTTTTTAGAAAACTCAGAGACAACAATATATGCTCGTTTCTTCAGATGAAGGCTGATGGTGCTGATGGTAAAGAATATATGGTAGAATTTGATATATTTGGCACTAACAGAAGAAAGTGGAGTGATACAGATGTTATCATGCTCAGAATGGTAGTTCTTGGAGTAGTAAATGCTATAAGTGGGCAATTGACAGATTGATGTTCTGTGTTATAATAATTGACAATAAATGCATTTTTATGCATTTTAATATCAGAATTTAGGAGATTAGGTTATGAGACGAGCAGTTTTTTCTATTCTCGTGGGTAATTCATCTGGTGTACTTAGCCGTGTCGCTGGAATGTTCAGCCGTAGAGGATATAATATAGACAGCCTTACGGTTGGTGAAACTCTCAATCCTGAATTGTCACGTATGACAATAGCTGTAACAGGTGAAGATGATGTACTTGAACAGATTGAGAAACAGCTTAATAAGCTTATAGATGTTAAGGAAATTGTGGAGCTTCCTGCACATGAATCAGTATGCAGAGAACTTGTTATGATTAAAGTTGAATGTGGACCAGAGAAGAGACAGCAGGTATCTTCTATTGCAGATATATTCAGAGCCAATATTGTAGATGTATCTAAGGAGTCCATGATAATTGCACTTACAGGAAGTTTAAGCAAGATGAATGCGTTTGTGGAACTTCTTGAAGATTTCAACATTACAGAGATTGCAAGAACAGGAATTACAGGACTTGCAAGAGGAAGCGCAGATATGAATAAGATGTAATAATTCTTTGGTGTATCCGGAGAACTTTTACAATATAAAACACATTTATATGGAGGTAGTTTAAAATGGCAGAAGCTAAGATCTATTATCAGTCAGATTGTAATTTATCATTACTTGACGGTAAGACAATCGCTATTATCGGTTATGGTAGCCAGGGACATGCACACGCATTAAATCTTAAGGATTCAGGTTGTCATGTTATTATCGGACTTTATGAGGGTTCTAAGTCATGGAAGAGAGCTGAGGAGCAGGGATTTGAAGTATTTACTGCAGCAGAGGCTGCTAAGAGAGCTGACATCATCATGATTCTTATCAATGATGAGAAGCAGGCTAAGCTTTATAAGGATGATATCGAGCCAAATCTTGAGCCAGGTAACATGCTTATGTTCGCTCATGGTTTCAACATTCATTTTGGTTTAATTAAGGCACCTAAGGGCGTTGATGTAACAATGATTGCGCCTAAGGCACCTGGACATACAGTACGTTCAGAATATCAGGCTGGAAAGGGAACTCCTTGTCTTGTAGCTGTAGAGCAGGATGAGACAGGAAAGGCTCTTGACATGGCACTTGCTTATGGTCTTGGTATCGGTGGAGCAAGAGCTGGCCTTCTTGAGACAACATTCAGAACAGAGACAGAGACAGACCTCTTTGGTGAGCAGGCAGTTCTTTGCGGTGGTGTTTGTGCACTTATGCAGGCTGGTTTCGAAACTCTTTGCGAAGCTGGATATGATCCACGTAACGCTTACTTCGAGTGTATTCATGAGATGAAGCTTATCGTTGACCTTATTTACCAGTCAGGATTCGCTGGAATGAGATACTCAATCTCTAATACAGCTGAGTATGGTGATTACATAACAGGTCCTAAGATTATCACAGAGGATACTAAGAAGGCTATGAAGAAGATCCTTTCTGATATTCAGGATGGTTCATTTGCTAAGGAATTCTTACTTGACATGAGCGATGCTGGTGGACAGGTTCACTTCAAGGCTATGAGAAAGCTTGCTTCTGAGCATCCATCAGAGAAGGTTGGAGCAGAAATCAGAAAGCTTTACAGCTGGAACAATGAAAGCGATATGCTTATCAATAACTAATAATCAGTAATTGATAATATTTAAGGGCTGCCATTATGGCAGCCCTTTTTGATAAGATTGATTTTGTTTTATTGTTCCTGATCTTTTTTGAATTCGTCTTTGTTCTCATCGTATTTTTTATTATAAAGATTCTTTGTTCTGTTGAACTGAAATCCAATTACAACAGCAACTACAATAATTGCTATTATGTTAATAAGCAGTTTCATGGCAAAACCTCCTTATTTATCTTCTCCTGCGGGAATGCTTTCTTCTTGACTGCTGTAATCTGACATATCCGAATGCGGCAGCACCAATAATAATTACAACAATTATAACAATCACTGCCACTGATACTTTTCTTTTAGAAGTTTCTTTGTGTGCTGCTTTTATTTCCTGCTGTTCTTTAGCAATGCTTGCTTCTTCAGCAGCTTTGGAACTTTCTATGGATTCCTTTTCGGCAGCTTCTTTAGCGAGTCTTTCCTGCTCTTCATATGTAGTAATATTTTCTAACATATCATTGCCGGTATCATTACCAACGGTAGTCCTGTATAATCCAAAATCAGCACAGCTGTATTCATAATCATCTGATACATAGAACCAGCACCACTGCTGCGATACATGCTTTTTATAAGCTGCTGTCTGTACTTCAATTGAAGTGCGGTTTCCCATACGAGAAAGAGGAAGCCTTAAGTTCATGGTAATTTTATTCTCTGTGTACAGATGAAGATAAGTTTTAGGAACATCCCATGTACCATAATTGGATGCTGACTCTGGAAAAACAGAGGAATCATTGCTTGTCTCTACTGATTCTGCAACAGCATGAGAGAATAGCATATGACCGCCGTGACCATATTCTCCATTAAGATCCTGTGTTACTACAACAAGAGGTTTAAATCGTCTTATACATGATGTAGTATAGGCTTTGACATCATCATATACATACTGCTTCTTTGCAGCTTCTAATGTCTGACTGTAAAGGTCGGGAAAATCTCCACATACTGGGTAATGCTTTATGCCTGATTCCCACAATCCGTCAAGCTTTTCGTGTTCTCTAATCTTGGCTGATGTAGTGAATTCGCACATATAGGCAACCTGAACGGAAAGATTTTGTTCGCCACCGTAAGTGGCAAGTACTCCTCCAAGGAAAAGTATCTCGTCATCTGCATGTGTTGCGAAAACAAGAATGTCAGCATTATCGCATGGAGTCTTCCATGTCTGAACATCTTCAGGCACAGAACCCTTGGAATATACATGCATATCACAGATTGATTCTTTAGATGCAAATGTAATTGTCATCTCAGTTGTACCATCGGGAATCTGGACATATTCGTGAAGAAAACCATTAGTTCCGTTAGTTTCAGTCTTTCCATTATAAGAAAGAGTCCATTCTGAAGGAATTAAATCCCATTTGATATAAAGTGAGTACATTTTTTCAGAGGAAGTTATTGTGATTGTGTCCCCTGATGAAAATGTGGTTTTTGTGTTGTAAGAACCATCGGTCATCCTGCTGATGCTTCCCTGGTTAGAAAGTGTTATATCAGCATTTACTTCTGCAGCCTGATTGTCTTCTGCTTTAACGGCGGAAGGGAAAAGAACTATGCAGAATAGTGTAATAGTAATTGAAGCAAGTAGTTTTAAAATACTGCTTTTTGATTTGATATAAGTCATTAATCTGTACCATTCCTTATTAAAATTTATTCTTATTATTATAAACATAATATGCAGGTACTTTCAACAACCTAAAATGATATGTTATAATAAAAAAATAAATAAAGCTGTTAAAAGGTTACAGATATAGATGAGAAAAGATTTGGATGAAATGTACAGACTGGGTTTGTACGGCAATGGAATAGAGAGAATTAAATTAAAAAAAGCAGTTCAGATAATTCAGAAAGCTTCAGCTTCACAAGTTAAGATTGTAGATATCGGACATGATAATTTTGATTCAGCATGTGAGGCACTTGAGCTTGGTTCGGTTGATATGGCAGTTGTTGACATGGTACAGCTTATCAGGATGGAAAAGAATGATGAGAATCTTCCTTATGGGGTTGTTATTTCGGGTGTTTTAAAACGCGGTGATTCAAGATATGTAATGATAAGAAAGAGACATGCAAAAGACCTTATTGAAAATGCTGTTGTTGCAACTGACTCATACAGCAAGACGGAGCGTATTAAACATATGTATGATGGAATAAGCTGTGTAGTAGAGACGGATATAAGAAAATGTATTGAAAAGCTGGATGCGTCAGAATGTGATGCTGTATTTGTACTTTTAGAAGATATTAAGGCAGCAAGGCTACATAATAGTTTTCTGTATAGATATACAATCATGGATTATGGAGAATGTGTTCCTGTGCATGGTGAGGGTGTGTATGCAATGCTTACTAAAGGGAAAAAAGAGGCTGTCCGCACGGCAAGAGAATTGTCACATAAGAGTACAGCAGAATGTTTTGAGATAGAAGATGATATAATTAGCAGGGTTATGCAGAATGTATATGTTAAGACATGTGATGTGTATGCAAGAATCAGTTCTGATAGACTGGAGATATATGCAGATGTTACCGGTAACAGGGGACGCATAAGAGTTAATGAAAGGGGTACATTTGTTAATAAGAACCTTATTATCACAAAAATAGTAGACAGAATTAGTAAAAGTATGTAATAATAATATATTGATATATATTATTAAAGTTTGGAAAGAGGATATATGGAATTTAAGAAAATCAATGATAGAAGATTCCAGTGCAGACTCGATGAGGAAGACCTGGAAGATAATAATATTTCCTTAGATGATTTCTTTAAGAATGATACAGACAAGATACACAGCCTTCTTGAAGTTATTATGGAGGAGGCTGAAAAAAATATAGGTGTTACTTTAAGTGGGGAGGTTATGTCACTACAGCTTGCACCACAGCCAGACCATTCAATACTTCTTACAGTTTCATCTGGTAAAGAAGATCTGGGTAATATGTTAAGAAAAGCAGGGGAAAGTATATCTAAGGCATTTTCAAAACCAGAGAAGAGTAATGTGATTAAGAATGGTGAAGGTACATTTAAAGATGCACCTTTTGAAACATTTGGAGACAGTCTAGATAAGTTCGAATTACCAGATGCACAGACAGATGAACTTAAGAAGACAGGACAGAAGAAGAACGCAAGTAATGTTATTAAAGCCGGATGCGGCGTATTCAGGTTGGAAAGCCTTAATGATTTTGAGGAAATGTGTACTGTAAGTTCAAGAACATGGGGAATAACTAATGCACTGTATAAGAATAAAGAAGATGATACATATTATCTTGTACTTGAGAAAGGAAGATGCTCAGAGGAAAAATACAGAAGTCTTCTGAATCTTTTGATGGAGTACAGTGTGTTTGATTCTTCAAAAGAAGAACGTGTTGCATTTATAAGGGAGCATTATAGTGTAGTAATAGGCAGCAATGCTATTAATGTAGTAAAGAAATATATGTAGATTAATTATTCAGGCAGAATCTGAATGATGAGGTAAGGAGGCAGTATATGAGATATCCTGAATTCTTATCCGAAGGCGGAACTATAGGCTTCGTTGCACCATCTTTTGGTTGTGCGACGGAGCCTTATAAAACAGCATTCGGAATGACAATTAAAAGATTTGAAAAAGAAGGTTATACAGTAGAGCTTGGTCCTAATTGTTATGAGGACAATGGAATTGGGATAAGCAACACACCGCAGGAATGCGGTAAGGAGCTTACACAGATGTATGAGAGTAATGTCAATGATGTGCTTATATCATGTGGCGGTGGTGAACTGATGTGTGAGATTCTGCCATATGTTGATTTTGACAGGATTAAGGCGGCAAAGCCTAAGTGGTATCTTGGATATTCTGATAATACCAACTTCACATTTTTACAGAACACGATTGCTGATACTGCAAGTGTATACGGACCATGTGCAGGCGCATTTGCAATGAAGGACTGGCATCAGGCGCTTGTGGATACTTTTGATGTGCTTCGTGGAAAAGGCTGCAAGAACAATAACGGAGTTGTGGAAAAACAGGTCCATGGATATGACACATGGGAGAGAGAGTCTCTAAAGAACGAGGAGAACCCTGCACCACAATACAATCTTACTGAGAAGAAGATTTTAAGAAAATATGTTGGTGGGGACGAATGTGATACGGAGATTGCATTTGAAGGAAGGCTTGTCGGCGGCTGCATGGACTGTCTTGTTAATCTTACGGGTACAAGCTTTGACAAGGTTAAAGAGTTTAACGAAAGATACGCAGCTGACGGAATTATATGGTTCTTAGAGAGCTGTGATCTGAATGTATTTGCAATCAGAAGGGCTATGTGGCAGATGGATAATGCCGGATGGTTTAAGAATGTGAAGGGATTTCTCATAGGAAGACCGCTGTGCTACGGACAGGAAATGATGGGGCTTGACCAGTACAGAGCAGTTACAGGTATTGCGGCAAAGTATAATGTGCCGGTTATAATGGACTGTGATTTCGGGCATCTTTCACCTTCAATGCCGATAGTAAGTGGGGCATATACACAGGTTAAGGTTAAGGATAACGACCTTTCACTTAATTACCGTTTCTGTTAATATTAACGATTGAAAAACACACTTTAATAGGGTAAAATGTTAAAATGACTATTAATAATACCTGTTATATCAGGGATAAGATAAGGAGAAAACAATGGGTAGGATATTTAAGTTTGATAAAGATGTTGATACAGATCAGATTATTGCATCGCAGTATCTTTTGTTTCCGACAATTGATGAGATGAAGAGTCATACATTTGAATCATTAGACTCTGATTTTGCATCTGCTGTAAAGCCGGGAGATTTCGTTGTTGCAGATGACAACTTTGGATGTGGTTCATCAAGAGAGCAGGCACCAAGCGTACTTAAGGCGTTAGGTGTCAAGGCAGTGATTGCCAAATCATTTGCAAGAATATTCTATCGTAATGCTATTAATATAGGACTTCCTGTTATTGTATGTAAAGAACTCCATGACGAAGTTAATGCGGGGGATGAATGTGAGCTTTCATTAGAAGATGGAATTATAACTGTTAATGGAAAGACTTATACATGTACAAAGCTTCCAGCCAAGATGCAGGCTATTCTTAATCAGGGCGGACTTATTGCATCACTTAATGATGAGGCAGAAGAGTCTGAGAGTGCAGCTGTAACAGCGGGCGAGGCAAAGCATGGCATGACTATTGCAGAGAAGATTATTGCAAGGGCAGCAGGTCTTTCACAGGTTAAGGCTGGTGATATTGCAACTGTTACTCTTGACAGACTTATGAGTAATGATGGAACAACACATCTTACTATTGGTATGTATGAGAAGTTAAAGAATCCTCATATTGCTGACAAGGATAAGCTTGTATGGATTGTAGACCACAATATTCCATCAGACAGTCCTAAGACAGCAGCCTCACAGAAGAAGATGAGAGACTTTGCTAAGGCTAATGATATTAAGTTCTACGAGGGCGAGGGTGTGTGTCATCAGGTTATGATGGAAAATCATGTGGTGCCTGGTGAGCTTATATTTGGAGCAGACAGCCATACTTGTGCATATGGTGCGTTAGGTGCATTTGGTACAGGTGTTGGTTGTACAGATTATTTGTATGCAATGGTTACAGGAACATCATGGGTAATGGTTCCGGGAACATTAAGATTCAACCTTAAGGGAAAGCTTAACGATGGAGTATATGCAAGAGATTTAATACTCTCTATTATTGGAAAGATTGGCGCTAACGGTGCTAACTATAAAGCAATGGAATTTGCAGGAGAAGGCTTACACAGCCTTTCAATGGCAGACAGAATATCAATCTGTAACCTTTGCGTAGAGGCAGGTGCTAAGACTGCACTCATGGAAGTTGATGATGTTGCAATGGATTATCTTAAGGAGCATGGCAGAGAGCCAAAGGCATGCTTTACATCAGATGATGATGCAGAATTTGAGCAGGTTTATGATATTGACCTTTCAACAATACAGCCAATCGTTGCAAAGCCACATTTTGTTGACAATGTAGTTCCGGCTAAGGAATCACTTGGTGTAAAGATTGATGAAGCATTTCTTGGTTCATGTAACAATGGACGAATCGAGGATTTAAGAGTTGGCGCAGCAATCATCAAAGGGAAAAATGTTGCTCCTAAGGTAAGATTCCTTGTAGTTCCTGCAAGCCGTTCGGTATATCTTCAGGCTATGAAAGAGGGACTCCTTGATATATTCATGGACGCAGGTGCAATTGTTATGAATCCTAACTGCTCTGTATGCTGGGGCAGCTGTCAGGGTGTTATCGGTGAGGGCGAGACTCTTATCAGCACAGGTACACGAAACTTCAAGGGTCGTGCAGGACATAAAGATTCTTTCGTATATCTTGCTTCAGCGGCAACTGTTACAGCATCAGCAATCAAGGGCGAGATAGCAACAGCAGACATGGTATAAGATAAGGATTTAACTTCAAAGGAGTAATTATGAACGAGAAATTTAGCGGTAAAGTATGGGTGCTTGGTGATGACATTGATACAGATATCATTATTCCTACAGAGTACCTCGCATTAAAGACAGTAGAAGATATGAAGCCATATGCATTTTCGCCATTAAGACCAGAACTTGCAGGTCAGATTAAGCCAGGCGACATCATTGTTGCAGGAAAGAACTTTGGTTGTGGTTCATCAAGAGAGCAGGCACCTGAGGTTATTAAGGCATTAGGTATTAAATGTGTTATTGCCAAATCATATGCAAGAATATTCTTCAGAAATTCTATTAATAACGGACTTCTCCTTATAGAGAATGCAGACCTTCACGACGAAGTTACGGAAGGCGATACTATTGATGTTGAAGTAAATGCAAAGATTACACACAATGGAAAAGCATATCCTATTGCTTCACTTCCTGATAATCTTGTGGATATACTTAATGCAGGCGGACTTGTTAAGGCAATGAGAAAGCTTAACGGTCTTGACTAAGACAGGGAGAGGTAAGAATAATGGGACATACAATTATTGAGAAGATTATTGGAAAGAATATTGGCAGGGAAGTAAAGCCGGGAGATATCGTAACTGTTAATGTTGACAGAGTAATGATTCATGATATTTTCATTCCATTTGTTAAAGAAAAATTCGAGGAAATGGGATTCACTAAGATATGGGATCCTGATAAGGCTGTTCTTATATATGACCATCTTGTTCCAGCAAGTCAGGTTGATGATACAAGACATTTCCGTATTGGTAATGAATTTGTGGAAAAATACGGAATGAAGAATATCCACCGTTCAGACGGAATCTGCCATCAGTTAATGACAGAGGCAGGTTATGTAAAGCCGGGAGATATCGCATTTGGTACAGACAGCCACACAACAACATACGGCTGTGTTGGTGCATTTTCATCAGGTATCGGATATACAGAGATGGCAAGTGTATTAGGAACAGGCAAAATGTGGGTTAAAGTTCCACAGACTATCAAGGTAACAGTTAATGGAAAGCTTCCTGAAAATGTGCGTTCAAAGGATATCATATTAAGACTTATCGGTGACCTTGGAGCAGATGGCGCAACTTATCAGGCACTTGAATTCACAGGTTCAACAATTGACGAGATGAGCGTTGCAAGCCGTATGACTATGTCTAACATGGCTATTGAAGCCGGTGCCAAATGTGCTCTTTTTACACCAGATGAAAAGACAGCAGAGTACTGTAATGTAGAACTTACAGATGAATTAAAGGATTTAAAGGGAGATGCGGATGCAGTATATGCAAGAGAGATTACATATAATGCAGAGGATTTAGTTCCGGTTCTTGCATGTCCTTCACAGGTAGATAACATCAAACCTGTTACAGAGCTTGCCGGAACAGCAGTAGATCAGGTATTCATCGGCTCATGTACTAACGGAAGATTAGAGGATCTTCAGTGTGCAGCAGCTATTCTTAAGGGTAAGAAGGTTGCACCATTTGTTAAGTTGATAGTTACTCCTGCAAGCCGCAAGATATATAAAGAAGCACTTGCAGATGGAACACTTGAGACACTTGTTGAAGCCGGTGCAATTGTTACACATCCGGGATGCGGATTATGCTGTGGACGAACAGGCGGAATTCTTACTGACGGAGAGGTAGTTGTTGCAACTAACAACAGAAACTTCCTTGGAAGAATGGGAACAAGCAAGGTTAAGATATTCCTTGCGTCCCCTGCTACAGCAGCAGCAAGTGCTATTGCTGGAAAGATTGTGGAGGCTTAAAAACAGACAGACTTTACATAATTTCTGAAATTCTTAGACAATATAATATTGTGATAAAGGGAGGCATATTCTACGGAGGATATGCCTTCTATGTAATTAGGGGTATAAGTTATATTTACAAGGCCTGAAAGCATGTCAACGGCCTTATTATACGCAATTGCAGCTTCTGCTTCGGATGAGAATTCACCGAGTATATAGTCGCCGTTAATATGAATCCTGGTTCTGTACATAATTCGTCCATTCTTAGTAAACTGGGAAACACCATTGTATTTATTGACAACAAGAATGTTTTCGTATCTGTAATCATGCGTATCCCCATTTTTAAATACATAATCTCTGCCTTTTACAGAGTGGCTTCTTACTCCGAATCTTGAGAGAATGCTTGTCTGCATTCCATAATCATTTACAAAATAATATCCTCCGCGGCTCATAATTGTGTGGTTGGAATAGTAAAAAAGGTCATCAGTAGAAAACTGTAAAACCTCATGTTCTTTGAGAAAATACAGGAAATATTTATGGCACATATATATAGGTGTCTTTATATAAATGTTGTTATCCCTGAAATTGATAAGTGAGATGTATTTACCAAGAGAAAGTGTCATTGCTTCATTATATGAAGTTGTTCTGTGGTCAGTATCAATCCAGTGGTCAGAAGAATTGTTTATTATCTCACAGGCTTCGTTGTACATGGCATGACAGGAAGCCTCGTCAGAGGAACTTCCGAGGCTGATGTGTTTATTCTTATATGTAAATGACGCACGGTAATATATTTCACCGCTTTTTTTTCTTGCTTCGTAAACTCCTGTCATGAGAATCCCCCAATTGTTCTATAAACTTGTCCTTTAAACCCACTATTTCATCACATTTTGCAATATTAGTAGGCTTCCCCAAACTTATACTCTGATTTAATGTGCCATTTGACACTACCATTGATATAAAGATTATAACATATATTAATTGTGTATACAGATATAATTATATATAATAAATGATAACACATTGGCAGAACATATTGAAAGGTAAAAGAATGAGTAAAAGAAATATAACATTTATAATTATGATAATTACACTTATGACATTGCCGTTATCAGCATGTGGAAAGAATAAGAATAACATTTCAACTGATAACAGCCAGAAGCTGCAAAGTGAAAGCGGTCAGGAATATGATGATGGCAGAGATGCGCATATGATTCCGGCTGGTGAATCACAGACAAATGGTGAGTTACAGACAAATGGTGAATCACAGAAGACCGGCGAAAAAAAGAATGTACAGGAAAATGCTTCTGATGCGCAGGATAATAACATTAATTCTGAGCTGCCGCCAGTAAGTATCGTACCCGAAAGTACTGCTGCCGCCAGTAGCGATGCGGCTGATAATGATACTTCAGGAACTGACAATACTTCAGGAACAGACAGTACCAGTTCAGAAAACGATAAAACGGAAAACACAAAGACAGATCCGATAGAGCTGCCATTTGTTCCGGCTTACTAAAATATTATATTAAGAGGCAAAAAATATGAGATATAAGATTAGTGATCTGGCAAAATTATTAGATGTATCTACTAATACTGTCAGACGATATGAGGATATGGGGTATATATCGGCTGTGCGCGATGAAAACAATGGATACAGGTATTATGATGATGATGGGATATTCGGCGTACTTAATGTTAAAATGCATGTGAAGTATGGATTTTCACATGAACAGATAGCAAAGATGCAGCATTTTTCATTAGAACAGTCTATTGAGGCATACAAAGAACGCATGGATGAGATGGACAGGCAGATTGCGTATATGACATATTTAAGGCACCGGCTGAAAGATGATTATGTGCTGATGAATAAGGCTGCAGTCAATTCGGACATATATGAGAAGAACAGCCTTGACCTTAGATATGTTCTGCACAAATATGGTGAAAAACTGCTTCAGGAGCCGGAACGGTTATTGCAGGTGAAAGAATTTCTGTATAATTCTCCTGAATTAAAACACATATATATGATTCCAAAGGAAGAGATTGAAAAGGGCAGATTTACTATATGCTGTGGAATCGCTGTAAAAGAGGAACATGTTGAGAAATACAGTCTTAAGACCAATGACTATGCTGGGCATTATACAGCCAAGCCATCTGTTATGGGAATCTCAAGAGTTCCTGCAAAATTAAGCCTGATGAGTGAAAAGTCTGATGATGAGGTTCGTCAGATTATGATAGGAAAGCATATTACATATATGAAAGAACATAATTTTAAAGTAGCAGGAGACGTGGCAGGAATTGTTATAAGCAAGGCATATGAAGATGAAGAAGAGATGTTATATGTGCTGATGTGTGTACCTGTAACTGCAAAGTAATATTATTTTAAAATGTATTTCGTACATAAGGGTATTGTTTTTGTACAGAAGTCTGTTGTATAATATCAAAAGCTTGCGACGTTAACGCAGGCACACTATATTAATTATGAGGTGTATTAAAGATGAGCATGTTCTACAGAAGTACTAGAGACGACAATGTTAGGGTTACTGCATCGCAGGCTATATTAAAAGGGCTGGCAGCAGACGGAGGACTTTTTGTACCAGAGAGTATTCCATCATTAGATAAAAGCTTAGAAGAGTTGTCTAAGATGAATTATAAGGAAGTTGCTTATGAAGTTATGAAGCTTATGCTTGATGATTTCACAGAGGAAGAACTTAAGAGCTGTATAGACAGAGCTTATGATTCTAAGTTTGATACAGAGGAGATGACTCCACTTGTTAAAGTTGAGAATGAATATTTCCTTGAACTTTTCCATGGAGCTACAATAGCTTTCAAGGATATGGCACTTTCTATACTTCCACATCTTCTTACAACTTCTGCAAAGAAGAACAATGTTAAGAATGAAATTGTCATTCTTACAGCTACATCAGGAGATACAGGAAAGGCAGCTTTAGCTGGATTTGCTAATGTTCCTGGGACTAAGATTATCGTCTTTTATCCTAAGAATGGTGTAAGCCCAATTCAGGAGAAGCAGATGGTTACCCAGAAGGGTGATAATACATATGTTATTGGTATAAAGGGTAACTTTGATGATGCACAGACAGGTGTTAAGAACATTTTCTCTGATAAGGAATTAGAGAAGGTTATGAATGATGCCGGATTCCAGTTCTCATCAGCTAATTCAATCAATATCGGAAGACTTGTTCCTCAGATTGTTTATTATGTATATGCGTATGCCAAGTTATTAGCTAATGGAGAGATTAAGGATGGCGAGAAGATAAATGTAGTTGTTCCTACAGGTAACTTTGGTAATATTTTAGCTGCATTTTACGCTAAGAATATGGGACTTCCTATTAATAAGTTTATATGTGCATCTAATGAGAATAAGGTATTATATGATTTCTTCACAACAGGTGAGTATGACAGAAACAGAGAATTCGTTCTTACAACTTCACCATCTATGGATATCCTTATCTCTAGTAATCTTGAGAGACTTATATACAGGATTGCCGGTAATAATGCAGCTAAGAATGCAGAACTTATGGCATCATTAAAGTCAGAAGGAAAGTACAAGATTACAGATGATATGAAAGCACAGTTAGCTGACTTCTATGGCAATTATGCTACAGAGGCAGAGGACGCATCTACAATCAAGAAGATATATGAAGATTGCGGATATGTAATTGATACACATACATCAGTTGCTGCAACTGTATATGATAAGTACAGAAAAGAAACTGGCGATACAACTAAGACAGTTATTGCTTCAACAGCAAGCCCATATAAGTTTACAAGAAGCGTTATGAATGCTATTGATTCCAAATATGATTCAATGGGAGACTTCGAACTTGTAGATGAGCTTAGCAAGATAAGCAATGTCAAAGTTCCTAACGCAATTGAAGAAATCAGAACAGCACCAGTTCTTCATGATACTGTATGCGATTCTGATAAGATGTGTGATGAAGTTAAGAAGATTCTTGGAATCTAATATTATAAGAAAATAAAAATCTCCGGACCGTGTGTAATAAAGGTCCGGAGATTTTTTACTTATCTGTCAACAATTACTCCCTGACAGCCAAGTTCAAGCCATCTTTGATAAAATACAGAAAAATTATAGGTTGTTACATTTTCGTTAAGGGGATCCGCCATATATACTTCATTTTTGGCAGAATCAAATCCAATCATAACAAGGCAGTGTTCCATACCGGGCCAGATAACAAGCTGACCATCCTTAGCAATCCATACAGAAGAACCATAATCAGTGGACTCCATATTCATAGTTGCCCAGACAATAACAGGCTGCCCATTCTCAACATATTGGCAGAACTGATCGATTGAGGCACCTGATATATTAACGGCATGGGCACCATACAGATTGGCACAATCAGTGATTACAGGAGCAAAGCATCCATAAGAAGCTTTATCAAAAGGTGTTCCTACAAATGTAGTGTTGGGATTAGCATCAGGATAGTCTCCTTTTTCTAGATAATTAGCTGCAATATCAGTCTTATCAGCATCATATCCAAGATAGTTAAGAACCATAGTAAGTGAAGTGACTTCACAGCCGGTAGGAAGCTCCGGTAACTGATTCAGACACGGGAAATTATCTATATACGCTTTCCTTCCAGATGCCAGTAGTTCTTTCAGTTCATTTTCAGAGTGAATTGTATTGTGAAAATCTTTATAAGAATCCTCTGAATTATTATTTTTATTATCTTCCTGTGAATTGTCAGAATTATTAACTTCCCCACGCGATAAATCATCCGATGAAATAGTTCCAACTGGCGTTATGTTAATACTTACATTATCAGGAGAAGAATTTTTCATATCAATAAGGAATGATAATATTGTAACAGATGCAGCAATAAGAGAAAGTATAAGCAGAATCTTTAAAAAAGTTTTTTTTGAACTGTGCTTTTTCATTATAACTCCTTGGTAAATATCTCTATATATAATAATGATATTTATAGCTGAATTATATAGTATGTTAAGATTCTGTTCAATAAATTTATAAATTATTTATAGAAAAAAGAAATATTGTTGTTGACATCATGAAAGGGTAGTGATATCTTAAATGTATCGATATTAGCACTCCAACTTAATGAGTGCTAACAAGATGAAAGGAGAGGATGCCATGGAGACGGATGGACGACTGGATGAGCGTAAGGTTAAGATACTTAAAGCTGTTATTCAGAATTATCTTGATACCGGAGAACCGGTTGGCTCAAGAACGATTTCTAAGCTGACTGACTTACAGCTAAGTTCAGCAACTATAAGGAATGAGATGGCAGACTTAGAAGAGCTTGGCTACATTGTACAGCCACACACCTCTGCTGGAAGAATTCCAACGGATAAGGGCTATAGATTATATGTTGATGATTTAATGGCTCAGAAAGAGGAAGAGATATCCTTAAGAGAACAGCAGGTTGGTGATAAAGAGAAAGAACTTGATTCTATGAAGGATGCCTTATCAGAGAAGGTTGACAGAGTGGAAGAACTTCTTCAGAATGTAGCAAAGGTTCTGGCGAATAATACTAACTATGCCACGATGATAACAACTCCTAAGGTAACTGGCAATAAGTTAAGATTTGTTCAGCTGTCACAGCTTGAACCGAATAAGCTTCTTGCAGTTATTGTTATGGAAGGCAATCTTATAAGGAACAAGGTTATAACTATCAGCGAGGATATTTCACCAGAGAATCTTCTGAAGCTTAATCTTCTTCTTAATACAACACTCACAGGTCTTACATTGCAGGAAATGCATCTGGGACTTATATCCAAGATGGAGAGCCAGGCAGGTGAGCATATGGGTATTGTTAAAGAAGTGTTAGACGCGATTGTTGAGACTATAAGTAAGGCTGACGACCTGAAGATATACACAAGCGGCGCAACTAACATATTCAAGTATCCGGAGCTTAGTGATTCCGGGAAAGCAAGTGAGCTTATATATGCCTTGGAGGAAAAACAGGGCTTGTCTGGACTTGTTAATGACAAGGATGATTCAGATAAGACTGAAGATGATAACCACGGCATTCAGGTATATATAGGAAATGAAACACCGGTTGAGTCCATGAAGGACTGTAGTGTGGTAACAGCCACATATGAATTGCAGGATGGAATGAAGGGAACAATTGGTATTATTGGACCGAAGCGTATGGATTATGAAAAGGTTGTTGATACCTTAAAAGAGATGCAGACGCATTTGGATGATGTATTTAAGAAAACTTAGGAAAGGTTGGTATTGAAGTGTCAAAGGATGTAAAGAAAAAGAAATCAGAAGAGACAGTTCAGGATGAAGTAAAGAATCAGGAGACTGATGCTAAGAAAGAAGAAGCCTGCAACTGCGAATCAGAATGTAAGGCTGATGAAAGTCAGAATACATGTGAAGCTGATGAATCAGACAAGGCCGAGGCACAGGATGAGAGCACTGAGAGCTCTAAGAAGAAGGATCCTAAGGATGCAGTTATAGAAGAACTTCAGGACAGAGTAAAGAGGCAGATGGCTGAGTTTGATAATTTCAGAAAGAGAACAGAGAAAGAGAAATCTACTATGTTCGAGATGGGAGCCTCAGATATCATTAAGAAGCTTTTACCTATTGTTGATAACTTCGACAGAGGATTTAAGAGTGTGACAGATGAGGAACTTGAAACTCCATTCGCAAAGGGAATGGATATGGTTCACAAGCAGCTTTTAAAGATGCTTGAGGATGCAGATGTTAAGCCTATTGAAGCTTTAGGCGGTGAGTTCAATCCGGATTTTCACAATGCAGTAATGCATGTTGAGGATGATTCAGTTGGAGAGAACATCGTAGTTGAAGAGTTTGAGAAGGGCTACACATACAGAGACCAGGTTATAAGACACAGCATGGTCAAGGTTGCTAACTAGCGATAAGCCAGAAAGCATATGTAACACAAGGTATTAATCAATTTAATTATAGAAAGGACATTTTATTATGGGAAAGATTATTGGTATTGATTTAGGTACAACTAATTCTTGCGTAGCTGTAATGGAAGGTGGTAAGCCAGTTGTTATCGCTAACGCAGAAGGTTTAAGAACTACTCCTTCAGTAGTTGCATTTTCAAAGACAGGAGAGAGACTTGTAGGTGATCCTGCAAAGCGTCAGGCAGTTACTAATGCTGATAAGACAATCTCTTCTATCAAGAGACATATGGGTACAGATTACAAGGTTGAGATTGATGGAAAGAAATATACTCCACAGGAAATCTCAGCTATGATTTTACAGAAGTTAAAGTCAGATGCAGAGAATTATCTTGGTGAGAAGGTTACAGAGGCAGTTATAACAGTTCCTGCTTACTTCAACGATGCACAGCGTCAGGCTACTAAGGATGCTGGTAAGATTGCAGGTCTTGATGTAAAGCGTATTATCAACGAGCCTACAGCAGCAGCTTTAGCTTATGGTCTTGATAATGAGCATGAGCAGAAGATTATGGTTTACGATTTAGGTGGTGGTACATTCGATGTGTCTATTATCGAAATCGGTGATGGTGTAATTGAAGTTCTTGCTACAGCTGGTAATAACAAGCTTGGTGGTGATGATTTCGATAATGCTGTTACACAGTATATGTTAAATGATTTCAAGGCTAAGGAAGGCGTTGACCTTTCTAAGGATACAATGGCTCTTCAGAGACTTAAGGAAGCAGCTGAGAAGGCTAAGAAGGAACTTTCAAGCACAACTCAGACAGAAATCAATCTTCCTTACATCACAGCTACAGCTGAAGGACCAAAGCACTTTGAGATGACTCTTACAAGAGCTAAATTCGATGAATTAACACATGACCTTGTAGAAAAGACTGCAGAGCCAGTTAAGAATGCACTTTCAGATGCAGGTCTTACAGCTTCAGAGCTTTCAAAGGTATTATTAGTTGGTGGTTCTACAAGAATCCCTGCTGTGCAGGATAAGGTTAAGTCATTAACAGGACATGAGCCAAGCAAGACTCTTAACCCAGATGAGTGCGTAGCTATCGGTGCTTCTATCCAGGGTGGTAAGTTAGCTGGTGATGCAGGTGCTGGTGATATCCTTCTTCTTGATGTAACACCACTTTCACTTTCAATCGAGACAATGGGTGGTATTGCTACAAGACTTATTGAGAGAAATACAACTATTCCTACAAAGAAGAGCCAGATTTTCTCTACAGCTGCTGATAACCAGACAGCCGTTGATATCAACGTTGTACAGGGTGAAAGACAGTTTGCCAGAGATAACAAGTCACTTGGACAGTTCAGACTTGATGGTATCCCTCCAGCAAGAAGAGGTGTTCCACAGATTGAAGTTACATTTGATATCGATGCCAATGGTATTGTAAATGTATCTGCTAAGGACCTTGGAACAGGTAAGGAACAGCACATCACAATTACTGCTGGTTCTAACATGTCTGATGAAGATATCGATAAGGCAGTTAAGGAAGCTGCTGAGTTCGAGGCTCAGGATAAGAAGCGTAAGGATGCTATTGATGCACGTAACGAAGCTGATTCAATGGTATTCCAGACACAGAAGGCTATGGATGAGGCAGGCGACAAGCTTGATGCTTCTGACAAGGCTGCAGTTGAGACTGACCTTAACGCATTAAAGGCACTTGTTGATGGTTCTGACCCAGAAAACATGACAGATGCACAGGTTGATGAAATCAAGGCTGCCAAGGAAAAACTTATGGAAAGTGCTCAGAAGCTTTTCGCTAAGTTATATGAGTCACAGCAGGCTGCTGGTGGTGCAGGCCCAGACATGGGAGCAGGTGCAGGTCCTGATATGGGTGCTGGTGCTTCTAATGGTTCAGCTCCATACGGTGATGATGTAGTTGACGGAGATTACAAAGAGGTTTAATTGTCAGCAATAACTGACTGGAATAAGGACTGCATGGGGTGTAAACTCCGTGCAGTTTCTGTTGATTAAATAAGAAAGAGGAAGCAATCATGGCAGATAAGAGAGATTATTATGAAGTCCTTGGCGTGCCTAAGGATGCCGATGACGCTGCTATTAAGAAAGCATACAGACAACTTGCAAAGAAATATCATCCTGATATGAATCCAGGGGATAAAGAAGCTGAAATAAAATTCAAAGAGGCTTCTGAAGCTTATGCGGTGTTAAGCGATGCTGAAAAGAGAAGACAGTATGACCAGTTTGGCCATGCCGCATTTGAAGGCGGAGCAGGTGGAGCTGGAGCAGGTGGCTTCGATTTCGATTTTGGTGACATGGGAGATATTTTCGGAGATCTCTTTGGCGGTATGTTCGGAGGCGGCGGAAGCAGACGAAACAGCAATGGACCAAGAAGAGGTGCTGATGTAAGAGTTAATGTAAGAATTACATTTGACGAGTCAGTAAGGGGAACAACCAAGAAGATAGATGTTACATTAAAGGATGAGTGCTCAAGCTGTCACGGTACAGGAGCTAAGCCTGGTACATCACCAGAGACCTGTAGCAAATGTGGTGGTCGTGGACAGGTAACTTTCACACAGCAGTCATTCCTTGGAATGGTAAGAAGTCAGCAGCCATGTCCTGACTGTCATGGAACTGGTAAGATAATTAAGGAGAAGTGTCCGGATTGTTACGGAACAGGCTATATAAGCAGCAAGAAGACTATTGAAGTCAATATCCCGGCTGGTATCGATAATGGCCAGTGCGTACGTATACAGGGCAAAGGTGAGCCGGGAGTTAATGGCGGACCAAGAGGTGACCTCTTAGTTGCTGTTATTATCTCAGCAAGCACAGAATTTGAAAGAGACGGATACAATATATTCTCTAATGTTGTAATAAGCTATCCAACAGCGGTACTTGGCGGTGAAATCAAGGTTAAGACTGTTGATGGAGAAGTATTGTACGAAGTTAAGCCGGGAACAGCATCAGGTACAAGAGTAAGACTTAAAGGCAAAGGTATGCCAAGTGTAAGAAATGCAGCACAGAGAGGCGATCATTATATCACTTTAATAGTTGATATTCCTACAAAGCTTAATCAGGAGCAGAAGGACGCACTTATGGCATATGAAAAGGCGCTTACAGGCAATGAAAGACACGGTAAGAAGAAAGGTCTTTTCGGCAAATAAATACTATAGCTTACATATGTAATGTAAGTTTACACTCACCCCACAATGTGGTAAAATCCTACATTGTGGGGTATTATATTTATATGTATAATTCCTTATTGTAAAGATTGGAGATTAAAGCAGTAATATGAATTTAGAGACAAGATATAACGAACTTAATAAAGATTACGGTGCATATGAGCTTGTGAACATTGAAAAGCTTAATGATCTTAATTCTGTAGGACTTTTATTAAAGCATAAGAAATCAGGTGCGAGAGTTGCAATTATTTCTAATGATGATGATAACAAGGTATTTTCTATAGGTTTTAAGACACCACCGGATAATGACACGGGAATGCAGCATATAATTGAACATTCTACCTTGTGTGGTTCAAGAAAATATCCGGTTAAAGACCCATTTGTAGAACTATGCAAGGGTTCTCTTAACACATTTCTTAATGCAATGACTTATCCGGATAAGACAGTATATCCTGTTGCAAGCTGCAATATGGCAGATTTTAAGAATATTATGGATGTCTATATGGATGCGGTATTCTATCCTGCAATGTATGAGCATGAGGAGATATTCAAGCAGGAAGGCTGGCATTATGAGCTTGAAGATGTAGATGGAGAGCTTGCTTATAACGGAGTTGTATTTAATGAGATGAAGGGTGTGTATTCTTCAGCAGATGATGTGCTTTCAAGATATACATTTGTATCACTCTTCCCTGATTCTGAATACAAGAATGAATCCGGTGGTGACCCTGAGGCTATACCACAGCTTAAGTATGAAGATTTTATTAAGTATCACAAGGAATATTATCATCCTGTGAACAGTTATATCTATCTGTACGGAGATATTGATGTTGATGAGAGGCTTGAATATCTTAATAACGAATACCTCTCAGCTTTTGATAAGAATGATGTCAATATAGATGCCGAGGTAACTTTCCAGAAAGCATTTGACGCACCTAAGTATGAGACAAGAGAGTATGCAATTACTGATGATGAGCCAGAGGAGGATAACACTTATCTTTCTTACAATGTTGTTATCGGAACATCAACAGACCCAGTAAGCTATCTTGCATTACAGATTCTTGATTATGCACTTATCATGGCACCGGGTGCTCCGCTTAAGCAGGCACTTATTGACGCCGGAATTGGAACAGATGTGTACAGTGTGTTAGAGACTTCTGTGTATCAGCCGGTGTATTCAATTATTACTAAGAATGCGAATGAAAGTGACAGAGACAGATTTGTGAGTGTTGTTGAAGACACGCTTTCTGATATTGTTAAGAACGGTCTTAGCAAGAGAATGGTTAAGGCAGGAATCAACTATTACGAATTCAAATACAGAGAAGCTGATTTTGGGCCATATCCGAAGGGACTTATGTATTATCTCACAATGATGGACAGCTGGCTTTATGATGAGAACAAGCCATTTGTTCATGTTGAGGCAGGAGAGACATTTGAAATAATCAAGAAGAATTCAGAGAACGGCTTCTTTGAGAAATTCATTGAAGACAATATTATTAATAATAATCATGAGGTAGTGTTAAGTCTTGTTCCAAAGCATGGACTTGCAGAGGAGAAGGAAGCAAAGGAAGCAGAGCAGCTTGCAAAGTATAAGGCAACACTTTCCAAGGAAGAACTGGAAGAGCTTGTTAAGCAGACAAAGGCATTAAAGGAATATCAGGATACACCTTCAAGCCAGAAGGATCTTGAGAAGATTCCACAGCTTGAGTTAAAGGATATCACAAGAGAGCCGGCTAAGTTATATATTGACCCTAAGAAGATTGGTGGTGTTGATGTAATCCACCACAATATGTTCACTAATGGAATTGCATATATAATGATGTGCTACGACTGTAAGAATGTGCCTGATGAACTGCTTCCATATATCGGACTTTTAAGCTCGGTTCTTGGACTTATGGATACTGAAAAGTACACATATACAGAGCTGACTAATGAAATCAATATTAACTGTGGTGGAATCTCAACTGATGCTGCCATATACACAGATAATAAGGATTTTGACAAATGTACTATCATGTATGAGGTTAAGGGTAAGGTTCTCTATGACAATATCCAGTTCGTCCTTGATATGATGAATGAAATTATATATAAGACAAAGTTCTCAGATTATAAGAGACTTAAAGAGATAATTGCGAAGCTTAAGTCAAGAATGGAAAGCACAATGACAAGTGCAGGACATTCAACAGCAATGCTTGCAGGTATGGCACAGTTCTCAAGAAATGCATATTATTCTAACGAGATGAGAGGATATGGGTTCTATGAGCTTATACAGAAGCTTGACTCACAGTTTGATGAGCTTAAGGAAGATATCGCAGATAAGTTAAGCAAACTTGTCGATTATATATTCCACAAAGAGAATATTATTGTCAGCTTTACTGCTGATGATAAGGGATATGATGCATTTGCACCTGCTTTCGGAAAGTATGCGGAAGAATTGAAAAAATCGGACATGCCAGCATGCGAAAGAAAGTACACACCTGCAAATGTCAAGACAGGATATACTTCAGCTTCACAGGTCCAGTATGTTGCAAGATGTGGTAACTTCAGAGATGGAGGATATGAATACACAGGAGCATTAAGAGTGCTTAAGGTTATATTCTCGTATGATTATCTCTGGATTAATGTTAGAGTAAAAGGCGGCGCATACGGCTGCATGAGCGGTTCTTACAGAAACGGTGACATGTATATGGTTTCTTACAGAGACCCTAACTTAAGAAAGACTAACGATATATATGAAAATGCAGCAGACTATCTTGAACATTTTGATGTAAGCGACAGGGACATGGTCAAGTTCATAATCGGAACAATAGGTGATATGGATACACCTATGAATCCGGCAGCAAAGGGAACAAGATCATTTGGTGCATACATCTGTAACACAGATTATGAATCACTCAAGAAAGAAAGAGGTCAGGTTCTTGACTGTAATGTAGAAAGAATAAGAGAGCTTGCTCCACTTGTAAGATGTGCAATGGATGAGAATTATTTCTGCGTTGTGGGAAGCAGCAAGGAAATCAATAAAGAGAGTGAGCTTTTTGATAAGATACAGCCACTTATCAAGGTACAGGGATAACAGAAAGGAAGAATGTATGAATTTAGATGAGATGCTTGCAGCCAGCGGAATTACCGGGGGCGCTAAGGCAGAGAACACAAGAACTAAGACAGGCTTTGTAACATTTATAGGAAGACCTAATGTTGGTAAGTCAACACTTATGAATCAGATAATCGGACAGAAGATTGCGATTACTTCTAACAAGCCTCAGACTACAAGAAACAGAATACAGACTGTATACACTGATGAGCGTGGACAGATTGTTTTCGTTGATACTCCGGGTATCCACAAGGCTAAGAACAAGCTTGGTGAATACATGGTTGGTGCGGCAGAGAAGACAATCAGTGAGGTTGACCTTATATGCTGGCTTGTTGAGCCTACAACACATCTTGGAGCTGCCGAGGAGCATATCGTTGAGAAGCTTAAAGAATGTAAAACTCCTATAGTTCTTGTTATCAATAAGACTGACACAATCAAGAAAGAGGAGATTCTTCCGGTTATTGACTGCTACAGAAAGGAACTTGATTTTGTTGATATTGTTCCTGTGTGCGCAAGAAACGGCAATAATGTTGACGACCTGCTTGATGTTATATTCTCACATCTTGATTATGGTCCGATGTACTATGATGAAGATACAGTAACAGACCAGCCAATGAAGCAGATTGTTGCAGAGCTTATAAGAGAGAAGGCACTTCATGCATTAAATGATGAGATTCCACACGGAATTGCGGTTGTTATTGACAGCTTTAAGGAAAGAAGAAATGCAAGAGGTCCTATTACAGATATCGACGCTACTATCATATGCGAAAGAGATTCCCATAAAGGAATTATTATCGGCAAGGGTGGTGAAATGCTTAAGAAAATCGGAACTAATGCAAGATACGAGATTGAGAAGCAGCTTGACATGAAGGTTAATCTTAAGCTCTGGGTAAAAGTTAAGAAGGAATGGCGCGACAGTGATATTCTTCTTAAGAACTTCGGATATGACAAGAAGAAGGACAAATAATATACATGACAGGAGGGTGCGATGGCGGAGGTTACTACTGTTACAGGCATGATACTTTCCGCCATGCCTGTCGGGGAATATGACAGAAGACTGGTTATACTGACTAAGGAGTATGGCAAGATAACGGTATTTGCGAAAGGTGCGAGAAAGCCTAACAGCGCATTGATTGGTGTTACGAGAAGCTTTATATTCGGAACATTTGAGGTGTACCGTGGACGCGATTCATATACGATGTATAAGGCATCAGCTAAGGAGTACTTTGAAAATGTGGTAAATGACCTTAATGCCGTGTGCTACGCCTGCTATTTTGCTGAGATTGCAGATTATTATGGCAGGGAGAATCTTGATGCATCAGAAATGATTAATCTGCTTTATATCACTCTAAAGGCATTGGGCAGAGGTGCTGTAAGCCATGAACTTATAAGATTCATATACGAGATAAGAATGATTGCAGTTAACGGTGAGTGTCCGGATTTCTTCACATGTCACGAATGCGGAAGAGAAGATAATCTGTATGTATATTCATATTCAAGAAACGGACTATGCTGTAAGAATTGTGCCACAAATGTATATGATGGAATTACACTTTCGGGCTCAACGGTATATACACTCCAGTATATTGTCACAGCACAGCTTAACAGGCTGTATTCATTCACCGTTACCAAAGAAGTCCAGGAAGAATTAAGGCTTGTGGTAAACAGGCTGGAAAGCATTGTATTCGATAAAGAATTTAAGTCGAAGGAAATGCTTAATCTGACCATATAAATATTACATAAACTGGCTATGTTATCATATGCCAGTTTTTTGTATATTAAGGGGTAAAGATTTTATGTAACATTCAGACGAAAGGAGAGACAATATGCCGGATAAAAATGTGTCTCATAATAACCAGAAGAAAATAGCAGCAATTAATGATTATTCTGGTTTTGGAAGATGTTCTATTGCAGTTGAGCTACCTGTTATATCAGCAATGAAGATTCAGTGCTGTCCAATGCCTACATCGATATTTTCTAATCATACAGGTTTTGACAGCTTTTATTTTAAAGATTTCACAGAGAATATGCCGCCTTATATGGCAGAGTGGAAGAAGTTAAACCTTAAATTCGATGGAATTGTAACAGGGTTCTTAGGTTCACATAATCAGATTGCAATTGTTGAAGAATTTTTCAAGAATTTCAAGACCGAAGATAATATTGTTGTTATCGACCCGGTTATGGGTGATTACGGAAATCTGTATCCGACATATACTGATGAGACATGCCAGGAGATGAAGAAGCTTGTAAAATATGCAGATATTCTTACTCCAAACCTCACAGAAGCATGTATTATAACTGACGAGCCATACAGACCGGATTATTCCAATGATGAGCTTAAAAAAATTGCGATGAAGCTTGTTGCAATGGGACCATCTAAGATTGTTATTACAGGAATCCAGCGGGGCCATTATATTGGTAATTACTGTTACGAAAAGAACAGGGAAGACTATCTTATTAAGACTATGAAGGTTGGAACACAGCGTTCCGGAACAGGAGATATATTCGCATCAATAATAGCGGCAGACGCTGTCAATGGTGTGAATTTCCACGAGTCAGTAAGAAAGGCATCTACATTCATAAAGAAATGCATACTCAAGGCTATAGAGATGGATATTCCTCTGACAGACGGTGTGCCGTTTGAGGAACTGCTGACTACGTTGAAGTAAAAAGGAGAAGAATTACAATGGAGATATTATATAAGGTTCATAATAATTTATATGTTAATTTAACTAACAAATGTCCATATTCATGTACTTTCTGTTTAAGACAGACAATGGACAGAATCGGAGAGTCAGGCAGACTCTGGCTTGAGAGAGAACCATCATATGATGAGGTTATTGCTGAATTTGAAAAGTTCAATATGGATGAGTATGAAGAAGTCGTATTCTGCGGATTCGGAGAACCGACAGAAAGATTCGATGTTCTTATCAAGGTTGCTGAGTATGTCAAGAAAACATATGGCAAAAAGACAAGAATCAATACTAACGGAGTTGGAAATCTTGTTAATGGCAGAGACATTGTGCCAGAGATGGAAGGCTTGATTGACACAATATCAATCAGTCTTAACAATCCACACAAAGATGAATACAATGCACTTGTAAGAAGTAAGTTCGGCGAAAAATCATTTGATGAAATGATAAGCTTCGCAAAGGAATGTACCAGGTATATCCCTAATGTTGTTCTTACAACAGTTGACACAACCATATCTCACGAGGAAGAGGCAGAGTGTCAGAAGCTATGTGATGAGATAGGGGCTGCTTACAGGATTCGTCCCTGGGAGGATTAATGGCAGCAGTTTTATAATGTGACGTGTACGTATATAAAAACAATTCTTTGTTAAATACATTAAAAATATTGACCTTGACATTGGTTCATACTATACAATTGCATTATGAATATTAAATAGTTTTTGAAACAAAAATTATTGATATTCATGCAAATATATAATATAGTGATGCCTTTTAATGGCAGAAAGGGAGGTCAATATGCGCAGAATAACTAAAAGACGTCTTAGCAGTCTTTTATGTGCAGTTCTTATGCTTATTACAAGCATAGATGTGGCTGCATTTGCAGCAGGATCAGATGCGTCAAAAAGAAAGATTGACGTATGGGATATGGGTGCAGTACAGGAAGCAGATACTAGTAAATATAATAATAATATCACTGCTTCTGACTGGGATAGTTGTGCCAATGTATCCCAGGCTGGAAAATTTGTTGCTGGAGAGACAACATTTGGTGATCTTACTATCAATCATATAGCTAATGACAGATTGTTCTCAACATCAAGCAAAAACTATGGAACCAATGCTTTAGCAACAACAGCATATGATGATGGATATACAGCGGGTGGTATGTATTACTGTAATGGTACAGGAGGAGAGACAAGAAGAAATGTTACCATTAACAATGTAATAGCAGGAGATAAGATAGTTGTATACATGGCATCAAGCAATGCTGCTACAGGAACACTTGTTTTTAAATATCTTGGTGAAGATAATGAACAGGTAGAAAAAGCCAGCTTTACTAACAAGGGTACTAAATATGAATTTGTGGCTAAGTATAGTGGATCATATAAGGTATATACAGATGCAGCAGCAGGAAAACCTATATATAACAGAATTGTCAGGATACCTGGAGTTGCAGTAAGTGGAACAATAGATGGCGCACAGCTAAGCGGCTATAAGGTTATGTTTAAGGATGAGGCTAATGGTATTACATATGATGCAGATATAAAGGGGAATACATTTACAGCTACACTTGCAGCAGGCTGTAATTATACTGCAGTATTATCAGGAGTAGCAGGATATGGATTTTCGAATGCTACAAAGAATATTTCGACAACAGTAGATGAAGCTCTTACAGGAAAGTCTGGAGTTACATTAAGCATAGAAGAGAAGAAAGTGTATACATACACAGGAAAGGTTACAGGCTTTGCTGCTGACTATGATACATCTAATTTATCAGTCAAACTTGTGGCTGATTCATCTTCATTAGCAGATGATGTGATTCTTAAGCTTGATTCTGAAAAGGCATTTACAGCTACACTTGAACCTGATGTCAAGTATACAGTTGAACTTATCGGAGTTAATGATTATGAAGTTTTAAGCGGAGGCGAGATAATAAGTCAGGTAAGCTATTCCAGAGATATTGAAGTTTCTGCCAGAAGGTTATATAAGGCAGCAGGAAAGTTTGCAGGACTTGATGGTAATACAGCTGTTACAGATGTTAAGTTTACGAATGTAGATGATAAGTATATATATACAGGAAAAGTAACGACAGATGGATATGAAGTTATGTTAAGAAATGGTTCATATTCAATCGAAGCTGTTGCTGATGGATATAGAACAACAACACATATAGTAGTAAGCGATGCTGATGTGACTAAAGATATTTTAATGGTATCTACCAAGGATAAAGAGCAGGTTGAAAGAGTATCTGATATATATGTTGGATATGAAGAAAAAGGAAATATTAATTTTAATACAGTAAAAGAGGCGATATCAGCAATATCGGCAATGACACCAGCTCCGGATGAAAAGAACGGAGTTACTGTACATATTGCTCCTGGTACATACAGAGAACAGGTTGTTATATCAACTCCTTATGTAAGACTTGTTAATGATGAAAAGTCATCAGGTAAAGAGGTACTTCTTACATGGTATTATGGAATTGGATATGAGTATTACAGCATAGATTCAACCGGTTATTATAATGCTGAAAATGCATATGATAAGTATGATAAAGCTGCTGCTTCAAAGTGGGGTTGTTCAGTATTGCTTAAAAATACAGCAACTGGTTTTAGTGCTGATGGAATTACATTTGAAGCTTCTTTTAACCGATATATAACAGATGAAGAAATAGAAGATGGCGTAAGTCCAACTGATACGAAGCTTCCAGAAAGAAATTACTCAACAGATGTTACATCAAAAGCAGCAACTGAAAGAGCAACAGCCATGGCTATAGAAGCTGATAAGGTAGAATTTACAGATTGTGCATTCCTTGGAAGCCAGGATACATTATATACAGGTAATTCTGCAACTAATATGTATTTTAAGAACTGTCGCATAGAAGGTAATACAGATTACATATTTGGTGATGGCAATGCAGTATTTGACGGATGTGAGCTTAGATTCTTTGGTTATAGTACAGGCTCTGTTGGCGGTTATATTACAGCACACAAGCCAACAGCAGCAACTAAGGCAGGGTATGTGTTTAGAAACTGTACAATAACAGGAAACGATGAACTTGAGGTAAATGCGGGATATCTTGGAAGACCTTGGGGACAGGATGCGAGAGTAACATTCCTTAATACTAAGATAAATGGCAGTTACATAAAAGATGAAGGATGGTTTGATATGTCTGGTAACAAACCAGAAAAAGCAAACTATAAAGAATATAATTCTGTTTACACAGATGGAACAGCAGTTGATATGTCTAAGAGAGTTACAGGAGTTGTGACAGATGACAGCGTTGCAAAGAAAGATGTTGTGAATGATTATCTTTCTGGCTGGACTCCTTCGGATTATGTTGCTGATGAGAGTACAGTGATATTTGAAAAAACACCATATCTTGTTGATAATGGAGATATCAATGCACCATATCCAGGACATACTCTTACTGTAGTATACTCACTTGGCAATGCAAATGATGCATCTGATGCATCAGTAATCCGTTGGTATATTGTTGATAATGATGGAAACAGGACTCTTGTAAAAGCAACAAGCGCCAATGTAGACAATACATATAAAATCACAAAAGATGCAATTGGAAAGTATATTGAAGTTGAAGTTGTACCTGAAAACATAAGCGGAATAAAGTCTGAAGCGGTAAGTTATAAGGCAGATGCATATGTAAGGGAAGGATATGAAGATCCAACGGGTTCAACAGATATAGAACTTGGAGATGGAGTAAATGTATTTTTAGCAGGTGATTCAACAGTTAAGGATTATTCAGCATCAGGTATGTATATGAGTGGCAAGGCTCAGGCAGAAGGTTCATGGGGTGAATATTTACAGACATTCTTTGACTCTTCAAAGGTTAAGGTACAGAACTATGCTAATGGAGGAAGAAGCAGCCGTAACTTTATTAATGAAGGATCATTAGATAAGATAAAAGCCAATATTAAAGAAGGCGATTATCTGTTTATACAGTTTGGTCACAATGATTGCGCTAATGGAAAAGGATATCTTGAAGATAGATATGTACCACTTGGAGAACCAGATGCTAACGGAATATATCCGGTAACAGCAGGAACTAAAGTGGCAACACCATCATCGCTTGCTTCAAAGTATGGTGACAGCTTTTATTCGTATGATTGTGGTGGTACTTATAAGTGGTATCTTACACAGTATATCGAGACAGCGAGAGAAGTAGGAGCTATACCGGTTCTTGTAACACCAGTATCAAGACTTTATTATACAAATGATGGAACTATCAAACCACATCATGATTCAACAGATACAACAACAGGAACACTGGTAACAGAAAATAACGCCTATGTTGAGGCAGTTAAACAGCTTGCAAAGGAACAGAATGTGTTGCTTATTGATGGATTTGAGATAACAAAAAATATGTATGAGGAAGCATACAAAGCAGATGAAAAGGCAGCTAATGGCAAATCTGTTAATGGTATGCAGGTTATGTCAGCAGGAGATAGCACACATAGCAATAAGCTTGGCGGTTTTATAACAGCAGAACTTTTTGCACAACAGATTCAGAATATGAATATATCACTCTCAAAGGCTGTCAAAGCACCATCAAGGGTAGCGGGCGTTAATCCAGATGGACAGCAGGTATTTGTTGTTGATAAAAATGGAACACTTACAGCAAAAGCAGCAGATTCAGATGGCAGTTTTACAGTTGATGCAGTTTACTGGACAACAAAAGGTCAGAGTCTTTTAAGTGCTATTAGTGCAAAAAATGAAGAGCTTAATAAGAGTGATAATCCGGCGCCAGGACCAACACCAACGCCAGGACCAACACCAACGCCAGGACCAACACCAACGCCAGGACCAACACCAACGCCAGGACCAACACCAACGCCAGGACCAACACCAACGCCGGATCCGACACCAACGCCAGATCCAACGCCAGCACCGGATACGGGTGATGATAATAAGAAAAGCGATGAAACCATTTCAGGTGATAAGGAACAGGCAGAAGATAGTGTAAAGACAGCTGATGTGTATAATGTAGCAGGTTATAGTATAATGTTGTTTATGGCATTAGCAGGAATTGTATTTGTTATACATGAAGATAAGAAGAAAAAGAACACTATTGATTAATGCATAATATAAGCCGGATGTATAATAACAGAAGTTGTTATATATCTGGCTTTTCTGATATTTTTTGAATTACATATATGTTGGCAGTGCATTAAAAATTATACAATGTGCTATTTAAGTGTGAAAGTATATTGAGCTTGGGAGGATTAAGACATCATTCCTCTTGCTAATCAGCACTAAATGTTATAAAATGATTAAGATTATGTAGCAGCCGATGCAGTTCGATGTAGTCAGGCTGTTGCCTTTAGGAGGATTATATTATTATGGAAAAGACAATGGAGAAAATTGTTTCTTTAGCTAAGGCAAGAGGATTTGTTTACCCAGGTTCTGAAATCTATGGCGGATTAGCTAATACCTGGGATTATGGTAACCTTGGTGTTGAGTTAAAGAACAATGTTAAGAAGGCATGGTGGCAGAAGTTCGTACAGGAAAGCCCATACAATGTAGGAGTTGACTGTGCAATTCTTATGAACCCTCAGACTTGGGTAGCATCAGGTCATCTTGGTGGATTTTCTGATCCATTAATGGACTGCAAGGAATGTCATGAGAGATTCAGAGCAGATAAACTTATAGAAGACTGGGCAGACGAGAATTCATATGATCTCGGCGGTTCAGTTGATGGATGGACACAGGAGCAGATGAAGAATTTCATCGATGAGAAGAATATCTGCTGTCCTTCATGTGGAAAGCACAATTTCACAGATATAAGACAGTTTAACCTTATGTTTAAGACATTCCAGGGTGTAACTGAGGATGCCAAGAACACAGTATATTTAAGACCAGAGACAGCTCAGGGTATCTTTGTTAACTTCAAGAATGTTCAGAGAACATCAAGAAAGAAAGTACCTTTTGGTATTGGACAGATTGGTAAGTCATTCCGTAACGAGATTACACCAGGTAACTTCACATTCAGAACAAGAGAGTTCGAGCAGATGGAATTAGAGTTCTTCTGCAAGCCTGGAACAGATCTTGAGTGGTTCACATACTGGAGACAGTACTGCATCGACTGGCTTAAGGCATTAGGAATGAAGGAAGATGAGATGAGAGCAAGAGATCATTCACCAGAAGAACTCTGTTTCTACTCTAAGGGAACAACAGATATCGAATTCCTCTTCCCATTCGGATGGGGCGAGCTCTGGGGTATTGCAGACAGAACAGATTATGACCTTACTCAGCATCAGACAGTATCTGGTGAAGATATGTCATACTTTGATGATGAAGCTAAGGAGAAGTATATACCATATGTTATTGAGCCTTCACTTGGTGCGGATCGTGTAACATTAGCATTCCTTTGCTCAGCTTATGATGAGGAAGAGCTTGAAGGCGGAGATGTAAGAACGGTTCTTCATTTCCATCCTGCATTAGCACCAGTTAAGATAGGTATTCTTCCACTTTCTAAGAAGTTAAATGAAGGTGCAGAAAAGGTGTATGCAGAACTTTCTAAGTATTACAATTGTGAGTTTGATGACAGAGGTAATATTGGAAAGAGATACAGAAGACAGGATGAGATTGGTACTCCATTCTGTATCACATATGATTTCGATTCAGAAGAAGATGATGCTGTAACTGTAAGAGACAGAGATACAATGCAACAGGAAAGAATAAAGATAGCAGATCTTAAGGCGTATTTTGAAGATAAGTTCAGATTTTAATTAATAAAAGAACGGAATTTAAATCGATAATTAAAAGGAAAGAATTATGCTGTGTACTAAATGTGGTCAGGAATATGAGGGCAGTCAGTGCCCAAGATGTGATGGACCTGTTATATTAGTTAACAACAGTGATTATCTTGCCAGAAGAAAAGCATATGAGGAGAAGCAGGCTTTGAAAGAGAGGTCTGCTTCTTCTGATAAAAAAGAGGAATCACAGAGTGACTATGGACAGGCATTAGCAAAACGCGTGCAGGCGATAAAGAATCAGAGCAGAAACAAGACAGAAAGTAAGAAGCAGAGTCAGAACAGAAGCAAAGCGGACAGCAGAAAGCAGGGACAAAGTAGCGGAAAAACAGGTGGCAACAGGAATGGTAATCAGGAAAAGCCACAGATAAGAATTGCACGACATAAAGTAAACAAAAGAATGAAAATGATAGCGGCAGTGCTGATAGCAGTAGTGCTTATTGGTGTCGCAGCATTTGGAATATACAAGCTTGCAACTAAGAAGAATTATGCTCTTTATGTAAGCTACAACGGAAAGATATATGATATAGCAGGGCTGGACAGCAATTATGTGTGTGATGAAAGTGATGCAATATTTGCGGCAGACAGTAAGACCTTCTATACAGCACAGTGGCCGGAACAGATAGATTCAGGTAAGAATATCTTAAGCGTTGCGAGTGACAATGGAAAGTATTTCGTTACGGTAACATATGATGAGTCCAACTCGTCTGGCAGATATTCAATGTACATATGGAGTAAGGACGAATGTGTTCTTGTGTCAGAAGATAATCTGCAGAAAGAGATTATGTATATCTCTGATGACGGTCTTGTTATATACACGAATATTAATATTATTAATGACGAGGGTTCTACTAATGGAACAAGCCTTGCCATGAGCAGAGTCAAAGAAGTTAAGAAACAGCCTGAGGCACAGACAACTCTTATAGAGGGTAATCTTAATAAGGCATATGTGTATGAGTCAAAGCACCTGATAGTATGTCTTACTAATGCAGGCTCATTGTATACATATGATTATGAAAAAAAAGAAAAGCCGGTTTCAGTTGCAGATGCAGTTATGCAGTTATGGCCGGTGTCAGAGAACATGACAGGTGTGTATACAGCGAATGCAGACAGCCTTAATACAAGAAAAGATGTGGATACATTGCTGTATTCTAAGAGTGATGGAGTATATTATTACTCATGCAAAGATGCATCTGCGTATAAGATAGACAAGAAGACAGACAATGATGCAGATTATGTATTTGATAGAGACAATTCGCTTATATACAGAATTTCAGGTACATCAATGACATCAGCACTTATCAGAGAAACTAAAGTGAGTGAGTATGTGGATGTTGATTCTATGACTAAGGAAAAGAATTACATATATAATTCATCAGATGGTCAGATAGTGTATGTTAATGCGAAAGGACAGCTTCGAGTAGTTGATAACAACAAGATTACAGACATTGCGTCAGATGTTAATGCAGGTTCATTATCTAAAGTGTATAATAAAGGCAAGGCTTTAACATATGTTTCAGGCGGCAGGCAGTACTATATGGATAACATTAAGAGCAAAGCTGTTGCAATTCTGGAATCAGATGCAGTTACAGATACAGAGGGAACATATTTTTACAAGAACCGAATCTATGCGTATGATGCTGATAATATTCTTTATTCTAATACACTGAAGGGAAATGATATCAGCAATATAGGCTACGTTGAAAGATTGTGGCTTGGAACAGAACTAAGATAATTGCAAATGTATTAAAACAGGTATAAGTTATGGATTTATTTGAATATATGCGTGAAAACAATAAGAATACAGAATCTCCATTGGCTATGAGATTAAGACCGGAAACACTCGATGAAATGGTAGGACAGTCTCATATAATCGGAAAGGACAAACTGCTTTACAGGGCAATTAAGGCAGATAAGCTTAGCTCAGTAATATTTTATGGTCCACCTGGAACAGGAAAGACAACTTTAGCTAGAATAATTGCTAATACAACAAGTGCAGAGTTTAATCAGGTTAATGCCACAGTTGCCGGAAAGAAGGATATGGAAGAGGTTGTTGCCAAGGCGAAAGACAATCTTGGAATGTATGGAAGAAAGACCATTCTTTTCGTAGACGAGATTCACCGCTTTAATAAGGGACAGCAGGATTATCTGCTTCCATTTGTTGAGGATGGAACAATAATTCTTATTGGTGCAACGACAGAGAATCCGTACTTTGAAGTAAATGGAGCTTTAATATCAAGGTCAATAATATTTGAATTAAAACCACTAGAGAAAGAAGATATCAAGACAATAATAAAGCGTGCTGTGTATGATGAGAAGAAGGGCATGGGAAGCTACAATGCAGCAATAGACGATGATGCACTGGAATTCCTTGCAGATATATCCAACGGAGATGCGAGAAATGCACTTAATGCCATTGAACTTGGAATACTCACAACAGACAGATCAGATGATGGAGTTATACATATAGATCTTGCAACAGCACAGGAATGTATCCAGAAGCGCTCGGTAAGATATGATAAAGAGGGTGACAACCACTATGATACAATATCAGCATTTATTAAGAGCATGAGAGGCTCAGACCCTGATGCAGCAAGCTATTATCTTGCCAAGATGCTGTATGCAGGTGAAGATATTAAATTCATAGCAAGACGAATAATGATATGTGCCAGTGAGGATGTAGGCAATGCTGATCCTAATGCACTGCAGGTTGCAGTGGCTGCGGCACAGGCTGTTGAGCGCATCGGAATGCCGGAAGCACGTATTATATTAAGTCAGGCGGCACTCTATGTTGCGACAGCACCTAAGAGTAATGCATGTTACATGGCAATTGATAAGGCACTTGATGTAGTTAAGAATTCAAAGACTGCACCGGTTCCTGTACATTTGCAGGATGCCCATTATAAGGGTAGTGCCAAGTTAGGACACGGTGTAGGATACTTATATGCACATGATTATCCTAATCATTACGTCAGACAGCAGTATCTTCCTGATGCTTATGTGAATGAGAAATTCTATGAGCCGGGAGATATGGGATATGAGAGGGATATTAAGAAACATTTGGATAAGATTAAGTCGGAGGCATAGTTTCCAATGAGGGATTACATAAACAGACTTTCAAGAGGCAGTTCAATTATCAAAGTACCAAAGCTGTCATGCAGTGAGGAACAGATTACCATGGATATTATGTGTAATACAGTTGCTACAGGCAGCTTCATATGTGATGCCACCGATAAGGTTTATGGAATGGTCTATGCTGACAATGAGAGGGTAAAGATTCTTTCAGAACAATTTGGTGGTACGCATATTATAACTGAATATCAGGTGGACGCTTCCGGACTTGAAGAAAATGATGAGATAGAGGGAACATTTACAGTAGTATGTAATGCCGGCGAGAAAAAGATACCATTTGTATTCAGATGTATGAAAGAGAATCAGGATGATATAAGAAATCATGTTAAGACTGAAGCAGTTGTTCTGCACATTGATAACGAAGAGAATACAATTATACACAAAGATGAAGCAGAGCAGTTTGAATGTGTGCTTATAAAGAGCGGGACAGAAGAAACAGAGATTGATATATATGCAGATGCAGATTTTATTGAATTAGAGAAAGACAGCTTATCAACTGATGATTTTGCAGGTGACAGGGCTGTAATTAAATATATAGTTAATCCACAGAAAATGCATGCAGGCAACAACTATGGATATATACATATAGTGAGTTATACACAGCATTTAAAGATAAATGTAAGCGTTATATGTAAGAAGGCTGATGAATCGGAAGATTTTGAAGTTAGAACAGAAGAAAAACTTGCACGATATAAGCTTACAAAGCTTTATCTTGATTTCAGAATGAAGAAAATCAAAAAAGAAAAATGGATTGCTGAATCTATGCAGACGGTTGACCGAATAAGGGGAATTAAGGGGACAGATGTATTTTATGATATTGTGCAGATACAACTGCTTATGGCGTCCGGAAGAGAGAAAACAGCAACACAGATATATAATAATATCAAGAAAGATATAGTTGGAAGAATTGGTGAAAATGTAGAACTTTACTGCTATTTTCTGTATGTTTCGACACTTATTGTGCGTGAAGAGGAGTATACGGCTCAGGTTTTATCACAGGTTAAGAAGTTTTTTGAGAATGGCTATGATACATATAGAATATTATGGATACTTTTTTACCTGAGTACAGATTCAGATAATAAGAGTATAAGACTTGTAAGAATAAAGGATGTAATTAATTCAGGATGCATAAGCCCTGTTATGTATATTGAGGCTATGAACATTATTAATGCACAGCCTGTTTTACTACGGGTGCTTAATCAGTTTGAAATGCAGGTTATTAATTATGGATGCAGGAACGACATTATTAGCGAGAAGCTTGCAATGCAGATTGCAGATGTTGTGGCTAATGAGAAGAATATTAATATTAATACTCTTATTATACTAAAAAAGATATATGATAAATATGAGAAAGACGAGATACTGACAGTTCTTGTAACCCAGATGGTAAGAATGGGCATGACAGGAGAAAACTGCTTTGAGATATATGAAAAAGGAGTATTAAGAGGCCTGAAAATAACAAGATTATATGAGTTTTATATTGCCAGTATGCCTAAAAAGACAGACAGGCAGCTGCCAAAGATAGTGTTGATGTATTTTGCATATGACAATACTCTTACAGATGCAGATAAAGCATTTTTATATGCAAATGTGGTGACGGGCAGAGATTCGTACTATAAGAATATCTATGAAGGTTATGAAAGAAATATAGAGATATATGTGTATGAACAGCTTAAAGCCGGCAATATCAGTGACAATCTTGTTGTATTATACAAGGCACTTCTTAAGACACAGCTTGTGTGTGATGACACAGGCACATTTGTAAGTAAAATGCCATATATGTACAGAATGCAGTGCTTTAGTGATGTGGTAAGATATGTACATGTCAGATATCCGCAGTTTACAGAAGAAACAGTATATGAGCTTTCAGGGGAAACAGCATATATATGTATGTATGGAAGTGACTGCGAGATTACATTTGAATGTATTGACGGACAGATTAGAAAAGATACAATTGATTATGATATAGAAAAAGTGTTTGATATACAGCAGTATGCAGAGGTGTTTGAGGCTGCAGGTGATTATGGAAAGAACAATTCCAGAATAATTATGAGCAGAATCTGTGAAATGAGAAAGAATTCACAGTATACACAAGAAACACTTAAGCTGTACAAAACAATAAAAAAGGAACAGGGTATCAGTGAACAGTATAAACAGCAAGTTAATGCCTGGATGATTGATTATTACTATCATTATTATGAAGAAGATGATTTCTGGCATGAATACAATTATGTTGATACAGATAATCTGACGAAGAAGGATGCGGGAAAACTGATAGAGATACTTATAGATTCATCAATGTATTCACAGGCATATGAGATAGCCGGTATATACGGTTGCTGTATGGCAAAAGCGGCAAAACTTCTTAAAATGACTGACTATATTCTTACAAATGTATCAGACGGACATAGTCAGATTATTGATGAGATTACTCAATATATATTCAGACACAACATTTATAATGAACCTGTTCTTTCTTATATGTGCGAATACTATAATGGGACTAATGATGAAATGTATGCTGTGTGGAAGTCAGCAGTTAATTATAATGTAAATGTATTGCATATGTCAGAAAGGATTCTTGCCCAGATGATGTATACAGGTGTGCATACTGGAAGATTTACAGAGGTGTTTGCTGATTATTATAGTAAGATTCCTGATATGCTTATAGTAAAGGCATATTTATCTTATAATTCACAATTCTATCTTCTCAGGCAGAAGAAGGCTAATGATATAGTATTCAGAGTTATAGAGGAGTGTATGGGGGATGGATATGGATTGCCAGAGTGTTGTTATGTAGCATGGCTTAAGAATCTGTCAAGAAACCCTGTTGCGTTAAGAGAAGATACATCTGAAAAAGAACTTGCACAATCAGTTCTTAATGAATTATGTGAACATGACAGAATATATGGATTTTTCAAAAAATTCAAAGGAATACTGGATTTACCATACAATATGCAGGGACTTACTATTGTTGAATACATAGCAGATCCAGATGATAAAGTATCTTTGACATATAGTATTAATGGGGCTGACAGGCTGGTGCAGGTTATGAAGTCTAACGAATGGGGAATATTTACATGCAGGTTTAATCTGTTTTATGGGGATTCATTAGAATATACATTTATAGTTAATGACAGCAATGAACAGGCATCTACAGAGCCGGTAGTCTGCGAATATAAGGATATTCCATCAGAGAACACAGATGGAAGGATTGACATGCTTAATGATTGTCTTGCAAGCAGACAGCAGCATGACCTTACAACATTAAGAAAGCTCATGTATAGTTACTGTGTTGAGGAATACGTTACAAGAGAAATGTTTACAATTGTCAAATGAGGATAGCAGATATGGAGCAGTGTAAAGGACTTATAGCAGGAATAGATATAGGATATAGTAAAATTCAGGCAAGTGTATATTCATATAATTCACGGAATGTGCAGACGGTAAAACTGACAGAGGATTCAAAGGAAAAGACCAGTCTTGTAAATGTTGTCGCTGAATGTATGCGAGCAACAGGTACATCACAGATTCAAAGCATATGTGTAACCATTCCCGATTATCATTCTGATGAAATATCTGCTGTCAGGGATACTCTTAAAAAATGTGGTGTATCAGATGGCAGATGGCAGGTATTAAGCAGAGTTGAAAGCTTTGCATATTATGCGTACAGACAGAAAAGTGAGCTTCATGCTGCTGGTGTGGCACTGTTTGACTACACAAGTGAAGGAATAAGGTGTGATTATCTTGCAGTCAGGAAGAATGACAATAGTAACTATCTGCTTCAGGAACATACAGGATACACATCTGATATATTAAAAAAAGCTGTGATAAGCAAAGAACTTGGACTGGCTGAGAATGAGTTGTGTACATTTGCAGAAGAGTATTTTTCTAAAAGACATGTTTCGGCGGCATATCTTACAGGTGAAGGTTTTGATGTTGAAAAGCTTCCTGAAAGATTTGCAAAGCTTATGGTTACGAGAAGAAAAGCATTTGTCGGACAGAATCTTTTTGCAAAGGGTGCATGCTTTGCGGCAATGGAGATATTGAAGCCGGAAGTGTTTAAGAATGTCATAATGCTTCTTGATAATCATGTGAAATGTGGTATAGAAATAGATATTTCGTCATATGAAAAGCCAATGAGATTCAGGCTGGTAAGACCGGGAAGTAACTGGTATACTGCCGGACGGACTGTGGAATGTATACTTGAGGATATGAGAAGCATTACATTTAAAATAATAACACCTGAGAATAAATATTATGATGAAGTTGTTGATATAAGTGAAATTCCATTCAGGGAAGGGAAAACAACAAGAGTATCTGTGAGCGTAAGCTTTACGGATTCTGATAGGTGTAATATTACAATAAAAGATCTTGGATTTGGCGAGTTTGTCAAAAGTTCAGGAAAAGTTATAAGCAAAGAACTTGTATTAAGAAGCTGAGAATGTGGAAAACATCAGGAAACGGAGAAATACAATGGGGAAAATAATACTGTGCAGAGGAAAGAAGGCAGATACACCACTGACTGTTTTACAGACAGGTGTGAAGTTATATACAGCAGAAGAACTCTGTTATTATATTTATAATAATATATATCTGATTGGACAGGATTTTATAGATGATAATCTTATCAGTTTTCTTGATGAAACCGGAGAAAAAGAGCTGGCAGAAAGAGTAAGGAAGCTGAAAGAAACAGGAGGTTCATTAGCACAGATATTTGTAATAATACTCAAGACAATAGATTATTATTCTGTTGCAGAGATTGAGCAGTTAAAAGAGATTCTTAATACTCTTGGAAAGCAGAGCGTATGCGAAAGGCTTAAAGCAAGAGGAGATGGATATCTCAATGCTGGATATTATTTTGCTGCGGTCAGATGTTACGAGTCAATTATAAAAGATTACAAGGGAAAAGATTTGTTGGCAGCTGATTATGCAAAAGTTTATCATAACCTGGGAACTGCCTATGCAAGAATGTTTATGTATGATAAAGCAGTGATATATTATGATGAGGCATATAGGACGGGTCAGCATGAGGAATCAAAAAAATGCAGTATAGCAGCTTTAATTATGGCAAAGAAGGATAAAGAACCTGTTAATGTTGATGTGGATGAAGATGAATATGTTGTCCAGAAGGAATTGGAAACTTTAATGGATAATGCCAGATATAGTGATGAATATAGGGAACTTGAAGATATTGCCAGATTAAAAGCAGATGGCAATCTGGCACAGTACAACAGGGCGGTAGATGAAAGACTTGACAGGTGGAGAACGGCATACATTAAATATAGCAAAACATTTTAAAGAATTGTGGTGGATATATGGGAATATTTAAAAAAACTGAAAAAGAAACGATATATGATGATTATGATGATGAATCGTACAGAGATGAGGAACTGCTAGAAGAGGCAGAGAAGGAAAAAACTGCCAATAAAATGTTTAATATATTGAATATATATGAAACGTTTGATAAGAAGAATAAGAAAAAACATGAAGACCGCAAAAGCGGAGAACTTGATGAGAAAACAAAGGAAAAACAGCAGCAGGCCAAGATAGAAGAAGAAAAATATGATCATCTGTTAAACAGTATGCAGGCACAGACGCTTATCAAGGCAGTTGAGAAATATGGAAAGGATGAGGAAGACCGCAAAGAGATTGATGCTATACCTATTGAGCTTCCAAAGGAAAAATCCGACCTTGATAAAATTGCAGAATATGCGATGAGCAGGAATATAGACAGTGTCAATATAAAGGATTTCAGTACACATGATATAGAGGTTTATGTAAGAGAACAGTGTGATATCATGGAAGAAGCAGCGACACATGTAGAAAATGCTAAAGCTGAGTATGAGGCTGTTACTGAAGAATATAATGATATACAGATTATGGAAGAAGCTCCCACACAGATACGTGATAAAATATTGAGTTGTGCAGAGACCATAGACAACATGATGGTTGACAGGCGTATTCTTAAAAGTACAGAACATAAGCTGTCAAATGCGGCATACAGGCGCATGGAAGCTGTGGAAAATGAAATGCCAGGTGGAATAAAGCTTTTGAAAGCATCCGAAGATTATTATGATACTGTTAAGAGAGATTTAAGGATACTTGAGGCAGAACAGCTTAATCTTAGAACTGATGCGGACGTTCTTGTTACAAGACAGATTAAGATAAGAAGGCTTGCGAAAACAGCAATCTTTGCGCTTGCGGCAGTGTTTGCAGTATTTCTTATATCGATGACACTTGTTCAAAATGACAGTGATACGGCACTTTTTATAGGAATATCTTTATTTGCAGCAATTCTTGCAGTTGGAATGTTTGCTTTATTAAAGGTTACTGAAAGAAATGTGATTATAACCGAAATAAAACTTAATAAAGCTACAGCACTGCTTAACAAAGTAAAGATTAAGTTCATTAATGCAGCAAATACGCTGGATTATGAATATACAAAGTTCGGAGTTAAAAGTTCATATGAACTTGATAAGAAATACAGACTGTACGAGGAGATGAAAAAAGAGCAGATTAGAATGCTTGATATGACATCATCACTTAATTCTGCTGAAAATGAGCTTGAGAATATGCTTAAGAATTTAGGACTTTACAGTCCACATATATGGCTTGGAAGAGTGAGGGCAATCATTAATCCTAAGGAAATGGTTGAAGTGCGGCATGAAATAAATACTCGCCGTTATAAATTAAGGCAGCAGATAGAGTACAATGAAAAACGTATTGATGAAGCAAAGGAAAATATTAAAAAGATAACGCTTTCAAATCCGGCACACAGCGATGGTGCAATGCGCGTAATTGAAATGTATGAGAAGCGACATTCACGGGTTGCAAAATAAAATTGATATGTTACAATAAACAGTGGCTTTTTACGCATATGAATGATAAAAAGCGAAAGAAGTATGGAGGCTATAAGGATGAAAGAAAGACTTGAAGCAATTAGAGAAAGAGCTTTAGCACAGATTAATGAAACTGATTCGCTTGATAAACTGAATGATATCAGAGTCGCTTTCCTTGGAAAGAAGGGTGAACTTACAGAAGTACTTAAAGGTATGAAGGAAGTTGCACCAGAAGACAGACCTAAGGTTGGTCAGATTGTTAATGAGACAAGACAGGCAATTGAAGAAGTATTAGATAAGGCTAAGACAGAATTAGCTGCCAAGAAGAGAGAACTTCAGTTAAAGAGTGAAGTAATAGATGTTACTCTTCCATCTAAGAGGGATGAGTTAGGACATAAGCATCCTAATACACTTGCATTAGAAGAAATCCAGAAGATATTCATCGGAATGGGTTATGAAGTAGTTGATGGACCAGAAGTTGAGTATGATTACTACAACTTTGAGGCACTTAACATACCAGCTAACCACCCGGCTAAGGATGAACAGGATACATTCTACATTAATGATAAGATAGTACTCCGTACACAGACTTCCCCTGTTCAGGCAAGAGTTATGGAGAAGGGCAAGCTCCCTATCAGAATGATTTCTCCAGGACGTGTATACAGAGCAGATGAAGTTGATGCTACACATTCACCATGCTTCCATCAGGTAGAAGGTCTTGTAATTGATAAGGGAATCACATTTGCAGACCTTAAGGGAACTTTAGCAGAATTCGCTAAGGAGCTTTTCGGACCTGATACTAAAGTTAAATTCAGACCACATCATTTCCCATTCACTGAGCCTAGTGCCGAGATGGATGTAAGCTGTTTCAAATGTGGTGGTAAAGGATGCCGTTTCTGTAAGGGCGAGGGATGGATTGAAATCCTCGGCTGTGGAATGGTTCACCCACATGTATTCGAGCTTTGTGGAATTGATAAGGAAGAATATACAGGATTTGCCTTTGGTGTAGGACTTGAGAGAGTTGCTCTTCTTAAGTACGAAATCGATGACATGAGACTTCTTTATGAGAACGATATCAGATTTATAAAGCAGTTCTAAATCGATTCATATAGTGGTCTAACGACTGGAATAAGATAAAGTATATTTAAGGAGAATGACGATATGAATACATCATTAAATTGGATAAAAGCAATGGTTCCAGGTCTTGAGTGTACAGATCAGGAATTCAGAGATGCTATGACACTTTCAGGAACTAAGGTGGAGTGTTTTAATGCATTTGACAAGAACCTTGATAAAATCGTAGTTGGACAGATTCTCTCAGTTGAGAGACATCCTGATGCAGACAAGCTTGTAATATGTCAGGTTAATGTTGGCAGCGAGAATGTCCAGATTGTAACAGGTGCACCTAATATTGAAGTTGGTTCAAGTGGACAGAAGGTTCCTGTAGTATTAGACGGAGGTAAAGTTGCCGGAGGACATGACGGCGGCGCACTTCCAGAAGACGGAATTAAGATTAAGAAGGGCAAGTTAAGAGGCGTGGAGTCATGCGGTATGATGTGCTCTATCGAGGAACTTGGTTCTTCAAGAGAATTCTTCCCGGATGCACCAGAGGAAGGAATATATATATTTGGAGATGATGCTGTTGTTGGTTCAAGTGCGGTAGAGTACTTAGGACTTAATGATACAGTATTTGAATATGAGATAACTAATAACCGTGTAGACTGCTACAGCGTTATCGGTATCGCAAGAGAGGCTGCTGCTACATTCAGAAAGCCTTTCAATCCACCGGTTGTTACTAAGACAGGTAACGATGAGGATGTTAACACAATGGTTTCAGTTGATATTGAAGCTAAAGAACTTTGCTCAAGATATGTTGCAAGAGTTGTTAAGAATATCAGACTTGCTCCATCTCCAAAGTGGATGCAGCAAAGACTTATGACAGCAGGTATCAGACCAATCAACAACATTGTTGATATCACTAACTATGTTATGGAAGAATATGGTCAGCCAATGCATGCATATGACTATGATACTATTGCAGGTCACAAGATTGTTGTAAGAACAGCAACTGATGGCGAAAAGTTCGTAACACTTGACGGACAGGAGAGAACTCTTGACGCACAGACACTTCTTATCTGTGATGGTGAGAAGCCAGTTGGTATCGCAGGTATCATGGGTGGCGAGAATTCAATGATTACTGATGATGTCCAGACAATGCTTTTTGAAGCAGCTACATTTGACGGAACTAACATCAGAAAGACAACTAAGAAGATTGGTTTAAGAACAGACGCTTCTGGTAAATTTGAGAAGGGACTTGATCCAGAGAACGCAATGGAGGCTATCAACAGAGCATGCCAGCTTATTGAAGAGCTTGATGCAGGTGATGTTGTAGGAGGCGTGGTTGATGTATATCCTGACCCTGTAACTAAGAAGAGACTTCCATTTGAGCCGGCTAAATACAATGCTTTACTTGGTACTAATGTATCAGATGAAGATATGCTTTCTTACTTTGAAAGACTTGAAGTTGAATATGATAAAGATGCTAATGAGCTTATTATCCCAACATTTAGACAGGATCTTAACAGAGACGCGGATATGGCAGAGGAAGTTGCAAGATTCTTCGGATATGACAACATTCCTACAACTCTTCCTAAGGGAGAGACAACAATGGGTAAGATTTCATTTGAGCAGAGTATTGAAGATGCAGCTTCTGAGGTTGCCCAGTTTACAGGATTCTCACAGGCTATGACATACTCATTCGAGAGCCCTAAGGTATTCGATAAGTTAAAACTTCCTGCTGATTCTGTATACAGAAAGACAGTTGTAATCTCTAATCCATTAGGAGAGGATTTCTCGGTTATGAGAACACTTCCAATTCACGGAATGCTTACATCTTTATCTACTAACTATAACAGAAGAAACAAGAATGTTAAGTTATATGAATTGGCTAAGATTTACCTTGCAGCAGATGATGTTAACGAGCTTCCGGACGAAAGAGTTGAATTCACACTCGGAGCTTTCGGCAGCGTTGACTTCTACTCAATGAAGGGTGTTATTGAAGAATTCCTTGAGAAGATTGGAATGAAGAAGAAGCCAACATATGATGCTAAGGCTGGTATTCCATTCTTACATCCAGGCCGTCAGGCTGATGTATATTACGCTGATAAGAAGATTGGTTACATCGGAGAACTTCATCCGGATGTTGCCGATACTTACTCAATCGGTGAGAGAACATATATTGTTGTTATTGATATTCCAACAGTTACAGAAATGGCAAGCTTCGATAAGAAGTTCACAGGAATTGCAAAGTTCCCAGCTGTAACAAGAGATATCAGTATGGTAATGCCTAAGGAACTTCCAGTTGGTGAAGTTGAGAAGATTATTGAAAAGCGCGGCGGCAAGATATTAGAAAGCTACAACCTCTTCGATATCTACGAAGGAAGCCAGATTAAAGAAGGCTTCAAGTCAGTTGCTTACTCAATCGCATTCAGAGCTAAGGACAGGACACTTGAGGATAAGGATATCACACCAGTAATGGAGAAGATATTCAAGGATCTTGAGGCTGACGGAATCGAACTTAGAAAGTAATACAGACCCAGCTGTTGCAGTGGTCGGTAAAGGGGCGGCGTGTGGCGCCGCCCCTTTGCTTTGAAAGGAGTAGTACATGGATTTACATGATTTTTATTATGATCTGCCAGAGGAGCTTATTGCGCAGGATCCTTTGTCTGACAGATCAAGTTCAAGACTTATGGTGCTTGATAAAGAAACAGGAGAGATTGAACATAAGATATTCAGAGATATCGTAGATTATCTTAGGCCGGGTGATTGTCTTGTTGTTAATGACACTAAGGTAATACCAGCGAGACTTATAGGTACTAAGGCTGATACAGGAGCTACTATTGAAGTGCTTCTTCTTAAAAGACTTGAAGACAGACAGGATACATGGGAAGTTCTTGTTAAGCCGGGAAAGAAGGCTAAGGTTGGTGCTAAGATAAGTTTTGGCGAAGGCAAGCTTATAGGAGAGATTATTGATATAGTTGAAGAAGGAAACAGACTTATCCAGTTCACATATGATGGAATATTTGAAGAGATTCTTGATGAGCTTGGACAGATGCCACTTCCACCATATATAACACATAAACTTGAAGATAAGAACAGATATCAGACAGTATATGCAAAGCATGAAGGCTCTGCAGCAGCGCCTACTGCCGGATTACATTTTACAACAGAGCTACTTGAAAAAATCAAGGCCATGGGAGTTAATATTGCAAGAGTAACACTTCATGTGGGACTTGGAACATTCAGACCTGTCAAGGTAGAGAATATTCTTGACCATCATATGCATTCGGAGTTTTATGTTGTTACACAGGAAGCTGCAGATATGATCAATAATACAAGAAAAAATGGCGGCAGGGTAATTGCTGTTGGAACAACAAGCACAAGAACTCTTGAGTCAGTCGCACTTGAAGATGGAACAATTCCAGCCAAGAGTGGATGGACAGAGATATTCATATATCCGGGATATAAGTTCAAGGCAATCGATTGTCTTATAACTAATTTCCATCTTCCAGAATCAACACTTGTTATGCTGGTATCAGCACTTGCAGGAAGAGAACATGTGCTTCATGCATATGAAGTTGCGGTGCAGGAGAAATACAGATTCTTCAGTTTTGGAGATGCTATGTTTATTAAATGATAATTTACAAATAATATATATTTATAGAAAAGACTTGAACATAAAAATAAAAAATGATATATTAAATGAGTAAAATGACTCATGAACACAGACGAACCCCCTTGGTGCCGTTTAAGCCGAGGGGGTTCTGCTCTGTTACGATGTGATGATAAAAATATTTTAACACAATATAATTAATGGAGTAATAAAGGTATATAAAAAATATATTTGAACTTCCAATAAGTTAATGATATCATTATATGGATTAAATGAAAGAGAACAGGTATAATCCTGTACAGTACAGAGGGAATCATGGGGATTGAAAAGAGAAAATCAAGAAGAACTGATGTCAATGTTTATATATCATTAAGACAGCTTGATGATAAATATGTTTCTGGGTATGCTGGTGATACCGTAGACGTGAATGTCATTAATATATCAAAAGATGGCATGGCATTTAAGTCTGATTATAAGTTTAAACCTAATACTTATTACGATACAATTGTTATACTTGCCAATAAAGAACGACTTGCAACTGTAATAGAAATTATACGAATGAGTAATTCAGGGGATACAGAGACAACATACGGCTGTAGATTTGTTGGTATTAGTAAAGAAGATCAGTTTAAGATAGAAGTTTACCAGATAGTAGACGAAAGCAAAAACAACTAAATATTATGAGTAGCACAGATGATCGCGGCTGCATTCGTGCAGGTGAGGAAAGTCCGGGCTTCACAGGGCAGGATGCCGGATAACGTCCGGTGGAGGCAACTCCAAGGCCAGTGCAACAGAAATATACCGCCATGGCGAAAGCTATGGTAAGGGTGGAAAGGCAGTGTAAGAGACTACCGCATTGCTGGTAACAGCAGTGGCACATGTAAACCCCATTCGAAGCAAGACCAAATAAAAGCGATATAAAGGCTGCCCGCCAAGCTTTAGGTAGGTCGCTTGAGCCTGCTGGCAACAGCAGGACTAGATAGATGATCATCACAGCTTATGCTGACATAACCCGGCTTATAGTGCTGCTCATTTTATTATATTCAATCCGGCTTATGCCGGATTTTTTTAGGTAAGGATTAAGGGTTACTATGAATTATAATATTAGAAAAATGATTTTTTTGATAATTGCACTTATCTGGGCGATAGTAATATTTGCTTTTTCGGCAAAACCAGGAGATGAATCAGAAAACCAGAGTATTAAAGTTGGAATGACAGTGTGTAATATATTTGTACCCGGTTTTGATAATCTGCAAGAATATGAGCAGGTTGATATGGCAAAAAAGATTGATTATCCAGTAAGAAAAACAGCTCATGCAACAGAATATGCAATTCTTGCAGGATGTGTGCTGGGAGCAGTGACACCAGGTTTTATCAGGTGGAAGAATGGATTAACTGCAATATGTACGGCGGTAATATATGCAGCAACAGATGAAATTCACCAGCTGTTTGTGTCAGGAAGGAGTGGAAGGATTACAGATGTGCTGATTGATGGGTGTGGAGCTGTTGCTGGTACATTAATTATACTGTTAATATCAAGAATTATAGTTATGTGCAGAAAAAAGAAAACTAACTTATAATATTTCTTGCTTTTTTTGTCTGTAAGTCTATAATATTGAATGATTTATATTTAATTCAATATGGGAGATATATATGAGCAGGACAGAAACACTTGATAATACAAAAATGACTAATGGACCGATAACAAGGATTTTATTATCATTTGCAGGACCAGTGCTTTTGGGTCAGCTTCTGCAACAGCTTTATAATATTGCAGATGCAGCAATTGTTGGACAGTTCTTAAGCTCTAAGGCACTGGCAGCAGTTGGTGCAACTTCTTCTCTTACGTATATTGTATGTTATTTCTGTATAGGTTCATGTATAGGAATAAGTGTTCCTGTGTCACAGGCATTTGGAGCAGGAAAGAATGATGATTTAAGAAAATATTTTGTTAATGGAGTCTACTTTGCGCTTGCAATCGCGGTTATTATGACAGCAGTTACAGCGTCTATGAGTGGACTCTTTTTAACGTGGTTAAAGACACCTGAAAATATATTTAAGGATGCACATGTGTATCTTGTTATTATATTCTTAGGACTTCCGTTGACGGTTCTGTATAACTTCTGTTTTGGGATTCTGATGGCATTTGGAGACAGCAAAAAGTCAACAATGTTTATGGCAGTATCAACTGTTATTAATATATTTCTTGATCTGTTTCTGGTTGTTGTTGTGAAATGGGGTGTTGCCGGAGCTGCAGTTGCTACTATATTTTCACAGGGAATTGCAGGCGTTCTTAGTGCTGTATACATCTTTAAGAAGTACAAACTGTTATTTCCAGTTAATGCAGATGAAAGAAAGTTCCATCCGTATTACATGAAGAACATTATTAAAATGTGCATGCCAATGGGACTGCAGTATTCTATTACTGCAATTGGCGCAATTATTCTGCAATTTTATGTAAATGCACTTGGAGAAGACGCCATTGCAGGATTTACATCCGGATATAAGATTAAGAATCTGATTCTGTGTCCGTTAAATGCGTTGGGAACAGCTCTTTCATCATTTATCGGACAGAATTTCGGAGCTAAGAGATTTGACCGTATCAGTGAAGGATTTAAGAGAACTTTAGAGATTGGTCTTATTTATTCTGTAATCACTATGATAGTATGTTTCTTTACCGGCAGATATATGGCACTTATATTCGTTGATGCAGCTGATACAGTTGTTGTCGGTTACACTGTGAAGTTTATAAGATACATAAGTGTGTTTAATGCAGAACTGGCACTTTTATTTACTGCAAGGTATTCAGTTCAGGGTATGGGCTATGGCAAATATTCTATTCTCTCAGGACTTGCTGAGATGGCTGGAAGGGCGGCTGTTGCTGTGCTTCTGATACCACATTTTGGCTTTGATGCAGTGTGCTGGAATGAGGGACTTACATTCCTTGCAGGAATTGCAGTTATTCTGCCAATTTATATTAAACTATTTTGCCATTTGCGTAAAAGTATGATATAATTTTTACGATTTTGGGATGAGGAAAGGTGGCGCTTATGTCTAAGATTATATTAACAGGTGACAGACCAACCGGAAGACTTCACTTAGGTCATTATGTTGGATCTTTAAAGCGAAGAGTTGAATTACAGAATTCAGGTGAATATGAGAAGATTTTTATTATGATTGCGGATGCACAGGCATTAACAGATAATGCTGATAATCCAGAGAAAGTAAGACAGAACATTATCGAGGTTGCACTCGATTATCTTTCAGTTGGTATTGATCCAGCTAAGTCTAATATATTTATCCAGTCACAGATTTCACAGCTTACAGAGCTTACATTTTATTATATGAACCTCGTTACAGTTTCAAGACTTCAGAGAAACCCTACAGTTAAATCTGAGATTCAGATGCGTAATTTTGAGGCGAGTATTCCGGTAGGATTTTTCTGTTATCCTATAAGCCAGGCAGCAGATATTACTGCATTTAAGGCTACTACTGTTCCTGTAGGAGAAGATCAGGAGCCTATGATTGAGCAGTGTCGTGAGATTGTAAGAAAGTTTAATTCTGTATATGGAGAAGCATTGGTTGAACCAGAAATTCTTCTTCCGGATAATAAGGCATGTTTAAGACTTCCTGGTACTGATGGTAAGGCTAAGATGAGCAAGTCATTAGGAAACTGCATCTACTTATCTGACACTCCAGAGGAAGTTAAGAAAAAGGTTATGAGTATGTACACAGACCCTAACCATATTCAGGTATCTGATCCTGGACAGGTTGAGGGTAACACAGTATTTACTTACCTTGATGCTTTCAGCAGTGATGAGGATTTTGCTGAATTCCTTCCTGATTATAAGAATCTTGATGAATTAAAGGATCATTACAGAAGAGGTGGTCTTGGAGATGTTAAGGTTAAGAAGTTCCTTCTTAATGTTATCAACAAGGAGCTTGAACCAATCAGAGCAAGAAGACATGAATATGAAAAGGATATTCCAGAAGTATATAATATCCTTAAGAGAGGTACAGAAGCGGCTTACGCTGTTGCACAGGACACTCTTGATGATGTCAAGGCTGCTATGAAGATTGATTATTTTAATGATGCAGAACTTATTAAGGTTCAGTCAGAAAAATACAGCAGAACAGAGTAATTATTTTAATTAAATATACACACGGAGGCTTTTCTATTATGAGACATTTACTTAGTCCGCTTGATTTAAGCGTTGATGAACTGGCAAGATTATTAGATCTTGCAAGAGACATTTCAAAGGATCCATCAAAGTATGGTCATGTATGTGATGGAAAGAAGATAGCCACATTGTTCTATGAGCCAAGTACTAGAACAAGATTAAGCTTCGAGGCTGCCATGATTAACCTTGGCGGTCAGGTATTAGGCTTTTCTGAGGCTTCTTCAAGCTCAGCGTCAAAGGGTGAAAGTGTTGCAGATACTATAAGAGTTATCTCTTGTTATGCAGATATATGTGCAATGCGTCATCCAAAGGAAGGTGCTCCGATGGTAGCTTCCGAGTATTCACACATCCCTATTATTAATGCAGGTGATGGTGGACATCAGCATCCTACACAGACACTTACTGATCTTATGACAATAAGGGAGCTTCGTGGTTCACTCGATAACTTTACTATCGGTTTATGTGGTGACCTTAAGTTCGGAAGAACAGTTCACTCACTTATAAGTTCATTAGTTAGATACAAGAATGTAAAGTTTGTCCTTATATCGCCTAAGGAGTTAAGAATTCCTGATTATATCAGGGATGATGTGCTTAAGGCTAATAACTGCGATTTCGTAGAAGTTGAGAATCTTGAACAGGCTATGCCTGAGCTTGATATTCTCTATATGACAAGAGTACAGAGAGAAAGATTCTTCAGTGAAGATGAATATTTAAGAATGAAAGATTTCTATATACTTGATGAAGATAAGATGGCACTTGGAAAGCCTGATATGTATGTTCTTCATCCGCTTCCAAGAGTTAATGAAATATCTGTTGACGTTGACAATGATGACAGAGCTGCTTATTTCAAGCAGGTTCAGTTTGGTGTATATGTAAGAATGGCACTTATACTTACTTTACTTGGACTTGATACAGTGGTTAATCCATCATTAGCGCATGTACTTGATTCACTGGATGCATAAGGAGGAAAATTTATGTTAAATGTAGGCGAACTTAATGAAGGCTTTGTTCTTGACCATATTGAAGCAGGAAAGGCCATGATGATATACAATTACTTAGGACTTGATAAGCTTGACTGTCAGGTTGCTATTATTAAGAATGCAAGAAGTGGTAAGATGGGAAAGAAAGACATTATTAAGATTGAAGGTGGTCTTGATCTTGTTGATCTTGATGTTTTAGGATTCGTTGACCATAACATTACTGTAAATATTATTAAGAATGGTGAAATAGTAGAGAAGAAGAGACTATCTCTTCCAAAGCAGGTTACTAATATTATCAAATGTAAGAATCCAAGATGTATCACATCTATCGAGCAGGGCTTAAAGCAGGTGTTCGTACTTGCTGATGAGGAAAAGCAGGTTTACAGATGTAAGTACTGTGAAGAGAAATATTCATAAAAATTAATGGCTGTCGTTACTAAACGGCAGCCATTTTAATATATGTGTCAAAGACACATTTACTTAAGTTCTTTAATTATCATATTATTAGGTCTTGAAATCTTAAGCTCCGGACCATTCATTATTATAAGCCCTTTGTCGTATTTTACAGTAAATATTGTAATAGAATTCCCTTCATTATTCATTGACATTAAATGCTTGTCGTCAGGGAAGAGCCTTATGTACTTAGGATAATCACCACTGATAGGGAGAGAATTAAGGCTTGAGAGCTTTCCTGTTTTGGAATCAACCTTGTATATTGTAACTGTATTATCGCCGGCGTTAGAGCAGAGCAGATGCTTTCCTGTGCTGTCAAATGTTATGTTAGCAGCGGCACTGTTAGATTTATGGTCTCTTCTTACAGTGAATATATTCTGTACTAAATCAAAACGGTCTTTGTCTGAATTCTTATCATAAGAATATACATTAATATAATTCTTCATTTCGCAGACAACATAAGCAAACTTACCATCCTGACTGAATTCAATCTGTCTTGGTGCAGATTCCTGCTGTGAACGGATTATATCGTATAACTTTAATTTACCGGTTACATGATTGAATTCATAAAGCTTAATCTGGTCAATTCCAGGGTCACATACACATAAAAGTTCTTCGTCAGGTGTGAATGTGCTCCAGCTTATATGAGGACGGAAGTTTCTTTCGGCAACACTTCCGATTCCTTTATGAAATATTTCATCAGCTATAAATCCCGCTGAACCATCAGCATTGATGTGCAAAACAGTAATCTTGCCGTCATGATATCCGGAAACAACAAGGAATCTGTTATCACTTGTTACGCATATATGACAGCCACGCATTCCGTTAATGGACGCAACATTCATAAGCTCGAGACTTCCATCTTCTAATACAGCATAAGCTGAAACACCCTGGTCACATATAGAGTATAAGAAATTCTTATCATGTGAAAATGCAATGAAAGAAGGGTTATCAATTGCCACCTCTTCACGTTCTGTTATTCTTCCTTTAGCTACATCACAGTCATATATATGGATACCCTTACTGCTTTCGTGTGTATAGCTGCCTGCATAAGCTACATATTTCTTATCCATGATTATCCGCCTCCGTAAAACATATATATTACTATTTTATAGCATAAGTAAAGGATTTTCAATACTGGTCAGATACATTTTTGCTTAACCTTTTCAGGACAAATACTTACAAGTATAATATCAGGCCCGATTGTGCGGATGCATTTGAAAGGAATTACATATTCAAAATCTCTTCCAAGCAGTCCGCATAATCTGGCGGGACCGGGAACAATGAGTGCCAGTATGCAGCCTGATGACGGGTCGAAATCAATATCAACCACAAAACCTAATATGCAGCAGTCGGTATCGTTTATTACGGTTTTTCCTTTAAGTTCACATAGACGCATTATAATACCTGGTTAAGTGCTTATATTATTATATTACGCATATCAGCAAAGGTGTCTTTTCATATCACGCAAGGCACATTTTTCAAGACGGCTTACCTGGGCCTGTGATATCCCAAGATCTTTGGCAACTTCAGTCTGTGTAAGACAATCAAAGAAACGGAGTATTATTATCTGGCGTTCTCTTGGGGAAAGCCGATTAATAGCTTCTCGAAGCGCAATATTTCTTACCCAGCGGTCTTCAGTGTTTTTCTTGTCCTTTACCTGATCAATAACATACAGGGTGTCACCACCATCATTGAATACCGGTTCATATAATGATATTGAAGGTGTGACTGCTTCAAGGGCAATTACGATATCAGCTTTTGATATGCCTATTTCTTCTGCGATTTCTGTAATTGATGGTTCTTTAAGATTTTTCTTCATAAGTGTTTCACGGGTAGTTATTGCTTTATAGGCTGTATCTTTTAAGGAACGGCTGACTCTTATAGTGCTGTTATCACGCAGAAAACGCTTTATCTCTCCGATTATCATTGGAACAGCATATGTTGAAAACTGTACATTTAACGATATATCAAAATTGTCAATCGCTTTAATCATTCCTATACAGCCTATCTGAAACAGGTCATCAAGATTTTCACCACTCTGGCTGAAGCGTTGTACAATGCTTAATACAAGCCTTAAGTTTCCTTTTATAAATGTTTCTCTTGCCTGCGTATCTCCTGATTTTATCTTTACAAGCAGTTCTTTTGCCTGGGCGGGTTTAAGAAGAGGAAGGTCACTTGTATTGACTCCGCATATTTCGACTTTGTATCCAGCCATAATCCCTCCTTAAATAATAATTGGTTTTTCAATTTATCAACATTAAAAGGATTGACATTTTGGCTGGGCTTATTCATAATTAATTTATATATTTAATTTGGAGGTAGATAGCGTGAAGTGTCCATTTTGTGGTAAAGATAACACTAAGGTAATTGATTCAAGACCGACTGATGACAGCTCAATAAGAAGACGTCGTCAGTGTGACGAGTGTGGTAAGCGTTTTACCACATATGAAAAGATTGAATCTATGCCTCTTATTGTGATTAAGAAGGATAATAACAGAGAACCATATGACAGAGAGAAGATAACTGCGGGTATTGTCAGATCGTGCCATAAAAGGCCTGTATCTATCTCACAGATTAATAATATGGTTGATGAGATTGAGACGCAGATATTTAATATTGGAGAGAAAGAAATCTCAACTAAAACTATTGGTGAGATTGTAATGAGCAAGCTTAAGGCAGTTGATGAGGTTGCCTATGTAAGATTTGCATCTGTTTACAGAGAATTTAAGGATGTTGATTCATTTATGGAAGAGATTAAGAAAATCCTTAAATAATATATATCAGTAATTAAGAAAGGCAGCATTTTTGTTATGTTTAAGAGGTTTTATCCTGATATATATATTGATTCAGCTTACGACATAGATTATGAAGGACTGTATAATAAGGGCTACAGAGGTATTATATTTGATATTGATAATACTCTTGTGGAACATGGTGCACCGGTTACGAAGAAGTGCAGTGATTTATTTGACAGTTTAAGAGCGATAGGGTTTGATACATGCATTATATCGAATAACAAAGAACCGCGTGTAAAGCCGCTTGCTGATGCATGTGGTTCAAGATATGTAAGTAAGGCAGCAAAACCATCGCCGGTCAATTATATTAAGGCAATGGATATTATGGGAACAGACAGGAATAACACATTCTTTGTTGGTGACCAGCTTTTTACAGATGTGTGGGGCGCTAACAGGGCAGGTATTATGTCTGTGCTTGTAAAGCCTATTGATAAGCATGAAGAAATTCAGATAATTCTTAAGAGAAGACTGGAATGGATTGTATTATTTTTCTATAAAAGAAGAAAGCATTAATTGCTTAAAGGAGCTTAGATTATGGACATCAAAGGAACAACAAGAGTATGCGGACTTATTGGTAATCCGGTAGGACATTCTGTTTCACCGGCAATTCATAATAATCTTGCACAGCTGACAGGAAAAGATATGGTTTATACAACATTTAAAGTGGAAAAAGGAGATGTGGCATCTGCTGTAAGAGGTGCTTACAGTCTCAATATACTGGGACTTAATGTCACAGTTCCACACAAGTCAGAGGTTATTGATTCTCTTGTAGATATAGATCCGCTTGCCAAGGCTATAGGAGCTGTTAATACTCTTGTAAGGGTTGATGGAGGATTCAAAGGATACAACACTGATATTCTTGGACTTGCGAGAGAACTTGAAGATGAAGGAATTGAACTGGCTGATTCTAAGGTTATTATTCTGGGAGCAGGAGGCGCAGCAAGAGCTATTACTTTTCTTTGCTCAAGCAAGGGGGCAAAGAAAATTTATCTGTTGAACAGATCTGTAGATAAGGCACAGGATATAGCACATGCTGTAAATACACATTTTCACAATGAAAAAGTAATTCCTATGAATATTGCTGATTATGCGGATATTCCAGGAGATGATTATATTGTTATCCAGACAACAAGCGTTGGACTTCACCCGAATGATACTGCAGTTGTTATTGATGATGAAGCATTTTATAAGAAGGCGGCAGTTGGTGTTGATATCATATATAATCCGGGAGAGACTATGTTTATGAAGCTTATTAAGGCACAGGGGAAAAAGGCTTATAATGGACTTAAGATGCTTCTGTATCAGGGAGTAAGTGCTTACGAGCTCTGGAATGACTGTAAGATTACTAAGGAAGAGGCTGATGAGGTGTATAAGTGTCTTCAGAAGGAGCTTGGGATTAATGAATAGAAAGAAAAATATTATCCTTATTGGTTTTATGGGAAGCGGTAAGACTACATTTGGCAGATGGATATCTACGTCCCATTCAATGAAGTTCATTGATACTGATGAGTACATAGAAAAAAAATACAATAAGCTTATTAAGGATATATTTAGAGAGTCGGGAGAAGAAGCTTTCAGAAATATGGAGACACAGGCAGTCAGAGAACTTGCTGATTCATGTGATAACTGTGTTATATCTGTTGGAGGAGGGCTGCCGGTAAGAGATATTAACCGCAGGCTTCTTAAAGAGCTTGGAATTGTCGTATATCTTAAGACCGAGGTTGATGAACTTGTAAAAAGACTGTCTAAGGACACAAGCAGACCGCTTCTTGCAGGAGGTAATTTAAGAGAAAAGATTGAAAGTCTTATGACCGCAAGGGAGGCGCTTTATAAGGACGCTGCTGATGTTATAGTTAAGACTGATGGAAGAAGATTTGAAGACATGTATGCTGATATAGTTTCAGCTGTTAATATAGGCATAATGGAGGATTGATATGAAGATACTTGTAATGAACGGACCTAACATTAATTTTCTTGGAATAAGAGAGAAAGGTATATATGGAGAGCAGAATTATGAAGCTCTTGTTTCAATGATTGAGAAGAAGGCAGAGGAGCTTGGAGTTGATGTTGAAGTGTTCCAGAGCAATCATGAAGGTGCTATAATTGATAAGATTCAGGAAGCATATTATAATGATGTTGATGGAATAGTTATTAATCCGGGAGCGTTTACTCATTACAGCTATGCAGTAAGAGATGCTCTTGCATCTGTGGCAGCAATTCCTAAGATAGAGGTTCATATATCTAATGTACATACAAGAGAAGAGTTCAGACACACATCAGTGACAGTTCCTGTGTGCAACGGACAGGTTGTTGGACTTGGACTTAAGGGATATTTATATGCCATGGAAGCAGTTGTTGACCTTGCTATGAAAAAGTAGTTGCCAAATGTTTATATTTATTATACAATATTAGAAGTCATTTGATTATTTAGGAGGTATACCAAAGAATGGTAGATGCAGGTAGTTTTAAGAACGGTATTACAATTCAGTATGAGAACGGAATTTGGCAGGTAATCGAATTCCAGCATGTTAAGCCTGGTAAGGGATCACCTTTCGTTAGAGCTAAGTTAAAGAATATTATTTCTGGTGGTGTTATAGAGAATTCTTTCAGACCAACTGAGAAGTTTGATCTTGCACACATCGACAGATCAGAATATCAGTATTTATATGCTGATGGAGATCTTTACAACTTTATGAATACAGAGACATATGACCAGATCGCATTAAGTGCTGATCAGGTTGGTGATTCTCTTAAGTTCGTTAAAGAGAATGAGATGGTTAAGCTTTGTTCACATGATGGTAATGTATTTGCTATTGAGCCACCTATTTCAGTTGAGCTTGAAGTAACAGATACAGAGCCTGGTATCAAGGGTAACACAGCAACAGGTGCTACTAAGCCAGCTATCGTAGAGACAGGAGCTAAGATTATGGTTCCATTATTCGTTAATCAGGGCGATAAGATTAAGATTGATACTCGTACAGGTGAGTATACATCAAGAGCATAATTTTTATGTATTATTAATGGCTGTCATGCATATGCATGACAGCCCTTTTTGCGCGAGTAGCGATGAGAATAGATGCAGAATTTATAATCATGCTTGCATGAATTATAAATTGGGCGGATATTCGAGGAGCACCGCGACAATGCCAGACTTTAGTCTGGCATATGCGCTACTCGCGCGAGTAGCGATGAGAATAGTTCTAGACTTATCCTCTTGCCTGGAATGTTGTACAGACTGTATCGTCCTCTGTTACAGCCTTTATACCTGATATGTCTACATGGTCAGCATCACATTTTTTATTAGTGTTATATATGCAGTTGGTTGCTTCACATGAGATGGATAAAGAATCTTTAGGAAGATGGCACATATTAGTTGCACCTGGTTTCTGATGTTCATAGTCGCTGCAGCATGTTTCACCACATTGGCATGCCAAGCTTCCTTCTACACAGATTGAATTAAGACAGCACTGGTTGTCACAGTTATGCATGCAAGATGCAGCATTACAGTTAAGATTACCCATAATATTTCTCCTTTCAAAAAACAAATATGACCGCTATTGTTTTTGAAACATAGCGGCCATATTATTGTACCCTTAATATTATTCTTTATTCAGAGGGCTATTTAATGAAAGAAAATGTAAAACGCTTCGTTCTGACATTGAAATATCTGAAAGAAACCTTAGCAATAATCTTATCCTTTGACACGAATGTGTTGGTCCAGTATCTGGAATCTTTAGAATTGTTTCTGTTATCTCCAAGCATAAAATATGAATCAGCAGGTACAACATAGGTTAACTCTTCACCATCATTGTTCATTGGCTCCCGAAGATAATTCTCTTCAAGCTGTTCACCATTGACATATACATGTCCGTTGGAAATCTGAATGACATCACCAGGAATACCGATAACTCTTTTTACAAAATTCTGTGATTCATCATCAGGATATTTGAAGATTACAATATCACCACGTTCTGGTTCATGAAACAGATAAGCAAGTCTGAAACCTATTAGTCTGTCTCCGGTAAGAATGGTGTTTTCCATTGAACCAGACGGAACCTGAGCGTTTACAATTATAAATCTGGTAAAAAGAAATGCTACAATAACAGCAACGGCAAGGATTTTGATATAACTTAATATTTCCTGTCCAATAGTTTCCTGCTTTTCTTTATGATGATGTGGAGCAACAGGCTCATCGCTGTAACGAGGAATATCATAAATGTTATCATCATCATCTTCATCAAAAGAAAAATCATCATCTAAAAATTCGATACCATCATCGTATTTTGCTTTAGTATCATCGTCATAATTGTCATAGTTAAAATTAGTCATGTTATATATTTCCTTATTGTTATATAAGACAATGATAGTTTAAATGGCGTTATTTTGCAAGTAATTCCATGATTTTATTGCTTCTTGCAATAAATCCAGTCATCTGTTCAGGAGAGAGTGGTGCATGACTAAGCATAGCAAGGTCATAGAGCTGTTCGCATATAATCTTAGTATTTTCACCGTCTGCATGTTCTGCAACATATTTAACAAGGTCATTGTTAGCATTAAGTACAAGAGTCTGCCCCTCAGCACCAAACATATTAGGATCCATGCCTGCCATACCATACATCTTCATCATATCCTGCATACGTCTGCTTTCTTCTGAAAGAGTAATCATTGAAGATATAGATGCATCCTTTAATTTCTCAACATTAACAGTTAAATTCTCTTTGCCAAGAGCATCCTTGAAAGTCTTAGAGAGCTTTTCAGTCATGTCCTTCAACTCGTCTTTAGAAGTCTCTTCCTTAAAGCTGTCTGAAAGATCTGCATCGATACGCTTGAACTTGAGATTCTCATTCTTAGATTCCATGTTAGTGATGAATGGCTGATCAATATTATGAGTAAGAATTACAGCATCAATACCTTCATTCTTAAACATGTTGATATACTGACTCTGCTCAACTTCATCTGTTACATAGAATACAGTGTTTTCGTGTTTCTCTTTATTCTCTTCGAGACATTCCTTAAGTGTTAAATATTTGCCTTCAAGGTTCTTGAATATGATATAATCATTCATCTTCTCAGCAAATTTTTCATCCTTTAAGCAGCCGAATTTGATAAATGGATTGATGTCATCCCAGTACTTCTCATAGTTCTCTTTATCTGTCTTACACATTCCTGAAAGCTTGTCGGCAACCTTTTTAGTGATGTAATCAGATATCTTCTTAACAAATCCATCGTTCTGAAGTGCTGAACGTGATACATTAAGTGGAAGGTCTGGGCAGTCAATAACACCTTTAAGAAGAAGTAAAAATTCTGGAATAACTTCTTTGATGTTATCTGCTACGAATACCTGATTGTTATAAAGCTTTATAGTACCTTCAATAGATTCATACTCTGTATTAATCTTAGGGAAGTAGAGAATACCCTTAAGATTGAATGGATAATCCATGTTAAGGTGAATCCAGAATAATGGTTCTTTATAATCGTGGAATACCTTGCGGTAGAATTCCTTGTAATCTTCATCTGAACATTCATTAGGATGCTTTGTCCAGAGTGGATGGATATCGTTGATTGCAACTGGTCTTTTTACAATCTTAGCCATCTTTTTGGCTGGAACTTTCTCAACAGTTTCCTTAGTTCCATCTTCTTTCTCAACTTCTTCTGTAACAGCGTCCTTTATAAATGTATCAAGAACTGTATCTTTTTCTGTAACTTCTTCCTCAGGAATCTCCTCGGTCTGTTCACCCGCATCTTCGTTAGTTACAAAGATTGGAACCGGCATGAAAGAGCAGTACTTATCAAGAACTTCTTTAGCTTTATATTCGTTGGCAAATTCATAGCTGTCCTCATTGAGGTAAAGAGTAATCTCAGTACCAGGAGTTGTTTTGGTTCCCTCACTTATATCATATTCAGTTCCTCCGTCACATGACCAGTGAACTGATTCTGCTCCGTCCTTAAATGAAAGAGTATCAATAGTAACCTGGTCAGCAACCATAAATGCTGAGTAGAAACCTAAACCAAAATGTCCGATAATCTGGTCATCGTTAGCCTTATCCTTATACTTCTCAAGGAATGCTTCAGCACCTGAAAAAGCAATCTGGTTGATATACTCATCAACCTCTTCCTTAGTCATACCGATACCGTTATCAATGATCTTGATTGTCTTATCTTTTGCAGAAAGCTTAATTTCAACCTTATATTCAATATCATCAGGAGCTTCATACTCCCCAATCATTGAAAGCTTCTTGAGCTTAGTGATAGCATCACATGCATTAGAAACTAACTCTCTATAGAAGATATCATGGTCAGAATACATCCATTTCTTGATGATAGGGAAAATATTCTGACTGTTAATAGATAAATTACCATGTTCTTTTGACATAATATTTCACTCTCCAATCTGTATAGTATTAAACTAAATGTTAATTTAATACACAAGAAAACATAAGTCAAGCAAAAATTAGCACTCCTTAAACAAGAGTGCTAACAAAAAACCGCCTGTGCGTGTAAACAGGCGGTTTTGCAACATTTATTAAATAATTCTAAATTATTCCTCATAGGAAATATCAGCATCTGACAGGAAGTTAATAATATATCGTTCAAATGCTTCATCAAGTGAACGGTCGAGAGTGAAAGTACTAAGCGAAGATGCTGTTGTCATGGTTACTGAACCATCCTGATAGCGTACATTAAGAAATAACCCGTTGACACAGTCGGGGTCAAAGTTAAGGTCAGTATCAAGTATCAGCTTTGCAACAACTGCTTCAGGCAGTACAAATGTTATCTTTAAAAGTTCAGGAACTTTCCTGCCCTTAATTATGCTGAATGCGAAAGGCTTAATGTTCTTCCATGATGTATATCTTGCGGAAGGCATGGAATTAAGCTCATCTTCATTATAAAAGTCAGTGTTGAGCTTTCCATCTATTGTATAACTGCAGCCTGTGCATATATAGGCTTCTGAAAGACACATACCATCAAATGTATCGCTTATCAGAAGTTTATTCATAAATTGCTTTAAATCCTTAATTGTAAGAGAGAGCATAAATCCTCCTTGTTTTGCGAAGCAAAATGCGACTGCCCATGCAGGAGCAGAGGATTTTAGCCTCCTTGTTTTGCGAAATGTATATTAATTATAATATAAAATCAGTCTTTTAGAAACAGATTTTGAATTATATTTATAAGAGCAAAGAGAATTGTTGATATAATACAGAGAATAACAATTCCGAGAACTACATAACTCATCTTAAATACCTGGCTTCCGTATATTATGAGGTATCCAAGTCCTTTTTTAGCAGCTAAGAATTCGCCTATAATTACACCTACAAGACACAGACCTATATTTACCTTCATGTTACTTATAATGATTTTCTTGGAGCCGGGGATGATAAGTTTACACAGAATATGCCATTTGTTACCACCAAGAGTCCGTATCAGAGTGATTTTTTCTTTGTCAATGCCAAGAAAACCTGTGTACAGATTAATTATCATGCCGAATATTGCTACGGATACAGCTGTTATAATAATTGCTTTGGTATTAGTGCCAAGCCATACTATAAGCATCGGTGCCAGAGCTGACTTAGGAAGGCTGTTTAATACTACCATGAAAGGCTCAAGACAGTCCGACAGTCCTTTGAAGCACCATAACAGTATTGCAAATATAATGCCGACAACTGTAATTATTGCAAATGCGACAATGGTTTCATAGAGAGTTACCCATATATGCATGAATATTACTCCGTCTTTGGCGAGGTCCATAAATGTCTGGTACAGTCTTACCGGTGAACTGAATATAAATGCATTGATAATACCTTTGTCAGCAGTAAATTCCCATATACCGATAAAACCTAAGAATAATATCAGGCGGGAGAGTGTTACTGATATGGAATATATACGCTGCTTAATTACGAATTTGCGTTGTAAAGGACTCATATTCATTTTAACACCTCCCTTATTTCATCAAAATATTTCTGGGTTGAAAGAGTGTCACGTGATTTGATATCAACTGTTTTTAAAAGACTGGCAGGTCTGTTTGTGAGGATAAGAACACGGTCAGTCATTGCAATTGCTTCAGATATATCGTGCGTTACTAATATTACTGTTTTTTTCTCACTTCTTAATATATTACATATATCTTCCCTTACTTCGAGTCTTGTCTGATAATCAAGGGCAGAAAATGGTTCGTCTAAAAGTAAAATATCCGGTTTCAGAGCAAGTGTGCGTATAAGTGCTGCACGCTGTCTCATACCTCCGGATAACTGGGATGGCCTCGCTGATTTGAATTCTGCAAGGTCGTATTGCTCTAAGAGATGATTAACATAGGCAATGTTTTCAGGAGTTTTTTTGTTATTTATTTCAAGACCTAACATAACATTTTTATATATACTGCGCCATTCAAACAGATTATCTTTCTGCAGCATATATCCCATCCGGGAGTCTGTATTATTCTCTGGCGGTCTTATATATATGGTTCCTGCTTCAGGCTTTATAAGATCGCATAGAAGAGAGAGCAGTGTGGATTTGCCACAACCGGATGGACCGACAATTGATGTGAAACTACCGGGCTTTATTTCGAAAGAAAGGTCATTGATTACCGGGGTCTCTCCATTTTTATCATGATAAGAATAATATATGTGATCCAGAGATAGAATTGATTCCAATAGATTACTCCCATACTATGGTTAATATAATTTATGAAAAATATCAGAAAAAGTGATAATCAAGATTGAATAAAACCCGTATAAAGAATATAATAAAAACATTAAAGTCATATGAGGGGTACTTTATGAACTGTTTAGAGGAAGTAATAGCCAGTATAAGCACAGAAAGAGTTTTTATACAGACACATAATTTCCCGGATCCTGATGCAATTGCATGTGCATATGGATTATCAGAGCTTTTGAAGGCAAAGGGGATAGATGCAGAAATATGCTATAAGGGAAGCATCGACAGAACTGTGACAGCCAAGATGGTAAGGCTTCTTAATATTAATGTTAAGGAATATATAAGTTTTGAAGAATTCAACAAAGAAGATGAGATTATTCTTGTTGATGCCCAGAAGGGTAATTCTAATATTATAGATATGAATGGACAGGAAATAATATGTATTGACCACCATCCCGTATATGAGCATATTGATTATAGGTTTTGCGACATAAGACCAGATGTTGGTGCATGTGCTTCGATTATAGCATCTTATTATTTTGACAATGATATTGATATGCCAGCTGATGTGGCAACAGCACTGTTATATGGAATCAAGATGGACACAGCTGATATGCGCAGAGGTGTTTCACAGCTTGATCTTGATATGTTTTATAAGCTTTTTATGATGGCAGACAGGGATATACTTACAAACCTTGACAGTAGTGTACTGCATTTTGATGATATTAAGGCATATAAAGATGCACTGAGTACTATTGATATAAGGGAAGATGTATGCTTTGCATGTGCCGGATATGAATGTAAAGAATCACTTATAGCTGCTATATGTGATTTTACACTCACGCTTGATGGAATCAATCTGTCAATTGTATATTCACCAAAGAAGGATGGAATTAAACTGTCAATAAGAAGTGGTGGAAAATATCTGTCAGGAGTTCTGGCAGTCAATGCCCTTAGAGGAATAGGTACGGGAGGAGGCCATGATAATATGGCGGGGGGTTATGTACCATATGGAAAAGAAACCGGGTCTAAAGTTGGGGATGCTGATATTGTAAGGCTTGAACATGAGATTAAGGCAAGATTCTTAAAAGAAGCAGGAATTAAATAATGTTTATTTTAGTATATTAACTGCCGGATGAAGGTGATTCTTTCCGGCAGTTTTATTATTGAATATATTATCTTATATCAATCTGTAATCTGTCTATGAAATGTCCCCAAATGCCGGCATAGCCATCCATTCCGTTATCTTTATTATTATCTTTCTGATAACTATAGTAGTTACCGTTCACAGGACTTACCCTGTAGAATGCGTAATGGTATCCCGATGATTTAATGATGTCATCAGGTGTGTAATAATATATCTCAACAGCATCAACAGGTGTGTCATTGCCGGCATATCCGTTATAATAATCGTTAATATCAGTGTTGCGGCTGTCTATGAAATCCAGCCAGCCACTGTCCACATGGACTCTGTATTTTATATAGCCGGTATCTGTTGTGATAGCAAGACCGGTGATATTCTGACCACGTATTCCGGCATAATCTTCATTATTCTTAACAACAGGAAGCCAGCGGCCCGTTGCAAGTTTTGTCTGATAGTAAACATTTATACTATTGGATGAACTATCATCGGTACGGATAGTTTCACCAGTATTGTCATCATTTTTTACAGAATAATCTGAGTAATATATATTGCCGTCATATTCTTCATCTTCAATTTCTACTGCACCAAACTGCCACATGGTACAGTCAAGGCTTGGAGAATCAATTCCCCAGTGTGCAAGCCAGATATTCATCTCTGGGATTGATTTCAGTCTGTCAAGGTCAAGCACATTTGTAAAATAGTTGTAATTGGCATAGACACCGGTTTTATATCCACTGACACGCATAGCATTAACAAACATTTCGCAGAAATCAGACAGTAGTTCGCCTTCGGAGTATACATCCAGACCGTTTCTTGCTTTATATCCATCAGCATCTTCCATGTCAAACCACACACCAAGTTCAGGAGACCTTCCTTTAAGAAGTCTTAGAGCATGGGCAGTTTCGCTTGCTGCATCGTAATAATCTAAAGCATAACTATATAGATAGACGCCGTAAGGAATTCCAAGCCTTTCACATTCATCCATATTTCTTATGGCAGCATCATCATCCTGTAATTGGATATCATTGCCATATCCTATACGGATAATTGTACCTTCAATATAGTTCTTCATATTATCCCACTGTATGAATCCATTATAGCTGCTCACATCTATAACAACGGCATATATATCAGCCGGTAATGACATGAACAGGCATACAGATGCAATAATTGCAATATATATTCTGATGATTTTCTTCATTTACATAGCCCCTTTCATTGAATATTCTAATATAGAATATTCGAGGGTCTGCCTTGGTGTTAGTGAAATAACGGCTTTACAAAAAAACAAATAATATATATAATGTAATACAGTTTCCGCATTATGGCGGTTATAATGCCACCTTGGCTCAGTCGGTAGAGCGTTTCACTCGTAATGAAAAGGTCGCCGGTTCGATTCCGGCAGGTGGCTTGAATTAAAAAGTCCGTGAAGCTAGATAAATACTGGCTTCGCGGACTTTTTAAATTTTCGTGATATGCTAAAATTCACTAAAGTTTTGGTAGTCAATGGTAGTCAAAAGGGGCTTTTTTAGGGGTGTGGTAGTCAAAAAAGAAAAAGATGGTAACCGGAGTTACCATCTTACTAATAAATGAAATAGGTGGGGTGACATTCCCACATCTCCAACAAGGGTGACGGCTGCCCGTTCCGTCCTCAGATTTCATTTAATATAGTCTATGTTTTACTTTTTTAAGTATACATTAGTAAAAGAAAAAGTCAAGCCTTTATAAGAGTCCCCTTATTAATAAAGTTTTTAACTCTGTTGCCTCATAAGTATAAAATATCTCCTTTTATGATTATTTTATATTAAAAGAATAACATATATAAAGAGGAATATAAATACTTTAAATATAAAAATAATATAAAAATATGTGAATATTATTTCGTCCAGCCGCCAACCATAATAGAGAATAATATTATCAGGAGGCGGACATGGGTAAATCTGAAGAAGAAAAAACAGATGATGATTATAAGGATGGTGCTGTCACGAAAAATGCTCTTCAGGTGATAACAATTATTGGAGAGATAGAAGGACATGATAATCTTCCTGCAACAAGCAAAGCAACCAAGTATGAACATATGCTGCCTAAGCTGGCGGAGATTGAGATGGATAAAGATATTAAAGGTGTACTTTTTATTATGAATACAGTTGGTGGGGATGTCAGTGCAGGACTGGCACTGGCAGAGATGATTGCTTCAATGAAAAAGCCAACAGTTTCACTAATCATAGGCGATTCACATAGTATAGGTGTGCCGCTTGCTGTGAGTACAGATTATTCATTTATTGTGCCTACAGCTACCATGATAATACATCCTGTGAGGATGAACGGAACACTTATCGGAGTTCAGCAGACATATGATTATTTTGAACGGATATCTGACAGGATAACATCATTTATTGCGGCTCACAGCAGTGTAAGCAAAGAAAGAGTAGAGGAAATGATGGTTGACACCACACAACTCTCTAAAGACTTAGGAACAGTGCTGGTGGGTAGACAGGCTGTTGAAGAAGGTTTAATATGTGAAGTAGGAGGAATCAGCGATGCACTTGCAAAGCTGGATTCATTGATTGATGAACAATAACGCAATAAGGGGAAATTATGAAATGTAATATATGCCCAAGAGCCTGCAATGTTGACAGGAGTGTTAACAAAGGCTTTTGCGGAATGACTAATGATATATATGCGGCAAGAGCCGCTCTACATATGTGGGAAGAGCCATGCATATCAGGTGAACATGGAAGTGGGGCAGTGTTCTTTTCAGGGTGTACATTAAGGTGCATATTCTGTCAGAATTCTGAGATTGCTGCGGCACAGGTTGGAAAGAAGATAACAGTGGAGAGGCTTTCAGACATTTTTCTTGAACTTCAGGACAAATGTGCCAACAATATCAATCTCGTAACTGCAACACATTTTGTGCCACAAGTAGCAGAGGCACTTGTCAAGGCAAAGAATAAGGGGCTTGTCATACCAGTTGTGTACAATTCAAGTGCATACGAGAATGTCAGCACGCTTAATATGCTTGACGGGCTTGTGGATGTGTATCTTCCAGACATGAAATACATAGACAGCAGGCTTTCGGCAGAGTACTCGAAAGCACCAGATTATGCTGATGTGGCTAAAGCTGCAATACATGAGATGGTCAGACAGACCCGAAAGCCGGAATTCTTTATAGAAGATGATGAACTCGTGAAGAGCGGAAGAGTTGAAGCCGGGATTATGAAAAAAGGCGTAATTGTAAGACATCTTGTACTTCCGGGAACAACTAAGGATTCCAAAGCGGTTATAAAGTATCTTATTGATACATATGGAGATGATATATACATAAGCATAATGAGCCAGTACACGCCATTTGACAGACTAAAAAAACATCCACTCCTGTCGCGGAAAGTGACAAGAAAAGAATATAATTCTGTGGTAGATTATGCAATAGACTGTGGGATTAATAATGGATTTATTCAGGAAGGTGATGTTGCTGAGGAAAGCTTCATACCTGAATTTGACTATGAGGGCATATGATTATATAATCGTAACAGAGATTATTACAAATGTATTGGCAGGATTAATATATGGAGAATAAGCATGGGCATATAGAGCAGAACAGAGCCAGAATATGGCAGATTGGCTTGTTTTCTCTTAATAATACATCAACTAATCTGTTTCTTGCGATGATGGGATATGTCTCATATTATGCTAATGGAATAGCAGGTCTTTCAGTTGTGCTTATTTCAGTTATTCTTACGGGAATGAGAATATTTGATGGGGTAACAGATCCGGTAATAGGGTATTTTATAGATAAGACTAATGGAAAATATGGTAAATTCAGGCCTTATATTGTTATAGGATACTTACTAATGGCAATCAGCAGTCTTGTACTGTTCTTTACTACAAGCCTTGTTCCAGTTATTTTAAGACCATTGTATTTTATAATTGTATATTCAGTATATATAATAGGATACACATTTCAGACAGCAGTTGTAAAGTCTGGACAATCGGTAATTACTAATGACATGAAGCAGAGACCAATGATAACATTTTTTGACTCAACATTTATAATGTTCGCACATGGTCTGGTTGCTTTCTATGTGTCAGTGTATCTGATTGAGAAATATAAGACATTCCAGTCACAGGCACTTTTCTCAGAGTTCGTAATCACAGTGGTTATTGTAGCCGGAATATGCTCAGCACTGGCTGTTGTGGGAATATGGAGTAAGGATAATGTAAAGTACTTCAAGCTTGATGAGGATAAGAAGCAGCAGATACATTTCAGGGATTATGCGGCTATAATTAAACACAACAAGCCAATCAGAATGCTTGTTATTGCGGCGGCATCTAACAAATTCGCACAGATGGTATATGGTAATTCAACAGTTCTTGTAATGCTTTATGGAATTCTGATGCAGAATTATCCGCTGGCTGGTATAATTGGAATAATTGTAGGTATTCCTAATCTGGGAATAATATATATTGGGATAGAGCATGCCAAGCGATGCGGACAGAAGAAGACACTTGTAAGGTCGACATATCTTGCTATTATTTTTCAGACGATACTTATGTTTATGATGATATTTTCAGACCTTACAAATGTATCATTAAGACATATTAACTTTATAACGGTAGCGTTTTTGCTGGTGTTTACGCTGCTTAACGGAGTAAAATCAATATCTAATAATATAGTTGTTCCTATGATTGCCGATTGTACTGATTACGAATATACACTGAGCGGACATTTTGTGCCGGGAATAATGGGAGCACTGTTTTCATTTATTGACAAATCATTTTCAGCACTTGGAACAGGATTTGTAGGAATAGCACTTGCGATAGCAGGGTATTCTAAAGTTTTTCCGCAGGTGGAGGACCCACTGACACCACAGCTTAAGTTTCTGACAATATTTTTCTATTGCATAATTCCGATAATAGGATGGATTGTCACAATATTTATAATGAGATTCTATAAGCTGGATAAGAATACTATGAGGGGCTTGTATAAGAAATAGAGTGGAGATTAATATGCTTATTAGTAAAGGAAATCCCATGCTTATGGGATGCAGCAGATATAAGGATGGATATAATTTTACATATGAGGCAGAATGCGAAAATGCAGCTCTGCTGATTTTTGATGCACATATGAAGCCAAAAGAACGGATAGAACTGGATTCATCAATGAAATGTGGAAATATATTTTCAGTTCATGTGTCTGGCAGGAGGCTGGATACATGTTTCTACTGCTATGAGATAGATGGCTTAATGTATCTTGACCCATATGCAAAGGCGATAACGGATTGCGGAAGATTTGGACGGACGGACGAGAAAGATGTGTATCTGGCTGCGATTGATGTGGCATATTATGACTGGGAAGATGACAGACCGCTTAATTATGATTACAGCGACTGTATATTTTATAAGATGAATGTAAGAGGTTTTACTAAAAGCAGAACATCTAAGGTTAAAGATAAAGGAACATTTTCAGGAATAATTAACAAGATTCCATATCTTAAGGAACTTGGAATCACAACTATTGAGTTACAGCCTGCATATGAATTTGATGAAATAGGCCGTTTTCCACAGCTGACTGATACTATAATGTCAAAATACGGAGCCGGAACACATTACAGCGTGGATAAGAATACGCGGAAAATTAATTACTGGGGATATGTCGGAGGATTTTATTTCGCACCTAAGGCATCATATTCTTCAATTGCTTCAAAGCATCCGGGGGTGTTTAGGGATTATACAGTTGAATTTAAGAATATGGTTAAAGAACTGCACAGAAATGGCATTGAAGTCGTTATGGAAATGTTTTTTACTGACGAAAGTACAGGCTTTATCCTGCAGTGTGTAAGATACTGGGTTACTGAATATCACATTGACGGAGTTCATGTGTACTGTGATGAGTCAGCGCTTAAGGCACTTTCACAGGATGCACTTTTAGCGGATACCAAGATTATAACTGTATACTGGAATGGCAAAACCGGAACGAAGAAGCATATGGCTAATTATAATAATGATTTCCAGAATATTGTGCGCCGCCTGTTAAAGGGTGACGAGAATATGCTTGGAGAATTTGCAGCTATATCAAGAAAGAATGAGGCAAACAGTGCAAGTATTAATTATATTGCCAACAACAATGGATTTACTCTTAATGACCTTGTAAGCTATGACAGAAAGCATAATGAGCTTAATGGTGAGAATAACAGGGATGGCGAGGATTTTAATTTCAGCTGGAACTGTGGCGAGGAAGGTTCGACAAGAAAGAGAAAGATTAAAGAACTAAGAATGCGTCAGATTAAAAATGCACTGGTATTTGTTTTCTTGTCGGCAGGTACTCCGCTTATACTTGCCGGAGACGAGTTTGGCAATTCACAGAACGGTAACAATAATCCGTATTGTGTTGACAGTGAACTTTCATGGGTTAACTGGAAGGAAACTAAAGAGGGAAAAGAAATTCTTGAATGGACAAAGGCTCTTATACAATTCAGACAGAATAATAAGATACTTCATATGCCGCAGTCGCTTACTTTAAGTGACAGGATATCATGTGGCTACCCTGATATATCATATCATGGAACTAATGCGTGGTATGCACAGATGAATACATATGACAGACATTTAGGAATTATGTATTCATGTATATATGGAGACGAAGAAGATCACAGTCTGATATATGTTGCATATAATATGCACTGGGAAACTCACAGCTTTGCACTTCCTAAAATTAACGGTACATGGAAGGTTGATATGAGTTCTAATGTATCAGGTGCTGTAATTGAAGATAATAACAGAAGTGTATGTGTTGAGCCGCGAAGCGTTGCAATACTCACAGGAATATATGAAATTCCTGCTAAAAAGGAGAAATAATGGATATAAAGAAGCTTGCAGATGTCAAAGACAGATTTGCAGATTACGAGAAGATATTTAATTCAGGTGATTATGACAAAGCGGCAGATATATTATCTGCAATACTAGAAAGAATAGAAGAGTGTACGGACGAGCGTAAAGCTGGAACTATGGATGATACATTTGTGAAAAAATCGGACATGGACGGCAGACCAATATATATAAGCCTTAATCATGTTATGGAATATTATGTGTACGCATGTTATTTTGAACCGGAAACGGATGTGCTGTGTACAGAGCTGCCGGTTGGAGAGTACTACAGGACTTATGGCAGTCTGTGCCTGAAAATATCAAAGTTTCGCAGAGCTGAGGATGCATTTAAGAAGGCTATATGCTGGAATCCTGTTGACCTTGATTCATATCTTGGTCTTGCAGAATGTTATAAGAATCTTAATATGCTGTCGAGATATCTTGATGTTACAAAGCAGGCATACAGATTCTGTTGCAGCCGCGCAACGATGGCAAGATATTACAGAAATATGGGATTTTATTATGTTGCAAGGTATAATACTGAGGCGGCAAGAGTGTGCTACACCTACAGCAATATATATTATAAGACAGACAATGCAGATAATGAGCTTAAATATCTTGAGCAGGCATTAAATGACAAGACACCAGAATATTCTGTTAAACAGATGCAGGAAATACTCGATAAGAATGAGGTGGAACCAGGACCTGACTCTAAGACAATAGGAATTATATACAGAGTCGGTGAGCTTATGATGAATGATAAAGATTACCGTCTGGCAAGAGACTGCTTTTCAATTGTTTATGATATAACACAGGAAGCACAGTTAAAGACATTGCTTGATGAATTAGATAAAGATCTGGAGGCTTACAATGCTTAATAAATCTTATGATGGAATAATATTTGACCTTGACGGTACTATGTGGGATACAAGAAAACCAATATGTGAGGCGTGGAATATAATACTTTCTCGTCATGAAGAGATTCACAGAACACCAATTGTCGAGACAGACCTTAACGACTGTATGGGACTTCCGATGTACGACATAGCTGCAAAGCTGTTTCCACAAGAACAGGAGCAGGTAAGAAATGCACTTATGGACGAGCTGTGTACATTTGAGAACGGCTATCTTGCTGAAAGAGGTGGGATTCTTTATCCACAGCTTGCAGAAACTCTTTATACACTAAGCAAGAAATATCCATTGTACATTGTGAGCAATTGTCAGGATGGTTATATTGAAAGTTTTCTTACAGCACACCTTATGTCCGATTTCTTCAAAGATACTGAATGCTGGGGAAGGACATTTCTGCCAAAGAGCGAGTCTAATAAGATACTTATAGAAAGAAACAACTTAAAGAACCCTGTGTATGTTGGTGATACAGCAGGTGATGCAAAGTCTGCCAAAGATGTGGGAATAGATTTTATCTATGCGGCATATGGATTTGGAAAAGTATCAGATGACAGGTATGTTGCTAAAATAGAGAGCTTTGCAGAGCTGTCTGCAATACTATAGAGGAAAGATACATGGAATAAAATATGAGTTGGAATCAGAATGTCAGATATAGTTACAAGATGCTAATCAGAAATTTTTAATAATTTAAGTTTACAAATGATATAAATTAATATATACTAAAAAAGTAAATATGGCAAACTTATAGAAATATAAGGACGCAAAACTAGAAGTCTAGAGGTATAAAGCTGAAAAACACTATTTTCAGTTGAGAGATTCACATAAGCATAAGTCTCTAATACTATGATAGTTCGGTTGCATTAAGAAATCTTAAAAAAATTTCTTAGTGCAGCCTTTTTTGTTTTAAATTCAGGCTTCAAAAATACCATAGGGGGAAAGAAAAATTGAAGAAAAAGATTTTATCAATGTTACTTATTGCCACAATGATTGTGACAATGTGTATGCAGACGAGTGTAGCGTTTGCATCTCAAGGTGAGACGGAGGAGCCGTTTAACAGTACTATAACAGCTATATCAAGTGATAAAGATTCATTTATCATTGAAACAGGTGCAGGCTGCCTAAATGGTAATGTAAGAGGTGGAAGTAGTATATCTACTGCGAATATGAATGTTAATGGTAGTGTTACAGAGAATGCTAATATTAAAACACCAATTCTTTTTGATGCAATTGATGAAAAGTATTTCTCTGACTTTGAGAGTATTAGTTCGGCTGAGGAACTTGAAAAAATTGGCAACAATGTTAATGGAGCAGTTAAGATTAGCAATAAGCTGGAGCTTAACAGGGGACTTAATCTTAATGGGGCTCTTCAGACAGAGGGGGATTTAATTATCGGTGGTCCAGCTTTTAATGCTAACAATGCGATAATTGTATCAGAAACAGGAAATGTTACATTAAAGAGTGATAACATCAGCTTTTCAGGATTAATTTATCTTCCATATGGAACGCTCACAATAGAGGGGGATAATGTCAACTTGAACAATGTGTGTATCATAGCAGATAAGATTAATATTAAAGCTAAGTACAATCTTAACATTAATTCCAATAGAGAACTTATCAAATTTGTAGATAAAAATGCTGTATATGAGGATAATAAGTTATATATATTTGCAGAAGGAAAGATTGATGGAACTAAGCTCACAATCAAGTGGTACACTAATATAGATATCGATGAATTTGATATTTATGAGTCTGAGACTGACACAGAAGATTATTCTGGATATAAGTTGTTGGCAAATGTGGAGAAAGACAATCAGTATACATGTGAACTGAATAATGATTTAACAGAGATGTATTATTATGTTGAAGCTGATAAATACAAGTCAATTGGATTTAAGGTGATTAATAAAAATGGAAATTATACCATAGAATACAAGGACAGTGATGGCGATGGCATCCCGGATGGTATTGAAGAAATATACGGCACCAATGTTTTTAATAAAGATTCAGATGGGGATGGGCTTTCTGATTATGACGAGGTTATGATAGTTGGTACACATCCATTGAAAAAGGATACTAATGGCAATGGAATAAATGACTACGATGACGATGTTGATAAAGATGGGTTAAGTAATGGATATGAAGTTTCTATTGGAACTAATCCTGCATATAAAGATACGGATATGGATGGCTTAACTGATTATGATGAAGTTAATATATATGGTACCAATCCTACAAAGAAGGATACAGATGGAGACAAGGCCGATGATAACTGGGAAATTAATAACAATACGGATCCATTAGTAAAGAATTCAGGCTTTAGTATTTCAGCAACAACTGGTGGAGTTAATGAATATAATCCAGTTGGCGCAAGTGTATATATTGATTCTGCTAAGGCTGATCCAGAGTCGCTTACAATCGACAGAGTAATGCCAAGCGATAATTATTACATATCACCAATGGTTGCGGGATACTTGGGAGACGGATTTGATTTCAATTTGGATGGTTCATTTGATGAGGCAACACTGGTGTTTAGTTATGATGAATCATTGGGCAAAGTATCAGATGGATTCCAGCCACGAATTTATTACTATGATGAAGAAAACAAGATGTTTGAGGAACTTGCCAATCAGACAGTAGAGGATGGTAAAGTTACAGCAGTTACAACACATTTTTCAACATATGTGCTTCTTAACAAAGTTGAATTTGACAAGGTATGGGAAAGCAATATAAAGGCTGCAGCAGGGGAAAACACTCTGAATGTAGCATTAGTGGTGGATTTGTCTGGAAGTATGAGAAATTATAAGATTGACACAGCTAAGACAGTGATAAATACTTTTGTAGACGAGTTAGAAGAAAAAGATTCTTCCGCGTTGATATCATTTACAAGTTTTGCTGAACTTCGTTGTGGCTTTACAGAAGATAAGGATGTTATAAAAAATGCAGTGAACAGAATGACTGTAGGTGGACTGACAGCTATCTATACGGGAATAGAAAGAGCATTGGATGAATTTGAAGCCAATGATATTAATGGATATAAGATGATGGTAGTGTTCACTGATGGATATGATGAACCATCTACCACATACGAGGCTAATTATAGGGAACTGGTTGAAAGAGCTAAGAAGGATGGCGTGACAATTTATACCATCGGTATAGGAACAATAGATGAGAACATATTGACAAATGTTGCAAACAATACTTGTGGAAGTTACTTTCACGCAAATGTTATTTCAGATCTGAAGGGCGTAGTGGATAATGTAAGAGATGAAGCAAAAGATTTAGTGACCGACTCTAATAATGATGGAATATGCGATTATTATACAGAAGAGATAAAAGAGGGAAGATTAGTTTTGAGCAATGGATCCCTAGAATTAAAGGGATTTGATTTGAATCTTAATGCTGATGGAGAACCATCTGACGACTGGGATGGAGACGGCTTGAAGAATGGTGAGGAATTAACGATTGTAACAAAGTTTGGTAAAACATACATAGAAATGAAATCTAATCCTTTCATGCAATACACTGATTTCGACGAAGTGAATGATTATGATGAGGTGAAACATGGCTCAGATCCTATGAATTATTCACTTGAAAAAGCTCCAGCAGATAGTTTAATGAATTCATCAGCATATGCATATGAAAGTTATGCTAATGACATGAGATATGGAACGTTTAATTCATATATGATAGGATATTCGTCAGTAATTTCAGGAGTGTGGAATAAACAGGGATTATATAGAAATCTGATAGTTGATTACTACTCAAATTATATGACTACAAATGTGGTGAATAGTGATAAGAAGTTGGAATGGAAAAAGACAATATACGATACATTCAAACAATTACTTTCTGATATTGGAACTAATTATGCATTGGCAAATGATATGAATATAATGGCTAGTTATATAAATGGATGCAATTCTCCAGACAGAATAAATGATTATTTTAACTCAAAAGTTGCCAGCTTTTTAAAAGAACTTAATAAGCTAAGTGAGGATGCAACACAACTTAGATTTGAAGTAAATCAGAATGGAAAATATGTGGCAAAGTATATAACAGAAGAACAGGCCTTAATATTAGCGGAAAGATTAGGGGATTTATCAAATGCTATGGTATATGTAACTAGTTCGGTAGATTTATGTGATAATATAAATGGATTAATTGAAATAAAGGCTAATGAAAAGTGCTTTGCTGGAAATATGGATTTGCTAATAAAATTGGAGAGTTCAAATATTAATGATTTATCAAATGCTGCTTTTGAGATAAGAAGAATTTTGGCTGATGAGTATATAGATGCAATAAAAAGTATTGCAATTGATCTTTTTAAAGAAGGAATTGAATTTGCTGATAATGTAATTTGGAATATTTTTGCGTTTAATTTTCCTTATGTAAAGCTTATTGCAGCAGTACGAGATGTAAGCTTGATTGTAACGGGGGTAAAAGAAGATGTAAAACAGATGTACAGGATGCTTTGCTACAGTGAAATGTCCTTAGTATACATAGATTTGTTTTATTCTAAAATATCAGACAGTAACAATAGATATTATAATATGTCCGAGATGACCGAGAATTATTTGACCAATATAGCACAATTAAGAATTCTGGGTGAAGAAGAACAGTATGATTTCTATAAAAATGATGGAATATTTAGTGGATTAGTGAATTTATTTAACAACTCTGAGGAAGTTAGAGAAAATACAAATAACAGCATTAAATATATTAGAAAGCATGCGAACACATTGCATTTAACACTGTCGAATAACATTAAATATGAGGTGTAGGAAATGGAACTAATTGCAGGTATTATGTTAGATGTGTTCTTTTTTGCACGATTTATATATATAAAAACTCAATTCTACAAAACCAAGGGCATTGCGAATGGCAATGGAAATCAATACTCTTCTGAGTTTATTTATGGAAACAAAGGACATAATTATGTTTGCAGTGTAAAAAAGAATATATTTTCGATGTATCATGAAAGGGGTTCTGTTTATAACATATGTGTAAAAAAAGATAATCCATATAATGGAGTTATGGGAAATGAACAGACTATATATATGATTTTGGGTATTATGTGGTTTGTATTTGATGTTTTATACATAACAATATTGGCATTAGACGGGCTTAATTAAATAATATGGAGGAATTAAGAAATGAAAGTTATAAAGAATGTGTTGTTAGAAATAGTAACATTAATTTTGCTGGTAATAAACCTATATATGTTTTTTATTCAGAGTGGAATTGCGAGGATTCAGCAGACCACACAGGAAGAATTTGATGTTTTTTGGAGAACACTTTCGATTCTGAGTTTGATTATTCTGATAATCCTTGTTGTGGTATATATTGTAAGCGTTAAAGTATTTAAAAGAACAATCGGAAAAACACTTTTAGGAGTAGTTATTCTTCTTGCTGTGAATGTGATTATACTGGTACTTACAAATGCAACAACGGTTCTTATTTTTGTAGCAGCTGTTTTATACATAGTATATCTGGTTCAGACAATTGTTAATATCAGGAAATTTTAAGCTTTTGTGCTTGACGGCAGATAAACATAGTGCTATTATAGGTGGCAGTTAAATATTTAAAGTCGATGATCAAAAGAGTACTTTCGGAAGGTACATCACAGAGAGCTGGCGGTGGTGGAATGTCAGCATGGAGAGCCGTAAGGAATGGGTTTGTGAGATGCGTAGATGAATTAGCAGTAGTTTACGACGCGGCCTCGCGTTACAGGGGAAGGATATATTAATTGTATCTGATAATGAGTTGAGCATACAGGTGGCATATCCGGTAAGGAGTGCCACCTTTTTTATTAATATTACAAGTATGTTCATAAATAAGGGTGGCACCACGGTAATTCGTCCCTGACAGGAATCTGCAATATACAGGTTACTGTCAGGGACATTTTTTGTAAGCAGCAGACGCCAGTAATGAACAACGAAGGATAGGGAGGAACTATGAAACGAAGATTAAGAGCTTATAAGAAGACGGTAAGTATCGTTAATGAGAAAGCTATTGAACTATACAAAGGACTTGGAATTGAAAAGAAGGGATTTCTTCTTGAAGGAACTGACAAGGAAAGCGGACAGTATACTTTTATGGGAGTTGAACCGAATGAGATAATCCAATCAGATAAGGACAGCCTTGTTATTACAAGAAAAGATGGAAGCAGAGAGGTAAGAGAGGGCAATCCTCTTATAAGACTTAAAGAGTATTTTGATGAATTTGAGATAGTAAAGGATCCGGGAGAACTTGATTTCATCGGAGGTCTTGTTGGAAGCCTTGGATATGATTATATAAGATACACAGAAGTCCTTCCTGATGATAATCCTGATGAGATAGGAATTGAGACAATACAGCTTATGCTTGCAGACAAGTTCATTGCTATCAATCATACAGCAGAAACATTCACAGCAGTAGTGCTTGGAGAGGATTCAGAGGAAGGCAGGATTAAGGCTTTAAAGGAAGCGGAGGAGCTTATAAAGACTGCAAGAGAGGGTGTAGATAAGTTTAAGGATGATAAGCCTGATATGTCACTTGATGGTGTAATATTGAAAAAATCGGACACGCTTGAACAATATAGCAAGAAGGTTAATAAGATTAAGAATTACATAAAAGAAGGTCATATATTCCAGACTGTTCTTTCGCAGAGATGGACAATAAAGACGGGACAGAGCGGTTTTAATCTCTATGAAAAATTAAGAGAACTTAATCCTTCACCATATATGTATTATTTTAATTTCGGCGATTTTGAGATAATCGGAAGTTCACCGGAAATGATTGTAAAGCAGTCAGACAATAAAGTATATACATGTCCTATAGCGGGCACAAGAAAAAGAGGAGCAACAAAGGAACAGGATATTGCTTTAGAGGAAGAACTTCTTGCAGATGAGAAAGAGAGAGCAGAGCATGTAATGTTAGTTGACCTTGCACGTAACGATATGGGTAGGATAAGTGAGATAGGAACAGTCAAGGTTGACCAGTTCATGAATATCCAGAGATATTCACATGTTATGCATATTGTTTCACTTGTTGAGGGAAGAAAGAATGGAGAATATCATCCACTTGACCTCGTATCATCATTTCTTCCAGCAGGTACATTAAGCGGCGCACCTAAGATAAGAGCAATGGAAATCATAGATGAGCTTGAGACAGTAAGAAGAGGCCTGTATGGAGGAGCTACAGGATACCTTGATTTTGGCGGTAATATGAACTTCTGCATTACAATCAGGACTATGATTAAGAAAGGCGATAAGGTATATCTTCAGGCAGGTGCAGGAATTGTTGCTGATTCAAAGCCTGAGATGGAATATCAGGAGTGCTGCAATAAAGTAATGGCACTTGCAAAGACACTTGTTAAGGAGGAACATTTATGATTCTGCTGATTGATAATTATGACTCATTTACATATAACCTGTATCAGTTTATTGGAATATTTAACAGTGATATTAAGGTTGTAAGAAACGATAAGATAACAATTGAGGAGATAGAGGAGCTTGACCCTGAATCAATAGTTGTATCTCCTGGCCCTAAGAGCCCTAAAGATGCTGGAATATGTGTTGATGTAATAAAGCATTTTACAGGGAAGAAGCCGATACTTGGTATATGTTTAGGACATCAGTGCATAGGAGAAGCATTTGGCGCGACTGTTTCTTATGCAAAATGTATCATGCATGGTAAACAGTCTGAAATATACCATGATGGAACAGGAATATTTACCGGACTTGATTCACCAGTAAAGGTTGCAAGATATCATTCACTCGCTATAATTGAAGAGACTTTGCCAGACTGCTTGGAGATTATTGCCAAGACACAGGATGGAGAAATAATGGCTGTAAAACATAAGGATTATCCGGTGGTCGGATTGCAGTTCCATCCGGAGTCAATATATACAGAGCATGGCAAGAGAATGATTGAGAATTTCGTTAATGGGGTGATTTAATGATATTAGATGTTATTGTAGAGGATAAATTAAAAAGACTTCCAGAACACAAGAAAAGAATCAGCGAAGAAGAGATGACAAGACTTGCGATTGAGAGCCATAGAGTGTCACACAGCTTCTATGATGCACTTGCAAAGGACGGTCTTTCAATTATAAGTGAGTTCAAGAAAGCATCACCAAGTCATGGTAATATGAATAATAAGATTACTCTGGAAGAAAGAATAAAACAGTACGGCGAAAGCGCAGATGCTATTTCATGTCTTACAGAGGAAGACCATTTTAAGGGAAGTACAGAATATCTTAAGCAGATAAGACAGATGACAGACCTTCCGATTATCAGAAAGGATTTCATAATTGATCCATATCAGGTGTATGAAGCAAAGGTAATAGGAGCGGATGCAGTTCTTCTCATTGCTGCTATTCTTGATGACAGTAGATTTAAAGAACTATATGACCTTGCTTACAGTTTAGGACTTGATGTTTTATGCGAGGTTCATAACGAAGAGGAAATGCAGAGAATGCTGAATCTTGATGTGAAGATTATAGGAATTAACAACCGTAATCTTAAGACATTTGAGGTTGACCTTGATACTACGAAAAAACTTGCAGATATGGTTACACCAGAGATGAGAAAAGCTGGAAAACTGCTTGTATCAGAAAGCGGTGTTGCGGATACAGACGATATTAAGGCGCTGGCAAAGAGTGGAGCAGATGCACTTCTTATAGGAACAGTGCTTATGGAAGCACCGAAGCCGGAAGAATTAATATCAGAGTTTAAAGAGGTATATAATGCTGAAAGAAAATGATTCTTTAGTACAGGTTAAGATATGCGGACTTACAAGTATGGATGATGTACACATTATAGAAAAATATGGTGCAGATTATGCAGGTATGGTACTATATTATCCAAAAAGCAGACGCAATATTGACATTAATCTGGCAGCGGTGCTTGTTGCACAATTGAAGAAATCGGACATCAAGAGCGTTGCTGTTGTTGTGTCCCCCAATGTATCACAGCTTGAAGCAATACAGAATGCAGGATTTGATTATATACAGATTCACGGTGAATTAAGTGATGATGTGTATAATGCATGCAGTGTCAGGATTATAAGAGCCGTTAACATTAAGCATCAGTCAGAAGAAGATATATATCTGGAGACTAAGCGATGGCGAAGTCTGGATAAAATATATGGACTGCTTTTTGATGCGGGAGTTCCGGGGAGCGGTAAGACATTCGACTGGGAAAGTCTTAAAAAAGCGGACTGCGGTAATAAGAAATTATTCCTTGCAGGAGGACTTACACCAGACAATGTAAAAGCTGCGATAGAAGCAGTAAGGTCTGATGTTGTTGATATAAGTTCGGGCGTTGAATATGATGATGTGTCCGTTAAAGGAAAAGATGAGAGTAAAGTTAAAGCATTTATACAGAATGCAAAATTTTAAGAAAAAGAGGTAAAGAGAAAATGGCAGGAAGCAAGTATTATGGACAGTTTGGAGGACAGTATGTTTCAGAGTCACTTATGAATACTCTGGCAGAGCTTGAGAAAGCATTTGATGAGGCAATTAATGATCCACAGTTTATTAAAGATTATATGTACTATCTTAAAGAGTATGTTGGAAGGGAAACACCTCTTTACTATGCTGAAAGAATAAGCGAAAAATATGGTGCTGAAATATATCTTAAGAGAGAAGATTTGAACCATACAGGAGCACATAAGATTAATAATGTTATCGGTCAGATTCTTCTTGCAAAGAGAATGGGCAAGACTAAGGTTATCGCTGAGACAGGTGCCGGACAGCATGGCGTTGCAACAGCTACAGGCGCAGCACTTTTTGATATGGAGTGTACAGTTTTCATGGGTGCTGAGGATATCGAGAGACAGAAACTTAATGTATTCAGAATGGAAATGCTTGGAGCTAAGGTGCAGCCTGTAACAACAGGAAGTGCAACATTAAAGGATGCTACTAATGAAGCAATCAGAACATGGGCTGAAAAGGCAGAGGATACATTTTACATCATTGGTTCTGCTGTAGGACCACATCCATATCCTAAGATGGTTAAGGAATTCCAGAGAATTATCAGTACTGAGGCAAGAAAGCAGATTCTTGAGAAGACAGGAAAGCTTCCTGACGCAGTTGTTGCCTGTGTTGGCGGTGGCTCTAATTCAATCGGAATGTTTGCTGATTTCATCAATGATAAGGATGTTGACCTTATCGGTGTTGAGGCAGGAGGTCTTGGCATTGAGACTGGAAAGCATGCATCAGCAATGGCACTCGGACAGGTTGGTGTCCTTCACGGAATGAAGACATATCTTTTACAGGATGAAATCGGTAATATCCAGCTTGCACATTCAATCTCAGCTGGTCTTGATTATCCGGGTGTTGGTCCGGAACATGCTTATTTAAGAGATTCTGGAAGAGCAAAATATGTTTCTGTAACAGATAAAGAATGTATGGATGCACTTATGGAACTTTGCAGAATGGAAGGAATTATTCCGGCAATTGAAAGTGCTCATGCACTTGCACATGTGTTCAAGATGGCACAGGGTGAATATAAGGGTAAGACAATTATCATGTGTCTTTCAGGCCGTGGTGATAAGGATGTTAATACAGTTCAGAAATATCTTAACGGAGAGGAGACTAACAAGTAATGAATAGAATAGAAGAAAGACTAGCAGCACTTAAGGAAGAGGGCAAGAAAGCATTTATTACATATACAACAGCAGGACTTCCGGATTACGATACAACTAAGAAGATTATGTTTGCACAGGAGAAGGCAGGAATCGATATTATGGAAATAGGTGTTCCTTTCTCAGATCCTATTGCAGATGGCCCTGTAATTCAGGATGCATCTTTCAAAGCAATACAGAATGGAGCTTCACTTGAAGGCACATTTACAATGATGGGTAAGGTAAGAAAAGCTGGTCTTAACAGCCCTGTTGTATTCATGCTTTACTATAATACTGTATATCATTATGGAGTTGAGAACTTCGTGAATAAATGTATAGAAAATGGTGTTGACGGACTTATCATACCTGACCTTCCATTCGAGGAGCAGGGCGAGATTAAGGATGTCCTTGCAAAGAACGAGAAGTCGCCAATTCTTATCCAGCTTGTATCTCCGGTATCTAAGGGCAGGATTCCAATGCTTTTAGAGAACGCAAGAGGTTTTGTATACTGCGTTTCACAGATGGGTGTTACAGGAAAGGGAGCTAACTTCCATTCACAGATAAGAGAATATCTTACAGAAGTTAAGAAAGAATCTAAGATTCCTGTTATGATGGGATTCGGAATAAGAACAGCAGCAGATGTTGCACCGCTTGAAGATATTATTGATGGTGCAATCGTTGGCTCACATTTTATCAAGCTTCTTGAAGCTAATAATTATTCAGAGGAAGCTGCCACAGATTATGTTGCAACATTTAAGAAGGAGCTTAATGCCTGATGGTACCGATATTAGCTAAGCAAGCGCTTGCGCGCAAATGTGAATTTTCTAATGCAAGAATGACTGGCAATTATGAATGTGCCTATGCTCTTGGAGTTGTGTCAGGGGCGTTGGCAATTCCTAAGGAGGAAAATGCTGCTAATCTTGTGGAATTGAAAAACAAAATAGAACCACAGTATAAAAAACTATCTTCTGAAAATGAACAGATAAAAAAATTGATTCTTTTGTTGTGTGATTATGAACCTTCTGATATATTTGATGAGCAGATGAGAGAACTTTATAATGAGGGTTATGAAGATAAATCAATAAATCTTACAATCAAATGAGGGCTGTTTATTAATTAAATTGCGAAAGCAGATGTTGACTTATATTTACTATTAGGGTATATTTACAAAAGTAACTGAAATTAAACGAAAGTAAGGTGTAATTTGTAATGACTGAGACAATCAACGTTGCTAACATTGATAAAGTACATAAGAATCCAATTGCAGAGCTTGTTCAGACTGCTTGTCAGTTTGAGAGTCATATTGATATTTCATCAGAAGGCAAGAATATTAATGCTAAAAGCTTAATGGGGATTATGGCATTTGGATTAAGAGACGGAATGTCTGTTACTATTTCAGCAGAAGGCAATGATGCAGATAAAGCTGTAGAAACAATCAAGAAGTTTCTTATTGGAGAGTAGTATTTTTATTAAGGAGGATGGAAACATGGCAAACAATGAAAAAAAGGATGGCAATGTATTTGGTGGTGCTGTAAAGGCAGCAGATGTAAAGGCAGCAGAAGCTAAGACAACTGTTAAGAAGACTGCTAAAAAAGCGGCAGCTAAGACAGAGACAGCCAAGAAGGCAGTTGAGACAGCAGCAGTTAAGGCTGAGACTAAGGTTGAAGAAGCTAAAGAGACTGTTAAGGAAGCAGCTAAGGCTACAACGAAGAAAGTGTCAGCTAAGAAGACAGCCGTTAAGACTACAGCTAAGAAGGCTGTTGCCAAGAAAGAAGTTAAGACTGAGACGTTTATCCAGTATAACGATGAGCAGACAGATATGGATGCTGTTTTAAAGAGAGTTGAAGCTGATCTTAAGGCACAGAAGGTAGCAGCTAAGGATATTAAGTTATACATAAAGCCACAGGATGGAGCATGCTATTATGTTGCTGATGGAAAGGTTGCAGGAAGAGTAGATTTATTCTAATTAATAACCAGATTGATATTTGAACGTCGTTTTGATGAGTGATTCATTGAAACGGCGTTTTTTATTTATTATGTCATATGACAGATAGATTTTGTTTCGAATTTCCAGTAAAAATATACTTTGAAAAAATCTTAGAAATGTAATATAATATTAATAATTGATACGGATTTAACGAAGAATTGGAAGGAAGTACGGAGAGCATGTTTGAGATTGGTGATAAGGTAGTGTACGGAGTTGTTGGAGTGTGTGAGGTTGAAAATATTGATACACCCCCTATTAAGGGAATATCAGGGGATTATTATTTTCTTCAGCCGGTATTTGACAGCAAGGGAATTATATATTCACCCGTTGACAGCAACAAGGTTATGATAAGAAGCATTATGACTGTTAAGGAATGTGACAAGTTAAAGGAAAGAGCCAGAAATTGTAAGAAAGATGGAGAACTTTCAGAAAAGGTTACACCTATGCAGTATGATGAACATATGAAATCTCAGGATGCTTTAAAGCTTATGCATCTGATTCGTGCATTATATGTCATTAAGAATGAAAGAGCTAAGGATTTAAGAAAGATGAAATCAGCAGACAGCAGGATGCTGCTTGCGGCAAGGAAGCTTTTGTATGGTGAATTTGCAGCTGTTTATAACCAGACTTTTGATGAAGTTGCTGAAGAGATGGATGCATTTTTATCAGTGGATTAATTGGGCAGAATTAAGAACTATATAGGAATATTTGTATGAAAGATTTAACTAAGGGAAGTATAACTAAGCTTATATTCTGGTTTGCATTACCGGTTTTTATAGGCTCGCTGCTTCAGATGACTTATAATCTTGTGGATACCAAGATTATAGGGTATGTATTAGGAGAAAGTTCACTGGCGGCTGTAGGGTCTACTAACTCAGTGAACACCCTTGTTATAGGCTTTTTACAGGGACTGACTAATGGATTTGCTGTTATTGCTGCACAGTTTTTTGGGGCAGGAGATACAGCTAATTTTAAGAGGACAGTTGCAGGTTCGTTCAAATATGGAATTATGATATCAGCAGGTCTGACAGTGGTTGTGCTGATATTTTTACGACCTCTTCTGAAAGTACTTAATACACCAGAGGATTTGTTAAAGGAAGCCTATGATTATATATTTATAATATTTGCAGGCATGACAATACTTATGCTTTACAATGTCTGTGCAGCCCTGTTAAGGTCGATAGGAGATTCATTTACTCCGCTTATTTTTTTAGGAATATCAGTAGTGCTTAACATTGGTGGAGACTTATTTTTCCTTAAGGTTATTCCAATGGGGGTAAGAGGTGCTGCAGTGGCAACAGTGCTTTCACAGCTCATAGCACTTATCGCGTGTCTTATATATTCACTTAAAAGATACAACATACTGTGGATTGAAAAGAAAGATTTTAAGAGTGATGCCAGTCTGTGTGGAAAACTTATGTCAACAGGCTGTTCCATGGGCTTTATGAGCAGTCTTGTATCAATTGGCTCTGTTACATTGCAGAGTGCAATCAATTCATTTGGACAGGATATAATTCTTGCCCATACTACTGCAAGAAGATTATCAGAGCTTTTCATGATGATGTTCGGTGTGCTGGGAACTACGATGGCAACCTTTTGTGGACAGAATCTTGGAGCAGGAAAGTATGAAAGAATAAGAAAGGGCATATTAACATCTATTCTTATGGGATGGGTATGGTGTGTGTTATGTGTAATCACATCTTATACGATAGTTCCTGCATTTGTTAAAATGCTTATAAGTTCGGATAACAGAAATGTAATAGATACAGCAACGCTGTATTTAAGAGTTGACTCGCTGCTTTATTTTGTGACAGCGATGATAACTATAATAAGAAATTCACTGCAGGGAATAGGTGACAGGCTTACGCCTATCATATCAAGCGGGATTGAGCTTGCAGGAAAGGTTGTTATAACATTTACACTTGTTCCATTAATGGGATACTGGGGTGTTATAGTTTCAGAGCCTATAGTATGGGTCCTGATGGTTATTCCGCTTATTGTGCAGTTAATAAAGAATCCGGCATTTGCCAGAGGAAAGAATAACGGAGGATGATTTATGGCAGAGAATACTAAGAATGTTGAATTTAAGAATCCACATCCTGAGCTTCCTGTAAGAGAACCGATTCTTAAGCTTGGAAAGATGATTACTGACAGGGCAGCAATAAAGCTTGGATTGGAGAAGCTCACAGCAGATGACCCTGAGTACTGGGGACTTGCAGCAATCTGTACTGATGAGATGGCTGAGGTTGCATTAAAGATGGGAGTGCGTAAGCCAAAGACACTTCCTGAACTTGTTAAGATTACAGGTATGGATGAGAAGTATCTTGAGGAGCTTCTTAATAAGATGGCTTTTAATGGTGTAATCGAGTATAACTGGGAGAATCCAAAGCACGAGAAACAGTATGTGCTTCCTATGTTTGTTCCTGGAAGTGCGGAATTTGCCAATATGAATGATACTGTCTTAGAGGAACATCCTGAGATGGGAAGATTCTTTGAGCGTATGAGCCGTATTCCTCTTGAGGGACTTACACATATGGTTCCACCAGGAGGTGCCGGAATCGGTATGCATGTCATTCCTGTACAGAAGGAAGTTGATATGTGTAATGAAGCCATCTCGCTTGAGAAGATTTCATACTGGCTTGATAAATACGAGGGCAAATATGCAGCAAGCCCATGTTCATGCCGTAAATCAAGAAAGACATTTGACGAGGGATGTGCAGATGATCCTGCTGACTGGTGTGTTGCTGTAGGTGATATGGCTGATTATGTCGTTGAGACTGGCAAAGGCGGAAGATACATCACTAAGGAAGAAGCACTTGAGATTTTCAAGAAGGCAGAGGATAACGGATTTGTTCACCAGATAACTAATATTGATGGTGAAGATAAGATATTTGCTATATGTAACTGTAATGTTAATGTCTGTTATGCGCTCAGGACATCACAGCTTTTCAATACTCCTAATATGTCACGTTCAGCATATGTTGCACATGTCAACAAGCAGAACTGTGTTGCATGTGGACGCTGTGTTGAATACTGTCCTGCAGGTGCATTGTCTCTTGGACAGAAGCTTTGCAGAAAGGACGGCTCAGAGGTTACATATCCTAAGATGCCGCTTCCTTCAGAACAGAAGTGGGGCAGACACATGTGGTCAGAGGACTACAGGGACAAGAACAGAATCAATACACATGAGTCAGGAACTGCTCCATGTAAGACAGCCTGTCCAGCCCACATTGCTGTACAGGGCTATTTAAAGATGGCTGCACAGGGAAGATACCAGGATGCGCTCGCTCTTATTAAGAAGAACAATCCGCTTCCTGCAATATGTGGTTATGTCTGTAACAGGCGTTGTGAAGACGCATGTACAAGGGGAACTATTGATGAGTCAATTGCTATTGATGAAGTTAAGAAATATATCGCAATGTTAGATATCAATGCAGAAACAAGATATGTTCCAGAAAAGGTTGTTCCTGCAACTAAGGGATATTTTGACGAGAAGGTTGCGATTATAGGAGCAGGTCCGGCTGGTATTTCATGTGCATATTACCTTGCAGAGAAAGGATATACTAATGTGACTGTATTCGAGAAGAATAAAGAACCGGGCGGTATGGTTGTATATGGTATTCCTTCATTTGTTATGGAGAAGAATATCGTACAGGCAGAGATAGATGTATTACGGGCTATGGGTGTTGAGATAAAATGTGGTGTTGAAGTAGGTAAGGATATCACAATCGCACAGCTTCGCGAACAGGGCTATAAAGCATTTTATGTTGCAGTTGGATGTCAGGGCGGTAGAAAGACTGGCGTTGCCGGAGAAGATGCTAAGGGAGTTATGACTGGCGTTGAGCTTCTCCATATAACAACTGATGATGAAAGCTATAAGCTTACAGGTGACACAGTAGTCATTGGCGGTGGTAATGTTGCCATTGATGTATCCAGAACAGCAATACGTTGTGGTTCACCTAAGGTTTCACAGGTATCTCTTGAGACAAGAGACATTATGCCAGCACTTCCAGAAGAGATTGAGACTGCTGAATCAGAAGGTATCAATATTATTGGTGGCTGGGGACCTAAAGAAATCCTTACAGAAGATGGCAAGGTTACAGGCATCGTATTTAAGAAATGTACTTCTGTTAAGGATGCAGATGGAAGATTCAATCCACAGTACGATGAGAATGAGACTATGACAATAGAATGCAGCAATGTGATAATGTCTGTCGGACAGGCAATTGAATGGGGCAGCCTTCTTGAGGGTACTAAGGTTGAATTCTGGCATGGTAATTATCCTGTTGCTGACAAGGTTACATATCAGACAGCAGAGCCGGATATCTTTGTCGGTGGTGATGTATATACAGGTCCTAAATTCGCTATTGATGCTATTGCGGCAGGTAAGCAGGGGGCTATATCTATTCACAGATATGTACAGCCACACAGCTCACTTACAATAGGCAGGGATCCTAACTATTATGTTGAACTTGATAAGGATGATTACAGCGTTGAGAAGTATGACAATACAGGCCGTCAGCGCCCAGCTAAGAAGTCAGGAGTTGATAAGCTGTCATTCAGAAGTGATGCAGGTGTATTCACAGAGGAACAGGTTAAGAAAGAAACTGCAAGATGCTTGGGCTGTGGTGCAACAATCGTTGATGAGAACCAGTGCGTAGGCTGTGGTATCTGTACAACAAAGTGTGAGTTTGATGCTATTCATCTTCAGAGAGACCTGCCAGAGTGTTCTACAATGAGAAGAAGTGAGGATAAGCTTAAGTACATTCTTCCATATGGTGCAAAGCAGGCAATCAAGATTAAATTCAAAAAGAAAAAGGACTAAAATGTATGCATGAATTAGGCGTAGTATTTCACATAATAGATGACCTCAAAGCAGTAGCTTCAGATAATGATGTTTCAAGCATATCTAAAGTTACAATTGAGCTTGGTGAAGTATCAGGAGTTGTAGAAGAATATCTTACAGACTGCTGGAAGTGGGCTTGCAAGAAAGAAGAACTTGTAAAGGACTGTGAGATGGAAGTCGAGATAATCCCGGGTATAACTTACTGCGAGGACTGCGGGGAAACTTATGAGACTGTGAAATACGCCAAAGTCTGTCCGAACTGTGGCAGTAAGCACACATATCTTATTCAGGGTAATGAGTTTAATATTAAGCAGATTGAAGTTCCTGAATAAAATGCTTGCTTTTTTTTCTGTCAGATATTAAGATAGAAAAGAATTTTATATTTAAAGGCATTGAAAAAGAGGAGTACATATCCTTATCCGACAGAGAGAACCGTTCACTGGCTGGAAGATGGTTCAGGTAATAATGATATGGAAGGTAGCTTTGGAGCCGCATGGCTGAACTGTTGATTTAAGTAGGCTGTGACGTATTCCGCGTTAAGGAATAATGAGGATTATCACAAGATAATTAAACAAAGGTGGTACCGCGTTAATAAGTTTATTTACGCCCTTTGCAGAGTATATGCCCTGCAAAGGGCTTTTTTGCGCGAGCAGCGATGAGAGAAGTCATGGAAAGTTCGCAGTCGTGCTTGCACGAACTGAGAACTTTGTATGGGTTCTCGAGGAGCGCCGCGACAATGCCAGAATGAAATTCTGGCATATGAGCAGCGAGCGCATAATTGGGAAAGAACCCGGAATGCAATATTAAAAAGGAGATTAATAATGAGCAAGGAATTGGAAAAGAATTATAATCCGTCTGAAATCGAAGACAGATTATATCACAAGTGGCTTGAAAAGAAGTATTTTCATGCAGAAGTAAACAGAGATAAGAAACCATTTACTATTGTTATGCCACCACCTAATATTACAGGTAAGCTGCATATGGGTCATGCGCTTGATAACACTATGCAGGATATTATCATCAGATTCAAGAGAATGCAGGGCTATGAAGCTCTCTGGATTCCTGGAACTGACCATGCTTCAATCTCAACTGAGGTTAAGGTTACTAATGCTCTTAAGGAAGAAGGAATTGACAAGCATGAGCTTGGAAGAGAAGGCTTCTTAAAGAGAACATGGGAATGGAAGAAAGAATATGGTGGAACTATCACAAGCCAGTTAAAGAAGATTGGTTCTTCATGTGACTGGGACAGAGAAAGATTCACTATGGACGAAGGCTGTTCTAAGGCAGTTCAGGAAGTATTTATCAAGCTTTATGAGAAAGGTCTTATATACAAAGGTTCAAGAATTGTAAACTGGTGCCCGGTCTGCAACACTTCTATATCAGATGCAGAAGTTGAGCATGAGGAGCAGGCAGGACATTTCTGGCATATTAACTATCCTGTAGTTGGTGAGCCGGGAAGATTCGTTGAGATTGCAACAACAAGACCAGAGACATTACTTGGAGATTCAGCTTTAGCTGTTAATCCAGATGATGAAAGATACACAGACCTTGTTGGAAAGGAAGTTGAACTTCCACTTACAGACAGAACAATACCTATTATTGCAGACCCTTATGTTGATAAGGAATTTGGTACAGGTGTAGTTAAGATTACTCCAGCACATGACCCTAACGATTTTGAGGTTGGTAAGAGACATAATTTACCAGAGATTAACATTTTAAATGATGATGCTACAATTAATAATCTTGGCGGCAAGTATGCAGGCATGGACAGATATGAAGCAAGAAAGGCTATGGTAGCTGACCTTGATGCACTTGGACTTTTAGTAAGAGTTGAAGACCATACACACAATGTTGGTACTCATGACAGATGTAAGACAACTGTTGAGCCAATGATTAAGCAGCAGTGGTTCGTTAAGATGGACGAGCTTATCAAGCCTGCTGTTGAAGGCGTTAAGAATGGTGATATTGAACTTATCCCTGCTTCTATGGATAAGACATATTATAACTGGACAGACAATATCAGAGACTGGTGTATTTCAAGACAGCTTTGGTGGGGACACAGAATTCCTGCATACTATTGCAAGGATTGTGGAGAAATGACTGTTTCAAGAGATAAGGTATGCACATGCCCTAAGTGTGGAAGTGCTAATGTTGAACAGGATCCTGATACACTTGATACATGGTTCTCATCAGCATTATGGCCATTCTCAACACTTGGTTGGCCAGATAAGACACCTGAACTTGACTACTTCTATCCTACAGATGTGCTTGTAACAGGATATGATATTATATTCTTCTGGGTAATCAGAATGATATTCTCAGGATATGAGCATATGGGCAAGAAGCCATTTGGCAAGGTATTATTCCACGGCCTTGTAAGAGATGACCAGGGAAGAAAGATGAGTAAGTCATTAGGAAATGGTATTGATCCGCTTGAGGTTATTGATAAATATGGTGCAGATGCATTAAGATACACTCTTATTACAGGAAATGCACCTGGTAATGATATGCGTTTCTACTGGTCAAGAGTTGAGGCTAGCCGTAACTTTGCTAATAAGGTATGGAATGCTTCAAGATTTATCATGATGAATGATCCTGATAACAAGATTAAGGCTACAGATGCAAGACCTGCTAACTTAACTGATGCTGATAAGTGGATTCTTTCTAAGATGAATGGACTTATCAAAGAAGTTACAGATAATATGGAAAAATACGAACTTGGTATCGCTGTTGCCAAGCTTAATGACTTCATCTGGGAAGAATTCTGTGACTGGTATATTGAGATGGTTAAGCCAAGACTTTACAATGATGCAGACGAGACAAAGACAGCAGCTATCTGGACATTAAAAACTGTTCTTATAGATGCACTTAAGCTGCTTCATCCATATATGCCATTCATTACAGAAGAAATATTCTGCAATATTCAGGATGAGGAAGAGTCAATCATGATTTCTTCATGGCCTGTATATGATGAAACTGATAATTTCGCAGCAGAGGAGAAGGCTATTGAGACAATCAAGGAAGCTGTCCGTAATATAAGAAACTTACGTGCAGATATGAATGTTGCTCCTAGCCGTAAGGCACTTGTATATGTTGTTACAGCAAGTGAAGATGTTAAGAACATATTTAACAATTCACTTGGCTTCTTTGGAACACTTGCATATGCAAGCGAGGTTAAGGTTCAGGCTGACAAGGCTGGAATTCCAGATGATGCTGTTTCAACAGTTATACCGGATGCTGTTATCTATATTCCTTTCGCAGAGCTTGTTGATATCGACAAGGAAATAGAGAGACTTAAGAAAGAGGAAGGCAGATTACAGGGAGAAATCAAGAGATGTAACGGAATGCTTAACAATGAGAGGTTTACATCAAAAGCTCCTCAGGCAAAGATTGACGAAGAGAAGGCAAAGCTGGTAAAATATACACAGATGCTTGAGCAGGTAACTGAGCGTCTTGCAACACTTTCTAAGTAGTTTTCACGGATAAGGAGAATAATTATGGCAGAAGTAATGAAAGCAATTCCTTTTACACAGTTTTCTATGGAGATGAGAAGCGGTAAGATTATTGATATTGATGATGGATTTACAGAGCTTCTTGGATACACAGAAGATGATTTTGAGGCGGGAATTGTATTTAAGCAGTTCGTACCAAGCGTTGAGTATGAGGAAGTAATAACAGAGTTAAGAGAAAAGTTCATAGATAAGAGATATGTAAGCTATGTACAGGAGTTTGTTTCTAAAGATGGCAAGCCTCTTAAGGTAGTTGCATTCTATAAGATTGAGAATAAGCTCTTAGCTGGACACAGAGTAATAAAGGTTAGTGCAGCCGTAATTGAATAAGCACATTTAAAGTATAATAAGACCTCCACTGGTTCATAATAGATTTATGAATAAGTGGAGGTCTTTTTATGTTAGAAGATGGAATAAAGAAAAAGCTGACAGCGAGACTATTGGCTCTGGTGGTTATTATAAGTATGATAACTGCTTTAACAGGGTGTAATGAGCCGAAAGAGCAGGAAAGCGGCGTGACACTTGTTTATGGACAATATAATCAAAAGTGACTTTTTTGTGACCTTTATTGTAAATATATACCCAGTCTGATATAATTTTAATGTTTGACAAAAAGACATATATTGAAAGAGAGGGCAAATTGAAAGACGGATATATAAGAGCAGCGGCCATGACTCCGAAGATTAAAGTGGCTGACTGTGAGTATAATATAGAAAATATTAAGGCTCTTATGATTGAGGCTCATAAGAAGGATACTGCAATAGCTGTTTTTCCGGAAATGTGCATAACAGGTTATACATGTAATGATTTATTTTTGCATGACAGGTTGTTAGATTCAGCATTGGAAGGGCTTGTTACGATAAAACATTTTTCTGAAAATGTAAAAGGAATGATAAGCTTTGTAGGAATTCCATATGAAATGAACGGGAAGCTTTACAATGTTGTTGCAGGAGTTATGAACGGACAGATACTTGGTATGGTTCCGAAAATGTATCTTCCTAATTATGGAGAATTCTATGAAAGACGACAGTTCACGCCGGGATTTAATGAATGTGTATATGTGGATGTTGATGGTGAAGAGGTTCCCTTTGGAAGTGAATTATTATTTACATTTGATAATAACAGAAAAGTTAAGATTGGCGTTGAGATATGTGAGGATCTGTGGACACCACAGCCGCCAAGCATAAAGCATGCTATGAATGGTGCAACTATTATTGTAAATGCATCGGCAAGCAATGAGACAATCGGTAAAGACACTTACAGAAAGCAGCTTGTTTCAGGCCAGTCTGCAAGACTTGTATGCGGATATGTGTACTCAAGCGCAGGTGGTGGAGAATCTACGCAGGATATCGTATTCTCTGCACATAATCTTATATGTGAGAATGGTACTGTTCTTGCAGAGGCGCATAAGTTTGCGGATGAGTCGGTATATGCTGATATTGATGTCCAGAGAATATGCTCTGAGCGAAGAAGAATGAGTACATATGCAGTTGTAGAAAACAGTTCATATACTGAAGTGAAGGCTCAGGAACTTATTGATAAAGACTTAGAGCTTATAAGATATTTTGACAAGGCACCTTTCGTACCTTCTGACAAGAAGGAGAGAGATTCAAGATGTGAGGAGATTCTTAATATACAGTCTTACGGACTTAAGAAGAGACTTGAACATACCAATTGTAAAAATGCGGTAATCGGAATATCGGGTGGACTTGATTCGACACTGGCACTTCTTGTAACTGTAAGGGCATTTGACCTGTGCGGGATTGACAGAAGCGGCATACATTGTATAACAATGCCATGCTTTGGCACAACAGACAGAACATATAACAATGCTGTGAAGCTTACTAAGCAGCTTGGATGTTCACTCCGTGAAATCAATATCATGAAGGCTGTTAGACAGCATTTTGAAGATATCGGACATGATGAGAATAATCACAATGTGACTTACGAGAATGGTCAGGCAAGAGAGAGAACACAGATACTTATGGATATTGCCAACCAGACTAACGGCATGGTGATTGGAACAGGCGATATGTCAGAACTGGCACTTGGATGGGCAACATACAATGGCGACCATATGTCCATGTATGGAGTTAATGCATCAGTTCCTAAGACACTTGTAAGACATCTGGTACGGTTTTATGCGGATACATGTGGCAATGATGATTTGTCAGCAGTACTTAATGATGTACTTGACACTCCGGTAAGTCCGGAACTGCTTCCGCCTAAGGAAGATGGTACTATTGCACAGAAGACAGAAGATCTTGTTGGACCATATGAGCTGCACGATTTCTTTATGTACCATATGTTAAGATTCGGTGCAGAGCCTGAGAAGATATTCAGAATAGCAAAGTACGCATTTGCAGGAGAATATGATGATAAGACTATCTATAAGTGGCTGAGGACATTTACATGGAGATTCTTTGCACAGCAGTTTAAGCGTTCATGCCTGCCTGACGGGCCTAAGGTTGGTTCAGTTGCAGTATCACCAAGAGGTGATTTAAGAATGCCAAGTGATGCAAGTTCACATGAGTGGATGAAGCAGTTAGACAGAATTAAAGAAATTAATGGATATGAATAGGGAGGACATTATGGCAAACAAAAATGCAGCATCAGAGAAGGTTGTTACTAAATACGACCGTAAGATGCAGAAAAGAAAAGAAGAAGAAAGAAAAGAAGCTAAGAGAAGATATATTACCAAATGGGTGTGTATAGCAGTTCTTGCATGCATAATACTTGGAAGTGGAATAGCAACCGGCATTAAGCTGAACAGTATTTATAAAGATTATATTGAAGTGGATAATGATAAGATAAGCCAGATTGAGTTTGATTTTTATTACGGCATAGCTAAGACTAACAGTCTTAACACAACTTTATATGGTTCTATGACATATGGTGATTATTATTCATCTTATATGGGATATAAGAGAAGCCAGTCAGATAAGAGCCAGGAATATTCAACTGATTATACATGGTATGATTTCTTTGCTAATTCTGCAGTATCAACTATTAAAGAGACTAAAGCTTTATTAGAGGATGCAGATGCTAACGGATTTACATATGATAATGAAGATGCAGATTATGATGAGTTTATAGGTAAGCTTAAGGATGCGGCTAATAAAGCTGATACATCATATTCAGATTATCTTAAGCAGATGTTTGGTAAGAGAGCTACAGAAAAGAGAGTTAAGGAATTCTTAAAAGATTATCTTAAGAGTACAGCATATCAGGAGAAGTTAACAGAAACTCTTGCGGCATCAGATTCAGAAGTGAGTGCATATTACGAGGACAATAAGGATACATATGATAAGTTTGAATATAGAATGTTTAAAGTTAAGGCTGAAAGTTCAGATTCGTCAGATATGGCAAATGCTAAAGAAACAGCTAATTCTTTTGCGTCAGGCGTAAGCAGTGAACTTGATTTCATTAACCAGTGCAGGAAATTTGCAGAAGCAGGCGATGATACTTATGCGGATGATGCAGCTTCCTTAGTTACAGAGACTAAGAAGAGCAATATTGAGGAAGCATGTGCTGACTGGATTGCTTCTTCAGACAGAAAAGAGGGCGACCTTACAGTTATTGAAGATGATGATAATACATGTTTCTATATTGTATATTACATAAGCAGATCATATGATGGTTCAGATGATGACGCAATTAAGTCAACACTTCTTAACCAGAAATATTCTGAATATATCAAGAAATATACTGATGAATACAGCGTTAATGTAAAGAAGAGATTTTCATATAAGTAGTACATAAATCTGGAGGAGAGTTATCCATGTTAGATCTTAGTAACTGCCGGTGTATCATATTCGACCTTGACGGAACTATACTTGATTCAACACAGGTATGGGCTAAGGTCGACATGGATTTTCTGGGCAGAAGAGGAATTCCTGTATCTAAGGAATATATGCAGGAGATTAAGACACATACATTTGAATCCGGTTCGGTATATACTAAGGAAAAGTATAATCTGCCGGAATCTACAGAAGAAATCATGAAAGAATGGTATGATGCAGCATGTAAAGCATACACTGACAAGGTGGTGTTAAAGCCGTATGCGAAAACTTTTATAGAACAAATGCATAATAATGGCCTTAAGATTGTTTCGGCAACATCATCAGACAGGGCACTTTTTGAGCCATGCTTAAGACGTAACGGAATATATGGTTTCTTTGATGCATTTACACAGACAAATGAAGTGCCGAGAGGAAAGAAATTCCCGGATGTATATATGAAAGCAGCCGGCAAAGCAGGGTGCAGTGTGAATGAATGTATTGTGTTTGAAGATGTATTATCGGCTGCACAGGGAGCCAAGAGCGGTGGCTTTACTGTTGTGGCTGTATATGATGAGGCTTCAGCTGATGACTGGCCGGATATTTGTCGGATAGCCGATTACAATATCAGAAGTTACAGTGAATTAATGTGATAATGGAGAAAATATGACTAAGAGATATATATTATTTGACCTTGATGGAACAATTACAGATTCAAGCGAGGGAATTACCAAAAGTGTGCAGCATGCACTTAAGAAATTTGGAATAGAAGAAAATGACCAGGCGATGCTTCGAAGATTCATAGGTCCTCCTCTTGATGAAAGCTTTGAAAAATTTTATGGATTTGACAAAGAAAAAGCACTAAAGGCAGTTGATTATTACCGTGAAAGATATTCTGACAAGGGAATATATGAAAATGTTCTTTTTGACGGGATAGCAGATATGCTTGAAGGATTAAAGAGTGATGGATATATAATTGCACTTGCTACATGTAAGCCTGAAATATATGTTCCGAGAATATTAGAGTATTTTAATGTTGATAAGTATTTTGATGTTGCTGTTGGAAGTGAATTAGAAGGTGGAGAACGCAGACATAAGAACCAGGTTATTGATGAAGTGTTTGTAAGGCTTGCTGCTGCCGGACTTGCGGACACTGGCAGTTTGTCAGAAACAAAGTCACAGTCTATTATGATTGGCGACAGAAAAGACGATATATTAGGTGCTAAAGCTTCTGGAATTGATTCTATGGGAGTAAGATACGGTTTTGCAGAAGAACAGGAGCTTGAGATAGCAGGAGCAGATTATATTGTTGAAACGGTAGAGGATATAAGGGGAAAATTAAAGACATTATAATTGTTCCAAAGATTAATCAATAATATACGGGAGGAGAACACAATGAAAAAATTCATTCACGAATTTAAAGAATTTGCTTTGAAAGGAAATGTTATGAATCTGGCAGTCGGTGTTATTATCGGTGCTGCATTTCAGAGCATTGTAACAGCACTTACAAGCAGTTTTATTAATCCGCTTATTGCAGTGGTTACAGGTGGCACTAATGGAGAAGGCGTTACTGTTGGTGGTACATTTACAATAAGAGGAGTTGTGTTTGATTATGGTTCATTCATAACAGCAGTTATTAACTTCCTTATTATGGCATTTGTTCTGTTCCTTTTAGTTAAAGCAATGAACAAGATGATGAGCTTAGGTAAGAAGAAAGAAGAACCGGCTCCAACTACAAAGGATTGTCCATACTGCTTCAGCAAGATATCTGTTAAGGCAACAAGATGTCCTTTCTGTACAACAGAATTAGTAGATAAGAAATAAAATAAAGCCATATATGCAGGTCTCCCAACTGCATATATGGCTTTATTCATGTTTTTCATAAATGGATGTATCCCAAAACCTGTGTTCACGTCCAATTCACAGGTGTGTAACTAAAGTACAATGATATAGTACTATTTTGCTATTGAATGTGCTTCCCCCTTTTAGTGGGAGATTTTATTAGAAAAGATATATGTCTAATAAAAAAGTCGTCGTAAAATTGAGAAGAATATGTTAATATTATTAAGTATTTTTAATATTTATAAAATTATGGAGGTTGAAATGGACAAATTGTTCAAACTTAAGGAAAACAACACCAGTGTAAGAACTGAGGTTGTAGCTGGAATTACAACATTTATGACAATGGCTTATATTCTGGCTGTTAATCCATCTATCCTGTCAGCATCAGGAATGGATTCTAATGCAATTCTTATGGCGACTGCAATAGCATCTGCTATAGGTTGTTTTGCAATGGCTTTTCTTGCTAATTATCCTTTTGCGCTTGCTCCAGGACTTGGACTTAACGCATATTTTGCGTATACAGTATGCGGAAGCATGGGATATAGCTGGAAAGTAGCACTTTTTGCTGTATTTGTTGAAGGACTTGTATTTATTGTGCTTTCACTTACTAATGTTCGTGAAGCTATATTTAACGCAATTCCTACAACATTAAAGAAGGGTGTATCAGTAGGTATCGGTCTTTTTGTGGCATTTATCGGACTTCAGGGTGCTAACCTAGTTGTTGCAAGTGAGTCAACAAAGGTTACTGTTGTTAATTTCAGAACTAATTTTAACACAGTAGGAATAGGTGCTTTACTTGCAGTTATCGGTACATTTATCATAGCTATTCTTTATGTAAAGCATGTTAAGGGTTCTATCCTTATCGGTATCGTTGCAACATGGGTGCTTGGTATTATCTGCCAGCTTACAGGACTTTATAAGGTTGATGCGGCAGCAGGATTCTATTCACTTATTCCTTCATGGAGAAGCTTTGATATCACAGCTATCAGCCAGACATTTGGACAGTGCTTTAACCTTAAGGGTCTTAATATTAATATATTAGATTTTATTGTTATTATGTGCTCATTCCTTTTTGTTGACATGTTTGATACGCTTGGAACACTTATCGGTGTTGCCAATAAGGCTAAAATGCTTGATGAGAACGGAAGACTTCCTAGAATTAAGCAGGCTCTTTTAGCTGATGCTATCGCAACAAGTGCAGGAGCCATCCTTGGTACTTCTACAACAACAACATTTGTTGAGAGTTCATCAGGTGTTGCAGAAGGCGGAAGAACAGGACTTTCTTCAGTTGTAACAGGTTTCTTATTCCTTATTGCAATTATATTTGCACCTGTATTTACTACAATTCCTGGATTTGCAACAGCTCCGGCACTTATTTTTGTAGGATTCCTTATGGTTAGTGCGGTTGTAGAAATTGATTTTAATGATTTAACAGAGAGTATACCAGCTTACCTCTGCCTTATCTGTATGCCGCTTATGTACAGCATTTCAGAAGGTATTGCAGTTGGTGTTATTTCGTATGTTATTGTTAATCTTGTTGCTGGAAAGGCTAAGAAGATTACTCCACTTATGTACGTGCTTGCATTGCTGTTCATATTGAAGTATATTTTCCTTTAATTTTTAGTGCAAATTAAACTTAATAATGATACAATTTTGGAGTCACTTATATTAAGGTGGCTCCTTTTTTAAGTTGAATGTTAAAGATAAGGGGATTAGGCATGAAGTATACAGGAACAGCAGGAATATTATATGACAGATTAAAGAGTGAAATACTGGTGGCAGATGGTGCGTTTGGAACATACTATGCTAAGAAGTATGATACGGGCAGCCTGCCTGAGCTGGCAAATTTACAGGCTTCAGACAGAGTACTGGCAATTCATAAAGAATATATTGAAGCTGGTGCTAAGATTATCAGAACTAATACATTTGCAAGTAATACCGTGTGTCTTGGAGCGGGATTTGATGAGGTAAGAAATAATATTAAAAATGCCGTTGACATTGCAAGGGAAGCCGTAAAGGGGACAGATGTGCTTGTAGCAGCTGATATTGGTCCTATTCCTGGTGAAAATATGATTGAAAAAGAGCATATTGAAAAAGAGTATGTTGATATAGTTAATGTTTTTAAGGAATGTGGCGTTGATATATTTGTTTTTGAAACATTTCCAGAACTGGGATTTATTGATAAAGCAATTGAAAATGCAGGAGAAAACGGATTTGTTATAACTCAGTTTGCAATCAATCAGTTTGGCTATAGCAGTGCAGGCTTTAGTGCAAGAAAGCTGATTGAAGAAGCTGAGAAAAATTCATATATTGATGCATGTGGATTTAACTGCGGAGTTGGTCCGGGACATATGAAGAAGCTTGTGCAGAGCCTTATTAACAGGAATGACAAGTATTTTGCGGTGCTTCCAAATGCAGGATATCCACAGGTTGTAAGCGGTCGAATGGTATTTGATGATAACAATGCAGCATATTTTTCACAGATTATGCATGATCTGGCTGAGGATGGAGCTGATATTATTGGCGGCTGTTGTGGAACAACACCTGAATATATAAGACAGATGGTTTTAAAAACTGCTGATGTTGTTCATAAGAAAAATGCTTCCATAGAAGAAGAGATAACAGAAAAGAAAACTGCAAATGATGTTTCTTTCTATAAAGGAAAAGAAGGAAGAAAACTGATTGCTGTAGAACTTGCGCCTCCGCTTGGAATAGATGATGAGAAGATTATGGATGCTGCTTTTTTGATGAAGGAAAGCGGAGTTGATGTGCTTACATTTCCGGATTCACCATCAGGAAGAACACGTGCAGATTCAATACTTATGGCAGAAAAGGTTTCGAGAGAAACGGGAATGTGTGTTATGCCGCACATATGCTGTCGTGACAAGAATGCTATAGCAATGCGTTCACAGCTTTTGGGAGCACATATAAATGATATTAATAATTTTCTCGTTATTACCGGTGATCCCATACCATCAGTTGTAAGAGCGTCTGTAAAGAGTGTGTTTAACTTCGATTCAGTTGGACTTATGAATATAATAAGTGATATGAATCAGGAACAGTTTGCCGGGGAACCGGTTATATATGGTGGAGCAATTAATCAGGGAAGGGTTAATTTTAAAGTGGAACTTGAGCGTGTTAAGAAAAAAATGGAGGCGGGAGCCACATTTTTTATGACGCAGCCTGTATTTTCTGATGAAGATATAGACAGACTCAGACAGATTAAAGAACAGACAGGGGCAAGGATTCTTTGTGGAATAATGCCATTTGTAAGTCTTCGAAATGCAACATTCATGAAAAATGAGATGACAGGTATTAATGTTACGGATGAGATTCTTTCAAGATACAGAGCTGATATGTCAAAAGAAGAGGGAGAAGAGACTGGTATTCAGATAGCAAGGGAAATAATTGCAAAGACTACAGATTTTGTTGATGGGTATTATTTTTCATTTCCGTTTAACAGGGTACATATGTTAAAGAAGATTATTGGAAAGAACAATCAGTAAGTAAGGCTATTCTATTGACTAATCAGAAATGTATCTGATATAATGTTGAAAAGTTTCGATACGGAATAATTTAATAATGTGTGATATGTGAGGTGTGGTATGGACGAGACTCAGGTTAAACATTTTATTATGATGGAACGCCGTAAGGGAACGAGTATGGAAGAGCTTATATTCATACTTCATGATAATGGTGTTCCAGATTATGAAATATCCAATTTTTTAGAGATTTCTATTAAGCATGTGGAAGATGTTCTGAGTGACTATTAATCAGTCTGTTTAGAAGAAATCAGTAAAAGGGCTTTCCCCGTATGCGGTGAATTGATTTTCAGCGTATGCGGGGAAAGCTTTTATAAGATATGATGAAAATGGAGAAGTGAAAGTATCTTGAATACTTTGACATGAGGGCTTATAATTATTATTAAATGCTAAGAAAGGTATGACTTGTTTATGGAGATAATAGAACTGTCAATAACAGCAGAGGAATCAGAGAATTACAGAAAGATAACTAACAGACTTAAGGTGCTTGGTGCTGTCGGCTGGGTAAAGGCTTATATATGGGCTGTGGTATATGTTGTTATATTCTGTGCAATAGGGTTTGCGCTTGCAGGAAGATATGCACTTACAATTATGCAGTATATTCCTGTGTGGGTATGGCCGTTGTGTTTTGTAGCTGTATGGATGGTATCAGCTATAAGAAGATCTGGTAACAAGCAGCTTAAGGTGCTGTTACAGAAGTATCTGTTTACAGGTTTCGCAGATAAGATATTTGCTGGAGAGATAAGACCTAGCAGGGTTAAGATATTAAAGGATAAAATGATCGTTTATTGTAAAGTATATAATGATTAGAATATAGAGGTTTATGGTAATATGAAGATAGGAATATTTGACTCAGGCATAGGTGGTCTTTCAGTGCTTCATCAGGCAATGATTATCATGCCAGAGGCGGATTACATATTTTATGCTGATGTGGATAATGTTCCATATGGGGAGAAAACAAAAGAAGAAGTAAGAAAGCTTGTCGACCATGCTGTTGGATTTCTTGTTGATAAGGGATGTCAGGCAATTGTGCTTGCCTGCAATACTGCAACAAGTGCAGCAATCTCATATCTACGAGAAAAGTATAAGCTGCCAATAATTGGAATAGAGCCAGCTGTAAAACCGGCAGTTGAGCACATTCATGAATCAGGAAAAGAGTTATGGTTGTATCAACTCCTGTCACGGCAAAAGGTGAGAAGTTAAAGAAACTTGTAGATAAATATGATAATAAGCATATCGTTGACGTTGTGGCACTTCCTAAGCTTGTAAGATTTGCACAGGATGATGATTTTGACTCTTCAGATGTTACTGATTATTTAAAATCTGAATTTGCTCCATACAATCTTAATGATTATTCTGAACTTGTGCTAGGGTGTACACATTTTAACTATTTTAAGGATTCATTTTCAAAGCTGTTTCCGGATGATTTAGAGATGGTTGATGGAAATACGGGTGTATCTAATAATCTTAAGAATACTGTTGTGAAAAAGGAATATTTAAAGAGGAAGATAAAGGGAAAAGAGGCACAGTAGAATATTATTATTCGGATAGAAAAATGGAGAGTGAAGCTGAGATGAAACATATAAAAAGCTTCATGAACGACTTGAGAGAATGAGACAGATATAGAATTGCAAGAGGAATGTAATTATGGGAAAATCAGATGATAAGACTAATGTATGCAGAGTGCTTGACCAGAAAAAGTATCTTATAAGACACATGTGTGTCCAGATGCAGAAGGGTTAAGCGGAGATGAAATAGGCTGCTGTTCTTAATGAGAATCGGAACAGGCTTTCAAGACACTTGTTACAGTTGGCAAGACAGGTAAGAATTATGTATTTGTTGTTCCTGTTAATAAGGAACTGGATTTGAAGAAAGCAGCGAAGGCTGTTGGAGAGAAATCAATAGAGATGATTAAATCAAAAGAATTACTGCCCCTTACAGGATATGTGCATGGGGCTGTTCGCCTATAGGAATGAAGAAGTTCTTTCCGACAACATTTCATAAGACTGCTGAGGATTTTGAAACTATAATGTTTAGTGCCGGTAAAATCGGACATCAGGTAGAAGTTAAGCTGTCTGATGTAGATAAAGTTATAAGATATCAGATTGCTGATATCGTTACAGACTAAGGAGAAGATAAGGATTATGAAACTCAGAGTTCCATTCTATTATGACCAGTTCCACTGTATAACTTCAGAATGTAAAGACAACTGTTGTGTTGGCGGCTGGGAGATAGATATTGATGATGATACTTATAATTATTATATGAGTCTTGATGGCGAGCTTGGAGACAGGATAAGAGAATCAATTACTAAAAGTGAAGATGGTTCGAATTGCTTTAAACTCGTAGATGGACATTGCGGTTTGTTAGATAAGTGTGGATTATGTACAATTCATAAAGAACTTGGAGCGGAGCATTTGTCTGTTGTGTGTGACCAGTTCCCAAGATATTCTGAATATTATGGAGAAATCAAAGAAAGCGGTATCGGGCTTGCATGTGAGGAAGCGGAAAGAATTATATTTTCTGAAAACAAAACATTTACAACTGTATTAAAGCCGTGTGATGAGGAATATTCAGAGGATGATGAGTACGACAGTGCTTACGCTGTCAGGATATTTAAGGCAAGAGATGAAATATTTAAGATCCTTGATATGCCGGAGATGTCAATTAATGAGAAGCTGGTTGTAATATTAAAATATTGTGCATCAATACAGGAATATATTAATAATGATGAGTATGACGCACTTAAGGAGTATGTCAATACATTTGGAAGAAGTGATATAGAACATATTCTTATGGAAATGAATGATGAATCAGAAAGCGATGAATTTGATGATGTTGATGTTTGGGAATGTATAAGAAACATTATGTATCCGTATGAGGATATGGAGGTGCTTAATACACGCTGGGAACAGATATTAGCTGAGATGACAGAGACTTTCCATGAGAATATGGATAATGAGCAGTATCAGGAGACCAAAGAAGAATTCATGACAGCAATGCTTGAAAGAGAGTATGAGTACAGGAACTTTATAACATATCTTGTGTTCCGGTATTTTGCCAAGGCTGTATATGATTATGATGTGGTTGGTAAAGCTAAAATGTTTGTTACTAATTATCTTATACTCCGTCAGATGGACATGCTTGTATGGTACAGAAAGCATAAGAGGTTTACATTTGAAGATAGAATAGATACAGTGCATATTTTTCAAGACAGGTAGAGTACTCAGAGGATAATATGGAAGCACTTTATGAGTCTTTTCTTTGATGATGTGTTTGAGACAGATAACCTTTGCAAGCTGTTATGGATTGACAGTACGGCGTTATAGTAATACACTAAAGCTATCATTTAGATATGTTTATAGGAGGCTAAGGTAATATGATTAAAGAAGCTATTGCAAAGCTCGTTAAAAGGAAGATTTAACAGCTGGGCAGATGAATGATGTAATGGAAGAGATTATGACAGGAGAAGCCACTGATGCACAGAAGGCGCGTTTCTTACAGCTCTGGCAGCAAAGGGAGAGACTATTGACGAGATTACAGCAGCCCAGAGTTTTAAGAGCACACTGTGAGAAGTTCTTAAATGATATGGATGTTCTTGAAATCGTTGGAACAGGCGGAGATGGTTCTAATTCAATTAATATATCAACTTTAGCTTCTATCATAGTATCAGCAGCTGGAATTCCAGTTGCAAAGCATGGTAACAGAGCACTTCAAGCAAATGTGGTACAGCAGACTGTTTAGAGGCTCTTGGAGTTAAGATAGATGCCTCCGGCAAGGATGGCACAGATTCTTAAGGATATTAATATATGTTTTCTGTTTGCACAGAAGTATCATCCGGCTATGAGATTTGTTGGAGGTGTGAGAAAGGAAATAGGAATCCGTACATTATTCAACATACTTGGACCGCTGGCTAATCCGGCAGGAGCTTCTATGCAGTTTTGGAGTGTATAGTGAGGAGCTTGTTGAGCCACTTGCTCATGTATTACATAATTTAGGTGCAAAAGAGCCATGACAATATATGGAATGGACAGTATAGATGAAATATCTTTAAGTGCTGATACAAAGGTCTGCGAGTTCAAAGGTGATGAGTTCAAATCATATACTATAAAACCAGAGGATTTTGGATTTACAAGATGCAAGAAGGAAGATCTTGTAGGCGGTGAGCCGGCAGTTAATGCCAAGATTGCAAGAGATATTCTTGATGGTGCAGAAGGGCCTAAGACAGATGTTGTACTTCTTAATGCAGGTGCTGCTATATATCTTGCTTCAGATGGTATTACAATGAAGGAAGGTGTTGAGAAGGCAAGAGAAATTATTAAGAGCGGATTAGCTAAGAAGCACTTGAAAGATTTATAGAAGAGACTAATAAGTAATTCTGAATAATTATATATTAAGATGGGGAGATTTCTGTGAAAACGGGAATCTCCTTTTGATGTATCTTGAAAGTATATAAGAACAAATGTATTGTACAGCCTCATGATATATGCAATATAGGACTAAACTATATACTGTAAAAGTAAATCTAAATGTGACGGAAAAGTTACAGGTTATAACGAAAAACGACAGAAGACGACATATATAACACAGAAATATGGCAATCTGATATAATAAGCGAGTCGGAATAATAATCATGATTGGGGACAATGTTAGTATTTAATTTGTTTGGCAAGAAAGATACAGAATGTATCAGATTTGAACGTTATTTCTTGTCAATGGGTAACTGTCTGGAAGATTTCTGGAGTATTATGCGAAAGGATATGAACGGTTTTCAAGAGAGGAGGAAGAGGCTTTATAGGAGAATATAAGAATGTGCTTATTGTTATGTCAGAAAGTTATATGACGGATATTAATGTACTTTATTATATGGATATCTTACGGAGCCTTAAAGAAAAGGGATATATAAACATAGTCGCAATGATTCAGAATGGTACGGTCATACCGGAAAGGTACAGATGGATTACTGGTCCTGAGGTCAGCAGGATAGCTTTTATTAATATTTGCTTGCATTTATGTGCCAGAATCTCTATAATCAACTTTGTATGATTATTTTTATAATAGATTATTATCTGTTATGCGTATTTTGGAGGAGATTATTAATGATTAGTGCTAACAACGTAACACTTAGAATCGGTAAGAAGGCTCTTTTGAAGATGTTAACATTAAGTTCACAGAAGGTAACTGTTATGGACTTATTGGTGCGAATGGTGCCGGAAAGTCAACATTTTAAAAATTCTTACAGGACAGATAGAACCTAGCAAGGGCGATGTTTCAATCACACCGGGTCAGAGATTATCTTTCTTAGAGCAGGATCACTTCAAGTATGATGAATATAATGTTCTTGATACAGTAATCATGGGTAATGACAGACTTTACCAGATTATGAAAGAGAAAGAAGCTATATATGCCAAGGAAGATTTTACAGAGGAAGATGGTAACAAGGCAAGTGAGCTTGAGGCTGAGTTTGCAGATATGAATGGCTGGGAGGCTGAATCAGATGCTGCACAGCTTCTTAACGGACTTGGAATTGGAACAGATCTTCATTATAAGACAATGGCTGAGCTTAACGGTAGTGAGAAGGTGAAAGTTCTTCTTGCAAAGGCTTTATTTGGTAATCCTGATATTCTGCTTTTAGATGAGCCTACTAACCACCTTGATCTTGATGCGATTGCATGGTTAGAAGAATTCCTTATTAATTTTGAGAATACTGTTATTGTTGTATCGCATGACAGATATTTCCTTAATAAAGTATGTACACAGATTGCAGATATTGATTATGCGAAGATTCAGCTCTATGCAGGTAATTATGATTTCTGGTATGAGTCAAGTCAGCTCATTATCAAGCAGATGAAGGAAGCTAATAAGAAGAAGGAAGAAAAGATTAAGGAATTACAGGACTTTATCCAGAGATTCTCTGCCAATGCTTCTAAGTCTAAGCAGGCTACTTCAAGAAAGAGAGCTCTTGAGAAGATTGAATTAGACGAGATTAAGCCATCAAGCAGAAAGTATCCATATATTGATTTCAGACCAGCAAGAGAGATTGGTAATGAAGTACTTACAGTAGAAGGAATTTCTAAGACTATTGATGGTGTTAAGGTACTTGATAATGTATCATTTATCGTAAACCATGATGATAAGATAGCATTTGTTGGTTCTAATGAGCTTGCAACAACTACTCTTTTCAATATTATTACAGGCAACATGGAACCTGATGAGGGAAGCTACAAATGGGGTGTTACAACTTCACAGGCTTATTTCCCTAAGGACAGTCTGCAGAGTTTAACAGAGAAGATACTATCGTTGAATGGCTTACACAGTATTCACCAGATCCGGATCCTACTTATGTAAGAGGATTCCTTGGAAGAATGCTTTTGCCGGAGATGACGGTGTTAAGAAGGTTAAGGTGTTATCAGGAGGAGAGAAGGTAAGATGTCTTATTTCTAAGATGATGATATGTGGAGCTAATGTATTAATATTTGATGATCCTACTAACCACCTTGATATGGAGTCAATCACAGCTCTTAATAATGGACTTATTAAGTTCCCTGGTGTTACATTATTTACATCACACGATCACCAGTTCATCCAGACAACTGCTAACCGTATTATGGAAATTGTTCCAAGCGGACAGCTTATTGATAAGATAACAACATACGATGAGTATCTTGCAAGCGATGAGATGGCAAGAAAGCGTCAGGGCTTTGCAGAAGCACTTCTGATGATGAAGATTAATAAACAGCAATGGACAGCCGCACTTATGTGCGGCTGTCTGTGCGTATGAGCTGCGAACAGAGTCAAGATGAGAATAAGAATGATTGACAAATACAACACATTTGTTATACTTATCACATATTATATTTGCAGGGGAGCATAAGGGCTGTGTAAGCAGTGGCGCTGAGAGGGATTAAGTTCCGACCCATAACCTGATGTGGATAATGCCACCGTAGGGATTCTTTAGAGGGCTTTTAGCTCTTCATTTGATTGTTTCAATATCGAATTTCCACAAGGCTTATGATTTTTCCTGTTAATTACCCAGAATGGAGGAATACATATGGAATACGCAACACAGATGGATCTGCAAGAAAAGGCATTGTTACTAAAGAAATGGAAATTGTTGCAAAGAAAGAAAATATAGATGTCGAGAGTTTAAGACAGCTTATAGCTAAGGGACAGGTTATCATTCCTGCCAATAAGAATCATAAATGTCTTGACCCTAATGGTATCGGAAATAAGTTAAGAACTAAGATTAATGTTAATCTTGGAACTTCAAGAGACTGCGTGGATCTTGATATGGAGCTTGACAAGGTTAATAACGCTGTAAAGATGGGTGCGGAAGCTATCATGGATCTTTCTTCTTCGGAGATACACAGAAGTTCAGAAGAAAGCTGACATCAGAATGTCCGGCAACAATTGGAACAGTTCCTATATATGATGCAGTTGTATATTATCATAAGGCACTTAAGGATATCACTGCACAGGAGTGGCTTGATGTTGTAGAAATGCATGCTAAAGACGGCGTTGATTTCATGACTATACACTGTGGTATCAACAAGGCTACAGCTAAGAAGTTCAGAGCAGATAAGAGACTTATGAATATTGTATCAAGAGGCGGTTCTATCATATATGCATGGATGGAGATGACAGGAAATGAGAATCCATTCTTTGAATATTATGACAGAGTGCTTGAGATATGCCGAGAATATGATGTTACAATGAGTCTTGGAGATGCGTGCAGACCGGGATGTATTATGGATGCATCAGATATCTCACAGATTGAAGAACTTGTTACACTTGGCGAGCTTACAAGAAGAGCATGGGAGAAGGATGTCCAGGTTATGGTTGAAGGACCAGGACATATGCCTCTTAACCAGATTAAGGCTAATATGGAGATTCAGCAGACAATATGCAAGGGAGCACCTTTCTATGTATTAGGACCTCTTGTTACTGATATAGCTCCAGGATATGATCACATTACAGCAGAATTGGTGGAGCTATCGCAGCTACTTACGGAGCTTCATTCCTGTGCTATGTAACACCTGCAGAACATTTAAGATTACCAGATCTTAATGATGTTAAGGAAGGAATTATTGCTTCTAAGATTGCGCACATGCGGCTGATATTGCAAAGGGCGTACCGGGTGCAATGGACTGGGATTATAAGATGGACAAGGCAAGAAAGGTTCTTGACTGGGAAGCAATGTTTGACGTTGCGATTGACCCTGAGAAGGCAAGAGCTTACAGAGCTTCATCTAAGCCTGAGAAGGAAGATACATGTTCTATGTGTGGTAATTTCTGTGCAGTAAAGAATATGAACAAGATTATGGAAGGCGAGATTGTAAGTATATTTGATGAGTAATTAAATACATATGTATGACAGGCGGGATATGCACAGTTATGTGTGTATTCCGCTTTTCTGTGTTTTGAAGAATGCACATTTATTTGCCTTGAGATTAGATAAATGGTATAATATCATGATGCGTGATGAATATATGAAGGAGTGAAGGTTTATGGCAAAACAGCCAGCAATAATGGTAGAAAGAATACCAGTCAAAGCAGAAAAACTAATACTCAAGGGAAAAAGACGACTGCTCAGGGAGAAAGAAACAGACTAAGAAAAATGTCCAGACACAGGCTGACCAGTTGAAGAATGATTGTATTATTCTTTTCAATTGCCTGTGCAATAATAATGGTATTAAGTAATTTTAATATTGCAGGAACATTGGGAAGAGGAATTAAATGGCTTATGTTTGGCTTATTTGGAGTTATGGAATACATATTTCCTGTAATTCTTGCAGTAAGCATAATCTTTCTTATGGTAAACAGAGAACTGCTTCGTGTCGCGAGAATTAAGACGGCAAGGATATGGATTGTTTGTTGTATTATGTGCAATGATTCAGTGTTTATATAATAAACCGGATATTGCAGATAATGGATTAGGAAGTATATTTACATATTGTGCTGATTATAAAGCCGGGGTGGATTTTTGGCGGATTGCTATGCAAGGTACTTAGCCCTATAGGTTCAATTGGAACATTCGTAATACTTATGATACTTGCAATAATATGTCTGGTTATAATTACGGAGAGGTCTTTTATATCCGGGCTTAAGAAGGTTGGAAACGGCAGCCAGCGCATTATGCAGGAAGCAAGAGAGGATTATTCAGCATACAAAGAACATTCAGCAGGCAGACAGAATGACATGTCTGATGATGAATACCGCAGGTTAAGGGAAGAAGAGCGTGCCAAGGCAAGGCTTAAGAAGATTGAAAAGAAAGAAAAGCTTGCAGAAAAGAAGGCAAGAGAAGAATATCTTGCCAATGCACGTATGAATAATGTTGTCCGTGGAGTAACATCTGATACTCTTATAACAGGAACGGATGAAGAACTGGCACAGGATATTGATATACATGAAATTCATGTTGATACTGAACGTAATGACCAGTATACACAGGATATCTATGAGCCTGATGAAGATGCATTTGAGCTTGCTTATGATTGCGATAGTAATGCAGGTGCAGAGGAAATGTGGCTGATGAGCCAGTGTATGCTGACTATGAGTCTCATATGCAGATACAGCCAGATGATTATATGGTTGATGATGAAGTGGCCGGAAACATGCCAGAGGATAATACTGCATCATATGATAATGATTATGTATCAGATAATGATAATATATATGAAAATGATGTGACTAATGAAGAATACAGAGAAAATAGTGTGAACCAGAATAATGGGCAGCAGGGCAGTGAACAGTTAAGTGATGAGCAGAAGACTGAAGTACAGGTCAAGCCTGTGAATAAACCTAAGAAAGCATACAAGTTCCCACCGGTAAGCTTATTAAAGAGAAATCCAGGTGCGCGTCTGGTGGAAAGTCTGAATACAGAGTAACTGCACAGAGGTTACAGGAGACACTGCTTACTTTCGGTGTTAAAGTTACTATAACTGATATAAGCTGCGGACCTACAGTTACAAGATATGAGTTACAGCCGGAACAGGGTGTCAAGGTAAGCAAGATTGTTTCTTTATCAGATGATATCAAGCTTAATCTGGCAGCCGCCGACATAAGAATTGAAGCACCAATTCCGGGCAAGGCAGCTATAGGTATTGAAGTTCCTAATAAGGAAGCTGGAAGTGTATATTTCAGGGAACTGGTTGAGTCTAAGGAATTCAAGGAAAGCCAGTCAGCAATATCGTTCGGAGTTGGTAAGGATATTGCAGGAAAGACTATTATTGCGGATATTGCGAAGATGCCGCATATGCTTATTGCCGGAGCAACAGGTTCAGGCAAATCAGTATGTATCAACACAATTATTATGAGTATTCTTTATAAGGCAAAGCCAGAAGATGTAAGACTTATAATGGTTGACCCTAAGGTTGTTGAGCTAAGTGTATATAATGGAATACCACATCTGTTATTACCGGTTGTAACGGATCCTAAGAAGGCTGCAGGGCGCTTAACTGGGCTGTTAATGAGATGACAGACAGATATAAGAAGTTCGCGGCAATGCAGGTTCGTAATATAAAGGGATATAATGATGTTGTTGTCAAGAAGAATAAGGAGGGCATAGACCCTCCAATGGAGAAGCTTCCACAGATTGTCATTATCATAGATGAGCTTGCTGACCTTATGATGGTTGCACCGGGTGAGGTCGAAGATGCAATATGCCGTCTGGCTCAGCTTGCTAGAGCGGCTGGAATACATATGGTTATAGCAACGCAGAGACCTTCTGTTAATGTAGTAACAGGACTTATCAAGGCAAATATTCCGTCTAAGATAGCATTTGCAGTATCTTCGGGAATTGATTCAAGAGTTATCATTGATATGAATGGTGCTGAGAAGCTGCTTGAAAGGGAGATATGCTCTACTTCCCATCTAATCTTCCAAAGCCGCTGCGTGTTCAGGGCGCATTCGTATCTGATGAAGAGGTTGAAAATGTTGTATCTTTCCTTAAGGAGAATGCAGAGGAAGTATCTTATGATGAGAGTATTGCACAGGCTACTGTAAGTCAGGAGAGCATGCCTGGCGCAGTAAAGGCGATGATGAGAGAGATTCACTTTTGCTGATGCAGGAAGATTCGTTATTGAGAATGAAAAAGGCTCAATAGGAAGTCTGCAGAGACATTTTAAGATTGGCTTTAACAGGGCAGGACGAATTATGGACCAGCTTGCTGGTGCAAAGGTAGTAGGACCGGAGCTTGGAACTAAACCAAGAAAGGTTGAGATGACAATGGAAGAGTTTGAAACACTTCTAAAGCAGAGAGTAATGTAAGTAATATATACTATAAAATAAGGAGACTAATGTATGAAGCTTTCAGAGATATTAAAAATATGTTCAGAAAATGAAACTGCAGATTTCAGGTACAGTGTTGTATGCGGCAGTACTGAGTCGCAAGTGACAGGAATTACATCTGATTCAAGAAAAATGCAGGATGGATATGCATTTGTATGCATTAAGGGTGCTGTGAGTGATGGACATAAATATATTGACCAGATTAAGGATAAGGCATCTGTAATTGTTGTTCTTGATGGCGAGTACGAAGCTAAGGATTGCAAGGCAGAGTTGTTAGCACGGATAACACAAGGCTTGCGCTTGCACTTATGTCGGCGCAATATATGGCAATCCTGATAAGAAGCTGTTTACAATAGGAATAACAGGAACTAAGGGAAAGACAACAACCACTTATATGGTTAAAATGTGCTTGAGGCATGCGGCATTAAGACTGGACTTATTGGAACAATTGAGACTATTATCGGGGATGAAGCGATTCCGGCACATAATACAACACCTGAATCAATAGAGATTCACCAGTCATTTGCAAAGATGGTAGACGCTGGCTGTAAGGCAGTTGTTATGGAGGTGTCTTCGCAGGGACTTAAGCTTGACAGAACAGCAGGTATTATGTTCGATATAGGAGTGTTTACTAATCTTGAGCCCGACCATATCGGACCTAATGAGCATGAGTCATTTGAGGATTACCTTAACTGTAAGGCAAAGTTATTCAAGCAGTGCAAGGTTGGTATCGTTAATGCTGATGATAAGCATACCCAGGATATCCTTAGGGAGCTATATGTAAGGTTGAAAGCTATGGTATCGGAGATAATGCTGATATTAAGGCTGAAAATATTGAACTTTTACATGAACCGGGTAAAATTGGTCTTACATATGACTGTACAGGACTTGTTAATATGAAGGTTGAACTTAATCTTCCGGGTAAGTTTTCTGTATACAATTCATTATGTGCAATAGCAATTACAAGGCATTTCGATGTTGACGAAGAGGCACTTAAGGAAACTCTTAAGCATGTTAGGGTTAAGGGAAGAATTGAGCTTGTAAAGGTTTCGGATGATTTTACATTAATGATAGATTATGCTCATAATGCAATGGCTTTAGAGAGTATACTTACAACTCTTAAGGAATATCACCCTCACAGACTTGTATGCCTGTTTGGATGTGGTGGTAACCGCTCCAAGGAAAGAAGATATGAGATGGGCGAGGTTTCAGGAAAACTTGCTGACCTTACTATTATCACATCAGATAATCCAAGATTTGAAGAGCCGGAGGCAATTATAGAAGATATCAAGACTGGAATTGCTAAGACTACCGGAAAGCATGTTGATATTACAGACAGAAAAGAAGCTATTAAGTATGCGATAGAACATGGCGAACCGGGTGATATTATTGTTCTTGCGGGTAAAGGTCATGAGGATTATCAGGAGATTAAGGGTGTGAAGTATCCTATGGATGAGAGGGTGCTTATCAAAGAAGTGCTTGAAGAATTGAAGGGTAATTAATGTACGCAGATGTAATAATAGACATTTCACATGAACAGCTTGATAAGACATTCCAGTATGCAGTTCCGGATGAATTGGTGGATGTAATTGAACTGGGAATGTCAGTTGATATTCCTTTGGAGCAGGAAACAGGCAGATAACAGGGTATGTTGTAGGTTTGGGAGACAAGGTGCATATCCTGTTGAAAAGATAAAATATATTACAGGAATTACTGAGGGAAAGGTCACTGCAGTAAGCAGAATGTTAAAGCTTGCGGCGTGGCTGAAGCACAATTATGGTTGTACCATGAATCAGGCAATTAAGACGGTTATTCCTGTAAAGGATAAGGTTAAACAGAAGGAAAAACACTCGGTTAATCTTATTATTGACGCGGCACAGGCGCAGAAGTATCTTGATACATTTGCAAAGAAAATGCAAAAGCAAGATACAGATTGTTAGAGGCACTGATTAAGGAACCTGTAATAGATGAAAGTATTATTAAATCCAAGCTTAATATCACGGCACAGACGGTCAAGGCGTTTGAAGATATGGGGATTGCCGAAGTCAGGTCAGAAGATATGTATAGGAATCCTGTAAGAAATGTTACCGGAGAAAGAAAGCGTATCGAACTTAATGAACAGCAGAAAAACGCTGTGGATACAATAATAGCTGACTATGATAATGGTGATTATAAGACATATCTGCTTCATGGTGTTACAGGGAGCGGAAAGACTGAGGTGTATCTTGAGACAATTGAGCATGTCCTTAATCATGGAAGACAGGCAATTGTGCTTATACCGGAGATTGCACTTACATTTCAGACTGTGCAGAGGTTTTACCACAGATTCGGGGATAAGGTATCTATTATGAATTCCCGTATGTCAAAGGGAGAGCGGTATGACCAGTTTCTGCGGGCACAGAGAGGTGATATAAGTGTAATGATTGGACCGCGTTCGGCGTTGTTCACACCATTTTCAAATATAGGCCTTATAGTAATAGATGAAGAGCATGAAGGAGCTTATAAGTCAGAGACTGTTCCAAGATATCATGCAAGAGAGGTTGCATGCCATATTGCAAAGGAAGCAGGCGCTTCAGTGATACTTGGTTCTGCGACTCCTTCAATGGAAAGCTACTATGCGGCAATGAATGGACATATACAGCTTATTACACTTGACAGCAGGGCGGGAAGCGGAGGACTTCCAGCAGTTGATATTGTTGATCTGAGAGAAGAATTAAGGCTTGGAAACAGGACGATATTCAGCAACAGATTAAGAGAACTGATGAGTGACAGACTTGCAAAGCATGAGCAGATAATGCTTTTCCTTAATAAGAGAGGCGTGGCTGGCTTTATATCATGCCGTTCATGCGGAAAGGTTATGAAATGCCCGCACTGTGATGTTTCACTTACGGAGCATGCTGATGGAAGGCTGATGTGTCATTACTGCGGATATACAACACCTAAGATAACTGTATGTCCTTCATGCGGTTCAAGATATGTTTCGGGCTTCAGGGCAGGAACAGAAGGTGTTGAAGCACAGGTTAAGAAAACATTTCCACAGGCAAGAGTGCTAAGAATGGATATGGACACTACAAGAGGCAAGGATGGACATGAAAAGATTCTGTCGGAATTCGCCAATGGTAATGCGGATATTCTTATTGGAACTCAGATGATTGTTAAAGGACATGATTTTCCAAATGTAACGCTTATGGGAGTGCTTGCGGCAGATATGTCACTTTATTCCAGTGATTACAGGGCTTCTGAGAGAACTTTCCAGCTTCTTACACAGGCGGCTGGAAGGGCAGGAAGAGCAGAAAAAGCGGCAATGTAGTTATACAGACTTATACGCCGGAGCATTTTAGTATTGTTAGTGCGGCTAATCAGGATTATAATGCTTTCTATGAGCAGGAAATTGCTTACAGAAAGCTGTGTGGATATCCGCCGGCGGATAATCTTATGAAGATTATGTTATCTTCACCAGATGAGATGTTATTGACAAAGAGTGCGCGTGGGTTAAAGCATTTGTGGATAACAACTGTAAGTATAAAGGACTTATGTGTATAGGTCCGGCAGATGCACCTATATATAAGATTAAAGATGTGTATAGTAAGATAATCTATGTAAAACATAAAGACAGGGAAGTTCTTAACAGTATACATGAAAAGCTTGATGTTAATATTGTTGGAAATCAGGCTTTTAAGAATATTAATGTACAATACGATATTAATGGATGATTGCGAGGAGGAATATATGGCAATAAGAAATATTAGAACACTTGGAGATGATATACTAAGAGCCAAGGCAAAAGAGATTACAGAGATGACACCAAGAATTGAAGAGCTTATTGATGATATGTTTGATACAATGTATGAAGCTAACGGTGTAGGTCTTGCAGCACCTCAGGTTGGAATCAGAAAGAGACTTGTTGTTATTGACTGTGGAGATGATCCTATTGTTCTTATCAATCCTGTTGTATTAGAGACAAGAGGAAGTCAGACAGGGCTTGAAGGATGCCTAAGTGTACCTGGAAAGACAGGTGAGGTTACAAGACCTAATTATGCCAAGGTTAAGGCTCTTAATGAGAATATGGAAGAGATTATAGTAGAAGGAGAGGAGCTTCTTGCAAGATGCCTTCTTCATGAGATTGACCATCTTGATGGTATAATGTATGTTGATAAAGTAGAAGGAGAACTTCTATCTACAGATGACATTGAAGAAGAATAATTAATGAAAAGGGGAACAGAATGCGAGTAGTATTTATGGGTACACCCGATTTTGCTGTAGGGACACTTAAAGCAATAATCGAAGCAGGACATGATGTGGCGCAGTTGTTACACAGCCTGATAAGCCAAGGGGAAGAAGCAAATCACTTGTTTTCTCTCCAGTTAAGGAGGAAGCTGTGGCGCATGGAATCACAGTGTTACAGCCGGAGAGAGCAAGAGATGAAGCATTTGTAGAAGAATTAAGAACATATAATGCAGATGTAATTGTTGTCGTTGCATTTGGACAGTTACTGCCGGCAAGTATTATTAACATGCCAAGATACGGCTGTATCAATGTTCATGCATCACTTCTTCCTAAGTACAGAGGTGCATCGCCAATCCAGTGGGCAGTTATTGATGGCTGTGAGTATTCAGGTGTTACAACCATGAAGATGGATGAAGGCCTTGATACAGGAGACATCCTGATGGTTGAAAAGGTGAAGCTTGATGCTAAAGAGACGGGCGGAAGTCTTTTGACAGATTAAGTGATGTCGGTGCGCATCTTTGGTTAAGACACTTGAAGGACTTGAAGCTGGAACTATTACTCCTGTTAAGCAGGATGATTCAGAAAGCACTTATGTAAAAATGCTTCATAAGTCATTTGGTAAGATGGATTTCAATAAGAGTGCAGCTGAACTTGAAAGACTTATAAGAGGACTTAATCCATGGCCTAGTGCATTTACTTATATAGACGGTAAGATGTTAAAGATATGGGATGCAGATGTTGCAGATAATATCAGTGAAGTACAAACAGAAGAAGTTAAGCCGGGACAGGTTGTTACGGTAGGAAAGAACACATTTACAATAGCCTGTGGACAGGGGTATTTAGTTGTTAATGAGGTTCAGTTAGAAGGTAAGAAGAGAATGGACAGCGGTTCGTTCTTAAGAGGCAACCAGTTAGAAGCAGGTGTAATGTTAGGAGAATAAGCAGAATCTTAAATGGTTCAGAAAAGAGGTATTATGGTAGCTTTATATGGTTATTATGGATATGGATATTACTATGATCCAATGTACATTCTGATAATAATATCATGCGTTATTGCACTGATAGCACAGGTGAAGGTAAAAGCACATTTAACAAGTATTCTAAGGTGTCATCTTCAAAAGGAATGACAGGCGCAATGGTCGCAGAGCAGCTTTTAAGAAGCCAGGGAATATACGATGTATCTATTCAGAGAGTATCAGGAAGCCTGACAGATAATTATAATCCAAGAAATAAGACACTTAACCTGTCAGATTCTGTGTATAATTCAACATCTGTTGCTGCTATCGGAGTTGCACCCATGAAACAGGACATGCCATACAGCATGCTTACGGATATGGTCCTTTAAGCTTCAGAACAGCACTTTTCCGTTAGCCAGCGTCGGTTCGCAGGTATCATGGATACTTATTGTGCTTGGACTTATATTTGGCTCAACTAATATACTTATAGATATTGGTATTCTTATGTTCAGTCTGGCAGTACTTTTCCAGCTTGTAACATTACCGGTTGAGTTTAATGCTTCGGCAAGAGCATTACAGCTTCTTGAATCAGAAGGATTCCTATATGGAGATGAGAACAGACAGGCAAGAAAAGTGCTTTCAGCAGGGCCATGACATATGTTGCGGCAGCACACAGCAATTTTACAGCTTTTAAGACTGATTTATTTATTTGGAGGAAGACGCCGTGACTGATTCGGTGAATTTAAGGGCAGTTGTACTGGATATACTTATGGAAATCAATGAGAAGGGTGAATTTTCACACCTTCTCATTAATAATGCACTGACAAAGTACCAGTATCTTGATAAGAATAAGAGAGCATTTATAAGCAGATTATCACTAGGAACGATTGAGAACAGAATTGAACTTGACTATATAATAGACCAGTTTTCAAAGACTCCTGTAAGAAAGATGAAACCACTAATAAGAAATATATGTGAAATGTCTGTATACCAGATAATATATATGGATAATATTCCGGATTCAGCAGTGTGCAATGAGGCTGTAAAGCTGGCTGCAAAACGTGGATTCACAGGACTTAAGGGCTTTGTGAACGGAGTCTTAAGAAACATTGCAAGAAATAAAGACAATATTACATATCCTGACAGGAATAAGGATATTGAACAGTACCTTCTGTAAAATACTCAATGCCATTATGGATAGTTAAAATGTGGCATAGTCAGTTAGGTATTGATAAGACTGAGAAAATTCTTGCAGGCTTTAAGCAGGAAAAAGACTTATGTAAGATGTAACACAGCAAAGGCACCGGTTGAAGAGATAAAGAGGATTCTTTCACAGGAAAATGTATCTGTGGCAGATGTTGAAGGTATACCATATGCTTTAGAGATTAAGGACTATGATTATATAGCAGGACTTAAGAGTTTCAGGGATGGTCTGTACCAGATACAGGATATAAGCTCCATGACAGCAGGATATATGACTGGATTTAAGGCTGGGGACACAGTAATTGATGTGTGCGCACCAGGAGGCAAGAGTGTTAATGCTGCAATAAGTGTTGGCACTGATGGTAAAGTATATTCAAGGGATGTATCAGATTATAAGGCAGGACTTATTGAAGAAAATATATCAAGGCTAGGACTTAATAATATAGAAGTTCAGGTAAAAGATGCACTCGTAATGGATGAATCTATGAGAGAGAAGGCAGATGTTGTTATAGCAGACCTTCCATGCTCAGGACTCGGCGTTATGGGAAGAAAGCCTGATATCAGATATAATATAACAGAGGACAAGCTTGTTTCATTAAAAGAGCTTCAGCAGAGCATACTTTCTGTTGTACAGACATATGTTAAGCAGGGCGGTATAATGATGTATAGTACATGTACAATTAATTCAGAAGAGAATGAAGCCAATGCTGACTGGTTATGTAAAGAATATGGCTTTAAGAAGATAGAATACAGACAGATTCTGCCGGGAAAGGATGGCAGAACAGATGGGTTCTTTGTTGCAAAACTTAGGAGAGAATAGACATGACAGATATTAAGTCACTTAATTATGACGAACTTGTAACATATATGGCTGGACTTGGTGAGAAGAAGTTCAGGGCTTCGCTATATCAGTGGATGCATGAAAAGCTGGCAGACAGCTTTGATGAATGTACCAACCTTCCAATGCATTAAGACAGAATTTAAAGGAAACATCAGAATATGTATGCTTAGAGCCTGTCAGGGTACAGCATTCAAAGCTTGACGGAACAGAAAAATATCTGTTCAGATTATCGGATGGTAATTATGTTGAAAGTGTACTCATGAAATATCATCATGGTAATTCAGTATGTATATCTTCACAGGTTGGATGCCGTATGGGATGCCGTTTCTGTGCATCTACACTTAACGGCAAAGTCAGGGATTTAAGACCATCTGAAATGCTTGACCAGATATACAGAATACAGAAGATTACAGGGGAGCGAGTAAGCAATGTTGTAGTTATGGGTTCTGGAGAGCCAATGGATAACTATGATAATCTTATTAAGTTTATAGAACTTCTCAATGATGAGAGGGGCTTAATATAAGCCAGCGAAATATTACTGTATCATCATGTGGAATAGTACCTAAGTTAAAGGAACTTGCTGACCTTAAGTTACAGATTACACTTGCTATTTCACTTCATGCGCCTAATGATGAACTAAGAAAACAATGATGCCTATAGCTAATAAGTATTCAATTGAGGAGATAATGGATGTATGCAGGTATTACATAGAATGTACAGGCAGAAGAATCTCATTTGAATACAGTCTTGTTAAAGGTGTCAATGATTCAATGGAATGTGCAAAGCAGCTGATTGAACTTGTTAAGGGCATGAACTGCCATATTAATCTTATACCTGTTAATCCTATCAAGGAGCGTGATTATAAGCAGACTGGTAAGGATGAAGTGTACGCATTTAAAAATAAACTTGAAAAGAACGGAATAAATGTTACAATTAGAAGGAAATGGGCAGAGATATTGATGGTGCCTGTGGACAGTTAAGGAATAAGTATATGGAGGATGTTGATGAAAGCAACGGCGATTACTGATATAGGCAAGACGCGTGCCGTTAATCAGGATTATATATATACATCTGTTGACAGGGTTGGATGCCTGCCTAATCTGTTTATTGTAGCAGATGGAATGGGCGGTCATAAAGCTGGTGATACAGCTTCACGTTTTACAGTTGAAACTATTAAAACTCTTATTGAACAGTCACAGGGAAAAGATGCGATATCCATTATTAATGATTCGGTTAAGATGGTTAATGGTCTGCTTTTACAGAAGGCATCTGAATCAGAGGATTACTATGGTATGGGAACAACGCTTGTTATCGCAACCATATTTGATAATGTATTAAGAGTTGCTAATGTAGGAGACAGCAGATTATATGTAATAGATGACAATGATATAACTCAGATAACAAGAGATCATTCACTTGTTGAAGAGATGGTTCTTGCAGGAAAGTTAAGTAAAAGCGAGGCAAGAACACATGCCAGAAAGAATGTCATAACAAGGGCAATCGGAGGAGAGGAACAAGTCGAACCAGAGATGTTTTCAATTGATCTTAAAGAAAACAGTAAGGTTCTTATGTGTTCTGATGGTCTTACTAATATGCTTGAAGATGCAGAGATATTAAGCATTGTAAGGAACAATTCCGATATAGAAGATGGCGAGAATGCTTATTGACAGAGCGAATGAGAATGGCGGTAAGGATAATATTTCAGTTATAATTGTAGAACTGTAAGTGAAAGGGATAGGTTATGTTAAGAAAAGGAATGTTTTAGCTGACAGATACGAGATAATCGAGCAGATTGGCACAGGCGGAATGTCAGATGTTTACAAAGCAAAGTGCCATAAACTCAACAGATATGTTGCTATTAAGGTAATGAAGTCTGAGTTTAGTGAAGACAAGACATTTGTATCTAAGTTCAGGGCAGAGGCACAGTCTGTAGCAGGATTTACACATCCTAATGTAGTTAATGTATATGATGTCGGTGATGAGAACGGAGTATATTATATTGTAATGGAGCTTGTAGAGGGCATAACTCTTAAGAAATACATAGAAAAGCGTGGCAAAATACCTTTAAAGAAGCTGTAAGCATTGCAATTCAGGTTGCTAACGGACTTGATCACATAAGCATAATATTGTACACAGGGATATTAAGCCACAGAATATTATTATATCTAAGGAAGGCAAGGTCAAGGTAACGGACTTTGGAATTGCCAAGGTTGCTTCATCAAGTACAATTAATTCGTCATCAACAATGGGTTCGGTTCATTATATTTCACCTGAGCAGGCAAGAGGTGGATATTCTGATGCGAGAAGTGATATATACTCTCTTGGTATAACAATATTTGAGATGCTGACAGGTACAGTACCGTTTGATGGTGACTCTACAGTTGCAGTAGCAGTACAGCATATTCAGGATGAGATACCTGCACCATCTACGGTTGTAGCGGATATACCATTAAGTATAGACAGAATTGTTATTAAATGTACACAGAAGAAACCTGACAGAAGATATCAGACAGCAAAGAGAACTTATAACAGATCTTAAAAAGCTCTTGTAATGCCAGATGAAGATTTTGTTAAGATGGCTCCGGCTTATGCAGCAGGAGTGGCAGCTACAGCTTCATCTGATACAGAAGAAGTTAATGCTGGTGAGAATGATGATGCATTATCAGATGATGATATTTTTCTGGAAGATGATGAAAATGAAGATTCAGATAATGAATTACAGGAAGACGATGAGGATGTAGATATTGATGATGAGGATAATGACAAGCTGGATTTAATTATGAAAATAATTGGAATAGGAATAGCTGTTATTATACTTATTGTTACAATATTTGTTATTGTTAAGCTTGTTGGAAGCACTAAGTCACCTAAGAATGAAAATACAGAAACTGTATCAACTACTGAAGAGATGGTATCAACAGCAAATTCCAAGGATACAGTTACAGTTCCTAAGGTTGAGGGCATGACTAAGGATGCCTGTTAAGGCACTTAATGATGTCGGACTTGGATATAAGCAGGTTGTACAGAGCTCTAAGACAGTGGCTAAGGATACTGTAATTTCACAGGGAACTAAGGCAGGTGCCAAGGTGGCAAAGAATACACAGATTATTCTTACTATAAGTGGTGGGGAAGAAGTTGTTAATACAACAGTTCCATCTGTTACAGGGGAATCAGAATCTGATGCAAGAGAAAACTGGAATCAGCAGGATTTAAGGTTTCGGTTGATTATGACTACAGCAAAGACTGTTGATGAAGGCAAAGTAATTAAGGCTTCTCCATCAGGAAGTGTGGCACAGGGAACAACAGTTACAATTACAGTAAGCCGTGGAAAGCAGATTAAGAATGTTACAATGGCTAATCTTGTAGGAAAGACTGAGTCAGAAGCAAGACAGTGGCTTGAAAATAACGGACTTAAGGCTAATGTTTCTTATACAACATCTAGCGGAACATATGGATATGTAGTTTCAAGTGATTACTCAGAAGGTACTTCTGTTCCAGAAGGAACAACAGTTACAGTTACAGTAAGCCATAAGCATGAAGAGCAAGCAAAGGCTACGGAACCAACAAAGGCTACAGAGTCAACAAAGGTTACAGAAGCAACAAAGGCTACAGAAGCAGACAGAATTAATCAGGTATAATTATTTATATGCAGGGAAAGATAATTAGGTATCGCTGGTTTCTACTATATACATGTAGAAACCAGCGGTATTTATGAATGTAAGGCAAAGGGATATTCAGAAACCGACACATTAAACCACTGGTTGGTGATAATGTGGAGATAGAAGTTATTGATAAGGATAATTTCAAAGGAAATGTGGTGGACATCCTTCCAAGAAAGAACGAACTTATAAGACCGGCTTCTGCCAATATTGACCAGGCAATGGTTATATTTGCAGTAAAGACGCCAGAACCTAATTTTAATCTGCTTGATAAATTCATTCTTATGATGAATTATCAGGATGTTCCGACCGTTGTATGCTTTAATAAGGAAGAACTGGCGGATGATGAATATAAGAATGAATTAAAGAAGAAATACGAAGGCTGTGGCTGTGAGTGCATATTCATAAGTGCAAAGAATAATATTGGCATTGACAGGGTAATGGAAGTGCTGAAAGGAAAGACTACAGTGCTTGCAGGTCCATCAGGAGTTGGAAAGTCGACACTTACCAATCTGCTTATACCGGACATGGAAGAGCAGGGAGAAGTCAGCCAGACAGGAGAAGTAAGCAGGATAGGCCGAGGAAGGCATACTACAAGACATTCCGAGATATACAATGTATGTAAGCAAACATATATATGTGATACTCGGGATTTACATCACTTAATCTTCCGGATGTTGAGAAAGAAGATTTAAGATTTTACTTTGAAGAGTTTGTACCATTCGAAGGAAAGTGCAGATTCAATGGCTGCATGCATGTAAGCGAACCGGGATGTGCGGTAAAACAGGCAGTTGAAGACGGAATTATCAATTATGACAGATATAAGTCATATACAGATATATTTGAAGAAATAAAGAACAAGAAGAAGTACTAAATGTACTTGAAAACAGAAAGGTTGTTAATTATGAGTGGTTTAAAGAAAATTTTGTCACCATCAATATTATCGGCAGACTTCAAGAAATTAGGAGAAGAGCTTGAAACGATTGATAAGGCAGGAGCTGAATATGTTCATGTAGATGTTATGGATGGACTTTTGTAAAGAGTATTTCATTCGGAATGCCAGTTATTAAGTCAGCAAGAAGTGCGACTGACAAGGTTTTGATGTACATCTTATGATTGAAGAGCCTATAAGATATATAGAAGATTTTGTTAAGGCAGGAGCTGATATAATTACAGTACATGTTGAAGCGTGTAAGGATGTTGTTGCTACATTAGAAAAGATTAAGGAATGTGGTGTAAAAGCAGCTATAACACTTAATCCACCGACACCGGTATCAGCAATTGAGCCTTATCTTGATAAGGTAGATATGGTTCTTGTAATGAGCGTTAATCCGGGATTTGGGGACAGAAGTTCATACCGGAATCACTTGATAAAGTAAAAGAAATAAGAACTTTATTAGATGCTAAAGGACTTGATACAGATATTGAGATAGATGGTGGAGTGAATGCCGGAAATCTTGCATCAATTCTTGAGGCAGGTGCTAATGTAATAGTAGCAGGTTCAGCAATCTTTCTGGAGATGTAGCTGATAATGTTAAGAAGTTTAAAGAAATAATGGGCGCGTGGTAAAACCACACGCCCATTAATATTATACATTGAATCTGAAAAGGATTACATCGCCATCTTTAACGACATATTCTTTACCTTCCATTCTTACAAGACCTTTCTCTTTGGCTCCGTTATATGAACCACAGTCAAGTAAATCCTGATAGTAAACAACTTCTGCTTTAATGAAGCCTCTTTCGAAATCACTGTGAATCTTTCCGGCAGCCTGCGGAGCTTTAGTTCCCTTAGTGATTGTCCATGCTCTGGTTTCTGTCTCGCCTGCTGTTAAGTAACTGATAAGACCAAGAATACGGTAGCTTGCTGCAATAAGTTTATCAAGACCTGATGAACTTATGCCAAGGTCTTCAAGAAACATCTTCTTCTCATCATCATCTAATTCTGAGATTTCCTGTTCAATCTGTGCACAGATAACGAATACTTCACAGTTATCCTTCTTAGAATATTCTCTTACTCTTTCAACATATTCATTGTCAGCACCATCATTGGCAAGGTCATCTTCTGATACGTTAGTGCAAAGATTACAGGTTTAGCTGTAAGAAGGTTGTATTCCTTTAAAAATGCTTCTTCATCTTCGTCCTGACATTCAAAATTCTTAGCTAAATTACCTTCTTCAAGGAAAGCCTTAAGTCTTTCAAGAAGGTCACATTCTTTAGCAATATCCTTGTTATTGTATGAAGCACGCTTCTGCTTTGACAGACGTCTGTCTAATACTTCAATATCAGAGAATATAAGCTCAAGGTTAATGGTTTCAATATCTCTTATAGGATCAATAGAGCCATCAACATGAACGATGTTAGAATCCTCAAAACATCTTACAACATGAACGATAGCATCAACCTCACGGATGTTGGCAAGGAACTGGTTTCCAAGACCTTCACCCTTAGATGCGCCTTTAACAAGACCTGCAATATCTACGAATTCAATAACAGCAGGTGTTATCTTTGCTGAATTATATAAAGCGGCAAGCTTGTCAAGTCTGTCATCCGGAACTGCAACAACACCGACATTAGGGTCAATTGTACAGAAAGGATAGTTAGCTGACTCTGCTCCTGCCTTAGTAAGTGAATTAAAAGGGTACTTTTGCCGACATTAGGCAGTCCCACGATACCAAGCTTCATAATAGAATCTCCTCATTAATTATTCTTATGATTATTCGTTCCAGAGTTCTTAAAATGTAAAAAGAATCCAGTACAAAATCATATTATACAAAAATTTTTCTTTAAAACAACATATAATTTACTTATTAAAATAATTTATATAAAAGTATAAGAATATATCCATATATTGTGCTGAAAATGATGACAAAACACTATATAAGCAATCAAAACACGAAATGGAGAAAAGACTGTTATTAACTGCCTTCTGACATTAAATAAACAAAAAGGACTTGTTTTTAAACACTTTAAGTATAAAATTGACATTAAAGTGGTGGAAAGTGGAGCTTAATGGTAGAAAGTGGGGTGCGATAGATATGTTGATGGGCGAATACAACCATACAATAGATGCTAAAGGCAGACTAATCGTACCAGCTAAGTTCCGTGAGGTTCTGGGAGATGAATTCGTAGTTACCAAAGGTCTTGATAACTGCCTGTTTGTTTACCCGAATGATGAATGGCAGAAATTTGAAGAAAAGTTACAGACATTACCACTTACCAATAAGAATGCAAGACAGTTTACAAGATTCTTTCTTGCAGGTGCAAGCGTAGAAGTGGATAAGCAGGGCAGAATACTTCTTCCATCAGTATTACGCGAGTTTGCAGGATTGGAGAAAGATGTAGTTTTAGTGGGCGTTGCAAGCAGAATTGAAATCTGGAGCAAAGACCGCTGGCTGCAGAGTATCAGTACCTATGATGATGATATGGATGAAGTAGCAGCTGAATATGGAGAGTCTTGGATTTTCTATATAATATGCAGACATGAGGTTTATTATGGAATTTAAACACAAATCAGTTCTTTGGAAGAAACAATTGACAATCTGAATATTAAACCTGATGGAATCTATGTTGATGGAACACTTGGCGGTGCAGGACATTCATATCAGATAGCGAAAAGACTTACAGGTGGTGGCAGACTTATAGGTATAGATCAGGACGCGGACGCAATTGCGGCCGACAGAAAGACTTAAAGAATTTGAAGAACGGGTAACAATAGTAAGAAATAATTATTGCAATATGGACAAGGTTCTTGATGAACTTGGAATTGATAAAGTAGATGGAATACTTCTTGATATAGGAGTTTCATCGTATCAGCTAGACACAGCAAGCAGAGGATTTACTTATAATGTAGATACTGCTCTTGATATGAGAATGGATCAGAGACAGGAGATGACAGCAAAGGATCTTGTTAATACATATAGTGAGATGGAGCTTTTCAGAATCATAAGGGATTATGGAGAGGACAGATTTGCCAAGAATATTGCTAAACACATAGTTGCGGCAAGAAAAGAAAAGCCGATAGAGACAACATTTGAACTAAATGAGATTATAAAGGCTTCTATTCCGGCAAAGGTGAGGGCGACAGGAGGTCATCCATCAAAGAGAACATACCAGGCTATAAGAATTGAACTTAACAGGGAATTAGATGTCTTAGAGAATTCAATAGATATGATGATAGACAGGCTTAATCCACAGGGCGTTTATGTATCATAACATTCCATTCTCTAGAGGACAGAATAGTTAAGGCAAGATTTAGAAACAATGAGAATCCATGTACATGTCCACCGGATTTCCGGTATGTGTATGCGGAAAGAAATCAAAAGGAAAGGTTATGACAAGAAAACCTATAGTTCCAGGAGATGAAGAACTAAACGAGAATCAGCGGTCTAAAAGCTCTAAACTGAGGGTGTTTGAAAGAATATAAAACATTTATGGAGGGAAAGTTTTGGAGAAGAGAAGAAATGTTGTAAATCACAGGACAACTGAATATCAGTATGGAAGTGCAGTAAGAAAGCTGCAGTCTGTTCCAGAAATACATACTTATGAGCATGAAAGAAGAATTGAGGAGCAGGAGCAGGAGAGAAGACAAAGAAGAAGAGAGATAAGAAGAAATAACAGGGTTAACCTTGTATATACTACAGTGCTTGCTATCTGTGCAACAGCAGTATTTGTAATATGCTACCAGTATCTTAATCTCCAGTCAGATATTAAGACTAACAGTACTGCTGTAGTTGAGCTTCAGAATCAGCTTAATTCACTTAAGGCAGAGAATAACAGCCATGAATCAGAGATTAATGCAGGCATTGATTATAACGCAATATATGATACAGCTGTCAATGAACTTGGTATGGTATATCCAAGCAGAAGCCAGGTAATCGGTTATGATTCAAAGGAAAGTGAATATGTAAAGCAGTATAAGGATATCTCAAAATAACTAAAATGTGTGGCAGTGTGATATAAAGGATTGATAAATTTATGGACAATACCAGTGAAGCAAGAAGAAAGAAAATAATGCGCAGGAAACGCGCAATGCTTAAGAGGACACACAGAAGAATTAATGTTACATTTATAATAGTATTTGTATTATTACTGGTACTTGGTGTAAAGATATTTATGATTAACTATACACATGGGAGGAATATTCCCAGGCGGTGCTTAATCATCAGACATATACATCAACTACAATTCCTTATATGCGTGGTAATATTACTGCAAGTGACGGAACAGTTCTGGCATATAGTGAGAAGGTGTATAATCTGATACTTGATGTAAAGAGTGTTACATCAGAGGATGGAAAATATCTTAATAATACAATAGATGCATTAGTAAAATGTTTTGGCCTTGATAAAGATAATATAAAAAATGATTAACGATAATCCTTCAAGCCAGTATCAGAAGCGCTTAAGGAACTGACATCAGATGAGATAGCTGAATTTAATGAGCTTAAGGCACAGAAGAACAGCAATATATATGGTGTATGGTTTGAGGAAAGCTATGTGAGAAAATATCCGTTCAATACTCTTGCATGCGATGCTATAGGTTTTGCATCCAATGTCAATGGTGGTGAGCTTGGTCTTGAAAGCCAGTATGACGATGAGCTTTCAGGAACAGACGGAGTTTCATACAGCTATGTTGATGAAGATCTCAATGCAGTAGAAACGACAAAGGCAAGTTAACGGTAATAACATTATTACAACAATTGATTATAATGTGCAGTCTATAATAGAGAAATATATGGTTGCATATAATCAGGAAAACCATCTAAGAATACAGCAATTGTTGTTATGAATCCTAAGAATGGTGAGATTCTTGGAATGGCAAGCTATCCACAGTTTGACCTTAATAATCCCAGAAATCTTGCAAATGTATATTCTGAAGAGCAGCTTGCGTCAATGTCGGATACAGATGTAACCAATGCGTTGTATCAGTTATGGACTAACTATTGTGTATCAGAGTCATATGAGCCGGGTTCAACTTATAAGCCATTTACTATTGCAGGTCTTGAAGAAGGCGTTGTGCATGATGGAGATACTTATGAATGTAAGGGATATGAGTATGTTGGTCCTGATATGATTAAGTGCCACTCATATTCAACAATAGGAAGCCATGGTGTGCTTACATTGTCGCAGGCATTGGAAAATTCATGTAATCCTTACATGATTAATATTGCAATAAAACTTGGCAATGTCAGATTTGCACAGTATGAGAAAATGTTTGGATTTGGTGCAAAGACTGGTGTAGACCTTCCTGGTGAAGCTACAGGTATTATGTATGATGAGAATAAGATAACTACAATAGATGGCAACTAATTCATTTGGACAGAATGTTAATGTTAATATGGTACAGATGCTGTCAGCGTACAGTTCTCTTATTAATGATGGCAAGTATTATCAGCCACATATTGTTAAGAGAATAGAATCAGCGAATGGAGAAGTTGTTAAAGAAAATTCACCGGTTCTTGTAAGACAGACTGTTACGGCTTCAACATCAAAGTATCTTAGAAAATATCTGGAAAATACAGTAGAATTAGGAACAGCACATAAGGCGTATATAGAGGGTATTCTATTGCGGGAAAGACTGGTACTGCACAGAAAATCCCAAGAGCTGACCTTAAGTGGGTTATCTCATTTATAGGGCATGCTCCGGCAGATGATCCCAAATTTGCAATATACATTGTTCTAGATGAACCGGATGGAACGACTGGTACATCGGGAAGTACATCAGATGCACTTATACTTGCAAAAGACATTATGACGGAGCTGCCTTATATGAATGTGTATAAGGATACAGACGAGCCATATGTTGATCCGGGAAATACACCGGAGGAATCAGGCGTTTCAGATGTCCCTGTTTCGGAACCGGCTGCAACAGGCAGTAACTAAAATTATGTAATAATAAGTAGAATAACCCTGCTTTACTTCTCATAAAATGTAGAAGACTAAAGCGGGTTATTTGTCAATGAAGGATAATGACACATTTGGATGGCTTAGCACCAGTCATAGAAAAAACTTGTGTTAATGATAGTGCAATCCTTATGGTTTGTATTCTTGAATGCGTAAGGCTTGGCGTTATTATGACGGTAAAGTCAGAATATTATATGCAGAAGGCCGATGAGCTTCATCAGAGGGAGAGGAGAATTAAGGCAAAGAGAGGAAGGATTCTTGACAGAAATGGCGAAATACTTGCAGCTAATGAAGTGGTATGTACAGTTTCTGTAATACATAGTCAGATAGAGGACGAAGATAAGGTTATAAAAGTGCTTGCAGGTGAACTTAATATGGATGTGGAGGAAGTGACTAAGAAAGTAAAGAAAGTATCCTCTATGGAATATATTAAGACAAATGTGGCAAAGGATATCGGAGATGCAATAAGGGAATACGATCTGCCTGGTGTCAAGATTGACGAGGATTATAAGCGGGTATATCCGTATAATGAACTGGCTTCAAAAGTGCTTGGCTTTACTGGTGCTGATAATCAGGGAATACTTGGACTGGAAGCTAAATATGACACATATCTGTCAGGTACTAACGGTCAGATTCTTACACTGTCTGATGCAGGGGATTGAGATAAAGGGCGGGAAGATCGTATTCTTCCGGTTGACGGACAGGATCTGTATACAACGCTTGATGTTAATATACAGAAATATGCAACACAGCTTGCGTGGGAGACAATGGTCAAGAAAGAGGCAAAACAGGTAAGCATAATTGTAATGCGTCCGGATAATGGCGAGATACTTGCTATGGCAAATGTTCCTGAATACAATCTTAATTCTCCGTATGAGCTTAATTATGAACCGGACGAAGAAGATGCACAAAAGGATAAGATGGATCTTCTTAATAATATGTGGCGGAATTTCTGCATAAATGATACATACGAGCCAGGCTCAATATTTAAGACGGTTACTGCAACAGCAGACTTGAGACAGGCGTGGTGGGTTTAAATGATTCTTTCACATGTTCAGGTGCAACGGTTGTTGCTGACAGAAGAATAAGATGTCACAAAACAACAGGACATGGAACACAGGATTTTACACATACAGTGTATAATTCGTGTAATCCGGCATTTGTTGAATGGGGCAGAAGAGTCGGTACTGATAATATGTATCTGTACATGGGTAAGCTTGGACTTCTTACAAAGACAGGAATAGATCTGTCAGGAGAGGCAGGAACGATTATTCATAAGCAGGAAAATGTAGGCGCGGTTGAGCTTGCCACAATGTCATTCGGACAGTCTTTCCAGATAACACCCGTTCAGATGTTAAGGGCTGTTTCGGCGATTGTAAATGGTGGAAGACTTGTTACACCACATTTTGGCTTATACACAGGTTCATCAGATGGTTCAGTGGTAAATGAATTTGCATATTCAACACAGGATGAGGCAATATCATCCCAAACGAGTGAAACGATGAAAAGATTCTTGAGGGTGTAGTGTCAGAAGGCGGAGGAACGAAAGCATATATTGACGGCTATTCAATAGGAGGAAAAACGGCAACATCACAGAAGCGCCAAGAGGTTCAGGAAAATATATTTCATCATTCATAGGTTTTGCTCCGGCTGATAATCCACAGGTTATAGCGATGTGCTTAATTGATGAACCGACAGGTGTATATTATGGTGGAACAATTCTGCTCCTGTTGTTAAGACACTGTATGAAAATATATTGCCGTATATTGGTATAGAAAGGTCAGTTCAACTTGAAAAAACGATGATTGATAGTAATATATTTTGTATACATTTTGTATGAAAGGAAGTAAACGACGATGGATTTAAAGAATAAGACGGTAATGGTCGTGGGAACAGGTATAAGCGGTATTGGAGCCGTAGACCTTTGAATAAAGTTGGTGCTGACTGCATACTGTATGATGGCAATGAAAAGCTTGACAGACAGAAGGTGCAGGAGAAGTTAGGTGATAACAAGGCAGAGATTATCATCGGAGCATTTGATGAGGCACTTCTTTCGAAGATTGATCTGCTTGTAATAAGTCCGGGGTTCCTATTGACAGTCCGATAGTGCTTACATTTAAGAATGCCGGTATCCCTGTATGGGGCGAGATTGAGCTTGCATATAATTATGATAAGGGTAAGGTTATTGCAATTACAGGAACTAACGGAAAGACAACAACTACAGCGCTTGTTGGACAGATAATTGCTGCATATAATGAGAAAACATTTGTCGTTGGTAATATAGGCAATTCATATACAGGTGAAGTGTTAAAGACAAGTGAGGATTCATATACAGTTGCTGAGATAAGCAGCTTCCAGTTAGAGACAGTACATGAATTCCATCCGATTGTATCTGCAATTCTTAATATTACACCTGACCATCTTAACAGACACCATACAATGGAATGCTATGCATGGACCAAGGAAAGAATAAGTGAGAACCAGACTAAGGCAGATACATGTGTGCTTAATCTTGAGGATAAGTATCTTACAGACTTTGCACCTGAGTGTAAGGCTGATGTTGTGTGGTTTTCAAGTGAAAGAAAGCCATCAGTCGGAGCATATGTAGATGGTGAGATGATTAAGTATACAGATGGAACTAATGATTATGACATGTTGAATGTTCATGACATGAATCTTTTAGGAAAGCATAACTATGAAAATGTATGTGCAGCAATTGCAATGACTAAGGCTGCCGGAATTCCTGATGATATTATAATAGAACAGGTTAAGAAATTTAAGGCTGTTGAACACAGAATTGAATATGTTGCAACTAAGAATGGTGTTGATTACTATAATGATTCCAAGGGAACTAACCCAGAGGCAGCAGTTAAGGCTATTGAAGCTATGGTTAAACCTACAATTCTTATCGGCGGAGGTTATGATAAAGGCTCAGAATTCGACCTTTATGTAAAGGCATTTAAGGATAAGGTTAAGCTTCTTGTGCTTATAGGACAGACAAGTGCCAAGATTGCTGATACATGTAAGAAATATGGCTTTGATAATATCGAATATGCTGATTCAATGGAACAGGTAGTAGATATATGTGCTAAAATGCGGTAAGTGGAGATGCGGTTCTTTTATCTCCTGCATGTGCAAGCTGGGGAATGTTCGATAACTACGAACAGAGAGGAAGAATATTCAAGGATCTTGTCAATAATCTGTAAAAGGCGGTGCTTTATGCCGGGGAATAATAGAAATAGAAGAAATAACAGAAACAGAAAAAGAGAAAACAATATGGATTTTACTTTGATTACACTCTTCTTTGTGCTTGTATTCATAGTTGGCTTTGGACTTACAATGATTTACAGCACAAGCTCTTATACAGCGCAGATTGAAGAGGGTGATCCGGAATTTTATTTCAGAAAACAGCTTATATTTACTATAATAGGCTTTGCTTTAATGATAGTTGAAACTAAGATTTTGGATTATCATTATCTTAAGAATCTTGCAGTTGTAATATATATAGGCGGACTTCTTTGCATGTTCCTCTTAAAGACTCCTCTTGGAATTACAAGAAATGGAGCTACCAGATGGATAAAGATTCCGGTTTGGGACAATTCCAGCCTGCGGAGCTTGTAAAGATGGAACGATTGCCATGACTGCATTTCTTATAGTGAAAGCAGGGCAGAATATAAAGAAATTCAGGACTGTTATAGTGATATGTATAATAGCCGGTTTTGCACCGGCACTGCTTGTTTATGTGCTGTCTTCTAATATGAGCGCACTTATTGTAGCACTTATCTCCGTTGTTATGACATTTGTGGCATATCCGGGATATAAAATATATGTTGCACTGACGGGCTGGCGCGGTGGCTTTTGGCGCATTTTACTCATGGATAAAGAAGATGGCGCGTCGGAAATATGACTGGGAAATTCAGATTAAACCGTATACTTGTATGGCTTAATCCTGAGAAATATATTGATGATAAGGGATACCAGACAGTTCAGGCGTTATATGCCATAGGCTCAGGAGGTCTTTTGGCAAAGGTCTTGGCAAGAGTCTTCAGAAGCTTGGATATATCCCGGAATCACAGAATGATATGATATTCTCTGTTATATGTGAGGAGCTGGGACTTTTGGAGCATTCTGTCTGATTGCCCTGTTTATTGTAATGTTATGGAGAATTAACCATATAGCACAGAATGCACCTGATTTGTTTGGTTCAATGCTTGCAACAGGAGTATTTGCACATATTGCCATACAGGTAATTCTTAATATAGCAGTTGTAACTAATACAATACCTAATACGGGAGTATCACTTCCATTCATAAGTTATGGAGGTACGGCGGCAGTATTTTGCTGCTTGAACTTGGGGTTGTATTTAATATAAGCAGTCAGATTAAGTTGGAAAGATAATGGGTAGTAGGAATAGTAACAGTGTAAACCAGAAGAAAAGACGGGGCAGAAAAAGAAAGAAAGCTCTTATTATATTTGCAGTTATTGCAGCTGTTGCCGGAATGCTTTTGGTGTTACATATAAGGTGTTTGAGGCTGATACAATAGAATTTGTGGGTTCAACTCATTATTCGGATGAAGAACTTAAAAATATATATTTGGTGGTGATTATGTTAATCTGTTATATTTCAGGATTTTGGACAAAAGACACCAAAATACCATTTATCCAGAAATATGATGTTGAGACAGACTGGCCGGACAGACTTTATGTAACAGTATATGAAAAGGCAATAGTAGGTTATGTCAGGTACATGGGTTGTAATATGTATTTTGATAAAGATGGAATTGTAGTAGAAAGCTCAACGGATTTATATGAAAATGTTCCGCAGATTGACGGACTTAAGTTTGATTCAATAGTGATCAATACGAAGCTTGATGTGGGAAATGCAGATATATACAATACAATTCTTGATCTTATACAGAGCTTTGATAAGTATGATATTGATGTGGACAAAGTGTATTTTGATGCCTCTTATAATATTACGCTTTATATGGGCGATGTTAAGGTAAGTCTTAGCAAGGATTTTACAGACAGGCTTTTGAATTAAAGCAGTTATCATCCAGATTCGGAACACTTAAAGGAACACTGTATCTTGATGATTATAATGGCGATGAAAGTTCTATAATTTTTAAACGTGAAAAGTAAAAACGGTTGATATTTTAGACGAAAAATTATAATATATTATGTAGTGCAATTTTTAGATATTAAAGGAGGCAACAACCTTGTTAGAGATAATGACTAATGACCAGGAGTCATCAGCAAAGATTATAGTTGTTGGTGTAGGTGGAGCGGGAAATAACGCGGTTAACAGAATGATAGATGAGAATATCGGAGGAGTTGAATTTATTGGTATTAATACTGATAGTCAGGCACTCACTTTATGTAAGGCTCCAACTGCTATCCAGATAGGTGAGAAGCTCACTAAGGGACTTGGAGCAGGCGCACAGCCTGAGATTGGTGAGAAGGCAGAGGAGAATGTTGAAGAACTTACACAGGCAATTAAAGGTGCTGATATGGTATTCGTTACATGTGGTATGGGTGGCGGAACTGGTACAGGTGCAGCTCCTGTAGTAGCTAAGATTTCTAAGGATATGGGAATTCTTACAGTAGGTGTTGTTACTAAGCCTTTCAAGTTTGAAGCAAGAACAAGAATGGCTAATGCTGAATCAGGAATTGAGAAGCTTAAGGAGAACGTAGATACACTTATTGTTATTCCTAATGACAAGCTTTTAGAGATAGTAGACAGAAGAACAACTATGCCAGAGGCATTAAAGAAGGCTGATGAAGTGTTACAGCAGGCTGTTCAGGGAATTACAGACCTTATCAATGTACCAGGTCTTATTAACCTTGACTTTGCTGATGTTAAGACTGTTATGGTGGACAAGGGTGTTGCACATATCGGTATCGGTACAGCTACAGGCGATGACAAGGCTATCGAAGCAGTTAAGCAGGCTGTTACAAGCCCACTTCTTGAGACAACTATTGAGGGTGCATCTCATGTTATCATCAATATCTCAGGTGATATCAGTCTTATCGAAGCTAATGAAGCTGCAAGCTACGTTCAGGAACTTGCAGGAGATAATGCTAACATTATCTTTGGTGCTATGTATGATGAGAGCGTTACAGATCAGGCTACAATTACTGTTATCGCAACAGGTCTTGAGGACGGTAATGTTAATAAGGCTATGGCAGGATTTGCAGGTATGGCACAGGCAACAAGACCAACTGTTAATGTTAAGCCACAGTATACATATTCACAGCCAGCAGCAAGAACATCTACTGTATCTAATGATACTCCGCTTCCAGGACTTAAGCAGCCATCACCTGTTACACCACAGGTTAAGGACAGAGGAATCACAATTCCAACATTTTACAGAAGAATAAGAAGTAATAATTTAATATAAGTATATTTAACACCGTCAGTTTGCTGGCGGTGTTTTTTGTGCCCACTCTGTTGTTTTGACAAATTTTGCATGATATGTCGTATATAATTCCACTTGTAACAAAGAAACGGATTCAAAACAAGGAGGTGATGTACGAAACGGTTATATATGCAGATGTTCTGTTTGGAATAAACCTTGTGGCAAACCTGTGCGTGCTTATAACAGACTGGATATTTAAATTTTCTGCCAGAATATCCAGAATGATTATTTCTGCCACTTTAGGAGCTGTATGGGCTGTCATATGTGTGTGTATTCCACTAAGATTTGCACTGCTTGAAAAGTTTATTACATATGTTCCGGTAACATTAATCATGGCTATGATAATGCTTTCCGGTACTAAAGACTTTAAGCAGAAAACATCAAAACAATTAAAGCTTTATATGAGGAATCTGTTGAAAGCAGGTGCAGGAATGATTCTTATTGCACTTTTGCAGGTGGGATAATGCATTGGTTAAAGTACACATTTGCAGGGTATTTTATTGAAAATGTAATTCTGTCTGACAGTGAGCTTGTAATCTTTCTTACTGTGACGGTTATAGTTGTTGTCATTGTGCTTAAGACACTTAAAACTATCAGGATAACAGATGGTTTGAAAAGACACATTGTGATTGGCGTAGCAGAACGGGAATTTGAAATGGACGCAATAATTGATACAGGCAACAGCCTTATTGATTATGTTGGGAAAAGACCTGTTACAGTGGTTGAAAGAACGTATTTCAACGATATTCTCAGTGACATAGATAACTTACAAAAGCTTGGATATCATCTGATTCCATATAACAGTGTGGGAAATTCAGGTGGGATGATGGAAATCATAACAGCAGATTATATACATATATACGAGGGAGAAAATGTTGTGAAAAGGGAGCATGCGGCTATAGGTATGTCTCTTAGGCAGATTAATAAGAATGGGATTATCATGCCCTTTTGGGGAAGGACATGATTATGTAGAAGAATCGGAAGTTTGAAGAAAATAAAAGGATGGATAGAAATATGGTAGTAAAGGTTGCGATGGCGGATCATTTTCAGTTTAAGGTAATGCCTTCTATAAAGAATTTTTGTTTATTAAAGCAGGGTGACGTACATTATATAGGTGGGACAGATATATTGCCGGCACCACTTGGGGCAAGTGAGGAACAGAACGCAATAGAAGCACTGGGGACAGCTTCTGATGCTGAAGCAAAGCACACCCTGATAGAACATAATTTAAGGCTTGTTGTGTATATTGCGAAGAAATTTGACAATACAGGGGTTGGTGTAGAGGATTTGATATCAATTGGAACAATAGGGCTTATCAAAGCAATTAATTCATATGATAAGGATAAAAATATCAAGCTTGCAACATATGCATCAAGGTGTATAGAAAACGAAATTCTTATGTATCTTAGAAGAAACAGTAAGATAAAAGCAGAAGTGTCAATTGATGAACCGCTTAATGTTGACTGGGATGGTAATGAACTTCTGTTGTCAGACATTATTGGAACGGATGAGGATATTATATATAGGGATATTGAAACAGAGGTTGAGTGCAAAATGCTTAAAAGGCTATAAACCAGCTTCCGGAGCGTGAAAGAATAATAGTTGATTTGAGATTTGGTTTGAGTTCAGAGGATGGAGAAGAAAAGACACAGAAAGAGGTTGCTGATATGTTAGGAATTTCACAATCATATATTTCAAGGCTTGAAAAGAAAATAATGCGTCAGTTAAGAAAAGAAATGGTTAAAAGTTGTTGACATTTACCCCTTCCTTATGGACAATAGTACAAGAAATATTAATGGGGTACTATAATGAAACATCGTAAAACATTTAGAATAGATAAATTATTCGGACTGGCTACACTTGTCTGCTTGCTGGTTATCACTTTAATGGTGTATAATGACTTTTAAGGATACTGTAAGTGAGGAAAACGTTATTGGCAAAGAAACCGAGAGCGAAACCAGAACAAGCGGATATCTTAATGATAATAAGAATGTTGAATCTAAAGGGCGTCTTCAAAGGCTGTAGTCTGTCTTGATCCATCAAAGGTGGAAAGGATACTGGAGTGTCGTCATCAGGCAGGAAGGAAAAGGATATAAATCTTGAAATGGCTCTTGATATTAAGTCAAAGCTTGAATCCGATGGGATTGAGGTTGTCATGACAAGAACATCAGATAGGGATGTTACAGACGAAGAACGTGTAAAGATATGTAATTCGTCAAAAGTATATATATGTGTGTCGCTTAGAATGAATTCATATAATGCAGATACATCAGTTTCCGGTGCGGAGAGTTATATTCACACGACAAAGCCTGTTGAGGCGCAGAGCTTTCAAGGATTATTCTTAAGAGCATGGAAAAAGTACTGGAATTAAGAATCGTGGAGTGAAAACCGGTACAGTTGGAGATGCAAAGGATAATTATTATATTAACGCTCATAGTAAATGTACAAGCACAGTAATAGACATGGGTTTTATAACTAATGTATCAGATTTAAAGAAAGTAACAACTGATAAAACTAAGACAGCACAAGCCATAGCAGATGGCATAAAAGATTATTTAAAACAAGCGGGGTTATATTAATGGCAGGAATTAATCAGAAGAACATAAGAAATTTTTGTATTATTGCACATATTGATCATGGTAAGTCAACACTGGCTGACAGAATAATTGAAAAACCGGACTTCTCACATCAAGAGAGATGCAGGAGCAGATTCTTGATAACATGGATCTTGAGAGAGAAAGAGGAATTACAATTAAAGCACAGACAGTAAGAACTGTATATAAGGCATCAGATGGACAGGAATATATATTCAATCTTATTGATACTCCGGGACATGTCGACTTTAATTATGAGGTATCAAGAGCACTTGCACCTGTGATGGTGCTATACTTGTAGTAGATGCGGCACAGGGAATTGAAGCACAGACACTTGCTAATGTATATCTTGCATTAGACCATGATCTTGATGTATTTCCTGTAATTAATAAGATTGACCTTCCAAGTGCAGAACCCGAAAGAGTTATTGAAGAGATTGAGGATGTTATAGGAATAGAGGCACAGGATGCACCGCTTATATCAGCCAAGAACGGAATTAATATTGAAGAGGTTCTTGAACAGATTGTAACTAAGATTCCGGCACCATCAGGAGATGCTTCCGCACCACTTTCAGCGCTTATATTTGATTCGTTATATGATGCATATAAGGGTGTTATCATATTTGTAAGAATTAAAGAAGGTACTGTCAAGAAGGGTACTAAGATAAGAATGATGGCAACCGGAGCTGTAGAAGAGGTCGTTGAGGTTGGATATTTCGGTGCAGGCCGTTTTATTCCATGCGATGAGCTTACAGCAGGAATGGTTGGCTATATTACAGCAAGTATCAAGAATGTAAGAGATACAAGAGTTGGTGATACAGTTACTGATAATGACAGACCATGTGAGCAGCCGCTTCCTGGTTACAAGAAGGTTAATCCTATGGTTTACTGCGGATTATATCCGGCAGATGGCGCCAAGTATCAGGATTTACGAGATGCACTTGAAAAGCTGCAGCTTAATGACGCCCTGCAGTTTGAGCCGGAGACATCTATTGCACTTGGATTTGGCTTCAGATGTGGATTCTTAGGACTTCTTCATTTAGAGATTATACAGGAACGACTTGAGAGAGAATATAATCTTGACCTTGTAACAACCGCACCGGGCGTTATATATAAGGTTCACAAGACGAACGGAGATGTAATTGACCTTACTAATCCGTCTAATATGCCGGACCCTTCTGAGATTGATTATATGGAAGAGCCTATGGTAAGTGCTGAGATTATGGTTACAACAGAATTCGTCGGACCTATTATGAAGCTTTGTCAGGAAAGACGAGGCATATATAATGGAATGGAATATATTGAGCAGACAAGGGCACTGCTTAAGTATGACCTTCCTCTTAATGAGATTATATATGATTTCTTTGATGCACTTAAATCACGCTCAAGAGGTTATGCATCATTTGATTATGAGATGAAGGGGTATGAGCGTTCTAAGCTTGTCAAGCTTGATATTCTTATTAACAAAGAAGAAGTTGATGCACTTTCATTCATTGTATTTGCCGGCAATGCTGAGGAGAGAGGCCGTAAAATGTGAGAAGCTCAAGGAAGAGATTCCAAGACAGCAGTTTGAGATTCCTATTCAGGCAGCTATCGGAAGCAAGGTAATTGCAAGAGAAACTGTCAAGGCACTCAGAAAAGATGTACTTGCAAAATGTTACGGTGGTGATATCTCAAGAAAGAAGAAACTTCTTGAGAAGCAGAAGGAAGGAAAGAAGCGTATGCGCCAGATTGGTAATGTAGAGATTCCACAGAAGGCGTTTATGAGCGTATTAAAGTTAGATGATGAATAAAACATATGAAAAGGGATATATATACATATCCCTTTGTGTACACAAATGTATATATTGTGATTTCCTGTCTGCTCCGGCTGGTGATGCTGTAAAATATGCTTACACTAAGGCACTTATTAATGAAATCAGAAATACAGCAGATGGGCAGGTAAAAGATAAGATAACATCCATATTCTTTGGCGGAGGTACTCCGTCAGTACTGCCTGATGGCTGTATAGCTGACATATTAGCTGCTGTCAGGGATTGTTTTGATGTTTTGGATGATGCTGAGATAACAATGGAATGTAATCCGGGAACAGTTAATGAAAGCAGGCTTTCAGAATACAGAGCCGCAGGAGTGAACAGGTTAAGCTTTGGCTTACAGTCTGCTGATAATAATGAATTAAAATGCTTGGGCGAATACACACATTTGAACAGTTTGAGGAAAGCTTCAGACTGGCAAGGGCAGGCTTTAATAATATTAATGTTGACCTTATGTCGGCTATTCCGGGGCAGACTGAAGCAACTCTTGAAAATACATTTGACAAGGTGACGGCATTACAGCCGGAGCATATATCGGCGTATAGCCTTATTCTTGAGGAAGGCACTTATCTGGCTGATAATATTGATAAGTTTCCGCCGGTTCCTGATGAGGAAGAGGACAGGTGCATGTACCATATAACGAAGCAGATTCTTGGAAATGCAGGGTATGAAAGATACGAAATATCCAATTATAGCAGACCGGGCTTTGAATGCAGGCATAATCTTCTGTATTGGAACAGAGGAGAGTATTATGGCTTTGGGTGTTCGGCGCAGGATTTACAGAGAATGTGCGGTATTCCGACATAAGAGATGTCAAGAAGTATATAGAGCTTAACGGTGATATAGGAAAACTTCATGAAAATATTGAAATACTGACTAAAGAAGATGCAATGGAAGAATTCATGTTTCTTGGACTAAGAAAGGTTGCAGGAGTTGATGTGAAGGATTTTCAGAACAGATTTGGGGTTTCAATTAATGATGTTTATGCTAAAGAGACAGAACAGAATATTAATAAAGGTCTTCTTGTAAAGCAGGCAGATATGTTAAGGCTTACTGAATATGGCATGGATATATGTAATACAGTGATGAGTGATTTTATATTAACTGATGGAGATTAAGAAAAGCAGGTGGCAGTCTGATTGTGAAGATTGTCACCTGTTTTAGCATGTATATCAGAAATTCTTGATAAGTTTTATGTAATTCTTAGGAGTCATTCCCATAAATGTCCTGAATTCTCTTTGGAAATGTGCCTGATCCGAATAACCTGCACCTTCAATAAAGAAGCTGTTATCACGTTCTGGGTCAGCAATTATGGTGCAAGGACATTCTGGAATCTGTACATTTTGATAAAATCCTTCGCACCAATACCATAGACTTCGTTGTAAAGCCTTGATATATGTCTTACAGAATATTCTGATTCTGCTGATAATTCTGCAACAGTACTGGTACCTGAATATATAAGTCTGTTAAGTTTCTCAATATTTTCAGAAACAGGGCAGAAGGTCTTGCAATCTGTAACAAATGCTTTAAAAGTGTAATTCTGTCTTTAAAGGATGAAGAATTGTGAAAATCCTTTATTAGGCATCTCATACGATTGAGGGGCTGGCTCATAACGGAATATATTGTCTGTAATGTTGACGGGATAAGTCTTAATATCACAGCCTTTATTAAAGTAGCAGCCAGTGTTGTCGAATCTTATCCCGAAATAATGGTCAAATTCTTTAAGAGAAAGTGTTGTAAATATGTTCTGACATCCGATACATATGAATTCAGATATGTCATTATTATCGTTGTAACATATTATCCATTCTGTAGTGGATGATGGAATAAATGAGATGTTAAGGATGGTATTAGTTTTATCTGCTTCGTAAAATGCATATGCTTAACTGCTTTTGTGTCTGTAAGAACATTTTTATGCATGTCAATTCCAAATGGCTGTATCATATGTTTCATAAATTGTCTCCTCTAAAAGTTTATTTATTAAAATATTATTAAGAAAAAATAAAAGTCAATAAAATGTCCGATTTTTCAATAATTATTGAAAATGGCGAGTATAATGAACAACATAAATTGAACAGTGATGTACACAAAGGCGTGTAAGCAGTTTGGGAAAACTGCCTGCACGCCTTTTTCTGTTTAATCAGGTACAGAACCTGATCAACTCTGTTACCGGCAATTAAATTAAAAGAATTTCTGATTAGGGAGGAAATGGTTATGCAAGAGATTTTATCAGCGGTAGATGCCGAATTATTCGGTGTGTGGTTCCTTATAGGTGCTCTTGTTTTCTGGATGCAGGCAGGTTTTGCAATGGTAGAAACAGGATTCACAAGAGCAAAGAATTCAGGTAACATTATTATGAAGAATCTGATGGACTTCTGTATTGGTACAGTAATGTTCGTTCTTATTGGATTCAGTTTCTTATTAGGTGAGGATTTACTTGGTTTTATTGGAAAGCCTGGTTTTGATATCTTCACAGCTTACAAAGATTTTAATTTTTCTAGTTTCGTATTTAACTTAGTATTCTGTGCTACAACAGCTACTATTGTTTCAGGTGCCATGGCTGAGAGAACAAAGTTCTTATCATATTGTGTATACTCAGCAGTTATCTCAGCACTTATCTATCAATAGAAGCTCACTGGATCTGGGGCGGTGGCTGGCTTGCACAGTTAGGCTTCCATGATTTTGCAGGTTCTTGTTGTATTCACATGGTTGGTGGTATTTCAGCTCTTATTGGTGCTAAGATTCTTGGACCTCGTATTGGTAAGTTTGAAAAGGATGCTAATGGTAAGGTTATAAAGGTAAATGCTTTCCCAGGACACAATATTCCACTTGGTGCACTTGGTGTATTTATTCTGTGGTTTGGCTGGTATGGATTTAACGGTGCAGCAACAACAATTGAAGATTTAGGCTCTATTTTCCTTACAACAACAGTTGCTCCTGCAGTAGCTACAGTAACATGTATGATATTCACATGGATAAGATATGGTAAGCCTGATGTTTCAATGTGTTTAAATGCTTCACTTGCAGGTCTTGTTGGTATAACAGCTCCTTGTGATGTAACAGATGCATTTGGTGCAACAATGATAGGTATTGTTTCTGGTCTTTTAGTAGTATTCGGCGTATGGCTTCTTGACTACAAGCTTCATGTTGATGATCCTGTAGGTGCTGTAGCAGTACATATGATGAATGGTATCTGGGGTACAATTGCTGTTGGCCTTTTGCAACAAGCTCAGCTCCAGGATATGCAATTGCTTTAGAAGGTGGTTCAATTAAGGGCGAAGGTCTTTTCTATGGCGGTGGATTCACACAGCTTGGACTTCAGTTATTAGGATTTGTATCAGTTGCGCATGGGGCTGTATGCATGGTGATTGTGTTCACAGTAATTAAGGCTACAATCGGACTCAGAGCTTCTAAGGAAGAAGAAATCAGAGGCCTTGATATTATGGAGCATGGTCTTTCAAGTGCTTATGCAGGATTCGAATTTGGTGGTATGGACTTTGTTGACGGTGATGCTGATGTAATCGGTTCAGAATCAATGGAAGCTTCTGTACCTGCTCTTGTTAAGACATCTGATGCAGGTGATGGCAAGAAGATTACCAAGGTTGAGATTCTTATGAAGCAGGAGAGATTCGAGAGATTCAAGAAGGCCATGAACGATATCGGAGTTACAGGTATGACAGTTACACAGGTTCTTGGATGTGGTACACAGAAGGGTGCTCCTGAATATTACAGAGGTGTTCCAATGGATATCCAGCTTCTTCCTAAGACACAGGTTGAGATGGTAATATCTTCAGTTCCTGTAATGGATGTTATCAATGCTACAAGAAAGGCTCTCTATACAGGTCATATCGGTGATGGTAAGATTTTTGTATATGATGTTGAGGATGTAGTAAAGGTAAGAACCGGAGAATCAGGTTATGATGCACTTCAGGGTGAAGACGATTAATATAATGATTTATTAATAAAATGTAGTAATAATAAGAATATGTAAATCGTGTAATTGGACTTTTCCGATGCTTGGACATTGGAAAAGTCCAGTTTTAATGGCATTGTATTGATTTTAATAATGAAATAAGCATGAAATCTCACATTTATGCCTTTACTTTTGGAGATAAAGATAATAAAATATTAAGTAATATGTAGGGACGTATAATGTATATCTGGTTATTTATAGCTGGTACATTTATGCCGCCTAAATTTTCTTAAGGAGGAAATATTTATAATGGCAAGACAGAAACATTCTATGGATGGTAATACAGCCGGCACATGTAGCTTATGCATATACAGAAGTTGCTGGTATCTATCCAATCACACCATCAAGCCCGATGGCAGATTATGTTGACCAGTGGTCAGCAGCCGGAAGAAAGAACATTTTCGGCAGTACTGTTAAGGTAGTTGAGATGGAATCAGAGGCTGGTGCTGCAGGTACAGTTCATGGTTCTTTAGGTGTAGGTGCATTAACAACAACATTTACAGCTTCACAGGGCCTTTTACTTATGATTCCTAATATGTATAAGATAGCTGGTGAGCAGCTCCCATGCGTATTCGACGTATCTGCCCGTACAGTATCATCACATGCATTGAACATCTTTGGTGATCATTCAGATGTATACGCATGTCGTCAGACAGGTTTTGCAATGCTTTGTGAAACTAACCCACAGGAGGTTATGGATCTTTCTCCAGTAGCTCACTGTGCAACTTGAAGGAAAGACACCTTTCCTTAACTTCTTTGATGGTTTCCGTACATCACACGAGATTCAGAAGATTGAAGAGTGGGATTACGAAGATCTTAAGGATATGTGCCCAATGGATGCAGTTGAAGAATTCAGAGCACACGCTCTTAATCCTAATCATCCATCAGCTCGTGGTTCACATGAGAATGGTGATATCTTCTTCCAGCACAGAGAGGCTTGTAACTCAGTTTATGATGCTCTTCCAGCAGTAGTTGAGAAGTACATGAACAAGGTTAACGAGAAGCTCGGTACTAATTATGGATTATTTAACTACTATGGTGCACCAGATGCAGAGCGAGTAATCATCGCTATGGGTTCTGTTAACGACGTAGTAGAAGAAGTTATTGATTATCTTACAGCTAAGGGTGAAAAGGTTGGTCTTATTAAGGTAAGACTTTACAGACCATGGTCATCAGAAGCTATCTTAAAGGTTATTCCTAAGACAGCTAAGAAGATTGCTGTACTTGACAGAACAAAGGAGCCAGGTTCTCTTGGTGAGCCTCTTTTCCTTGATGTTGCTACAACACTTCGTGAAGCAGGACTTAACGACATCACATTAGTTGGTGGCAGATATGGTCTTGGTTCTAAGGATACACCACCTTCATCTATCTTCGCTGTATATAAGGAATTAGAGAAGGATGCTCCTAAGAGCAGATTCACAATCGGTATCGTTGATGATGTTACTAACCTTTCACTTCCAGAAGTTAAGCCAGCTCAATTACTTCAGCTGCTGGTACTAAGGAATGTAAGTTCTGGGGTCTCGGTGGAGATGGTACAGTAGGTGCTAACAAGAACTCTACTAAGATTATCGGTGACCACACAGACAAGTACATCCAGGCATACTTCCAGTATGATTCTAAGAAGACAGGTGGTATCACAATTTCTCACTTAAGATTCGGTGATAACCCAATTAAGAGTCCATATTACATCAATCAGGCTGACTTCGTAGCATGTCATAACCCAGCATATGTTACACAGGGTATGAAGATGGTACAGGATGTTAAGCCAGGTGGAGTATTCATGATCAACTGCCAGTGGACAGATGAAGAATTAGGACATCATCTTAACGCTGAAGCTAAGAAGTACATTTATGATAACAAGATTCAGCTTTACACAATCAATGCCATTGATAAGGCTATCGAAATCGGTATGGGTAAGAGAACTAACACAATCTTACAGTCTGCTTTCTTTAAGTTAGCTGATGTAATGCCTATCGATGATGCTATTAAGTTCATGAAGGAAGCTGCTAAGAAGTCTTACTCTAAGAAGGGTGATGCTGTAGTAGAGATGAACTACAAGGCTATTGATGCTGGTGTAGATGCTATACATAAGGTAGAAGTTCCAGATTCTTGGGCTAATCCAGAAGCTGATGCTCCTAAGGAAGCTAAGACAGGACGTCCAGAAGTTGTTAAGTTAGTTAACGATCTTCTTGAGCCAATCTCTAAGATGGATGGTGACAGCCTTCCAGTTTCAGCATTCAAGGATTGCGCTGATGGTCAGTTCGAAACAGGTGCTTCTGCATACGAGAAGAGAGGAACAGCCGTTATGGTTCCTGAGTGGGATCCAGCAGCCTGCATTCAGTGTAACAGCTGTGCATTTGTTTGTTCACATGCAACAATCAGACCATTTATTCTTTCAGCTGATGAAGTTACAGCAGCTCCAGCAAACATCAAGCTTGCAGATTCTAAGCATGCTGTAGATACAACTATGAAGTATACAATGTCTGTATCTCCTTTAGATTGTATGGGATGTGGCGAGTGTGTTACTGTATGTCCTAAGGCAGGAGAAGCTATTAAGATGGTTCCACAGGAATCTCAGTCAGCTGAGCAGCCTGTATTTGATTACCTCGTTGCTAACGTTGGTAAGAAGGAAATCAAGCCAGCACTTGTTGAAACTCCAATCGGTTCTCAGTACAACCAGCCATTACTTGAATTCTCAGGTTCATGTGCAGGATGCGCAGAGACATCATATGCTAGATTAATTACACAGTTATTCGGTGAGCAGATGTACATTTCTAATGCTACAGGTTGTTCTTCTATCTGGGGTAACCCAGTGCTACTTCACCATATACAGTAAACAAGGATTCTAAGAAGGGTCCAGCTTGGTGTAACTCATTATTCGAGGATAATGCTGAGCATGGTTTAGGTATGTATATTGGTCAGAAGTACATCAGAGAGCAGGCTATCGAGATGATTGAAGAGATGGCTGATCTGATAAGGCATCTGCTGAGTTCAAGGCAGCAGCTAAGTACATCGAGACTAAGGATGATACTAAGGCTAACACACCAGCTACAGAAGCTCTTGTTGCAGAGTTAGAGAAGGCAGCTGCAGATGGTTGTCCAACAGCTCCACAGGTATTAGCTAAGAAGGATTACCTTGCTAAGAAGTCTGTATGGATCTTCGGTGGTGATGGATGGGCTTACGATATCGGTTACGGCGGATTAGACCACGTACTTGCTTCTGGTGAGAACGTTAACGTTATGGTATTCGATACAGAAATGTATTCTAACACAGGTGGACAGGCTTCTAAGGCTTCTAACATCGGTGAGGTTTGCCAGTTCGCCGCAGCAGGTAAGGAAATCGGAAAGAAGAGCCTTTCTGAAATCGCTATGCAGTATGGTTATGTATATGTAGCTCAGATTGCTCTTGGTGCTAACATGGCTCAGGCTCTTAAGGTAATCAAGGAAGCAGAGGCTTACAACGGACCATCACTTATCATTGGTTACGCTCCTTGCGAACTTCACGGTATCGCTAAGGGTGGTATGAACCACTGCCAGGATGAGATGAAGAAGGCTGTTAAGGCTGGTTACTGGAACCTCTTCTCATTCAACCCAGCACTTAAGGCTGAAGGAAAGAATCCATTCACACTTACATCTAAGGAAGGTGATGGATCATATCAGGAATTCCTTAATAACGAGGCTCGTTATACAAGACTTGTTAAGCCATTCCCAGAAAGAGCTGAGAGACTCTTCACTAAGTCTGAGGAAGTTGCTAAGGAAAGATATGAGCATCTCCAGAAGTTAGTAGAACTTTACAAGTAATTAATATACAACTTAATAGTTTGTATGTTTCTCAAATGCTCCGCAGGGTTTGTCCCTGCGGGAGTTTTTGTGGTGGGGAGAAGATGGGAAAATTGTGGGAAGTAAGGGTGTAAAGTTAAACTTTTGAGAGAGGGATTCGTATATATATGCAGAAGAAAAGAAAAGCTGTGGCGGATTGGACATTGAAGCAGAGTGAAGGCAGGTTGAAGTCCAAAAGGAACGAGAAAGAGAGGCGGATTGGACGTTGAAGCGGTTGCGAGACAGGTTGAAGTCAAAAGGAACGAGAAAGAGAGGTAGATTGGACGTTGAAGCGGAGTGAGCCACGGAGGAAGTCCAAAAGGAGTGAGAAATAGTGGCGGATTGGACATTGACGCGGTGGAAGCCACGGAGGAAGTCCAAAAGGAACAAGAAAGAGTAACAGGCTGATCTATGAAACAGAGAGAAGATAGGAGGTATCTTATGAAGAAGAAAATAAGCGGAAAAGCTATAGCGCGATTATTGCTGCACTGGCAGTTGTGGGGATTGCAGTGTATCTGATAGGCAGTACATCAAAACAGGTAGTTAATATTGATATCAGCGGCTTTAATGAGATGACAATAATGTCTGGTGGTACAGGAAAGACTATAACACCGAATGAGGAACAGAGAATGCAGATAAGCAGCCTGGTAAAGAATATGAATCTTAAGGCAAAGAAATTCCCACAGGCTAATGGTTGGGGATATTGCATTACATATTATAAAGATGGGGTGGCAAATACGATTGTACTTGCTGGAAAAGTTACATGGAATGGAGCAGATTATAAAGTAGATGAAGAATCATATGATAAACTGAAAGAATATATTGATACTTTGTATAAATAACTTGATAATCAAACTAATATGTATTATAATTTGAAAATCAAAATAATTGGAGGCTCAAATTGAATACTAATGTTTTAACAGGCAAAATTGATTACAAGTATTATTTTAAGGTAATATCACTGATTGCTTCAGTGTATGGTCTTGTGTTTACGATTGACAGTATTAAGTCATTTACATTTTACAACGCTGTCTAATGTGGCACTTGATATTGTGCTGGCGGTGTTTATTGTGCTTGATGTTATACTGCTTACTAAGGAAAAGGATTATAAGAGCAATGGGCTTTATATTCTTAAATTCCTTATGACACTTTCGATTACACTGACATGTCTGGTGTATATGATTATTCTTGGACCGACTTCAGAGAATGGACTGATTGGTGCATATCTTAATAAATATGCGGGAAGTCTTGGAGTACATTTAATTGGTCCGGTGTTTGCAATTGCAGATTTCCTTATGTTTGATAAGGGATTTTCGGCAAAGAAAATATATGCAATATATGCAGTTATTCCACCACTTTGCTATGTTGCATTCGTATACATACTGGTGCACTTGGAGTAAGATGGTATGATACAATGACAGCACCTTATAACTTCCTTAATTATGCGCCGACAGGTTGGTTTGGCTGGGATTTAAGCCAGATGGGGTCTGAATCTCTAGGAATCGGAGTTGTGTATATGATTGTGGTTCTGTTGCTTATATTTATTGGAATAGGGCTTTTATATCTTGCAATTAACGGAGCAGGCAGAGATGGTAAGGCACAGAAAGCGGAACTTGTGAGCGAGTAGAAGGTTAAAATGTCCGGCATGCGATTTAAAATGAATTGCATGCCGGACATTTTATATACTTTTCATTGTCTTACTTTATGCTATAATATCGGGCAGGAATTGAAGAAGATTAAATATAGAAAACAGGAGAAGATTATGAAAGAGAATCTTAAGAAGCTGGCTAAATACTACAAGCCGTATTTAGGCACATTTATACTTGATATGATACTGGCAATGATGTCAGCGCGGTGGCACTTGTGATACCACTTGTTGTAAGGTTCATTACATCAAAGGTCGCATATATGAGTGCCAATGAAGCACTTTCAAAATTATGATTATTGTTGGAGTACTTTTGTGCTTGTACTGATACAGTGGGGCTGCAACTACTATATATCTAATTATGGACATGTAATGGGTGCAAAGATTGAGTACGATATGAGGGCAGAGATATTCAATCATTATCAGAAGCTCTCATATTCATTCTATGATGACCAGAAGGTTGGACAGTTATTATCAAGAATAACATCAGATTTGTTCGATATTACAGAGCTTTTGCATCATGGACCAGAGAATATAACTATTTCACTGATTAAGATAATTGGTGCATTATGCATATTAAGTTCGATTGACTTAAGACTTACGATTGCCGCATTTGTGCTGATTCCGTTCATGCTTGTGTTCGCGTATGTGCTTAACAAGCGCATGAAGAGAGCATTTAAGAGAAACAGGGTAAGAATCGGTGAGATAAATGCACAGATAGAGGACAATCTGTCTGGAATAAGGGTTGTCAAGTCATTTGCAAATGAAGATATTGAATGTGAGAAATTTAAGAAAGGCAATGACTTGTTCCTTGAATCTAAGAGAGACAGCTATCATTATATGGGAATGTACAATGCAGGACTTACTGCATTTACAACAATGATAAATGTAATTGTAATTGCGCAGGCGGTATTGGAATTGCAAAGGGCTGGGTAAATATTACGGATTTCGTTACATTTTACTGTATATAAATATATTTACGGAGCCAGTTAAGGTGCTTATTGATTTCACAGAGCAGTTCCAGAATGGCTATTCGGGTTACGAAAGATTCTTAGAGATTCTTTCAGTAGAGCCGGAAATAGCTGATAAGCCTGACGCAAAGGAGCTTACTGATGTGAAGGGTGCAATAACATTTGAAAATGTGTCATTCAGATATAAGGACGGCGTGGACGAGGTGCTTTCGGGGGTTAATCTGTCAGTAAGACCGGGAGAATATGTTGCACTTGCAGGTCCTTCGGGAGTTGGAAAGACAACACTCTGCTCGCTTATTCCAAGATTTTATGAGGTGACGGGCGGTTCTATTAAGATTGACGGAACAGATATCAAAGATGTTACGCTTAAAAGCCTGCGTGACCATATTGGAGTTGTACAGCAGGATGTGTATCTGTTTATGGGTACAATTAAAGAGAATATAAGATATGGAAAGCCAGATGCTACAGACGAAGAAGTAATTCAAGCGGCAAAGCTTGCAAATGCGCATGATTTTATTATGAGCTTTGAGAACGGATACGACACAGATATCGGACAGCGCGGAGTCAAATTGTCAGGCGGTCAGAAGCAGAGACTGTCAATTGCAAGAGTATTCTTAAAGAATCCGCCAATTCTTATATTTGATGAGGCGACATCAGCACTTGATAATGAGAGTGAGCAGATTGTACAGGAATCACTTGAGAAGCTAGCTAAGAACAGAACCACATTTGTAATAGCACATAGACTTACAACTATTGAAAATGCGGAGGAAATCCTGATGCTTACTGACGAGGGCATCAAGGAGAGAGGAACACACGAGGAGCTTATGAAGCTTGATGGTGAGTATGCAAGAATGGTTAAGATACATAGTAGAACATAACATACCAGTTTACAATGTTTATATGCAATGCTATTATATAGGAAACGTTGGAAGGAAGATGATAATCATGGACAGAACAAGAAGATTAAGAATGAATGCGACATTAAGAGATATGGTAAGAGAGAATCATGTAAGGGTGGACGAGCTTATATACCCTGTATTTGTTACGGAGGAGAACGATGTAATACAGGAAGTACCATCAATGCCGGGAATATGTCAGTATTCGCTTGACCATGTTCTTGAAGAAATCGGACGTGCTGTAGAGGTTGGAATTAAGGGAATTCTGCTTTTGGAATACCTGTACATAAAGATGAGGTCGGAAGTGAGGCATATGACGAGGAAGGTGTTGTGTGCAGGGCAATCCGCCTTATTAAGGATGCTTATCCAGAGCTTGTTATCATGGCTGATGTGTGCCTGTGTGAGTACACATCACATGGACACTGCGGACTTGTAAAAGATGGCGTTATATTAAATGATGAGACACTGCCGCTTCTTGCAAAGGCGTCAGTTGCTTATGCAAAAGCGGGGGCAGATATAATTGCACCGAGTGACATGATGGATAAGAGAGTTGAGGCAATCAGAAATGCACTTGATGAGGCAGGACTGGTTAATATTCCTATATGTTCATACAGTGCTAAATTTGCATCAGGATATTACGGACCGTTCAGGGATGCCGCACATTCAGCACCGGATTTGGTGACAGAAAGACATATCAGATGGACCCGGCTAATGGAAAAGAAGCGTTAAGGGAAGTTGAAGAAGACATATTAGAAGGTGCAGACATGATTATTGCAAAGCCGGCACTCGGATATATGGACGTTATGAAAGAGATAGCGCTTAACTTCAATATTCCAATTGTCGCTTACAATGTAAGCGGTGAGTATGCGATGGTTAAGGCAGCGCAATGAATGGCTGGATTGATGAGAAGAAGATTGTAATGGAGAATATGACTGGCTTTAAGAGAGCCGGAGCTAAGATGATAATAACATATCATGCTATAGATGTGGCAAAATGGTTAAAGGAAGAGTAACATTTTAGCAGTATTAAATTAAGCAGGAGGAGCAGGTTTTATGAATGAAGAGATGTCAAAGGATTTATATGAGAGAGCAGTAAAGCATATGCCGGGTGGTGTAAACAGTCCTGTCAGGGCATACAAGGCAGTTGACAGAGTGCCAAGATTCATAGCTTCTGCCAAGGGAGACAGAATTACTGATGTAGATGGGAATGAAATGATTGACTACATATGTTCATGGGGACCGGGAATATTAGGTCATGCACATGACAGAGTAATTGCAAAGGTTAAGGAAGCGCGGAAGCAGGCCTTACATATGGTGCACCAACTAAGAGAGAAGTTGAGATGGCAGAGCTTATATATGAGCTTATTCCTACAATGGAGGTGAGTCGTCTTGTAAGTTCAGGAACAGAAGCTGTTATGAGTGCAATCCGTGTGGCAAGAGGCTACACCGGAAGAGACAAGATAATTAAGTTCAGAGGCTGTTATCATGGACATTCTGACGGACTTTTAGTTAAAGCCGGTTCAGCAGCCTTACAACATCAGTTCCGGACAGTGCAGGAGTTCCTGCTGATTACACTAAGAATACACTTGTAGCAGAGTACAATGACTGCGATTCTGTGAAGGAGCTTTTGATAATAATAAAGATGAAATAGCCGCGGTAATAGTTGAACCTGTTGCGCTAACATGGGAGTTGTGCTTCCAAGACATGGATTTCTTGAATTCTTAAGAGACATAACTAAGGAGAATGGAAGCCTTCTTATATTTGATGAGGTAATAACAGGCTTCAGACTTTCAATTGGCGGAGCGCAGGAGTACTTTAACATAAAGCCAGACCTTACAACTCTTGGAAAAATTGTAGGTGGGGGTATGCCAGTCGGCGCATATGGCGGACGAGCTGACATTATGCGTATGGTAAGTCCTGACGGCCCTGTATATCAGGCAGGAACATTGTCAGGCAATCCAATTGCAACAGCAAGGCTTAGAGACTTTAAGAATCTTAAGAGATAATAAGGATATATACGACAGACTTGAGACTAAGACAAAGCGTATTGCTGACAGTGTAAGAAAATGTGGAGCCGGAAGGGTATCGGTTAATCAGATTGGTTCACTTATGAGCATATTCTTTACACCAGATGCAGTAGAAGATTATGACAGTGCAGTAAAGTCAGACACTAAGAAGTATGCAGAATACTTTGGACATATGCTTGATAACGGAATATACATTGCACCATCACAGTTTGAGGCAATGTTCGTATCAGATGCACACACTAATGAAGACATCAACCGTACAATAGAGGTTATGGAAGAATTTTTCAGAAAATAATTCGTATAATAAGTGAGAATACAGATGCAGTTAGGATATGTAGGAATTAATTATAAGAATACAGACCTTTCAGTAAGGGATAAAATTACATTCACAGACAGCGGGATAGCAGACTTTATGCGCAGGCAGAGGAAGCAGGTGTGAACCAGTGCATGTGCCTTTCAACATGCAACAGATGCGAAGTGTTTTATCTGTATGAGGATGAAACATTTGTACAAGTAATGTCCGATTTATTCAATGATTATTTTGGACTTACTGATACTAAATTAGCCGGTGTCAAATGTGGTGAAGAAGCACTGGTATATCTGTTTTGCATAGCCGCCGGACTTGAAAGCATGGTGCTTGGAGAGGATCAGATACTAGGTCAGTTAAAGGATGCGGCAGACCTTTCAAGAACGCTTGGACACAGCGGGAAAGAGCTTAATTATATAGTAAGAGAAGCGGTAAGCTGTGCAAAGCGGATTAAGACAGAGTACAAGGTAAGTGAAAACCAGTATCTGTATGCTATGTCGGGATTCAGGAGTTAGACAGAGTATGTGGCATATCAGGAAAGCACGCGCTTGTTATAGGAAGCGGCAAAACAGCGGCTCTTGCTATAAGATATCTGGCAGAATATGGCGCTGATGTAACAGTGTGTTCAAGAACTTATCAGCATGCGAAGGCGTTGCTTAAGGAATTTCCAGATATTCAGGTTATTGCATATGATAAGAAAACAGAAGCACTTAAAACAGTGATATAGTTGTCTCAGCGACTTCATCACCTCATCTGGTTATTAGAGCTTCTGAATTATCAGAGGGTAAAAGATGACACTTCTTGATCTTGCTGCACCAAGAGATATAGAAAAATCTGCAGGTGACATTTGTGGAGTTACTCTTATTGACCTTGACAGGATAGGTGGGATTGTGAAGTCTAATCAGAATGAGAGGGCACATTTGCTAAAGGAAAGCCAGTGCGTGATTGATGAGTATATAGCGGAAACAAAGAAATGGCTCACATCAAGCAGAATGGATACAACTATCCAGTCACTTGGCAAAAATGTGATGAGATAGTACAGGACAGCTATGATTATCTTAACCGCAAGATTGACCTTTCAGACCATGACAGGGTAATCTTAAAGAAAATTCTTAAGTCGTCACTACACAGATTGTTAAAAGAACCGATTGAAGAATTGAAAAATGTGGAAGAAAATGAACAGCAGCAGTATAAAGATATGGTTGAGAGACTGTTTGGCTTGTAGGAGGATTATGCATTACAGAATAGGAACGAGAGGTTCGAAGCTGGCACTTGTCCAGTCGGAATATGTTAAGAGAAGAATGGAAGAGGCGTATCCTGAGGATACATTTGAACTTGTTATAATTAAGACAACAGGCGACAAGGTTACGGATAAGCCGCTTGCGCGATTGGAACTAAGGGGCTTTTGTAAAGGAGATTGAGGAAGAGCTTCTTTCAGGCGCATTGATATGGCGGTTCACAGCATGAAGGATATGCCGGCTGAATGTGAGACTGGACTTACCTTTGCAAAGGCATGGAAACGAGAGGATTGCAGAGATGTACTTATATTAAAGACTGCAGGAAGTTTTCAGAACTTCCTTCCGGTGCGGTTATAGGCACTGGGAGCCTCAGGCGTGCATGCCAGCTTGCAATGCTGCGTCCTGATATCCAGTTTACTGCTATCAGGGAAATGTTGATACAAGAATTAACAAACTTATGGACGATTCAAACGGACTTGATGGAATTGTGCTTGCAGCAGGACTTAACAGACTTGGCAGATCATCTGAGATAACAGAGTATCTTGACCCGGAGGTTGTTATTCCGGCACCGGCACAGGGAGTTCTTGCGATTGAGACTGCAGAGGTGAATACAGAACTTCTTGATAAGATAAATGCTTTGTCAGATGATAATTCTGATAGAGAAGCTGTTGCTGAAAGAACATTTTAAGATTAACAGGCGGCGGCTGTCATGCCCCGGTTGGCGCACATTGTGTGACAAAGGATAACGGTGACCTTCGAATGGTTGTGTTATTTGGTAATGATGATTGCAGCAGGATTCTTAGAATTGAGGTTACAGGAACTGACAGTGAGGCGGTTGGCCACGAAGCGCCCGTATGCTTGGATTGGAGTAGATTGTGGGTAAATACATATATACATATATTGAAAACGGACAGATGTACGATAAAAGCCCTTCCCTTGCAGAATTACTTGCAAAGGAGGGCTTTCCTGCGAAAAATAGTGACTGGCAGGATTGGTTATATTCGTGTGGAGAATCTTTTGGAAAAGATAAAAGATGCACAGTGGCTTGTGTTTACGAGTAAAAATGCTGTGGCTGGGTTTGCTTATAATATGGGGAGTGTGAACTTTCTGCTGGTGTTAAGATTGCGGTAGTCGGCAAAAGACACAGGAAGCTTTAAGAACAACATGCGGTCTTGAAGCTGATTTTGTTTCTTTACAAGTGCGGGCTTGGAGCTTGGAAAGAGTCTGATGAATATTGCAGCCGGGAAGGTTGTATATCTGTGTGCTGAGGTAACAAGCGGTTCACTTGAAGAAGCTATGAAAGATTACGGAGAACTGATTAAGATTCCAGTATATAGGAATGAATATGTTGATACATATGCAGAGTACGAAATGAAAGATTTCATTGATGTTTCTGGAATAGCTGTTACCAGTGGCATCAGCGGTGAGAGAATAAAATGGCTGATTGACAAGCTTGGTGAATCAGGTGAAGTCCCAGTGTATAGCATTGGTCCCGCCTGCAGCAAAAAGCTTGTTGAGGCGGGCGTGAAAGAGAATAGGATAATTGAAGCTTGTGAGCATAGCTATAGCGGGCTGGTGGAAGCGATTAAGAAGTCAGCGGGGAAGCCGGGAGCGTGAATTGGACGTTAGAGCGGAGAGAGGCACGGATGAAATCCAAAACTGGGAAGCCGGAAGTGGGAATTGGACGTTAGAGCAGAGTGAGGCACGGATGAAGTCCAAAACCGGGAGGCCGGGAACATGGATTGGACGTTAGAGCAGAGTGAGACACGGATGAAGTCCAAAACCGGGAAGCCGGAGGAGCAGATTGGATGTTGAAGCAGCGGAAGGCATGTAGGAAGTCCAAAACGAGAAGCTGGAGAGCGGAATACACATGATTTAAAAAAGAAAAATAAAAAAGTACTGTACAAATCAGAATCATTGTCCTATAATAACATATAAACATAGTATGTTTATGTACTGCATATACATAACACCTGATTCATGAATTGATATTAGAAAATGTGGAATAATACCACAAGAAAAGAGGATTGTATGGGAAAGATATATAAATCAGCAGCAGATTTAATAGGTAACACACCACTTGTAGAAGTCGGACATATTGAAGAGAAGTTTGGACTTAAGGCAAGAGTACTTGTTAAGCTTGAATATTTTAATGCAACAGGAAGCGTTAAGGACAGAGTTGCCAAGGCAATGATTGAAGATGCAGAGGAGAAAGGTATTCTTAAGCCCGGTGCAACAATTATTGAGCCCACATCTGGCAATACAGGAATCGGACTTGCTGCTATTGCAACAGCAAAAGGCTACAGAACAATAATAGTTCTTCCAGAGACTATGAGTGTTGAAAGAAGAAATATAATTAAGGCATATGGTGCAGAAATTGTACTTACTCCTGGTTACAAGGGAATGACAGGAGCTATTGCGAAGGCAGAAGAATTAAAGAATGAGATTGAAGGCAGCATGATTGCAGGACAGTTTGTTAATCCTGCTAACCCGGATGCACACAGAAGAACAACTGGTCCAGAGATATGGAATGATACGGATGGAGAAGTTGACGCATTTGTTGCAGGTGTTGGTACAGGCGGAACAATTACAGGTGTTGGTGAATATCTTAAGTCTAAGAATGACAAGATTGAGATAATTGCAGTTGAGCCTGCAACTTCACCGGTACTTTCACAGGGCAAGCCGGGACCACATAAGATTCAGGGAATTGGAGCAGGCTTTGTTCCAGAAATTCTTAATACTAAGATATATGACAGCGTAGTTCCAGTTGATAATGATGACGCATTCGGGTATGCCAGATTGATATCACACACAGAGGGAATTCTGGTTGGAATATCGGCAGGTGCAGCACTTTATGCAGCAATCGAGTGGGCTAAGAAACCAGAGAACGAAGGCAAGACAATTGTTGCACTGCTTCCGGACAGCGGCGACAGATATTACTCAACATCACTTTTTGAGAACTAATAGCAGAATAAATGTGTCAAATGTGGACATTCTATAAGGGCAGGGCGTAAGTCCTGCCCTTTTCGTGCTTTGAAGGGATTTAGCGGCAATATGGGATATCGAAAGGTGTTTTAAAGTGCGGTTGAAAATGTGCAGGTGAAAGGAGTAAGCATGACTGATTTTACAACTAACATAGACATGAATGTCCGCATGATGAATGAAAAGTTAAGAGTGGACAGGAATTTTGACATTCTGCAAAGAGATGTATTAATAGGTGGGAAGAGAACACATTTTTACTTTATAGATGGATTCGTACAGGAAGAAACAATTGAAAAACTGGTGCAGTTTTTTTATTCATTGAAAGAATCGGACATAAAGGATATAGATACATTCTTAGAAGTCGGAATGCCGTATACAGAGATTGAAAAAAACGGACATTACGACGAAGTGGAGAAGGCATTTCTTTCAGGACAGACAGTCATGATAATAGATGGCTTTGATGAATGTATACTTATTGACTGCCGCACTTATCCAATGCGTTCAGTTACAGAGCCTTACAAAGACAAGGTTCTGCGTGGCTCAAGAGACGGATTTGTTGAGACACTTGTGTGCAATGCGGCACTTTTAAGAAGAAGAATAAGGGATAGCCGCTTTTCAATGGAAATGTATACTGTAGGGGAACGCTCCAGGACAGATGTTGCTGTGTGCTATATTAATGATAAGGTTGATAAGAAGTTGCTTGAAAGAATTGAGAATCTGATAAGCAGCATAGAGGTTGAGGCGCTCACTATGAATATAGAGAGCCTTGCTGAATGTATGTTTAAGGGAAAATGGATTAATCCGTTTCCTAAGTATAAATATTCCGAAAGACCCGATACCGCTGCAGCAGCACTTTTTGATGGAAATATAGTTATTATGGTAGATACATCACCTGCAGTAATGATAATTCCAACAAATGTATTTGATATAATAGAAGAAGCAGATGATTTTAATTTTTCGCCAATGATAGGAACTTATATAAGACTGTCGAGGTTCTTCTTTACATTGCTTACGGTTTTTCTTACACCTGTATGGCTTTTGCTTGAGAGCAATCCACAGTGGGTGCCTGAATGGCTGAAATTCATAACGATAAGTGAGGATATAACGGTTCCGGTTATATTGCAGCTTTTTATTCTTGAACTTGCAGTTGACGGGCTTAAGCTGGCGGCGGTCAATACGCCAGGAATGCTGTCGACACCTTTGAGTATTCTTGCTGGTATTGTTGTGGGAGAATACGCTGTGGAGTCCGGGTGGTTTAATTCAGAATCGCTTCTTTATATGGCAGTTGTAACGGTTGGAACTTACTCACAGGCAAGTTTTGAGATGGGATATGCATTAAAATTCATAAGAATAGTCAATCTGATTCTGGTGCAGTTCTTTGGAAGAATCGGACTTCTGGCAGGAGTCATATTTGCAATAGTGCTTGTATGCTTTAACAGGACAATATCAGGAAAAAGCTACATTTATCCTGTGATACCTTTTAACAGCCAGATGTTTAAAAGAAAAATTCTTCGGGTACGACTGCCACACAAAATAAAAAATAACTAGCAATATATGGCGTATTAAGTATTAAAATATGACTTAACACGCCATATATTGCTAATTAATTGCAAATGTGATACAATACAAAAAACATTTGAATAAGATATATAAGATTTATGGATTTGGAGATGTTTAATTATGATTAGTGATTATGAGGAAGTTGTTATCAGGTTTAAGGCATATAGGATAAGTTATCCATTAACACAGAAAGAACTTTCGGATAAATCAGGCGTTTCATTAAGAAGTATTACTCGGTTTGAAAGTGGAGAAGATATAAGTCTTGTTAATTTTATGAAATTAATGAATGCGATGGAGCTTATGAATAATTTCGTGAATGTGATACCAGATATGAACAACCGGCCATCATCTTATTTGAAAAATGTTAAAACAAGGCAGAGAGCATCTGCAAAAAGAAAAGCAGATACTGGATTTAAATGGGGGGAAGATGAATGATAAATACAGCGGAGGTAATGCTTTGGGGCACAAGAATTGGAATAATTCATATGAATGAAGCAAATGGGGTTGTTGCATTTGAATATGATAAAGATTTTTTAAAAAGTAATATTGAGGTATCACCTATACATATGCCATTATCAGAAAGAGTGTATGAATTTCCGGAACTTGCAAGGACAGCATTTCATGGAGCACCTGGATTGGTAGCGGATTCACTTCCAGATAAATTTGGTAATAAAATTATAGACAGATGGCTGGCTGAGCAGGGAAAATCAATTAGTGAATTTAATGTTATAGACAGACTGTGCTATACAGGAAAAAGAGGTATGGGTGCATTAGAATATATACCAGCAACAAGTCCGTTTGACAGTACAATAGAGGATGTTAATATATCGAAAATGGTAGAGTTTGCATCTGATGTATTATCTGATAGAAAAGATAAGCTGATTAATCTGAAAGATAATGCTGGATATAGCCAGCTTGTGCTATTGGGAACATCTGCAGGTGGTGCAAGAGCAAAGGCGCTGATTGCATGGAATGAAGATACGGGAGAAATAAAAAGTGGACAGATTAATGCTGGTGATGGATTTGAATACTGGCTTATGAAGTTTGATGGAGTATCTAAAAATGGAGATCATAATCTGGAAGATTCAGTAGAATATACAAGAATAGAATACGGATATTATCTTATGGCAAAAGCAGCGGGGGTAATTATGAATGAATGCCGTCTGCTTGAAGATGCCGGATATGCACATTTTATAACTAAACGTTTCGATAGGAACAATAATAAAAAAATTCATATGCAGACATTAGGAGCAATTTCACATATAGATTACAATATTCCGGGATTATGCAGTTATGAACAGGCAGCATATTATATGAATAGACTAGGTATACCATATTCAGATGTGGAACAATTTTATAGAAGAATGGTTTTTAATGTTATTCTGATTAATCAGGATGATCATGTAAAAAATGTTTCTTTTCTGATGGATAAGAATGGTGTCTGGAGATTGTCACCAGCATATGATGTCACATTTGCATATGATAGCAGCAATATGTGGTTGAAAGCACATCAGATGCTTATAAATGGAAAAAGTTCAGATATAAGTTATGGTGATTTGATAAAATGTGGAATAAACATGGGAGTAAGCAAGAGAAAATGTGATGCAATAATATCGTATATAGAAGATGTTGCAAAAAGATTTTCAGATTATATGGAAATGGCAGGTGTCAGGGAGAAAACCTGTCAGATTATGAATGACATTATAATTAGCAATAATATTAGAAAAACAGGAGATTAATCATGGAAAAAGCAAACGAGAAAAAAGATTTTTTACAGAAAACATGGGTGGTGTGCGCCCTTGCACTTGTGTGTACATTCCTTTGGGGAAGCGCATCGCCTTGTATCAAATTAGGATATGCGTTGTTTAAGATACCGTCAAGTGAAACATGGACACAGGTATTATTTGCAGGAACAAGATTTGTTTTTGCAGGAGTGCTTACAATCTTAATTGGAAGTATTCTTAACAGAAAGATGCTGCTTCCAACGAAATCAAGTGTACCAAGCATTGTAAAACTGGCAATATTCCAGACAATTCTGCAGTACATATTCTTCTATATCGGACTTGCACACAATAGCGGAGTGAAAGCGTCAATAATAAATGGTTCTAACACATTTTTCGTAATACTTGTATCGACAATTATATTCAGACAGGAAAAGCTGAATCTGAAGAAAATTATCGGCTGTGTGATTGGATTTGCAGGTGTTATCGTAGTCAGCATGAATGGACAGAAAATCGACATGAACTTAAGCATTATGGGTGACGGAAGTCTGTTCTTATGTGCGTTGTCATATGCATTTTCATCATGCCTTATGAAGAACTATTCAAAGAAAGACAATCCGGTAATGTTGAGCGGTTATCAGTTCATATTCGGTGGAATAGTAATGATTATATTAGGACTTGTGATGGGCGGTAGAATTACACACGTGTCAGTATCAGCAATACTAATGTTATTCTATCTCGCATGCATATCAGCCGTAGCCTACTCAATATGGGGAATACTGTTAAAGCACAACCCGGTATCCAAAGTGGCAATCTTTGGCTTCACCAACCCTGTATTCGGTGTACTTCTTTCAGCCTGGTGGCTTGGAGAAGGAAGCAGAGAGCTTGGAATAAATGCATTAATAGCGTTAGTATTAGTGTGCATAGGAATCTGCATAGTTAATGTAAAAGGAAAGAAAGCGGAGTAAATTCCTATCTGGATTAATGTAAATGTTGTAATAATCATCAGCTAAATGGTACAATATTATCAGTTGCAGAGTAAATATAGCGGATTTTATAGAGAAGGAAAAATGTTATGAATGAAGATATTTTTATGAAAAGATTAAAAGAGCGTTTACTTATAGAATTTAAAAAGCAGGATAGAAGCGGTGTGTATGGATATACGCAGAGAAGTATGGCATATAATTCGAACAGAATTGAGGGAAGTACTCTTACAGAAAAGCAGACAGCATCTATGTTCGAAACAGGTACATTATATACTGATGATACAGAAGTAATATTCCGGACTAAAGATATAGAGGAAATGAACGGACATTTTAAAATGTTCAATTATATAATGAAAAATATAGAAGCACCATTGGATGAAGATCTGATTAAAGGTATGCATAGAAATCTCAAAGAAGGCGTGTTTGAAGATTTTGCAAATGGTTATGCTATAGGAGACTGGAAGAAGAGAGAAAACAGAGTAAGTGATATTAAGGTGGCTTTGCCGCAGGAAGTGCCAGAGAAGATTCATAACCTCATAGAAGAATACAATAATTCCAATGAAGTCAGTATAGATAAAATAGCAAAATTCCATGCCCAATTTGAACTTATACATCCATTTCAGGATGGCAATGGAAGGGTTGGAAGAATGATAATACTGAAACAATGTTTAGACAATAACATAATTCCAATAATCATAAGGGATGATAATAAAGCAGAGTATTACAGAAGTCTTAACAAAGCACAGCATGAAAATGATTACAGCAGTCTTGTAAAATATTTTCAGAAAGAACAGAAATATTATGTAGATAACACAGAAAAAATGTTATTTGCATACGAAGAACTAGAGAAATAACAAGAAAATAAAAAGACCAGTTCGGGAAATATCTGAACTGGTCTTTTTCGCCACTACCGTAAAGCTTCTTTCACAGCTTCCGTAGCCTCATGCATGGAAGCTGCTTTCTCCTCATTAAGCTTGTCAATAGGAGCTTTAGATATAAGCTTGCCAAGATGCCCAATCTGAGCCTTAACATTCTTTTTCTTATCCTTATCCCAGACCTTTTTATTGGCGGCAAGTGCGTTGTTAGCTTCGTTAAGAGTCCGTACAGCATCCTCCCTTATGTCAATAAAGCTCTGGTATGCTTCATCCTGCTTGCTGTAGACTTCGGCTTCCCAGCGGGCTTTTGCAATCTCTTCTTCGGTCATGTTAGAGCTTGAAGTAATAGTAATGCTCTGTTCCCTTCCGGTACCTAAATCCTTTGCAGATACATTGACAATACCATTAACATCAATGTCAAATGTTACTTCAATCTGTGGGACTCCTGCCATCGCACGCTTAATACCGTTAAGACGGAAGTTGCCAAGCAGTTTATTGTCTCTTGTAAACTTTCGTTCACCCTGAAAAACCTTGATATCAACGGATGTCTGGAAATTGCCGGCAGTAGTAAATATCTGGCTGTGTCTTGTAGGAATGGTAGTGTTTCTTTCAATAAGCCTGCTTGCAATTCCACCCATAGTCTCAATAGAAAGAGACATTGGAGTTACATCCATAAGTATGATTTCAGAAGCAGCAGAACCGGCCTGAAGCTGGTTTCCAAGCTTGCCACCCTGAACGGCAGCTCCAAGGGCTACACATTCATCAGGATTAAGATTTCTTGATGGCTCTTTTCCCATAAGCTGTCTTACTTTATCAGCAATAGCAGGGATTCTTGTAGAACCACCAACCAATAAAACCATATTAATGTCTGTCTTGGAAAGACCTGCATCATGCAGTGCATTCTCAACAGGGGTGATTGTTCTGTCTACAAGGTCAGCAGTAAGCTCATCAAATGTCTGTCTTGATAAAGTGATATCAATGTGGTGCGGTCCGTCCTTAGACATAGCGATAAAAGGAAGATTAATATTAGTTGTCAAAGAAGAAGACAGCTCCTTCTTTGCTTTCTCAGCTTCTTCTCTTAAACGCTGCATTGCAGAGACGTCCTTTGAAAGATTGATACCGTCACTTATCTTAAACTGCTCGACAAGATAATTAACTATTCTTTCATCGAAATCATCACCACCTAAGTGATTGTCACCTGAAGTTGCAAGAACTTCAATGACATTATCACCAATATCGATAACAGATACATCAAAAGTTCCACCACCTAAATCATACACAAGAACCTTCTGTGCCATACCATTGTCAAGTCCGTACGCGAGAGCGGCAGAAGTAGGCTCGTTGATAATTCTTAATATGTTAAGCCCGGCAATCTTACCGGCATCTTTAGTAGCCTGTCTCTGAGCGTCAGTAAAATAGGCAGGCACAGTTACAACAGCGTCTGTCACAGGCTGTCCTAAGAAATCCTCGGCATCCTCCTTTAACTTCATAAGTATAAATGCAGAGATTTCCTGAGGAGTATAATACTTTCCGTCAATCTTCCTGCGATAGTCCGTACCCATGTGTCTCTTGATAGAGAATATAGTTCTGTCAGAGTTGACGGCAGCCTGTCTCTTGGCGGCATCACCAACAATACGTTCCTTTGATTTCGTAAAGGCTACAACAGAAGGGGTTGTGCGGTAGCCTTCTTTGTTGGTGATGACAGTAGGCGTATCACCTTCAATAACAGCCACACAGCTGTTAGTTGTTCCTAAATCAATTCCTATAACAGTTCCCATAATAAACTCCATTCAATATATTGATATATTTATTTTACCATATAAAATACATTTGACTATTAAGAAAAAAATAAAAATAAGAAAAAATTAATAAATTGGGGTTTTGCTTGATGATATATATTTTAATATGTTAAAATAAATCCTATTGAAAAGATGAGGAGAATATATTATGGCAGGTTCAGTGTTTGGAAATATATTTAAGATATCAACATGGGGAGAGTCGCATGGAGAGGGACTTGGAGTTGTAATTGACGGGTGTCCTGCAGGTCTGCCTCTTTGTGAGGAAGATATTCAGGAGCAGCTAGACAGAAGAAAACCAGGTCAGTCAAAGTTTACTACACCAAGAAAGGAAGATGATGAGGTACATATTCTTTCAGGTGTATTTGAAGGCAAGACTACCGGGACTCCAATATCACTTGCAGTATATAATAAGACACAGAGGTCTGCTGACTATTCAGAGATAGCTAATTATTACAGACCGGGACATGCTGATTATACATTTGACGAGAAATTCGGATTCAGGGATTACAGAGGCGGAGGAAGAAGTTCTGGAAGAGAAACTATCGGAAGAGTTGCAGCCGGTGCAATTGCTATGAAGATTCTTAAAGAGCTTGGAATTAATATTACAGCATATGCTAAAGAAATCGGTGGAATTGGCATTGATTATGATAAGTTTGATATAGCTGAAAGAGATAATAACGCATTTAACATACCTGATAAGGAAGCTGCAGAGAAGGTTAAGGCTTTTGCAGAGAGCAAGATGTCAGTTGGAGATTCAATCGGTGGTGTCATTGAATGTAGGGTTACAGGAATGATGACTGGAATTGGCAATCCTACATTTGAAAAGTTAGATGCTAATCTTGCCAAGGCAATAATGTCAATCGGGGCTGTCAAAGGCTTTGAGATTGGAGACGGTTTTGAAGCGGCTAAAGTTACAGGAAAGTATAATAATGATGAATTCGTAATGAAGGATGGCAGGGTTGGCAAGCTGACTAATCACAGCGGCGGAGTGCTTGGCGGAATAAGCGACGGTGATGAGATTGTGTTCAGGGCAGCGGTAAAACCGACACCTTCAATTAGTGCATTGCAGGAAACTGTTAATAAGCAGGGCGAGGATATCGAGGTTTCAATCAAAGGAAGACATGATCCGATGATAGTTCCAAGAGCAGTTGTTGTGGTTGAAGCTATGACAGCACTTACACTTGTTGACCTGATATTTGACAATATGACGGCTAGAATGGACAGAGTTAAAGAGTTTTACAGAAAATAAAAGGAGCAGATATGTATAAAATTTTAAAGACAGATGGCAGGGCAAAAAGAGCAGAGTTCACAACAGTACATGGAACTGTGCAGACACCTGTATTTATGAATGTCGGAACAGTTGCGGCCATTAAAGGCGCAGTTGCGACAACTGATTTACAGCAGATAGGAACGCAGATAGAATTATCTAACACTTACCATCTTCATGTAAGACCGGGAGATAAGATTATAAAGCAGCTTGGAGGACTTCATAAGTTCATGAACTGGAATAAACCGATTCTTACAGATTCGGGTGGATTTCAGGTGTTTTCACTTGCAGGACTCCGGAAGATTAAAGAAGAAGGCGTTACTTTCCAGTCACATATTGACGGACATAAGATATTCATGGGACCAGAGGAAAGCATGCAGATACAGTCTAATCTTGGCTCAACAATCGCAATGGCATTTGACGAATGTGCGCCGGCAAAGGCTGACAGAAAGTATATCCAGAATTCTGTTGACAGAACATACCGCTGGTTAGAGCGTTGCAAGAAAGAGATGGCAAGACTGAACTCACTTCCTGATACAGTTAATCCGGATCAGATGCTTTTTGGTATAGATCAGGGTGGTGTGTTCAATGATATAAGAATTGACCATGCTAAGAGAATATCAGAGTTAGACCTTGACGGTTATGCAGTAGGCGGACTTGCCGTAGGTGAAACACATGAGGAAATGTATGATGTACTCGATAATGTAGTGCCATATCTTCCACAGGATAAGCCGACATATCTTATGGGTGTTGGAACACCAGCCAATATTCTTGAGTCAGTAGACAGAGGAATTGATTTCTTCGACTGTGTATATCCTTCAAGAAACGGTCGCCATGGACATGTGTATACTAAGTTTGGAAAGATTAATCTTTTTAATGCAAAGTATGAAACAGATACAGCACCAATTGAAGAAGGCTGTGGATGTCCATGCTGTCAGAATTATTCAAGAGCATATGTAAGGCATCTTCTTAAGGCTAAGGAAATGCTTGGAATGCGTCTTTGCGTTCTTCATAATCTTTACTATTACAACCATCTGATGACAGACATAAGAGCTGCGATTGAAGAAGGAAGATATGCAGGCTTCAAGGAAGAGGCATTATATCAGATGAAGACATATGATAAGCAGTAATGCTGTATGTTTATAAATATTTTGTTAAAAATACATTTTGAGGTAGACAAGCAGCTCTCAATTATGTATTATATGTTAAGTTTGAAATAGACATTTTTAAGGAGGAGTATCAATGAATATTGCTATCATAGTTTTTTATGTCGTAATTATTGGTGCAATGATGTATTTCATGGCAATCAAGCCACAGAAGAAGGAACAGAAGCGTCAGCAGGAACTTATGGATTCTATGGAAATCGGTGATTATGTTCTTACAACAAGCGGTTTCTATGGTGTTCTTATCGATATATCAGAAGATGATGTAATCGTAGAATTCGGTAACAACAAGAATTGCCGTATCTCAATGCAGAAGAAGGCAATTGCTCAGGTTGAGAAGCCATCAGACAGCACATCAGCAGAATAATTAAAGGTAATTAATTAAAGCAGGGTTCCGGGTCAGACACATTTGTCTGGCCAGGAATCCTTTTTTTATTGAAAATGTTGCGCAAATGTTATATCATATTAAATTGAATTATCATATGAAAAAGGGGTAAAGGTTTATGGAAAGCAGAATAACTTTAATTCCAGGTGATGGAATAGGACCAGAAATCGTCAGAGAGGCTGTGAAAGTGCTTGACAGTGTGGCTGACAAATACGGTCACAAGTTCGATTATACCAAGATTCTTATGGGTGGATGTTCGATTGATGAGTATGGCGTTCCACTTACAGATGAAGCAGTAGCAACAGCTAAAGCATCTGATGCAGTACTTCTTGGAGCAGTTGGAGGCAATGTGGGTAATTCCAAGTGGTATGATGTTGCACCTAATTTAAGACCAGAAGCGGGACTTTTAAAGATTCGTAAGGAATTAGGACTTTTTGCTAATTTACGTCCGGCATATCTTTATGATGAACTTAAGGCAGCGTGTCCATTAAAGGAAGAAATAATTGGTGATGGATTTGATATGGTCATTATGAGAGAGCTTACAGGCGGCCTTTACTTTGGTGATAGATATACTAAGGAAATTGACGGATTGGAAACAGCCGTTGATACACTTACATACAACGAAGAAGAAATCAGAAGAATTGCAATTAAGGGATTTGAGATTGCAATGAAGAGAAGAAAGAAAGTAACAAGCGTTGATAAGGCAAATGTTCTTGATTCTTCAAGACTCTGGAGAAAGATTGTACATGAGGTTGCAAAGGATTATCCGGAAGTTGAAGTTTCAGACATGCTTGTAGATAACTGTGCTATGCAGCTTGTTATGAATCCTGGACAGTTCGATGTTATTCTTACTGAGAACATGTTTGGAGACATATTATCAGATGAGGCAAGTATGATAACAGGTTCAATCGGAATGTTATCAAGTGCAAGCCTTAATAAGACTAAGTTAGGTCTTTATGAGCCAAGCCATGGTTCAGCACCTGATATTGCAGGAAAGAATGTTGCTAATCCAATTGCTACAATTCTCAGTGCAGCCATGATGTTAAGATATTCACTTGATCTTGACAAGGAAGCAGATGCTATTGAAGCAGCAGTTGCAGCTGTTTTAAAGGAAGGCTACAGAACAACTGATATTATGTCAGAAGGATGCACACTTGTAGGAACTGACAAGATGGGCGACTTAATCGCAGAGAGAGTTTAATACATTTAAATAATACATATTAAGGAGATAAGCTATGATAAGTGATAACGCCAGAAGTGGTATGCAGCAGGCACCTGCACGAAGCCTTTTTAATGCACTTGGCTTCACAGCAGAAGAGATGAAGAAACCTATGATTGGTATTGTAAGCTCTTATAATGAGATTGTACCAGGTCATATGAATATTGATAAGATTGTCAATGCAGTTAAATTAGGAGTTGCTGAGGCAGGCGGTGTGCCTGTAGTATTCCCTGCTATTGCAGTATGCGATGGTATTGCAATGGGACATGTCGGAATGAAATATTCTTTAGTAACAAGAGATTTAATTGCAGATTCAACAGAGTGTATGGCAATTGCACATCAGTTTGACGGACTTGTAATGGTTCCTAACTGTGATAAGAATGTTCCCGGACTTTTAATGGCAGCAGCGAGACTTAATCTTCCAACTGTATTCGTATCAGGCGGACCAATGCTTGCAGGTCATGTTAAGGGGAAGAAGAGAAGCCTTTCTTCAATGTTTGAGGCTGTTGGTTCATATGCAGCAGGAACAATGACAGAGGAAGATGTACTTGAGTTTGAGGAAAAGGTATGCCCAACATGTGGTTCATGTTCAGGCATGTACACAGCCAATTCAATGAACTGCCTTACAGAGGCACTTGGTATGGGACTTCGCGGCAATGGTACAATTCCAGCCGTATATTCAGAGAGAATCAAGCTTGCAAAGCACGCAGGCATGGCTGTTATGGATATGGTTAATAAGGGAATCACAGCAAGAGATATCATCACTAAGGATTCTATTATGAATGCCCTTACAGTAGATATGGCACTTGGATGTTCTACTAATTCAATGCTTCACCTTCCAGCTATTGCACATGAGATAGGATTTGATTTTGATATCAAATTCGCTAACCCAATAAGCGAAAAGACTCCTAATCTCTGCCATCTTGCACCAGCAGGTCCAACATACATGGAAGACCTTAATGAAGCAGGCGGTGTATATGCAGTTATGAAAGAGCTTGCTGATATCGGACTTCTTAATACAGACTGCATGACAGTTTCAGGAAAGACAATCGGAGAGTGTATAGCAACAGCATACAACCGTAATCCTGAAGTCATAAGAACAGTTGATAATGCATACAGTAAGACAGGTGGTCTTGCAGTTCTTTCAGGAAATCTTGCACCAGACGGATCAGTAGTCAAGCGTTCAGCAGTTGTTCCAGAGATGCTTGTACATGAAGGACCGGCAAGAGTATTTGATTCAGAAGAAGATGCAATTGCTGCTATTAAGGGTGGTAAGATTGTTGAAGGTGATGTAGTTGTTATCCGTTACGAAGGTCCTAAGGGCGGTCCTGGTATGAGAGAAATGCTTAATCCTACATCAGCCATTGCAGGTATGGGACTTGGCTCATCGGTTGCTCTTATTACAGATGGACGATTCTCAGGTGCAAGCCGTGGAGCTTCTATTGGTCATGTATCACCAGAGGCTGCTGTTGGCGGACCTATTGCTTTAGTTGAAGAAGGAGATATCATCAGCATTGATATTCCGGGACTTAAACTTGAGCTTAAGGTTTCAGATGAAGAGCTTGCTGCAAGAAAGGCTAAGTGGCAGCCAAGAGAACCTAAGGTAACAACAGGATACTTAAAGAGATATGCTTCACTCGTTACATCAGGAAACAGAGGAGCTATTCTTAAAAGTTCAGCAGATGAGTAATATTTAATATAATTATAAAAAGACATTAAAGAGAAATCAGGAGAAGATAAATGAAGTTAAATGGTTCAGAGATAATTGTTGAATGCTTGAAAGAACAGGGCGTTGATACAATATTTGGATACCCTGGTGGAGCTATTCTTAATGTATATGATGCTCTTTATAAGCATTCAGATGAGATAACTCATATTCTTACATCACATGAGCAGGGTGCATCGCACGCTGCTGATGGATATGCAAGAGCAACAGGTAAGGTTGGTGTATGTTTTGCAACATCAGGTCCAGGAGCGACTAACCTTGTAACAGGTATTGCAACTGCATATATGGATTCAGTTCCTATGGTTGCAATTACATGTAATGTAACAGTTCCTCTTCTTGGAAGAGACAGCTTTCAGGAGATAGATATAGCGGGTGTTACAATGCCAATTACAAAGCACAGCTATATTGTTAAGAATGTAAAGGACCTTGCCAAGACATTAAGAAATGCTTTCAGAATTGCCAAGGAAGGAAGACCGGGTCCGGTATTAGTTGATGTTACTAAGGATGTAACAGCAGCAGAGTGTGAGTACACACCAAGAGTTCCAAAGCCTGTAGAGAGAATTACAGCAAGCATTAAGGAAGAAGATATTGACAAGGCAGTAACACTTATTAAGAAAGCTAAGAAGCCATATGTATTCGTTGGTGGAGGAGCTGTTATATCAGAGGCATCTGATGAACTTAAGAAGTTTGTTGAGAAGGTTGATGCACCGGTATGTGACTCACTTATGGGTAAGGGTGCATTTGACGGATCTAATGAAAGATACACAGGAATGCTTGGTATGCATGGTACTAAGACATCTAACTACGGAGTTTCAGAGTGTGATCTTCTTATCGTAGTTGGTGCAAGATTCTCAGACCGTGTTACTGGAAATGCTAAGAAATTCGCTAAGAATGCAAAGATTCTGCAGTTTGATGTTGATGCAGCTGAGATTAACAAGAATGTCAGGACAGATGCACATGTACTCGGAGATGCTAAAGAGATTCTTAAGAGAATCAATGATAAGTTAGATAATCAGGATCACTCAGACTGGATGGAACATATCAAGTCTTATAAGCTTGATTATCCTATGAGATATAACAGAGATATTCTTAACGGACCTCTTATCATGGAGAAGATATACGAGATTACAAATGGTGATGCAATTATTACAACAGATGTTGGACAGCATCAGATGTGGGCTGCACAGCATTATAAGTTCAAAGAGCCAAGAACACTTCTTACATCAGGCGGACTTGGAACTATGGGATATGGTCTTGGTGCATGTATAGGTGCCAAGGTTGGACGTAAGGATAAGACAGTTGTTAATATTGCAGGTGATGGCTGCTTCCGTATGAATATGAATGAAGTTGCAACAGCAACCAGATATAACATTCCTATTATTGAAGTTATATTTAATAACCATGTACTTGGTATGGTTAGACAGTGGCAGGATCTTTTCTATGGCAAGAGATATTCAGCTACAGTTCTTGATGATCAGGTGGATTTTGTTAAGGTTTCAGAAGGACTGGGAGCCAAGGCTTACAGTGTTGATACAATAGAGGAGTTTGAGAAAGCATTTAAAGAAGCAATCGAACTCAATATTCCATGTGTTATTGACTGTCATATTGACAGAGAAGACAAGGTATTCCCTATGGTTTCACCGGGGGCTGCAATCTCAGAGGCATTCGACAGAGAAGACCTTAATAACAAGAAATAATTCACATATTGACTTTAATGTGATAAAGGACTAAAATAGTTCTTAATATTTTATATTTTAGGAGGAAGAAAAGGTGAGTAGAGTTTATAACTTTAGCGCTGGTCCAGCTGTTTTACCAGAGGAAGTACTCAAAGAAGCAGCAGATGAAATGTTAGATTACCAGGGAAGCGGTCAGTCGGTAATGGAAATGAGCCACAGATCCAAGGTTTATGACAACATCATCAAAGAGGCAGAGAAGGATTTAAGAGACCTTCTTAACATCCCAGATAACTATAAGGTGTTATTTTTACAGGGTGGTGCATCGCAGTTCTTCGCTGAAGTGCCTATGAACCTTATGAAGAATAAGAAAGCAGGTTATATCCTTACAGGACAGTGGGCTAAGAAAGCATTTGCAGAAGCTAAGATATATGGAGAGGCTGTTGAGCTTGCTTCATCAGCAGACAAGACATTTTCATATATTCCAGACTGCTCAGATCTTGATATTCCAGAGGATCTTGACTATGTATATATCTGTGAGAACAACACAATTTACGGAACAAAGTATAAGACATTACCTAACACTAAGGGTCATATTCTTGTATCAGATGTTTCATCATGCTTCTTATCAGAACCTATGGATGTAACTAAGTACGGCGTTGTATACGGCGGTGTCCAGAAGAACATCGGACCAGCAGGCGTTGTAATTGCTATTATCAGAGAAGACCTTATAACAGATGATGTTCTTCCAGGAACTCCTACAATGCTTAAGTGGAAGACACAGGCAGATGCAGATTCTCTTTATAATACACCACCATGCTACAATATCTATATCTGTGGCAAGGTGTTCAAGTGGATTAAGAAGATGGGTGGACTTTCAGCAATGAAGGAACACAATGAGAAGAAGGCTAAGATTCTTTATGATTTCCTTGATGAGAGCAAGTTATTCATGGGAACAGTTGTTAAGGAAGACCGTTCACTTATGAATGTACCTTTTGTATGCAACATTGAAGATAAGGAAGCTAAGGATGCTATGGAAGCTAAGTTCATTAAGGAAGCTGCAGCTGCAGGATTTGTTAACCTTAAGGGACACAGAACAGTTGGCGGTATGAGAGCATCTATCTACAATGCTATGCCAATCGAAGGTGTAGAGAAGCTTGTTGAATTCATGAAGAAGTTCGAGAAGGAGAATGCATAATGATTAATGTTAATTGTCTTAATAATATAGCGGCATGTGGTTTGAAGCTTTTTTCTGATGAGTATAATACAGAAAGCTCATTTGAAGATGCACAGGCTGTACTTGTAAGAAGTGCCAAGATGCATGATATGGAGCTTAGTGATAATCTTCTTGCAATTGCAAGAGCAGGAGCTGGCGTTAATAATATTCCTCTTGACAAATGTGCAGAGGAAGGTATTGTTGTATTCAACACACCAGGAGCTAATGCTAACGCAGTTAAGGAACAGGTTATTGCAGCTATGCTTTTAGCATCAAGAGATTTAATCGGTGGTAACAAGTGGGTTGCAGATAATGCAGAAGACCCTGATATTGCCAAGGCAACTGAGAAGGCTAAGAAAGCATTTGCAGGACAGGAAATCAAGGGCAAGAAGCTTGGTGTTATCGGTCTTGGAGCAATTGGACAGTTAGTTGCCAATGCAGCTATAGCACTTGGAATGGAAGTATACGGATATGACCCATATGTTTCAGTTAAGGCTGCATGGAATCTTTCAAGTGAAGTTAAGTACATATCTGATGTTAAGGATATCTATAAGGAATGTAACTATATTACAGTTCATGTTCCTGCACTTGACAGCACTAAGGGAATGATTAATAAGGAAGCATTTGACCTTATGCAGGATGGAACAGTAATTATCAACTGTGCAAGAGATGTACTTGTTGATGAAGCTGCTATCGGTGAGGCACTTAAGTCTGGAAGAGTTAAGACTTATGTTTCAGATTTCCCTAACCCAACAACAGCTAAGATGGAAGGAGCAATTGTTCTTCCTCATCTTGGAGCTTCAACAGCAGAAGCTGAAGATAACTGTGCTATTATGGCAGTTAATGAGCTTAGAAACTTTATCGAGAACGGTAATATTGTCAATTCAGTTAATTACCCTAACTGTGATTGCGGAGTATGTGCAACTAAAGGAAGAATTACTGTATGCCACAAGAATGTTCCAGCGGTTATCAGTAAGATAACAACAGTTCTTGGTGCTGCAGGCATCAATATATCATCTATGGCTAACCAGTCAAGAGGTGATTATGCATATTCTCTCTTAGATATTGAAGCATCTGCACCAGAGGCAGTAGTTGAAGAGCTTTCAGCAATTGAAGGTGTTATCAAGGTAAGAGTTATTAAGTAATCATATATAATGATAATAATATCAAAGACCAGTCATTTGTTGTAACATTTGGCTGGTCTTTCTTGTATTAAGGTTGTCTGAATGTTAAAATGTATCTAATATATGAAAGTATAGTACTTAAGTTAAATAGTGCGGATGGAGGTTAGTATGGCAGTAATAAGACCATTTGAATGTGTCAGACCGGCTGAGAAAGTGGCAGACAGAGTAGCAGCTCTTCCTTATGATGTGTATGATTCAAAGGAAGCAAGAGCAGAGGTGGAAAGAGAACCATTATCATTTCTTAAGATTGACAGGGCAGAGACCCAGTTTGATGAATCAGTTGATATGTATAGTGAGCAGGTATATAAGAAAGCCCATGATATGCTTATGGAAGCTATAGATGATGGAACATTTATAACAGATAAGGACAAGGCATATTATGTGTATGAGCTTACAATGGATGGAAGGACACAGACAGGAATTGTAGCATGTGCTTCTATTGATGATTATCTTAACAATGTTATTAAGAAGCATGAGAACACAAGAGCTGATAAGGAATTAGACAGAATTAACCATGTTGATACATGCAGTGCTCAGACTGGTCCTATATTCCTGGCATACAGAGCTAATGCAGTAATAAGTGCAGAGGTTGCCAAAGCTAAGCAGGAAAAGCCTGTATACAGTTTTACAGCGGTTGATGGAATAAGACATCAGGTATGGAAAATAAGCAGTAAAGAATCTGTAGAGACAATAGAGAACGCATTTGCAGTAATCAACCAGATATATATTGCGGACGGACACCACAGGGCAGCTTCTGCTGTAAAGGTAGGTTTACGCAGAAGAGAAGCTAATCCGGGATATACAGGCAATGAAGAGTTCAATTATTTCCTGTCAGTATTATTCCCAGATGAAGAACTTATGATAATGCCATATAACAGAGTTGTAAAGGACCTGAATGGTTTAAGTGAAGAAGAGTTCATGGCAAAGATTAAAGATAAATTCACTGTAAGCGAGAGCAGCACACAGGTTGCACCAACTAAAAAAGGTGAATTCGGAATGTATCTTGGCAAAAAATGGTACACACTCACAGCCAAAGAAGAAATCTTAAGCAGCGACCCGGTAGACGGATTAGATGTAGCAGTACTCCAGAACAACGTCTTAGAGCCACTCTTAGGAATCCACGACCCTAAAACAGATAAGAGAATAGACTTCGTAGGCGGAATCCGCGGCTTAGGCGAGCTAGAGAGAAGATGTGATGAGGATTGCGTTCTTGCTTTTTCAATGTATGCAACTTCTATTGGAGAACTTTTTGCAGTAGCGGACGCAGGACTATTAATGCCACCTAAATCAACATGGTTTGAGCCTAAACTTAGAAGCGGATTATTCATACATAGATTCTAAGTAGATATTAATCTGCTTTTTGTAGAAGTGTAGATGTGATGTGTGTATATTTTCGTGTGTGGTCGATTTATGACGAGCTGTGTGGGAGTTAATGCCGTTAGATGCATAAGCGCTGTGAATGAAAGCTCGTTCAAGCGAAGCGCGTTTGCTTTCGTTCACAGTAAAAAACTTTGCAGATAACGGCATTTACTCCCACTAAGCGCAGGAATCATGAGACCACACACGAAAATATACACACATCACCACCACTACACTACAGACATAATATACAGAATTATTCAGCTGGAAGGAGAACATTATGTTACATAATACTATTAATATAGATTTACCATATCAGGAGTTGGGAATAGAACAACAGGGAAATGCGACAATTACTACTTACATTAAGGATGTATTCCCTAACGATCAGGATCCGTTTAAGAGACCTCTTATTGTTATCTGTCCGGGTGGCGGATATAATCATCATTCTCCAAGAGAAGGAGAAGCTATAGCTATTAAGATGCTTGATATGGGGTATAATGCTGTTGTATTGAGATACAGTCTTGCACCTGTTACGTATCCTGCACAGCTTTTTGAGGCAGCCTATACAATGAAGTATGTAAGAGATAATGCAGCAGAATGGGATGTTGATCCTGATAAAATCATTATCGCAGGGTTTTCAGCAGGAGGTCATGTTGCCGGACTTCTTGGAACAGGATGGAATTCAAAAAGACTTGATTATCTTCTGGAAAATGTACTTCACTGCAGTCATGAGTATGTTAAGCCTGATGGCATGCTGTTAGGTTATCCTGTAATTACATCAGGGATTGATGCACACAGGGCATCATTTGAGAGAAGTCTTGGGGGAAAATATGATGAGTTTATAGATGAAGTGTCTATAGAAAAGAGAGTGGATAAGGACACACCACCTGCATTCATATGGCATACATGTGAAGATAAGACAGTTCCGCTTGAAAATTCATTACTTATGGTAGAGGCGTTAAGAAAACAGGAGATTCCGTTTGATTATCATGTATATGCTAAAGGTACTCATGGTCTTGGACTTGGCACACGAGAGACTGCGACTAAGAATATGGGACATTATGAACCACAGGTGTCATCATGGACGGAATGCTTTAAACAGTGGATGGGGGTAATGTATGAATAAAAACTTATACGGCCTGATGAACTGGCCGGAGATAGAGGGGATTGTATATGCAGAGTGTGACAAGCCAAAGGAGTTGCTTGGGGCACATGTTACCGGTAAGGGACTGCTTATACAGATAATGCGTCCTGATGCAGTGGCAGTTAAGCTGCATATAGATGGCAGAAAAACTGCTGTTAATATGGAAAAGGTTGATGAATCCGGATTCTTTGCAGCACTTGTTTCATCTAAGAAAAAGCTTTCATACACTTATTCAGTGGAGAAGGTTAATGGAGAGGTCACAGAATATACGGACCCATATGCATTTGCAAATGTTACGAAACCGGAAGATTACAAAGCATTTCTTGCAGGAGAAGAGACAAATGCAGCACATATATTCGGCGCTCATGAAAGAACTGTCAATGGCGTGAAGGGAGTGCTTTTTAATGTATGGGCACCTAAGGCACTCAGCGTAAGTGTCGTAGGAGAGTTTAACAAATACGACGGCAGAGTCCACTTAATGGAAAGAATTGAGGATACAGGAGTATTTGAACTGTTTATTCCGGGACTGGCAGCCGGATGCGGATATATGTATGAAATTAAGAGACAGGGTAAGGGAACTACAAGAAAGTTAGATCCTGTATCAAGACAGATATCATCAGTTCCAATTACTGCATCAGTGGTAAGTGATGAGAACATGCCTGATTCATATGCATGGAACGATGGGCTATGGATGATAAAGAGAAAGAAAGAAGCAGGAAAGAAGAAGCCTGTAACAGTATATGAGGTGTCACTTACTGACTGGCTGAAAGAAAAAAGTGCAGATGAGCTTGTGGATTTTGTAAAGCAGGAGGGATATACACATGTATGTTTCCTTCCGGTTGCAGAGTATCTTAATGAGGATATGAATGGATATTCGACATTGGGATATTTTACGGTAACACACCGAACAGGCGGCAGTGATGCATTTAAAAAGCTGGTTGATGACTGCCATAACGCTGGAATTGGCGTAATAATTGACTGGAATGGTGCTTACTTTGGTACAGAAGTTAATGGATTGTATGATTTTGACGGGGCAGATGCTTACGGATATCTTAAGCCATCACTAGAGAAGCATCCTGAGTGGGATGTTGTCACATTTGACTATAAGAAAGGTGCTGTAAGAAGTTTTCTTTTATCAAGCGTATTAATGTGGCTTAATGATTACCATATTGACGGTATCAGAATTGACGGTGTTGCTTCAATGCTTTACCTCGATTACGGTAAGCAACCGGGTACATGGACACCTAACATGTATGGCGGCAATGAGAATCTTGACGCAATCGAATTTCTTAAGACTATGAACAAATATATTGCTAAACGTGGCGATGGCTGTTTTACAATAGCAGAAGAATCAAGCGGCTGGTTTGGAGTTACTGCGGCAGATAATGATGCCCCTCTTATGTTTACTTATAAGCAGAATAACTGCTGGACTAAGGATTTTCTTGAATTCATGGGAACTGACCCGCTGTTCAGAAAAGGTGAGTATGACAAGCTGACATATGGAATGCTCTATAATTACGGAGAGGATTTCATGCTCTCGCTCAATCATGATGATTTCAGGGAGAAAGCATTTGTGGATATGGTGTCAGGCAGTGATGAGAAGGCACATTTGTCAGATATCAAGGCTGCACTTGGATTCATGTATGCACATCCGGGAAGCAAGATGTTTGCAGCAGGACAGGATGCAGGACTTGAGAAATTCATGTCGGAGCTTAATAAGTTCTATGCGAAAAATGCGGCTCTGTATGAGCTTGACAATGACCCTGATGGATTTATGTGGCTTGAGAATTCTAATCCGGAAGAGACTGTTATTGCAATGCAGAGAGCTGACAGCAAGGGTAATAAGCTTGTGATTGCTGTGAATTTTACTCCTGTTAGGAGGGAAAACTACAGACTTCACGTTGATGTGCGTGGAAAGTATAAGGAAGTATTTAACAGTGAGTGGAAGAAGTTCGGTGGAGACGAGAAGGTTAATGGACAGATTATCAAATCAGATAATGATGGTGATGATATGGAATATATTGATATTACACTTCCTGGACTTTCATTCGTTATATATAACAGTGAACCGTATACACAGCTTGAACTCGAGGAGATTGCTGTATTAAAGAGGGCTGCAATTGCAAAGAAGGAAGCCATGAGAAAGGCAGCAGAGGCTGAAATGCTTGAACTTGCAGCAGCAGAGGAAGCAAAGCGGGCGGTTGAAGCAAGAAAACAGGCAGAGAAAGCCTGCATGGAAGCACTTCAGGCTAAGGAAGAAGCTGTAAGAAAAGCAGAAGAAGCAGCCCGTGCAAGTGAAGAGATTGATATAGAGACTAAGAAGAAGTTAGAGCAGCTTAAAAAGAAGATGAAATAATACAAAGGGGGATCAGCTATGGGATTCATAGGACTTGTGGCAGATGCAGCCACAACAATCCAGCAGGAAACGGATGAGATAACCAGATTCTTTTCTATTGCTCATGTTAAGCAGCTTCTCAATGATTTAGGAAACTGGTCAGTTTCACTTATAGGTAAAATTGTTATTGCTGTCTTAATATGGTTTATTGGCAAGAAGATAATCAGGGTGCTTGATAAGCTTGTAAAGAAGATGCTGGACAGAAGCACGCTAGATAAAGGCGTTGTTAATTTTGTGGTATCAGTGCTTAAGTTTGTAATGTATGCAATACTTATCATGATAGTTGTGGATAAGCTGGGATTTCAGACGACATCACTGCTCACACTTTTTGGTTCTGCAGCACTTGCGATTGGTATGTCCCTGCAAGGAAGCCTTTCGAACTTTGCAGGAGGAATTCTTATTCTTATATTCAAGCCTTTTAAGGTTGGCGATTATATTATAGTCGGAACTAATGAAGGAACTGTAAAGTCTATAGAGATTCTTTACACAAGGCTTGTTACTATTGATAATAAAGTAGTAATGCTCCCGAACGGTTCACTTTCTAATTCAAGCATTGTTAACGTAGGTGCAGAGAATACAAGAAGAATTGATATCCAGATAGGAATTGGCTATTCATCAGATATTCCAAAAGCCAAGAAGCTTCTTGAACAGGTTATTAACAGCGAAAAGGGAATACTTAAGGACAAGGATATTCTGGTTGTTGTCAAGAGTCTTGATGAAAGCTGTGTAACACTTGAGACAAGAGCCTGGGTTAATACAGCAGACTACTGGAATGTAAGATTTAACCTGCTTGAAAGATATAAGAATATATTTGATGAGAATGGAATTGAGATTCCGTTCAATCAGCTTGATGTACATATGAAGTAGTTTTTAAAGGATGCCGCGAAAGTGGCATCCTTTTTTGACTTTGGCTGCATATTGGACTGCAGTAATTGCTTGGTAATCTGCTAAAACCTACTAGATATTAAGAAAACTGGAATTTAGTAGGCTTATTTTTAGAATTTTTAACATGAGAAATTGTCAAAGACCCACTAAAACATTTCATACCAGTGATTTAGTGGGTATTTTTGACGTTAGAAGAAAGAAAAACAAATGATTAGATATAGCTAACCGGCGCTAGAAACCTACTAAATTATAAAGTTATAAGCCATTAGTAGGTCTTAGATGATATATGGATGTTATCAGATGATTTTGGAAACCTACTATTCTGCAACAAAGTAATGTTTGTGTGGGTTTTTCACAAAACTACACTGATTTTACTTATTTTTTACATAGATTGGTCACATTTTCCAATTAATATCTTACTTGTAAGAACGAAAGAGACAGAAAGGAGAGCTTGGTATGGCAATTGAAGTTTTCAACCGTTATGAGAAGAAATACATTATAGATGAAGATACTTTTCATAAACTGACTTACCAGATAGCTGATTATATGAATCCGGATGCGTATAACAGAAATGGTGAGGCGTACAGAATCAGCAACATATATTATGATACTGAGAATGATCAGCTTATAAGAGCTTCTATTGAGAAACCGGTATACAAAGAAAAGTTAAGACTGAGAGCTTATGGGACGCCAGAGCTTACAGATAATGTCTTTGTAGAGATTAAGAAGAAGTACGATGGTATTGTCAATAAAAGAAGAACTTCAATGACGCTTCAGGAGGCATATGATTTTCTTGATGACGACATATATCCAGATAACCATGAAGGAAGAATAAACAGGCAGGTGCTTAAGGAGATAGATTACTTCAAGAATTTCTACCATTTGCAGCCTAAAGTTTATCTTTCATATGACAGATTCGCGTACTTTGAGAAAGATGATGGCGATTTCAGGATTACATTTGATAAAAATATTACGGCCAGAAGGGAAGATATAAGACTTGAGCATGGAAGCTATGGAAAGAAGCTTTTGCCGGATGGTAAGTATTTAATGGAAGTTAAGATAAGCGGCGCTGTTCCGCTGTGGTTTACTAAGATAATATCAGGACTTAATGTTTACCCGGTATCGTTTTCTAAGTATGGTACTGAATATAAGCAGTATGTCTTTACGAATTACACAAGCTTAATGTATAAAGGAGAAAATATATGTTTGAATCAATCTTTACATCAACATCAGAGAATACAATCAGCATTAGCCAGTCAATGTTAGGAATATTAGTAGCAGTTGTTATTGGTTTAGTGATTGCTTTTGTGTATACACTTGTATCAAAGAAGGATGGATATAATAAAAGCTTTATAATAGGTCTTGCTCTTTTACCAGCAATAGTGGCAGCAGTTATTCTTCTTGTAGGAAGTAATGTTGCAAGAGCGTTTTCAATGGCGGGAGCTTTTGCTTTAGTAAGATTCCGTTCAGCACCGGGAAGTGCTAAAGATATTTCAGTAGTGTTTTTTGCAATGGCAACAGGTCTTGCATGCGGACTTGGTTTTGTGACATTTGCAGGGTGCTTCGCAGTAATAATTCTTCTGGTATTTGTAGTGTTATCGGTAACAGGATTTGGAACAAGAGATGCACATAGAAAACAGTTAAGAATCACAATTCCAGAGAATCTTAACTATATGGCAGTATTTGATGATATATTTGATAAGTATCTTAGTGAAAATGTACTTAGAAAAGTAAAGACAACTAATATGGGTACAATGTTTGAACTTACCTATGAATGCAGGATGAAATACGAGAGCGAGCAGAAGCAGTTCATAGATGAGTTAAGAGTAAGGAATGGTAATCTCAATATTACAATGGGGATGATGCCGGATTCGGATGGCGGATACCTTAATTAATGCATTAATCATATTATATAATAACAGAACTGACCGGACAAATTCATGCCGTCCTGGCAGTTTTACATTTTTTTTACAATCTTTTTTATGTCAGGCACTTGTATAATTCGCATATTTATTATATTATAAACAATATACGAAAGGGCGTGGTAGATATGGTAGATAACAACACTCAATTTTTTAAAACTCAGCCAGAGAAGACAATTTCAGTAGAAGGAATACTTGAGCAGGTATATCTTGCACTTAAAGAGAAGGGGTACAATCCGGTTAACCAGATAGTAGGTTATATTATGTCTGGTGACCCAACATATATTACAAGCCATAACAATGCAAGAAGCCTTATTATGAAGGCTGAAAGAGACGAGCTTGTTGAAGAGGTTGTAAGATATTTCATTGAAGGTAAAGGCTTATAATATGAGAATTATAGGCTTAGATGTCGGGACGAAGACTGTTGGAGTTGCCTTGAGCGATCCGCTTGGGATAACTGCACAGCCTTTCGAAACGATAACAAGAAAAGAGAATAATAAGTTACGAAGAACTTATGCCAGAATAGAACAGATTATATCCGAATATGATGTAACTGAAATCGTGGTTGGCTATCCTAAGAACATGGATGATACTATTGGGGAAAGAGCGAAAGCTTGTGAAGAATTTGCAGCAGCACTGGAGAGACGAACAGGATTACCTGTTACACTGTGGGATGAAAGACTTACTACAGTTGAAGCAGACGAAGTCCTTGAAGAATGCGGGATGAGGCGAGAAAACCGCAAGACAGTTATTGATCAGCTTGCGGCTGTTTTTATTTTGCGTGGATATATGGAATCTAAACAGAAGTAATATTTGGAGGATTTGTTTTTCATGGAAAAGCTTGAATTTATTGACGAGAACGGTGAGAAGACACAATTTTATGTGATTGAAGAAACTAGAATTAACGGAATTAATTACCTGCTTGTATCAGAGTCAGATAATGAGGACGAGGAAGCAGAAGCTTATATTCTTAAGGATACATCTGATGCGGCAAGTGAAGAAGCTGTTTATGAGTTTGTAGAGGAAGACAGTGAACTTGAATCGGTAGGCAAGGTGTTTTCTGAATTAATGGATGATGATGTTGAACTTAAATAAGGTGTGAGCCTTATTCATATTTTATATTTTATTTTTATTATGAGGTGTTTATGAAAAAAGCAGAGAATGCGTCTGTCAGGATTATACCATTGGGTGGTCTTGAGCAGATAGGAATGAACATTACTGCCATTGAGTATGATGACAGTATTGTTGTTGTGGATTGTGGCTTATCTTTCCCAGAGGAAGATATGCTTGGTATTGATTTAGTTATACCGGATGTTACTTATCTTAAGGAGAATCTTAATAAGGTTAAAGGATTCGTTATTACTCATGGACATGAGGATCATATTGGTGCAATTCCATATGTTTTAAAGGATGTCAATGTTCCTATATACGCTACTAAGCTTACTATGGGACTTATAGAGTCAAAGCTTAAGGAACATAATATGTTAAAGTCAGTTAAGAGAAAGGTTGTTAAGTATGGACAATCTGTAACTCTTGGCGATTTCAGGGTTGAGTTCATAAGAACTAACCATAGTATTGCAGATGCTGCAGCACTTGCTATATACTCACCGGCAGGAATTATTGTCCACACAGGAGATTTTAAGGTTGATTATACACCTGTATATGGTGATCCTATTGATCTTCAAAGACTTGGTGAACTTGGAAAGAAGGGTGTACTTGCACTTATGTGCGACAGTACGAATGCTTTAAGACCTGGTTTTACTATGTCAGAGAAGACAGTTGGTGCTACATTTGAAAAGATTTTTAATGATAATAAGAACAGCAGAATTATTATTGCTACATTTGCATCTAATGTAGACAGAGTACAGCAGATTATTAATTCAGCGGTTAAATATGGCAGAAAAGTCTGCGTTGAAGGTCGAAGCATGGTTAATATTATTGAGGTTGCAGAAGACCTTGATTATCTTAAGATTCCGGACGGAACTCTTATTGAAACGGATGAGATGAAGAATTATACACCTGAGCAGATTGTTCTTATTACAACAGGTAGTCAGGGAGAGTCAATGGCTGCTCTTTCAAGAATGGCAGCTAATCTTCATAGAAAGGTATCTATCCAGCCTGGCGACTGCGTAGTATTTTCATCAACTCCTATACCTGGTAATGAGAAGTCAGTAGCCAAGGTTATTAATGAGCTTGGTATGAAGGGTGCTAAGGTTATATTCCAGGATACACATGTATCAGGACATGCATGTCAGGAAGAGATTAAGCTTATATATTCTCTTGTAAAGCCTAAGTATTCTATTCCTGTTCACGGTGAGTACAGACACCTTGTTGCACAGAGAGATGTTGTTATGTCACTTGGATATGACAAGGATCATGTTATTATTGCCAAATCAGGAGATGTGTTAGAACTTAATGATGAGCATGCACAGGTTGTAGATCATGTCCAGACAGGAGCTATTTTTGTTGATGGACTTGGCGTAGGTGATGTAGGAAATATTGTATTAAGAGACAGACAGAACCTTGCAGAGAATGGTATTATCATTGTTGTTCTTACACTTGAAAAATATACCGGACAGCTTATAGCAGGCCCGGATATTGTTACAAGAGGTTTTGTGTATGTAAGAGAGGCTGAAGAGCTTCTTGATGAGGCAAGAGCAATTGTATCTGATTCAGTTGAAAAGTGTCTTGATAAGAATATTACTGACTGGAGTAAGATTAAGAATATTATTAAAGATGACTTGAGCGAGTATCTCTGGAAGAAGATTAAGAGAAATCCTGTAATACTTCCAATCATTATGGAGGCACAGATATAATATATGTTGCCGGATATTACTGCAGACAGTTGGAGAGGTGTTTTTCATGCGTAGAATTGATGAACTTAAGAAAGAGATTATACATGAAATTCTTAACAGTGAAGAATATAGGGAATACAGAAGACTTCAGTCTGAAATAGACAGGACGCCTGACTTGAAGAGGCAGGTGGATGAATTCCGTATGAGGAATTTTGAATTACAGAATTCAGAAAATGTTCCAGACATGTTTGCAGCAATGGAGAATCTTAATAAGGAATATGCCGACATGAGGAATCAGGACATTGTAAACAGATATCTTATGACAGAGATTACATTTTGCAGATTTATGAGAGATATATATAAGGATATTGCCGAGGCAGTAGACATGGACCTTGATTTTTTAGGGTGAATCATATATAGTGTAGCTTATTAAAGAAGAGGAGAATCAGGTTTTATGAGCAATAAATCAATCAGGATGCTGGTATCGGTATCGCTGAATGTTTTAATAATTGTTTTAGGAATATATCTCGTGTTTTTTATGGGAAGCAAGGCGTATTCATTTGGTGAGAAGATATTTAATGAACAGGCAGTTGATTCAGATGATAATGCCCGTACAGTTGAGGTTACTATAACAACAGACATACAGGCTAAGAAGCTTGCTGGCATGCTTTATGATAAAGGACTTGTACATGATAAAACGATAGCATATTTTCAGATTCAGTTCTCAGATTATAAGGATAAGTTTATAGGTGGAACTTATGAGCTTAACACGGGAATGACACCTACTGAGATTATGCAAGTGCTGGCACAGTCAGACAGTGAGGAAGAATAACTTAATTGTAAGGGGAATATATGATAGTCAATGAAAGAGTAGTTGCCTATATTAATTCTCTCGATTGTGGTAATTCTGATATATGTAATACAATTGAAAAAGAAGCGATTGCGGATGAAGTCCCAATCATTAGAAAAGAGATGGGTAATTTGCTGAAGGTGCTGTTACAGCTTGTACAGCCTGAAAGGATTCTGGAAGTTGGAACAGCAGTAGGTTACTCATCTATTCTTATGAGTGAGAATATGCCGGAAAAATGCACAATTACTACAATAGAGAATTATGATAAGAGAATACCTGTGGCAAGAAATAATTTTAAAAGGGCAGGAAAAGAGAATGTTATAACACTTATAGAGGGAGATGCGCTGGAAGTGTTGAAGACTCTGGAAGGTCCATATGATTTCATATTCATGGATGCTGCCAAGGGACAGTATATTAATTATCTTCCTGATATTAAGAGAATCCTTAGAAAAGGCGGACTTCTTATATCGGATAATATTCTGCAGGAGGGAGAAATAGTGGAATCCCGCTATGCAGTTACGAGAAGAAACAGAACAATTCATACAAGGATAAGGGAATATGTGTATGAGCTTACTCATACAAAGGATTTTGTGACATCTATTGTTCCTATCGGCGATGGAATTACACTCAGTGTGAAACAGTAAAGGAGAATAATATGGCAGGACATATGTATAATGGCAGAGAAACAGAACTTCTTATACCAGCAAGCAGTCTTGAAGTTTTAAAGATAGCAGTAATATTCGGTGCAGATGCCGTATATATCGGTGGTGAAGCATTTGGATTAAGAGCTAAGGCTAAGAATTTTTCAATAGAAGATATGAAAGAGGGCGTTAAGTTTGCCCATGAAAGAAATGTCAAGGTATATGTTACAGCTAATATTCTGGCACATAACTATGACCTTGAGGGTGCAAGAGCTTACTTTGAGGAACTTAAGGAAGTAGGTCCTGACGCGCTTATTATATCGGATCCGGGAATGTTTACAATAGCAAAGGAAGTACTTCCGGATATTGATATACATATAAGCACACAGGCTAATAATACTAACTATATGACATATAATTTCTGGTGGAATCAGGGTGCTAAGAGAGTGGTTTCAGCAAGAGAATTATCTCTTGAAGAGATTAAGGAGATAAGAGAGCATATTCCTGATGAGATGGAGATTGAGACATTCATGCATGGAGCGATGTGTATATCTTATTCAGGCAGATGCCTGTTATCAAGCTTCCTTGCAGGAAGAGACGCTAACAGGGGAGCATGTACACATCCATGCCGTTGGAAATATGCTGTTGTTGAGGAGAACAGACCGGGACAGTACATGCCTGTATACGAGAATGAGAGAGGAACATATATATTTAACTCTAAGGATTTATGCATGATAGAGCATATTCCAGAGATGGTAAGTTCAGGTATTGACTCATTTAAGATTGAAGGCCGTATGAAGACAGCACTGTATGTTGCAACTGTTGCGAGAACATACAGACTTGCTATTGATGATTTTATAGAAGATCCGGAGAAGTACAAGGCAAGAATTCCATTCTATAAGAGCGAGATAAGCAAATGTACTTACAGACAGTACACAACAGGCTTCTTCTTTGGAAAGCCAGACGAGAATACACAGATATATGACAGTAACACATATATCAGGGAATATACATATCTTGGTATCGTAGGAGATGTTAACGAGCAGGGACTTTACCATATTGAGCAGCGTAACAAGTTCTCAGTTGGAGAGACAATTGAGGTTATGAAGCCGGACGGACAGAATATAGAAGTCACAGTTAAGCGTATTGTTGATGAGAATGGTAAGGATATGGAGAGTTGTCCACATCCTAAGCAGAACCTTTATATTGATTTGGGAATCCAGCTTGATAAGTATGATATCTTAAGACGACAGGAAGAAGAAACAGAAGTAAACAGTTAAATTAAAGAGACAGTTGGATAGGCAATTAAAGGCACCTTTACACATATGATATATAAAAATGTGTAGGGGTGCCTTTTTGAAAACGTTTGAAAAACCATTATCGGCACAGGAAGAGAAAGAATTGCTGATAAAATTACGCGAAGGCGATAGTGTGGCCAGAAATGCTCTTATAGAAAAGAACATGCGTCTTGTTGCACATATAGTCAAAAAATATACCTCTACTGAACGTGATTATATTAATGAAGACCTTATTTCAGTGGGAACAATAGGACTTATTAAGGCTGTTGATTCATTTGACATAGAAAGAAATGTGAGATTCTCAACATATGCTGCCAAATGTATAGACAACGAGATTCTTATGCTTTTCCGTCAGGATAAAAAGAAGGAACGGGAAGTGTCTCTTAATGAGCCTATAGGAAAGGACAAAGAGGGAAATGAGATAAGCCTTAAGGATATTATAGGAGAAGATTCGGAGAAGAAACAGCCGGATGCTGTGGAAGATTATATGTTTTATGAGCAGATTAAGTGTATATATGGTAATATAGAAAAGGTACTTGCACCAAGAGAGATAGAGATATTAAAATACAGGTATGGACTTTTTGGCGCAAAAGAATGCACACAGAATGAACTTGCTGACAGGCTTGGAATAAGCAGAAGCTATGTGAGCAGAATAGAGAAAAAGGCACTTGGTAAATTAAGAGAAGTGCTTATTGAGCGGAAACTTATATGATAATATAGTCAGGAGGACATGTAATGCAGATTACAGATGCAAAGGTAATAGCGGGCAGATTATCTAAGGTAAGGGACATCATGAAATCAGAAGGCGTTGATATATATGTAGTCGTAACAGGTGATTACCATATATCAGAGTATGCAGGAGATTATTTTAAGGAAAGAGAATTCATTACCGGATTCACAGGCTCTGCCGGAACGGCTGTTATAACACAGGATGATGCAAGGCTTTTCACTGACGGAAGATATTTCGTGCAGGCTGAAAAGCAGATTGAAGGGACAGGCTTTTCACTGATGAGGGTCGGCACTCCGGGTGTTATGAATGTGGCACAGTACTGTGAGAGTATAGTTAAAGATGGAATGAGCATGGGATTTGATGGAAGAACCATGCCGGCTGAAGAAGGAATTGAGCTGTCTGATATATGTAAAAAAGCAGGAGCAGGCTGTTTGTATGATTTTGATGCGATTGAGAATATATATGAGGACAGGGCAGCGTTTCCACACAGCAAAGCATTTTATCTTGATGAAGAGTACTCAGGAGAAAGCATAATAAGCAAGCTTTCAAGAATAAGAAAGTACATGGATAATAAAAATGCTGATATACATATTATGTCAACGCTTGACGACATATGCTGGACATTCAATATAAGGGGATGCGATGTTGAGTGCAACCCTGTTATTATGGCGTATTCAGTGATAACTAAGGATGAAGCATACATATATACTGATAAGGACAGGTTTGATGATAAGACACTGGCCAAATTCGGAGAGGCATGTGTAGAGGTGCTGCCATATGACAGCATATATGAAGACATTGCCAGAATGAATGGAAAAGTGCTTATTGATAAGAGACGTGTGAATATGCGTATATATCAGCTTATACAGTCTGGAAGAGATGTGGAAGCAGTACTGTCTGACAATCCAGCAATGCTTTTTAAGGCAATAAAGAATGAGACAGAGATAAGGAATCTATACAGCGTACATGTTGACGATGGCGTGGCTGTAACAAAATTCATATTCTGGCTTAAGAAAAATGTTGCATCAGGTAATATAACAGAAGCGAATGCAGCGGCATATCTTGATAATTTAAGAAGCAATATAAAAGATTACATAGAACTAAGCTTTGACACAATCAGTGCATATAATGAAAATGCTGCAATGATGCATTACCATGCAGATGAAACCAATGCGGCTGTCTTAAAGCCGGAAGGCATGCTGCTTGTGGATTCTGGCGGACAGTATATGCGTGGAACAACTGATATAACAAGAACAATAGCACTTGGACCTGTGACTGATGAGATGAAGATGTATTACACACTTACACTTAAAGGCATGTTAAGCCTGGCAAATGCAAAATTCTTAAAAGGCTGTAACGGTTTCAGTCTTGATATTCTTGCCAGAGCACCTCTGTGGAATGTCGGAATGGACTACCGTTGCGGAACAGGACATGGAATAGGATACCTTTTAAATGTGCATGAGAGTCCTAATGGATTTCGATGGAAGCACAATCCGGGCAAGAATGATCTTGCAGTTATTGAAGAGGGCATGGTTACATCTGATGAGCCGGGGGTATACATTGAGGGCAGATTCGGTATAAGAATTGAAAATGAGATTGTATGTCAGAAAGATTTCGACAATGAATATGGCACATTTTTAAAGTTTGACATGCTTACAGTTGTTCCGATAGATTTAGAACTTGTTGATGTAAATTATCTTGATGCTGTGGATATTGAGCGGCTCAATAAGTATCAGGAAAGAGTATATAAGACACTTGAGGCGTATTTTGATGGAGAAGAAAAGGATATGTTAAGAGAGGCGACAAGACCAGTAGGAGTATGATATGGAGTTAAAAGAATTTTCACATAAGGGTGAAGCAATTGAAAAGGAGATTAAGAAGGAGTTCCAGTTTATGGGACGGACAATTAAGAAACGCCGCGTAGGACTGATTATTGCAGCGGCTGGAGTGATAGCGGTAATTGCAGTTGCACTTTTTATCCATTCACAGCAGTTTGATGTGTGGGATTATATAACTATAAGTTATGAAGGTGCTAACGGATATGCAAAACCAGTGTTTACTCTTAATAAGGATAAGTTGTATAAGGAGCTTATGGGTAAAAGTACCGATTCAGATAAATCATACAATGTTAAAATGCTGATTGCTTCTATAGAAACAAGTACAGATGAAGAAGATATTGCCAATGGTGATACTTATAAAGTAAGGCTTGAGGTTGATAAAAAATATGAGGATGCGGCAGGAGTCAGCATGGGAGGCGGCAATAAGAAGATAAAAGCATCAGGAATATCAAAAGGAACATCTGTGGAATTGTTTGATAAGGTTGATGTTACATTTACTGGTGTAAGTCCGCAGGCTGGCATTGTTATCACTAATAACTGGGAAGATGAGTATCTGTCAGGACTTACATTTACTCCTGATAAAAAAGACAATATAAGTCTTGGGGATTCAGTGAAGATAACATGCAATACTTCTTATGAAGATATTGCAAGACACGGATTTCTTGTACATAATATAGAAACTTCTTATAATGCAGACAAGCTTCCGGAATATGTTGATGATGTATCGCTGATTGATAAAAAGGTTGTAGAACAGGTTAGCAAAGAAGTTCTGGAGACAATTAATAAAGAAACGGCAGATAACACATTTCATATGTTATATAAAGCAACAAAGGATACTGCCTATCTGTATCACATTAATGAGGAAACATGCAGTGATGCAAAGATTACTGGAATATATTATTTACAGAAAAAAGGAAATGCTGGAGAGACTAATAATTACATATATATAACTGCTTCAGCGACAATATCTGACTCGGAAGACAGCAAAACGGTTTATTTTGCATTTTCATATAGCAATGCTTATATAAATGCAGATGGAACATTTGATATGAACCATGATAATGAAGAAAAGAGGTATGTCTGCAGTACAGATTACGATTCACTTTACAGTGAATGTATTGGCAGTAAAAGTGACAACTATACTATAAAAGAGGTTAAATAGCTGTTTGTATATTGTATGTTGATGTGATATAATCTTACTATAAATGCGCAATAGCAGGAGTGGAGACTGCCTGCGGAAAGAGGTTGAAGGTGAATTACAGAAAGAAAGTTAGATTGGGTGATGTTCTTGTTAAAAAGGGAATTATAGATGAGAACCAGTTACAGACTGCACTTTCAAGACAGAGAGAGCAGGGGAAGATGCTCGGTGAGATGGTTATAGCATTGGGATATGCTACCCAGAAAGATATTAATGAGGCACTTTGCGACAGTCTGGGGATTGATTTTGTTGATATGCGAGAGACGGAGATAAGTGATGATGTTCTGTCTATGTTAGATGAGAATATTATGAGAAAGTACACTCTCGTACCATTAGGTGATGCACCTGATAATCCTGGAGCAATCAGGGTTGCCATGGCTGATCCTACTAATATTCTTGCCATGGATGACATTAATATTGTAACTGGTAAACAGGTTGTTCCGGTTCTTGCTAATGCAACTGATATTAATGCATTTTTAGATAAGGCGTTTGGACAGAAACAGGCACAGAGTATTGTGGATCTGTATAAGAAAGAGCAGGGCGAGACTGTAAGAGAAGAAACTAAAGAAGACAAGGCGAGAAGAGAAGAGATTGAGAATGCGCCTATTGTTCAGCTTATCAATAGTGTAATTGAGCAGGCTGTAAGACAGAGAGCTTCTGATATACATATTGAGCCGATGGAAAGAGATATCCGTGTAAGATACAGAATAGATGGTAATCTTCGTGAAATTATCCAGTACGATAATACACTTCTTGGTGCTATTACAACCCGTATCAAGATTATGTCAGGAATGGATATTTCTGAGAAGAGAAAACCACAGGATGGACGTATTACCATTAACGTAGACGGAAGAGAATATGATATCCGAGTATCTAATCTTCCTACAGTATATGGCGAGAAATGCGTTATGAGAATTGCGTCCAAGGAAGGATTTAACATTGATAAATCAAAACTTGGACTTACACCGGCTGATCTTAAGGTATTTGATGATATATTAAAGAATCCACATGGAATTATTCTTGTAACAGGACCTACAGGATCTGGTAAATCTACAACTCTTTATACTGCGTTAAGTGAACTTAATACAGAAGATGTTAATATTATTACTGTTGAAGACCCGGTTGAGGCTAATATTGATGGTATTAATCAGGTTCAGGTTAATAATAAAGCAAATCTTACATTTGCAACTGCATTAAGATCAATCTTACGACAGGATCCGGATATCATTATGATTGGTGAGATCCGAGATGGTGAGACTGCTGAGATTGCGGTTAGAGCATCTATCACAGGTCATCTTGTTGTAAGTACACTGCATACTAACAGTACTGCAAGTTCTGTTGCCCGTCTTGAAGATATGGGAATTGAGTCATACCTCATAGCTGATTCACTTGTTGGTATTATTGCACAGCGTCTTGTAAGAAAGCTGTGTGACTGCAAGATGCCAAAAGAGGCAAGTACAGCTGAGAAGGAGATGCTTGGAGTTAATCCTGATGAGCCATTTACTATATATGAACCATGTGGATGTAAGTTATGTAATGGAACAGGATACTATGGCCGACTTGGTATATATGAGATTATGAAGATAACACCGTCTATAAAGAGACTTATATCAAGACATGCAGAAGCAGAAGAGATTAAAAAGCAGGCTATAAGTGAGGGTATGAATACGCTTAAGATGGCTGCGGTTAATGCGGTTAAAGATGGTGTCACAACTATAGCTGAGATGGTTAAAGCAACTTATGAAGCTGAAGAAGATGATTCAAGACCTAAAGCAGCAGATACATCAGTTTCTTCTGGAATATCAGTTTCTTCCGGAGTAGAAGAAATTGAACTTGAGCAGATTGACTAAGAATCTGCCAGATATACAATTATAGATATATGGGGGCTTAATAATGTTTACTGTAGAGCAATTACTTTCGATAGCTAAAGAAAAGAAGGCAAGTGATGTGCATGTCACTGTAGGACTTCCACCAAGAGTCAGAATTAATGGTGAACTTGTGGATCTTGATTATCCTAAGCTTTCACCAGATGACTGTGAAAAGCTTATTCTTGATATTATGGATGACAGGCAGCAGGCAATGTTCAAAGACAGAGGAGAACTTGATTTTTCATTCTCTGTTCCTAATATTGGACGATACAGAGTTAATGTATTCAGACAGAGAGGGTCTGTGGCATGTGCCATGCGTATTGTAGGAACAGAGATTCCTAAGCCGGAAAGTCTTGGTGTTCCAAAGTCTGTTGTTGAATTGTATGCCAAGAAAAGAGGACTGGTTCTGGTAACGGGTCCAACAGGTTCCGGTAAATCTACAACACTTGCTTCTCTTATAGACAAAATTAATGATGAACGTAATGCTCATGTAATAACACTTGAAGACCCAATTGAGTATCTTCATTCGCATAGAAAAGCAATGATTAATCAGAGAGAAATCGGTCTTGATACGCATTCATATGCTGATGCACTCCGTGCAGCACTGCGAGAAGATCCTGATGTGATTCTTGTAGGAGAGATGAGAGATCTGGAAACTATATCTACTGCTATAACAGCAGCAGAAACAGGTCATCTCGTGTTTTCGACACTTCATACAATTGGAGCGGCGGCAACAATTGACCGTATTATTGATGTGTTTCCACCGCACCAGCAGCAGCAGATAAGAATTCAGCTTGCAGTTGTTCTTGAAGCAGTTATTTCACAGCAGCTGATACCAACAGCAGACAGATGTGGAAGAGTTGCTGCATTTGAAGTTATGCATGGAACGATTCCAATTAAGAATCTTATCCGTGAAGCCAAGACATATCAGATATCCAGTGTTTTACAGACAGCAAGAAAAGAGGGCATGATATCAATGGATGATGCACTTCTTGATCTGTATAATAAGGGAGTGATTGATTCTGATAATGCAATTGGATATGCACAGGATGTCAATTATGTTACTAAGAGAGTTAATCAGTTTTATTAATGGTGGAATATGCAGATAGGTGAGAGAATATATAAGTATCTTGAAGAAAAAGGAATGTCGCAGGCAGAGTTTGTCAGTAGAACAGGAATTTCTCAGAGTACAGTAAGTGATTGGAAGATAAAGAAGAATAATCCATCAGCAGATAAGATAATGGTAATATGCAAGGCACTTGATATTTCTCCATATGAACTGCTGACTGGAACAGAAGATATGAATAATTCAAGAAAGTATATGGATTATGCATATGTTGATAAAGATTCTAAGGAATACACATTGATAGAAACTTATCAGGAGCTTAGTGATGACGCCAGACTAAAGCTGGAAAGATATATGGAGGCTTTAAGAAAGTCTGGGGAATAGTGATTGAAGAGATGACAATGCTGGTGATGTGCTGGCATTGTTTTTTTCTTGGGGACTGTTAATCATGCAATTATTATTATGGGGATTTCCTATAAGAACAATAAATAATCAATCTATATAGGCTAATTTCAGGCAGAAATACAAGAAAGTGTCGGAAATTACCTATCAGGCAGGCACGAGGAAGCTTATCTATAGGCAGATTGGGAGAAAAAGTGAAGGCTGAATAAGGATTCTGCCCGGATATATCCTATAAGTCAAGCAATAATGCGACTACCTATAGGTATCAGGTAATATAATGTGTAATATACCGCAATTACGGTATTGACAAAAATATATATTAATTGTATATTAAAAATGATTTCATGTATGGCATAGAGAATCAGACAAAGGTTGAGAAAAGAATGCCGGCAAGAATATCAGGATATGAAGGTGCTTCATACAGAGGTCAATGTGATAAGAAAACAATAGTGCCGGTAATAACGATGGTTCTGTATTATGGTACAGACAGAAAATGGACAGCACCAAAGAATCTTAAGTCTCTGATTAAAGTTCCGGATAATCTGGATAAGTATGTTAATGACACTAAAGCTAATGTATTTGAGATAGCGTGGCTGACAGATGAACAGATAGCAAAGTTTACGAGTGATTATAAGATAGTTGCTAATTTCTTTGTGAACAAGAGAAAGAACAAAGATTACATACCAGATGATAAGACAACAATTAAGCATGTGGATGAGATACTAAAGTTTTTATCGGTTATGACAGGGGATAGCAGATATGAAGAGATATTGTCAGATAAGGAAGGAGTGAGCAATATGTGTGATGTAGCGCAGAGGCTTGAAGACAGGGGGATTGAGAAAGGAATTAAAGAGGGGATTAGTCTTGGAGGCAATCAGATGATATATTCACTGGTAGAAGATAAGAGTATAAGTATGGAAAAGGGCGCGCAAAAGCTTGGGATAAGTGTAGAAAAGCTGCGAGCTAATATGATTAATGCGGGATATAAGTGTCCGGATATGGAGTGATAGCTGATAAGGAAGGCAGAATAACAGTATAATATATAAAGATAAAGCAATGCCGGTAAGAGAGGATACTGGTGTTGCTTTTCTTTTTGTGGAAGTCTGTTTCTGTTCAGGGTTTTATTTCTACGTGTTCCTATAAGAATAAAAAATAATCAAGCTATATAGGCGAAATACAGGCAGAAATACATGAGAATGTAGGAAATCACCTATCAGGCAGGCACGAGGAAGCTTATCTATAGGTAGATTGGGAGAAAAAGTGAAGGCTGAATAATGGTTCTGCCTGGATATGTCCTATAAGTCAAGCAATAATGCGACTACCTATAGGTATCAGGAACAATGAATCAATAAAGCATTTAATTATTTCTTGAAAATAGCTAGAAAAATAGATATATTATAGTAAAGTATTAATCTAAAAGGGGAGAAAAATAAAATGCTTACAAAATTAAAAAAGTGTAAAACACTTAAAGAAATATATGAGGTGCTGGGGAGAATTTTTTTTGAAAAGATAGCAATGTACATAGTGATGGGATGGTGCTTATTGCCGATACTATCAATCTTCTTTCATATAAGATGGATGGGGATGGCTGAGCAGACATTTATGTATAGATTGAATATATTGTCAAGCTATCAGACGGCAGTTTTGCTTATGGGTGTGCTGACATTGGAATTTCTGATAGCATACTTTATAGGCATGATACTGACACGGAGCAATAATTGGAAAAATGAGCTGTTTGAGTTTATTAAAAGAGAACCATGGAATGTATTTTTTTTGATGCTGTTTGTATGGATTATCATATGTACAATGCATTCGGCTGATAAATATACTTCAATATTTGGGACAGAGTACAGATATGAAGGTCTTGTGACATATTGCTGCTATGCGGCGGTTTATATGTGTGCGCATATAGTTAAAGAAGCAAAATATAGAAAATGCATATTCAATACATACGCGGTAACAGCAGTTATACTTGGAATATGTCTGCTGCTTCAAGATAATCATCTATTATATATGCATAAAATATTTGTTTATGATAGAGCAACTGTATTCAGCCAGTTTAATCATTTTGGGTATTATCTTAACATGTCAATTCTGGTAATGACAGGGTTATTCTTAACGTCAGATATTAAGAAAAATGAAATTATGTATGCAGCAGGAATAGCGTTCCAGTTATTTTGCCTTTTGGTGAACAATACATTTGGTGCGTATCTTGGCTCTATGTTTGGTGTTATAGCTGTATGCATAATGTATGCTGTAAGAACTAACAATATAAAGAAAATACTAGTGCCGATAATTATATATATTTCCCTTAGCACAGTCAGCATGTTAGGAATCATTCCATCAAGCAGTGGACAGAACTTAAAAGTTAATTTATCAACCTTCTCTCATGATGTTAATGCAGTCATATCAGATGCGGAAGATGCAGATGGAGCAGGGACGGGAAGAATGAGATTATGGAAAGCTTGCTTAAAAATGATACCGGAAAGTCCAATATTAGGATATGGACCAGAACAATTGAATGAAAAATATGCTGGTGAATTGGGAGGCGTGTTAGCAGGAGGCACTGACAGACCAGAAAATGAATATATACAGTATATGGTGTTTATGGGAATACCAGGGTTTGTAATGTATATGGGTGCATTAATATCAATGATGATATGCCAATTGAAGAAAATTAAAAAAATGGAACTTATAACGATAGCTTCGGCAGGATGTGCATTGGCATATGCAGCAGGTGCATGCTTTGGAAATTCAATGTATTATACAACACCATATTTCTATATGTTTTTAGGAATGACGGCAAGAACGATTAAGCTAAAAAATACGAAATAAAAGTGAAAATTACCCACTTTTAGTGTGTAGTATGATATTATTAAGACATGTTATAAATATAAAAGTGAATTTAAAAAGAATTTATTTTTTGTTAATTTTGTTTGTTAATTTTAGTAAAATTATTGTCCTGATTGTGCTTATGTGTTATACTAAATGCACTAAAAAGGAAAGATTTTACTAAGAATGGGGAGTGTGATATGGAAACATTTTCATACAAAGCGGTTGACGCTTCGGGAAAAGATGTTAAGGGTGCTATTGAAGCAGAAAGTAAAGATGAAGCAGCCAGAAAGATAAAGGAACAGGGCTTTACTCCTATATCAATAGGTAAGCAGGGAGCTTTGGATAAAGATGTTAATCTGTCATTTTTTGGCCCAAGGAAAATACCGGCACGAGATATGAGTGTATTCTGCCGGCAGTTTGCAAGTATTCTTAAAGCAGGTGTAAGTGTAATTAATGCATTGGAGATGCTTGGTGAACAGACAGAGAATAAGAGACTTAAAGAGGCAATTGAGAGAACCCAGTCCAGTGTAGAAAAAGGTGAAAACCTTTCGGATTCAATGAGGGAGAATGAAGAGTTTCCAAGTATTCTTGTTGATATGATTAAGGCTGGTGAAGCTTCTGGTAGTTTGGAGAATTCTCTTACACGAATGGCGGTACAGTTTGAAAAAGATGCCAAGTTAAAAGGTGTTGTCAAGAAAGCAATGATGTATCCAATAGTTCTTATCTTTGTTATGATAGGTGTTATTGTAGTAATGCTTACATTTGTTATACCAAGCTTTATGACAATGTTTGAAGATCTTGATTCAGAACTTCCAATAACAACGAGAATGATTCTTGCAATGAGTGACAGTGTTAAAGGATACTGGTATGTATATCTTATTGTTGTCATTGGAATAGTTGTGGGAGTTAAGTTATATGGTAATACGGAGAATGGAAGGCATAACCTTGATAAATTAAAGTTAAAGATTCCAGTATTCGGATTGTTACAGACTAAGTCAGCATGTGCTTCATTTGCAAGAACAATGAGTACATTGTTACAGGCTGGTATGCCAATGATTGATGCACTTGAGATATCTGCTTCTACTATGAAGAATGTATTATATTATGATGCATTAGAAAAAGTAAAGAGCGGTGTATCATTAGGCTTGCCTCTTTCTAATCAGTTAAGAACATCGGGGCTTTTTCCTCCGATGGTTGTACATATGGTAGGTATTGGCGAAGAAACTGGTAATGTTGAAGAGATGCTTACCAATTCAGCAGTTTATTATGAAGAAGAAGTTGAAGTCCAGACACAGACTCTTACTTCGTTAATGGAACCAATTATTATTATCCTTATGGCTTTAGTTGTAGTTATGTTAATACTTGCAATCTATCAGCCAATGATTCAGCTCTATAATACATTAGGAGCACAGGGGTAGTATATAATCTGTTCTGCAGGTCGCTTAACGAGAACGGATTTATATAAATATATTTCAAAAGGGAGATATGAAACATGAAAAAGACACAGAAAAAATTAGGTAACAAAGGTTTCTCTTTAGTAGAGCTTATCGTAGTTATTGCCATCATGGCAGTACTTGTTGGTGTTTTAGCTCCAACACTTATCAAGAACATTGAGAAATCAAGAGAGTCAAAGGACGCTCAGAATTGTGAACAGCTTAAGAGTTCAGTAGAGATTGCTCTTCAAAATGAAACAGCTTACTCTACTAATGTTAAATCAGGTGGAAAAGATATTGTGACAATAACTTCATCAGGTGTAACAATAGCTAGTGATGCAGGAACAGATTTTACAACAGAGTTTACAGGACAGATTGACACTTCTAAGACAAAGTTAACATCTAAGAAGTACAAAGATGTTACAGGTGGTATAAAGATTAATGTTAATGAAAAAGGACAGGTTACAATCGTAGGCTTACCATCATAAAATTAAACTAAGGAAACATTAAATCATGCAATACGAATTACCACTGTACTTCATTATCTTTCTATACGGAATCGTATTCGGAAGTTTTTTGAACGTACTGATTTACAGATTACCATTAAAAGAGAATATAGCTACAGAACATTCGCATTGTATGACATGTGGCGGGCGAAAAAATCCAGTGGTATGATCTCATACCACTGGTAAGCTACATAATACTTGGTGGAAAATGCAGACACTGCAAAGCTAAGATATCACCGCAGTATCCAATCATTGAAGCGACCAATGGGATAGCATATGTGATAGTATTCTTAGTTCACGGATTTAATGCGGTAAGCATATTGATGTGCTTTGCATTTTCAATATTTCTTGTTATTTCAGTCATTGACTGGAGAACTTTCGAGATACCATTTTCACTTAATGTGGCAATTGGTGTTTTGGCAGTGATAAGAATCATATTAGATCACAAGAACCTATTAGACTATCTAATAGGGTTTTGTGTTATAAGTGGATTCATGCTCATATGTCTTTTTATTGGACGAGCGATTAAAGGAATTGACGCTTTTGGCGGTGGAGACATTAAGCTGATGGCGTTTGCAGGATTATTTTTAGGATGGAAGTGCATTATTCTGGCATTTCTGATTGGCTGCATCTTGGGTGCAGTCATTCATTCCATCCGTATGAAAGTTACGGATGCTGAACATGTACTGGCATTCGGACCATATTTGTGTGCAGGGCTTACAATAGCCATGCTTTTTGGTACGAATATAATTAACTGGTATCTTTCTTTTATGGGATTCTAACTAATCTGTGTATTTATGTAGGAGAGTTTTGGACTATATAGAAAGGACAGGAAATTTATATATATTTTTATAACTAGAAATCATTAGCTTATTATGTGGGGAGCTGGATAGGAGGATTTTATGGCTGCATCTAAAGCCAAAGGTAAATTGGTAAGTATCGTTATCAATAACGAGTATATTAAAATATGTGAAATCACTAAATCAGGTAAGAACAGTGTCGTTCATAAGACTGTTACAATTCCTGCACCGGAAGACTGCTATGTTGAGGGTGTAATTGAGCAGACTGACGTACTTGCTAAGGCAATCAAGGTTGTTATGGACGAGCATAGATTTAATGCTAATAATGTCGCATTTTCTATCAGTTCTCCAAGACTTGCAACTAAGGAAGTTCTTATTCCTAATGTTAAGGCTAATAAGATTGATAAACTTGTACAGGCTAATGCTACAGAGTATTTCCCAGTTAATATGGATGAGTATATCATTCAGTATACGGTTCTTGAGAAAGTAGAAGATCAGGGACAGGAAAAGATTAAACTTATGGTTGCTGCTGTACCATCAGAAGTTGTAGAGTCTTACTATGGACTTGCTAAGGCTTTAGGACTTAAGGTGGCATTCGTTGATTATGCTGGTAACAGTACATACCAGATTATGAAGCAGCAGATTGGACCAGAAGTCAGCCTTGTTATTCAGGTTGAGAATGATGGTACTGTAATCAATATTTTCAAGGATAATGTATTGCAGTTACAGAGAAATGTTCCTTATGGAAAGTCAATGCTTGTTAATGCAGTTATGGAAAAGTATGGACTTAAGTATGAGGCTGCGACAGCAAAGCTTCAGAATGAAACACTTCTTCACTCAAGATTTGATGGAGATGAGGTTACAGAATCATTAAGATATATGGCAAGTAACATTAACCGAGTTATTGATTATTATGTATCGCGTAACAGAATATCAATCCAGAAGGCATACTTAATCGGACATTCTACATCTATTAAGGGCTTTGCAACACTTCTTTCTAATGAGCTTAATATGCCAATCGAGAAGGTTGAGAGACTTAAGAATATTGCACTGGACAAGAAAGCGTATGTTGAAGAGGCTACTCTTACAAGTTATGTAACTAACTTGGGTGCTGTTATTGATCCGGTTGATTTTATTCCTAAGAGACTTATTGAGAGTGGTGCCAGAAAAGAAAATACAAAGACTCTTATCGTAGGATTTGTTGGAGCCCTTGCGGTTTCTGCACTCCTTGTTCTTATTCCACTTGTTCAGGTTGTTGCTCTTAATGCAGAGATTGGATCTCTTAATAAGAGTATAAAGAAGCTGAGCATTATTAATGATGTTGTTAATGAATATTATTCAGCTAAAGACAAATATAATGATATCGCAGCATTTGCAGCACTTACATCAGACAGCGATGACGCATTACAGGATTTTGTTGATTATCTTGAAAAGAATATGCCAAGTGATATTACTATCCAGTCTTTCAATGTTGCATCAGGAGCAATTACTGTTAATGGAACAGCGGGAAGTAAGTCTTCAGTAGCTAAGTTCATTCAGGAACTTCAGAAGAATTCTTCTGTACTTAATGTTGATGCCCCTACTATAACAGAGACTAAGGATAATGCAGGTACAATTGAAGTTACATTTTCATTATCATGTACATTTGTTGGAGGAACATCTAATACAACTGATATGAAGTCATCTAATACATCAAACAGTACTAAAAATAGCAGTACTAAGAGTTCAACAACAAAGTAGGAGGGGAGTCAGATGGATAAGTTAAAAGGTATGTTAAAAATCTCTGAAAGAGACAAAAAGTTATTGGTTGTTGTATTAGCAGTGCTTATTATGGCTCTTGCTTATTTCTTTGGATTTCAGAATCTTTCAGACCAGGTAGATACTTTATCTACTAAAAAGACTACTCTTGAGACAACTCAGAGAGACTTAAAAGAAAAGAATAACAACAAACAGAAGTATGTTAATGATACAATGAATTATCTTAAGCAGTATGATAATCTTCTTGACAGATATGCGGCAGGGAGCACACAGCCTAATTCAATTGATTTCTTTAACAAGACAGAGTCTGTAACGGGAACATGGGTAAGAAGTCTTTCTTTATCACCAACAACTGTTCTTTACAAGTTCGGTCAGATTGCTTCAAGTAATGTTAATGGAAAAAGCAATTATACTTCTAATCTTACCGGCTATAAGTCAACTATTAATATTGCTTATGAGTCAGATTATAGCCAGTGGAAGAATTTTATTAAATATGTCAATACATATGCTGATAAGAGCACAATTGATGCTTTATCTGCATCTTATAATGAGGCAACAGGTGTTGTCACAGGTACAGCATCTATTTCACTTTATTCAATTGAAGGTGGAAAGCGTGATTATAAGGAACCATCATTTGATGTTAAGACAGGAACAGGAAATATATTCTCAACAGTTACACCAACTGAGTAATAAGAGAATTCAGGGAGAGGGATATGAAATTATATAGAAGGAATAGAAAATTGAATAATTCCGGTTTTTCACTGGTTGAAGTACTGGTAGCGATTGTTATTCTTGCAATCATATCTCTACCGGTACTGAGTACATTTTCTAATGCTGCCAGAATTAATAATAAAGCAAGAAGGACTGAAAATGCTAATACTGCAATTAATAATATTATAGAGGAAGCAAAGAGTATGAGTCTGGACAGGCTTGCTGGTGGCAATGGACAATATACTTATCAGCAGCTAGGTGGAATTGACAGCACAACATATTCTGTAGGCAATAAGAAAGATGCTTCTAATATTCTTTATTATGAGGGTGTAAATAAAGAAAAATTCTATATCAAGGCAGAATTCGACCCATCTCCTTATACAACACCTGCTGACAGTACGGTTAAGGATAATCCTAATAATAATATTAATTCTGCAGGAATATCAGTATATGCAGATGTCTCTGCGGACAGTTCACTCGTTTACCGTGATGATAACAGTGATAATCAGGCAGTTGCACATTTTAAATATTATACAGGTGAGCAGGCATTCGACAGGTCTAAGATTACTAAGAGTACATCTATTGATGTTAATGTAACAAGAAATACTTCAGATGCATCTAAGGTTTTATTTGACCAGACAGCAGTTATTACTGTTACATATCATTATGATACAGTACTTAGTTATCCTGATTATGTTAAGACTACTACACTTACAACTAATACTTTTGAAGCGGAAGAACGTGAGGAAGATGTAAGTGGTACAAAGCAGACTGTCTATTACGTTTCAGGAAAGATTAAGAAGAATATAAAGAATCTGTATGTATTCTATACTCCGTTTGATGATTATATCAGTACTAATAAGAAGGGTACAACAACTACAGATGGTACTATGGAAGTATATGTTAATGATAAGATTAATGTAACATACAAATATCCGGCAGAACTTACTAATGTAAGATATAGTGATCTTAATGTATATCTTCTTGAGCAGGAAAAGATAACGCAGGAAAAGAATGCAGATGGTTCAGTAGCATCAGCACAGAAATACAGAATGTTGGTTGATCATAATAAAGTTAAAGTTACATTTAATACTCAGGTTATGGGTAATCTTGCTGATAAAGCAGGAAACAAGGATACTGCAGCGAGAATTTATTCTAATATTAAAGACTGGAAGTCTGGTTCTTCATCAAAAACAGAAGATTCTATGTACAGACTTACAGTGACAGTATATTATAATGATTCAACTATGTCAGATGATTCAAAGATTGCAACTATGACATCTACTAAGATTAATTAGTCAGTGAAAGAATGGAGACAGTTTATGGGGAAAGTATTATTGAATTTGAAAAGAAAAAGAAATAATTCTGGTTCTACTATTGTAATAGTGCTTATTATGACTTCATTTGTATTGATTCTTTCAACACTGATTACTACAACTACAATGGTCAACCTTAAAATGAAGATGATAGCATCACAGTCTAAAAAGACGTTCTACACATCAGAAGAGGCTGTTGATGAGATATATGCTGCACTTGGAAAAGCTTCAATGGAGTGCTTTAATGCTTCATATGAGGAACAGCTTACCACATTATCAAGTTATAGTAAGGTCGTTTCTGACCAGCATAATAATTTTGCAACTTTAGTTGAGATTGATAATGAAAAAGCAAATGTTGCTTTAAGAGAAAATTATATGCAGAAGCTTATAGGAAAGCTGTTGCCAGATTTTAAGACAACAGATTTTAGTCCTGTATATAATAATAATTATAGCTTTGATGGACACAAGGAGAAGTTCATTGAAATATTGAATTCATATCTGGAGAATTATTCTACAGGTGTTGATAAGGATGGTAATGCTACGGGAGAGCCTATTCTTGTGGTGCAGGATGTTAATACTATCCGTATGAGAAATACAAGCGATAAGAATAATGGTACAGGTCTTAATGTGTATGCAATTACATTTACAGATTGTATCGTTAAGTATCTGACACAGAATGGGGATTATTCTTATATTACATTTAATGGAGCAGTTGGGCTTCCTGATATATATGTTAATTTCATGGACGAAGACCTTGTTGGTACAACATTCTTCGGTAATTATGCGTTAGTTGGTAATACTGGTATTAATATTACTGACGGAGGAACAGCGATAATTAAAGGAAATGCATATGCTGGAAGAGCATCAGGCCTTAATATTAAGGGTTCAACTCTTGATTTTACAGGCAGTTATCTTATCTGTGGAGGTAGTCTTAACCTTAATATTAAGTCAAAAGGAGAGACAGGAGCATTATCTGCGTCACAGCTTAACCTTGGTGGCTCTTCACAGTTATGGTCGGATGAGATTGTACTTGGAAATAATGCCGCATTTAATGGCGCTGGTGCAGTCAATGTTAAGGATGACCTTACTATTGAGGGGGATGATTCAAGTGCAGTTCTTAGTGGTTCTTATGAAGGCTTTGGATATGAACCTAAGGAAAATGCAACTCATTATGACAGTAGTGCGGTAATTATTAATGGAGAAAGAGCGACAATTACATTCAGTTCATCTCTTTCAAAGCTTGTTGTTGCTGGACGTTCATATATTAAATTTGAGACATCAGTACCGCTTGCAACAGGTGAATCAATTTCAGTTAATACTAATCAGGAAATATATCTTGTTCCTGCACAGCTTTTAAAGAGTGGTTCTAAGAATCCATCTAAGAAGCAGACAGCAGGCAACGGAATCAAGTGTGAGACTAAGATAAGTGAGTCAACATTCTTTGGATTTGATTTATTAAGCAAGAATGGTGATGATTATTATGTGACCAGAGATTATGATGTAGCTGGTTCTGGTCTTAATACAATTGATTATGATAAGTCAAGAACATATTATTATTTCAGTTTCAAGGATACAGCATCACTTAATACTTATGCTAAGATTATATATGATTATACAGATACTCAGTTTGAGGAATTCCTTAATAATACTTCTTATGCACAGAAATGCAGTGCTGCAGAGAAAAATGATTATATTAAGGAATCTAAGTCTTTAAGAAATGCTATTAAGAAATCTGTAGGTACATATGCCGGACTTAGTGGTTCATCAGTTGTAAGAAGTGAAAGTCTTACAGATGGAGCCAGCCTTGGTATCTTTGCTGATAATTCAAGTTTTGATTTTAAAACTGAATATTCAGACAGATCGAATAGATATAATGTGTTTAATAAGATACTTGCGCCTCTTGGGGATTCAGTAACATATACAACAACTCAGCAGGCAGAGGAATATCTTAATAGTATTGCTCATAATAATATTGCTATTGATCTTAGCAAGTACACACCTGATGATGTTTATGACAATATTATTAATAAAGATGGTTTTGCAGAAGTTACTGATGGTAAGGCATTCAGCAAACAGGTAGAAGGAAAATGGTTTATAGCTTATGCGTTATCTGAAGTATCAGCATCAAAAGGTATAGAACTTGTTATAGATAGTAATTCGTCTGAATCAAAATCAAATATTCTTAAGATAACTTCGGGTGTTGTTGTCTGCTCTGGTAATGTTCATATTAAGAGTGATTTTGATGGAATTGTTGTTTCTAATGGAATAATTACGATTGATTCAGGAGTGACAGTTTCTAATAACATATTCTCTGATTCACTTTTCAGAACATTTATTGATGACCATGAAGCAGAGCTTACAGATACTAATGGAAAAGGCAAGACAGTCCACTATAAGGATATTTTCAGATTCTGGAATCCGCATGTTGAATCTAAGAAGGATTCATCACTTAGTGTAAGCAATATGACTTATAAGGATATGGTTACATTCAGTCTCTGGAGAAAGTACGAAGATCCTAATGGAACTAATGTTGAGTCTACAACGGAGGCTCCAACTAATCCGTAATAATATGGAGAGTGGCAATAAGATTATTTAATGGAGATGTGATGATGAGCAGGAGAGGGAACAGACATTTTAAGAAACAATTAAATAATCAGGGATTTTCTTTATTGGAACTTCTTGTAGTAATCGCAATAATTGCAGTTGTTTCACTTCTTGTAACAGTAGGCCTTACGGTTCTTAACAAGGGAAATGCCAAGAAAGCTAATAAGAATCTTTATTCAAGTCTGAGTGAATTAAAGACAAGTACTATGGCTAAGAATGGCAACTGGTACATGGAGATTGGTAAAAATGGTGATTCTTATGTATTTACTACATATAAGGATACAGGAAGTCCATTAGAAACATACAAATGTAGTGCTTCAAGGATTTCTATTGTATATGAAGCTGGTACTTCGTCGTATAATGTTGATGATTATACAATTATGGTTAAGTTCAGCAAAGCAGATGGTTCATGTGAAAGTGTGACAGCTACTAAGTCAGGAATGGATCCGGTTGAACTTAAGAATACAGCAACTTCAGGAACATTTAAGGTTACATCATCTGGTGTTGATTATGAATCTAAGCTGTGGTATAAGACCGGAAAAGTTACGACATCGAACTAGTTTATTAATATGGAGTGAAGTTATGAAGAAGGATAACAAGGGATTCTCATTAGTGGAACTGCTAATAGCGATAGCAATATCAAGTATTGTTCTTATGGCACTTGTAATGCTTATTACACAGGCGGTCAGAAGTTACACGAAGCAGACAGCTCTGGCGCAGATACAGAGTGATGCGGATATAAGTCTTAATCAGATGTCAAAGAATATTCTTGAGGCAACAGAGATAAAGATTGAAAAGCTGAATGGGGATGTAACTATATATACTAATAAGGTTATTGAGAAAAAGAATAGTACTGAGGTAGGTATTGAATGGGGATACTATTATGAAAGTGCAACACAGCAGCTATGGTATATCAATTCAGATAAGTCAGAAATGAGTCTTGTATGTGATAATGTTACATCATTTGATGTAAGAATATCAAAGGATAGTATAGAGCTTGATACAGCAACAATTAAGTCAATTGACAGGAATCCACAGATTGTTATTTCGTTAGGCTTACAGAGGATGAATGAAAAGAGAATTGTTTCAAGAACATTTTCAACAAGAAACCAGCTTAATGATAATATAACACTTGGTAAGTCTATTACATCGGTTGAAGGAGATAAGGACGATGTTGTTAATACACTTAAGGTTGGCAACACGTTATCAGCAGCACAGATAATTGATTATTTTACAGATAATTAAGTAAACGGGAGGTAATCTTTATGAAGTCAAAGTTCAAAGAAAATGGTAAAAACAGAATATTGGCAGTGATTGCTTCTGCAGTTATGTTTTGTCTTGTTGTGCTTCTGATAATTGTTACACGAAAGACTGATGCGGTGGCAGATACTTCGGTTATTATTAATGGTAAGGAATATTCACAGGATAATAAGATGAAGATTCTGGAGATTGTTTCTGAAGATTATTATGATGAGTTAGGACCGATTATAGGTAATTCATCTGGTAGTGTCAAGTGGGATGATATTGTAGCAAAGGCTACTGATAAAAAGGTAGCATCTAATAGTGATGTACAGAAGAATATGGATGTGTATCTTCAGTATGTTAATGGTATTCTTTTAAGCGGAACTAATTATAATTTATGCCTTGAGTATAAAAGTGGCAACTCATACAATTATTACACTACTTCTAATGATGCAATACAGAAGGCTGGCACTTTAGATGTTGATAATATAAAACTTATTTTCTGTAAAAAAGATGGTAATAGCTATATACCTATGACAACAAAAAACGGTTCTAAGTTAAGAGATGCATTTTCTTTCTTTGTATTTGGTGATAAAGGAATGGAAGGATTTGTTGATCTTGTAATCAAGAAACCATCTGAAGTTACAACTAAGGATATAGATGATGCGACTATTGTATATTTTTCATGTAAGATTCACAATGCGGGAATATTATCTGCATATAATTATCTGAATGGAACTAATGTATCTTCTACAGAGAAAAAATGGACATTGGGAGATAATGACTTACCTGCAGAAACAGCACTTTACCTGTATATGGTGAATGCTACTAAAGGAAAAGCTATAATGTATAATTCTGCTGATAAAGGTCTTGGAAGTGATAATAAGTATTCTAATATTGCAAGAATATGTCTTACAATGTCTGGCATTGACAGAGATCAGTTTGTCACAGATTTTGCCCATACGAAAGAGGGCATAAGCGGAGGAGTCACAGGTAAATATTATAGTGGAAATGTAGGATATATTAATATTGATGACGAAAATGGCAACAAGATAATTAATTATTACCTTGAATCTGGAGAAAAAAGAAGCTTTGAAGATGCCGGAGGTTCAGGACCATTTGCTTACTGGAGAAGTTATCAGATGATTTTTGATCCGGAAAATTTTAAAGACAATAAGTCGAATTGGGTTACTACATTCCCTATATATAATGCAACGGAAACAAACAGACAGAAGTATGTTGATAAATATGTGTGGGAATTTAATTCAGATAATGCTATTACATCAGAACTTATGTCAAGTGATGTGTATCCAAGTAATGCCCAGGAAAGTGATATTAAGTATGGTACAACATATGACGAAGCTAAGACATTTACTAAGGACAATAAGACTATAGATGCTGCACTTACCGGAGCAAAGATAATTCAGTATATTATTGGTGCATATAAGAGAACACCTAGTGAATCTGTCAATGTACTTGAAATTGAGCCTATTGGTGTATATGGCTATAATACTGATGGCGGTAAGGATATTATTAAGACATGGTATGGCTTGCCAAAGACATCAAGTGTAACGGTTAATGTTACAAGTATGTCAATAAATGCATTTGCAGGACTTAATGAAGATATTCTTTCAAAGTATGATCTTGTTATTATTGGTGATAGAGGTTCTGCGCAGACAGTTGGCGAAGTATTTGGTTCTCATATGTATAATACTGACAGAACATTTACAAAATCATCTAAGACATATAATCTGAATGCTAATGACCTGACTGAGAAAGCGTTTAATAAACTTTTTGAATTTGCACAGAAGGGTATGCCAATAGCACTTGATAAGAATGTATATTATGGCAATAAGTCAGTTGTAGACAGTAACACTAACATGTATAAGATGAGAAAATCTAATCTTGCAATGCAGCTTACAAAGACAGGATCATCTAATATTGTATGGGTAGATAATGATGAGGTATCAGATACATTAAATTATATCTATAAACCGACAAGCAACATTTCACCTAATATGAAAGAGTATGATGGAACTGAGGCAAGTGTTAATGAAAGAGATTTTGACAAGAGCCTGATAGTTACATTTTCAGGAAATGTAACTGTTCCGGTAAGGGATGGTTCATATAAAGTTAAGATATACATTGACAGAAACTGTGACAGTATGTTTTCAGAAGATCATACAACAGATGATACTGAGTTATTCTATTGTGAAAGTGATGGTACGGGGATACAGTGGACTAATGGAGGTTTTAGTACAACATTGTCTCTGCCAAGTGGACTTACCGGTTATGTTGGCTGGAAGGTTGAGATAACTGATACAGATACAGGATTAAGAACTTATACTTCTGGTGCATTTGCATTGAAGAATAAGGAGAGAACAATAAATGTTTTACAGATTAAGAGTAATTCACAGGAGTCACATCTTAATCTTGCTCCTGGAAGCAAGTTTGATGAAAAATTCAAGTCAGAAGCTGGGATTACAGGGTTTAATCTGAAGGTTAAAGAAATGACCAAAACAGAATTTTCAGAAGAATTAAAGAAGAATCCTAAGCTTCTTGATGATTATTCTATGATTGTTATGGGATTTGCTGATAACTATGGTAATGATAATGATTTATCTGTCGATGCAATTGATGCTATAAAAACTTATATTGATGATGGAAAATCTGTACTGATGACACATGACTGTATGTCTTATAGGGAGAATGGTACAGGCAAAAAAGCAGCTGGTTCATATGAGAAACTTAATTATGCTACCCAGCAGTTGAAACCTTTGATTGGAATGAAGGGTGGATATAGTTTAACAGATACTCTTATATATAAATTATCGGGTGTAGGACCATTTACTGGTTCAGGCGATACAACAAGTACCAGAATGACAAGCAGCCTTTCAAAGCTGAATACTGGTGAAGTTACATCTTATCCTTATGGAATTGATTCGTCAATAAGTGTTGCTCCAACGCATGCACAGTATTTTGCCCTTAATCTTGAAACACAGGTTAATGGTTCAGATCCTGTTGTATGGTATACTCTTGATAATGGTGATAAGAATTATTTTTCATTATCAGGTCAGGATGCTGTTAATAATTACTATATATATTCTGCTGGTAATGTTACATATACTAGTGCAGGTCATTCTGATATGGATAAAGAAGGCACTGATGCAGAGATGGAGCTTTTTGTTAATACATTTGTAAGAGCTATTCTTGCTGGTAACAGTGCACCACAGGTTTCATATACGGATGCTGTTTATGATGACACACAGAAGGCATATAGTAGTTATATTAAGTATAATTACACAAAGTTCGCTGACAGGCAGCTTAACTTTAATTTCATGATATCAGATGCCGACCTTATTGATGGCAGAGGTATTATTAATGAGGCTTTCATGTATGTGTATAATGAAGAGGCGCGTACTGAAGAGTCACAGAAGAACGGTAAGTTTGATTCGTCTAAGGACAAGAGACTTGGCTATATCAGTATAGATGGTTCTGGAAATGTTTCACTTACGTCGATGCCTGTATCGTCAGGTTCATCTAAGGTTAAATCTGGTGTGGAATATACGGTTGATAATTTCTGGAGTCTGTCAGGGGCAGATGATGCATCATTGAGACAGAAGCTTTCGGATGGAACTCTTAAGATAGGTATTCAGGCAACTGATGGTCACAATGGAGTTGGTTATGCAATACTTAATCTTCAGGTAAAAGATTTGTTTAATATGGATTAATTTAATATCAGTATGGATTAAACTCCGGTGGATGAACTCTCATATAGAGAGGCTCTGCCGGAGTTTTTTGTTAGGAATCATACAGGAGAGATATTCTATATAAAATATAATGATATATACATTGACATTGATTATATATAATGATAATATATTAATACATTATATACGCAGTGCGTATTATAATAAGGATTATGCGTTTAGAGGAGATATATGGGGAAGAGTGTAGACAGGAAACAGGTAGATGATTATAAGCTGTCACTTGTAAGATTCAGGGATGTTGTTAAGAAGAATTTTGATGGAATTGAGCTTGTAGTATTAGGATTGGAACTGCAGGAGCATATTCATTATGGAATGCCGCTAAGAACTATGATATATGACTCACTTGGGTATCTGAAAGAATTTGAGGGAGTAAGAAAGGGGAGTCGGTTATTATGTGTGAAGCATGGAAAGAGTATTATGATGAAGCAAGACAGGATGGGTTTAAGTCTGGTAAAGAACAGGGATTTAAGACGGCAACAATAGAAGATATAATATTTATGATAAGATATGGAATATCAAAGAAGGATTTATTAAAGAAGTATTCAGAAAAAGATTACAACGAAGCACTTTCTAAGATGGCTGCGAAGTAAAGATGAACCAACCAGATTATCAATATAACACATGAGGTCTGGTTGGGATTTTTATACAATGAATATATATTGATAATTGTTTTGAGATACTATAATCATAAAAGCTGAACAAATACATATTTAAGTATTGATAGTAAAAGGAGGCGGTATTTATTGTACAGTAGTGTATTGAGTGGGGTATTATATGGATTGAAGGCAGAGATTGTACGGGTTGAGGTTGATGTTGGCAATGGTATTCCAAGTTTTGAGATGAGTGGTTTTCTTAGCAATGAGGTTAAAGAAGCGAGAGAAAGAGTAAGGGTTGCTATCCGTAATTCTGGGTATGAGCTTCCTCCACAGCGCATTGTGGTAAATATATCTCCTGCAGATATCAGAAAATGTGGCACAGGTTTTGATTTGCCGATAGCACTGGCTATATTATCAGCAAATGGTTACATAGATGAAGTTAATGTTGATAATATGATTATACTTGGTGAGTTGAGCCTTGATGGAAGCATTAATGGTGTAAGCGGGGTATTGCCATGTGTATGTGAAGCAAAGAAATCCGGAATAAGTAAGGCACTTATACCAGTGTCTAATTATAATGAAGGCAGAATTGTGGAGAAAGTGAATATCATTCCGACTAACAGTCTGAAAATGGCGGTGCAATATATCAATAATGGTATAATTGAGAACCAGAGACAGGATAATCCAGAACAATGCCGTACAATAGATAAACAAGAAATTAATTATGCAGATATATGTGGACAGGAGGCTGCAAAGAGGGCGACTATGATTGCTGTTGCCGGGATGCATAATATCATGTATATCGGGCCGCCGGGAAGCGGAAAAACTATGATGGCAAAACGTATTCCGTCTATCATGCCTGATATGACATTTGATGAAAAATTAGCTGTTACCAATATATATAGTGTTGCAGGACAATTAGGAGAGTATGGCGGGATGATTGAAGACAGACCATTCAGGGCACCATATCACAATGTAACTAAGAGTTCATTCTTTGGTGGAGGCATGTTTCCAAGACCAGGAGAGATAACTCTTGCGGGTAAAGGTGTATTATTTCTTGATGAGATGACGGAGTTTAAGCCAGAAATATTAGAAGGATTAAGGCAGCCTCTTGAAGATAAGGATATAACAATTGTCAGAATGGGCAGGACATATACATATCCGGCAGATTTTATGCTTGTTGGAGCGATGAACCCGTGCAAATGCGGTTATTATCCGGATAGGAGCAGATGCAATTGCTCAGAACAGGATATTAAAAGATATATTGGGAAAATAAGTATGCCACTATGGGATAGATTTGATATGTGTATCAAGACAGATGAAATAGGATACGAACAGATAAGGTGCAGCAGTGATAATGGTAATGTGCCAGATTCAGAAAGCATGAAACAAGCTGTAATGCGTGCAAGACTTGCCCAGCTTAAGCGGTTTAATGGGATGAATATAAAGTATAATTCACAGATGAGTACAGGAGATATGAAGAAATTTTGCAGACTTGGAGAAGAGGAAGAAAAATTAATAAAAAGGATATTTGCAAAGAAGCGTCTGACTGCAAGAGGATATTCAAAGATATTGAAGACTGCAAGAACCATCGCAGATATAGATGGTAATGTTAATATAACAACGGCTAACATAAGCGAGGCGTTCTATTATCGTGGAATACCAGAGGTGACAATACATTAAAGAAGCAATACACTAGGCAGGAGGTTTATCTTGAAAGATGATTATTATTGGTTTTGGATTAATAATATTACAGGAATAGCTAACATTAAGCTGAGATATTTATTTAAGGTATTCGATACACCAGAGGATATATATAAAGCATCAGATAAGATGTTTGAAGGCGTCATGGGAATGAAACCTGAAGATATATATTCTATAAAAGAATCTAGAAAAAGTGAGTATATATACAGGGAATATTCAGAACTTGATAAGAAAGGCATTAAATTCACATATCCGGGTAAATATAATTATCCTGAAAGATTGATGAATATATACGATTATCCTTATATAATTTATTATAAAGGAAGGCTGCCACAGTCGGACGTTCCGTCAGTAGCAATTGTCGGGGCAAGGAACTGTACAGAATATGGGAGGTCAGTAGCAGGAAGATTTGCAGAAGATTTTGCAGACATGGGAATTCAGGTTATAAGTGGAATGGCACTTGGGATAGATGCGGCGGCACAGAAAGGTGCTGTTAGAAAAGGCGGTTATAGTATGGCTGTTCTTGGATGCGGGGTTGATATATGCTATCCTAGAACTAATATCGAATTATACACACAACTTGAGAGCAATGGTGGGATTATTTCAGAATATTCACTGGGGACACCGCCTAAAGCAGGTCTGTTTCCTATGAGAAACAGAATTATTAGTGCAATGTCAGATGCACTTATTGTGGTGGAGGCAAAGCAAAAGAGTGGCTCACTCATAACGGCAGATCAGGCACTTGATCAGAATCGTGATGTTTATGTCGTTCCAGGAAGAATTGGGGATACTCTGTCAGAGGGGTGCCTTAAACTTTTGAAAGAAGGAGCACAGCTGATTACATCATCTAAGGATATATATGCAACAGAATCCATTAACAGATATATTAATTGTAGCAAAAAAGATGATAATTGTATGAATAGTTTGAATAATAATGGTATATTTGAAGAGAAATTTAAAAAATCAGGACTTGCAAGCCCTAAGAATATGGTGTATAGTCAAATCAATTTGTTTCCAGTAAGTCTGGAGATGATAGTTAATAATTCTGGATTGAATCTTGTAGAGGCGGAGGGGATTCTGCTTGAATTGGAGTTAGATGGACTTATAGAAGAGGTTTCTAAGAATTATTATATAAGGAAGCATATTTGATATGGAGGGCTATTAATGCATAAGTATTTGGTTATAGTGGAGTCACCTGCCAAGGTAAAGACTATCAGTAAATTCCTTGGGGCAAACTACAAGGTAATGGCATCACAGGGACATGTAAGAGATCTTCCTAAAAGCCAGATGGGTGTAGATGTTGAACATGATTATGAACCTAAGTATATAACAATCAGAGGGAAAGGAGATATTCTTGCTGCTTTAAGAAAAGAAGCGAAGAAAGCAGATAAAGTATATCTTGCAACCGATCCCGACCGCGAGGGAGAGGCTATTTCATGGCATCTGGCAGCGGCACTTAAGTTAGAAGACAAGGATATATACAGAATAACATTTAATGAGATTACCAAGAATGCTGTTAAGGCATCGCTTAAGGAAGCAAGAAAGATTGATATGAATCTTGTAGATGCACAGCAGGCAAGAAGAGTTCTTGACAGAGTGGTTGGGTATGGAATCAGTCCACTTTTATGGGCTAAGATTAAGAGAGGACTTAGCGCCGGAAGAGTACAGTCAGTTGCATTAAGAATGATATGTGACAGAGAGAATGAGATTGATGCATTTATTCCAGAAGAATACTGGACTATGGAGGCTTCTCTTAATATAAAGGGAGAAAAGAAACCACTTGTTGCAAAGTTTTATGGGGACAGAAACGGAAAAATTGATATTAAGAATGCAGCACAGATGCAGAAGATTCTTGATGAAGTCAAAAACTCTGGTTTCAGTATAGAAAGTGTTAAGAAAAGTGAGAAGATTAAGAAATCTCCACTTCCGTTTACTACAAGTACACTCCAGCAGGAAGCTGCCAAGACACTTAATATGTCTACAAAGAGAACTATGAACATAGCACAGCAGCTTTATGAAGGTGTTGATATTAAGGGCAGAGGAACAGTAGGTCTTATAACATATTTAAGAACAGATTCTACAAGAGTTGCAGATGAGGCAAAAGTTGCTTCAAAAGATTATATCAGTGAGAATTATGGGGAAAAGTATCTTCCACAAAGTTCTAATGCCAAGAAGGATGATAAGAAGATTCAGGATGCACATGAAGCAATCAGACCAACTGATCTTTCTTTGTCACCGGCATTAGTTAAGGAATCATTGCAGAGAGATCAGTTCAGACTTTATCAGCTTATATGGAAGAGATTTGTTGCGAGTCAGATGGCACCTGCACAGTATGAGACAACTTCTGTAAGAATAGGAGCTGGTGAATATATATTTACAGTATCAGCATCAAAGATTGTTTTTGATGGATTTATGTCTGTATACAAGACTGATGATGATAATGAAGAAACTAATGCACTTGCTAAAGGACTTGACGAGAATTCAGTCCTTACACTTGATGATGTGAATGGTACACAGCATTTTACACAGCCACCTGCACATTTTACAGAGGCATCACTTGTAAAAGCACTCGAAGAACAGGGAATAGGACGTCCAAGTACTTATGCTCCTACAATATCAACAATAATTGCAAGACATTATGTAATTAAAGAAAATAAAAATCTTTATATATCAGAGCTTGGCAATGCTGTTAATAATATTATGATGACAGCTTTTCCTACTATTGTTGATGTTAAGTTTACAGCTAATATGGAGTCTCTTCTTGATGGTGTTGCTGAGGGAACCGTGGAATGGAAGGAAATTATAAGAAATTTCTATCCGGATCTTAAAGTTGCGATTGATGAGGCAGAAAAAGAACTTGAACATGTTAAGATAGAGGATGAGGTTACTGATGTTATATGTGACAAATGCGGCAGAAATATGGTTATTAAGTATGGTCCTCATGGTAAGTTCTTAGGTTGTCCGGGATTTCCTGAGTGTCATAATACCAAGCCTTATCTTGAAAAAATAGGTGTTGCATGTCCAAAATGTGGAAAAGATGTTATATTAAAGAAGACTAAGAAGGGCAGAATGTTTTATGGTTGCGAAGGATATCCAGAGTGCGATTTTGTGTCATGGCAGAAGCCTTCAGATAAGAAATGTCCTAAGTGTGGCGGATACATGATTGAGAAGGGCAGTAAACTTGTATGTGCTGATGAAACCTGCGGATATGTCGAATCAAAGAATGATAAAGAGCAGTAGCTGATATATGTGAATTGCTTTTTAAAAGAAGGATGGGGGATTTACAATGAGTGTTCAGCTTCTCGACAAAACGAGGAAAATTAATAAGCTGCTTCACAATAATCATTCTCACAGAGTGGAATTTAATGATATCTGTGAGGTGCTTAGTGGAATATTAGAGTCGAACATTCTGGTTATAAGCCAGAAGGGTAAGATACTAGGAGCGGCTTCATACAGCGGAATTGACAAAATAGGTGAGCTTATAACAGCTGATACAGGCGGATTTGTTGATAATATGCTTAATGAAAGATTGTTGGGAGTGTTATCAACTAAAGAAAATGTTAATCTGCTTACATTGGGCTTTTCAGGTGGAAGTGAACGTAAGTTTAAGGCTTTAATAGCTCCTGTTGACATAGCTGGGGAAAGACTTGGAACATTATTTATCTATAAATGTGTTGCTGATTATGATATAGATGATATTATTCTATGTGAGTATGGTGCAACAGTTGTAGGATTAGAGATGATGAGTTCTGTTAATAATGAGAATGCAGAAGATGAGAGAAAGAAAAAGATTGTTAAGTCAGCAATAAAGACATTATCGGCATCAGAACTACAGGCCGTCAAAGCGGTATTTGCACATATGGATGGAATGGATGGCATTCTGGTTGCAAGCCGAATAGCGGATGATACAGGAATTACAAGATCTGTAATTGTTAATGCACTTAAGAAGTTTGACAGTGCTGGTGTTATATCAACAAAATCTTCTGGAATGAAAGGAACAAAGATAAAAGTTCTTAATGAAGTTGTATATGATGAATTAAAAAAACTTGAAGATTGAGAGTATACATTGTATAATTGATAGAGCTTAAAGGATTGAGCTTGAGATGATGGGATGGATCCAATGTCTGATTGGGTTCATCTTTTTGTATAAGTATACATATTGATACATGATAATCCAATGAAATGTGGCAAAATATGAAAAAAATCTTGTTTTTTTTATATTATAATTTATAATGTATGTAGTGTTTTTATGTTTTCGTAGTAGGCATATTTTGTGCTTATTGAATAAGAAAGGAAATAAATATGAGTACAGGCGCTTTTGGATATGTTAATTTGTTAAAGTCAGCGGCAGATGCGAGCTGGACAAGAGAGGAAGTTCTTACTAACAATATAGCTAATGTTGATACACCTAATTATAAAAGGCAGGATGTTGAATTTAGTTCGTATCTTGCCAATGCACTCCAGCGTTCAGGAAAGAATTCAGCATCTCTTACACAGAGAGTTAATAATGTTAATTATAATGATCTGGCTATAAGGACTTACACTGATAACAGCACATTATCGTATAGAACTGATGGCAATAATGTAGATCTTTCAACAGAGAATGTTGAACTTGCTTCAGAACAGATTAACTATAATGCTCTTATTGACAGTATGAATAATGAGTTTTCAAGATTTAAGGCAGTGCTTAAATAATATATAATGTGATTGATATATGGAAGGAGAACAGGACTATGTCTATGTTTACGGCATTTAATATTAGCGCATCCGGAATGACAGCTCAGCAGTTAAGAACGGATGTTATATCAGAGAATATAGCTAATGCAGACACAACAAGAACGAGTGATGGAACTCCCTATGTAAGAAAAGCGGTTGTGTTTACCGAAAAGACAATGACTGGTACAGCACTTGGAAAGTCTGCGTATGGTTCATATGGTACAGGAGCATATTCAACATTTTCAGATGCATTAAGACTTGCCAATGGTGGTGTTGTTGGAAGCGGCGTTAAGGTGACATCTGTATATGAGGATACATCAACAGATATGGAAAGGGTATATGATCCTTCACATCCGGATGCTGATGAGAATGGATATGTTACATATCCTAATGTGAATGTGGTTCAGGAGATGACAGATCTTATAGATGCATCACGTTCATATGAAGCTAATATATCAGCATTTAATGCCAGTAAATCTATGGCAAGCAAGGGACTTTCAATAGGTTCTGCTACATAACATATGTGAATAACTGGTTTAATTCATACGATTAATACTATATTTGAACAAAAAGAGGAGATTTAACATGGATCTTACTAGTGCAATAGGAAGCCTTGGCGGTGATTATGTCAATAAGGTTACATCGGCAATGAAAGAGAATGCGTCACTTAGTACATCTAAAAGCAAAGATTCAGATACAACATTTGATGCTATATATGACTCAGTGGCAGGGTTGCTGAACAGTACCAACTCATATGTGCAGAAAGCACAGCAGGCAGAGATAGATTATGCTCTTGGCAATATGACTAATACTCATGAGCTTGGAGTTTATCAGCAGGAGGCTAATATTGCTCTGCAGTATACAGTAGCAATAAGGGATAAGGCATTGGAGGCCTATAACTCTATTATGAATATGTCAATGTAATTAGGGGTTTTATATGGATAAATTAAAACAGATTCCAGCCAGATTTCTTGAAATATGGAAAAGCTGGTCTAGAAATCAGAAGATAATAATTGTGAGTGCTGTAGCTGTATTTATTGCGGCGGTTGTTGTTATTGCAGTTGTGTTATCAAGACCAACATATCAGGAACTTACAAGATGTGAAGATTATAATGAGATGAATACAGTTACTTCACTGCTTACAGATAATGGGTATACATATCAAATTGATAATATGGCAGTTAAGGTAAAGGAACAGGATCTTACTAATGCTAAGATGCTTATTGCTTCTAATGATATTAAACCTTCGGGATATTCATTAGATGATGCTCTTAATAGCAGTCTTACAACAACAGAGTCTGATAAGAATAAGAAGTATGCCAAATATCTTGAAACTAAGTTTGAAAATGATATTACTTCTTTAGACGGAATCAAATCTGCATCTGTTACAGTACATTTGTCAGATGATACGAATTCATTCTATTCTACAAAGAAAGATACAACTGTAGCCGTTACGATTGATACTAATAAGACAGTTGGAGAAGACACAGCGGAAAGTATAGCAGTTCTTCTTGCAACAGCAGTAGGAAGCAGCAATACTAATGGTATTACAATTATTGATACATCAGGAAAGACATTGTTTAATGGAGCTGATAATTCGGGTTCAGTTTCTAATATTGCTTATTCAAGCAAGTTAAAGTATAAGTCACAGATTGAATCAACGGTAGCAGCAAGTGTTAAGAATACAGCACTTTCAACATCACTGTTTAATGATGCAACAGTTGCTATTAATCTTGATCTTGACTGGGATACTGTGAATAAGATTGCTACTGAGTATACAGCACAGGAAGGCAGAGAAGAAGGTCTGTATGATACTTCTTATGAACTTGAATCGAATGGAACAAATGGTGCAGGTGGAACACCAGGAACTACGAGTAATGGAGAAACAGGAACAACCTACGATCTTACAGATGGTACATCAAGTTCATCAACATATACTGTAAAACAGTATCAGTATCTTCCTAACCAGCTTGTTACTACAACTAATAGTGATCCTGGAAAGATAGTATATGGTACTTCTACAATGGCTGTAACGCTTATAAAGAATGTTATTTATAATGAAGAAGATTGTAAGAATCTTGGATATCTTGATAATATGACATGGGATGAATTCAAGGCTCAGAACGCAAATCCTGTTCAGGTTAATGTTGATAATGACTGGATGAATATGTTTTCAAGTGCTACAGGAATCTCAACTAATAACATTACTGTTTTAGCATATAATGTACCTTATTTCTATGATGCACCGAAGACTAGCGTATTAAGCCGTGCTTCATTCTGGATTCAGATTGGACTGGCTGTTGCTATACTTGGTATTCTTGTGTTTATAGTTTTGAGAAGCGCAAGACCACTTACAGTAGAAGAGAAGGAACCGGAACTTTCTGTAGAAGAAATGCTTGCTTCAACTAAAGAAAACCAGCCTTCTGTTGATGATATTGATCTTCAGGAGAAGTCGGAGACGAGAAAAGCTATTGAGAAGTTTGTTGATGAGAATCCTGAAGCAGTTGCATTACTGCTTAGAAACTGGCTTAATGATGACTGGTGATTATTATGATGGATAGGACCTGAAAGGTCAATTGATTACATATGATTGGAGATGGAAACATATGCCAAAGACATCAGCTAATGCTGAAAGAGGAATGGATGGTGTAGAAAAGGCTGCTATATTGCTTATTGCACTTGGACCAGAGAAATCAGCACAGATTTTTAAACATTTGAAAGAAGAAGAAATAGAACAGCTGACACTTGAGATTGCAAACACAAGCAGTGTCTCACCTCAGACAAAAGAACAGGTGCTTAATGAGTTCTATGAGGTATGTCTTGCACAGCAGTATATTGCTGAGGGTGGTATCACATATGCCAAAGAGCTTCTTGAAAAAGCACTTGGAGAAGATAAGGCAAGAGATGTTATTGGAAAGCTTACAGCGAGTCTGCAGGTTCGTCCATTTGAGTTTATCAGAAAAACAGATTCTACACAGCTTCTTAACTTTATACAGGATGAGCATCCTCAGACTATAGCCCTGATTCTTTCATATCTTCCTGCAGCACAGGCTTCGAGTGTTGTTTCAGCACTGCCACCTGAAAAACAGGCGGATGTAGCCAAGAGAATTGCCATGATGGACAGAACATCGCCTGATGTTATCAAGCAGGTTGAGAAGGTACTTGAAAGGAAGCTTGCCTCACTTGTTAATCAGGATTACACAATTGTTGGTGGTGTTGATGCCATTGTTGAAATTCTTAATTCTGTTGACAGAGGAACAGAGAAGCATATTATGGAAACTCTTGAGGTTGAAGAGCCAGAGCTTGCTGATGAAATCCGTAAGAAGATGTTCGTATTTGAAGATATTCTTTCTCTTGATAACAGAGCTATTCAGAGAGTACTCAGGGATGTTGATAATCATGATCTTGCTCTTGCACTTAAGGGGGCTACAGAGGAAGTTCAGAATGTTATTCTTAATAACCTTTCAACACGTCTTGCTTCTATGATTAAGGAAGATATGGAATATATGGGACCTGTACGTATGAAAGATGTTGAAGATGCTCAGCAGAAGATTGTTAATATTATCAGAAAGCTTGAAGATTCAGCAGAGATTGTAATATCACGTGGTGGAGGTGACGAGATAATTGTCTAATCTGTTAAAACGTGTATACACGGTGAATAAGGACGAAAGAGTAATTGATTATAATGATCTGATTAAGAAAAAGCTAGAGGCAATCATGGAGTCTAAACATGCAGCAGTTGATACAGATGGATTTGTTAGCGGACTCAATGCGGACGTTGTTGAAGAACTTATATCAGATGATAGTTCGGAAGAACTAATACAGGATAGCGGAGCTGATTCTGACCAGTCTGCGGCTGCATTGGAAAATGCTAATGCTGAAGCAGCAAGAATTATAGAAGATGCCAGACTTCAGGCTGAACAGATTGTTTCAGAAGCAAATAGAAATGCTGATACTGCATTTGAAGAAGCCAAACAGAATGGCTATTATGAAGGCTGTTCTAAGGCAGATGCGGAAATTGAAAAGAAGCAGCAGGAGCTTGAGACGGAGTACAATAAGAAAAAATCAGAACTTGAAAATGAATATAACGAGCTAAAGGACTCTATAGAACCTGAACTTGTGGAAGTTATTACAGATGTATTCAGAAAAGTCACAGGTGTTGTAACGGAGGATAATCATGATATTATCCTGCATCTCATTAACGATGTCATGCATAACGCAGATGCAAGCAGAGATTTTGTTATAAAAGTATCGCCTGATGATTATAGTTTTCTTATTAATAATCAGGGCAAGATATATTGTGCAATGTCAAGAGAGGTCAATATAGATATTGTGGAAGATGTTACGCTTGAACGGAATCAGTGCATGATAGAGACGAATACAGGTATATTTAACTGTAGCCTTGATATTGAACTTAATAAGCTTATTAATAATATTAAACTTTTAAGCTGCACAGGCTGATGTTACAAGTATGATCAGAACTAATTGTATTGTTAAGGAGGATGATATGTCATCAATTAATAAAAACAAATATTTATCGCTGACAGAAAAATCCTTCTATAAGAAACTTGGGAAAGTGACTAAGATTGTTGGTCTTACTATTGAATCGGTAGGACCGGATGCCAAGCTTAATGATTTGTGCAGAATTTATTCTGCGGATAACAGTCAGGAATTATATGCAGAGGTAGTTGGATTTAATGATTCAAATGTGCTTCTTATGCCATATGATGTTGTGGATGGGATAGGTCCGGGAAGTGTTGTTGAGAATATGGAACGACCTTTGTCGGTAAAGGTTGGTGATGGCATACTAGGACATACACTTGATGGACTTGGGAATCCTACGGATGGTTCTGAATTAGAATATACAGATGAATATCCGGTTGAGGCAGCACCGCCAGATCCTATGGACAGGGAGATAATAAGCAAGGTGCTTCCTCTTGGCGTAAAGGCTGTAGACGGATTACTTACTGTTGGCAAGGGACAGCGAATAGGCATATTTGCCGGAAGTGGCGTAGGAAAAAGTACACTTCTTGGTATGTTTGCAAGAAATACTAAAGCCGATATTAATGTTATTGCTCTTATAGGAGAGCGAGGCAGGGAAGTAAGAGAATTCGTTGAGCGGGATTTAGGCCCGGAAGGTATGGCACGAAGTGTCCTTGTTGTTGCAACATCGGATAAGCCTGCTCTCATACGAAATAAGGCTGCGAAGACTGCAACAGCAATAGCAGAATATTTCAGGGATCAGGGCAAGGATGTGCTTCTTATGATGGATTCACTCACACGTTTTTCTATGGCACAGCGGGAGATTGGACTTGCGTCAGGTGAACCGCCAGTGACAAGAGGCTATCCACCGAGTGTATACAGTGAAATGCCAAAGCTTCTTGAGAGGGCGGGGATGTCGGACAAAGGTTCTATTACAGGGCTGTATACTGTTTTGGTTGATGGTGATGATTTTAATGAACCTATAACAGATACTGCACGAAGTATTCTTGATGGACATATTGTGTTGTCAAGAAAGTTAGGACAGAAAAATCATTATCCTGCAATTGATGTTTTACAGAGCATATCAAGATGTATGAGTCAGATTGTAGACAAGAAGCATAAACAGATGGCTGGCAGAATGAAAAATGTAATGGCGACTTATAATGAAGCAGAAGATCTTATTAATATTGGTGCGTATAAGAGCGGCTCTAACCGTAATATTGATTATGCTATATATAAGATTGATGCAGTTAATAAGTTCCTTATGCAGCAGACGGATGAAAAGTTTGATTTTGAAGATGAAGTCACACAACTGTCAGATATATTTGCGGATTATGAAGCATTTGAAAATGGCTCACTTCAGTTAAAGAAATAGTGGAGGCATGAATGGCAAAATTTTTATACAGCATGCAGAATGTTCTTGATATTAAAGAACGCCTGGAAACACAGGCTAAAACTGAATATGCTGAGATGAATAACAGGCTTTTCATTGAAGAGGAAACTATGAAAAGACTCGGAAAAAGGCTTGATTCATATGAAAATCTTGCGAGAAGCTCTGCATCAGAAAGACTTGATATTATGGAAATGCGCAGATGTAATGAGGCAATTGATATTATCAAGAACCAGATGACACAGCAGGCGGTCAGAATAAGGATTGCACAGCGCAATGTTGATAATGCAATGAAGAAACTGACTGAGGCAGTGCAGGACAGGAAAATTCATGAAAAACTGAAAGAGAAAGCATTTGAACAGTTTAAACTTGATATTAATGCTCAGGAAATGAAAGAGATAGATGAAACGGTGAGCTTTAAATATAATAACAAAGATGAGTAATTGTTTTTGGGAGAAAGATTGATATGGCTAAGAAAAAAGATGTTAATATTGATGAACTTGATGATGAATCAGGAAAGAGTGGAAAGCTGGTAAGCATACTGGTTGCAATGCTTATTATTGTAATATGGCTTGTTATATTTGCACTTCTTATTAAGATGAATGTCGGCGGTATTGGAAGTAGTTTACGGCCATATCTTAAAAATGTTCCGGTAGTGAATAAGATTCTTCCAGCAGCTACAGATGAAGAGATTCAGGAAGAAACAGGGGGAAAGTACAAGAGCCTTTCTGAAGCAGTTGACAGAATTAAAGAACTTGAAGCACAGCTTGATGAGAACAATAATAATGGGAATGCATCAGCCCAGACAATTGCTGAGCTTCAGGCTGAGATTGCCAGACTCAAAGTGTTTGAAGAGAATGCACAGCATTATCAGGAACTTAAAGATAAGTTCGATACAGATGTTGTATATACAGATAATGCTCCAGATATAAGTGAATACAAATCGTGGTATGAAAGTATTGATTCAGAAAATGCAGCAAAGCTTTACGAACAGGTTGTAAAAGATTTACAGTACTCACAGCAGGTTAAGGACTGGGCAGAAACATATTCTAAGATGGATGCGAAAAATGCGGCAGCTATTCTTGAAGAGATGACTGGAGATACAGACCTTGTTTCTGATATACTTCTTTGCATGACGTCTAAACAGAGAGCAGCAATTCTTGCAGAGATGGATCCTGTATATGCTGCAAAACTTACAGTTATTATGTATCCAGCTAAAGGTTAAGTCTGTAGCACAGACTACCGATATATAATATGGATTAGGTCTATCCTGATTCTAATATGAAGAAAGGAGGAGGATAATATGGTAAGTTCAGCTGTTACAGGAATGGTTCAGCCGGTTACTAAGGTGGCAGGAAGTGTTGGAAGCCAGTCTGGTCAGGATAATTCCGGGAATGTTGATTTTGCAAGGATAATGAATAGTTCTGTAAGAAACGATGTGACTGGGAATTCATCAAAGCAGACTAATACATATTCAGCAGCTCCATCAGATTCACTTGTAAGTATGGGTGCTAATAAGTCTAACAAGAATGCAGATATTGTTACCACTAATTCAACTGTAAAAAATGTAAAAACAGATAATGAGGTTAAAGAAAACGGTAACAAAATGACTCAGGATGTGCAGAATGCAGTGTCGGACATTAAAGAAAAGATTAAGAAAACAATGAATGTATCTGATGAAGATATAGAGAGTGCTATGGAGCAGCTTGGAATTATAGCAGAGGATTTGCTTGACATGCAGAAGCTTACGGATCTTGTAGTTGCTCTTAGCGGAAACACTGATTCACTTGAGTTTTTGACAGATGCAGATTCAGTATCTATGCTCAATGATATACTGGGATATGCAAAGTCTGTGACAGATAATCTGGAAGATGTGTATAATATGGACATTGATTCAATTAAAGAAATGCTTGTTTCTGCGAAGGATGATGTTAAACAGTATGTTAAACAGTCTGTGGTGAAAGAAGATGCACAGCCAGAAGAACGGCCGGAAGCAGCATCACAGTATGAGTTAAGCAATGTAATTGCACAGAAGACTAAAGTGCAGGCTGATAATGACAATAATGCGGATGATAAGCAGCAGACTCATATGTCTGATAAAGCATCTGTGGAAAATGAAAACTTTACCGGGAATATGGCACAGAACATCCAGAATGCTTTCAGCGAGATTATTGATGAAGTTTCTAATGTTAATGAAGCTGATATTGTAAGACAGGTTGTAGAACAGATTAAGGTTACAACAGGACAGCAGCTTTCAAGTATTGAAATTATGCTTAATCCTGAGAATCTTGGAAAAGTACATATAGCTGTCACAGCAAGACAGGGAGTAATTACAGCACAGCTTACAGCACAGAATGAACAGGTAAAAGCTGCTCTTGAAAATCAGATGACAGCTTTGAAAGAACATTTTAACAATCAGGGTGTGAAGGTTGAATCTGTAGAGATTACTGTACAGAGTCATGGCTTTGAATCACAGCAGAATCTCGAAGGTAATAATTCAGAACAGGCTGGTCAGGAAAAGAAGACTCATAGAAAGCTTGATCTTAGCAGTCTTGAAGAACTGGAAGAATCTGATATGACTGATGAAGAAATCAGGGCAAAAGATGCTATTGTTAATGGCGACAGCAGTGTTGAATATTCAGCATAGAATAAGATGAGAAAGGAGATAATATATGGCTAGTACGATAGGTGCATGGTCTTATGTGAAGAATGATGGTTCATTAAGTACAAAGGACGATGTTAACAGCAACTTAAGTTCAACAGGAAAGAATAAGAGTACTACTAATAAGACAACGCTTGATGTTGAACAGTTTTTACAGCTTATGGTAGCTGAGATGCAGAACCAGGATCCGCTAGAACCTACAGATAATTCGGATTATATGGCACAGCTTGCTACATTTACACAGGTTGAAGCTACTAAAGAAATGAATGATAATACATTACAGGATATGGCATCTAACCTTGTTGGTAAGCAGGTTATAATGACTACAACACAGAACAGCAATGGTTATATAGGCGGAACTGTTGATTATTGGGAAACAATAAATGGAACTGTTTATCTTGGAATTGGTGGAAAGCTTTATGATATTGCAGATCTTGATACTGTAATGGATAAGGACTATTTTGACAAATGGAAAGGAAATGGTTCTACAACAGATACTAAGACAGAGGATACAAAACCTGGGGAGTGACCGTTATGATGAATAATATGATAGGTAATAATATTGCTTCTATCGAAAAGATGACGGACATTATAGGAAAGAAGAATTCTGATAATGTTGATAAAATGTATAATGGCAAAACATTTGCTGATATATATAATCAGAAGCGTTCGATTGAAGAGGTTATTTCCGACAGCGATATTAAATCGTCAAAAGGGTTGAAGTTCTCTAAACATGCTGGTGAAAGGCTTGAACAGAGAGATATCCGGTTATCAGACGAACAGATGACAAGGCTTGAGGAAGGAACCGAAAAAGCAATTTTGAAAGGAATCAAAGAATCGCTCGTTATAGTTGATGATCTGTCTTTTATAGTTAATACAAGAAACAGAACAGTGATTACGGCGATGGATCAGAATAACAATGAAGACAATATCTATACTAATATTGATGGAGCAGTAATTATTTAGCTGGACCGCAAGGAGGCGAATGTCCCTGAATGCCAGAAGGGACGATGCTTTATTGATGAATGCATCAGATATATGTCTTTACATATTTATGGAGGAACAAATATTATGATGAGATCAATGTATTCTGCTGTGTCAGGTCTTAAGGCACATCAGACAAGAATGGACGTTATTGGTAATAATATTGCCAATGTTAATACTGTGGCATATAAGTCACAGTCTATGACTTTTTCAGAAGTTTTTTATCAGACAACTCAGATTGCGTCAGGACCTAATGCAGAAACAGGAAAGGGAGGAACTAATGCTATGCAGATTGGTCTTGGATCATCTGTTGGTTCTATCTCCACAGCAATTTCTTCAGAAGGTGGTTCTGAGAGAACGGATAATGCATTTGACTTAAAGATTGGTGGAAGTTCTTTCTTTATAGTTAACAGTGCGGGTAATACATTCTTCACAAGAGCTGGTAATTTTAAGGTTGATGAGTCAGGTGCTCTTGTAACAACAGGTGGCGCTAATGTAATGGGCTGGCAGGTTGATGAATCTGGTAATGCAAAAAGAGACCTTGTATCAAAGCTGTATGTTAACAGTCCGGATGTTGCATATACTTCACCAGAAAGAACTTCATCTGTTACGGTAACAGGTAACCTTAATGCAGGTTCTAAGGATACAAGTACTACAACTATTAATTTTTATGACAGCCTTGGTAATTCTTATCAGGCAACAGTTAATCTTGTGTATGCAGGCGTTCAGGGAGATAATACACAGTATACAATTGAGCCTGTTTCGGTTTCAAAGAATGGTAAGCCGACAGACCTTACATTTACTGCGTCAGCACCATTATCATTTAATACACTTACAGGTCTTGCCGATGCATCAAATTCAGATATTAAGCTTACATTTTCTAATAACGGGACTGCATCAGATGCTATTGAAGGCGTTGATTTGAGAGTTATCGGTGAAAGTGAGACAAGTCCTGTACTTACGATGGATGCATCTGGAATTACAATGTTTTCAGAAAAGACTAATCTTAATTCAGAGCTTGGCATTAATGGACTTGGAAAAGGCAAGGCAGTAGGTAAGATGACATCGGTTGGTGTTGATTCATCAGGATATATTGTGGCAAGCTATAGCAATGGTGTTACTAAGAATATTGGACAGATAGCAGTTGCTTCTTTCTCCAACCCTGAAGGTCTTCAGAAAGAAGGCGATAATCTTTATTCAGCAACACTTAATTCTGGAACTTTTGATGGAATTGGTCAGGATGTTACAGAAGGTGATGGAAGTATTTCATCAGGAGTACTTGAGATGTCTAATGTGGATCTTTCTTCAGAATTTACGAATCTGATTACAACTCAGAGAGGATATCAGGCTAATTCGAGAATTATTACTGTATCAGATACATTACTTGAAGAACTTATTAATCTTAAGAGATAATTGACATGAAAAGATATTTATGGCGAATTATTACAAGTATTCCTTGCAATAATTCGCCATAAGTGTTTTAATATATATAGTTGATTTTAATAGAGGTACTATACCTTATGTGGTATCGGGAGGAATTATGATTGATGTAACACGGTTTAATGGAAAAAGCTTTGTGCTTAACGCAGAACTGATTGAAGTTATGGAGGAAACACCTGATACTGTTATAACCCTGACAACAGGACATAAATACGTTGTCAAGGAAAGCGTAGAAGAGGTATATAGCAAGGTTATTACTTATAAGAGAAATATAATTGGTAATCTGTATGCGTCTGGTACAGATACTAAGTGATAATATATATAGAATACTAGAGACTTGGAAGGGGCAATTATGGATTTAGCTACACTGTTGGGAATTATTATTGGGTTTGTCATGGTCGTTATCGGAATTATAACAAGTACGACTAATCCTACACTAAAGGGAATTATGGACACATTTGTTGACATACCGTCAATCGCCGTTACTATTGGTGGTTCAATGGCTGGTATGCTCACATCTTATACATTTAAGACATTCTTAGGACATCTTAAGGGATTTGGCATTGCTATGAAAGATCCTAAGCTTGATAATGGACAGGTTATTTCTAAGATTATTGAGCTTTCTAACACAGCCAGAAAAGAAGGCCTTCTTGCACTTGAAGAAGTGGCACAGGGACTTGATGATGAGTTTATGAAGAAGGGTATTCTTCTCATTGTTGATGGTACTGAGCCGGAGCTTGTGAGAGGCATTCTTGAAACAGAACTGGTTAATCTTGATACAAGACATAAGAGTACAATTGGCTTTTTTGATAATTGGGCAGCTCTTGCTCCTGCATGGGGAATGATTGGTACTCTTCTCGGACTTGTTAATATGTTAAAGAACTTATCTGATACAGCATCTATCGGACCTAATATGGCTGTAGCACTTCTTACTACACTTTATGGTTCTTTGATTGCTAACTGGATATGTGTTCCTATATCTAATAAGCTCAAGCTTCAGAATAATGATGAATATCAGCTTAGAGAGATTATTATTGAAGGTCTTCTTTCTATTCAGGCAGGAGAGAACCCAAGAGTTATTGAAGAAAAGCTTAAGTCTTTCCTTTCACCATCTGCCAGAACAGCATTATCTGAACAAGGAGGAGGTGAAGGCTGATGGCTAAACAGCGTACAGAGAATGTACCACCAGCGGCACTTTGGAAAGATACGTTTTCAGATCTTATGAATCTTCTGCTGTGCTTTTTCGTTTTGATGTTTGCTATGTCTAATATTGATTCTCAGAAGTTTGAAGAGATTGCAGCTTCACTTTCATCAAGCTTTAGTGTACTTCCTCAAGGCGGTTCTGCACTGTCAAAGGAAGGAATTCTTGTAAGCAGTGGGGCGAGTCAGCTGAATGAATTGAGCAATTACTATAACAATATGGGCCTTAACAATGATGGCGATATGTCACAGGATGTACAGAATGCTTATGAAGAGATTGAAAAAGAAGGTCTTGAGCAGTCTGAAAATATGGCTGAGGAGATTGTTGATAAACTTACAGCCAGTGGAGTTGCAGATTATGTTGATGTTACTGCTTATAGTAAATATGTAATGCTTAATGTAAGTGGTGGAATTCTGTTTAATTCGGGAAAGTCGGAGCTTACATCAGAGGCACGCAGTCTTCTTGACAAGGTTGCTGATGCACTTATTGAATATGATGATAATGTTATTACCATAGAAGGTCACACTGATAGTGTTCCTATCAATACATCACTGTTTCCTAATAATATGATGCTTTCTCTTTACAGGGCATACAGTGTGTTTGATTTCTTTGTGTCTGAGAAAGGCTTTTCAGATCAGACAATGAGTTCATCCGGAAGAGGAGATGCAGTGCCTATTGCAACTAATGATACTCCAGAAGGAAGAGCTCAGAACAGAAGAGTTGAGATTAAGGTGTATAATTCAATTAACAGCTAAGGAGGATTACTCATGAAAAAGAGTATGCTTAATGTGATTATTTTGGCACTTGTACTTGTGAATCTGGTACTTACAGTGATTCTTACATTTTCACTTGTATCAACAAATAAGAAGACAAATTCTCTTATTAATAAAGTGGCACAGATTATTGACCTGGATGTTGCAGGCGGAGTTTCTAATAATAATTCATCTACAGGTTCAGGAATTGAAAATGTAAGTTATATTGATATTAAGAACAATGACAGCACGGATATAATTGTTTCATATGTTGATAATGGAAAAACAAGATATGCCGTACTTTCAGTATCTGTCGGACTTAATTCAAAAGCTAAGGATTATAGTACTGTATCGACTTCAGTTGATAATGGGATGAAGGTCCTTGTTAATAAGATAACCAATGAAGCTAATAAGTATACTTACAGCACAATAAGTGCTAATAAATCAACCATGGAAACAGACCTTTTAAAGGAATTCCAGGAATTATTCAAGACTGAGACGATACAAAGTGTACTGATTAATATTGTTGTCCAGTAAACATTAAAGAATATGATAAGGAGGTGAGGAAGATGGGAGAGGTACTTTCACAGAGTGAAATAGATAACCTCTTAAAAGCTTTAAGCAGTGGAGAATTAGATGTAGATGAGATGAAGAATACAGAAGAAAAGCAAGTCAAGAATTATGACTTTGCAAGACCTTCTAAGTTTTCTAAAGAACATCTAAGAACACTGGAGATAATATTTGAGCATTTTGGAAGACTGCTGAGTACCAATCTTCCGGCATATCTTAGAAAGACAGTCAATGTTGAGGTTGTTAATTCAGAAGTAGTTATTTATTCAGAATTTTCTAATGCCCTTTCTAATCCGGTTCTTTTAGGTGTTGTTGGAATGCAACCATTAAGTGGTAACATAATTATGGAGATGGCATCCAATCTGGGGTTTGCAATTGTTGACAGACTTCTTGGAGGTGCAGGTAATGCTTTGGATAAAGAGAGAGATTTTTCAGAAATTGAACTTACAATTCTGGAACGTATCTTTACAGTGTGTGTTAATCAGTTGCAGGAACCATGGGAAAATGTTGTAAAGGTTAATCCAAGACTTGAAAGAATAGAGACTAATTCGCAGTTTGCACAGATTATATCACCGAGTGAAACAATCGCAATTGTAACTATTAATATTAAGATTGGTGATGTGGAGGGACTTATGAATATATGTCTTCCATATGCAACTCTTGAACCGGTTATGGATAAGCTTAATACCAAGTATTGGTTTTCTAATATGCAGGAAAAAGATTCCAATACATATGAGGATGCTATTGAAACAGTTATTGATAAAGCAATGATACCAATAAAGGCAGTGCTTGGTACATCTAAGATTAGTGTTTCGGATTTTGTTAATCTGCAGGTTGGAGACGTAATAAAAATTGATAAAAAGGTTGACCAGGAATTAGAGGTATATGTAGGTAATATTAAGAAGTTTACAGCTTTACCTGGTTATTTTGAGAATAAATACGCAGTAAGAGTTACTAATGTAATTAGAGAGGAGAGTGAAGAATAATGGATGGAATGTTATCCCAGGACGAGATTAATGCACTTCTGAGTGGCATGAATACAGGAGGAGATGACACATCTGATTCATCAACAGCAACAACAACTATACCAGAGGATAATGCTAATGATAATACAGATGGCGGCTTTACACTTACTGAGTCAGAAAAAGATGCTGTCGGTGAGATATCTAATATTAGCATGGGAACAGCTGCTACAACACTTAGTTCTCTTCTTTCACAGAAAGTTAATATTACAACACCAAAAGTAGAAGTTGCTACATGGGATGATTTATCAAGTAAATATGACAGACCATGTGTTATGTTGCAGATTTCTTACAAAGAAGGTCTTGCAGGCAATAATGTTTTAATATTAAGAGAGAATGATGTTAAGATAATTACAGACCTTATGATGGGAGGACCAGGTAATGTTGATCCAGACGAACCATTGACAGAACTTCATCTTAGTGCAATCGGAGAGGCTATGAATCAGATGATGGGTTCAGCAGCTACATCTTTATCATCAATGTTTAATAGAAAAATTGATATCAGTCCACCAATAGCTAACTTAGTGGAGACATACAATGAATTAGATGATAACCTGCCAGGATTCCTTAAAAACCATTTTGTAATGGTGGCTTTTAAGATGCAGATTGGCGAACTTATAGATAGTGAGATTATGCAGTTATATCCTAAGGAATTTGCACAGGAACTTCTTAACATGTTTATGCCGTCAGCAGAACCTGAACAGCCACAGGTAAGTCAGGAAGATACAGCTAATCATCAGGAAGAGCAGGTGCAGCAGGCTCCGGCACAGAATATGACACAGACAATGCCACAGCAGGATGTACCGGTGCAGAATACTACAGCACAGACAGCACCACAACAGGGAATGCCGATGCAGAATATGGGAATGCCTTATGGTTATGGAATGCCGATGCAAGGTATGCCTATGCAAGGTATGCCTATGCAGGGTATGCCAATGGCAGGGTATGCACCAGCACAGGATGTTAATGTATCTCCAGCAGCATTTCAGCCATTTTCAACAGATGTCAATCCTTTGACACAGAAGGAAAATATTGAACTTATTAAGGATGTTCCACTTGAAGTAACAGTAGAACTTGGCAGAACAACAAAATCTATAAAAGATATACTTGAATTTGCTCCTGGAACAATTGTAGAACTTAATAAAATTGCAGGCGAATCTGTTGATGTTCTTGTTAATGGCAAATATGTTGCAAAGGGTGAAGTTGTTGTTATTGAAGAAAGTTTTGGTGTACGTATAACAGAGATTATCAAGTAATTGTTATGATTTTCTAAAAAATCAAAAAAAGAGTAGGAAATTGATAGTATTTGTTGTATAATACATTCGAATGATTTTTGTGAATAATTTGTTTTTGAATAGGAGAAAGTTTATGGCAAAGAATATTTTGATTTGTGATGATGCTGCATTCATGAGAATGATGATTAAGGATATTCTCACAAAGAATGGATACAATATAGCAGGTGAGGCAGAGAATGGACAGAAGGCAGTAGAAAAGTATGCTGAGTTAAAGCCAGATCTTGTGCTTATGGATATAACAATGCCTGAGATGGATGGAATTGAAGCTCTTAAGAGAATTAAGGCTGCAGATCCTTCAGCATCTGTTATTATGTGTTCTGCAATGGGACAGCAGGCTATGGTTATTGAATCTATACAGTCAGGAGCTAAGGACTTTATTGTTAAACCATTCCAGGCAGACAGAGTAATTGAAGCTGTTCAGAAGGTTGTTGGATAATAATGGTTGCATTAGCTGGGTTGAATAGTAGATGGGAAGCGTTTGCACAGTTGCTTACGCTTCTCGTTGTTTTTATATTTGTTTTGGCACTTACATATTTTGCTACAAGATGGGCTGGTAATATGCAGAAAACCAAAATGGCTGGGCGCAATATCCAGATACTTGAAACAATGAGAGTGTCTAATACTAAGTATATTCAGATTATTAAGATTGGCAGTAAATGTTTTGCAGTAGCAGTCTGCAAAGATACTATCACTTATTTGAGTGAGATTAACGAGCAGGAACTGACTTATTCGTCAGAGTCAAAGACAATCAATACTGATGGATTTAAAGCTATACTTGAAAAGTTTAAGAAAGACAAACCAGATAATTAATTAGGCAGGAACGAGAGAGTTATGTTACAGTGGATTAGAAAGCATAGAAAGGCATTAGCAGGAATATCGGTTGGGGCAGGAGCTTTTTTTGCAGCCATTTCATTTATTACATATAAGGTAATGGCTGCTGAGGAAACAACAGCATCAGGAAATAATCTTATTAATATAGGTATTTCTACGAGTGATGGTAATGATATGGCTAGTGTTTTGCAGATGCTTCTTGTACTTACAGTAATTTCACTGGCACCTTCTATTCTGATTATGCTGACATCATTTACAAGAATTGTAATTGTGTTGCATTTTACGAGGGCTGCGCTTGGAACACAGACAGTACCACCTAATCAGGTTATTATAGGTTTGTCTTTATTTTTGACCTTTTTTGTTATGTCGCCTGTTTTTACGGAAGTTTATGACAGTGCACTAAAACCACTATCCAATAATGAGATATCGGTCGAGGAAGCGTATGAAACAGGAGTAAAGCCATTGAAAAGCTTTATGTTGAAACAGACTTCTACAAAGGATCTTGATACATTTTTTAAGATTGCAGGATATGAGGAAGGCTCTGTTACATCGGAAGATGATATTTCTATGACAGTACTTGTACCATCGTTTATTATAAGTGAATTAAGAATTGCGTTTATTATAGGATTCTTAATATACATACCTTTTATTATTATTGATATGGTTGTATCGTCAACTCTTATGTCGATGGGTATGATGATGCTTCCACCAACCACCATATCTGCTCCATTTAAGATTTTACTTTTTGTAATGGCAGATGGCTGGAATCTGATAATTGGAAATCTTGTAGCAACATTTAAGTAAGGCAGGAGGTAAAGAATATGGATGCTGGACAGGTTGTAACAGTAGCAAGACAGACTATATGGGTTATAGTGAAGACTTCTGTGCCACTTTTACTTGTTTCAATGATTGTCGGACTTATTATAAGTCTTTTTCAGACACTTACATCTATTCAGGAACAGACACTTACATTTGTTCCAAAGCTTCTTGCAATTATGATTGCACTTATGATTATGGGAAACTGGCTTCTTAATGAGATAGTTTCGTTTATGCAGATGCTTTGGGGAAGCTTTGGTCAGTATATATGATGGCAGGATAGTGTGTTATGAATTTTACATTTGCATTGGAGCAATTTGAATTATTTGTTTTGATATTAATAAGGCTGGCATCTTTTGTATTTGCTGCGCCTTTTTTTAATATGGCAAATGTACCAAGAAAGGTAAAGGCTGGATTTGCACTGTGCCTTACAGTTTTGGTATATTCGCTTTTTCCTGATATGACAGTTGAGTATAATGGCATGATTGATTATGCAATAATTGTTGTTGAGGAGATGATTGTTGGAATTCTTCTTGGGGCAGTGACGTCTTTTTGCGTGCAGATTATTATGTTTGCAGGTAAGATTATTGATATGGATATTGGTATATCTATGGCACAGCTTTACGATCCTACAACAAGAATGCAGGTTGGTATCATGGGAAATTTCTATTACTATATGATGATGCTTCTGCTTATAATTTCAGGTATGCATCAGTATCTTGTTGCTGCAATTGTTGAGACATATAAAGTTATTCCAATTGGCGGGGTGAAATTCGGTGCAGGAATATATACTGCCATAATAAGTTTTATGTCAGATTTTTTTGTTATAGGATTCAGAATTGCACTTCCGGTATTTTCGGCGATTCTTATGTTAAACTGTGTGCTTGCGATTCTTGCCAAGGTATCACCTCAGATGAATATGTTTGTTGTTGGTATGCAGCTTAAGATATTTGTAGGTATATTTGTAATTCTGTTTACGATTTCAATGCTTCCATCAGTATCTGACTTTATACTTGATGAGATAGAAAGATTATTTGCTATGTTAGTAAGGGGAATGAGCTAGTGCGAAGAACTTATCTTTACATGAACCTCCAGTTGTTTGCTAAAGACGGACCAGGAGGAGAAAAGACAGAACCGGCTACAAGTAAGAAGCTGGATGATATCCGAAAAGAAGGTCAGGTTGCCAAAAGTAAGGAGCTGATAACGGCAGTTTCACTTATGGCACTGTTTATTATACTTAAAGTGTATGTTGGAAAGATAGGAACTAAACTGATAGATGCATTTACAACGATATATGCTCTTATGGGAAAGGTTATTAATGAAAGTTCACAGGGACTGACAATTAATATGGCATCCAGCATTGTAAGACAGGCAATTATAATTATTCTTAATATTATTATCCCTGTGCTTATTGTCGCTGTAATCATAGCAATTCTTGGGAATATGCTTCAGCAAAGATGGATGGTTACAGCGAAACCGCTTGCTCCGAAGGCAAGTAAAATTAATCCACTTAATGGATTTAAAAGGATTTTTTCTGTAAGACAGTTATTTGAACTGATTAAGGCTATTGCCATGATGAGTATCATTGGAATTATGGTGTACAATTGTGTAAGAAAGAATATGAATATTCTGCTTACTTTTTATGATGTTACTTTATATACTGCGCTTTCTTTGGTTGGTAATATAATTATTAATCTTGGAATCCAGATAAGTGCGGTGTTTCTTATAGTTGGTTTTGTTGACCTTATATATCAGAGACATAAGTTTAAGACTGATAATATGATGACAAAACAGGAAGTTAAAGATGAATTCAAGAATGCAGAGGGTGATCCGCAGGTTAAGGGACAGATTAAGCGGAGAATGCAGGAAATCTCAAGAAGAAGAATGATGCAGCAGCTTCCAGAGGCGGATGTTGTAATTACGAACCCGACACATTTTGCAGTGGCATTAAAATATGAACCTGATTCTGGAAAAGCACCTGTGGTTATAGCCAAAGGTGCTGATTATCTGGCTTTTCAGATAAGGGATAAAGCAAAAGAGTACAATATATCTGTAGTAGAAAATAAGCCTCTTGCGAGAATTATTTATCATAATGTTGATATAGGTATGGAAATACCTCCTGAGTTGTACTATGCAGTTGCAGAAATTCTTGCATCTGTTTTACGCACAAATAATAGATAAAAGTCAGATTATGTGATATTATGTAAATAATGACTAAATTGAAAGGAGAGAAATGATGAAGATTAAGAAGAATGATCTGTTTATCGGAATATATCTGCTTGCCGCAGTATTATTCTTCATTATTTCAATTCCTTCATGGCTGCTTGATATTCTGCTTGCAATTAATATCCTGGTAGCAATGGTTGTGCTTTTTAATTCACTTTTTGCTAAGGAAGTTCTGGATATGGCATCTTTCCCTACGATGCTGTTATTTACGACTATTTTCAGAATTTCCCTTAATGTATCTTCAACTAAGCTTATATTAAAGAATGGTGATGCAGGTAAGGTTGTTGATACATTTGGTAAGTTTGTTGGCGGCGGTAATCTGGTAATTGGTATTATTATATTCATTATTCTTATTATCGTTCAGTTTATAGTTATTAATAAGGGCTCTGAGCGAGTTGCAGAGGTAACTGCAAGATTTACACTTGATGCAATGGCTGGTAAGCAGATGGCTATTGACTCAGACCTTAATACAGGAGCCATTACTGATAAAGAGGCTGCTGAGAGAAGAAAGAAGCTACAGCAGGAGAATAGCTTCTTTGGTTCTATGGATGGTGCTACCAAATATGTTAAGGGAGATGCAACTGCAGGTCTTATTATTACCGGAATTAACCTTGTTGGTGGTATTGTCATGGGAATGGTATATGGAGGATTATCAATTAATGATGCTCTTTCTAAGTATACTATTCTTACAATCGGTGACGGATTGAGTTCACAGATACCATCATTGCTTATATCACTTGCAACAGGTATTCTTGTAACTAAAGCATCAAGTGATGGAGAACTTGGTGATGAGATAGTTGGACAGCTTTTTTCGATGGACAGGGTACTTATTATGGTTGGTGCTGCACTTTCTGTCCTTGGAATATTAACACCGTTACCATGGTACATATTTGTTCCGTTAGGAGCAGCTCTTATTTTTTACGGAAGGAAGCTAGGAACTAAAGCAGGAGAAGCTAAGATTGAAGAGAGCGCTGAGCAGGAAGAGAACGAGGCACAGGAAATCCGTAAGCCTGAAAATGTTGTTTCACTGCTTAATGTTGACCCTATTGAGCTTGAATTTGGATATGGAATTATTCCACTTGCTGATGTTAATCAGGGAGGAGATCTTCTTGACAGAGTTGTCATGATAAGAAGACAGATTGCACTTGAGCTTGGTGCAGTTGTTCCTATTATCAGACTGCGTGATAATATACAGCTCAATCCAAACCAGTATGTCATTAAGATTAAGGGTATACAGGTGAGTGAAGGTGAGATACTTTTTGATCATTATATGGCTATGAATCCAGGATATGTTGAAGAAGAGATAACCGGTATTCCTACATTTGAGCCATCCTTCCATCTCCCGGCTATATGGATAACTGAGAGCCAGAGAGAAAGAGCAGAATCACTTGGATATACGGTTGTTGATCCGCCATCAATTATTGCAACACATCTTACAGAGGTTATAAGACAGCACATTGCTGAGCTTCTTACCAGACAGGATGTACAGAATCTCATTAATAATATTAAAGATAACAATTCAACACTTATTGATGAACTTGTACCTAAGCTTATGGGTATTGGAGAGATTCAGAAGGTTTTACAGAATCTTCTTGAAGAGGGAATATCAATAAGAGATCTTGTTACTATATTAGAAACTCTGGCAGACCATGCAGCTGTTACAAGAGATCCGGATATATTGACAGAGTATGCAAGACAGGGATTAAAGAGAGCTATTTCGAGCAAGTATTTTACGGTAGGTGAAGTGACAAATGTTGTTACAGTTGACCCTGCAATTGAGCAGGAGATTATGAATTCTGTTAAGAATACAGAACAGGGGTCATATCTGTCGCTTGACCCTGAACGCAGTAAGAAGATTGTTGAAGCATTAGGCAATGAACTCAAGAAGCTTGAGGATATGGGTAAGAATCCAATAGTTATCACATCGCCTATTGTGAGAATGTATTTCAGAAATCTGGCTAAGGATTATTATAAGGATATAATTGTGATTTCATATAATGAGGTGGAATCTAATGTAGAATTACAATCAGTGGGGATGGTGACAGCATAAATGATAGTGAAGAAATTTCAGGCGGAGACAGAGACAGAGGCAATATTAAAAGCTAAAGATGAATTAGGAAGCGGTGCAGTGGTTCTTAACGTCAAGACATTAAAACAGAGAGGTGTATTCAGACTTTTTAAGAAAGATGTTGTTGAGGTTACTGCTGCACTTGAGGAAAAAGAATTTATTAATGGCATTAATAATAAAAGGCCAACCATGGAAAATAAAGGTGCTAATAGTGGATTTATAAGCAGTCAGCCTATGAAGAATATTACGGGAGGATCGCAGATTAATCTTGTCGCAGATGAAAAGATTGATATGAATTCTAATGCTGCTAATATTGAGAAGAAACTTGATTCACTCCATTCACTTCTTGAAAATCAGATGAATCCAGGAGGCAGCAGTGCAAAGAGACCGGCAGCAGCAACTGTCATGCATGAAGAAATACATGCACAGGATACAGGAAAGAAGATAGTTAAAGAGCGTGAGAATGCCAATTATAAATTCTTACAGCTTATATATAAAAAGTTGGTTGATAATGAGGTTGATTCAAAATATGCAGATGAAATAATTGCTGATATTGAGGCTTCACTTAAGAAAGAATCTAATATTGACAGCATTCTGTCTGCTGTGTACCAGAAGATTATACTAAAACTAGGGGAACCCCGTACAATATCTCTTGGAGACAAACCGAAGGTGATATTTTTTATTGGACCAACAGGCGTTGGAAAGACTACAACTATTGCAAAAATAGCGTCACATTTCAAACTTGAAAAATACACAAAGGTTGCTTTTATAACCTCTGATACATATAGAATAGCTGCAGTGGAACAGCTTAATACATATGCATCTATAATTGACTGCCCTGTAAATGTAGCATATTCTCCGGATGAAATGGATGAGTGTCTTGATGAATTCAAAACTTATGAGCTTATACTTGTTGATACTGCAGGAAGATCACATAAGTCAGAAGAACAGATGGAAGAGCTGGATAAGCTCATTGAGACGGTTGAGCAAAGAAAGGATGAATTTGATTTTGAGATATATCTGACATTAAGTGTCACAACCAAGTATAAGGATCTTGTAAATATAGCAGATAAATATAAGCATATTAAGGACTGGGCTATTATATTTACTAAATTAGATGAAACATGCAGCCTTGGGAATATGCTTAATATGAAGCTTTATACAGGCGAACCGCTTTCGTATACAACTTCAGGACAGAATGTACCTAATGACATTGAGGTAATTAATGAGCAGAGACTTGCTAAATTATTATTGGGAGGTAAATCATGATGGATCAGGCAGAGAATCTTCGCAATATAATTAAAAAACAAAATTTAAAAAACATTACGAATTCGCGAGTTATTGCCGTAACAAGTGGAAAAGGCGGTGTTGGCAAGTCAAGTACTTCTATTAATCTTGCAGTGCAGTTTACAAGGATGGGGAAGAAAGTTATTATACTGGATGCTGATTTCGGGCTTGCTAATATTGAAGTTATGTTTGGTGTTATTCCTAAATATAATCTCAGTGACCTTATGTTTGCGGGCAAGGAGCTTGACGAGATAATAACAGAAGGACCTGAAGGAATAAGATTCATATCAGGTGGTTCTGGAATTGCAAAGCTTGTCAATCTTGATAAAGAGCAGGTAAGAAGGCTTGTTAATAAACTCTCAGAACTTGAAGGAATGGCAGATGTTATAATTATTGATACCGGTGCAGGAATATCTCCTGCTGTTATGGAGTTTCTTGTCGCAAGCCCGGAGACGATACTTGTGACAACACCAGAACCAACATCGATAACGGATTCATATGCGCTCCTTAAGGCATTAAGCATGAATGAGAATTTCAAAAAAGATGAAACAACAATTAAGATGATAGCTAACAGAGTTGATTCTGAAGCTGAGGGTAGAAGCCTGTATGAAAAGCTTAATGTTGTGGTTATGAAATTCCTTGAAATTAATATGCAGTATTTAGGTGCGGTTCCACAGGATAATAATATTAAAAAAGCAATTATGAAGCAGAAACCGGTCTCTATGATATTTCCAAATGCCACATCGTCAAGGCATTTTGAAGAAATAGCAACACGGCTGATGTCAGAAGGCGCAGATGTTCCTGTTCATAAGAGAGGCATAAGAGGATATCTAAGGTCTGTATTTGCAAAGAATATGTGATTAAGAGGAAATGAGGTGCGGGAATGTTCGAACAGCTTGTTGTAGGTGGGAAGGTTGAATTATTTAAAAAGAGCAGGCGTATAAAAGAGAACGGAGAAACAAAAGAAATGCTTGTAAGCCAGATAATGGATATCAATGATGAGACTATTATCTGTACGATGCCTTCAAGACAGGGAAAAATGATAGTGCTTGAAGTTGGAACTTTGATAGAAGCTTTTTTTTATACAGGTAATTACATTTATAAATCTGACTGTACTGTAAAATCAAGAGGAAAAGAGGGAAATATATTTACAGTTGAATTAAGACCTGAAACAGCACTTGTAAAGTTCCAGAGAAGGGAATTCTACAGGCTGAAATGCACTATTGATGCAGATATTATACCGCTGACAGATGAAGAACGGAAGATTTTTGATGTAACCGGAAAATTGCCGGATAATTTTGTCATGCCGGAAGATAAAGGAATAATTGTTGACATAAGCGGTGGCGGACTGAGACTTTTTTCAAAGAAACAATATGATGCGGATTCGATTGTTAATGTAAGTTTTCCAATACAGGTAGGGGACAGAAGCAGATATATGAAGCTGATGGCAAAGGTTGTAATGTCAATGCGCAATCAGAATTCTGACAGCGTATATGACAGCAGACTTCAGTTTGTGAATATGCAGAAGGAAGATACGGAGGATATTGTTAAATACGTTTTTGCCCAGCAAAGAATGATTCGCAAGAAAGAAAGGGGGCTGTAATATGGCAAAAAAAATACTTGTCATAGATGACTCTGCACTCATGAGAAGGGTTATATCTGATATAATAAACGAAGGTAATGAGTATGAGGTCGCAGCTATTGCAAAAGACGGACTTGAGGGATTTGATTTGATTGTATCTAATCCTAATCTGTACAGTGCAATAATTCTTGATATTAATATGCCTAAGATGAACGGGCTGGAATTATTACAGAAGCTGCAAAAGAATCATATTGAGCAGACTGTTATTGTTGTAAGTACAGTAGCAAAAGAAGGCGCAAAAGAAACTATTCAGGCTCTTGAATATGGAGCGTTTGATTTTGTAACCAAACCAGAGAATTATTTTGAAACTAAGGGCAATGACTTTAAAAAGCGTATACATGATATGCTTAATGTTGCAACAAGTTCCAAAGCGTCTGTGGAAAGGACAAGGTCAGCTACAGGTGTAAAGCCGTCGGGATATTCTGGCAGCAGGCTTACATCAGGAAGGACATCATCATTAATTCCATCGGAGAAAAAAGCTTCTATTGATGCAATATCTGCTTTAAGACGCAGGAATGAGATTAATGATACAATTCCTCCAAAGGTTAATCCATCAAGATTTACCAATATTAAAAGTGGCAGTAAGAAGGTTGTTGCACTTGCCTGCTCAACAGGTGGACCAAAATCATTACAACAGGTAATACCAATGCTTCCTAAGAATCTGGATGCCGGAGTGGTACTTGTACAGCATATGCCGGCAGGGTTTACAGCATCCTTAGCAGCCAGACTTAACGAAATAAGTGATATTAATGTTAAGGAAGGGGCAGATGGTGATGTTATACAGAAAGGCTGGGTATATATTGCGCCAGGAGGAAAACATATCGAGGTTGTCAAGAAAGCATCTGAGTATGTGATAAAGCTTAATGACGAGCCTCCTATAGATGGCTTAAGACCATGTGCCAATGTTATGTATAAGTCACTTGTACAGTGTAATTATGATGAGATTACATGTGTTGTCCTTACAGGAATGGGAGCAGATGGTACGGAAGGAATAAAAACTCTTTCTGCCAGCCATAAGAAAATTCATGTTATAGCTCAGGATGAAGATAGCTGTGTTGTATATGGCATGCCTAAGGCTATAGCACAGACAGGACTGGTTGATGAGGTTGTTCCGTTGAATAAAATTGCAGAAACTATAACGAAGAATGTGGGGGTATCTTAAGATGGATGTAAGCCAGTATTTAGAGATATTTATCGACGAATCTAATGAACATTTGCAGAATTTAAGTGATGGTATCATGATTCTTGAAAAGGAACCTGATAACAGTGATACAATTAACGAAATATTCAGAGCTGCACATTCCCTCAAGGGTATGGCTGGAACTATGGGCTATAAGAGAATGCAGAATCTTACTCATGATATGGAAAATGTATTTTCAGAGGTCCGCAATGGTAATATTAAAGTTGATTCAAGAATGGTAGATGTATTGTTCCAGTGTCTTGATGCATTAGAGCAGTATGTTAATAATATCCAGGAGACTTCTGATGAAGGAACTGATGATAATGAGCCAATAATTAAGGCACTTAACTCATTTATAGTTAATAATGAAGATAAGGGAGTATTACCTGAGGAAGCTAATAAGGAAGAAGCTCCTGCAGAAGAGAAGAAAGAAGAAAGCACAGATGTTGCAGGTACTTATGCCAGATATAATAACATGGTATTTGCTGATTTTGAAAAGAATGCTGTTAACGAAGCAATTGAGAAGAAGATGAATGTGTTCATCATTAAAGTAAGTGTTGATGAAAACTGTATTCTTAAGGCAGCTAGAGCATTTCTTGTATTTAAGAATCTTGAAGGTCATTGTGATATTATCAAATCAGAGCCATCTGCACAGGATATTGAAGATGAGAAATTCGAGCTTGATTTCAGCATTGTTGTTGTAACGGAAGAAAGTTATGAATCAATAGTTGGAATAATCAAGAATGTTTCGGAAATTAAAGATGCTGCAGGAGAGGCTATAACAACTCCTTTTGCAGATGAAGATGATAAAGAAGAGAAGCAGGATACACCAAAGCAGGAAGAAAAGAAGGATGAGTCAGAGACAAAACCATCTGCATCAGTGACGGCAAAGAAGCAGGCTCCTGCAGCTAACAATAATAAGGCAGGCAAAACAGTGAGCCACACAGTACGTGTAGACATTGAAAAACTTGATGTTCTTATGAATCTTGTCAGCGAACTTATTATTGCAAAGAACGGGCTTGTATCAGCCAGTGTATCAGAAGATGGTACAACATCTGTTAATCAGAAATTTGGTGAACAGATTGAATATCTTGAAAGAGTAACAACTAACCTTCATGAGTCAGTTATGAAGGTTAGGATGATGCCTATTGAGAGTGTATTTGCCAAGTATCCAAGAATGATAAGAGATCTCAACAAGAAACTTGGGAAGAAGATGGAACTTTATATGTCAGGTGAGGAGACAGAGCTTGACAGAACAGTTATTGATGAGATAGGTGATCCTATTATGCATCTGTTAAGAAATTCTGCTGACCATGGACTTGAAAGCGCAGAGATAAGAGCTGAGAGAGGCAAGCCAGAGGTTGGTTCTATATGGCTTGATGCATATCAGGAGGGCAACAATGTTGTCATAGAAGTAAGAGATGATGGTAATGGTATTGATGTAGAGAAGGTTAAACAGAAAGCTGTTGAAAAAGGAAACCTTACTCAGGAGCAGGCAGATGCACTTACAGAAAAAGAAGCAATTGATCTTCTGTTTAAGCCAAGTTTTTCAACATCAGATAAAGTTACAGATGTATCCGGACGAGGTGTTGGTCTTGATGTTGTAAAATCAAAGATTGAAGCTCTTGGTGGAGATGTCGAGGTTAAGACTAAATATGGAGAAGGCAGTACATTCAGTATAAGACTTCCACTTACACTTGCTATTATTCAGGCACTTATGGTTAAAGTTGGAGAAGAAAAATACGCTATTGCACTTGGCTCAATTGAGACAATTGAAGATGTACCGGTAAGCGAGATTAAATATGTTCATGCTAAGGAAGTTATTAATCTTAGAGGCAATGTAATTCCTCTTATAAGATTAAGAGAACTTCTTGATGTACCTGGCGAACCGGAAGAGTCTGACAATATAGTTATAGTAATTGTCCGTAAGGGAGATAAGCTTGCCGGACTTGTTGTAGATAATCTTATTGGCCAGATGGAAATTGTTATTAAGTCACTTGGTAAGTACATTAATATTAACCGCATGATAAGTGGTGCTACAATCTTAGGTGATGGTTCAGTTGCACTTATCATCGATGCCAATACACTTGTATAGAGGAGGAACGGATAATGGAGAATGTTAATGCTATAGAAGATAAGAATTCAGAATCAACAACTTCTGTACAGTATATTGTTGTTAAGATAGGTAATGAGCAGTACGGAATTGATATCAAATATATTGACAATATTGTAAGAAGCCAGAACATAACAAGAGTGCCTAAAACACAGTCATATTATAAAGGTGTTATTAACCTAAGAGGCGAGATTTGTCCAATTATGAGCATGAGACTTAAACTTGGATTAGAGCCGGATGAGCTTACAGATAAAACAAGATTTATAATAGTAAAGGTTGAGGGGGCTTCGATTGGTGTTATAGTAGACCAGGTTAAAGAGGTCGTTACACTTGAAGAAGAAGATATAGAGCGTATAAGCAGATCAACCAATGATGATGCGGCAGCTAACTATATTAATGCAATAGGAAAGAAAGATGGGGAACTGATTTCACTTTTGGATATTGTAAGCCTTATTGTAGAAAATAATTAGTGTTTGAGGTGAAGGTATGTCAAAAATTGATTTGAATCAGCTTAATGATATTCAGTATGATGTTTTAAAAGAAATAGGTAATATAGGTGCAGGAAATGCAACAACTGCATTATCGAAGATGCTCAACCAAAAGATGGATATGTCAGTACCTAAGGTTGAACTTGTTCCTTTTAATGAAATATCAGATATAATGGGAGACGAAGATCAGACAGTAGTTGGTATTATGCTTGGATTTGAGGGGGATGTGTATGGAATGATGATGTTTCTTTTTGATACAAAATCAGCACATCATCTTGTTAATACACTTATGATGCAGGATACAGAGTCAGGTATTGAGGCAGATACTCAGTTTAATGACATGGAAATGTCTGCTCTTAATGAAATAGGTAATATTGTATCGGGTTCGTATCTTACAGCAATTTCTAAGCTTACTAACCTCAAGATGGTATCTACTGTTCCAGAAATGACAATAGATATGATAGGAGCATTGCTTAGCGTTCCAGCTTCAGAATTTGGTAAATATGGTGACAAACTGCTACTTATACAGTCACAGTTTGGTGAACTGGATTTTGTTAATGGATATTTTCTTATGATTCCAGAACTGGAGTCATATGACAAATTGTTAGAATCTTTAGGTGTGTAAAAGATATATTTGAAAGAGTAACGATTATGGGAAACATGATAAAGGTTGGCATGGCTGACTTAAAGGCATGCAAATGTCCTGATGCACTCACTACACTTGGACTTGGTTCATGTGTAGGAGTTGCATTATATGATCCGGTAACGAAAATAGGTGGACTTCTCCACTGTATGTTACCGGATAGTACCCAGTTTAGAAATAATTCTAATATTGCTAAATTTGCAGATACTGGCATAGATGAACTTATAAGACAGATGAAAGCACTGGGAGCGGTTGATACAAGAATTGTTGCAAAGATTGCCGGTGGGGCTCAGATGTTTGCAAACAGATCTAATAGTGAAGCGTTGAGGGTAGGAGAACGCAATGTTATTGCGGTTAAGGCAAAGCTAAAAAGCCTTAATATAAGTATACTTTCTCAGGACTGCGGAGAAAACTTTGGAAGAACAGTGGAATTTTATTCGGAAACAGGAGACTATGTTATTAAAGCGGTAGGGAAACCACTAAAAACAATATGATTTTAGTGGTACATAATTGTTACGAGTGGAGGCTTTATGAATAAGTTCAGAAATGTACCAGCCATAATAACATTACTGGCAGGTTTTATAACCAGTGTTATCATGATAAAATACAGATATACACTGGTTAATTTTATGTGGATACTTATATGTGTTATGCTTGCATTTTATATATGCGGAATGCTCATAAGATTTGCACTTAATAAAGTAGCAGAAAAGAAAGAGAATAAACAAAAAGCATCTGACGAAGAAAAAGAAGATGTATCTAATATGGAGGAATCTGCCCAGCAAGAATAATTGTAGCATTTGGGCAGATTTTGTGTTATTATCTGAGTATATTTTATTAATTGGGGGCACTGACCATGGATGAGGCAGGCAGAGATAAACTGTGGAAGAATTACATATCCACACGTAGTGCAGAATACAGGGATGAGTTGATAGTTGAGTATGCACAGCTTGTTAAGCTGGTTGCTGGAAGACTCAATATGTATCTTGGATATAATGTGGAATATGATGATCTTGTTGGATATGGAATATTTGGACTTATAGATGCGATTGATAAGTTTGATTATGGCAAGAATGTTAAGTTTGAGACATATGCCAGCTTAAGGATAAGGGGCGCGATTCTTGATCAGATAAGAAAGATGGACTGGATACCAAGATCTCTAAGACAGAAGCAGAAGAGAATTGAAGCTGCTATGGCAAAGATAGAAAGTGAAACAGGTCATATAGCAAGTGATGAGGAGCTTGCTGCTGAATTAGAGATTACGATAGATGAACTGGCGGACTGGCAGGGAAAGATGAAAGCATCTAATCTTATATCACTTGATGAATATACAGAGGCAGGCAGTGAGGTTAAGATGGAGTCTGTTGGTAATTCACATTTTGACCAGCCAGAGGAAGCTATAGAAAAAGAAGAACTTAAGAAAATGATGGTCAGAGCAATAGATTCTCTCACTGAGAAAGAGAGAAGTGTTGTTGTTTTATATTATTATGAAGATATGACATTGAAAGAAATCAGTCTCACACTTGAAGTGTCAGAGTCAAGGGTGTCACAGCTTCATACGAAAGCATTGAATAAGATGAAGAAAATACTTGGTGATTATGTATTTTCTCTTTAATATAAGTATGTAAAAGGGGTTACAGCATATGGTGGAAGGATGTAGAACAGGGTATTTTCAGTTTGATTCAAGGAACGATGGGTTATATATAATAGTATATCCGCCACAGAATGGAGGCAGAACTGCAAATATAGACGATGTTATGTATTATCTTGATAAGAAAAAGATTGAATGCGACACGGCTAAGCTGGCACAGGCAGTCAGGGCAGGGAGCAGTACGAAGACGGAACTTAAGGTTTCAGATGAGAAGGTACATCAGTATTCTGAATTCGGGGATTATAGGATAAGTGCAGATTGCATGAAAGTTGAAGCTGTATTCTATCCACCGTTTGTTGGAGGAGGCGTACTTACTTCAGGAGAGATTATTAAGGATCTTCAGTATCTTGGTGTGAAACATGGTATAGATAATCAGATTATAGAACAGATATTAAGCCATAGAGAATATGGAGAGGCTTATAAGATTGCTGTCGGTACACAGCCAAGAGATGGAAGCGACGGATATATTGAATATAAGTTTAATACAGAACTGAAACCACGCCCTAAGATGAATGACGATGGAACAGTTGATTTTCATACACTTGAGAATATTAATCATGTTAACAAAGGTGATGTTGTTGCTGTACTTCATAAAGAAGACAGGGGAGATGACGGAATAGATGTTCTTGGAAGGAGAGTTCCTCCAAGAAAAGTTAAGCATGTAATATTCAGGTATGGAAGAAATCTGTCACAGTCTGAGGATGGAACAGAGCTTGTGTCACAGGTAAGCGGACATGTCGTACTTGAGAATGATAAGATATTTGTTTCAAATGTATTGGAACTAGTGAATGTAGATAATTCCACAGGAGATATTGACTATGAAGGTGATGTTGTAGTTAAAGGCAATGTTCTTGCAGGATTTACTGTTAAAGCAACAGGAGATATTACTGTGAGTGGAATTGTGGAAGGGGCTACAGTAATAGCAGGGGGAAATATTACATTTAACAGAGGAATCCAGGGAATGACAAGGGCTGTTGTCAAGGCTGGCGGCAATATTGTATCCAAATTCATAGAGAGTGCGGAAAATGTATCAGCAGGTGGAAGTATCGAAGCGGATTCAATTCTGCACAGCAAAGTTACAGCTAAGAGTACAATTAAGGCTTCAGGGCGTAACGGACTTATAATAGGCGGAGATGTTAAGGCTGTTAATATGATAGAGGCTAAGACAATAGGAAATGCCATGGGAACAAACACATCTGTTGGCGTTGGAGTAGATCCGTCAATGAAACGAAGAGTAGATGAATTAAAGAACAGCCTTGGGAAACTGGGCGATAATAAGATACAGCTTAACCAACTTCTTAATGCGTTAAGAAAGAAACAGGATTCAGAGGGTGGGCTTGATGAAGCAAAGCACGAATTACAGATGAAAACAATGCGCAATGTCATAATGCTTGAACAGGAGATTAATAAACAAAAGAAAGAGCTTGAAGAATTAAGAGGTCAGATAGGCGAAGAAAAGCATGCATGCATTAAAGTAAGTGATGCAGCGTATGCTGGTGTTAAACTTACATTTGGTGACCAGTGCATGTTTCTTAAACAGAAATATGATTACTGTCAGTTTGTTAAAGAGGGTGCAGATATAAAAAGTGCGCCAATTTAGACACATTTGATACAGGAGGCAGAATATGGTTATTAAACCGGTGGAATTTGCAATGATACAACAGCAGAACAATGTTGCCAAATCGCAGTATAATGCTGAAAACAGGCCTATGACAGAGCAGCAGACTATAACGCAGCAGGTTCAGAAGGACATCAATGCTCACTCACAGCAGGTTAATAAGAAGGATAATGCTGATAATGAAACTGGTAAATATGATGCCAAGGATAAGAGTAATAATGAATATTCCAGTGAAGGGGATTCACGGAAGAAAAAGAAATCTGATGGAAAAGTCTTTATAAAAGGACAGGGAAGTGCTGATTTCGATGTAAAGATATGAAACAATGAGGTGTGGAGGATATAATGGTCGCAGCAGAAATATTTCTTATAGCGGCTGGCGTAATATGTGTTGTTGTCAGCGTTGTTATGAGTTTTGGAGATGATAAAGAGAATGTGGAGAGCAGTGCTAAAGCGGAACTGACACAGGCACAGCTTGATATGGTAAAACATCAGGTTGACGAGGTTATTAAGCAGCAGATAAGTGGTCTGTCTGAAAAAACGGAAGCTGCACTTGATAAGATATCTAACACCAAGATTCTTGAAATGAATGAATATGCAGAGAGTGTGCTTGGTGAGATTAACAGAAATCATAATGAAGCTGTTTTTTTGTATGACATGCTTAATGAAAAATCAAAAGAAGTAAAGACAACAGTTAAAGATGTTAATTATGCAAAAAAGCAGGTTGAACAGATTAGTGGAAGAACTTCTGATATGTCTGATAATGCAGTCATGTCAGAAGAACATGAACAGGACCGCACAGATGATGGGAAAGAACCGGCATATGAACAGGCGGTTAAGTCTGGTAAAGATACAAAGGATATAGCAAAGGAAAGGCTTGCAGCATTAGTAAAGAAAAGCAATCAGAAAGCTAAGAATGCTGAAGACAGAATTAATACACAGGCAGACAGTCTTAATAAAGAATATTCGAATAATGAAAGAATTCTCCAGATGAATGCATCCGGTGTATCTGTTAAGGAAATTGCTAAGAAACTTAATATGGGAGTTGGCGAAGTAAGGCTTGTGATTAATCTGTATAAAGGTGGTAAACAACAATGAAGTTCAGATATTATATAAGAGGTTTTGGAGCTGGTCTTATAGTTGCAGCTGCTGTTCTTTTAATTGCAGGTATGATAGAAAAGAATAATAATTACATTGTTTCTGATAATAAAGAGACGCAAAGCAGTGGTTCTGTTATAGCATTTACAACGGAAAGCACGGATAACAAAGAGAAAGAAACGCAGAAAGCTACAGGAAAGTCAGATGAAGAGACGACGCAGGTTAATAAAGAAACTACGACGGCTGTGGTGGCAAGAGAAACTGAGTCACAAAGACCTACGGCAAGTATTGTTATCGGTGATGGAAGCGGACTAGTCCAGATTGAATTCAAAGGTGTAGGAACTGCATCTGAGGCAGCAGATATACTGTATAGTGCAGGAATAATCGAAGATAAGCTGGCATTCTATACATATATGGATATATCAGGATATGCTGTCAGAATCAGAGATGGTGAGTATTCTCTTAAGCCTGGAGATTCATATGAGACTATTGCCAGAACAATAACACAGTCAGATTAAAAAAATGCTTGCATTATATTGAATGTATTGTTATAATGCATTTTGTGTGAAAAAACATGCTGGTGGATTTTACGGCTGGTGCCGGTATACGCGCCGGTGGTCGAAAAAGAAGAAGCCCGCAAAAGATTAATTAACCAATGGAGGTATCAAAATGAGCGTAATTTCAATGAAACAGTTACTTGAGGCAGGTGTTCATTTCGGACATCAGACAAGAAGATGGAATCCTAAGATGGCTGAGTACATCTACACAGAGAGAAACGGAATCCATATCATCGATTTACAGAAGTCTGTAGGTAAGGTTGACGAGGCTTATAAGGCAATCTCTGATATCGCTGCTGAAGGTGGTACAATTCTTTTTGTAGGAACAAAGAAGCAGGCTCAGGATGCTATTGCTACAGAGGCAGAGCGTTGCGGAATGTTTTATGTTAATGAGAGATGGTTAGGCGGTATGCTTACTAACTTCAAGACAATCCAGAGCAGAATTGCAAGACTTAAGGAAATCGAGACAATGCAGGAAGATGGAACATTTGATGTTCTTCCTAAGAAGGAAGTTATCAACCTTAAGAAGGAACTTGAGAAGCTTCAGAAGAACCTTGGTGGTATCAAGGAAATGAAGAGACTTCCAGATGCAATCTTCATCGTTGATCCTAAGAAGGAAAGAATCTGTGTTCAGGAAGCACATGCACTTGGTATCAAGTTAATCGGTATTGCAGATACAAACTGTGATCCAGATGAATTAGATTATGTAATCCCTGGTAATGATGATGCTATCAGAGCTGTTAAGTTAATCGTTGCTAAGATGGCAGATGCAGTTATCGAAGCTAATCAGGGTGAAGAAGCAGCTCCAGCTGTAGAGGAAGAAGTAGCTGAGGAAGCTTAATATTTAAGTATTGACTTAAGTTTATGTATGCTTCAGCCTGACATATTATCAGGTTGAAGCATTTTTAAAATTATTTTATTGGAGGATAATATAATGGCGCAGTTACAGCAAAGAATGGTTAAGGAACTTAGAGAGTCTACTGGCGCAGGTATGATGGAGTGTAAGAAGGCTCTTACAGAGACAGATGGTGATATGGAAGCAGCTGTTGATGTTCTTAGAAAGAGCGGAGCACTAAGGTTGAGAAGAAGGCAGGAAGAATTGCGGCAGAAGGTATTACTAGAGTTGCATCTGAAGGCAATACAGCAGTTGTAGTAGAAGTTAATTCAGAGACAGATTTCGTAGCAAAGAACGCTACATTCCAGGAATTTGTACAGGCTGTTGCTGACAAGGCACTTAAGGCTTCAGTTGATAAGGCTGGAGATGGCGAAGATGTATGCGCTATCCTTGATATGCAGTCAGAACTTGAAGAGAAGACTCTTACAATCGGTGAGAAGCTTTCTATCAGAAGATTCCAGAAGATTACAGGTGACTGTGTAGCTTCATATATTCACGGTGGCGGAAGAATTGGTGTTCTTGTTGCAGCAGATGGCGCTTCTAATGATGCAATCAAGGAAGCACTTACTAACGTAGCAATGCAGATTGCGCTATGAACCCACAGTACCTTAGCAGAAACGATATGTCAGCAGATGAACTTGCTAAGTTAAGAGAGATTACAGAGAAGAGTGCATTAAATGATCCAGCTTCCAAAGCCAATCTTAAACAAGTTAATTGATAAGGCTATTAACGATAAGGTATGGAGCGATGCTGATATTGCAACATACGAAGAGCATAAGAGCAACATGCAGTACTTATTCAACTTCTTTCAAAGGAAGCAGCACAGTTAGCAGAGCTTGCATTAGCTGATGAGGCTAATATCGTAGCAGATAAGATCTTTAATGGATTAGTAGAAGGTCGTGTATCTAAGCTTAAGGAAATCTGCCTTATGGATCAGGTTTATGTTAAGGCTGAGGATGGAAAGCAGTCAGTTGCTAAGTACCTTGCAGAAGTTGCTAAGGCTAATGGTGCTTTCACAGTTAAGGGATATGTTCGTTTTGAGACTGGTGAAGGTCTTGAGAAGAAGAACGAAGATTTTGCAGCAGAAGTTGCGCTCAGTTACAGTAATATTTAATTATAATATACGGTGAGTATTAAAATCCTCCGGAGTTTATATAAGACTCTGGAGGTTTTTAGAATGATATTATAACAAAATGTTGTCATAAGACTTCTAAATTTGTCGTGCGTATGCTATAATCTTATCAAACTGTGATATTGTGTAAAACTGCAGTATACGATATGGAGGATAATTTGATGGGATTATTTTTAAAGATTTGAAAGATGATTTATCAGAATCAGTCAATAATTTACCAGATGATACTAATAAGGCATCTGATGACTCAGATGATGTAATGGTAAATACATTAGATGATCCTGAACTTGCCAAGATGGCAGAGGCTTTCAAGATGGAAGCACAGGAATATGATATGTCAGAAGATACTTCTTCCCAGAAACAGATATGGGAAATGTGTCTGATAAAGATGAGACAAAAGAAGATATAAAGAATGCACAGAGAATCCTGAATATATAGCTGATGAGACTGCAGTTATTACGGAGGGACTTTCAATAAAGGGAGATCTTGACTCATTAGGTTCTATTGATTTATTTGGTACAGTAGAAGGTAATGTTACATGCAGAGGAAAACTTACAGTAAGCGGTTCTATTACAGGAAGTTCTAAAGCTAACGAATTTTTGCGAATGACGCACAGGTTGATGGCGATATAGAGGCAAAAGGTGCTGTAAAGATTGGACAGGGAACTGTAGTTGTAGGTAATATAACTGCTACATCTGCGGTTATTGGTGGAGCTGTTAAGGGCGATATAGATGTACATGGACCTGTGATAATTGATTCATCTGCTATAATTTCTGGAGATATTAAGTCAAAGTCAGTACAGATTAATAATGGAGCAACAATTGACGGACGCGCTCACAGTGTTATGCGGATGTTAATATGGAAAGTATATTTGACATTAAAGGAAAAAGAATAAATAACTGGAGGCACGTATGGATAACATTAAAAGAGTAATACTTAAACTTAGTGGTGAGGCTCTTGCTAAGAAAGAGGGCGGCTACAATGATGAGCTTATAGAGAATATTGCTAATCAGGTTAAGACAATAGTTAATAAAGGAACAGATGTTGGTGTAGTTATTGGTGGTGGTAACTACTGGAGAGGCCGTTCTAATGATAATATTGACAGAACCAAGGCTGACCAGATAGGTATGCTTGCAACAATTATGAACTGTATATATGTTTCAGAGATATTCCGTTCACAGGGACTTAAGACTAATATTCTTACACCATTCGAATGTGGAAGCATGACAAAGCTTTTCTCTAAGGACAGAGCTAATAAGTATTTTGAGAAAGGCATGGTTGTATTCTTTGCAGGAGGAACAGGTCATCCATATTTCTCAACAGATACAGGTATTGTATTAAGAGCTATTGAGCTTGATGCAGATGCTATTCTTCTTGCTAAGGCGATTGATGGAATATATGACAGCGATCCTAAGCTTAATCCAGAGGCTAAGAAGTATGATACAATCTCAATCAACGAAGTTGTTGAGAAGAAGCTTGGAGTTATTGATATGACAGCTTCAGTTATGTGTATGGAGAATAAGATGCCTCTTATGGTATTCGGACTCGAAGAAGAGAACAGCATAGTTAATGCTTTATCAGGAAAGTTTAATGGAACAGTAGTAACTGTTGATTAATATAATATTAATGGAGGATTTTATGGAAAATATTAAAGATATTGAAGGAAGAATGCAGAAGTCAGTTGACAACTTAAAGGAAGAATATGTAACAATAAGAGCCGGAAGAGCTAATCCACATATTCTTGACAGATTAAGAGTTGATTATTATGGAACACCTACACCAATCCAGCAGGTTGCCAATGTTTCTGTACCAGAAGCAAGAATGATTCAGATTCAGCCTTGGGAAGCAAGCCTTATCAAGGATATTGAGAAAGCAATTCTTGTTTCAGATTTAGGGCTTACACCTAACAATGATGGTAAGACAATCAGACTTGTGTTCCCTGAATTAACAGAAGACAGAAGAAAAGAACTTGCTAAGGATATCAAGAAGAAGGGTGATAATGCCAAGGTTGCTATCCGTAATATCAGAAGAGATGCCAACGATGCAATAAAGAAAGAGAACAAGGCAGGAGATATCTCTGATGATGAAGCTAAGAATTCAGAGGATGAAATTCAGAAGATTACTGATAAGTATATTGCTATGATTGATAGCGCTATAGATGATAAGACTAAAGAGATACTTACAGTTTAAGAAAATGTCAGGGCTGTTGGATATTTTACAACAGCCTTTTTGTAATTGAATGAATTGCGAGAGGAATCATAGATATGGATACATTTAACGAGAGTCTCGGATTAAAGATTCCGGGGCATGTTGCCGTTATTCTTGATGGTAATGGAAGATGGGCTAAGAAAAGACATCTCCCGAGAACAATGGGACATGTGCAGGGAAGCAAAGTTGTTGAAGATATGCTTTATGTCGTAGATGAGCTTGGTGTAAAGTATTTTACTGTATATGCTTTTTCAACAGAGAACTGGAAACGTTCAACAGAAGAAGTAAGTACTCTTATGGGAATCTTAAGAACTTATCTTAAGGATTGTGTTAAGAAATCCATGAAGAATAATGTGCGATGCAGGGTTATTGGAAGAAAAGATGAACTCAGTCAGGATATTATAGACAGTATCAATAATCTCGAAGAGAAAACCAAGAATAATACAGGGCTTAATTTTACTATAGCCATTAATTATGGTGGAAGAGATGAGATAACAAGAGCGGTAAGAAAGATTGCCGGCAAGGTATCAGAAGGAAGTCTTAAGCCTGAAGATATAGATGAAGATACAATAAGTAATAATCTTGATACTTGGGAATTGCCAGATCCAGATTTACTTATAAGAACAAGCGGTGAGCAGAGATTATCTAATTATCTGTGCTGGCAGCTTGCTTATACAGAATTTTATTTCACAGATATTTATTGGCCTGATTTTGACAAGGAAGAACTTATTAAAGCATTTGAGAAATATAATAAGACGGAAAGAAGATTCGGCGGAGTTAAGGAGGAGTAGATTATGCGTACAAGAATTATGAGCGGAGCTGTGCTCATAGTCATACTTTTCACATGCCTGTATTTTGGAGGCTGGGTTACATTCGGGTTCAGTCTGTTTATTTCACTTGTTGGAATGTATGAGCTTATTAAAGTTAAGAAACTTGAGAAGACAGGACTGGCAGTTGTAGGATATATAGCGGCAATTACTTATTATTTTATTCTTTTGCTTAATGATCCGGCATATATTTTACTGCTTCTTGTAGCTTCATGCATACTTATGATGTCAGTTTATGTATTTACATTTCCAAAATACAAGACAGAAGATGTTATGTGGGTATTCTTCAGTATAGTGTATGTTGCTGTAACACTTTCTTATATCTATCAGGTAAGAATGTTGCAGGACGGAATATATATCGTATGGCTTATATTCGTGTCTTCATGGGGCAATGATACATGTGCATATTTCACAGGTGTATTTCTTGGAAAGCATAAGATGACTCCAAAGCTTTCACCTAAGAAGACTTACGAGGGCGCAATAGGTGGAGTTGTCGGTGCGACACTTCTTGGCTTTGGATATGGATTTGCCATAAGCTCTAAGATGTCAGATGTACTTGTACATCCCGTATATACATTTGCAATAGCCAGCTTCATAGGTGCATTCCTGTCTATATTCGGAGACCTGGCTGCATCTGCTATTAAGAGAAATCATGATGTGAAAGACTATGGAAAGTTAATACCGGGACATGGTGGAATTATGGACAGATTCGACAGTGCAATATTCACGGCACCTGTTGTTTACTGGGCAATAGAGGTTATTAACAAAGTCTTTGGAGGTTGATAATGAAGAACGTTTCGATACTTGGTTCAACTGGTTCAATTGGAACACAGACATTAGATGTTATTAGAAGAAATGCTGATATTAACGTAGTTGCACTTGCAGCGGGCACAAGGGTTGCTGACCTTGCAGAACAGGTCCGTGAATTCAAGCCACAGCTTGTATGTATAGGTAAAGAAGAACTTGTTCCAGAGTTAAAGACTCTTATCGGTGATATGGATGTTAAGATTGTAAGTGGTGACGAAGGTCTTATTGAGGCTGCAACAATTGAGAGTGCAGAAATTGTTGTCACAGCGGTTGTAGGTATGATGGGAATTACACCTACAGTTGAAGCTATCAAAGCACATAAGGACATTGCACTTGCCAATAAAGAGACACTTGTGTGTGCTGGTCATATTATTATGAGTCTTGCTAAGGAATGCAATGTTAATATATATCCTGTTGACAGCGAACATTCAGCAATATTCCAGTGCCTTAACGGTGAGAACCGTGGTGAGATAGAGAAGATTCTTCTTACAGCTTCTGGTGGTCCATTCAGAGGAAAGAAAAGAGCTGACCTTGAAAATGTACAGTTAGAGGATGCACTTAAGCATCCTAACTGGGCTATGGGACGCAAGATAACAATAGATTCTTCTACTATGGTTAATAAAGGGCTTGAGGTGATGGAGGCACAGTGGCTTTTTGGAGTACCTGCCGAGAAGGTTCAGGTTATAGTCCAGCCACAGAGCATAATCCATTCAATGGTTGAATTCAAGGATGGAGCTGTTATGGCACAGCTTGGAAGTCCTGATATGAGACTTCCTATACAGTATGCTCTTTATTATCCTGAAAGAAGAGAGCTTAACACAGAAAGACTTGATTTCTATGAACTGGCTAAGATTACATTTGAAAAGCCGGATATGGAGACTTTCAAGGGACTTAAGCTTGCTTACGAGGCAGCAGCACGCGGGGGAAATATCCCGACTGCACTTAATGCAGCTAACGAAGTAGCTGTAGCAAGATTTTTAGACAGAAAGATAAAATATCTGGATATTCCGGATATTATAGAATACGCCATGAATGAAGTGGATTATATCAATAATCCAACAGTAGAGCAGATTCTCTCTACACAGAAGATAGTAACAGACATGATAGAAAGCAGGTGGTAGGAGTTGGTTCTTAATGTTATTCTGGCGATTCTTGTACTTAGTATAATTGTTATTGTCCATGAATTCGGACATTTTATAATAGCTAAGGCTAATGGCATAACTGTAGTTGAATTCTCAATCGGATTCGGACCGAAGCTGATACATTTCAGAAAAGGTGAGACGGAATATTGTATTAAAGCACTTCCTTTTGGTGGTGCATGTACGATGCTTGGTGATGAGTTTCTTGAGATGAGTGTTATACAGTCAGAAGAAGATGATGACGAAGAGCTTACGGATGAAGAGAAGGAAGCTAAGAAAAGGAAGCTTGCTATTGAAAATGGTTATGACATGGAAAAGTCATTTGCAAGTAAATCAGTCTGGGCAAGAATTGCTGTTATAGCAGCAGGTCCGGTATTTAATTTCCTTCTTGCTTTCGTGTGTGCAGTAGTTATTGTCGGAAGTCTTGGCTATGATCCATGTGACATTGACGTTGTTAAAGATAATTCGCCAGCCACAGAGGCAGGGCTTCAGGAAGGTGATGTCATAACTAAGGTTAATGGACATAAGGTAACATTTTACAGGGATTTTTATTTCTACAGGGCTTATAATGCAGATAAGACTCTTAATATAACATTTACAAGAGACGATGAAAAGATGACAACAACTGTTACTCCGCAGCATATTAAGCAGCAGAAGTATCAGGTTGGAATTATGATGAATGAGAATTGTCTCATAAGTTCTGTTACCAAAGATTCTCCGGCTGAAAAGGCGGGGCTTAAAGCTAATGATGTTATCAAAGCAGTTGATGGTACTGCAATGGAGAATAGTTCCAATGTGACAGAAGCTATTACATCAAGCGGCGGCAATAAGGTTGTATTCACGGTTGCAAGAGATGGAAAAAATGTTGATGTGACAGTTGAGCCTAAGATGGTTGAAGTTGAAAGCTATGATACAGGCTTTGTTGTATATGGAGACAGGGTAAAGACTTCTCCTATTGGTACGCTTAAGTATTCAGTGGAGGAAGTCGGATACAGTGTCAAGACTGTAATTCAGAGTCTTGGAATGTTATTTACAGGAAAGATTGGGTTTGATTCATTGTTAGGACCAGTTGGAACTGTCAGCACAATGAGTGAGATTGTTGAAGAAAGTAAAGCAGATGGTGCATTTTATGTATTCCTTAATCTTATGAATCTTGCAGCACTTATCAGTGCCAACTTAGGAGTAATGAATCTGCTGCCAATTCCGGCACTTGACGGAGGCAGGCTTGTATTCCTTATATTAGAGGCATTAAGAGGCAAGCCGGTTAAGAGAGAGCATGAGGGAATTGTTAATTTCATAGGTATGATACTTCTTGTCATACTTATGGTTGTTGTATTGTTTAAAGATATAATGGCATTGTTCTAATACAGAAAGGACACAGGGGTTATGTACAGAGATAATACTAAAGTTGTTAAGATAGGAAAATGTGTTATAGGTGGTGGCAATCCTATTCTTATCCAGTCAATGACTAATACACATACAGAAGATGTTGCTGCAACAGTAGCGCAGATTAAGGAGCTTACCAAAGCTGGTTGTGAAATCATCAGATGCACAGTTCCAACTAAGGAAGCTGCACTTGCAATCAAAGAGATAAAGAAGCAGATAGAGATACCTCTCGTTGCAGATATACATTTTGATTACAAGATGGCTATTATGGCAATGGAGAATGGGGCTGACAAGATTAGAATTAATCCGGGCAATATCGGCGGAACAGACAAGATAAAGGCTGTTGTTGATGTTGCAAGGGAAAGAAATATACCAATCAGGGTTGGTGTCAACAGCGGTTCACTTGAGAAAGACCTTATTGAGAAATATGGTGGAGTAACAGCAGAGGGAATCGTTGAGAGCGCACTTGACAAGGTTAAGATTATTGAAGACTTAGGTTATGATAATCTTGTTGTCAGCATCAAGTCTTCTGATGTAATGATGTGTGTTAAAGCACATGAGCTTATTGCAAAACAGACTAATCATCCGCTTCATGTTGGAATTACTGAGTCTGGAACAATATTCTCAGGAAGCATTAAGTCATCAATCGGACTTGGTCTTATACTGAATCAGGGAATTGGCGACACAATAAGAGTTTCTCTTACAGATGATCCTGTAAGGGAAATAGAGGCTGCGAAACTGATACTTAAGACTCTGGGCTTAAGAAAAGGCGGAATAGAAGTTGTTTCATGCCCTACATGCGGAAGAACAAGAATTAATCTTATAGACCTTGCAGGAAAGGTTGAGAAAATGGTTTCAGGGTATGACCTTGACTTGAAGCTTGCTGTAATGGGCTGTGTAGTTAACGGACCGGGAGAAGCAAAGGAAGCTGATCTTGGAATTGCAGGCGGTGACGGCTGCGGAGTACTTATTAAACATGGAGAGATTATTAAGAAGGTTCCAGAAGAGGAACTTCTTGATACACTCAGGTATGAACTTGATAATTGGAATGAGTGATACATATGTACAGATTTTTTGAAGTGTTTAAGACGCTGAAGCTGCCAGAGGATCTGGCGGTGTATTTTGAGAATGTTGAAGTAACTAAAGTCTCGAAAACATCGACCAATTCTCTGGCACGCGTTTATATAAAGAGTGACAGGGTAATAGAAAAACCAATAATATTCAAGGTTGAGGATGCATTAAAGAAACAGATATTCCGTATATCCAACATGGACGTGCGGATTATCGACAGATATGTTTTGTCAGCACAGTATACGCCACAGACTGTAATGGATATATATTATGACAGTATCCTTGCAGAGCTGGAGAAATACTGGACACTTGAATATAATCTTTTAAAGAATTCCCAGTGGGAGTTCGAGAAAGAGGATATGCTTGTATTCACGATTGAGGACAGCTTTCTTGCGCATCAGTATGCGGATACACTTACAGATTATTTCAAGAAAATATTCCTGAACAGATTCGGGTTTGAGATAGATGTTGAGTATCAGTATGCCAAGAAGAAGGAAAGCCAGTACGAGAGAGAAAATGCATACAAGATTAATCTTCGTGTCAAAGAAATTGAGAATAATATGATGGCGGCAGCAGAGCATAAGATAATGCCGACGGCAGGGATGATAAGAAGATTACATCTGAACAGAAGGCAGCAAAGAAAGCTGAGACAGCAGCCAAGCAGAAGGCGGCTAGAGCAGCATTTTTTGCAAGCGATAACAGAGGCAGGGAAGAGCTTAAGACATACAGCAGAAAGCCTGCTAACGAAGATGTTTTATATGGAAGAGATTTTGACGGTGATGTAACACCGATTGAACAGATAGATACGGCAATCGGAGATGTTATTATCTCTGGTATGGTCCGTAATGTTGAAATGCGTGAAATCCGTAACGAAAGAACTATTATTATGTTCAATGTCACAGATTTTACAGACACAATTACAGTAAAGATATTTGCAAAAAATGAGCAGGTACCGGAGCTTTCAGGTGTTATCAAGAAGGGGAATTTCTTAAAGATTAAGGGTAATGCTACATTTGACAAGTACGACCAGGAAATATCAATTGCCAATGTGTGGGGCATAAGAAAAGGCTCTGATACTAGACAGGTGCGTAATGACCTCGCACTTCATAAGAGAGTTGAGCTGCACTGCCATACCAAGATGAGTGATATGGATGGTGTGTCTTATGTATCTGATATTATCAAACAGGCAATCAGATGGGGACATAAGGCAATTGCAATTACTGACCACGGTGTTGTTCAGGCATTTACAGATGCATTCCATACGATGAGCGACCTCAAAGGCTCTTATGCCAAGAAGGGTGAGAAACTTGATTTTAAGATAATATACGGAGTCGAGGCATATCTTGTTGATGATACCAAGCAGATTGTAACGAATCCGAGAGGACAGAGCTTTAACGATACATATGTTGTGTTCGACCTTGAGACAACGGGCTTTTCTGCGGAAGTTGACAGAATTATAGAGATAGGTGCAGTCAAGGTGTGCAATGGTGAGATAGTAGACAGATTCTCTACATTTGTTAATCCTGAGATTCCTATTCCGTTCAGAATTGAGACACTTACGCACATTAATGACCAGATGGTTATGAATGCACCTAAGATAGAGGAGATTCTGCCTAAGTTCCTTGAATTCTGCGAGGGTGCTGTTATGGTTGCACATAATGCGGAATTCGATACGAGCTTTATAATCAATAAGGCAGAGAAGATTGGTATAAATGTGGATACTACCATTATAGACACAGTGCTTCTTGCACAGTTTCTTATGCCAAATCTTCATAATTATAAGCTGGATACGCTTACAAAGCATCTTAATGTTGTACTTGAAAGCCACCACAGGGCGGTTGACGATGCTGCTGCGACTGCAGACATATTTGTCAAGATGATTAAAATGCTTTACGACAGGGATATTCCTGACGTTGATAAGCTTAATGAGGAAGGCAAGATGGATGAGAACGCCATCAAGAAGCTTCATCAGTATCACTGTATAATTCTTGCTTCTAATGAGATGGGAAGGATTAATCTGTACAGACTTGTTTCTGCATCACATTTGCAGTATTTTAACAGATTCCCTAAGATACCGAAGAGTCTTGTTAACCAGTACAGGGAAGGTCTTATTATAGGAAGTGCGTGTGAGGCAGGTGAGCTTTTCAGAAGTCTTGTAAATGGTCGTTCAGAAGCAGAGATAGCGCGAATAGTTAATTTCTATGACTATCTTGAGATACAGCCAATTGGCAATAACAGGTTCATGATTGAGAAAGAGGATTGCTATGTCCAGAATGAGGAGGATTTGCGCAATCTGAACCGTAAAATAGTAGAGCTTGGGGACAAATTCGGCAAGCCTGTTGTGGCGACCTGCGATGTGCATTTCTTAAATCCGGAGGATGAGGTGTACCGTAGAATTATCATGGCAGGAAAAGGCTTTGATGATGCGGATAATCAGGCACCGCTGTATCTTCATACTACTGAAGAAATGCTTCATGAGTGCGATTATCTCGGAAGCGACAAGGCATACGAGGTTGTTGTAACCAACACTAATAAGATTATGGATATGTGTGAGGAGATTGAGCCTGTAAGACCGGATAAATGTCCTCCGTTCATTGAGAACTCTGACCAGATGCTTCGTACAATCTGTGAAAATAGAGCTCATGAGATATATGGTCCGGAGCTTCCACAGATAGTAACTGAGCGATTAGAGCGAGAGTTGAACTCAATTATCTCTAACGGATATTCCGTTATGTACATAATTGCACAGAAGCTTGTATGGAAATCTAATGATGACGGTTATCTGGTTGGTTCAAGAGGTTCGGTTGGTTCTTCATTAGCAGCAACAATGGCGGGTATCACCGAGGTTAATCCGTTAAGCCCGCATTATCTGTGTCCAAAATGCTACTATAATGATTTCTATTCAGATGAAGTCAAAGCATTTGCCGGAGGCGCAGGCTGCGATATGCCTGATAAGATATGCCCAAAATGCGGAGCAAAGCTTAATAAGATGGGATTTGATATTCCGTTTGAGACTTTCCTTGGTTTCAAGGGAAACAAAGAGCCTGATATTGATCTTAACTTCTCCAATGAATACCAGAGTAAGGCTCATGCCTATACAGAGGTTATCTTTGGAAAAGGGCAGACCTTCAAAGCTGGAACTATCGGTACTGTCGCAGAAAAGACTGCGTATGGTTTCGTTATGAAGTATTTTGAAGAGAAGTCAGCAAAGAATGCACTTGAGGGCAAGCCTCCTATTGTTAAGAGAAAATGTGAGATAGAACGAATAGCAGAAGGCTGTATTGATATTAGAAGAACTACAGGACAGCATCCTGGTGGAATTGTTGTACTTCCAATTGGTGAAGAGATTCATTCATTTACACCGGTACAGCACCCTGCAAATGATATGACGACATCTATAGTAACAACACATTTTGATTACCATAGTATTGACCACAACCTGTTAAAGCTTGATATCTTAGGACATCTTGATCCTACAATGATACGAATGTTACAAGATTTAACGGGAATTGACCCTCTTGAGATTCCACTTGATTCTAAAGAGGTTATGTCGCTGTTCCAGAATACATCTGCACTTGGAATCAAGCCTGAGGATATAGGCGGCACAAAGTTAGGAGCACTTGGAATACCAGAGTTTGGTACTGACTTTGCTATGCAGATGCTTATGGATACTAAGCCACAGTATTTCTCAGACCTTGTCCGTATCGCAGGACTTGCGCATGGTACTGATGTATGGCTTGGCAATGCACAGACTCTTATTAAAGAAGGAAAAGCTACTATTTCAACAGCTATATGTACACGAGACGATATTATGATATATCTTATCCAGAAGGGACTTGATTCAGAGGAATCATTTAAGATAATGGAAATGGTCCGAAAGGGTAAGGTTGCATCCGGCAAATGTAAAGAATGGCCGGAGTGGAAGCAGGATATGATTGACCATGGTGTACCGGACTGGTATATATGGTCATGCGAGCGAATCAAGTACATGTTCCCTAAGGCACATGCTGCAGCGTATGTTATGATGGCATGGCGTGTTGCATACTGTAAGGTATTTTATCCGCTTGCATATTACACAGCTTATTTTAGTATAAGAGCCACAGCATTTGACTATGAGAAAATGGCTATGAGTCCTGTAAGGCTTGAACACTACATTGCTGAGTACAAAGCCAAGAAAGCAGAAGGTACAATCTCTAATACAGAAGAAGATGAACTTGGTGTAATGCGTATTGTTCAGGAAATGCATGCAAGAGGCTATGAATTCACACCTATAGACATATATAAGGCAAAGGCAAGAACATTCCAGATAATTGATGGAAAGATTATGCCATCATTCAAGGTTATATCAAAGGTAGGTGAAGTCGCCGGAGAGTCAATAGAGATAGCCGCCAGAGATGGCGAATTCTTATCAAAGGATGACTTACGCCAGCGAGCCAAGATAGGACAGTCAGCGATAGATAAGCTTTCAGAGCTTGGAATACTTGGAGATATGACAGACAGCAACCAGCTGTCACTGTTTGACCTGTAATGGGGAATTGAGGTGAGTGTGATGATGGCTTGGGCTGAGGAATAATGTTATGGGGATGCGCGATGGCGCTGTGCTATGGTGATGCGTTATTGTGATACATTACGGTGATGCGCTATTGGGCAAACGCCTACTAGAATGTAGCGGATAACAGAATTAGTGGGTGGTTTTTATATAATATTGCAATGGTTTCGGAGCAGAGACCTACAAAAGTATCTAAGTATTGTACTTTTGTAGGTCTTTTTCTTCAAATTTCATAGAATAAAGCGACACATTGCTTGTGATTGACCTACGCAATAAGCTAAATTGGATGTTTGCGT